>Ga0160471_100029_pt1 | contig 240335 bp, 204 predicted proteins | sample HID1973K_E11MG_FD_108268 | JGI IMG/M metagenome (GOLD analysis project Ga0160471, IMG submission 108268) | Enriched mosquito-associated microbial communities from UW Madison campus, WI, USA - HID1973K_E11 MG | ecosystem: Host-associated > Arthropoda: Insects > Digestive system > Unclassified ... | reverse complement strand
CGACGCCCAGAAGCAGGTCTTGGCCAACAAGGTCATCAAGCGCTTTGGGGAAGACCTGACGGGCAAGACCTTCGCAATCTGGGGCCTCGCCTTCAAGCCGAATACCGATGACATGCGGGAAGCGCCGTCGCGGGTGCTGGCGCGCGAGCTGGTGTCGCGCGGCGCCGCGCTGCGCGTGCACGACCCGGTGGCGATGGCCGAAGCGCGCCGTGTGATCGAGACGGATCTTGCGGACATCCCCGGCGGCTTCGCCCGGGTGCATTTCTGCGATGCCCAGATGGACGCCCTGCAGGGCGCCGACGCGCTGGTGATCGCCACCGAGTGGAAGGTCTTCCGCAGCCCGGACTTCCGCGCCATCCGCGCCAGCCTGAAGGCGCCGGTCATCGTCGACGGCCGGAATCTGTACGACCCGGAAGCCATGACGGCCGCCGGCATCGAGTACCACGCCATCGGGCGCGGTACGATAAATGCCGCTTAAGTCACAGATCGTCCGGGCTATTTGTCCCGTACCGTCGGATTTCGGCCTCCAGCCACGGGACATTTGTGCCTGAAGGCCCCGCGGCCGCCCCGAGCGTGCGGCGGTTCTTATTAGCATTCTCGATCTGGTCGCGTTCCCACGCGGCCGCCCTGACATGCCACGTAGCCCGAGGATGAAAGTTTCTGCCGCGCGAAGAACCGAACTCCAGCACGAGGTGACGCCGTCCACCCCGACCGAGGACGGTCGCGCCCTCCCTGTCACCTGCTCGCGGGAAGATGCGGCGTGGATCCACGAGACACTGCGGCGCGCCGGCCTGCCTGCGACGATCTCCCGCCGGCTGGTCCTGCTGTTGCTGCGCAAGCATCCCGTCCGGCATATGAGCCCGGAGCAGCTCTGCGCCGCGATGACGCGGCTGCCGGATGCCACCGGCATCTCGACCTTCCGGCGCGCCATCCATGAACTGGCCCACCTGAACCTGCTGGCCCGGATCTTCGTGCCCAGCTCGGGCAGCGGCATCAACTTCTACGAACTGCCCGACCATTCCGCGCACGCCCACTTCTATTGCACCGAATGCCGGCGGATCGAGGAAATCCACGACGACCCGCTGATCTCGCTGCAAAACCGGCGCCTGCTGCGCCACGGGCTGACGCCCAACGCGCTGGTCCAGACCGCCTGGGTCGGCCTTTGCGCGGCGTGCCAGGCTGATGGCGCCATCGATATCAGCGCCCGCTAAGGTAGTTGGCTGGCGGCTGGCTCAGTCCACCGTGACTGGCGCCATCAAGTCTTCCAGGAAGTAAGCCGCCAGCTGATGGCGCCCTTCCAGCTTGGCCTTCGCATAGATGTTCGCGGCATGCTGGCGCACCGTCTTGGCGCCGCTCTCCCGCAGCCCCGCAATCGCTTCCAGCGACAGCCCCTTCACCAGCAGCAGCGCCACCTCCTTCTCGGCTGGCGTCAGCCGCCATGCCTCGAACTGGGCCTGCATCTGCTTCAGGAAGTCCCGGGTCGACTGGCGCGCCGTGGCATCGCGCTCCTGCGCCGCGCGCTCCCCGGCCAGCCGCGAGGTCTTCAGCTCGGCCAACTCCCGCGCGGTCCGGCGACGCTCGCGCCAGACGACGGTGAGGATCCACAGGAACACGACGGTAGCTGCCGTCTCGGCCAAGAGGTGGTAGTTGACGCCGACCGCGCCATGCAGTTGCCAGATGTCCCAGATCTGATAGGCGGGAAACACAGCAAGCAGGAACAGAAACTTCGGCGGCATGGAGGGCAGATGTCGGGCTCGCGGCATGGCGCCGGAGCCGGGGTGGGAACGGGTGAATTGAAATGTAACTGTTTCTCGTTTTGAAGAAAAGACGAGACGAACCCCATCCGCGAAGCGGGCCTCCAAGTGGATGAAAAGGCGCACGCCGGCGTCCTGGCAGGCTTCCAAGCCGCACTGAATCACCGAGGACACTGACAGTACCTCCGACACGCGCAACCGGGCCCGGGCGGCAACGCCCCGGCCCGGTTTGCCGCTTACGTCGCTGTCGTCGCTAGCGTCCTCAGAAGTCCATCGAGACCGACACCTGCACGGTCCGTGGGTCTGCGATAGCCAGGCCACCGTAGGCATCCACCGCCGCCCAGCCGCGCGTGTTCAGCACATTGCGGACATTGAGCCGCAGCACCACCGGCTTGCGCTGCGCCGTGGTCCGATAGCGCAGGCCGAGGTCGAGGCGGGTCCAGTGCGGAATGCGCTGGGTGTTTTCCGCATCCACATACTGGTGGCCCGTGTAGGCCACCGCGCCGGTCAGCGTCAGCCCCGGCAGCATGCCGGTATCCCATTCCGCCCCGAAATTGGCCTGTAGCGGCGCCACGCCGATCGGCGCCTTGCCTTGCGTGCCGGGCGCGGTGCTGCCCGTGACCGTGGCATCCAGCACCATGGCGCTGGCCAGCAGGCGCAGCCCCGTCACCGGGGTGCCGTACAGGGCGAACTCCAGCCCCCGGTTGCGCTGCGCCCCATCGGCCGTGAACACCGCCCCCGTTATCTGGCCGCCCGGTTTGGTGATCTGGAACGCGCTGATCGTGCCGATGATCTGCCGCCCCTCGACCTTGACCCCCACCTCGTACTGGCGCGACTTGTAGGGCGCGAAGACCTCGCCGGCGTTGCTGGCGCTGTTGGGCGCAGTGTCGCCCCGGCTCAGCCCTTCGATCCGGTTCGCGTACAGCGACACATGATCCGCCGGCTTCACCACCAGCCCCACCATCGGCGTCAGCGCGGTCTGGTCATAGCTGGACGCCGTGCCGCCGGTCGGCAGAAAGTTTTCCGACCGCACGCGCTGGTGGCGCAGGCCGAGCGTCAGCTGCGCGCGCTCATCCCACAGGGACAGCGTATCGGCCAGCGCCACACCCGAGAGCCAGTTCTCCGAGACCTTCGGCACGTTCGCCGGGGCGTCGATGGCTTGGGCCGGCAGCGGCACCGGGTTGTACATGTTCGTCTGCGAGATCGTGGCGCTGCTCACCAGATTGCGGTCGAGCTGATCCCGGTAGGCATTCACCACCACGCTGACCCGGTGGCGCACCGGGCCGGTATCGAAGCGGGCGCGCAGCCCGGTCTCCGCGCTGGATCGGGCCACGTTGAAGCGATAGTTCGAGTCCGACGCCAGCACGTCGCCGGCTGCGTTGACGATGGTCGGCGTGATGGCGAACAGCCGGGCCACGCGGGTCCGTCCGCCCCCCGCGCCGGCGAACCACGTGACGTGGTCGGCCACGTCATATTCCACCCGGGCCAGCAGCGACTGGTCGTGGATACGCGAGTTTTCCCACGATTGCGTGATGTTGCGCCGGCCATTGGGCGCCTCGGGCACCTCGATGCCCGGCACGATATGCAGCAGCCGCGACGGCGCGCGGATCTTCTCGTACTGGTCGATGACATCGAGCGTCGCGCGCAGGCGCTGGCCGCGATAGTCCAGCGCCAGTGCGCCGGCGCCGGCATTGCGCGACTGGTTGTCCAGCCCCGTCTCGCCCGCCCGGTAGTTGCCGTTCACCCGCACGCCGAAGGCGCCGCCCGGGCCGAAGCGCCGGCCCAGATCGAGATTGCCGCCCAGCTGCGCGGCCGTGGCGTAGTCCAGCGTCACGCGGGTCAGGTCGGCGTCCGTGGCCCGTTTGGGAACGATGTTGAGACTGCCCCCGACGCTGCCACCCGGCGCCATGCCCGTCAGCAGGCCGGTCGGCCCCTTGATCAGTTCGATGCGTTCGATATAGCCGGTGGAGACGCGGTAGTTGGACGCCACGCCATACATGCCGTCCAGCGCCACCTCGCCGAAGTTGCCGCTGTTCACGGGGAAGCCGCGGATCGTGAAGGCGTCAAGGATGCCACCGGGCTGGCTGGCGAAGCGCACGGAGGCGTCGTTCGCCACCATGTCGCCCACGGTTTGCGCCTGCTGGTCGCGGATGGCGGTGTCGGTGTAGCTGAGGACCTGCACCGGCGCGTCCATCACATCCGTATCGCCCAGCATGCCGAGGCGCGCCGTCCGCGCAATCTGGTCGCCGGCAAACCCGGGCGCCGGCTGCCCCGGGTGCAGCGCCGCGTCCGTCACGGTCACGGTCGGCAGCGTCGGCACGCGTCGCACGGCAAATCCGCCGCCGGGCAGCGCCACGGCCTGCAGGCCGCTGCCTTCGAGCAGCGCACGCACGCCATCGGGAATCGTGTAGGTGCCGTGCAGGCCCGGGCTCGTCAAATCGCCGAGCAGGGCCGTGTCGTAGGAAAGATCGATGCCGGTCTCGCGCGCGAACCGCAGCAGCGTGGCGTGCAGCGGGCCCGGCGCGATGGAGAAGGTTCCGGCCTGGCCAGCCAGCGCGACCACCTGCGCCACCTCGGCATACGCCGACAGTGACATCGCGGAGGAGACGGCCAGGCCGAGGGCGGTCAGCGACCACCCCGGCGATGCGTCAGAAGTCCACGGAAACCGAAGCCAGGAAGGTACGCGGCGCACCGAGGGAAATGGTTCCATAAGATGCAACACCGGACCAGTAGTTGCGATTGAAGGCGTTGAACAGGCCGGCCCGGAAGGTCGTGTGCTTGCCATACACCGAGGTGCGGTAGCGCGCCCCGAAGTCCACCGTGGTCCAGGACGGCACGCGCTGCGTATTGGCCTGGTTGACGTACTCGCCGCCGGTGTAGTTGACCGCGCTGGTCAGCGTCAGGCCGGGCACCCAGGGCAGGTCCCATTCCGCGCCGACATTGGCCATCACGGTAGGCACGCCCACCGGACGGTTGCCGAGCGTGGCGGCGCTGTTGGTGCGGGTCAGCTCGGCATCGAGCCAGGTCACGCCGCCCAGCAGGCGCACGTGCTTGACCACCTCGCCGGACAGGGTCAGCTCCAGGCCCTGGTTGCGCTGCTCGCTGTCGACGTTGTAGATCGTGCCGGTGAGCTGGCCGCTGGGCTTGTTCATGCGGAACGCGGCCAGCGTGGCCATCATCTTGCCGGTGTCGACCTTGACACCCACCTCCTTCTGCTTGGTCTTGTAGGGCGAGAACACCTGCCCGGCGTTGGCAGCCGTGGCCGGGGCGATGTCGCCCTTGCTCAGCCCTTCCACGTAGTTCGCGTAGAAGGACACCTGCTGCCACGGACGGAACACGATGCCGGCCAGCGGGGTGACCGCGCTCTCGTCGTAGTCAGCGGTCTTCACGCCGCTGGCGTTGTAGTTGCCCGACTTCACCTGCTGGTAGCGCAGGCCGAGGGTCAGGGAGACGCGGTCATCGAGCGCGCTCAGCGTGTCAGCCAGCGCCACGCCGGAGAGCGTGGAGTCCGATACCTTCGGCACCCGTTGCGGCGTGGCGATGTGCTGCTCGGGGCGGTCGACCGGCGCGTAGATATTGGACAGCACCGGCGTGCCGGCCACGTTGGCGTTGGCAATCCGGTCCATATAGAGGTTGGCCTGCAGCGCCAGCGCGTGGCGGACCGGGCCGGTCTCGAACTTGGTGCGCACGCCGGTATCGAAGGTCGACCGGTTGACCTGGAACTTCCAGTTCTGCGGCACGGCCGAGGTCGCGCCGCTGCTGTTCAGGATGGTCGGCGTCTGGTCGGACAGGCGCGCCACGTCGGAACGGGTGCCGCCGGCGTCGGCAAAGATCGTCACGTTGTCGGTCACGTCGTACTCGGCGTGCAGCAACGTGGAGATGTCGTTGGACTTCCACCATCCCCAGGGCTGCGTCACGTTGCGGCGGCCGTCCGGGGCGTCGGGCACCTGAATGCCGGCGGCGACCAGGAACGGACGCGTCGGCGCGTCGATCCACTGGTACTGCTCGATCACGTCGAGCGAGGCGCGCAGGCGGTCGCTCTTGTAGTCGAGCGAGAGCGCGGCCACCTCGGCACGGGACTTCTGGTTGTCCAGCGCGGTCGGGCCCTGGCGGTGCAGGCCGTTGAAGCGGATGCCCCACTGCTTCTCTTCGCCAAAGCGGCGGCTCAGGTCCACCGCGCCGCCCACCTGGGCGTCGGAGGCGTAATCGAGCGTGAAGCGCGTCAGGTCGGTGGCCAGCGGGCGCTTGGGCACGATGTTCACCACGCCGCCCACACCGCTGTTCGGCGACATGCCATACAGCAGCGCGCCGGGGCCCTTCAGCACTTCCACGCGTTCGATGTATTCGGTGAACAGGTGGTAGTTCGGCGACACGCCATAGACGCCATCGAACGCAATCTCGGACAGATTGCCCTCGTTGATCGGGAATCCGCGAATGAAGAACGAGTCCGTGACGCCACCGGTCTGCCCGGTGAAGCGGACCGAAGGGTCGCTGTTCAGCACGTCAGCCAGCGTCACGGCCTGTTGATCCTCGATGCGCTGGGACGTGTAGTTGGTGGTGGCGAACGGCGTGTCCAGCACGTCCTTGTTGCCCAGCATGCCCATGCGCCCGCCGCGCGCCACCTGGCCGCCCGCGTAGGCCGGCGGCAGGTCGCCCTCGGTGGTGGCGGAGACCGTGACGGCCGGCAGCGTCGGCGCGTCCGGGGCGGCGGTCGGTGCGGTGGTCGGAGCGGTTGTTGGAGCGGCGGCCGGCGATTGAGCCTGCGCGGCCCCAGCGATCAGGCCAAGACACAGGACGGCGCCGTGCACGGCCAGTGTCAGCGGCGTGAGCTGCGGCGCGCTGCCAAGGCGGGGGGTACGGGCGATAGTGGCAAGACGGTTGACGAGCATGATTCCCTGTTCCGGTATGAATGGAGTTCCTGAAGAACAGGCCGGACGAGAATCCAGATCCCCTCAACATTTCTTGATTTTTTTAGCGAGACGGCCACGGCTAGCCGCCACTGCCATCTTGCGGCCCCACCACGACCCAGAAGCGGGTGCGATAGGACACCCTGACCGGCAAGGTCTGGGACAGGAAGGCCAGCGCCCTATCGGTATCGTCGACGTGATAGGCGCCGGACACCCGCAGGTTGGCCACCCGTGGATCGCAGACGAGGCGCCCGGTCCGGTAGCGCGCGAGTTCGGCGAGCACATCGGCAAGGCGCATGTCGTTGCCGGCGATCACTCCTTCCGCCCACCCATCGGCCGCGAACGGCTGGGCCGGGGCCAGCGCGACGCTGTCCTCGGCCAGCCACCACGTGGTGCCCGGCCGGGCGATGTCGCCGGCCCCGCCGCCACCCGGATGCAGCGCCACGGCGCCCTCCTGCACGCTGACGCGGGAGCGGTCGCCGTCCAGCCGGACCATGAACCGCGTGCCCAGCGCACGCATGCTGCCGGATGGCGTGCGGACCCAGAATGGGCGGTCGTCGTGCCCCGTCGTGACGAGGATTTCGCCCCGGCGCAGCGTGATCACGCGGCGGTCCGCCTCCAGCGCGATGCCGACGGCGGTATCCGTGTTCAAGACCAGCGTGGTGCCGTCCGCCAGCCGCAGCGTTCGTTGCTCACCCGTGGCGGTACTCGCGTCCGCCACCCAGCGCTGCCAGGGCGCCAGCTCGCGCACGCCGGACGCGGCAACGACGCTCACGCCTGCCAGCGCCATCACGCGGAGTACCTGGCGGCGCTTGCGGGCGCGCGCGGCCCGGAGGGCATCGGCGGACTGGAGGGTATCGAGGGCCAGCCGGGACGGCACGCCGGAAAACTCCGCCCGCATCGACTGGATGCGCCGCCATGCCGCGCCGTGGAGCGGGTCCGCCTGCAGCCATTGCTCGAACGCCCGCTGCGCGGCGGGGTCGGGCTCGCCAAAGTTGAGCTTGACCGCCCAGTCGATCGCGCGATCGACGATAGGCAGGGGAATGGATGGCGCGTCGGCCTCAGACATCGAAACGCATGGCGTAGCACTGCCGCAGCGCCGCCGCGACGTAGCGCTCGGCGGTGGCCAGCGAGACGCCCATGCGCTCCCCGATCTGCCGGCAAGTCAGCCCTTCGAGCTGCGCCCACAGGAACGCGGTGCGCACCTTGGGCTTCAGCGAATCGAGCATGCGGTCGATGGCGATCAGGGCTTCGAGGAACTGGAGCCGGCTTTCCGGGGATGGCGCGTGGGCCTCCGGCAGTTGGGCGAGGGTCTCGAGCCAGGCGGTCTCGAGTTCCCGGCGCCGCCACAGGTCGATCACCAGACCGTTGGCGATGGCGCTCAGGTAGGTGCGCGGCTCCTGCACCTCGCAGGGCTGCCGGCACAGCAAGCGCACGAAAACGTCCTGCGCGAGGTCGGCCGCATCGCAGGCATTGCCAAGCTTGCGACCGAGCCATCCCTGCAGCCACCGGTGGTGGCCCTGGTAGAGCGCGTCGACGTGTTCCTGGATTGCGGGTTCAGCGGCGGCAGCCATGCGCCCTCTGGAGTGAAATGCCTGGCGCAGCCAAACACAAATGAGAATTGTTCCAATCTTAAAAGATGGGCAAGCCCCCGGCAAGCGCGCCGCCGCCGCTTCGCGCACAAACAACAGCTTTGGCGTGGGCGATTCCGGGAACGCAAGCGGCTTTGCGGTAAAATAGAATGATTCTTATTTAGTACTGCCCTGCCATGGATGTACGCCCCAGCATCCTCCTGGTCGATGACCACAAGAACATACGTGACCCATTAGCCACCTATATGCGCCGCTTCGACTTTGAAGTCGAGGCAGTGGAGGATGGCCGGGCCATGCGCGAACGGCTGGAGGCGCGCAGTTTCAGTCTCATCGTGCTCGATGTGATGCTGCCCGGCGAGAACGGCCTGTCGCTGTGCCGTTATGTGTCCGAACATCTGCGCACCCCGGTGATCCTGCTAACCGCCGTGACCGATCAGGCGGATCGCATCGCCGGGCTGGAAATTGGCGCGGACGACTACGTGGTCAAGCCCTTCGACCCCCGCGAACTGGTGGCCCGGATCCGCAGCGTGCTGCGCCGTAACCAGGCCCCCGTACCGCCCGCCGATGCCTGGCGCGCGCCGGCGCCTTCCGAAGTCCGCTTCCTCTTCAGCGGGTGGATTCTCGACACCCGCGCCCGCGAGTTGCGCAATCCCTCCGACGAGGAAGTGCCGCTCAGCACCGCCGAATATCACCTGCTGCGCGCCCTGCTGGAGCACCCCAACCGCGTGCTGAGCCGCAGCCAGATCCTGGACCTGACCCAGCGCACCGACACTGTGGCGTTCGATCGCAGCATCGACAGCCAGATCAGCCGGCTGCGCAAGAAGCTGGAATGCGACCCCCGGCGCCCGGCCATGCTGAAAACCGTGCGCGGCGACGGCTACCTGCTCGCCACCCGGGTCACGGTCGAAAAATCATGAAGTGGTTGCCGCGCAGCCTGTCCGGGCAACTCGTGGCGTTGTGGTTGCTGGCGATGCTGGCCGCCCATGTCATCGCCGTGCTGGTGCTGTCCTGGTGGCGTGCCGACAACGAGACCATCCACCCCTTGTACGTCCGCTCGATCGAGACGCGGATCCAGTCCGCCTACCGCGCGGTGGGCCGTTCGGCCGACCCGGACATGCTGCTCGAGGACATCAGCCTGCCGGATTCCACGTTCCGGCTGGCCACCGCGCCGCGCCGCGATCATGCCGATCCCGCCGATATCGCCGAGCCGAGCGACCAGGAACGCGCGCTGGCGCAGCGGCTGCGCACCCTGCTCAAGCTGCCGGCCGATGGATCGGTCAAGGTCCATCTGCGGCAGGTGGAATCCGCCCAGCGCGTGGCCGGCAACAGCAACTGGCTGGAGCGGGAATTCCGCGGCACGCACGCGTGGGCGCTCGATGTCGATCTCAAACTCGCCGACGGGCAATGGCTGGAGAGCCGGCACTGGCCCACCATGCTGCCCGCCCACTGGAGCCGGGTGCTGACCTTCTCGCTGCTGGTGGGCATGTTGCCCACGGCGCTCATTGCGCTGCTGTTCGGGCGGCGCATCATGCGGCCGCTCCGGCTGCTCACGGAAGCCTCCCGGCGCGTCAGCCGGGGCGAACAGGTGGTGCTGCCCCGGCCGGACGGGCTGAGCGGCGTGCGCGAGATCACCCAGGCATTCAACGACATGCAGGAGAACCTGGTGCGCTTCGTCAACGGGCGCACGCAGATGATTGCCGCCATCGGCCATGACCTGCGGACGCCGCTGACCTCGCTGCGCATCCGGGTAGAGCTGATCGACGATGCCGAACTGCGCGAGGCCATGATCCAGACGCTCGAGGAAATGAGCGTAATGGTGGAGGAAACGTTGCAGTTTGCCCGCGACGATGCCCTGCAGGAGGCCACGCAGGACGTGCCGATCGGGGAACTGGTTGGCGACGTGGTGGACAGCCACCGCATCCAGGGCCGCGACGTCGCCTGGAGCGCGCACGTGGATACGGCGGCGTTCTACCGCTGCCGCCCCGTGCATCTGAAGCGCGCGCTGAACAACCTGATCGACAACGCCGCGCGCTACGGCGCCGTGTGCGTCACGGTCCTGGCGGACACGCTGGGCCAGACCTTGCGGATCGAGGTCGACGACAGCGGCCCCGGCATCGCGCCGGAACATCTGGGCCGGGTCTTCGAGCCGTTTGCCCGGCTGGACTCCGCACGCAGCATGGACACGGGTGGCATGGGGGGCGGACTGGGCCTCGGGCTGGCCATCGCCCGCTCCTGCATTCGCGCACATGGCGGAGACGTCACATTGCAAAATCGCCGGGAAGGCGGCCTGCGTGCGGTGATCGAACTGCCGAACTAGGCGCCGGCCCGCCGCCGTCGCTTTTCACAGCGCTGCAACATTTCGCCACAATCGAACAAACCCGGACAACATTAAATGCTAATCATTCTCATTTTGACGTGATGACTAGTGCCCGCCTTATCGGCGGCGATGTGCATTCCACCTTCTGACGGGGAAGGTCTCTGGTCCAGTTTGGGCACGGCAGAACGTCAAGTCCGTTGTCAATCAAGCTGGAGTCACAGTGCAACAAAAAGCAATATCGGGCGCGATCCGCCTGCTGGTCTCGGGCGCCTCCGCAGGCCTGGTCATGACCGCCACCACCCTGCCGCTGGCCGTCCACGCCCAGACGGCAGGCAAGGAAGACGCGCCCGCCGGCACGGCCAAGCCCAGCAACGTCCTGCCCCCGGTCACCGTGGTCGGCCAGTCCTCGCGCAACACCAACGAGGCGACGTTGGGCATCTCCCGCCTGCAGGACACGGTCAAGGAAACGCCGAAGACCATCAACGTGGTGCCGCAGGAGATCATCGAGCAGCAGCACGCCACGTCGCTGGAGCAGATCCTGAAGAACGTGCCGGGCATCACCATCTCCACCGGGGAAGGCAACGGCGGCCAGAACGGCGACCAGTTCCGCATTCGCGGCCTGTCGGCCAAGGGCGATATCTACGTCGATGGCCTGCGCGACTTCGGCGCCTACAAGCGCGACGCGTTCAATACCGAGAGCGTGGAAGTCATCAAGGGCCCGTCCGGCGAGAGCTTCGGCGTGGGCAACATCGGTGGCCTGATCAACCAGACCACCAAGAAAGCCAACCTGAACACCAGCACCAGCATCGACCAGGGCTTCGCCACGGACGCGACCTATCGCACCACGCTGGACAGCAACTTCCGCCTGAACGATACGACGGCGCTGCGCGTGAACGGCGTGTTCCAGAACGGCCGCGTGGCCGATCGCGATCACGTGGACGACGACCGTCGCGGCGTGGCCATCGACTTCGGCACGGGTCTGGGCACCAGCACCGAATGGCACCTTAACTACTCCTACCTGCACCGCAGCGGCGCGCCGGACTACGGCGTGCCCGTCGCGGCCGGTGCCGACGGCATCTATCGCCCGCTGACGCAGTACGGCGTGCCGGGCATCTCGTCCTCCACCTCGTACATCCGCAACACCGACCGCGACACCACCGACGCGCACATCGTCTCGTCGAATTTCTTCACGCGCCTCGACAACGGCATCACCATCAGCAACGACACGCGCTTCAGCTTCTACGAGCGCGACTTCTCGTCGACCGCCCCGGCCGCCCTGTCCTACGCCAACCTCCAGTCCCTGATGGCAGGCCGCAACGTGGCCCTGTCCTACGGTGCCGGCGGCGGCTCGAGCTACCTGCAGCGCGGCTGGGGCGTCCAGAACGTGCTGAGCGCCAAGGGCGAGTTCCATACCGGCAGCTTCCGCCACAAGGCGATGGTCGGCCTGGACACCATGTACCAGCGCGATCACCGCGACCAGGGCACGTGGACCGGCCGCATGAACAACCAGACGGTGGTGAACCCGGTCTTCTACAACAGCCCGAACGCCACGGTGGCCTACAACAGCACGCGCGATGCCAACGCCATCGACGTTGGCGTGTTCATGAACGATCGCGTCTGGCTGACCGAACAGATCTCGGTGCTCGGCAGCCTGCGCTGGGATTACTTCCGCAGCGAGTACGCCACGAGCGCCTCGTCGCTGGGCGGCGCCGCCGACTCGAAGAAGCTGAGCCCGGCCATCAGCGCGATCTGGGAGCCGACCAAGGACTACATGTTCTACACGTCGTTCTCGCGCACGTATCGCCCGGTCGGCACGGACATCGCCGTGGCGGTAGGCGGCGTGGCCTCGGAAGTGCCGCAGAACGGCGTCAACAGCGAGCCGGAACGCGCGGACACCATCGAAGTGGGCGCCAAGCTCGACTTCCTGGACAAGCGCCTGGGCGTGACCGGTGCCCTCTTCCAGACGAAGAAGACCAACGCCTACACGGTGGACCCGACCACCGGCGACATCACCAACGGCTTCTCTGATACAGGCGAAGGCCGCCGCATCCGTGGCCTGGAACTGGGCCTGAGCGGGCGCATCGTCGGCGGCTGGACGGCCAACGTGGCCTACGCCTACCTGAACGGCGAGGTCACGTCGGCCTCCACCGCTTCCACGGTGGGCAACGTGGCGCCGGGCGTGGCGCGTCACAACGTTACGCTGTGGACCGCGTACGACATCCCCCACTCGATCCTGCCGGTGCCGGGCCAACTGACCATCGGCGGCGGCCTGCAGTACGCCACCGGCTACTGGGCGGATTCGGCGAATACCACGAAGATGCCGGACAACTTCTCGCTGGATGCCATGATCGGCTACAAGCAGGGCAAGTACCGCATCTCCCTGAACGGCTACAATCTCACGAACCACCTGAACTACCAGTCGTCGTTTGGTGCCGTGCGTGCCGTGCCGACCTCGCGCCGCACGTTCCTGCTGAACGTCGGCATGACGTTCTAAGCTGAAGTACCGGGCCGGCCGGACAGCCGGCCCTCACCGTTTCATCGTCTCAAACGCCATGCTTGTCCAGATTCCCGATGTGCTGACCCCTGCCGAGATCCAGTATTGCCGAGGCCGCCTCGAGCAATCGCAATGGATCGACGGGCGCGTGTCGGCCGGTGACCTCGCCGCCAGGGCCAAGCGCAACCTGCAGATTCCCGTCGAGAGCGCCGAGGCGCAGGAACTCGGCGAACTCGTTCTCAATGCCCTGGGCCGCAGCGAGCGCTATCACTCCGCCGCGCTGCCGCTGCGAGTGCTGCCGCCGATGTTCAATCGCTACGAAAGCGACATGACCTTCGGCAACCACGTCGACAACGCCATCCGCACCGTGCCCGGCACGGGCGGCATGCGGATTCGCGCCGATGTGTCCAGCACGCTGTTCCTGTCCGATCCGGACGAATACGATGGCGGCGAACTGGTGATCCAGGATCTCTACGGCTCCCACTCGGTGAAGCTGCCGGCGGGGCATCTGGTGGTCTATCCAGCGTCCTCGCTGCATGCCGTGACGCCCGTCACGCGCGGCGCGCGCTGGGCGTCGTTCTTCTGGGCCCAGTCGCTGGTCAAGGACGAGGGCCAGCGCAGCATGCTCTACGAACTGGACCTGGCGATCATCGAGATCCGCAAGGAACTGGGCGATGACAAGCCCGCCGTGCTGTCCCTCGTCAACCACTATCACAACCTGCTCAGGCGCTGGTCCGAGCTGTGAGCGCGATGCAGATTCCGCCGGACACCGTGTCGCTGGGCGACTATGAGCGCCACTTCCACGCACGGGTGGAGCCGTCGATCCGGGCCTACATCGCCGGGGCGGCGGCGGATGGCATCACGCAGCGCGAGAACGGCGCCGCATTCCAGCGCCTGCGGCTGATGCCACGGGCGCTTGTCGAACTGTCGGGAGCGTCCGCGCAGCAGACCCTGTTCGGGGAGACGCTGGCCTATCCGATCCTGATGGCCCCCACCGCGTATCACAAGCTGGTGCACCCGGACGGCGAACTGGCCACGGTGCAGGCGGCCTCGCTGACGCGCACGTGGATGACGGTCAGCACGCAGGCCAGCGTGACGCTGGAGGAAGTCGCGCGTGCCGCGACGGTGCCGCTCTGGTTCCAGCTCTATTTCCAGACCCGGCCGCAGGACACGCAGGCGCTGGTGCGCCGGGCCGAACAGGCCGGCTACAAGGCGATCGTTCTGACCATCGACGCCGCTGTCAGCGGCATCCGCAATATCGAGCAGCGTGCAGGATTCCGCCTGCCGGACGATGTCCGGCCGGTGAACCTGGACGCCTTTCCGCCGAATCCGCCCGCCCGGGCCACGCACGGCAGCCCGGTCTTCCAGGGCATGCTGGACCACGCGCCCACCTGGGCCGATGTCGAGGCGCTGTGCCGGCAGACGGCGTTGCCGGTGCTGGTCAAGGGGCTGCTCAATCCGGCCGATGTCGGGCCGGCGTTGGACGCCGGCGTCTCGGGCATCATCGTCTCCAACCATGGGGGCCGGACGCTGGACACCGTTCCCGCGACCATCGACTGCCTGCCCGCCGTCGCCACGGCGGTGGCCGGCCGCGTGCCGGTGCTGCTCGACGGCGGCGTGCGGCGTGGGACGGATATCGTCAAGGCCATCGCACTCGGGGCTTCGGCCGTCCTGGTCGGACAGCCCGTACTGCATGCGCTGGCCGTGGGCGGCATGCCCGGCGTGGCCCATATGCTGACGTTGCTACAAGCCGAACTGGAAGTGGCCATGGCGCTGGCGGGTTGCCCCACGCTCGCAGCCATCGGCCCTTCCAGCGTGCTCTAACGGCCCTCTGCCAGCAGCCGCGCCAGCGCCGGTGGCAAGCCCGTGTTGGGCTTCTGCGGGGGCCGCGCGAAGCTGCCCTCCCGCGCGCTGCCGGCCTGCAGGGCCACCAGCGACTCGCAGTGCCGCACGGCGCTGCTCACGCCATCCACCACGGGCACCGGAATCTTCCCCTTGAGCGAGCGCGCCAGCCCGGCCAGCGGCGCACCGGCCACGATGATCACATCGGCGCCGTCCTCGCGCACCGCTTGCAGGCTCATCGCCTCCAGCCGTTCCGCGTGGTCCTCCTGCACGCTGCCGATATCGCGCAGCGGCGACTGCAAGGAGCGGATGCTGGCCAGGCGCGACGTCAGGCCATTGGCGGCCACGCACTCCCGATACCACGCTTCAATGCGATGCGAAATCGCGATGATTGAGAAGCGCTGTCCCAGCAGGCAGGCGCTGGCCAGCGCGGCTTCGGTCATGCCGACGACCGGCACATCGAACAGCTCCTTCAGGCCGGCCAGACCGGGATCGCCGAAGGCGGCGACCACCAGCCCGTCGAACTGGCCGGCATGCTCGGCCGCCGCGCACGCGGTGGCATAGCCGCCCACCAGCGCCTCGAAGCGGGTTTCGATATAGGCCACGCCAAACGCCGCCGTGGCCATCGTGATGCGGGTGTCCGGCGCGGCGGTACGCTGCGCCTCCGCGTGGATCAGGTCGGTCACCGACGCGCTGATATTGGGATTGACGATCAACAGGTTCATGGTTTGCGCCATCAGATCTCGGGTTGGCCCGCTTCGAGGAACCGGCCACGGCCGGCCGTCGGTTCCAGGTATTCGCCATTGCGCACGATCATTTCGCCGCGCGAGAAGGTGGTCATCGGCCAGCCGGTCACCTCGATGCCCTCGTACGGCGTGTAGTCCACGGCGTGGTGCAGGTTGCTATTGGCGATGCGCACCTGGCGCGCCGGATCCCACAGCACGATATCGGCATCGGCGCCAATCGCGATGGTGCCCTTGCGCGGATAGAGCCCGTACAGCTTGGCCGGCCGGTACGACGTCAATTCGACGAACTGGTGCAGGGACAGCTTGCCGCGCGTCACGCCATCGAACAGCAGCGGCAGGCGGGTCTCGATGCCGGGCACGCCGTTGGGGATGTGGTCGAACGGTTGCGCCGTCCCGCCGAGCTTCTTGCCCTCGGGATCGTCGTAGTTGAACGGGGCGTGGTCGGACGAGAACACGCTGAACACGCCGTTGGCCAGCGCGCGCCACACGGCGGCCTGGTTCTCCGGGTCGCGCGGCGGCGGGCTGCACACGCACTTGGCGCCTTCGTAGCCGTCGTCGCCGGGCAGGCCCATGTCTTCGGCGGTCAGGTACAGGTATTGCGGGCAGGTCTCGGCGAGGATCTTCATGCCACGGCCCTGCGCCCAGCGGATCTGCTCGATGGCTTCCTTGCCGGACACGTGCACGATCAGGATCGGCACATCGACCAGTTCCGCGAACGAGATCGCGCGATGCGTGGCTTCCCGCTCCACCACGGCGGGGCGCGCCAGCCCGTGGAAGCGCGGCGCGATGCGGCCTTCGCCGACCAGCTTGTCGGTCAGCCACGAGATGCAATCGGCATTCTCGGCATGCACCATCACCAGCGCCTTGTTCTGGCGGGCCACGTCCAGCACTTCCAGCATTTCGCGGTCCGACAGCTTCAGGTCGTCGTAGGTCATGTAGACCTTGAACGAGCTGTAGCCCTGGCGGATCAGCGCCGGCAGTTCGTCCTGCAGCACGGCGGGCGTCGGGTCCGCCACGATCAGGTGGAAGGCGTAGTCGATCACCGCGCGGCCCTCGGCGCGGCGATGGTAGTCGGCCACCGCCGCACGCAGCGAATGGCCCTTCTCCTGCGCGGCGAACGGGATCACCGTGGTGGTGCCGCCGCACACCGCCGCGCGCGTGCCGGTGAAGAAATCGTCGGCCATGCGCATGCCTTCCGGCATGGGCTGGTCCAGGTGGCAATGGCCGTCGACGCCGCCGGGCAAGGCCAGCAGGCCCGTGGCGTCGACTTCCGTTGCGGCGGCGGGCAGGTCGTGCCCGAGCGCCACGATGCGGCCGTGGCGCACGCCGATGTCACAGCGGAAGCGGTCCGAAGCGGTGACCACGTCCGCATTGCGGATCACGAGGTCAAGAATGTTGTCTGCAGGCATGGTCATCCCTCCGTTACGCGGCCTTGTTTACTCGACTTCGCGGAACAGCCGGCCCCAGCCCTTCAGGGTGCGGGTGTCCACGCCGGCCAGGCGCAGCGACTTCCACACGACCGTGGAGATCGTGTCGTAGAGCGGGATGCCAGTCTCGGCTTCCAGTTCCTCCGCCAGATGGGCAGCGTGCAGGTTGGTGCAGAACGTGGAGATGGCCTGCACGTTCTCCTTCGCCAGCGCGCGCACCATCGTGCGGATGGTGTCTTCCTCGACCTCGGCGAAGCTGTAGTTCACGTGGAGGTCCAGGTGGCGCTCCGCCGAGCAGTCGAGGCCGCTGCGCTGGTAGTTGGCGATGATCCGCTGCTGCACGTCATCGAGATAGGGCGTGGCCAGGCCGAAGCGGCGCGCGCCGGTCTTCTCGAGGATCTCGTTCAGGGCCAGGACCGAAGTGGTGGCGGGAATGCCGGTAGCTTCGGTGATCTGCTTGCACAGCGCCTGGTCACGGTCGAAGCCGAGCCAGCCGGACGACGTGCCGTTCCACGCAATCACGTCGACACGGGCATCGGCCAGCAGGCGGGCCGCCGCGAGGATCTTCTCCAGGTCGAACTGACTCAGCGCCTGGTCACGCAACGAAATCTCGGTGACCGTGAAGCGCGAGAAATGCGCGCTGACGTTGGGCAAGCCGCTGACCATCGCGCTGGTAATGGGCTCCAGCGCGGTGTTGGAAGACGGCGTCAGCATGCCAAGGCGAATCTGTTTGCTCATGGTTGGTTCTCAGGAGTTTGCGGGCACCGTCTGGGAGCGGCGCCTCTGCGGGTTGTATTGGTTTTATTGTTCGGGCTTGTCGTTGAAGGCGAGCTGCGTGCCGGGCACGCCCTGGCTGGTACGCGCCAGCTCCAGTTCCCGCTTCAACGCGGCTTGTCGCGCGGCGTCCGGCTTGACGGTGTTGCCGGCCTGCAGCGCGGGAAGCACGTAGTCGTTAACCATCTGGCGATAGAGGTCCAGGTACTTCGCATCGCGCAGGCCGCCCTGCGTCGACATGATGCTGTTCATGACGATCACCGCGTTCTGCTTGGGCAGCACCGTGATGAACTGGCCCTTGTAGCCCATCGCGCTGAACTCGCGCTCGCTCTTGACGATGTTGTTGACCCAGCAGTAGTAGCCGTAGTCCCCGGCGGGGCCGGACGGCGTGGTCATCTGGGCCACCCACGAGGCGGGCACGATCTGCTGGCCGTTCCAGCGGCCCTGGTTCAGCATCAGCATGCCGAGCCGGGCCATGTCGAGCGAGCGCAGGCGCAGCCCCCAGCCACCGGACACCGCGCCTTTGCCGTCGGCACCGTCCCAGCGGTAGTGCGACATCCCCAGCGGCTTGAACAGGCGCTGCGCGGCGTACTGCTGCTCCGGCATGCCCGTGACCTGGCTGATCGTGGCGCCGACCAGCACCGGGTTGACGTCGATGTAGTCGAACTCCGTGCCGGGCCTGGCGCGCACACTGGCCGAGGCGGCCACCTTGAGGCGGTCCGGCACGCCGTAGTACAGCGTGTCGGTGCCCTCCACCAGCTTGTACGACAGCCCGCTCGACATCGACATCAGGTGCCGGAGCTGGATCTGCTGCTTGTCCGCCAGTGACGGGGCCAGGTCGGGGCGCGCGGCGGCCAGCCTGGGGCCCGGCGCGTCGCTCGCGCTGAGCTTGCCGTCGCCGACCAGCGTGCCCACCAGCAGCGCGCTGATGAACTTGGTGACGGAGTAAAGCTCGTGGTTGTAGTCCCGCGAGAGGCCGTCGCCGTAGCGCTCGAACACAATCTTGCCGTCCTTGATGACGAGCAGGCTGCGCACGTCGAGCTTGTCGCGCCGGATCCATTCGGACAAGGCGACGAGCCGCGTGGAATCCACGCCCACCGACTCGGGCTGTGCCGTGGGAATGCCTTCGACGGTGGCAGTGGCGGTGCCGGCCATGGCCGGCTGGGCCAGCAAGGCGCCAGCGGCCAGCAGCGCCGCCACGACAGGGTGGAATCGTTGCATGATGGTCTCCTCCAGCCGATGCCCGTCAGACCGGGATCTTCTTTTCGTAGTCGATAGCCGTGGATGACAGCAGCAGGCCCACGCCGGCGGCGGCAAAGAACATCAGCGCCAGGAAGTACGAGCCGGTGAACTGCACGATCATGCCGACGATGATCGGCACGCAGATGCCGCCGATATTGCCACCGAGGTTCATCACGCCGCCCAGGAAGCCGATCTTGTCACGGGTACCCAGGATCGACGGGATGCACCAGAACAGGCCGCACCAGCGCAGGAAGAACAGCGTGGAGGACAGCAGGGCCACGACCACGGTGGCGTTGGTGACATAGGCCACGGAGAAAATCGACACGGTGGCGACCACGGCGGCGATGCCGAACAGCGTACGCATCACCACGTTGGGGCGGCCGCCGGCCTCCTTCCACTTGTCCGCGATCCAGCCGCCGATCAGTTCGCCGACGAAGCCGCTGAAGAAAATAATGAAGCTGGCACCGCCCATCGCCTTGATGTCGAACCCGTGCACCTTGTTCAGGTAGTTGGGCATCCACGTCAGCAGGCCGTAGAACACGGTGTTGAAGCACATCCAGCCGATGGCCATGCACCAGACCGAGCGGTACTTGAAGAAATCGAGCGAGCGGCCCGACAGGTTGGCCGGCTCGGCGCGATGCTCGCTGGCCTGGGCTTCCTCGATATAGCGGGCCTCGAGTTCGTTGACGCCCGGGTGCTGGCGCGGGGAATTGCGGATGTACCACCAGGCCACGGCGCCGGCGATGACGGTGCCCACGCCGGCGACGACGAAGGCCAGGCGCCAGGAGTCGAGCGCGGCAATCAGCCAGGTGATGATGATGGCGCCCAGCGCGGCACCGAGCGGCGCGCCGCCATCAAGCAGCGTGGCACCACGGCCGCGTTCGTTCTGCGTCATCCAGATGGCGTTGAGCTTGCCGCCGGCCGGATAGATCGGCGCCTCGGCGGCACCGAGGCCCAGGCGGGTCAGCAGCAACGTCGTGGCGCTGGTGCACACGGCGGCCATGGCCTGGAACGCGCCCCAGAACACGGTGGCGCAGGCAATCACGATGCGCGGCTTGTACTTGTCCGCCAGCATGCCGCCCGGCACCTGCATCAGGGCGTAAGTCCAGAAGAACGAACTGAGGATCAGGCCCTGCATGGTGGGACTGAGGTCAAACTCCTTCGCGATCAGCGGCATGGCCACGGACAACGACGCGCGGTCGATGTAGTTGATCGCGATCAGGAACAGCATCATCAGGAAGATCTTCCAGCGGACGGTGCTGCGCGGGGCCGGCATGGTGGCGGCGGCCTGGCTCGTGGATGGCATGACGGGGGTCTCCTTGCTCCTTGGTGCTGCGTTGTCGAGGCGTTTCTAATCCGGGTGTCGCGCAACTGTGACGGAGTATAGGATACGTAATCTGTAATTACAACGCGCGTAAGTCGTTGATTTATATGCATAGGGTAAGCACCAATTCCGGGTGTGATACGCTTCGCTTCAGTGCAATTTCCCCATTCTGGTGATGTCCGTGACACAAGCGCTGCCCAAAACTGCCCGACTCCGCACACTTGGCATGTCCGCCGAAATCGCGGCGCGGCTGCGCACGATGATTCAGGAGGGCGAGCTGCCGCCCGGGGTCCGCATGGACGAGAAAGCGTTCTGCGAAGCGTTCGACGTGTCGAAGACGCCCCTGCGTGAGGCGCTGAAGGTGCTGGTGTCCGAAGGGCTGGTGCTGCATCGCCAATACATCGGCTATCGCGTGGCGCCGCTGGACCTCGAGGAACTGCGCGAAACCTTTGAAACCCTGCACGGGCTGGAAGCCCACGCCGGGGGACTGGTGGCGCGGCGCATGAGCGATGCGGCGCTGGCGAAGATCGAGCGCAAGCACCAGTCCATGATCGACGCGCATGCGGCCGGCCGGCGCACGGATTACTTCCGCATCAACCAGGAAATCCACCAGCTGATCGTCGATAGCGCGGACAACGCCGTGCTGTCCGGCATCTACGCCACGCTGATGAGCAAGGTGCATCGCGCCCGGGGCGCGGCCAACACCGAAATGCTGCGCTGGCAGGAATCGCACGAGGAACACGAGGCCATCATGGCCGCCCTGCGCGAAGCGGGCCGCCCACGACTGCCGCAGATCCTGCGCGAGCATTCCGAAAATACCGCGAAGGAAGTCCTGCGGGTACTCGAGCAGACCCTGGCCGAACCTGCCGCGCGGGTGGCCGGCGCCTCGCGCTAGCGCCTCGACGATCCAGTGCTACTACGGCAACGGCCGCACGGTGATTGCCACGGTGATTGCCACGGTGATTGCCACGGTGATTGCCACGGTGAGCACGCGCTGGTAAGCCGGCGCGGCAGGCTTCACCGCACCTGCAGGCGGTCCAGCCGCAGCCGGTGCCGGGCGTCGGTCAGCCGCCACGCGGCCAGCCAGGCGGCCAGCACCACCGCCAGCAGGCTGCCGCCGGCCAGCAGGAACATCAGCAGGATCTGGTAGCGTGCGGCGTCGATCGGGTCCATCCCCGCGAGGATCTGGCCGGTCATGATGCCGGGCAGCGTGATGATGCCGGCCGCCGCCATGGTGTTCACGGTCGGCAGCAACCCGCTGCGCACGGCCTGGCGAAGGATGGGGCGCAGGGCCGTGTGGCGGTCGTCGCCCAGTGCCAGCCGCGCGTCGATGGCCTGGCGCTGGTGCCAGGCGGCCGTGAAGGTGGCCTGCAGCGTCAGGCTGGCGGCATTCATCGCATTCCCGAGGATGATGCCGGCCAGCGGGATGGCGTGGCGGGCGTCGTACCACGGTGAAGGCCGCAGCGCCGTGACCAGCGCCAGCACCGTGATGACCAGCGTGGGCACGCTCACCGTGGCCAGCCCGATGATGAACTGCCAGCGCGCATCGAAGCGGCGCTCCTGCCGGCTGCCGGCCTCGCGCGCGGCGGCCAGGATCATGGCCAGCACCACCACCAGCGTCACCCACGGCGACGACAGCTCAAATACCGCCCGCAGGATCAACCCCACCAGCATCAGCTGCACCACCATGCGCACCGCCGCCCACAGCAGGGTGCGATGGATGTGCAGGGACATCACCAGCGACAGCGCGGCGCCCGCCACGATCAGCAGGCTGGCGAGCACCAGATCGCCCGTGGTCAACAGGATCGGACTCATGGGGACACGGCCTCCAGCCCGTTCTGGCACAGCCGGAACTGCGCATTGCGCAGCCGGGCCGCCTGTTCCTCGTTATGGGAGACCACCAGGAGGCCGATGCCTTCGGTCATCACCCGCTTCAGCACCGCTTCCACGGCGAGCGTGGTATCGCGGTCCAGCGCGGACGTGGGCTCATCGAGCAGCAGGAAGCGCGGCCGGCGCATGACAGCCCGCAGCAACGCCAGGCGTTGCCGCTCGCCGGTGGAGAGATGGCTGACGGGGGCCGCGAGGATGTCCGCGCGCAGGCAAAGATGCCGGGCCAGTTGGTCGAGCCGGGGGTCGATCGCGTCCTCTTCGCCGAAATGGGCGCGCACATCGTCGGCCCACCAGCCCGACTCGGCGGCCACATAGATGACCTCGCGCCGCCAGGCCGGCCCGCTCAGGGCCTCGCGCGACAGATTGCCGAGCCGCACGTCGCCGTCATTGGGGTCGAGGTCGGCAATCATGCGCAGCAAAAGGCTCTTGCCGCTACCGGACGCGCCAGACAGCACCGTGCATTTGCCCGGCGGCACGTCGAAGGTATAGGGACCCCGGCCATGGCCGGTCAGGTTGTGGATATGAAGATGACCGTCCATCGGGCGCACGGGTGAGCGTCGGCACAGTTGTGGGGACCACAGCCTACCGCGATTTCCTTAAGCGCAGATTATCGGTCCGCGCGGTCTTGCTCTCATCGCCCACCCGCCCTTTTTGTTGGTCAGTCGACGGTGATGTGGTTGGTGCGGATCACGTTGCCCCAGACCGAGACATCGTCGCGCACGGTCTGCGCGAACTGCTCCGGCGTCTTGACCGGCGGCATCGCCATATTCAGCAGCAGGAAGCGCTCGCGCATGGCCGGGCTGGTCAGGATCCGGTTCACCTCCGCGTTCAGCCGCTGCACGATGGCGGCGCTGGTGCCCGCCGGCGCGAACATGCCGTACCAGCTATTCGTCTCGAATGGATAGCCCTGCTCGGTCATGGTCCGCACCTCGGGCGTGGCCGGCCCGCGCCGGGTGCCGCTGATGGCCAGCGCGCGCAGCTTGCCGGCACGGATCAGCGGCACCGACGAGGAGGTATCGACAAAGGCCACCCGCACGATGCCACCCTGCATGTCGTTCAGGATCTGCGGCACGGTCTTGTACGGCACATGCCGGAGGCGGATGCCCGTCTGCATCTTCAGGGCCTCCATGGTCAGATGGCCGCCGGAGCCGATGCCCCACGACGCGTAGTCGTAGGCGTCCGGCCGCGAGCGCACGTGCTCGACGAAGGACTTCAGGTCGCGCGCCGGGAAGTCCGGCGTTACCGCCAGGAAGTTGCCGCCGCCGCCGACCTGCACCACGGGGATCAGGTCGCGCAGCCCGTCATACGGCATCTTCGGCTGCAGGGTCTGGTTGATGACCACCGTCGCCGCGTAGGTGAACAGCAGCGTATGGCCGTCCGGCGCGGCCTTGGCCACGATGTCATTGCCGATGATGCCGGTGGCGCCGGGCTTGTTGTCGATCACGAAGGACTGGCCGAGGACCTTGCCGAGTTGGTCGGCGATAGGCCGGGCGAACAGGTCCGGACCGCTGCCGGCGGACCCCGGCACCACCAGCCGCACCGGGCGGGACGGCCACGGGTTGGCGGCACGGGTCGCTCGGATCGGATTCACGGCGGCGGCGAGCCCAAGCATCGCCATCGACTTCAGCAGCCTGCGGCGCCCGGCGTCTGTGTCGTCGTCATCGGGAAGGGAAAGGAGTCGTGTCATCGCCATCCCTCAATGCATGCCGAAGTTGTCATCCACAGCCGTCGCGCCCGCCTCCAGCACCGTGGCCGCAGCCACGTACAGGCTGCGCGACACGTAGCTCTGCACCTGTTTGGCCCGTGCGCGCAGCCATTCCGCCTTGAGCTGGCGCGCCTCGACCACGTGCGGCGCATCGCCGGGCACCTGCGCCAGCAGGTCGATCACATGCAGCGCCAGTTGCAGGTCGCCACGCGCGGCCAGGGCCTGGGCATGGCGCACCACCGCGCCATGGTTGTCGATGGCCGCCGCGATCTCGCTGGCCACCTGCTGCGGCGGGGCTGGATGCAGCGTGGTGACGTTGCGGTCCCACCAGCCATTTTCGGAGCGATAGATATCGCGGGCGATATAGCTCGGGTCGCCGTAGGTCGGCCGCATCCACGGCTGCTCGAACAGGTCCGGCGGCGGCCGCAGCGCGGCCAGCATCTCCCGCTCGTTGCAGCCGGCGTTCATCAGGCGGACCACTTCCTGGCGCATCCAGCGCAAGGCCCGCGCCGTGTGCAGCAGCACGTGCTGGCAGATGTCCTCCCCTTCCAGCGTGGCGCCGAACTCGCGCACCACGGTCTGCGGGCGCAGGCCGGCCAGCCGCTCCAGCGTCTCGGCCCAGCGCACGGTGTCGCGCATGGTGCGGAACGGGGTGCCGATATTGGGAATGGAATCGATGATGGCCGGGCCGCCATAGAGCAGCCGCCGGCCGGGCAGCCAGACCGCCACGGCGTCGTCGGTCTCGGAGGGTGCCCAAAGAATCTCCGCGCGCTGTTCGCCATGGCCCACGGTCATGCCGTCCCGGAACGTCTCGGACGGCGTGGTATGCCGCAGCTTGCCAGCGAGTGCCCCGGCGCGATGCCGGAACTGGATCTCGGCCATGCGCTCCTGCAGCCGCTGCGTTTCGCGGTAGCGGCTCTGGCGCGCCAGCACGTTCACATGGGCCAGCACACGCGGGGCCGGTTCGCCGCGCTGCGCGGCATGGTCGATCCACTGCTGCACGCCGGCGTTGTAGCCGAGGTGGCCGTGGCTGTAGCAGAGCGCGATCACCGGCAGTTCGGTCTGCGTGCGCAGCGCCTCGATCATGCCGGCCGTCACGGACCCGCCGGGGCCGCTGTCCACCACCAGCAGGCCGTCGCCGACGTCAGCGACGAAGGTCTGGCCCTGTCCATGCAGCAGCCAGACACCCTCGGCAATGCGGTCGATCCCCTTGCCGGTGATCAGTGCGGCCGGACGATCCTCGATCTCGTTCATGGCATCCCTTCCAGTTTGGCGAAGGGATATTCACGCGCAGACGGCGCACTATCGTCAGTGGGGAAAGTCCCCGGCCGGCACGGCGCGCAGCCTGCGGCGCCAGCGCCGGGGCGCCCTGGCGATGGATCGGAAATTTTCGCTGTGAACCGCCGGTTATCACCTGCGTGGCGCAGGGAGTTCCCGGCGCGCGGTGGCTGCGCTAGCCAGCCGCCATCGGGGCGATCGGGGCGATCGGGGCGATCGGGGCCGGGGTGGCGCGGGCCGCAGGTGCCGGGTGCGGCACCTGTCGCCGCAGCGGGCTGTCCGGCATCTTGCTCATGTAATGCACCTCGCGGCGCAGCAGGGTGGCGAACTGCTCCGCCACCGGCGTCATCGGCGAATCGGCGCGGTAGATCAGGCTGACCGCATGGCTCGGCAGCGGGTCTTCGATCGGCAACGCCACCAGACCAGCCGTGGCCAGGCGCCCCGGCACCAGTTGGCGCGGCAGCAGGCACAGCAGCGAGCGGTCCTGCAGCAGCGTCTGGATCATGCCGATGGTGTCGCAGCGCACCGCCACGCGGGGCAGCGGCAGGTCGAGCGCGCGGAAGGCGTCCAGGATCGCCGCGCCCGGGCCCTGCATGCGCCGACCGGTCAGCACCCAGTCGGAATTGACCAGCTCGCGCAACGTCCGCGCATGGCGCAGCGGATGCTCCTGATGCGCCACCACCACCGAATCGTTGTGGTACAGCGTCTCGCAGACAAATTCGCGTTCGATGCCTTCATCGGGAATCGGGCTCACCGCCATGTCCATCACGCCGGCGCGCAGGTCGGCCAGATGCTCGGGATAAACGCCGCTGTCGATGCAGACCTGCACGTCCGGATGCTGGGTGCGGAAGCGCTTCAGCACCGCCGGCAGCAGCAGGTTGGCCGGCCCGCCCGTGGCGCCGATGCGCACCGTGCCGTTGCGCGTGCCCAGCATCTGGGTCATCTCGTCCGTGGCCTTGCGCGCCTCGGTGGCGATCAGGCGCGCCCGGCGCAGGAACGCATCGCCAAAGCGGGACAGCACCACGCCGCGCGTGGTGCGCGTCAGAAGTGGCACGTGCAGCTCTTCCTCGAGCTGCCGGATGCTCTTGGTGATGGCCGGCGCCGACACGTCGCGCACCTTGGCGCCGGCGCGAATGCTGCCGCTTTCCGCCACGGCAATGAAATCCTGCAATTGGCTCAGACGCATGACTCGCCTCCTCCCGAAAGACCGTGTGATAACGCCCTGCTCCGCGAGCATAGCGGGATTTGCGGGCATCAGTGATAACCCGAGGTGCTAACCGTGGGTTCACACACCGCGTATTGCGGAGGCTATTGGCATTGCAATGCGTGGCCCATTATCCCCTTCCATCGATGCCCCGCATCGTCATGAAACGAGAGATCGATGGCAATTCCAGAAGACCTGCCCCTGGCAGGCATCCGCGTGGCCGAGTTCGGCCAGTTCATTGCCGCCCCCGGCGCCGCGATGATGCTGGCCGACCTGGGCGCCGATGTGATCAAGGTGGAACCGCTGCGCGGAGACAGCGCGCGGCGCTTCGACGGCACCAGCTCGCAAAGCCCGATGTTCCTGGCCTACAACCGTGGCAAGCGCGGCATGGCGCTGGACCTGCGCCAGCCGGCGGGCGCGGAAGCCGCCCGCCGGCTCGCCTTGTCTTGCGACGTGGTGCTTCACAACGCGCGGCCGGGGACGATGGAATCGATCGGCCTCGACGCCGCCACGCTGCGCACCGCGAAACCGGCGCTGATCCATGCCTCCGTCACCGGCTTTGGCACGCGCGGTCCGTCGCGCCTGCGGCCCGGGCTCGACATCGCGGCCCAAGCCGAAAGCGGCATGATGTCGGTGACAGGCGAAGCGGGCGGCCAGCCCCTGAAGGCCGGCTTCGCCCTGATCGACGCCGCCACGGCGCTCGCCACCTCGAACGCCATCCTCGCCGCGCTGTTCCGGCGCCTGCGCACCGGCCAGGGCGAAACCATCGAGACCTCGCTGCTGACCGTGGGCATCCAGCTCCAGGCGCAACTCTGGTCCGAATACCAGTGCTCGGGCGCCCTGCCGGTGCGCAGCGGCAACAGCCAGCCGAAGGCGGCGCCGGCGGCGGATGTTATCGCCGTGGCCGATGGCCATATCGTGCTGTCGGCCTATCTCGACGAACACTGGGCGCGGCTGTGCGATGCCATCGGACAACCCGCGCTGGCCCGGGACCCGCGTTTCGCGAGCAACCCGCTGCGGGTGAAAAACCGCCCTGCCCTGCTGGACGTGCTGCACGCCGCCCTGCGCGGCTACACCGGTGAACAAGCGCGCGCGCTGCTGGAACGCCATCAGGTGGTGGTGGGCGTGGTGCGCGACTACCAGCAGGTGGAACGCAGCGCCGATGTGCTGGCGAGCGGCCTGCTGATGCGCGTCGGCGACGGCCTCGGCGGCGAGATCGCCCTCCCGGGCCTGCCCTTCACGATGGCCAGCCTGCCTCCCGCCGCCACGCCCGCCGTGCCGCGGCTGGGCGAGCACACCGCAGCGGTGCTGCGCGAACTCGGCTATGACGACGTCGCGATCCGCACGATGGCGCAGGCACGCGCCATCGCCATTGAATCGCTCGACACCACGGAGGCCAGCGCATGACAGCCGACACCCCCATCCTGATCGACCGGCACGAGGGCTGGGCCGAGATCACGCTGAACCGGCCGGAAACCCGCAACGCCATCGACATGGCCACCGCCGAAGCGCTCGGCGAGGCCATCGAAACGCTCGAACGCGAGCCCGGCTTGCGGGCGGTGGTGCTGCGCGGCGCCAATGGCGCGTTCTGCTCCGGCCTCGACTTGAAAGCGTTGCAGGCCCATCCGGCCGGCATGAACGGCTTCGCAGCACGCTGGGACCACGTGCATGGCGGCCTGATGCGCAGCCGCAAGGCGTGGATCGTGGCGCTCGAACGGCACGCGGTGAACGGCGGCGCCGCGCTGGCGCTGGCTGGCGATCTGCTCGTCTGCGGGGAGCGCGCATTCCTGCAGATCGCGGAGGTGCGCATCGGCATGAATGCGCCGCGCAATATCGCGTGGCTGGCCCTGCGGCACAGCGAGGCCGTGGCGGCCCGGCTGTGCCTGCTGGGCGAGCGCGTGCCGGCCAGCGACCTGCTGCGGCTGGGCATCGCGACGGAAGTCATTGCCGACGCGGACGTCGTCGCTCGCGCCCAGACCTTGGCCACCACGATTGCCGGCTTCCCCGCCGAAGCGGTGGCCGCCATCAAGGGCAGCCTGCGCGCCGCCAGCACGCGCCGACCGCCGGCCGAATGGTTCGATGCCTGCGCCGACAAGGAGACCCCTCATGGCTGAGTTCGAAGCACTGCGTCACGAGGTCCGCGCCTTCGTGGCGGAAGCCCTGCCCCCGCCCGTGCGCGAGAAAGTGCGCCTCGGGCTGGAAGTCAGCAAGGACGAGATGATCGACTGGCAGCGCCGGCTGGCCGCGCGCGGCTGGCTCGCGCCCCACTGGCCCCAAGCCTGGCAAGGGGCTGACTGGAGCGCCGCGCAGCGCGCCGTACTGCAGGAAGAGCTGGTGCTGGCCCACGCGCCGGAGACCGGCGGCATCTCGATCGAAATGATCGGCCCTATCCTGATCCGCTACGGCACGGCCGCGCAGCAGCAGCACTTCCTGCCGCGCATCCTCAATCTCGAACACTGGTGGTGCCAGGGCTACTCGGAGCCGAATGCCGGCTCGGATCTCGCCTCGCTGGGCACCCGCGCGGTGCGCCGCACGCGCCCGGACGGCACCGAGGTCTACGTGGTCAACGGCAGCAAGATCTGGACGTCCTACGCCCAGTACGCGGACTGGATGTTCTGCCTCGTGCGCACCGACACCGAGGCGCGCGCCCAGCAGGGCATCAGCTTCCTGCTGATCGACATGCGCAGCCCCGGCGTCAGCGTACGGCCGCTGATCGGCATTCACGGCTGGCACCTGTTCAATCAGGTGTTTCTCGATGACGTGGAAGTGCCGGTGGACATGCGCGTCGGCGAGGAGAACGCGGGCTGGTCGATCGCCAAGTCCCTGCTGGAACATGAGCGGCTGAACCTCGCCCGCGTGGCCGAGAATCGCCGGCGGCTGGCCAAGGTGCGGGCGATTGGCGCCGAGGTGGAGGAAGCCGGCGAACCGCTGCTGCGCCGCCCGTGGTTCGCGCGGCGGCTGCGGGAACTGGAAGTGCGGCTGGAAACGCTGGCCGCCACGGTGCTGCGCTTCCGGCGGCTCGAACGGGCCGGCGGCGCACTCGGCCCGGAGACCGGCATGCTCAAGCTGATCGGCAGCCGGCTGATCCAGGACATCGAGAACCTTGCGGTGGATGCGCTCGGCCCGGACACGCTGGCCTATGACCGCGCCGCGCACTTCGAACCGCCCGCCACGCAGCCGGATCGCTCGCAGTACGCGCCCGCCGCCTCGGCGCGCCGCTTCGTGACGCGTGGCTACACCATCGCCGGCGGATCGAGCGAGATTCAGCACGAATTGCTCGCCAAGCAGGTACTCGGACTCTGAGGGACGGCACCTCCACACGACATGACAGGACACTCAAGCATGGAAGACCGCGACGACGCGCGCATCGAAGAGCGCCGCATGCTGCAGGAAAGCGTGGAGCGCTTTGTGGCGCGCGGCTATGACTTCGCGCAGCGCCGGGCCGCGCTGGCGGAGCCCGATGGATTCTCGCGCAAGCATTGGCGCACCTTCGCCGAGATGGGCTGGCTGGCGCTCGGCCTGCCGGAAGCCTGTGGCGGACTCGGTGACGACATGGATCAGGCCCTGCTGGCCGAGGCGCTGGGACAGGCCATGCCGGCCGAGCCGTGGCTGGCCAACGTCGCCCTGTGCGCGCCGCTGCTGGCGAACGCCGGCAGCGCGGCGCATCTCGCCATGGCCGAGGCCATCGCCGCCGGGGAGAGCTTCGCCGCGCTGGCCGCCTTCGAGGTGCAGGGCCGCCACGACGCCTTCGACGTCACCACGCAGGCCGAACCGCGCGGCGCGGCGCAGTGGGTGCTCGACGGCAGCAAGACGCTCGTGCTCGGGGGCGGATGTGCCGATGTGCTGCTGGTGCTGGCCCGTACCGAAGGCACGCGCCGCGACCGCCAGGGGCTGACCCTGTTCGCGGTGCCGGCCAGCGCGCGCGGCGTCAGCGTGCAGGCGTTACCCACCTACGACGGCCGCCAGACCGCCACCGTCACGCTGCGACGCGTGCTGGTGGCGGACGACACGCGCATCGGCCCCGCCGGCGCGGCCTGGCCGATGGTGCAGGCCGCCATCGACCGCGCCACCGTCATGGCCTGCGCCGAAGCGGTGGGCGCGATGACGCGGGCCTTCGCCCTGACACGGGAGTACGTGATGACGCGCCAGCAGTTCGGCCGCCCGCTCAGCGCCAATCAGGTGATCCGGCACCGGCTGGTCGACCTGTTCGTCAGCATCGAGCAGGCCCGCGCCATCACGGAAGCCGCCGCCGCCACCTTGCAGGGCGATGACGCCACGCGCATGCGCGCGGTGTCCTGCGCGAAGGCGTTCGTTTCCACGGCCGGGCGCGCGCTCGGCGAAGACGCGGTGCAACTCCATGGCGCTGTGGGCATGACCGACGAGATGGAGGTCGGCCACTGCTACAAGCGGCTGGCCGCGCACGCAAACCTGTTCGGCGATGCCGACTGGCACCTCGCCCGGCTGGACGCACTCGAATCCGCCGCCCCGGCATCCGCCTGAGCGGCATTCACCCGGGCCCACTGCATGTGGGCCCAACCACGACATGCCGGCAACGTACCGGCTTGCGCGGCCAATGCGCCGCGACGGAGACAGCATGATGAAAAGCCAGCACACTGGCACGCGCGGGGTGTTACCGACCCTTGCCTCAACGTTCGCCACGCTCGCCACGTTGTCCGGCCTGGGCCCCGCGCTGGGCCATGCCGAAACGGCGCCCTACCCCAATCGGCCCATTCGCATGATCCTGCCGTCTGCGGCCGGCAGTGTGACGGACCAGACCGCACGTCTCGTGGCCGAGCGACTGTCGATTGCGCTGAAGAAGCCGGTGGTGGTGGATAACCGCCCGGGCGCCAACGGCATCATCGCCAGCGAGATGGTTTCCCGCGCCGAGCCCGACGGCTACACGCTGCTCTTCACCTACTCGGCCACGCTGACCGTGAACCCGTGGATCACGGCCAACCTGCCCTACGATCCGCTCAAGGACTTCACGCCGATCGCCCGGCCCAGCGCCCCCGGGGGCAACCTGCTCGTCGTCACGTCCACCCTGCCCGTGCACAACCTCAAGGAGCTGATCGCCTACGTCAAGGCCAGCCCCAAGGAGCTGGCGTACTGCTCCTGGGGCGTGGGCTCGGGCGGCCACCTCACCATGGAGTACCTGAAAGCCAAGACCGGCATGCGCCTGCGGCACGTGCCCTACAAGAGCGCCGTCCAGTGCACCAACGACCTGGCAGCGGGGCACGTGACGATTGCCTTCACCGATTCGCTCTCTGCCGTGCCGCACCTGAAATCGGGCCGCATCCGGGCCGTGGCCGCCTCCGGCCCGGAGCGGGGGCTGACCACGCCGGACGTGCCCACCATGGGCGAACAGGGCACGCCCTTCAATCAGGCCAGCTGGCTAGCGCTGTTCGGCCCGAAGAACCTGCCGGCGCCGATCGTCAATCGGCTCAATGCCGAGGTGAACCGCATCCTCCAGTCGCCCGAGGAACAGCAGCGCTTTGCCGCGATGTACCTGAAGCCGGGCAAGCCCTCCACGCCCGGCGAACTCGGTGAGCTGGTGCGCGCCGACCTTGGGGCTTGGGGCGAGGTGGTGAAGGTGTCCGGCGTAACGCCTCAGTAACCGAACGTCAAAGCACAACATCCAAAACAAAGAACGGGAGACAGCAATGAGAGAGAAGTCGAGCCGCTGGCGAAGCGTGCAACGTGCCATCGGCATGGGGCTGGCCGTGGGATGCGGCAGCGCATCTGCGGTGACCGTGCAGTTGTTCGGTGTGGTCGATGCGTCGATCGAGTACGCCAAGGGGTCGGAGAGCGTGGTGCGCATGCGCGAGGGCCAGCAGGCCGCGTCGCGCTGGGGCCTGCGCGGCATCGAGGATCTGGGCGGCGGCACCAAGGCCAACTTCCTGGTCGAATCGGGCTTCAATATCGACACCGGCGTCGAGTTCTTCGGCAATGGCCGCCTGTTCGGCCGCCAGTCGTGGATGGGACTGTCCAACGAGACGTGGGGCGAGTTCCGGCTGGGCCGCCAGTACACGCCATCGTTCTACGCGCTGCTGCGGCTGGACCCGTTCCTGCTCAACGGCATGGTGTCGCCGTTCAACCTGCTCAGCGCCACGGCGTCGCAGGGCACGGGCCAGGTGGCCTATGGCGCGCGCTTCGACAATGCCGTGCAGTACTTCTCGCCCACCTGGGGCGGGTTCTCGTTCGGCGCCGCGGTGGCGCCGGGGGAAGTACCCGGCGCCCCGCGCTCCGGCACGAACTTCGGCATGAACGTGGCCTATGAGGCCGGCAACGCCTACGCGTTCTACAGCTATCAGGGGATGTACACCGGCGCGGCCACGCCGCAGGTGGAGACGGCGCTGACGTCCAACCACTTCGTCGGCGGCTCCTACCGCTTCAAGCCGGTGGAAGTCGGCGTGCTGTTCAGCACCGCCAACAGCCGCCTGCCCAATACACGCGTGGCACGCCACTATGGCGTCACGTTCAACTGGAACGTCACCGCGAGCGACACCTTCAAGGCCGCCGCGCTCAAGCGGCAGGTGCTCGGCGGCGGTGAGCGGCCATGGTCGATGACCATCGGCTGGGACCACGACCTGAGCAAGCGCACCACCGCCTACCTGCGCGCGGTCTACGTCCACAACAGCCCGGGCGGCAGCGTCTCCAACAACAGCATCGCGATCGATCCGGGCAGCGGCGATGACGCGCGCTCGATCAGCGTGGGCCTGCGGCACCGCTTCTGACGCCAGCGGCAGGCACGTCGGCGGGCCGGTATCGGAACGCCGGCGATCGGTCTATATTTCTGCAAAAGCGGTGCCCCACGCCGCGCCATACGGAGACAACATGCTGGATCTGGAACCCTTGCTGCGTCCACGCTCGATTGCGGTCATCGGCGCCTCCACACAACCCGAGAAGGTGGGCGGCATGCCCATCCGCCTGCTCGGCGAACTCGGCTATGCCGGCCGCGTCTATCCGGTGAATCCCGGCGCGGACACGGTGCAGGGGCTGCGCGCCTATCCCACCATCGACGCCATCGGCGAGCCGGTGGACCTCGCCATCGTGGCCGTGCCCGCCGCCAGCGCGGCGGACGTGATGACGCAGCTTGGCCGCGCCGGCACCCGCGCTGCCGTGGTGTTCACCTCCGGCTTCGCGGAAGTCGCCGGCGGCGCGGCGCTGCAAGAAACGCTGGCGGCGAACGCCCGGGCGCACGGCGTGCAACTGCTCGGCCCCAACTGCCTCGGGGCGATGAACCTGCGCGCGCGCATGTTCGCCACGTTCTCGCCCATCCCGCTGACCGGCGTGCCGCCCGTGGGCGAAGTCGGTCTGGTCAGCCAGAGCGGCGCGTTCGGCGCGTATGCGTTTGCGCTGGCGCGCGAGGCCGGGCTTGGCCTGAGCCACTGGGTCACCACCGGCAACGAAGCCGGCGTGCAGGTAGCCGATGTGATCGAATGGCTGGCGCACGACCCCGACACCCGGGTGATCCTGACCTATATGGAAGGCGCCCGCGACGGCGCACGGCTGCGCCGCGCGCTGGCAGCCGCGCGTGACGCCGGCAAGCCGGTGGTGATGACCAAGGTCGGCACCACAGCTGCCGGCGCCAGCGCCGCGCAATCTCACACCGCCAGTCTGGCGGGAGAGGATGCGGTCTATCAGGCCGTGTTCGACGAATACGGCGTGCACCGCGCGCCAACGCTGGAAGCGTTCTTCCGCCTCGGCTACACGCTGGCGCGTGGGCGCCGGCCTGCGCGCTGGCACGCGCGCGGCGGCTTGCCGGCCGATGCCGTGGCGCCGGTGGCCATCGTCACGGTCTCCGGTGGCGTCGGCATCATGATGGCGGACAGCGCCGAGTCGCTGGGGCTACCGCTGCCGCCCATGCCCGACGCAGCCGCCCACGCGTTGCGCACCGCGATTCCGTTCGCCAGCACCGCCAATCCGATCGACGTGACCGGACAGGTCGTGTCGCAGCCGAAGATCTTTCTCGATGCGCTGGCCGGCGTGGCGCGTTGCGGCGAGTACGGCAGCGTGGCGGCGTTCCTGGCCGGCGGCGCCAACGCGCCCCGCCTGTGGACCGAATTGCAGCAGACCGTGGCCACGCTGGCCACGGAACCGGAGTCCGCCCCGCTGCTGGTATCGGGCGTGATGGACGACGAGAAGCGCGCCTGGCTCGAATCCCGTGGATGTTTGGTGTTCCGCGAACCGGCTCACACGATGGAAGCGGTGGCTGCGCTCGCAAAGGCGGCGGCAATGGAAGCGTTGGCTGGCGTCCCGGCTGAGGACAGCTCGAAGCCCGCTGCCATCGCCCCGCCCGATTTCCCCGATGACGCTACCGCGCTGTCAGAAGCCGAAGCGATGGCGTGGCTGGCCGAAGCCGGCGTACCGGTGGCCGCGCATGGCGTGGCGCACGACACCGACGAAGCCGTGCGCATCGCGGAATCGCTCGGCTATCCGGTGGCCGTGAAGCTGTGCTCGCGCACCATCCTGCACAAGAGCGACATTGGCGGCGTGGTGCTCAACCTCAAGGACGCAGCCGCCGTGCGCGACGCCTTCGCGCGCGTGCAAGCCGCCGTGCTGCAGTCGCGCGATGCCGATGGCCAGCCCGCGCACTTCGAAGGCGCCATCATCGCCCGCATGGTGCGCGGCTGGGGCGAGATCATGGTCGGCGTGCGGCGCGATCCCGTGTTCGGCCTCGTCGCACTGGCCGGCATCGGCGGCACGGCCGTCGAGATTTTCCGGCAGATGGCGTTCGGACTCGCCCCGCTGAGCCGCGCCCGCGCGCGCGCCATGCTCGCACAGAGCCGGGCGGAGGCGCTCTGCACCGGGCATCGGGGCCACCCGCCCCTCGATCTCGACGCGGTGGCGGAGGTGCTCGTCAAGGTCTCCCGCGCCGCTGCCGCCCTCGGGGACCGGCTCGATACGCTGGAGATCAACCCATTCATCGTCGGCGCCGATGGCCTTTGCGCCGCCGACGCCGTCATCACGCTCCGCCAACCCGGCTGACTCCATTCCCCCTTGCCCAACGACATGAACCATCCCGCACCGCCCGTCTTCGCCGCGCCCGTCCATGCCAGCCCGCAGGAGGCCCTGGTCGCCGCCGCCGCGCTGCCGCTCGTGATCTACGGCTATCCGCTGATCGAAACGCTGCGCACCTGCCGCCTGCAAACTTCCGTCGATGCGCCCACGCGCTATGGCCGCGCGCCGATGAACACGCTCTCCGCCAGCGCGCGGCAGTGGACGCACGAAGACCGCGACATCGTGACGCCCGCCAATGACCTGCTCTACTTCTGCGGCTGGCTGAATCTGGCCGATGGTCCCGTCACGCTGCGCGTGCCGCCGCTCCGTGATGCCGACCGCTACTACGTCATCGAACTGCTCGACGCCCACACCAACAACTTCACGAACCTCGGGCCGCGCAACGTGCCGCTCACCGGTGCGGACGTGCAACTGCTCGGGCCCGGACAGCAGCCTTCGGGCGCGCACGCGCAGGTCGTACACGCGCCGACCTCGCTGGTCTGGCTGATCGGCCGCGCGCTGGTGCAGGGCCCCGACGACCTCCCGCGCGCCTATGCGTTCGAACAGGGCTTCGAGATCCTGCGCAGCGCGGGGCCGGCGCGCCCCGCAAGCGTTCAGCAATGGCAGGACAGCGGCGACGCGGCCATCGACTTCTTCCAGAACCTGTACCGCGCGATGGGCGATTTCCCGCCCGCGCCGGCCGAACAGGGACTGTTCACGCTGCTGCGCAAGGCGGGGCTGCGGCTCGGGGAGGATGTCGACTTCGCCTCGCTGCGGGCGTCGGTCGTCGCCGGCCTGCGCAGCGCCTACCAGCAGGGCCTGGCCATCATCGAGGCACACACGCGCAGCCAGGGCCACAAGGCCTGGGGCTACAGCATGCGGCTCGGCACCTATGGCGACGACTGGCTGTTGCGCGCCTGCACGGCCATGAAGGGGCTGGGCGCGCTGCGCGCGGACGAAGCGGTCTATGCCATGGCAGACTTCGACGCCGATGGCGAGCGGCTCGATGGCCGCAACGCCTACGAGCTGCGCTTTGCGCCGGGCATGCTGCCGCCGGCCGATGCGTTCTGGTCGGTGTCCCTCTATGGCGAGGACCGTTTCTTCACTGCCAACGCCATCGGCCGCTATGCCGTGGGCGACCGCACGCCGGGCCTGCGCATGGAGGCCGATGGCACGCTGGTGATACCGGTGGGCCACGCGCGGCCCACGCAGGATGACAACTGGCTGCCGGCGCCGGCAGGCCCGTTCTACCTGATCCTGCGGCTCTATCATCCGGCTCAGGCATTCATGGAAGGCCAGTACACGATTCCCGCCGTGCGCCGCGCCGGCTGAGCAGTCCATCAGAACAAGACAGGAGACACCATGCCCCAAGAGGTAACCGGCACACCCGCGCTGGCGCGCGATGCCGTGATCTACACGCTGCCGCTGTACGAGATGGCGCGCATGCGTGCGGCCACGTGTCCGCGACGCAACCGCGCCGGCAAGTTCGCTGGCGACGGCCCCGAATCCACGCTGCGCTGGATCAACCACGTGATCCACACGCGCGAGCTGCTGGGCCCGCAGCACCGGCAAGTCGTCACGCCGAACAACGACACGCTCTACACCAACGCGTGGCTCGATCTCTCGCAGGGGCCCGTTGTGCTGCATGTGCCGGACTTCAACGGGCGCTACTACGTGCTTGGCCTGCTCGACTTCTACACGAACCCGTTCGGCTATATCGGCAGCCGCACCACGGGCACGGCGGCGGGACGCTTCCTGCTGCACGGGCCGTCGTGGCGTGGCGAGGTGCCGGCGGACATGCAGGCCGTGCCCAGCCCGACCGATGGCGTCTGGATGATCGGCCGCCTGTTGGTGGATGGCGATGCGGACCTGCCGGTGGTGCACGCGCTGCAGGACGCCATCCACCTGACCACGCTCGATGGCGCCGACGCCGCGCAGCCGTTCGATACCGGCATGCATTCGGCCGAGCAGCTCGGGGATCCGCAACGCTTCGCCGAAGTCGTCGCGCGGGCGCTGCGCGAGAATCCTCCCCCGGCTGCCGAGGCGGGGCTGGTGGCAAGCTTCGCCAGCGTCGGCCTCGGTCCGGATGTCGTGCCCAATGCCAGCCAGCGCGATGGGCTGGGCGCGGCGCTGCACAACGTGCTTGAGGCGCTGGCCGTGCCCCAGTCTTCGGACATGGGCGGCGGCTGGGCGATGTCGGTCGAAGTCCGCGACTCGTATGGCGACAACTTCGCACAGCGTGCGCACGTGGCGCGCAACTATATCGGCGCATTGGGCGTGCAGGAGGCGATGTACGTGATTGCGGACCGCAGCGGCGATGGCGAGCCGCTCGACGGCCGGCACGGATACCGGCTCGACTTCCCCGCCGACAATCCGCCGCAGGTCGGCGCCTTCTGGTCGCTGACGATGTACGACAAACAGGACTGCATGCTGGTGCCGAACGCGATCGGCCGCTATTCGCTCGGGGACCGTTCGGCATCGCTCCAGCGCGGTGCCGATGGGGGCCTCACGCTGTGGCTCTCCGCGCAGCCGCCGGCCGATCCGGCGCGGCACGGCAACTGGCTGCCGGCACCGCCGGGGCCGTTCTACGTGGCGCTGCGGCTCTACGTGCCGCAGGCCGCCCACCTCGACAAGACCTACCGGTATCCGGTCATCCAGCGCACGGGAGGTGCCGCGTGACGCCACGACAACTGACGCGCCGCCGCCTGCTCGGCGCCATGGCCCTGGCGGGCGTGGCGCCCGCTGCGTTCGGGGAGACCTACCCCGCCAAGCCGGTGCGGCTGATTTCGCCCTACGGGGCCGGCGGGTCCAACGACACCTCGGCGCGCGTGCTGGCCGAGGCGTTGAGCCGCAAGTATGGCCAGCAGGTGGTCGTGGAGAACAAGCCCGGCGCCGGCACGCGGCTGGCCAGCGAGACGGTGGCCCATGCCGCGCCTGACGGCTACACCCTGCTCTGGGCCGCCGCGCCGTTCGCGATCAACACGGGCGCGGGGCTGTCGCAGCGGTTCGACATCCACAAGGACTTCGTCGCCGTGGGGCCGCGTGTGCTCGGGCCGATCTTCCTGATTGTCAACGCCAGCTCGCCCGTCAAGACGGTGGCGGACTTCGTGAAACTGGCCCAGAAGAAGCCCGATGGCGTGACGTTCGCCTCGCCCGGCATCGGCTCCGGCCCGCACCTGACGGCGGAACTGTTCGCGCAGCAGGCCAGGTTCAAGGCGTTGAACGTGCACTATCGGGGCGACGCCACCGCCTACACGGAGCTGCTGGCCGGCCGCGTCGATGCCACCCTGACCGCGATCACCACGGCACTGCCGTTCATCCAGGCCGGCAAGCTGCGCGTGATTGCCGTGGCGGCGGAGGCCCGCACGCCGGTCTATCGGGATGCGCCGACATTCGCCGAGCAGGGCGTGGCCGGCGTGGTGGGGCACGGCTGGTTCGGAATCGTCGCCCCGGCGCGCACGCCGGCGGCCATCGTCCAGCAGGTGAACCGGGATGCGACGCAGGCGCTGGGCGACCCGGAGGTCACCAAGCGGCTGCTGGCGCTCGGGCTGCAGCCGGCGCCCGGCACCAGCGCCGACTTTGCCGGATTCATCGACAGCGAAGTGGCCAAATGGGGCGCGCTGGTGAAGGCGCGGGGGATTGTGCTGGAGTAAGGGCGCTGTCGGGGCTACTTAGGCTGGTCCACGCGTCGCGTGGCCAGCCAGCAGAGGATGGACCCGCCACAGACCATCGACGCGCCCTTCCAGAACGCGAGGGACAGCGGCGTCTGCAACAGCACGGCAGCCAGCGCCGCCGAGAGCACCGGAATGAAGTACGAGGCGCCGGCCAGCACAGTCACGTTGCCATGCAGGATGCCGACGTTCCACGCCGCATAGCCGAAGCCCATCGCGCAGGCCGCCAGCGCCAGGTAGATCAGGCCGGCATAGCTGAACACCATGGTCTCCCCATGGGTGAACAGGTATTTGCCCCACAGGGCGAGCGCCGTGAGCATGAAGAACAGCGTGATGGCGTTCTTGCCTTGCGCGATGCGGCTGGTCACCGTGCAATAGCCGGCCCAGATCACGGCGCCGACGAACGCCAGGCCGTAGCTGAGCGGATTGTCCTGCACGTTGCGCGCCATCTCGCCCAGATCCCAGCCCTGCTCGCCGCCGAGCACCCATGCAATCCCCAGGATCGCCATCAGGAAGCCCGGTACGATCAGCCAGTTGGCGCGCTGCCGGTTGAAGACGATGGCGGCCAGCATCGTGAAGCTTGGCCAAAGGTAGTTGACCATGCCGACCTCGATGGCCTGCCTGCCGCTGTTGGCGTAGCCGATGGACAGCGACAGGCACAGTTCGTAGGAAACGAACAGCAGGCTGCCCCAGATCAGGTAGGCGCGCGGCAGCGTCCGGATTTTGACGGCGCCGACGGACAGCCAGAGCAGGGCCGAGGCCACCGTGTAGATCAGCGCCGCCCCGCCGGTGGCGCCAAAGCTCTGACTGACGCCCCGGATCAGGCCAACGATCGAACTCCAGAGGAGGATCGCGAGCAGCCCGATCAGCGTGGCCTGCTTTCTGCTATGCGTGACTGCCATGTGTTCGGATACAACGATGTGGACGGTTGGAGCGGCATTCTAATCGTCCCGGGCAGTGGCTTCCCGAAATTGGGTCGACTGGTAGCGGGCACGGAGCGGGCACGGGAGCGTAGAATCTCGCCCGTAGACGCCACCGAGAGACGTCACGTCATTGCCCATCATTTGAGGAGATTCCGTTGAAGCCGTCGCGCACTACCCCGCACACTACCCTTCTCGCCTTGCTGCTCAGCATCGCCAGCACCGCCCACGCCGCCTACCCGGACCGTCCCATCAAGCTGATCGTGCCCTTCCCGCCCGGACAGGCCACCGACATCTTCGCGCGTGCCCTGGCCGAGAAGCTCGGCAAGCAGCTCGGCCAGTCCATCGTGGTGGAAAACCGCGCCGGCGCCGGCGGCAATATCGGCATGGAAGTGGCCGCGAAAGCCACGGCCGATGGCTACACGCTGGTCATGGGCGGCAGTGCGATGGCCATCAACCAGACGCTCTACAAGAAGATCAACTACGATCCGCGCCAGGATTTCGCGCCGATCTCCGGGGTGTTCTCGGTGCCGCTGGTCTTCCTGGCCACGCCGCAGTCGGGCTTCCAGTCCTTGCATGAACTGATCGCCAAGGCCAAGGCGGCCCCGGGCAAGTACAGCTATGCCAGCGCCGGCATCGGCGGCACGCAGCACCTGTCCGCCGAGATGCTCAAGGCGCAGACCGGCGTGTTCATCGTGCATATTCCCTACAAAGGCAGCGGCCCGGCGCAGGCGGATTTCCTCGGCAACCAGATCCCGCTGATGGTCGATTCCGTGACCGCCGCCATGCCGCTGATCCAGTCCGGCAAGGCCGTGCCGCTGGCCGTGACCACGGCGAAACGCGTGCCCCAGCTGCAGCAGGTGCCGACCGTGCGAGAAGAAGGCGTGCCGGGCTTCGAGGCGCTGGGCTGGGCGGTGATGATGGCGCCGGCAGCCACGCCGCCGGCCATCGTCAACCAGCTCAACGCGGAGACGGTGAAAGCGCTGCAATCGCCAGAACTGCGCAAATTCATCACCGACCGCGGCTCCGAGCCGATGCCGATGACCCCGGCCGAGACCGGCAAGTTCGTGGACAGCGAGATCCGCAAGTGGTCGACGGTGGTGAAGCGGTCGGGGGCGACGGCGGACTGACAGACTTGGCCGCCCCATGCGGCCACCCCCCCAAAAGCCCGGCCAAAAGCCCGGCAGCCCATCAGGCTGCCGGGCTTTTTTCATTGTGGCGCCCCGGGCACCACCGCAGGAACCGGCCCCACGGATTTCTAGGGAATAACCCTTGTCTTCACCAAAATACATCACAACATGATGTATCTTTCGGAACTCCAAAAACAGAGTCGGTTGTGTCGGCGCGTTGCGCGTCGTCCGATCCGCGCGCCCCCAAGGAGACCTCGCATGCGCATACGCAGGCAGACAGACCTACTTTCCGGGCTGATGTTCGTCATCGTCGGACTCAGCTTTTCCTTCGTTGCCCGTGGCTACTCCATGGGCACAGCCGCCAAGATGGGGCCGGGCTACTTCCCGTTCTGGCTCGGCATCGTGCTGGCCTTGCTCGGCGCCGTGGTGGCGGCCGGGTCCATGTCCCGCGAAGGTGAAGCGGATCGCATGGCGCGCTGGGACATCAAGACGCTGCTGTGGATCCTGGGCTCCGTGGTCCTGTTCGGCCTGCTGCTGAAGCCGCTCGGCATGGTGCTGTCGGTGCTGGCGCTGGTGCTCGTCTCGTCGATGGCCAGCCATGAATTCACGTGGAAGGGTGCCGCGCTCAATGCCGTGGTGCTCGTGGTGATCAGTACCGTGGCATTCGTCTACGGCATCAACCTGCAGATGCCGGTGTGGCCGGCGTTCCTGACCAACTAGGAGCCATGGAATGGAGTTGCTCAGTCATCTCGCGCTCGGCTTTTCCACGGCGCTCTCGCTACAGAACGTGGCCTATGCCTTCCTGGGCTGCGTGCTGGGCACGCTGATCGGCGTGCTGCCGGGTCTGGGGCCGCTGGCGACCATCGCCATGCTGTTGCCCATCACGTACACGCTCCCCCCGGTGGCCGCGCTGATCATGCTGGCCGGCATCTACTACGGCGCGCAGTACGGCGGTTCCACCACGGCCATCCTGGTCAACCTGCCGGGCGAGTCGTCCGCCGTGGTGACCACGCTGGACGGCTACCAGATGGCGCGCCGCGGCCGTGCCGGCGTGGCGCTGGCCACCGCCGGGCTGGGTTCGTTCTTCGCGGGCAGCGTCGCCACGCTGATCCTGGCCGCGTTTGCCACGCCGCTCTCCGAGCTGGCGTTCAAGTTCGGGCCGGCGGAGTACTTCTCGCTGATGGTGCTCGGTTTGATCGGTGCGGTGGTATTGGCATCGGGCTCGCTCGTCAAGGCAGTGGCCATGATCGTCCTTGGCCTGCTGCTCGGCCTCGTGGGCACCGACGTGAACTCCGGCGCCGCGCGGTTTTCGTTCGATGTGCCCGAGCTGACCGATGGCATCAGCATCACCGCGCTGGCGATGGGACTGTTCGGCTTTGCCGAGATTATCGCCAACCTGGAGCAGAAGGAACACCGCGAGACCTTCACGGACCGCGTCACCGGACTCTTCCCGAGCAGGGAGGATTTCCGGCGCATGATCCCGGCGGTGTTGCGCGGCACCCTGCTGGGCTCGGCGCTGGGCATCCTGCCGGGCGGCGGTGCTTCGCTGGCCTCGTTTGCGGCGTACTCGCTGGAGAAGAAGACATCGAAGTACGCCCATGAGTTCGGCAAGGGCGCGATCGAAGGCGTGGCGGGTCCGGAATCGGCTAACAACGCTGCGGCGCAGACGTCCTTCATCCCGCTGCTGACGCTGGGTATTCCGCCCAACGCCGTGATGGCGCTGATGGTGGGCGCGATGACGATCCACAACATCCAGCCCGGCCCGCAGGTGATGACCAGCAACCCGGCGCTGTTCTGGGGCCTGATTGCTTCCATGTGGATCGGCAACCTGATGCTGGTGGTGCTGAACCTGCCGCTGATCGGCGTCTGGGTCAAGCTCCTGACGGTGCCGTATCGTTTCCTTTATCCGGCCATCCTCGTGTTCTGCAGCATCGGCGTGTACTCGGTCAACAACACGGTGTTCGATGTCTTCGCCGCAGCGGCTTGCGGCCTCATCGGCTATGTGTTCCATAAGCTGAAGTGCGAGCCGGCGCCGCTGCTGCTCGGCTTTGTGCTCGGGCCGATGATGGAGGAGAATTTCCGGCGCACCTTGCTGCTGTCGCGCGGCGACTACACGGTGTTCACGACGCGTCCGTTGTCGCTCGGGCTGTTGATAGCGGCCGCGGCGCTGGTGGCAGTCGTGGCGCTGCCCGCGATCAAGGCCAAGCGCGAGGAGGCATTCCAGGAGGAGTAAACGCGAACGCGGACAGGCCGTCAGGCGCTGTCCGCGTTTGTCACTTCTGGGGGTGCTGGCTTTCCAGCAGTTCCACCAATGCCACGATGATCTGGTTGACCGGTGTCGGCACGCCCCGCGCGTTGCCGCGCCGGACGATGGCGCCGTTCAGGGCCGCGATCTCGCTGGCGCGGCCCCGGGCGAAGTCCTGCGCCATCGACGAGTACTGGCCAAGAGGGATGGTGCGGCGAATCCGTTCAAGCTGGCCATCCGCATCGAGGTCGATGTCGACGCCTTCGGCGTGCGCTACCGCAAGACACTCCGCGATGAGGTTGCGCATCGCTTCCTCGGCGGACGCCACGCCGCGAATCTCGCCGTAGGGCAGGTTGACGATCGCGGACAGCGCGTTGTAGGCGCAGTTCAGGATCAGCTTCTCCCAGAGTGCGCGCGCCACATTGGCCGAGACCACTGTGGGCACGCCGGCGTCGTGGAACAGGCGCGCCACCAGCTCGCTGCCCTGCTCCTGCCCGATCACCAGGTCACCCCGGCCGTGATGCCGGAGGTGCCCATCGCCGGCCATCTCGCTGGCGACGTAAACGGCGGCGGGTATCACTGGGCGTGCCAGCACCTGCTCCAACTGCCCTGCGTTGTCGATGCCATTCTGCAGGGACACGACCAGCGCTTCGCGCTTCAAGTGGCTGCGGATCTCGTCGGCAACCTGCTCGGTGTCGACGGATTTCACGCAGACCAGCACGATATCGGCGTCCTCCACGGACGCCGCGTTGGCGCTTGCCGCGATGGTCACCTGTTCATCGAACAGCCTGGATTCGAATCGCAGGCCACGCGCCCGGATGGCATCGACATGCCGCGGCCTGCCAATCAGCACCACATCCTGACCGGCCCGCGCCAGCATCCCGCCATAGAAGCAGCCCACCGCACCTGCGCCAATCACCGCGATTTTCATGTGTCGTTCCTCGCATGGTTTGGGAATGCCTGCGCAGCGGACTGCCCTGCCGCCTGCCTTACTGCAACCTGTCTTACTGCTTCTGCACCGTCTGCACGGCGTCGAGAATGACCTTCGCCACATCGGCCGGCCGGGACTGCTGCGGCACGTGGCTGGTCGGCAGCGTCGTCACCTTCGCGCCGATCTTCTTGGCCATTTCACGTTCGAGCGCGGGCGGGATCATCCGGTCGTTCTGGCTGACGATGTACCAGGAGGGCCGCGTGGTCCATGCGGCGACGGTGGTCTTCTCGCCAAACGCCTTCGCCTGGATCGGGCCCTGCGTGGCGGCCATGACGCGCGCCTGGGCGGCCGGCACGTCCTGCGCGAAATCGCTGGCCAGCGCCTCGGGCGGCAGCGAGAGGTAGCCCTCCGCATCGGCGACGATCTTGCCGATACCCGGCGCGGGCGGGTGAGCCTTGCCCGCTTCCTCCGTGGACTGGCCCGCATCCGGTGCGAAGGCGGCCACGTAGACGAGCGCGGACACCTTGTCGACGGCGCCCGCCTCGGTAATCACCGTACCGCCCCACGAATGGCCGACCAGCACGACTTTGCCGGGTTGGTTGTTGATGGCGCGGCGCGTGGCCGCCACGTCGTCCGCCAGCGAGTTGAGCCCGTTCTGCACGGCCTGCACCCTGACACCCTTGGCCTGCAGCAGCGGAATGACCTTGGCCCAGTCGGAGCCATCGGCAAACGCGCCGTGCACGATCACGACCGAGGTGGGGGCCTTCTCTGCTGCGTAGGCGGCCGAACCGGCCGAGAAAGCGAGGGCCGCGACGGCCAGCGATGCAAGCGTGCGAGTCAACATGTCGATCCTTTCAATGGGTGATGGGACACAGGCGGCGGCGTTGCGTGGCTGCCGTCTGCCATGCATGCATTGAATCGCGCCCATGTATCGCCCCCGTGTGATGAATGCGTGGATGGGTATGCGGATGTATCGGCGGACAGCCCGGATACATGCCGATACAAAGGCTCGGCTCCCCGCATCCGCAGTGCCCGATCCACAGCGAGCCGGATGCTACCGGAATCCGCCGCGCGATGCGCTGAAGCGCCTTTTGCAGCAGGCGCCTCCGCGAAAGGTGCCTGATTCGCTACAAAGGTTGCGGGGGCTCGGCGCGACATACTGCAAGGCAGAACAGGCATTCCGCGCCTTTGCATTGGGCGGGATGCAAGCGCAAAATCCCCCCACTTCATATTTCGATCCTGGACGCGGCCCCGCCGCCAGGGACCCGCTCGTGCGCTTTGATCTCGTTGACCTGAAGCTTTTCACCCATATCGCGGAGGCCAGCAGCCTCACTCGCGGCGCCGAACGCTCCCACCTCTCGCTCGCGGCGGCCAGTACCCGGATCAAGAATCTGGAGGAACACGTAGGCGTGAAGCTGCTGAGCCGGAGCAGCCATGGGGTGAAGGTCACCGGCGCCGGGGAGACGCTGCTGGCCCATGCGCGGCGCGTGATTCGCCAGCTCGAACAGCTCAGTGGCGACCTTCAGGAGTACGCGTCCGGCGTGAAGGGCCATGTGCGCGTGTTCGCCAATACCACGGCGATGAGCGAGTACCTGCCCGCCGTGCTGCGGACCTATCTGGTGAATCATCCTGATGTGACGATCGACATGCAGGAGCGCCTCAGTCCGCACATTCTGCGTGCGGTGCAGGAAGGCGCCGTCGATATCGGCATCGTCGCGGGGAATCTCCGTGCCGAAGGGGTGGAGATGATGCCCTACCGGAATGACCGCCTCGTGCTGGCGGTGGCACTCAGCCACCCGCTGGCGCAGCGCAAGCGCGTGGGCTTCATCGAGGCGCTGAAGTACGACATCATCGGCCTGCCCGAGGCCAGCGCCATCCATACCTTCCTGCAAGGCGCCGCCGCTGACCTCCAGCGCTCGCTGCGCTGGCGGGTGCAGGTCAGCAATTTCGAGACGGCCTGCCGGATGATCGAGGCGAACGTGGGCATTGGCGTGCTGCCGGAGAGCACGGCCGTCCGGCACGCCAAGTCGATGGCGCTGAGCATTGTCCAGCTTGAGGACGACTGGGCGGAGCGCCGGCTCCAGATCTGCGTGGCGGATCTGGCGGCGCTGCCGCTGTTCGCCCGCAAGCTGGTCGATCTGCTGGTCGAGGACGGCCAGGGCCGCCAGGACTAACGTGGCGGCGGGCGCCTACCCCTGCACGGCCAGCATTTCCCGCAGCTGGTGCTTGAGCAGCTTGCCGCTGGCTGTCTTCGGAATCGCGCCCAGGCGCAGGTAGCGCTCCGGCCGCTTGTAGGGCGACAGCCGATCCATCACGAAGGCACGCAGCGCATCGGCATCGAAGGCTTCCCCTTCCTTGATCTCGACGAAGGCCACCACTTCCTCGTTGCCGTCCGACGTCGGCACGCCGACCACCGCCGACACCAGCACCGCCGGATGGGCGTTCAGCACCGACTCCACCTCGATCGGATAGACATTGAAGCCCGAGCGGATGATCAGGTCCTTGGTCCGGCCGACGATGTATAGCGCGCCGTCCGGCCCGAGCCGGCCGATATCGCCGGTATTGAGCCAGCCGTCCTCGCTGATGACCTGCCTGGTCAGTTCCGGCGCGAGATAGTAGCCAAGCATGACGCCCGGCCCCCGGACCCAGATTTCGCCCGGCGTGCCCGTCTCCACCGGCTGGCCATCCGCGCCGATCAACCGCACTTCGGCCCCTTCCACGATCTCCCCCGCCGCGCAATCGGTGCGCGGGCGATCCATATGGGTGACGAACAGCGAGCCGGCGTACTCGGTCATGCCGTAGCCGTGATGCAGCGGCTGGCCGAACATGCCCTCCACTTCCTGCTTGAGCGTGGGGTCGAGCGGCCCGCCGCCGGTATACAAATAGCGCAGCCGGGTGGAGGCCAGCCGTTGCACCCCGGCCGCCCGCAGATGGGCGAGGATGCGGTGGAACATCGTCGGCACGCCTTGCAGGATCGAAATCGACCCGGCTTCGATGGCCTGCGTCACATCGGCCGCATTGAAGCGGGACGACAGGTACAGGCTGGCGCCCGCCTGGAAGGTGGCGAGCAGCACCGTGCCCATGCCGAAGATGTGCGACATCGGCATGACCGCGTAGGCGCAGTCGTCCGGCACCATGCGCCGCGACGCCACGGTGACCCGCGCGAAGTGCAGCAGGCCGCGATGCGACACCATCACCCCCTTCGGCTGGCCGGTGGTGCCCGAGGTGTAGATCAGCGCCGCCACTTCCTGCGCCAGTGCCTCAGGCACGCGCTCGCTGGTAGGGTCCACCGCGCCGGCCATCAGCGGGCCCAGGCCCGGCGGCGCGGTTTCCCGGGCGCGGTAGGTCACGCCGTGCCGCAGGGCATCGGGCGAGGCGCCATGGGTGAACAGCATCAGCCGGGGCCGGCAATGCGCGCGGATGACCTCCACCTCCCGCTCGGACAGCCGCGCATTGACCACCACCGGCCACGCGCCGATCTCCGACAGCGCGAACAGCAGCGTCACCACGGACAGCGAGTTCTCGGCGACGATCATCACCCGGTCGCCGCCGGCCACGCCCTGCGTGCGCAGATACTGCTGCGCGGCCTCGATATCGGCCCAGAGTTCGCCATAAGACACGGCGCGCCCTTCCTCCACCACCGCCGGGCGGTCAGGCGTGGCGAGCGCCCAGTGACGGGGGATGTCGCTGATGCGTTGGGCGGGGGTTCGGTCCGAACACATGTCTGGGTCTTCCTCGATCAATGAAGGCTGGCTTTGGCTTGAGTGCCGCCAGTGTAGGGGCGGTGCATCTGGCGTGCAACGGACAAGGTCGATTGCCGCTCAGAACGAGCGCGGCAGGCCCAGGATGTGCTCCGCCACATAGGAGTAGATCAGATTCGTGGAGATCGGCGCCACCTGATAGAGGCGCGTCTCGCGGAACTTGCGCTCGATGTCGTACTCGCAGGCGAAGCCGAAGCCGCCGTGGAACTGCAGGCACACGTTGGCCGCCTCCCAGCTCGCCTTGGCGGCCAGGTACTTGGCCATATTGGCCTGCGCGCCCATCGCCGCGTGCGCGTCGTACAGTTCGCAGGCCTTCCAGCGCATCAGGTTGGCGGCTTCCAGTTCGATGAACGACTCGGCAATCGGGAACTGCACGCCCTGATTCCGCCCGATGGGCCGCTCGAAGACCTGGCGCTCGGTCACGTACTTGGTCACGCGGTCCATGAACCAGTAGCCGTCGCCGATGCACTCGGCGGCGATCAGCGTACGCTCGGCGTTCAGGCCGTCGAGGATGTACTTGAAGCCCTTGCCTTCCTCGCCGATCAGGTTCTCCTCGGGGATCTCCAGGTCCTCGAAGAACAGCTCGTTGGTCTCGTGGTTGACCATGTTCGGGATCGGACGCACCACCATGCCCTTCTTCTGGGCCTCGTGCAGGTCCACCAGGAAGATCGACATGCCCTCGCTCTTCTTCTTCACCTCGTCCAGCGGCGTGGTGCGCGCCAGCAGGATCATGAAGTCGCTGTGCTGCACGCGGCTGATCCACACCTTCTGGCCATTGACCACGTAGCGGCCGTCCTTCTTGATGGCCCGGGTCTTGATCTTGGTGGTGTCGGTGCCGGTAGTCGGCTCGGTCACGCCCATGGACTGCAGGCGCCACTCGCCCGAGGCGATCTTCGGCAGGTACTTCTGCTTCTGCGCGTCCGAGCCGTGGCGCAGCAGCGTGCCCATGTTGTACATCTGGCCGTGGCAGGCGCCCGAGTTGCCGCCGCATCGGTTGATCTCCTCCATGATCACCGACGCTTCCGTCAGGCCAAGCCCCGAGCCGCCATATTCCTGCGGAATCAGCGCCGCCAGCCAGCCGGCGTCGGTCAGCGCGTTGACGAAGGCTTCCGGGTAGGCCCGCTGCTCGTCGATCTTGCGGAAGTACTCGTCGGGGAACTCCGCGCAGAGGCTGCGCACGGCGTCCCGGATTTCCTGGAAGTTATTCGATTGGGTCTGTTCGATCATGGCGCGTCTCCCGCTTTTGTTGGCGTTGCCATGCTCGCGAGGTTTGGCGTGTGGCGCAATCAACGTTTGCGGAACCGGGCCTTTGCCGGAGCAGAAGGCAGCCCGCCAGGCAGCCCGCCAACCCGCGCCGGCACGCTGATTTCGCAACAGGCGAAGTCCGCCATTGGCATTCTCAAATAGCGCCGGCGCGCAAATGCCAACATGCTCCAGCCCATACCAAAAAATGACAAACAGGAGACACGCCGGAAATGGATGCCCACTCGGATGCCCACTCGCTGGCCGCCGCGCTGCGCGCCCTGATCCGCCCCGGCGACCGCATCTGGTGGGGCCAGGCCACCGCCGAGCCGCTGACGCTCACGCGGGCGCTGGTGGCCCATCGGCACGCCATCGCCCAGGGTGGGCGGCTGGGTGTCTTCGTCGGCATCGGCCAGTCAGACACGCTCCGGCCGGACCAGTCCGATGTGATCGACTTCTTCGGCTACGCCGCCAGCGGCCCGCACCGCCAACTGGCCCGCGCCGGCCTGCTGGACATCGTGCCGTGCCATTACTCCCACCTGCCCGGGCTGATCCGGTCCGGCACGCTGCCGGTGGACGTGGCGCTGGTGCAGGTCTCCCCCGCCGATGCGGAGGGCCGCCATAGCCTCGGGCTGGTGCACGAATACCTCCCCGCCGTGCTGGATCGGGCACGCGTGATCATCGCCGAGGCCAACCCGGACGTCCCGTGGACCCATGGCAGCCGCTACCTGACCGCCGACGACATCGCCCTGACCGTCGATGCGCAATATGCGCCAATCGACCTCGAACGCGGCGCGCCCTCCGAGGTGGAACTGGCGATTGCCCGCCACATCGCCGGCCGGATCGAGGACGGCGCCACGCTGCAGATGGGCATCGGCAACCTGCCCGAAGCGGTGCTGGCGGCGCTGCACGGCCACCGTGACCTGGGCCTGCACAGCGGCGCCGTGGGCGATGGCGTGGTGGCGCTGGCCGAGTCCGGGGCGCTGACGCACGCACGCAAGACTGTCGATACCGGCGTCGGCATCGGCGGCATCCTGATGGGCAGCGAGCGCCTGCGCCGCTGGGCACATCGCAACCCGCTGCTGCAGCTGCGCGAAACCACCTACACCCACGATCCCGAGGTACTGGCGCGCCAGCACAAGCTGGCGGCCATCAACGGCGCCATCGAGGTGGACCTGACCGGCCAGATCAATGCCGAGGTAGCCGGCGGCGTCTACATGGGCGCCGTGGGCGGCGCCGCGGACTTCCTGCGCGGTGCCGCGCGCAGCCACGGCGGCCTGCCGATCATCGCGCTGCCGGCGACCGCGAAGGGCGCCAGCCGCATCGTCGCGCAGCTATCCGGACCGGTCAGCACGGCCAGATCGGACGCCGGGCTCATCGTCACCGAATACGGCGTGGCCGACCTGCGCGGGCTGCCGCTGTCGCAGCGCGTGCGCCGCATGATCGACATCGCCGCGCCGGAACACCGCGAGGCGCTGGCCCGCCAGGCCCACGCACTGCTGCGCCAGTGCGGCGCCGCGTTCGTCACCGTGCCGGCCGCCGCCTGATTGCTATCGATTCCTATCGATTCCCACCGATTTCCATCCCAGACCAGATCCACAGGAGACCCACCATGCGCAGAGCCGCAATCGTTACCCCCGTCCGCACCCCGGTTGGCACCTTCGGCGGCAGCCTGCGCCCGGTGCCCGTCGAGGAACTGGCCGCCACCACCGTGCGTGCCGTGGTGGAACGCAGCGGCATCGACCCCGCGCGCATCGACGATGTGGTGTTCGCCCAGTCCTACGCCAACAGCGAAGTCCCCTGCGTGGGCCGCTGGGCCGCGCTGCAGGCCGGCCTGCCGGTGGAGGTGCCAGGCATGCAGCTCGACCGCCGCTGCGGGGGCGGCTTGCAGGCCGTGGTCACGGCGTCGATGATGGTGCAGAGCGGCGCCGCCGACGTGGTCATCGCGGGCGGCGTGGAGAGCATGAGCAATATCGAGTACTACACCACCGATATGCGCTGGGGCGCGCGCTCGGGCAACGTCCGCTTCTACGACCGGCTCGACCGGGGCCGCGAGCGCTCCCAGCCGGTGTCCCGCTTCGGCGAAATCTCCGGGATGATCGAAACCGCCGAGAACCTGGCGCGCGACTACGGCATCAGCCGCGAAGCCGCGGACGCCTTCGCGCTGCGCAGCCACCAGCGCGCCGCCGCCGCGTGGGAAGCCGGCCGCTTCGACGCCGAGATCGTTCCCGTTTCCGTGCCGCAGCGCAAGGGCGAGGCCCTGCGCTTCGCCCGTGACGAGGGCTATCGCCCCGAATCCACCACCGAATCCCTCGGCAAGCTGCGCGCGCTGATGCCGGGCGGCACGGTGACCGCCGGCAATGCCAGCCAGCAGAACGACGCCTCCGCCGCCTGCCTGATCGTGGCCGAAGACAAGCTGGCCGAACTGGGCCTGACGCCGATGGCCACGCTGGTGGGCTGGGCCGCCGCCGGCTGCGAGCCCTCGCACATGGGCATCGGCCCGGTGCCGGCCGTGAAGAAGCTGCTGGCCCGCCTGAACCTGCGGCTGGACCAGATGGATCTGGTCGAACTCAACGAAGCCTTCGCCTGCCAGGTGCTGGCCGTGCTGAAGGGCTGGGACTGGCAGGACCAGGGCGAGATCGACAGCAAGCTCAACGTCAACGGCTCGGGCATTTCGCTCGGCCATCCGATTGGCGCCACGGGCGTGCGCATCCTGACCACGCTGCTGCACGAACTGCAACGCCGGGGCGGCCGCTACGGCCTGGAAACCATGTGCATCGGCGGCGGCCAGGGCATTGCGGCCGTTTTCGAGCGCTACTGACAACAAGAAGGATGAAGGAGACAACCATGCACACATCATTTCGACGGACCTTGCTTTCGGGCCTGATCGTTGGCGCCGCCGTGCTGGGCGCGGGCGCCGCCATGGCCCAGTCCAACCCGCCGGTCCGCCTCGTGGTGGGCTACGCGGCCGGCGGCCCGGCTGACCAGGGCGCGCGGCTGTTCGCCGCCGCGCTCGGCAAGGCCCTCAACGCCACGGTGGTGGTGGACAACAAGCCCGGCGCCAACGCCACGCTGGCCGGCCACGAGGTCGTGCGCGCCAAGGCCGACGGCAACACGCTGTGGTTCGCGGCCAGCGCCGGCATCACGGTCGCCCCCAACATCATGAAGCGCATGCCGTTCGATCCGGCCAAGGACCTCACGCCGATCGCCCCGGTGGCCCGCTACTACAACATGCTGGTGGTCAACAACAGCGAGCCGTTCACCTCCACCAAGGAACTGGTCAGCTACGCCAAGGCCCATCCGGGCAAGCTCAGCTACGGATCGTCGGGCGTGGGCAGCTCCAACCACGTGGCCGCCGCGCTGTTCGCCCGGCAGGCCAATGTCGAGCTGAACCACATCCCGTACAAGGGCAACGCGCCGGCCATGACGGACACCATCGGCGGCCAGATCGACATGCTGTTCGACATCATCAGCACCGCCAGCGGCTACGTGAACGGCGGCAAGGTCCGCGCCATCGCCGTGGGCTCGCCCAACCGCAGCCCGGCGCTGCCCAACGTGCCCACCTTCCGCGAATCCGGCATTGCCGGCCTGAAGGACTACGAGGCCGGCGGCTGGTACGCCGTCTACGCGCCCAAGGGCCTGACGCCCGAGGTCACCCAGAAGCTGACCGCCGCCGTGAAGCACGCCGTGGCCGACCCGGACCTGCGCAAGCGCTACGCCGAACTGGGCTACGAGCAGTGGAACGGCACCACCGAGGATCTCGTCAACACCGCCGCACGCGAACGCACCCAATGGGCCAGCGTGCTGCAGGGCGTGACACTTGACTGACCGAGACGAAGCAAAGGACGACCAACCATGATCCGCGATAACGACACCCTCGAAGCCCTGCTCGACAGCGTGCGCCGCTTTGTGCGCGAGCGGCTGGTCCCGGCCGAGGCACTCGTGGCCGAGACCGACGAAATCCCCCAGGACATCGTGCAGGACATGCGCGAGATGGGCCTGTTCGGCATGACCATTCCCGAGCGCTTCGGCGGCCTGGAACTGACCATGGAGGAAGAGGCCCGCGTGGTGATGGAGCTGTGCCAGACCGCGCCGGCCTTCCGCTCGCTGCTGGGCACCACGGTCGGCATCGGCTCGCAGGGCATTCTGATGGATGGCACGCCCGAGCAGCAGGCCGCCTGGCTGCCCCGGCTGGCTACGGGCGAGATCCTCGCCTCGTTCGCGCTGACCGAGCCGGACGCCGGCTCGGACGCCGGCTCGCTGCGCACCTCCGCCGTACGGGACGGCGACGACTACGTCGTCAACGGCACCAAGCGCTTCATCACCAATGCGCCGCAGGCCGGCATGTTCACGCTGATGGCGCGCACCGATCCGTCGATCAAGGGCTCGGCCGGCGTCTCGGCCTTTATCGTCGATGCGAAGTCGGCGGGCATCAGCTTCGGCAAGCGCGACGTGAAGATGGGCCAGAAAGGCGCCCATACCTGCGACGTGATCTTCGAGAACGTGCGCGTGCCGGCTGCCAACCTGATCGGGCTCAAGGAAGGCCAGGGCTTCAAGACCGCCATGAAGGTGCTGGACAAGGGCCGCCTGCATATCTCGGCCGTCAGCGTGGGCGTGGCAAAGCGCGTGCTGCGGGATGCGCTCAACTACGCCGTCGAGCGCCAGCAGTTCGGCCAGCCGATCTGCGACTTCCAGCTGATCCAGGCCATGCTGGCAGACAGCCAGGCCGAACTCTACGCCGCCGAGTGCATGGTGATCGACGCCGCACGCCGCCGCGACGAAGGCCGCAACGTCTCCACCGAAGCCTCCTGCTGCAAGCTGTTCGCCACCGAAATGGTCGGCCGCGTGGCGGACCGCGCGGTGCAGATTCTGGGCGGCGCGGGCTATATCGCCGAGTACGGCATCGAGCGCTTCTACCGCGACGTGCGCCTGTTCCGCCTCTACGAAGGCACGACGCAGATCCAGCAGGTCATCATCGCCCGCAACATGATCCGCGACGCGCGCAACGGCTGAGCCCCATGACCACACCCCAAGCCCAGACCCACCCCGACCTGCCCCGCCCGTCCCCGCAGACCGGCGCCCTCAGCCACCTGCGCGTGCTGGACCTCTCGCGCGTGCTCGCCGGCCCCTGGTGCACCCAGAACCTGGCCGACATGGGCGCCGACGTCATCAAGATCGAGAAGCCGGCCGAAGGCGACGACACCCGCCTCTGGGGCCCGCCCTACCTCGCCGGCGATGACGGCCCGACCGCGCAGGCCAGCTACTTCGCGGCGTGCAACCGCAACAAGCGCTCGGTGACCGTGGATATGTCCACGCCCGAGGGCCAGGCCATGATCCGCGAGCTGGCCAAGCAGAGCGACGTGGTGGTCGAGAACTTCAAGACCGGCGGCCTCAAGCGCTACGGGCTCGACTACGAGACGCTCAGCGCGCTGAATCCGCGCCTGATCTACTGCTCGATCACCGGCTTCGGCCAGACCGGCCCGTACGCGGCCCGCCCCGGCTACGACCTGCTGGTGCAGGCCATGAGCGGGCTGATGAGCATCACCGGCCATGCGGACGGCGAGCCCGGCGGCGGCCCGATGAAGGTGGGCGTGGCCGTGATCGACCTGTTCACGGGCATGTACGCCACCACGGCCATCCTCGGCGCGCTGGAAGCCCGCCACCACACCGGGCGCGGCCAGTGCATCGACGTGGCGCTGCTGGACGTCGCCATGGCGGTGCTGGCCAACCAGGGCGCCGGCTTCCTGAACGCCGGCAACGTGCCCACGCGGCAGGGCAATGTGCATCCGAGCGTGGTGCCCTATCAGGACTTCCCGACGGCCGATGGCAACATGCTGCTCGCCATCGGCAACGACGGCCAGTTCGCCCGCTTCTGCGAGGCCGCCGAGGTCGACTGGGCGACGGACGCGCGCTTCGCCACCAACAGCGCCCGCGTGACCCACCGCAAGACGCTGATCCCGATGATGGTCGCCGTCACGCGCGGCAAGCCCACGAACGACTGGATCCGCCTGCTGGAAGCCAAGTCCGTGCCGTGCGGCCCCATCAACAACGTCGAGCAGGCGTTCGCCGATCCGCACGTGCAGCACCGTGGCCTGCAGATCGAGCAGGAACGCTATCGGGCCGACGAACCGCGTGCCGGCGACCCGGTCAGCCGCGTGCGCACCACCGCCAGCCCGCTGCGGCTCTCGGACACGCCCACCACGCTGCGCTACGCGCCACCGGCGCTGGGCCAGCATACGGATGAGGTCCTGCGCGACTACCTGCAACTCGCCCCGCAGGACGTGGCCGCGCTGCGGGCCAGGGGCGTGGTGTAGCGGCACGCCGACAAAATCCCCGGTCAGGCGCCCTTGACCTGCGCGATCACCACCAGGATCACCGCCGCATTGCCGGGCTGCTGGGTCTGGGAATAGGCGGCGCGGGCATGGCCGGCGCGTTCGCCCAGCACCTCGGCGAAGAGGTCGGACGCGCCGTCGAGCACCGCCGGCTGGTCGAACGACCCCGGCGCGCTCGTCACATGCCCTTCCAGCCGGACGATGTGATCGAGCCGGTCGAACCCGCCCAGATGGGCGTGGATCTGCGCCAGCACGTTCAGGGCGGCCAGCTCGGCCGCCTGCCGGCCCTGCGCCACGGTCAGGTCCTTGCCGACCTGGCCCTGCCAGACCACCTTGCCGTCCTGCAACGGCAGCTGGCCGGAAATGAACAGCAGGTCGCCGGCACGGCTGACGGCGGTATAGCTGCCCAGCGGCTGCGGGGGCGGCGGCAGCGTCAGGCCGCGCGCGGCGAGTCTGGATTCGACGGTCATGATCAAGCTCCTATATCGATACAGCGGTTCCTTGGAAGCCACTATAGGAGCGCGCCATGTGCCGATAAACCCGCTGGGCAGAACTTGAATTGATACACGGCGGAACAAGTCCGCCCGGGCCGGCCCCGCAAAGCGCACACGCCGATTTGCTTCCGTTCGCCACCGAACACAGAAATGTTTCCTTTGGCATTTTTATCATCTATCCCTGATGAGATTCCCGGCCAAAGGAGCCAGCATGCGCAGATCCACGCCGCTTGGCATGCTGGCCGCCTGCCTGTGCGCCGGCCTCGCCGCCTGCTCGCCCTATCTCTACAAGTCCGAAGTCGAGAGCTTCCGCGCCGGGGTCAATGACCTCGCCACGGCCTACCAGTCCGGCACCAAGGGCGTGGCGGCGGAGCGGGCTGTCATCCAGCAGACACAACTGACGCCAACGCGCACGCGCGTGGCGCTGAGCCCCGGCTGCGCGCTGCCTGCCACGGTCTCGGCCGCCCCAGCGGCGGATAACGCGCTGCCCTGTGCCCTGCAGCCGGCCGACCCGGCAATGGCGCCGCGCCAGTCGGCCCCGCGCGAGTCCACCTCCGCCGCGCCGCTGATCCACGCGCTGCGCGACTACGCCGATGCCCTCGCCGCCATCACCAACGCCCAGGACCAGGAGGCGCTGGAGGCCGCGAATTCCAAGCTGACCGGCTCGCTCGCCGGGCTGGCCAACACGGCCAAGGTGGGGCTGCCGAACGAGTTCGGCGCGATTGCCGGGCTGGCGTTCAGCGTGGGCGTGGCCACGCTGAACCAGCGGCGCTTCGACATGCTCAAGCGCGGCGTGACCGCCGCCAACGAGCCGGTTGCCGTGCTGGGCGATGCCATGGGGCAGGCGCTGGACACCCTGCGCAAGGCGCGTGCCGACGGGCTGCTGCTGGCAGGCACGACCCTGGCCGGCCAGATCAACGCCAAGATGAGCCCGGACGACTACACGGCCGCCCTCACGACCTTGCAGGCGAAGACGGATGCCATCGAAACGCTCCGGCGCACCAACGCGCGCGCGGCGGCTGACGACATGGTCAAGGCGCATGCGGCGCTGGCGCAGGCGCTCAACGACGACACCCGGCAGGTGGCCGCCGTGGTCACCGCCCTGAAGACATTCCGCGAGAAAGCCCGCGCGGTTCAGGAAGCCTTTGCGAGCTGATCGGAGACAGACATGGCCGAATGTGGAGCCTTCGCGTTTGGGGTGGTGCTGGGCTGGTTCGTGTACTTCACCAATCGCTACCGCAAGGGGGACGTGCAGTTCAGCGACCTCATCGCACTGCTGGGCGTGATTGGCGGCGCAGCCGTGACGGCGCTGTTCGGCGGCGCCAGCGGCACGCTGTTCGGCTACTACGGCGTGGGCCTCGCGGTGGGCTTCTTCGCCTACTTTCTGGTGCTGGTGTTGATGGTGGCGCGCTCGGACCAGTTCGACGCCACCTGGTTCCTCGACGGGCGCCGCAAGGCGCTGCCCGATGGCTGGGTCATCCCGGGCGACGTGCGCGCGACGACCGCCCCCATGGCGCCCCAGCGCCCCGGGCCGAGTGCCGCCGCCCCGATGGCCTTCGGCGCGCCCGAGCCGGTCGGCCCATCGACCGAATCCCCCCGCGCGCGCCTGAACGCCGCCCGCGACCAGACCCTGACCGCGTTGACCGTGGCGCAGCGCGAGCTGCTGCGCCGCATCGGCCTCGCGCCCACGGACGCCGAGCGCAACAGCCTCCAGGCCAGTCTGGTCGACATCACCGATCAGCTCGACACGCTGGCGCAACTGCGGCTGAAAGACATCCTGGAATCGGACGAAGTGCGCGCCAGCCTGAAAACGCTGGAGGGCATCACCAGCGACCTCACGCGCACGGCGGGCGAAATGCGCCAGGCCACGGACGTCCTGACCAAGGCGTCGCAACTGATCGACCGTGCCACCAAGGCGGTGGGGGTTATCACAAACCTTGTGGGTGGGATTTTGTAGTCAAAAATGGAGCATGCACCATGAGCAACGACAAGCGTTTCTGCGCCGGCTTCCCGATGACGAACGGCGTGCCCGGCAAGATTGCCATGTTGACCGGCAAACGGTGGCAGCCGGGTACGGTACTCACCATCAGCTTCCTGTCCGGCTCCCGCGCGCTCCAGGACCGCGTGATGGACGCCGCCAATATCTGGCTGCAATTCGCCAACCTCCAGTTCGATGTGCGGGACAGCGGCCCGACCGACATCCGCATCGACTTCCTGGAGGGCAAGGGCTCGTGGTCGTTCATCGGCACCGACGCCCGGCTGATCCAGGCGCCGCAGCCAACCATGAACTACGGCTGGTTCACCGACGACACCGAGGAAGACGAAATCCTGCGCGTGACGCTGCACGAGTTCGGCCACGCCATCGGGCTGATCCACGAGCACCAGAACCCGCTCAATGCCATCCAGTGGAACCGCGAGCAGGTGATCAAGGATCTGTCCGCCCCCCCGAACAACTGGGACAAGGCCACCATCGAAAACAATATGTTCGCGGCGTTCAATGCCGCTGACGTGGCCGGCACGGCGGTGGACCCGAGCTCGATCATGATGTATCCGATCCCCCCCGCCTGGACGCTGAACGGCGTGACGGCCGGCATGAACTCGGCGTTGTCCGAGTCGGACAAGGACTTCATCCGCCAGGCCTATCCGCAGTAGGGCCTGCCCGCCGCGCCATGAATGCCGACGACCAAGCCATCCTGATCGGGATCAATCATTACCCGCAGCTCGGCGAGCCGGGCGCGGACGCGAATCTCCACGGGCCCGCGAACGATGTCGATGCGGTGAAGGCGTGGCTGATGGACCCCAACGGCGGCGCCTTCGCCAGCGAGGACCAGATCCAGGTGATCAAGTCCCGCCTGACCGAGGCGGGCGACACCGCGCTGCCGACCACCGACGAAATCGAAACCGCCTTTGGCCGGCTCAACGCCATCGCCCGGGAGAACCAGGCCAAACGGCGCGGGCTGCGGGTGGGCCGCCGGCTGTATATCTTCGTCTCCGGCCACGGCTTCTCGCCGGGCCGCGAGCGCGGCTGCCTGTTCGCGGCCAACGCCAGCGCCACGCTCGGCACCTTCAACGTACACGCCACGGGCTGGCTGAGCTGGCTGCAGGACGCCGGCTACTTCCGCGAGTTCGTGCTGTGGATGGACTGCTGCATGAACCGGGTCTCCTTCCTGCAGCCGCGCGACCCGCAGCTCTCCCCGGTGCAGGCCACGGACCCGCCGGCGGCCACGTTCGTCGCCTTCGCCGCGCAGCGCCCGCTCAAGGCCATCGAGATCGGCATTCCCGAAGATGGCGACAAAATCCACGGCGCCTTTACCTGGGCGCTGCTGCAAGGGCTGCGCGGCGCGGCATCCGACGCCAACGGACGCGTCACCGGGCGCAGCCTGGCGGACTGGCTGCGCAACGCCCTCTGCGCCCGCATGACGCCGGCGCATCTGCGCGATGGCGACGTGGCCAAGGAGCCGGAGATCGTGCAGGAGGATGCCGGCCTGATCTTCGCGCGCGGCGTGGCGCCGCCGCGCTACACGGTCACGCTCACCCTGCCGCCCGAGGCCGCCGGCAAGCCGCTGCGGCTGTGGTCTGGCACGCCGCCCCGCGCGGAGGCGATGACCGCGCAGCCCGCCATGACCTTGCCCCTGTCGCCGGGCCTGTACGTGGTGGAGGTGGCCGAAGCCGGCCTGCGGCAGGGATTCGACGTGACCAACGATGTGTCGATTGCCATCACGGCATCCGGCCCGCCCGTCACGCAGGTCGCCGACGGCACGATGTTCCCGCTCGACATCGACCCGGCCGACCCCGCCGCCGAGATCTTCGTCATCGACAGCCGCTTCTCGCTGGTCGACAACGGCATGTCGAAGCTCTCCACGCCGCTGCCGTTCGGGCTGTTCAAGATCAAGACGCGGATCGGGCGCAGCCTGGCGCAGCACGTGATCCTGCTCGACAGTGACCGCCCGCCGCTGGCCGTCGCGCAGATCGCCAAACCCGCCTCGTCGGTGCTGCCGCCGGTGGGCCTGCCGGAGGACGGCGCCCAGGAGCGCGACCGGCAGGTGGCGCTGGCCACCGCACTGCGCCTGCAGAGCGAGGGCGACGGCAAACAGGCCACGCTGATGGTCATGGCGCGCGCGGCGAGCAGCGCCGAGGTGCCCCAGCAGAACATCGCGCCCTGGCGGGACGTGCAGGTGGTGGATGCCGACGACAACCTCGTCATCAGCATGGAGCGCGGCAGCGCGCGCAACACCGATGCGGACTCCCACGCCTGCGCCGTGCAGGCGGTGACGCCCGGCGCCTACTACCTGCGGCAGAAGGTGGACAACGGCCCGGTCATCGAACAAAGCCTGATCGCCTGCGAATCGTGGGGGCTGGAAGCCTACGTCCTGCGCCGCACGCAGCCCGGCGAGCATGCGCCCAGCGCGCGGCCCCGGGTGTCGCTGATGATGCGGCGGCCAGACCAGCAGCCCGATGCCACGCTGGAGAAGATCATCGAGACCGCCCGGCTGGCGCTGGCCGATGAGCGGCGCATCCTGAGCCCCGAGCTGGAGGACATCCTGCTGCGCAACTGCACCAACCCGATTGCCGGGATGATCGGCGGCCATCTGCTGCTGGTGGAGCGGGAGCGCGACCCGGGCCGTGACATGTCCGGGCTCGATGTGGTGGTGACGCGCCTGCGCAAGCTGGTGGGCGATCACCATCCCGATGTCGCCGCGCTCGGCCAGCAATGCGCGACGGCGAGCCTGCGGCGCTTCGGCCCGCTGACCGGCCCGCCGATGTTCCAGCGGAGCTGGAAGCTGCTGGTGAAGGCGGCGCAGCGGCGCGAGGACTGGATTCCCGAGGCGATGTGGCGGCGCGTGGTGGCGCAGACCGCCCTGCCACCGCTGATGGTCTGGGCTGCCGACGACAGCGTGCGCCAGACCGCCACCGATAGCCTGCGCACCGTGCCGGCCCGGGCACTCCGCGCGAGCGTGCCGCCTGCGGGCCTGCGGGTGCTGACGGCCTGAAGGGAAAGAGGAAGGGAAACAGGAAGGGAGAGAGGAAGGAAGAGAATGACGGCGAGGATCAAAACCACGGGCAGACCCTGCCCCCCCGCCTCGGGGAGGTCTGAAGCTGGCCTCCGGCGCCATGATCGCGCATCGCTCGACTGCACTGACACGGAGACCGGAATGCTACGCAATACCTTCCCGACGCGGTGGCTGGCCGCCGCCATCCTGCTGGGTGCCCTACCCGCCACGGCACCCACCCCCGCCCATGCCGAGGCTTACCCCGAGCGGCCGGTCAAGATCGTCTCGGTGACCAGCGCCGGCACCGGCATCGACGACTACACCCGCCTGCTCGCCAAATACCTGCACAAGAAGGCCGGGCGCAGCTTTATCGTCGAGAACAAGCCCGGCGCCAACACCATCATCGCGGCGGACTACGTCGCCAAGTCCGCACCGGACGGCTACACGCTGCTGTTCGCGTCGGCCTCCACCATGGCGGCCAACCCCTACCTGTTCAAGTCGATGCCGTACAGCCCGCGCGACTTCGTGCCCGTGGCGCGCCTCTCCACCGTGCCCGTGGCGCTGGTGGTATCGGCAAACTCGCCCTACCGCACCGTGGCCGACCTGACCGCCGCCGCGCGCGCCAAGCCGGGCACGCTCAACTACGGCACCAGCAGCGCCGGTTATCGCGTGATGCTGGCCGCCTTCAACGATGCCGCCGGCATCCGCACCCAGGACGTGCCCTACAAGGGCATGGCCAACCTGCTGCCCGACCTGCTCGGCGGCACGCTGGACTTCACCGTGCTGGAGATCTCCGCCGCCGTGCCGATGATCGAATCACGCAAGATGCGCGCGCTGGCCGTGATGAGCGACCGCCGCGTGCCGATCATGGGCGATGTGCCGACCATGGCCGAAGCGGGCCTGCCGGCCATCACCGTGGTGAGCTGGACCGGCCTGTTCGCGCCCAAGGGCACGCCGCCCGAGGTGCTGGACAAGCTGCAGGCCTGGACGCTCGAATTCGTCAATTCGCCGGAAGCCGCCGCCCACCACGCCCAGCGCGGCACCAATGCCTACCCGGCGCCAGGCGCGCAGCTGGCCCGCGCCATCGTCGAGGATCAAGGCAACTGGCAGCGCATGATCAAACTGGCGGGGATTCAGCCCGAGTAGGCGGCGCCGCGTTCGGCGAATCGGGCGTACTCGTCCGGCGGCACGAACAGGCCGCCGGTCGTCCACACCAGATGGGTGGCCTGCGGCATCACCGTGTCCAGGCCGTGCCGGGCGAGGTAGGCGCGGCCGGCTGCGCTGTCCGTCAGCATGCGCGGCCCGCTGAAGCCGGCGGCGGCGGATGGCTCGATCCGCAGCCCTTCCGTCTCGCGCACCCGGTGCAGGTCCAGGAACAGCCGTTCGTCCGGCACCGTGCACACCCCGGCCAGCAGCGGGCCCATGGCCTCGGCGGCCAGCTCGGAGGCGCGCGGCACGGCCAGCCCATCGGCCTCGGTGCGATTGGTCAGGCCCACGTCATAGACCGAGGCGCCGGGCGCCAGCATCTCCACGAGGAAACACGGCGACTGGGTCGGCTCGACAAAGCACGCATGCACGTGCGGGCCATACAACTGCCAGAGCCCGAAGGCGATGCCAGCCGGCGCGCCGCCCACGCCGCACGGCAGGTAGACGAACAGCGGATGGTCCGCGTCCACGCGCAGGCCGGCCGCTTCGAGCTGATCGTGCAGATGCAGCGCCGCAGCGCTGTAGCCGAGCAGCAGCGAGAGCGAGCGCTCGTCATCGACGAAGTAGCAGTGCGGATCGCCCTCCGCCTCGCGCCGGCCAGCGGCCACCGCCGCCGCGTAGTCGCCCGTGTGCTCGACCACCTCCACGCCCCGCGCGCGCAGGCGCGCTTTTTTCCATGCCTTGGCGTCGGCGGACATATGCACCGCCGCCCGGAAACCCAGCGCGGAGGCCATCACGCCGATGCTCAGGCCCAGGTTGCCGGTGGAGCCCACCGCCACCTGATAGCGGCCGAACAGCGCGCGCGCGGGGGCGTCGGCCAGCACGCCGTAGTCGCCATCCACATCGACCAGCCCGTGGCGCAGCGCCAGCGACTCGGCGAACTCGAGCACCTCATGAATGCCGCCGCGCGCCTTGATCGACCCGGCGATGGGCAGGCTGTGGTCGGCCTTGATCCACAGCGAGCCGTGGCGGGTGGGCAGGCCGAGCGCCTGTTGCATGTCCGGCGCGCCCAGCAGATCGGATTCGATCCGCCCCGCGCTGGCCTCCAGCTCCGGGAACAGCCGCACCAGCAGCGGCGCGAAGCGGGCGAACCGCGCCTGTGCTGCACGCATATCAGCTAGACTAATGCGCCGCCCATCCACCACGGTCTGGACGTCGGCCTCCGCGCTGCGGTGCGGATTCGTCCACATCAGCGGTCGGGCGGCTTGCAGGTCGGCCAGCAATGCAGCCGAAATCGAGGACAGATGGAGCGTCATGGCAGGCGGACGAGAAGGAGACCACTCATTGTTGACGCCCCCGCCCCGCCCGACAAACGATTTGTACTGATCCATCCATTAGTTTTGCTGATGACAAACACCCTCAACGCCTCCGTCCTGAGCTGGCTGCGCTGCTTCGAGGCGGCGGCGCGCCATGGCAGCTTCACGCTGGCCGCCCGGGAGCTGTGCGTGACGCAGGGCGCGGTCAGCCAGCAGGTGAACAAGCTGGAACAGTGGCTCGAACGGCCACTGTTCGTGCGCACGCCGCGTGCGCTGGTGCTGACGCCCGAGGGCGAGCGGCTGCGCGGTGTGGCGCGCGAGTCGTTCCAGGCGCTGGATAGCACGCTGGCGCAACTGCGCAAACCCGGGCATCGCCCGCCGGTGGCGCTGTCCTGCTCGCCCTCGTTCGCCATGGTCTGGCTCACGCCGCGCCTGGGCGACTTCTTCCGCCAGCACCCGGAGATCGGCCTGCGCGTGCATGGCGAGTTCCACGCGCTGGATCGTTCGCGGATGCTGCGCGAGGGCATCGACGCCGCCGTGCGCTTCGACCCCGGCCACTACCCCGACCTCCGCGCCACGCCCTTCCTCGACGAATGGCTGCTGCCGGTGGCCAGCCCGGCCTATCTGGCGGCCAACCCGGCACTCCGTTCGCCGGACGGCCTGCGCGCCTCGATGCTGCTGCACGACGCCAGCCCGTGGGAAGGCGCCGGCGAGAGCCACGAATGGCAGGTCTGGCTGCGGCACGCGGGTGTGGCGCTGCCCGACATGGCCGGCGGCCAGCACTTCAACCTGTCCCAACTGGCCATCGGCGCGGCACTGGCCGGCCAGGGCGTGGCCATGGGCCGCACGGCGCTGGTCCTCGACGAACTGGCCTCGGGCCGGCTGGTGGACCTGTGGGGCCTGCATGTGCGCAGCGAGGCCGCCTACCACCTGGTGCGCGCCCCGACACCCTCGCCGCAGGTGGCGGAGGTCGAAGCCTGGCTGCTGGCCGAAGGTGCCGCCTTCGACACGGCACGACGGCGCCTGCTGGCGCTGAACGGTTCAGCCCCCAAATAAGCGTAACTTGGAAGCCGGCTTTTTATCGGTTACATTGGATCGGCACAGGAGAACGCCATGCCCGCCTCGAACACCCCTCCCCCCAAACCTGCCAATCCTGCGGCCACCCCGGAAACCGGCCCCCGCCTGCTGGCCGATCACGTTGCGCTGGACCTGCTCAATACCATCGAACGGGCCGACACCACGCCGCGCGACCACTGGCAGACCGATGCCGATGTGCTCGCCTGGCTGAAACAGGTGGCGCTCTGGCCCGGCGACGATCGCGCCGCGCCGCCCAAGGGGCTGGCGACGGCGGCACGCGCGCTGCGCGAGGCCGTCCGGCTGATCGTGGCCTGCAAGGCTGACGGCAAGGCCGGCGGCAAACCGAATCTGGCGCCGCTGAATGACGCGCTGGCGGCCGGCGGCAGCCATCTGGCCGTGCATCCGCTGCCCGACGGCGGCGTCCGCATCGCCCGCATCCACGCCGCCGGTAACGCCGCGCAATGCCTGGTGCCGCTGGCGGAAGCCGCCGCCGACCTGCTCGCCCACGGCGACTTCGGGCGGGTCCGCCAATGCGAGAGCGACGAATGCACGCTCTGGTTCTATGACCGCACCAAGTCGCACCGGCGCCGCTGGTGCAGCATGGCGGTCTGCGGCAATCGCCACAAGGTCGCCGCCTTTCGCAAGCGCGAGGCGGCTGCCGATGAAGACGCTGCATGACGCCATGCCATTGGGCATTCGTTGGTAACCGTCAAAATTAAGTTTGACAGGTTACCAGATTGGCATACACTTCGGAACCAAGCCGATGACGGCCCTCGTTCCCGCTTCCGCTTTCGCTTCCGGAGAATTGCCATGACTGCCAGCCCTCAGGTCCACATCCGCTACGCCGACGCCGACGGCGTGCGCGTCTTCTACCGTGAAGCCGGCGACCCGCAGGCGCCCGTGATGCTGCTGCTGCACGGCTTTCCGACCTCGTCCCACCAGTTCCGTCACCTGATTCCGCAACTGGCGAGCCATTTCCGGGTGATCGCCCCAGACCTGCCCGGCTTCGGCTTTACCGAGGTGCCGGCCGCGCGCCAGTACCGCTACACCTTCGACAACCTCGCCACCACGCTCGGCGCCTTTGTCGATGCCCTCGGGCTGGAGCGCTATGCGATGTACGTGTTCGACTACGGCGCGCCCACCGGCTTCCGGCTGGCCGTGGCCCACCCCGAGCGCGTGACGGGCATCGTCTCGCAGAACGGCAACGCCTATCTCGATGGGCTGGGCGATGCGTGGGCGCCGGTCCGCCAGTACTGGGCCGAGCCCAGCGCGGCCAACCGGCAGGTGCTGCACGACGCCATGCTCCATCTGGAAGGCACGAAGTGGCAGTACGTGCACGGCGTGGCCGACCCGGACAGCGTGGCGCCCGAGTCGTACACGCTGGACGCGGCGCTGCTGGAACGGCCCGGCAACAAGGACATCCAGCTCGACCTGTTCCTCGACTACGCCAACAACCTGAAGCGCTACCCCGATTTCCAGGCGTTCTTCCGCCAGGCGCAGGTGCCTACACTGGTAATCTGGGGCCGCAACGATCCGTTCTTCATCCCGCCCGGCGCCGAGGCGTTCCGCCGCGACAACCCGACCGCCGTGGTGGAGTTGCTGGACACCGGCCACTTCGCGCTGGAGACGCATGGCCCTTACATCGGCCAACGCATTCTCGACGTGCTGGCTCGCTAATTCGCCGCTAACCCCCACCCTATTTGCTTATGACGCGCCAATTCGACGATCTCCAGCTCGGCAGCATCGAACTGTTCTGCCTGGCCGCGGAACTGAGCAGTTTTACCGCGGCGGCGGTGGCGGCGGGGGTCACGCCGGCGGCGGTGAGCCGCAGTGTGTCCCGGCTGGAGGAGCGCCTGGGCGTGCGGCTGTTCGTGCGGACCACGCGGCAGATCCGGCTCACGGACGAGGGGCGGGTCTATTTCGAGCAGAGCCGGCCGGCGCTGGCGCAGCTGGTGGACGCCGAGCGCCAGATCAGCGGGCAGCACGGCACGCCGGCCGGGCGGCTGCGCATCAGCCTGCCCACGCCCTACGCCCACTATCGCGTGCTGCCGGTGCTGCCGGCCTTCCGCGAGCGCTATCCCGAGGTGGACGTCGAGATCCATATCAGCAACCGCAATGTGGACTTTGCCGATGACACCTTCGACCTCTCCGTGCGCGGCCGGGCGCCCGACGACTCCACGCTGATCGCCCGCAAGCTCGAAGACGCCGAGATGGTGGTGGTGGCCACGCCCGCCTACCTGCGCAAGCACGGCACGCCGGCCACGCCGGACGACCTGCCGGCGCACGAATGCATCCAGTTCGATGTCCCGAGCAGCGGCCGGCGCCTGCCATGGATCTTCCAGCAGGAGGGCGAGACCCTGGAGATGGTGACCGCCGGCGCCTATGGCACGGCCGAGGACGCGCTGGGCGGCGCCACGCTGGCCCGCGCCGGCGCCGGCCTGTTCCAGACCTACCGCTTCGTGGTGGAGCAGGACCTGCGCGACGGCACGCTGGTGGAGGTGCTGCAGGCCTACGGTGGCTGCACGCGGCCCTTCATGCTGCTCTACCCGCACGCGCGCCACGTCTCGCGCCGGGTGCGGGCTTTCGTCGATTTCCTCGTGGACAAGTTCGCGGCTTGATCCAGGGTAAACCCCTAGCAACGCTCGCCGCGTCGGCGACATGTCTGTCTCGCGTCTCTCCTAGACTGAAGGTCTTTGTCACTCCATCTAGAAAAGGAAGACCATGGCCGCGATCGAAGTGAAGGTGCCGCAGCTCTCCGAATCCGTTTCCGAAGCCACGCTGATCCAATGGAAAAAGCAGGCCGGCGAGGCCGTGACCCGCGACGAGATCCTGGTGGAACTGGAGACGGACAAGGTCACGCTGGAGGTGCCTGCGCCCGCCAGCGGCGTGCTGGCCAGCATCGTCCACCCGGACGGCGCGACCGTGCACGCCGACGAGGTGATTGCGACCATCGATACGGAAGGCAAGCCGGGGGTGACTTCGGCCCCGGCTACCGCCGCAGCGCCGCCCAAGGCCGCACCCGCTCCCGCTGCGGCCTCCGCCCCGGCCGTGCAGGGCGGCGGCGCCGGTGCTGCCGCTTCCGCCACCGCTGACTTCGACGTGATCGTGATCGGCTCCGGCCCCGGCGGCTACATCGCCGCCATCCGCGCCGCGCAGCTCGGCAAGACCGTGGCCTGCATCGAGGAATGGAAGGACCCGGCCGGCAAGCCCCGGCTGGGCGGCACCTGCCTGAACGTGGGCTGCATTCCGTCGAAGGCGCTGCTGGCCTCGTCCGAGCACTTCGAGCAGGCCCAGCACGGGCTGGCCGAGCACGGCGTGCAGGTCAAGGGCGTGACGCTGGACCTCGGCACGATGATCGCGCGCAAGGCCGCCATCGTGGACAAATTCACGGGCGGCGTGGAGTTCCTGTTCCGCAAGAACAAGGTCACCTGGATCAAGGGCCACGGAAAGTTGCAGAGCCGCGCGGACAACGGCGTGGTCACCGTGGAAGCCAGTGAAGATGGGGGCGGGGGCGGGGGCGAGGGGGCGGCCAAGGCCAAGACCTACACCGCGCGCAACGTGATCATCGCCACCGGCTCCCGGGCGCGCCACCTGCCTAACGTGCCGGTGGACAACGTCATCGTCTCCGACAACGAGGGCGCGCTGTCCTTCGATTCGGTGCCCAAGAAGCTCGCCGTGATCGGCGCCGGGGTGATCGGGCTGGAACTGGGCTCGGTGTGGCGCCGGCTGGGTTCGGAAGTGACCATTCTTGAGGCGCTGCCGACCTTCCTCGGCACCGTGGACGAAGCCATCGCCCGGGAGGCCGCCAAGCAGTTCAAGAAGCAGGGGCTCGCCATCCACCTCGGCGTGCAGATCGGCGAGATCAAGCGCAGCGGCAAGGGCGTGAGCATCGCCTACACCGACCAGGACGGCAAAGCGCAGACACTGGACGCGGACCGGCTGATCGTCTCCATCGGCCGGGTGCCGAACACGGACAACCTCGGGCTGGAGGCCGTGGGGCTGGCCGCCGACGCGCGCGGCTTCGTCCCCGTGGACGATCACTGCCGCACGTCGGTGGCCGGCATCTACGCGATTGGCGACGTGGTGCGCGGCCCGATGCTGGCCCACAAGGCCGAGGACGAAGGCGTGATGGTGGCCGAGGTGATCGACGGCCAGAAGCCGCATATCGACTACAACTGCATTCCGTGGGTGATCTACACCGAGCCGGAGATTGCCTGGGTGGGCAAGTCGGAGGCGCAGTTGAAGGCCGAGGGCCGCGAGATCCGCACCGGCCAGTTCCCGATGTCGGCCAACGGGCGCGCGCTGGGCATGGGCCGGCCGGACGGCTTTATCAAGATGATTGCCGACGCGAAGACGGACGAGCTGCTGGGGGTGCATATCATCGCCGCCAATGCGTCCGACCTGATCGCGGAGGGCGTGGTGGCGATGGAGTTCAAGGCGGCGTCCGAGGACATCGGCATGATCAGCCATCCGCATCCGTCGCTGTCCGAGGTGATGCGCGAGGCCGCGCTGGCGGTGCAGAAGCGTGCGCTGAACATGTAGCGGCCCGGTGATAAGCTGCGGGGCATGGACGCCAAGACCGCTCCGCCGCCCCCAGCCACCCACCTCGACGACCTGCTGCTGTTCCTCCACGTAGTGGAGGCCGGCGGCTTCAGCGCGGCCGAGCGCCAGACCGGCATCGCCAAATCCCGCCTCTCGCGCCGCGTGGCCGAGCTGGAGCGCGCGCTGGGCGTGCGGCTGCTGCACCGATCCACGCAGGCGTTCGGGCTGACGCCCGTGGGCGAGGCCGTGGCCGGCCATGCGCGCCAGGCGGCGGCCCATGTGGCCGAGATTGGCGCGCTGACGCGCCAGTCGCTGGCCGAGCCGTCCGGCGTGATCCACCTCCACACCTCCGTACTGATTGCCGAGACCACGCTCGCGCCGATCCTGGCCGCGTTCGCGCGGGCGCATCCGCAGGTGCGCGTGCAGCTCACGCTGTCCAACCGCTTCGTGGACCTGACCGAGGAGCGGCTCGACCTCGTGATCCGCGCGGCGGTGGTGCCGCTGGCCTCGGAGGACGTGGTGGCGACGCCGGTCGCTACGTCGCGCTCGCTGGTGGTCGGCCATCCTGACCTGTTCCGCGACGCCGGCCTGCCCGCCTCGCTCGACGCCCTGGCCGGCTACCCCTGCCTGGCGCAAGGCACGCTGGCGCAGCCGCGCCCGTGGCAGTTCGTCGACGATGCCGGCGAGCCGTTCGACTGGCCGATCACGCCTGCGATTGCCGTGGACAACCTGATGGCAATGCGCGAACTGGCGATGCGCGGCGCCGGGCTGGCGCAGTTGCCGATGACGATGTGCCGGGACGCCATCGAAGCCGGCACGCTGGTGCCGGTGCTCGGCGCGGTACGCTCGCGCGATGCCACGATCTACGCGATGTACCCGAGCCGGCGCGGCATGACCTCCGCCGTGCGCGCCCTGCTGGCCCTACTCCGGGAGCAGTGGCCCGACGAGGGCTGACTCCCTCGCCCACCCGTTCCAGAATCGGAACGCGACGTTCCAGTCTTCCGGCTTCCCGCACCGGGGGCGCCCCGCTACCTTGTCCGTCATCGACAACCTGGTAACGGAGCAACAATCATGTCCCTGCAAGACAAGGTAGCGGTGGTCACGGGCGCCTCGCGCGGCATCGGCAAGGCCACGGCGCTGGCGCTGGCGGCGCGCGGCGCCCACGTGGCGGTGGTCTACAAGGCGCAACGCGCGGCGGCGGAGGCCGTGGTGGCCGCGATCCGGGCCGCCGGTGGGCAGGCGGACGCCTTCCAGGCCGATGTGGCCGATCCGGCCTCGGTGCGCGCGCTGGCGCAGGCGGTGGGGCAACAGCACGGGCGCATCGACGTGCTGGTCAACAACGCCGGCGTGTTCGGCGCGCGGTTGCTGGCGGAACTCGATGCGGCATTCTTTGCCGAACAGTTCGACAACAACGCGCTCAGCGTGATGCTGACGACGCAAGCCTTCGCCCCGCTGTTTGGGGATCATGGCGGCAGCATCGTCAACGTGTCGAGCAACCTCGCGCACGCGCCCACCGCGCCGACCAGTGTCTACTCGGCCAGCAAGGCCGCCGTGGACGCCCTCACCCGCGCCTTCGCCATGGAGCTTGGCGCGCGCCGCATCCGCGTCAATGCCGTCGCCCCGTTTATCACGCGCACGGACATGACCGCGGGCATTCCCGACGACGAACGGCGGCACCTCGCCGCCGAAACCCCGCTGGGCCGACTGGCCGAGCCGGAGGACGTTGCCCGTGTGATCGTGGCGCTGGCGTCTCCGGACATGGCCTGGGTCACCGGGCGGTCGATCCTTACCGATGGCGGCTTCACCGACTGACGCCGCCATCCCCCTCAGGAGTTTCCTCCCCCATGTTGTTGCCGATTCTGCTGCTGGCTGCGGCCGGCTTTACCGTGCTGACCACGGAATTCCTGATCGTGGGCCTGCTGCCCGGGCTTGCGCGCGACCTCCACGTCAGCGTGGCGCAGGCCGGGCTGCTGGTCTCGCTGTTCGCCTTCACGGTGGCCGTCACCGGCCCGCTGCTGACCGCGCGCGTGGCGGCGCACATCGGCCCACACACCGGCCCGCACGCGCGGCGGCGCGTGTTCGTGGTCATCCTCGTGCTGACCGCGCTCTCGAACGCGCTGGCGGCGATGGCGCCGAACCTCGGCGTGCTGGCCATCGCGCGGCTGGTGCCGGCGCTCGGCGTGGCCGTGTTCTGGTCGCTCGCCTGCGAGACCGCCGTGGCGGCGCTCGGCGCGGCCCGGGCCGGGCGGGCGTTGTCGATCATGGCCTATGGCATGGTCGGTGCCACCGTGTTCGGCATTCCGCTCGGCACGCTGATCGGCGATGCCTTCGGCTGGCGCACCGCCTTCGGCGTGCTGGCCGCGCTGGCGCTGGTCAAGGCGCTGCTGCTGACGCGCCTGCCGCCCACCGCCGCCACCCCGCCGCTGCCGTTCGCGGCGCAGCTACGGCTGGCGCGGCAGCCGGCCATCCTCGGGCACGTGGCGCTGTCGGTGCTGTCGTTCACGGGGATGTTCATCGCCTACACCTATCTGGCCGATTTCCTGGAGCGGCTGGGCGGGCTGTCCGGGCCGGCGGTGGGCTGGACGCTGATGGCGTTCGGCGCGATGGGGCTGGTCGGCAACCATTTCGGCGGCCGGCTGGTGGACCGCAGCGCCCTGCGCGCGACGCTGGTGTTCAGCGGCTGGCTGGCACTCAGCCTGGCGCTGGTGGCGTGGACCGCGCCGTGGACGCCCGCCCTGTTCGCGGTGCTGGCGGTCTGGGGCATCGCGCAATCGGCGCTGTTTATCGTCAATAACGTCCGGCTGATGCAGGCGGCACCCTCGGCGCAGGCGCTGGGCTCCGCGCTCAATATCTCGGGCGCGAACGCGGGCATCGGCATCGGGGCCATCCTGGGCGGGCGCGTGATCGACGGGCCCGGCATCGCATGGATCGGCGTGGCGGCGGCAGTCGTGGTGGCGGGGTCGGCGGTGCTGGCGTGGCGGTTGCTGGGGCGACCGACCGCGCCTGCCGTCAATCGGCGGTCGAGGCGTGACGCTTGCGATAGTCCGCAGGCGTCACCCCCACCACGCGCATGAACGCGCGGCGCAGCGTATCGACACTCGAAAAGCCGCACTCACCCGCTACCTGCTTGGGCGCGAGGTGGCCGGCCTCCAGCAGTTGCCGCGCGGCAGTCACGCGTGCTGCTTCTACCCAGCTGGCCGGCGTGACGCCGACTTCCTCGCGGAACAGCCGCGTCAGGTGGCGCGGACTCACGCCGACGCGCGCGGCGAGGCTGGGCACATCGTGGGAATTCGCCGGATGCGCGGCCACCCAGCGCTGGAGTTCCTGCAAGGCCGAGCGGTTGGCCAGCGCGGGCGCCGCACTGCGGCGGAACTGCGCCTGCCCGCCGGGCCGCTTGAAGAACATCACCAACTGGCTGGCCACGCGCATGGCGAGTTCGCGCCCGAGATCCTCTTCGACCAGCGCCAGCGCAAGGTCCAGCCCCGCCGTCACGCCGGCCGCCGTGCGCAGCTTGCCGTCGCGCACGTGGATGGCGTCGGCATCCACGGTCACGCCCGGGAAACGCGCCGCCAGCCGGTCCGCGCCCGCCCAGTGCGTGGTTACGCGCCGCCCCTCCAGCAGGCCGGCATCGGCCAGCAGAAAGGCGCCGCTGCACACCGAGCCGTAGCGGCGCGCGCGCGGCGCCACGGCGCGAATCCAGTCCAGCACGATCGGTTCGGTCGGGGTCTCGCCCGCATGTGGCGCACCCGCCACCAGCACGGTATGGGGACGGGGCAGCGCCGCCCCGAGCGGGTCTTCCTCGACCAGCAGATCCGCCAGCAGCCGGACGCCTGACGAGGCCCGGATCGGCCCGCGCCGCACGCCAACCACCTGGAGTGCATAGACCTGCCGGCCGGCCTGGGCATTGGCTTCCGCGAAGACGTCGAGGGGCCCGGAGACATCCAGCAACTGCACGCCTTCGATGGCCAGCAGCACGATGGTGCGGGGGGTGGTCATGGTGAAAAATCCCTGAGCATTGCTGTCGCGTCGCGATCCGTCCGGTTTGGCCCAAAACGTCGCACTACGACGATTGAAGACATGGTACTCCCGCTCCTACACTCGTTTCAACCCCAAACGAAAGGAGCCAGCCATGCAATTCACCCTGGGCGACATCGCCATCCCTGACAGCCAATTGGCCCGCGACATCACGCAACTGGTCCGCGACACCGAATCCACGCTGCTGTTCAACCACTCGAGCCGCGTGTACTACTTCGCGGCGCTGGCCGGCAAGCAGCGTGGCCTGCCATACGACCCCGAACTGCTCTACGCGGGCACGATGTTCCACGACATGGGCCTGACGCCGGCGCACAGCAGCCCGGACAAGCGCTTCGAGGTGGATGGTGCCAACGCGGCGGCGGACTTCCTGCGCAGCCGTGGCATCGCGCAGGCGGACATCGACAAAGTCTGGACAGGTATCGCGCTGCACACCACGCCCGGCATTCCCGAGTTCATGGACCCGGTAGTGGCGCTGGTGACGGCTGGCGTGGAGATGGACGTGCTGGGCATCCGCTACGAGACGTTTGCCGATGAAGACCGCGAGCGCGTGGTGCAGGCGTATCCGCGCACCCCGCACTTCAAGGAAGACATTATTCAAGCGTTTTACGATGGCATTCGCCACAAGCCGGACACCACGTTCGGCAACGTGAAGGCGGATGTGCTGGCCGACAAGGACCCGCACTTCCATCGCGGCAATTTCTGCAGCGTGATCCGCTGCTCGCACTGGCACGGCTGAGGCCCGCGCGCCCCCCGCTCTCTATATCTATATAGAGAGATAGCGGCTCACCACGGCGCGGAGGGTCTGGAAGCTGACCGGCTTGGACAGCACCGTATCGATGCCGGCCCGGAGGCAGGCCAGGCGCGCCTCCGGGCCGGCCGTGGCCGTGATGGCGACGATGGGCAGCCGCCCGGCGCGCTTGCCGCCCTCCGCCGCCCGGATCCGGCGGGCCAGCGCCAGTCCGTCCAGCCCCGGCAGGCCCAGGTCCGTCAGCAGCAAGGCGGGCCGTGGGTCCTGCTGCACGGCGGCCCACGCTTCCTCGCCGGAGCGGCAGGGCTGGGCCACGCAGCCGCCGATGCCGGCGAGCTGGTCCTCCAGCACCAGCAGGCTGACCGGATGGTCCTCGGCCACGACGATGCGGGGAACGGGTAGCTGGGAAGACTGGGAGGGGGCAGGCACGGCGGCGGCAGGCAGGTGGCAGAACATGCTGTCATCCTGCCTGCGGAAGTCGCCGCAGAGGTGCGGAAATTTCTGCAAATGGCTGCGGAAATTTCCGAAGATGGTGTCCGATTTGTTACGACACCGCGTTGCGGAGCGGCGTCTGCGTGATCCAGCGGCCCAGGTTGTCGAGGAAGATCTCGACCACGCGCGCCGCGTTGCCATCGGAAAAGCCGGCGCTGTGCGGCGTGGCGATGACGTTGGGCAGCGTCCAGAGCGGCGAGTCCGCAGGCAGCGGCTCGTGGGCGAAGACATCGAGATAGGCACCCGCCAGCCTGCCGCCCTGCAGCGCGGCGATCAACGCCGGCTCGTCCACCACCTCGCCACGCGACACGTTGACCAGCCGCGCGCCCTTCGGCAGGCTGTCCAGCGCGGCGGCGCTCAGCAGCCCGCGCGTTTCATCCGTCAGCGGGCAGGCCAGCACCAGCCAGTCCGTGCGCGGCAGCACCGCCGGCACATCGGCGAAGGTCACGGTCTCGAAGCCCTCCCCCGCCGGCGTGGCGCGCTGGCGCACCACCACCACCGACATCCCGAACAGGCGCAGCACCGCGCCGATCTGCTGGCCGATCGGCCCCCAGCCGACGATGGTCGCCGTCTGGCCGTGCAGGTCGCGCGGCATGTCGGCGCCCATCAGCGGGGCCCAGCGGCGTTCACGCTGGGTGGCCAGCATCTGCGGCAGGTGCCGCGCCAGCGCCAGCAGCCCGGCCAGCGCCGTCTGCGCCACCACGCTGGCATTGGCACCCGACGAAGTCGTCACCGTCACCCCCTGCTGGCGCAGTTCGCCGAACACCGGGCGGTCGGCGCCGGCCGAGTGCGTGTGGGTCCAGCGCAGCGAGGGCGCCTCCAGCATCGCGGTGTAGAAGCGCCGCGTGGCCGGTTGCACCTCGTGCTTGGTCGAGCGCCCCGTCACATCGCGCGAGACGAAGGCGATGTCGGCGTCGATGGGCCGGGCGTCGTCCACGGCCGGCGGGGCCACGGGAACCCAGTCCCGGCCTGCCATGGCGGCGGCGATGGTGGCGGTGATCGCGTCGCCATGGGCGCGCAGCGCCGCTTCGGAGAGCAGGATGCGCACGGGCGCAGCGGAGGCGGAGGAGGCAGCGGATGCAGTCATGGCGTCAGTCTACCGTCGCTCCCGAGGCTTTGACGACCACCTTCCACTTGTCATACTCCTTGCGCGTGAACTTGCCGAACTGCTCGGGCGTGCCGCCCACCGGGTCGGCGCCCTCGCGGATCATCTGCGCCTGCAGCGACGGCAGCACCTCGTTCACGGCCTGATTCACCTGCGTGATGACGGTCTTCGGCGTGCCCTTGGGCGCGAAGATGCCGAACCACGAGCCGGCCTCGAAGCCCGGGAAGCCCTTCTCGGCCACTGCCGGCACCTCCGGCAGCGAGCGCGAGCGCTTGGCGCTGGTCACCGCCAGCGCGCGCAGCTTGCCGGCCTGGATGTGCGAGATCACCGACGGAATCGTCGCGAACATGAACTGGATGCGGCCGGACAGCAGGTCGTTCAGGGCATCGGCGCCCTTGTAGGGCACGTGCGTGGCCGGCGCGCCGATGCGCTCCGACAGCATGAAGCCGGACAGGTGCGACGAGGTGCCCACGCCCGTCGAGCCATAGTTCAGCTTGCCCGGATTGGCCTTGATGTAGGCGACGAACTCCTCGAAGGTCTTGGCTGGCACCGAGGGATGCACCACCAGCACGTTCGGCACGTCGGCGATCTGCACCACCGGCACGAGGTCCGCCAGCGGGTCGTAGTTCAGCTTCTTGTAGAGCGTCTGGTTGATCGAGATCGGGCCGACCGAGTCCACCAGCAGCGTGTAGCCGTCCGCCGGGGCGCGCACCACGTACTCGGTGCCGATGTTGCCGCCCGCGCCGGGGCGGTTTTCCACCACGAACGATTGCTTGAAGCGCTGGCCCAGGTGCTGGCTCACGCTGCGGGCCAGCATGTCGGTGGTACCGCCGGCGGTGAAGGCCACCACCACGCGCACGGGCTTGGTCGGGTATTCGTCGGCGGCCTGGGCGGGGGCGGCCAGGGTGACCAGCGCGGCGCCGGCAGCCAGTGCCGCGCTCAGGTAGGGGGTCAACCATCGACCGGGGGCGAATCGAGGCATGTTGGTTCTCCTGTTGATGCGGCAGCCGTCTTCGCGGCCGCCGTCGTGGTGATAAGACGCAAAAAGCAATGCTTAGCCGAAGTCGTACAGCCGTGCCGGGTTGTGCACCAGCACGCGCTCGCGGCTGGCGGCGTCCGGCAGCCAGCGCGCCAGCAGGTTGAACAGCACGCCGTCGTCAGGCATCTGGGCGGACTCGAAGTAGTTGATGTGCGGCCAGTCGGAGCCCCACACCACCTGCTCCGGGTTGGCGCGCATCAGCGCCGCGACGAAGGGATCGACCTGTTCGTACGGCGCGCCGGCCGGCTGGAGCCGGTCAGCGCCCGAGATCTTGGTCCAGGCCACCCCTTCCGCCAGCAGCGCGCAGAGCGCCTGGAAGCCGGGGTCCGCTACCCCGCGCGAGGTGGCCATGCGGCCCATGTGGTCGATCACCAGCGGCAGGCCCAGCGCCTTGAGGCGCGGGCCCAGCGTGACGAGGTCCGGCGCATGGATCCAGATCTGCGCGTGCCAGCCGCGCGCGGCGAGGCGCGGGGCCAGCGCTTCGAGCACCTCGATGCCCACGCCGTTGCGATACACGGCGTGGCCATCCACCTGATACAGGTTGATGCGCACGCCGCGCACGCCGGCGGCGTGCCAGGCGTCCAGCTCGGCGTCCGTGGTGTCCGGCGACGGCACCACGATGCCGCGCAGGCGCGTGGGGTACTGGCGCAGGGCGTCGGTCACCACGCTGTTGTCGGTGCCGCTGGCGCTGGCCGTGACGAGCACGCCGCGCGTGAGCCCGAGTTCGTCCAGATGGGCGATAAAGGCGTCGGCGGGATGCTCGGCCGGCGTGTAGCTGCGGTCCATCGCGAGCGGATAGCGCGCGAACGGGCCGAATACGTGGGCATGGCTGTCACAGGCGCCGGCGGGCGCGCGGAACACCGGTGCGGTGAGGGTCTGGAGCGGGGGCAGGCAGGGGCGGGTCATGGTCGATGGCGTCCGGTCGATACGTTCGGCGTTATTCCGGGGCCTTCAGGCGCCCGGCGGCGGCCAGCGTCTGCGCGCGGGCATCCTCGCGTTGCAGCGAGGCCAGCAGTTCCTGCGGCGACGAGGCCTGCGCCACGCTGCCCACGGTCAGCAGGCGGCTCTTGACGGCGCCTTCGGCCAGCACCTTGCGCAGCGCGCTGTTCAGCGTCTCGATGACCGCTGCCGGCGTGCCGGCCGGGGCCAGCAGGCCCGTGGCCGTGGTCGCCTCGAAGTTGGCCAGCCCGGATTCGCGCAGCGTGGGCACCTTCGGCAGCGCGGCATCGCGCTCGCGCGACATCACGGCCAGCGCACGCAGGGCGCCGGACTGGATATGCGGTGCCGAGCTGGTGAGCTGGTCCACCACCATGTCGATCTGGCCGCCCATGAGGTCGATCAGCGCCGGCGCGGAGCCCTTGTAGGGCACCTCGTTCAACTGGATCCTGGCGGCGTCCTCGAGCTGGAGCGTGGCCATGTGGTTGGTGGTGCCGGGGCCGGCGTGGCCGGTGGTGGTCTTGCCGGGGTTGGCACGCGTGTGGGCCAGCAGCGCGCCGATGTCCTTGAAACGCGTGTCGTTGCCCTTCACCACGATCACCAGCGCCGTGGTGGACACCAGCCCCACCGGGCTGAAGCTGGCCAGCTTGAAGCTGGTGCGCGTCATCTTCGGCAGCACCACGATGGCGTTGGGCGTGGTCACCAGCAGCGTGCTGCCGTCCGGCTCGGCGCGGGAGACCGCCGTCGCGCCGATCACGCCGCCGGCGCCCGGGCGGTTATCGACGATGACGTTGCGGCCGAGGCTCTGCTCCAGCGCCGGGGCGATGGCGCGGGCCACCACGTCCAGGTTGCCGCCCGGGGCGAACGGCACGACCAGCGTGATCGGCTTGTTGGGCAGGCCGCCTTGCGCGCGGGCCGACATGACATAGGGGGCGACGCCGAGCGCAAGCATTTGCGCCAGCAGGGTTCTGCGTTTCATACATCTCACTCCGTTCAGGGCTTTCTTCTGACCTGATTCATCGTTCAAGGCGAGGCCGCCCTGCAATCCCGTTCCATGCGGCCCCTGGGGGACTCCGCCGCCGTCTGATTTACGTCTTAGTCGCGGTAGCTGGGGTCCAGGCGATCGAGCTTGCGCAGCAGCGCCGGCCATTCCATCACGCCGTACGGACGGCGCGTGCCGGGCTGGTAGTTGTTCCAGGTTTCCTGCAGCACGTCTGCCGGCACATCGCGCAGCGGCGTGCTGCACGACATCGCGGCCACCTGCGAGCGGCAGGCCAGCTCCAGGCGGTGCATCCAGTTGAAGGCTTCGCCCACGGTGTTGCCCACGGTCATCGCGCCGTGGTTGCGCAGGATCAGCGCCTCGCCCGTGCCCAGGTCGGCAATCAGCGATTCCTGCTCGGCGGTGTCGAGCACCACGCCCTGGTACTCGTGATAGCCGATCTTCAGGAAGCGCATGGCGGTCTGGGTGATCGGCAGCAGCCCGCAGTCGAGCGAGGAAATGGCCATCGATGCCCAGCTATGGGTGTGGATGACGCACGCCACTTCCGGGCGCGCGTGGTGGACGGCGCTGTGGATCACGTAGCCGGCCTTGTTGATGCCGTAGCCGAGGTCGCCGAAGTCCGGCTTGGCGAGGATCTTGCCGTCGTGGTCTACCTTGATCAGGCTGGACGCGGTGATCTCCTCGTACATCATGCCGTAGGCATTGATCAGGAAGGCGTTCTCCTCGTCCGGCACGCGGACCGAGATATGGTTGGCCATCATGTCTGCCATGCCATACAACTCCACGAGGCGGTAGCAGGCGGCCAGGTCCACGCGGGCCTGCCACTCCGCCTCGCTGCACTGGCCGCGCATCGACGGAATGTTCAGCACACCGGGCTTTGTCATGATGAGTCTCCTTTGGGGATGGTTGGATTCTGTGCGAGCTTGTCAGTCTGCGCCGAGCGCGAGATCGCTAGGCCGACGCTTCTCGATATTCCACTTCAGCAATGCCGCGCTGCGGAAGATGCCGTGGGCGAACTTGCCGTACGGCAGCGTCAGGAACAGCGCCATCACGATGCCCAGGTGCACGGCCAGCAGCGCGGCCATGGCGGATGTGTCGCGCCAGGCCAGCAGCGCCAGGCCGCTGGCGCTGGTCAGGAACAGCAGCGCGATGAAGCCACGGTCCATCGGGCGCTGGCTGGCATCGCCCGTGTTGGGGTCGCGGCGCAGGTTCAGCCACAGCAGGCCGGCCGGGCCGACCAGCAGCCCGATGCCGCCCGCGATGCCCAGCAGCACCGGCAGGCTCGTCACCGGGTACGGCGCGTGGTAGTCCAGCAGGTAGTGGTACAGCGTGGCCACCGTGGTGGCGGCGAAGCACAGCATGAAGCCGTAGAACGTGAAATGGTGGAAGCGGCGGCGCGCCAGCGTGAAGGCATCGTCGGCATTGTTGCAGCCCTGGCCATGACCGCCGTCGAGGTACTTGAGCCGCAGCGCGTCGTGCGCGGCGCCGCCAACAGCCGAACCGCGTGACTCGCCCGGCCGCGTGCCCGGCGAGACCTGCCGCCAGAAGCGCGTGACACCCACGCCCAGCGCGCCGATCGCGAACAGGAACACCACGCCGAACATCGCCGCCAGCAGGTTGTGCGGGAAGATCGCGTAGAAATTGCCGGCCAGCGGTGCATGCAGCAGGCTGCCGCGCATGGCGAGCACCATCAGCAGGAACAGCGCCAGCCCGCCGGACAGCGCCAGCGCCGTGGTCAGGCCGGCGCGGCGGTACAGCCCGCCCAGCGCAGCCGGGAACGCGTAGTCGCCATAGGTCTGCACGCGCACCTTGGCCATCGCCTGGGGGATGTTCACCGCGAACTCGTGCGGCGGCGCGTACTGGCAGGCGTGGTAGCAGGCGCCGCAGTTGTGGCAGAGGTTGGCCAGGTAGTGGATGTCCGCCTTCGGGAACTCCAGCCGGCGCGTCATGGCCGGGAACACGGCGCAGAAGCCCTCGCAATAGCGGCAGGCGTTGCAGATCTGCAGGGTCCGGGCGACTTCGCCCTCGTCGGCGGTCAGCGGCAGCACGCCCTGTGCCAGCGCCGCCGCCTCGCGCGTCAGCGCTTCAAGATGTTGCATGGTCGAATTCCTGTGATGCACGGGCGCGTTGGCCCTTTGCCGGGGCGAGTGCCGCCTTGGCTGCCTGCGTGCCGGCGATGCGGCCGAACGCCGTGCCGATGGCCATCCCCACGCCGGCCGTATAGCCCTTGCCGAGCACGTTGCCGGCCATCATCTCGCCGGCCACGAACAGGTTGTCGCTGGGCTGGCCGCCGAAATGCACGGCCGAATCCTCGTTCACCTTCAAACCCAGGTAGGTGAAGGTGATGCCGGGGCGCAGCGCGTAGCCGTAGAACGGCGCGGTATCCAGCGGGCGGGCCCAGTGGGTCTTGGACGGGGTCACGCCCTCGGTGTGGCAGTCGTCGAGCACGGTGTGGTCGAACTTGCCCACGCGGCAGGCGGCGTTGTAGTCGTTGATCGTGCGCATGAAGGTGGCTTCGTCGAGGCCGAGCTTGCGCGCGAGTTCCGGCAGCGTGTCGGCCTTCACGCCCGGGAACACTGGCGGCATGAAGCGGCCCACGGCCTTGGCGTCGATGATCGAGTAGCCGATCTGCTGCCGCTGCTGGGCCACCAGCCGGCCCCAGATCGCATAGCGCTTGGGCCAGAAGTCCTCGCCTTCGTCGTAGAAGCGCTCGGCATTGGCGTTCAGCACCACGCCCAGGGACACGCAGTCGATCCGCGTGCAGATGCCGCCGTCGTAGAGCGGCGCGCGGGCGTCGATGGCCACGCAGTGCGACTGGGACGGATCGCCGATGGCATCCGCGCCCGCCTCGATCATGTATTTCAGCAGCACACCCATGTTGAAGCGCGTACCACGGATCAGGAAGTTGTCCGCCGGCCATTCGCCGCGCTCGTTCTGGCCCCAGGCCTCGCGCAGCCATTCGCGGTTCGACTCGAAGCCGCCGGCGGCCAGCACGCAGGCGCGGGCCTCGATCCGCTCGGCGCCGATGCGCGCCGCCACGAAGCGGCCGCCATCCAGCTCGATGGCATCGACCGGCGCGTTGTAGCGGATCTGCACGCCGAGCTGCTCGGCGCTGCGGTAGTAAGCGTTGACAAGGGCCTTGCCCCCGCCCATGAAGAAGGCATTGGTGCGCGCGACGTGCAGCGCGCCCGAGAGCGGCGGCTGGAAGTGGACGCCATGGCTGCGCATCCAGTCACGGCAGTTCGACGAGGCCCGGATGGCCATCCGGGCCAGCCGCTCGTCGGTCAGCCCGCCGGTGACCTTGAGCAGATCCTGCCAGTACTCCTCCTCGGGGTAGGCATCGATCAGCACGTCTTGCGGCGCGTCATGCATGCAACGCAGGTTACGGGTGTGCTGGGAGTTGCCGCCGCGCCATTCGCGCGGGGCGGATTCGAGCAGCATCACGCTGGCGCCGGCCTCGCGGGCCATCAGCGCAGCGCACAGGGCAGCGTTGCCGCCGCCAATCACAAGGACGTCGATCATGGCCGGGCGCCCTCGCGGGGTGTTTGAGTGGGGTTGGACACGACTTTTTCTATGGCTTCGGGAGTCTGAGCCGGACTGTATCCGCCCGCCGGACCGCTGCTAACCCCTTGATGGGCATGGGGGTATCACGATTTGTGATGGGGGTCCGGGGATTTCCGGGCCAGTCCGGGGAAATTTCAGAGCTGTCTCATAGGCAAGGGGCTCGCGGTGGGGGAAAGTTGCGTTGGCGGCACCTTCCAGGTGCCCGCTTCCCCGACTTTTGGAGTCCAAGACCATGAACGAACATCCCACCGACCCGGCCACCCTTCCCGAGCCGCCCAAACCCTTGACGATTGAGGAAATAGACGATGCCATCGGCGACGCCATCGTTGAATCGGTGCTCCGGAAACTCAATGGGCCGTACGAGGACGACCCGGACGACGGGCCGCTGAGCCCCGAGGAAATCGCGGACATTGAGGCGCGGCTGGAAAAGGTGTTGCAGAGATATGCTGCGGAGGAGCGCCAATGATAGGACTCGACACTTGTGTGCTAGTCCGGCACTTCACGCAAGACGATACCCCTCAGGCTCGACACGCCTCGTTTTCCAGTGGGTGCCGCGGTTTTGTGCCGCTGGCCGCCCTCGTTGAACTCGTCTGGGTGCTCAAGAAGCGATACGCCTTCACCCGCAAGCGCATCACGCGCGTGCTGGTGGCCTTCCTCGAATCCCACTGGATCGTCCTGGAATCGTACGCAACCGTATGCCGTGCCATGGTCCGCTACGGGAAGACAGGCATCGACTTCGGCGATTGCGTCATTCGGGAAAGCTGCCAGAGCATGAGATGCAGATTCATCTACACGTTCGACAGGCGCGCGTCACGCGTGCCTGGCTTCCGCCGCGTTCCAGACTGAGCCGCATGTCACCCCTCGATCAACCGCGCCCCTCTCCACCCCCCGGACTTCACCAGTCCGCGGGCGGTGTCGGCCAGCACCACCCGCAGCGCCAGGGCGGCGGGCGACAGTTCGTCGTCGGACAGGCTGCACAGCAGGTTGCGCCGGCCCACGCTCGGGTCGTCGATCTGGGCGAGGTGGAAGCGCGTGGCGGCGTCCGGGTACCGTCCTACCGCCGCCCAGGGCTGGAGCGTGGCGCCGAAGCCCATGTCCACGGCGGACATCAGCATCGCCAGCGAGTCCACCTCCTGGATCACGCGCGGCGCCACCTTGGCGCGGGCGAACGCGGCGTCCAGCGTGCTGCGCAGGCCGTGCACGCCGGTCGGCATGATCAATGGCACCTCGGCAAGGTCGGCCATGCCAAGCTGGGTGGGCGGCTCCGCCTTGCCCTGGGGCAGCGCCTGCCGGGACTGGATCAGGAACAGCGTCTCCTCCAGCAGCGGCAGCACGGTCCAGCGCCGGGCGGCATGCGTGTCGAACAGCACCGCGAGGTCGAGCTGGCGGGCGTTGAGCATGGCGGTCAGGTGGCCGGACAGGCTTTCGACGATATGCAGGCGCACATCGGGGTAACGCTCCCGCATGGCGCGGATCAGCGGCACGCCGATCACCGACGCCGTGGTCGGCGCCAGCCCCACGCTCACGGTGCCGGAAAGGCGCGCGTGATGGGCCGCGCGCCGCGCCTGCTCGGCATGGCGCAGCGTCAGCTGGGCTTCGTGGAAAAAGGCCAGGCCGGCCTCGGTGGGGGTCACGCCCTGCGGCGTTCGGCGCAACAGCCGGGTGGAAAGCTCGCCTTCGAGCCGGCTGATCTGCTGGCTGACGGCCGACTGCACCATGTCCAGCTCGAGCGCGGCACGGCTCATGCTGCCAAGCTCGACCACCCGGACGAAATACTGAAGCTGGCGCAGTTCCATCTGTCTCCCCCGTTCTCGCGGATCCCTGCCGCGCCGGCGGGATTCGACCTGTTGTTCCGGGGTCTTATACCAGATGTACGGGGGCCGCGCGTGGCGCGGGCACCCCGGGCGCCGTCAGGCTTCGTCGGCGCCGCTGTACCAGTCCACGGTCTGGTCGAGGTAGACCAGACCCTTGGCCGCGAGGGCCGGGCGCATGTTGTACATGTCCACGCCGAGTACGCCGGAGGCGAGTTTGTCGCGCTTGGACAGCTCCAGCGCCTCGCGCTCGGCCGCCTTTTGCGCGATGTCCTGCGCCTGCGGGCGCGCCACCACGACCACGCCGTCGTCGTCCGCCACGATCACGTCGCCCGGCCGCACAGTGGCGCCGGCGCAGACCACCGGCACGTTCACGGCACCCACGGTTTCCTTCACGGCGCCCTGCGCGTGCACGGCGCGGGACCAGACCGGGAAGCCCATCGCGTTGAGGGTGCTGACATCGCGCACGCCGCCGTCGATGATCAGGCCGCGCGCGCCGCGTGCCTTCAGCGACGTGGCCAGCAGGTCGCCGAACAGGCCATCGGTGCAGTCGCTGGTCAGGGCCACCACCAGCACGTCGCCCGGCTGGATCATTTCCACGGCCACGTGGATCATCCAGTTGTCGCCGGGGTGCATCAGCGCGGTCACGGCGCTGCCGGAGATCGCCGTGCCGGACTGGATCGGCCGCAGGTACGGCTTCATCAGGCCGGTGCGGCGCTGCGCCTCATGCACCGTGGCCACGCCCAGCTTGCCGAGCGACTCGATCGCGGCGGGTGCCGCGCGCAGGATATTGCGGTAGGCAATCGTCTTCATGCCAGCACCTCCGAAACTTGGGGAAACACGCGTGCATAGCCTTCGCCGTACTGCACCTTGCGATCGGAATTCCGCGTGGCCTGCGCCCCGCGCTGGAGCGCCACCCTGGTGTAGTACTCCCACAGGTGCTCCTGCGCGGCCATGGTCGTGAACGCGCGCTGCTTCTTCTCCCAGACAGAGGAGATGTCCAGCAGCACGTCCGGCTTCCAGTTGCACTGCTCAGGCTGGTGCGGCTCGAACAGGAACACCGGCGGCGCGCCGATCACCGGCACTTCGGGCTTGTAGCCGTGGGCCTGGGCGATCACGCGTGCCTCTTGCGCCACATGTGTGGCGAGCGGATGGTCGAAGTTGTAGATGTCTTCGCGCGAGTGGCTCATCACCAGTTCGGGACGGATGTCGCGATAGATATCGGCCAGACGGAGCAGCGCCTCGTCGGGCACCCGCATGGGATAGTCGCCGAGGTCGAAGCACTCCAGCGTGCCACCGAGGATCTCGGCGGCGCGCTGGGCCTCTTCGTGACGGGCGGCCTTCACGCGGTCCATCGTCATGCCCGGCTGGCGCCACATCTTGGCCGATTCGCCGCGCTCGCCGAACGACAGGCAGACGATGCGCACGTGGTAGCCGCGCTCCGCGTAGAGCGCGATGGCGCCGCCGGCGCGCCAGACGAAGTCAGCCGCGTGGGCGCTGACAACCAGGATGGACGGCTGGGTAGCCGCGGCCGTGGCAGTGGAAGGAGCAGTGTTTTGGGACATACCTAATACCAGTCAGGGTGAGACTCAGTCGGCCGTGATACCGGCCTTGCGGATAACGCCCGCCCAGGTCGTGGTTTCGGTGCGCACGAACTGGCCGAAGGCTTCCGGCGTGCCGGGCAGGATGGTCACGCCCAGTTGGGTGAGCTGCTTGCGCACGTCGGCGTCGGCCAGCGCGGTGTTGGCGGCGGCATTGAGCTGCTTGATGATCGCGGGCGGCGTCTTGGCGGGCGCCACGAGGCCCCACCAGACCGAAGCGGTGAAGTTGGGCAACCCTTCCTCGCGCGAGGTCGGCACGTCCGGCAGCAGGGCCGAACGCTTGGCGCTGGCCACGGCCAGCGGGCGCAGCGTGCCGGCGTGGATATGGGTGATGACCTCGAGCGGGTTGATCGGCATAAAGGTGATCCGTTCGCCGAGCAGGTCGGTGATGGCGGGGGCGCCACCCTTGTACGGCACGTGCAGCACGTCGATGCCGGCGGTGTCCTTGAGCATTTCGCCGGCCAGATGGCCGGAACTGCCGTTGCCGGCGGACGCGTACGCCAGCTTGCCGGGCTGGGCCTTGGCCTGGGCGACGAGGGTCTTCAGCGAGTCGATCTTCGACTTGGCGGGCACCACCACGACCAGCGAGGCCTCGCCCACGCGCGCCACGGGCGCGAAGTCGGTGGCGGGGTTGAAGGACAGCTTGGCGAACAGCGCCGAATTGGTGGCGAGGCTGTTGGACGCCATCATGATCGTGTAGCCGTCAGCCGGCGACTTGGCGACGATGTCCAGGCCGATATTGGTGCTGGCGCCCGGGCGGTTGTCGACGATGATCGGCTGCTTGAGCGCCTGGCTCATCTTCTGGCCGACGGCGCGCGCCACGATGTCCACCGCGCCGCCAGCGGCGTACGGCACGACCAGACGGATGGGCTTGTCCGGATACGCCTCGGCGGCCTGCGGGGCCGAGACGGCCAGGCCAAGGGTGGCGGCCAGCAGCGTGGCGAGCGAGTTGATCAAGAACGGGCGGCGCGCGCCCTGCGAAACACGACGACGAGCGGACCCGCGCATTGTCTTCTCCAGGTTTCTTTTAAGTGCGCCCATTCTGTGCAGCCGTCGTGATACTGTCCAATATGTTTTCAGATGGCTTGTTATTTCGATTTCGAATCATGGACTTTCGCCAACTCCGATATTTCGTGGCCGTCGCCGAGGCGTTGAGCTTCAGTGAAGCCGCCCGCAAGCTGCATGTGAGCCAGCCGCCACTCAGCATCCAGATCAAGGCTTTGGAGGAGGAATTGGGCAGTGCGCTGCTCGAACGCTCCCGCCATCACGTGGCGCTGACGCCCGCCGGGGCGCTGTTCCTGGACAAGGCCCGCGATGCGCTGGCCACGCTGGATCAGGCGCGCGAGGTGGTGAAGCAGGTGGCATCGGGCGATGCCGGGGAGATTCGGGTGGGATTCACGGCATCCGTGCCGATGCATGACGTCTTTCCGCGCGCCGTGCATCAGTTCCGCGAGGCACACCGCAACGCCACGCTGCAACTGGTGCATATGTCGACCGGGCAGCAACTGCAGCAGCTTGAGCAGGGCGAGATCGATATCGGCTTCCTGCGGCCGTCGCCACAGTTTCGGCCACCGGCCAGCATCACGGTGCGGGAGGTGCTGGCAGACCGCCTCGTGGCCGTACTGCCAGTCAGCCATGCGCTGGCGCGCGAAGGGAGCGATGACCGGGATGGCGCGGCAGGTATCGACATCGCCGAGCTATCCGCCGAGCGCTTCCTGCTATTCCCGCGCGGGCTGGGCTGCGGGCTGTTCGACCATGTGACCACGCTGTGCAACCGGGCCGGCTACGCGCCCAACGTCGCGCAGGAGGCGCGCGAGGCCACGACCATCATCGGGCTGGTGGCCAGCGGTGCCGGGGTGTCGGTGCTGCCCGAGATCTACGCGCGCACCGGCATTCCCGGGGTGGCCTACCTGCCGCTGGCCGGCCCGGACGCCGGCAGCCGGGTCCTGATGGCCCACCGCGCCGGCGCCCTGTCGCCGATCATGGCGCGGTTTATCGGCTATTTCTGATCGAACGGACGAAGCGATCAGGCCCGTGCCTTCTCGGGCCGCTGCGAGAACGTCCGCTCGAACACCGATTCGGCGATGCGGTTCTTGAGGATCTCGATCGACCCGCCGGCGATCATCCAGCCGCGGCAGCGGCGCTGGCAGTACTCCACCAGCGCTTCCTGGCTGTAGCCCATGCCGCCCATCACCTGGATGGCCTCATTGGCGATGTCGAAGCCAGCCTGGTTGCAGAACGCCTTGGCAATCGCGGTTTCCTCGGCGGACGGGATGCCGCTGTCGGCATTGGCGGCGGCACGGTAGAGCAGCAGCTGGCCGGCGTCGAGCTTCATCTTCATCTCGGCGAACTTCCATTGCAGGCCCTGGAACTCGCACAGCAGGCGTCCGAACTGCTTGCGCTGCATGGCCCACTGGCGCGCTGCCTCGTAGGCATAGCGGCCCAGCGCCAGCGAGCGCGCCGTGTTCCCCATCCGCTCCACGTTGAAGCCGGCAATCTGCTTCTTGAAGCCGCCCTCGCCCAGCAGCACGTCCTCGGGCGCCACGTACACATCGTCGAAATAGATCTGTGCCCACTCCTCGCCCGACATGAACTTCGAGCGCTGGCCGATGCGTACGCCCTGCGCCTTGGTGTCGATCAGCACCGAGCCGATGCCGCCCACGCCCGGGCCGAAGCGCACGTAGGCCAGGATCACGTCCGCATGGGGGCCGTGTGTGGTGAAGACCTTGCTGCCGTTGATGCGGAAGCCCGCGCCGTCCGGCGTGGCGCTCGTCTTCAGCTCGGTCACGGCGGAGCCGGCCTCCGGCTCGGTCATGCCCACCGAAATCAGCGCGCTACCTTCCAGCAGCGGGGCCAGCCACTTGGCCTTCTGCGCCGCCGAGCCGTACTCGGCCAGCACGCGGATCGCGCCGAAGTTGCCGGCCTGGATCACGTCGGCACTGCGCGGGCAGTGCGCCGCCACGGCCTGGATGGCGATGATGGCGTCCATCAGCGTGCCACCCTGCCCGCCGTCGGCCTCGGCAATGGTGATGCCGAGCAGGCCCTGCGCGGCCATCTTCTTCGCCACGTCCCAGGGGTAGGCATCGGTATGGGCGCGCTGGTGGGCGCCGGGGCGCAGTTCCTTCTCGGCGAAGCGGCTGACGGCGTCCTGAAACTCCTGCTGTTCCGGGGTGAGGGTGAAGTTCATGTTGAGTCTCCGAATTTTAGAAATTTGTGATGATTACGACGCATCTGGCGTGGCGCTGAGCCGCAGCACGCAGTCGACACCGACCACGCCCTCGGCGCGCACGAACAAGGGGTTGATCTCGGCTTCGTCGATGCGCACGCCCTGCACCACTGCCAGCCGCGAGAAATCGACGATGGCGCGCGCCAGCGCGTCCACATCGCCGCGGGGCAGGCCCCGGAAGCCACGGATCAGGCGTGTGGAACGCACCTCGCCGATCATGTCGCGGGCTTCTTCAAGGCTGACCGGCGCCGGCCGCAGGCTCACGTCCCGGTGCAATTCCGCCGTGATGCCGCCCGCGCTCAGCATGACCATCGGGCCGACCAGCGGGTCGTGCCGATAGCCGAGCATCAGTTCCAGCAGCCGGTGTTCCATGCGCTGGACCAGAATGCCGTCCAGCCGCGCGGCGGGGGCGCCCCGCCCGGCGTTGTCGACCAGCCGCGCCGCCGCGCGGGCCAGTTCCTCGTTGTCCCGCACGCCCACTTCCACGCCGCCGATTTCGGTCTTGTGCAGGATGTCGCGCGAGCAGATCTTGGCAACCACCGGGTACGGCACCGCGTGTTGCAGCGCGTTGGGCTGCACCAGCGCCATCGGGGCGATCGGCACGCCCAGTTCGCCAAACGCGGCGGCGGCTTCGAACTCGGACAGGTCGCCATGCGTCGGCAAGCTAGCGGGCCACGCCACGGGCTCGGGCGGCGTGCCAGCGTCCAGCGGCGTGCGTGCGGCGCGGAACAGGCAGGCCAGGGCGTCCGCGCAGGATTCGGGCGTGCGGAACGCCGGCACGCCGGCTTCCTGCAACAGCGTCAGCGACTGTCCGGCCTCCGGGGCCAGGAAGGCCAGCAGCGGCTTGCCCTGCACCGCGGAGGCCTCGACGATCGGCCGCACCGCGTACGCCGGGTGGAACTGCGCCGACGAACCCGCCACGCACAGCACCGCATCGCACCAGTCACTCTGGAGCATCTGCTCCACGAGGTCGCGGTACTGCGCCGGCGAGGCGGCCAGCGTCAGGTCGAGAATCGGCGTCTGGCGGATCTTCAGGCCGCGCGCGGCCATGTGTTCGATGAACGCCGTGGGCGGCGCCACGGCCTCCACATCGGCCAGGCCGAGCCGGTCCACCACCGTGGCCGCGCCGCCGCCCGTGGTGGTGACCACCGCGATACGCGGATTGCGGTCCAGCGGCGGGATGGCGCTGGCGTAGCGGCGCGCCAGCGGTGCGGCCTCGAACAGCGTCTCCAGCATCTCCACGCGCATCGCGCCGTGCTTGCGCAGGAAGGCATCCACGGCGGCGTCGTTGCCAGCCAGCGCGCCGGTGTGGGACTGCGCCAGCGCCTCGCCCTGCGCGGAGCGGCCCAGCTTGTAGACCAGCACCGGCTTGCCGGCGGCGCGGGCGCGGCGCAGGGCCGGGCCGAGCACGGCGGCGTCGCGGATGGTCTCCAGGAACAGCAGGATCACCTCGGTGGCGCTGTCATCGACCATCAGGTCGACCAGTTCACCCACGCCGATGTCCGCCTCGTTGCCCACCGACACCAGCTTGGCGAAGCCCAGCCCGCGCGCCGCGCCGCGCGACAGCAGCGCGCCCAGCATCGACCCGCTCTGCGAAATCACGCTGATGCCGCCCGCGTGCAGGGTGTCGGTCTCCAGCACGGCGTTCACGGACAGGATGGCGCCGCTGTGCACGTCCACCACGCCGATGCTGTTCGGGCCGAGCAGCCGCACGCCCAGCTCCCGGGCGCGCAGTGCCAGCGCCTGCTGGGCGGCCATGCCGGCCTCGCCAAGTTCGGCAAAGCCATCGGAAAACACCGTCACCACGCTGGCGCCGCGCGCGGCGCATTGCTCCAGCACCTCGGGCACGTGGCGGCCCGGCACCATCACAAAGGCATGGTCGATGGTCTCCGGCAGCGCGGCCACGCTCGGGTAGGCGGGCAGGCCCATCACCTCGGTGCGGCCCGCGTTGATCGGGAAGATGCGGCCCGAATAGCCGTGCTTGCGCATGAAGCGCAGCGGCCGGGCGGTGTTCTTGCTCTCGTCGGCCGAGGCGCCCACCAGCGCCACGGCGGCTGGCGTGAACAGCGCCCGGGCCAGCGCGCTGCCGGTCACCGTCGCGTCCGGCGCCACGTGTTCGTCCACTCTCGTCATATCGGTATCTGTCTGTAGGGTTGCGGGTCAGCCGGCGCGCAGCTGGCCGAGGCCGAGCGCCCGCACCGGGCGGTCGCCGAGTTGCCAGAGCGCGTCGAGCAGGCGTGCGGCGGGGCCGGCGCCGATCACGGGCGCGCCGAGTTCCATGAATTTGTCGGTCAGCATGGCGTCGTCGAGCGGCGCCTCGGGGTCGCCCCGGCGGTACGGGGCGAAGTGGGTGTGCCGGCTCCCATCGGCCATCTCGATCTCCACGCGCGCGGCGCGCTGGCGCGGGAAGGCGGCGGTCAGATCGGCGTCGGCGGTCAGCGTGATGCGGGCCATCAGCGCGCGGATGGCGGGGTCGGCCATGCGCTGGGGCTGGAAGGCATCGAGCCGCACGGCGCCGTGCAAGAGCCCGTGCGCCACCACGTAGGGCAGGCTGAAGCGGGCCTCGAAGGCGGTGGTCGGCTGGAAATTGCCGGTGACGTCGAGCGCCACCTGGTAGGTCGCCACGCGTACGGCGGCGATGCGAGCCGGATCGAGCCCGTGGTCGCGCACGATCTGCATCGCGGCATCGATGGCGGCGAAGGTGTGGCCGCAGCAGCCGTGGTTCTTCTGGGTGATCCGCGTGATATTGAAGTCGGTGCCGAGGCCGGCGGTAACGTCGCGCCAGTCGGGCTTGCCGCACAGCGCGGCGCCAAAACCGGCGTCGCCCTCAAGGATGTCGTGCACGCCGTTCACACCATGCGCGGCGGCCTGGGCTGCCTGCACGCCCACCTGCGCGGCGTGGCCGGCGTGGAGCGCCTTGGTCATGGCATCGGAGCGGAACGCCTGCTGGAGGCCGGAGGCGAACGTCGTGGCCGTGGCCATGGCGTCGGCGGCCACGCGTGCATCGCCCGGCGCCGCCAGCAGCGCGCCGGCCGCCGCCGCGCCCAGGCAACCCACCGTGCCGGTGGTGTGGAAGTAGCGATAGTGCGCCGGCTGGATCGCGGCGCCGATGCGCGTGGAGACCTCGTAGCCGGCGATCACGGCGCGCAGGAAATCGGTGCCGCTGGCGTCGGCCTGCTCGGCCAGGGCCAGCGCCGCCGCGATGGTCGGGCAGCCCGGGTGATAGACGGCATCGCGGAAAATGTCGTCGAATTCGGCCGCGTGGGACGCGCTGCCATTGATCCACGCCGCCAGCGCCGGAAACGCCGTGGTGGCGTGGCCGACCACCGTGGACGCGCCCACGCCCAGTTCCGCGCTGTGGGCCCGCACCAGCGGCTGCCCCGGCGCCATCGGCACGCCGGCCAGCAGCGCGGCAAACCAGTCGATCACCGCCCGGCGTGCGTGATGCAGCACCGGAGCGGGCAGCTCCGCCGTGGCGGCACGGCCCACGTAGGCAGCGAATTCGTCTATCAGCATGTGTTGTCTCCTTGTTCCGGGGCGCCTTTCTCCCCTCTCCCTCTGGGAGAGGGGTCGGGGGAGAGGGACGGCGTATCGTCGATGCGATACCGCGCATTCCGCTCCTGCCCTCTCCCCCGGCCCCTCTCCCGCAAGCGGGAGAGGGGAGAAAAGCGGGGCGCCTCAATGCCTCACATGGTAGGGACGCCGCCGGCGCGAGCTTTGACATTTGGAGAACGCTCCCGCGCCGCGCCGTGTATTCCGGGGCGTGCGGGGCCGGTGCATACTCCGCAGGCGCGCCGTGCGCCGATGCCGTGCGATTCCGGGAAAACCCGCATCGCCAGATCCGCCGCCCGGCCGCGCGCCCCGGAACCCTTTCCGTCTGGAGAACGCCCGCGCCCATGGACATGGATATCCCCTCGCTCGCCATCCTGATCGCCGCCGTCGAGGAAAAAAGCCTCTCGCGCGCCGCGGAGCGCGAGAACCTCGTCACTTCCGCCGCCAGCAAGCGCATTGCCGAACTGGAGCGCCGCGCCGGCACCGCCCTGCTGCGCCGCCATGGCCGGGGCGTGGAGCCCACGCCGGCCGGCGCCATGCTCTACCAGCGCGCCAAGGCCATCGTGCGGAGCGTGCAGCTCGCGCAGGATGCGCTGGCGGCCTACTCCACCGACGGCATCGCCAAGATCCGCCTGGCCTCCAACCGTTCCACAGTGCTCCAGTTCCTGCCGACCGACATCAGCGGCTATCTCAAGCACGACCCGGAGGCGCGCATCGACCTGGTGGAGTCCTTCAGCATGGATATTCCGCGCATGGTCTCCAACGGCGACGTGGACATCGGCATCTATCACGCGCGCAGCCCCAGCCCCGGCGTGTACTCGCTGCCGTACCGCAAGGACCGTGTGGGGCTGGTGGTGCCGCGCGGGCATCCGCTGGAGGCCAAGGGCGCGCTGCTGCTGGAAGAGGCGCTCGACTACGACTTTCTCGGCTACTTCCCCCGGCATACCTTCGATGCCTTCCTGACGCTGGTGTCCGGCACCATCTCCCGGCCGCTGACCGTGAAGACGCAGGTGTCGAACTTCGAGGCGCGCTGCCGCATGGTGCGCGAGGGGCTCGGGATCGCCGTGGTGCCCGAGGGCATCGCCCGAAACTATCTGGCGATGATGGGCCTGTCCCTGCTGACGCTGAACGATGCCTGGGCGGTGCGGGATTTCTACGTGTGCGTGCGCGACAAGGACTGCCTGCCGGCGGGCGTGGGACGGCTGCTGGAGTACCTGAGCCGGTGCGCGGCGATGGAGCAGCACTTCCAGAAACCGAGGTAGGGGGCATTCCCCCGGGCGGCCCGATCAGGGTTTTCCGCCATGCGCGCAAAGAACGCTGCGTTGCTCTTTTTTCAAAGCTGGCGGCTGGCGGCTTCCTAACATGGCTGACATAACGACACGATTCGGAGACAGCCATGAACAAGATCCTGCGGCGCACGGCCGCCGGCCTGCTGCTGTGCTGCGCCGCCACGGCGGGCGCCCAGCAACCCTACCCGTCCAAGCCGGTACGCATGGTGGTGGCCTTCACCGCCGGCGGCACCACTGACATCCTGGCGCGCGAAGTCGCCCAGCAGCTTGGCCAGACGCTCGGCCAGAGCGTGGTGGTGGAGAACCGGCCCGGCGCCGGCGGCAATATCGGCACGGACTACGTCGGCCGCAGCGACCCGGACGGCTACACGCTGCTGGCCACCTCGGTCGGCCCGGTGGCGATCAATCCCACGCTGTACAGCAAGCTCAAGGTCAATCCGCAGACCGACCTCGCCGCCGTGGCGCCCATCGCGGACGTGCCGAATGTGCTCGTGGTCAGCCCCACGCTGCCGGTGAAGACCGTGCAGGAGCTGGTGGCCTACGCCAAGGCCCACCCCAACACCCTGAATTTCAGTTCGACGGGGGTGGGTACGGCGGCGCACCTCTCTGGCGTGCTGTTCAACGAACGCACTGGCGTGAAGACCACTCACGTGCCTTACAAAGGCGCCGATGCCCTGAACGACCTGCTGGCCGGCCGCGTGCAGTTCATGTTCGCGACGATTCCGTCGGTGATCTCGCACATCCGCGGCGGCGCGCTGCGTCCGCTGGCGGTGACCTCGCGCAAGCGCTCCGCCGCCCTGCCGGAGATCCCGACCATGGCCGAAGCCGGCGTGCCGAACCTGGTCACCGGTGCGTGGTTCGGGCTGTTCGCCCCCAAGGGCACCCCGAAGGCCATCGTCGCCACGCTCAACAAGGCGGTCAACGATGCACTGAACAAGCCGGAAGTGCGCACGAAGATGTCCCAGCAAGGCGCCGAGGCCATGCAACTGGCCCCGGAAGCCTTCGGCAAATTCGTGCTGGCGGAATACGAACAGTGGAAGCCCGTGGTGATCCAGTCGGGGGCGCGGATCGATTGATTGGCGGGGCTACCCCCCCACCCCAACCAACCCATCCGCCCGGAACATCGACTTGATGCCCCTCACCGCCTGGCGGATGCGGGATTCATTCTCGATCAGGGCGAAGCGCACGTATTCGTCGCCGTAGTCGCCGAAGCCGATGCCCGGCGATACCGATACCTTGGCCTTTGCCAGCAGTTGCTTGGCGAACTCGAGGGAGCCCAGCGCGCGGTAGGGTTCGGGGATGCGGGCCCAGATGTACATCGACGCCTTGGGGATCTCCACCGGCCAGCCGGCTTCGATCAGGCCCTTGGCCAGCACGTCGCGGCGGGACTGGTATTGGGCGGCGATGTCCTTCACGCATTGCTGGTCGCCCTCCAGCGCGGCAATTGCCGCGACCTGGAGCGGCGTGAAGGTGCCGTAGTCGTGGTAGCTCTTGATGCGCGTCAAGGCGGCCACGAGGTCCGGGTTGCCCACCATGAAGCCGATGCGCCACCCCGCCATGTTGTAGCTCTTGGACAGCGTGAAGAACTCCACCGCGATGTCCTTGGCCCCCGGCACCTGCATGATCGACGGGGCCTTCCAGCCGTCGAACACGATGTCGGCGTAGGCCAGGTCGTGGACCACGAAGATGTCGTGCTTGCGCGCCAGCGCGATCACCCGCTCGAAGAAGTCCAGCTCCACGCAGGCCGCCGTCGGGTTCGACGGGAAGCCCAGCACGATCATCTTGGGCTTGGGATAACTGCCCCGGATGGCGCGTTCCAGTTCGGCGAAGAAGTCGATGCCCGGCGACAGCGGCACCGAGCGGATGTCGGCGCCGGCGATCACCGCGCCGTAGATGTGGATCGGGTAGCTCGGGTCCGGCACCAGCACGGTGTCGCCCCGGTCCAGCGTGGCCAGCATCAGGTGGGCGAGGCCCTCCTTCGAGCCGATGGTGACGATCGCCTCCTTGTCCGGATCGATCTCCACGTCGTAGCGCTCGCGGTACCAGTGCGAGATGGCGCGGCGCAGCCGGGGAATGCCCTTCGAGGCCGAATAGCCATGCGTGTCCGGCCGCTGCGCGGCATCCACGAGCTTGGCCACGATATGAGGCGGCGTGGCGCCATCGGGGTTGCCCATGCTCATGTCGACGATGTCCTCGCCACGGCGGCGGGCGGCCATCTTGAGCTCGGCGGTGATGTTGAAGACGTACGGGGGAAGGCGATCGATGCGCGCAAAGCGGCGCTTGCCGGAATCGGCAGTCATGGCGGGAGTCCTTTACGTAAGCGCCCGGAACCGTCCGAGCGACGTCGGCGGCCGTTGTCTCGGCCACCGGGAATCGATCTTATCCAGCCTTGCCCGTTTGCACAACGGGCTTTTTTACTACAGCAGCCCGCCGGGCACCTTGGTGGGACGGTCCGCCGGGAGATGGCGGACGATGCAGTCGAGCGCGGCGGCGTTGGCCTTGTCGCCACCCATGGCGCCGGCGATGGAACTCCGGTACTGCGGCACGCTGATGCGCTGGTAGTAGAGCCGCGAGGTCTGGTCGAGCCAGAACACGTAGTCGCTGTCGCTGTCGTCGCCGCCGCTGCGCAGCCACTCGCCCAGCGGGTGCGAGCCGAGGCGCGTATTGGCGCATGCCTTCTGCACCGTATCGAGATAGGTGTTGAAGCCCTTGGCTTCGACGTTGCGCACGGCGTCTGGGGCGCAGGCGGCCACGGTCATCGACACCACAGCAGCAATCGACAGCAAGGTTGGACGCATCAGCGGCATGGCACATCCCGGGCGGTTGGCATGCCGCCAGTGTAGGCGAGGCCCGCCGCCCGGCCAAACCCGACCAGCTTAATCGTCGAGCGTCTCGTGCACCGCCGCGTTGCCACGCTTCCAGTAGGCCGATGCGCGGATGCGGGCCTTGTCCACGCCGCGCTCGCCCACCAGATGTTGGCGCACGGCGCGCATCGCGGCGCCCTCGCCGGCCGCCCAGACATAGCCCTCGCCATCCGGCAGGTCCACCGATTGCAGCGCCGGCGCCAGCAGACTACCTTCGGGCTGGTCTTCCCGATGCAGCCAGTGCACCTGCCCACGCGGCCCCACGGCCAGCGGGATCTGCGCGGTGGCGCTGGGCACCTCGGCCACCACGATCACCTGGGCATCGGGCCCCAGTTCCTCCACGCGGCGGGCGATGGCCGGCAGCGCCGTGTCATCGCCGATCAGCAGGTGCCAGTCGAATTCAGTCGGAATCACGAACGAGCCGCGCGGGCCGCCCACGCCCAGATACTGCCCCGGCCGGGCCTGCGCCGCCCATGTGGAAGCGGGGCCATCGCCATGGAGCACGAATTCGATGTCCAGCTCGCGCGCCACGGGGTCGTAGCGGCGCGGCGTATAGTCGCGCGCCTGCGGGCGCGGCTGGCCTTCGGGGAACACGATGCCGTCCGGGCCCACCACCGGCAGCACCGGGCGCTCGGCGCCGGGCGCGGGGAAGAACACCTTGATATGGTCGTCGAAGGAGCTGGAGGTGAAATCGGCCAGATCGTCGCCACCGAGCGTCACGCGCAGCAGTTGCGGGGACAGCAGTTGGGTGCGCAGCACCTGGAGCAGGCGCATCTTGAGCGGATGGCGCACGCGCTGGACCGTCAGGTCACGGGAAATCGTCATGGAATACCTTGTATTAGGGTTCAGGGCTGGCCGGCTTCGATCTCGTCGGCGGCGCGGGCCAGGATGGCGGCGATGCGGCGCTGTTCGTCGGCGGAGGCCTCGCTGCGCTGGGTCAGCGCGCGCTTGATGCGCAGGCGCGCCTCGACGAACTCGGGCAGCCAGCCGCCCTGCTCCGGCTCGCGCTGGGGCTCGCCGCTCATGGCGCGGCGCATGAAGTCCATCTTGCGCGCCACGTGGCGCAGCCGGGCGACCATGTGCTCGAGCCGCTCGCGGTTCTCGGCCAGATAGGCGCGGCCCGCATCGGCCAGTTCATAGCGCTTCTTGTTGCCTTCGGTGATGACCGTGGCGTAGCCGAGGTCTTCGAGGAAGGTCAGCGCGGGATAGACCACGCCCGGGCTCGGCTTGTAGAAGCCCCCGGTGCGCGCCTCCAGCGCCTTGATCAGCTCGTAGCCGTGCGACGGCTTTTCCTCGAGCAGCGACAGCAGCAGCAATTGCAGGTCTTCCGCGCTGAACTTGCGGCCCCGGCGCCAGCTATCGCCATCGAAACCATCGCCGCCCTCAAAATCCGGGCCGCCGCCCTGGGACCAGAAACCGCCGCCCCGGCGGGACATGGCGTGCTTGCCGAAGCGGTGGCCGCAGCCGTCGTGGGCGCGGTGATGATGGTGGTCACCGAAGGGAGAACCGAAGGGAAATCCAAAGAGATGTCGCATGCTGCACTCCGTTGCCTGGGTACGAATCTATCGTACGACGTATCGTAAGATATATATCGTACGATATAAAGTCAAGCCCAAAGCGATTCTGCCTTTGCTGTCACAATGCGACGCAAACCACGGAGGAGACGCGATGCCTGACAAGAAAGCCATCCTGGTAGTCGGTGCCGGAGACGCCACAGGGGGGGCCATTGCCCGCCGCTTTGCGCGCGAGGGCTATATCGCCTGCATGACCCGGCGCAGCGCGGACAAGCTCGCGCCACTGGTGGACCAGATCCGCGCCGAAGGCGGCGAGGCCCACGCATTCGGCTGCGACGCCCGCAAGGAAGAAGACACCGTGGCGTTGATCGAGCGCATCGAGCGCGACATCGCCCCGCTGGAAGTGGCCGTGTTCAACATCGGCGCCAACGTCAACTTCCCGATCCTGGAGACCACCTCGCGCGTCTACTTCAAGGTGTGGGAGATGGCCTGCTTCGGCGGCTTCCTGATGGGCCGCGAGGCCGCGCGGGCGATGCTGCCGCGCCAGCGGGGCTCGATCTTCTTCACCGGCGCCACGGCCAGCGTGCGCGGGCGCGATGGGATGTCCGCGTTCGCCGGCGCCAAGCACGCGTTGCGGGCGCTGGCGCAGAGCATGGCGCGCGAACTGGGGCCGCAGGGCATTCACGTGGCGCACCTGATCGTCGATGCCGCCATCGACACCGCCTTTATCCGCGAGACCTTTCCAGACCGCTACGCGGCCAAGGCGCGCGACGGCATCGTCAATCCCGACCACATCGCCGATACCTACTGGATGCTGCACCAGCAGCCGCGCGATGCCTGGACCCACGAGCTGGACATCCGCCCGTGGATCGAGCACTGGTAGCCCCACCCCGCCGCCCCGGACAACCGTCACAAACTACAACGGAGACATGCGATGACCAAGCAGGTGGAGTTCTTCTTCGACTTCGGTAGCCCCTATTCCTACCTGGCGTACAAGGAACTGCCGCGCGTGGCGGCCCGCACCGGTGCCACCATCGTCTGGCGCCCGATGCTGCTGGGCGGCGTGTTCAAGGCGACCGGCAACCACAGCCCGGCCGACATCCCGCTCAAGTCGCAATGGTCGAAGACGGATACCGAGCACTGGGCGCGCCGCTACGACGTGCCGTTCCGCCACAACCCCCATTTCCCGATCAACACGCTGGCGCTGATGCGCGGCGCCATCGGCTACCAGCGCCAGGGCCCGGACGCCTTCGCGCGCTACGTGGACGCGATCTTCCGTGCGATGTGGGAGGACGGCCGCAACCTCAACGATCCGCAGGAGATCGGAAAAGTGCTGGTCGATGCAGGGATGGATCCCCGGCAGGCGCTGGCCATGCTCGATGACCCCGAAGTCAAGGCCGAACTCAAGCGGGTGACGGAGGAAGCCGTGGCGCGCGGCATTTTCGGCGCGCCCAGCTTTATCGTCGATGGGGAGCTGTTCTGGGGCAACGACCGCCTGCTGTTCGTCGAAGAACGGCTGGCGGCGTAATGCCTGCTAATTAATACAGTTTCAAGCCGCCAGACGGAACACCGTCACGGCCGCCGCCAGCTGGTTGGCCTGCGCTTCGAGCGAGTCGGCCGCCGCGGCGGCCTGCTCCACGAGTGCGGCGTTCTGCTGGTTGACCTGCTCCATCTGGGACACCGCCTCGCTGACCTGCGTGATGCCGCTGGACTGCTCCTGCGACGCCGCCGAGATCTCGTTGACGGTGGCCGCCAGCCGCTGCACCGCGCCGACGATCTCGCCGATGGTGTCGCCGGCCTGCTCCACCTGGGTGCTGCCGGCGTCCACGCGTTCCACCGACGAATCGATCAGCGCCTTGATTTCCTTGGCGGCGCCGGCGCTGCGCTGCGCCAGCGCGCGCACCTCGCCCGCCACCACGGCAAAGCCCCGGCCCTGCTCGCCCGCGCGCGCCGCTTCCACGGCGGCATTCAGCGCGAGGATGTTGGTCTGGAAGGCAATGCCGTCGATCACGCCGATGATGTCGACGATCTTCTGCGAACTCGTGTTGATGTCGCTCATGGTCTGCACCACGCCGCGCACCACGTCGCCGCCGCGCTGGGCGAGGTCCGCCGCGTCGCGCGCCAGCGCGCTGGCCCGGGTGGCGCTCTCCGCGTTATTGCCCACGGTGGAGGTCAGTTCCTCCATGCTGGCGGCGGTCTGCTCCAGCGCCGACGACTGTTCCTCGGTGCGCGAGGACAGGTCGGTATTTCCCGCCGCGATCTCGCGCGCGCCGGTGGTCACGGCATCGGAACCCGCGCGCACCTTCCGCACGGTCTCGGTCAGGCCGGCACGCATGCGGGCCAGCGCGTCCAGCAGTTGCCCAATCTCGTTGCGGCCAGCCCGCGGCACGGTCATGGTCAGGTCGCCATCGGCCACGCGCATGATCAGTTGGCAGGCGGCGTTGAGCGGCGCCACCACCAGCCGGCGCAGCGCTACGTGCACCGCCACGATCAGCAGCACCGACGCCACCAGGCCCATCCCCACCAGCACCAGCACGCGCTGGAAGCGGTTGCGGCCCGTAGCCACGGCCTCGTCGTTATGCTGTTCGGCGAATTTCTGGAAGCGCTCCACGCCGGCCGAGTACTTCCCGCCGGAAGCGGTGATGTCCTTGTCGTTGATCGCCGCGTAGGCCGCCGGATCATTGTTGCGCAGTGCCTCGAGCGCGCGCTGGACGGCATCCATATGGGCACGGCCGGCGCCGATGATCTCGTCGCGCGCGCCGGCTTCCAGGCCCTCGATGGGCGCGGCCTTCTCGAAGGCGTTCAGCGCATCGGCGGATTTGCGCATCGACTTCTCGGCGCTGGCGATGGCGTCGGCGTTCACCGCGCCGGACTCCTTGGCGGAGCTGTACGCGCGGGTCAGGGCCGAGCGCGCGCGCGTCATGTCCTTATAGGCGTCGTTGATCAGCAGCGCGCGCGTGGCCACCACGTGAATGCGCTCGGAAGCGCCGCTTGCTGCACGTAGCTCGGTCACGCCCAGCGCGGCGCCAAACAGGATCATCAGTCCGAAGACCACCAGGGTGGCCAGCAGGCCATGGCGAATACTGAGGTTATTCATGGGGCAGGTTGTTCGTTGGATCGATGGAGTACCGATCAGGCTTAACGACCCACCCCCTTAAACCTTGAGCGACGCCTGCACGCCATTTGCGTTACATCAAATTGCGAGGTTGCAAACCGCTCAGACGTAGGCGATCAGCCGGCCCGCGCAGATCACCAGCCCCCAGGTCAGCAGCGACACCATGGCACAGGCGCGCGCCCCCGTGGGCGGCGGCCGGCCGATGTCCCAACTCGCGCCGGCGGGCGCGGCATGCAACTGCCGGTAAGGCCCCTGATGGAACCAGAGCGCGTTGGCCAGCCCGAGCCCGATCAGCACGATCTTGATCAGGAAGGCGCGATTGACGATCAGTTCATCGGCATGCGCCAGGAACAGCAGCGCCCCGCTGGCCACCACGGCGAGAAAGCCCGCCACCGAGGCCGGCAGCGCATGGCGCAGCAGCGTGGTGACCGGCAACTGGCGCCCCAGCCCGGCCAGCCGCAGGTCCACCACGACGATGGACCCGAACAGCAGCGCCATGCCGGCCAGATGCACGATCTCGATGATCGGATACGCCCAGGACGACGCGCGCAGCGCCACCGAGATCGGCCACGCGGCGAGCGTGGCGCCCCACTCGCCAAGTGCCTCCATCGGCACTCAGCGCAGTTCCACGGTCTGGCCGCCGTCGAGCGTGATGCGCTCCACGCGCATCTCGTCGGCCTTTTCCTTGCTCTGGTAGCCGACCATGGTCACCTGCTTGCCCGCGGCCACCTTCTCCTGCGTGGCGCCCCGCGACTCCATGCGCGACACCGGCGCCAGCACGGCGAACCAGCGCTTGCCCTCCGCATCCACGCGGATCGTGGCGTGCGGGTTCTCGTAGTGGCTCTCCACCACCTTGCCGGTCACGGTCAGCGGCTTGGTCTGGTCATAGGTGGACCAGCCATGATGGGCGATGGCCGGCAGGCTGGCCATCGCGAGCAGGACGGCGGCGAGGCGCAGGGGCTTCGAGCGGAACGTCGGTAGATGCATGGTGACCTCCAGGGTGACTACGGGTAGATACAGGGTGGATGGATCAGTGCAGCGTCGAACTGGCTGCCTGCGCCTGCGACGTCCGCCGTGCGCGGCCGGCCAGCGCAGCGAGGCTCGGGTTCATCGGCTTCAGCGCGGCACGCTCGGCCACCAGCGCGGCGGCGAGGTTGGCGTGGCGGCCGCGCAGGGCCGCTTCGATCAGGGTCAGCGCGAAGACGTCGCGCTGGGCATGGCTGCCGCCGAAGCGATGGGTGAGAATGCGCACCGGCATCAGCAGCGTCACCGTGGCGGCATAGTCGCCGCGCGCGAAGGCGATCATCGCGTCGGCCACGGGCAGGCCCACGTCGCGCGACATCATCGCATTGGTGCCCTGCCCGATCGCCGCGCCCGCCATGGCCGCGCGGATCTCGGCCACGGCGTCTTCGCGGCCCGCGCCCAGGCACGCCATGATGGCGTGCACATCGTTGAAGGCGTAGTAGCCGGCGGCGCCGCGCGTGTACCAGTCGTCGGCCAGCGCGGCCCAGCGCGCGCCCGCGTCCACACCGCGCAGGTGCAGGCGCCACAGCAGCGCGGCACCATCGACCAGATCGAGCGCAATGGCCGGCGCGGGCCGGTTGAGGTGCGCGTCGTAGAGCGCCAGTACCTCGTCGTAGCGCTCCTGCTCGAGCAGGAACAGGGCCAGATGCCACCAGTTATGTACCGCCAGCATGTTGTCTTCGGACCAGTCCGATACGCGCGTGTGCAGCCAGGCCGCGCCATCGTCCAGCCGGCCCTGCATCTCCATCACATGCGCCACGGCGTGGATCGCCCACGGATCGCGCGGGTTCAGCGCCACCGCCTCGCGGCCACGCGCCTCGGCGTCTTCATAGCGATTGGATTCCTCGAGCCCGAAGGCATGCATGCCGAGCAGGTAGCCGTAGCCGGGCACATCCTTATCCCAGTGGGGCAGTACCTGCGCGATGCGGTCGCGCAGCATCGACGACTGGCCGAGCAGGAAATCGCCCAGATGAGCCACCTGCACGGCGAGGATGTCGCGCGGATAGTCGATGGCGATGTCGCCGTAGGCCTGCACCGACTCGGCGAACCGCCCATCCAGCCAGGCGCGCGCGGCGGCCAGATGGCGGCGCTCGCGCGGGTTGGCGCGGTCGCCCAATGCCTCGCCTGCCTCCACGCTCTCGCGCAGCAGCGGCACGGCGGTGCCGTCGCCCGAGGTCACCATCAGCGCGGCGCGCAGCGCGTGGCCCATGGCGAAGTCGGGGTGTTCGGCCAGGGCGGCATCGACCGCCGCGAGTGGATCGCCGTAGTAGCCATGCAGAAGCGCCAGCCCGGTCTCGTAGTGCGCGAGCGCTTCGGGATGATCAGCTGTGACCTCCAGGCCTCTTGCATCATGTGCCATGGCGCCCTCCCGGTTTGGGTCCGCATCGGCGCGGACTTCCTCATCGTAGTGGAATCGCGCGTGCTACGCTTCCGCTCCGGCCCCATTCATCACATCTTCGCTGCTCATGCCCCTGCCTTTCGATTTGCCGCCCGCCGCCACCCCTGGCCAGTCCGTCGATGCCATCGACACACCGTCCCTGATCGTCGACCTCGACCCCTTCACGCGCAACGTGGCGCGGATGCAGGACGCCGCCGACCGCGCCGGCGTGAAGCTGCGCCCGCACGCCAAGGCGCACAAGTGCCCCGAGATTGCGCTGGCGCAGATCGCGCGCGGCGCGGTGGGCATCTGCTGCCAGAAGGTCAGCGAGGCCGTGCCCTTCGTGGCGGCCGGCGTGACGGACATCCATATCAGTAACGAGATTGCGTCGCCGGCCAAGGCGGCGCTGCTGGCCGAGTTGGCCCGCCATGCGCGCCTCAGCGTGTGTGTGGACGATGCATCACAAATTGACGTCCTGGCGGTAGCCACCGTAGCCGCCGGCACACAGCTCGATGTCTTCATCGAGATCGATGTCGGCCAGGGCCGCTGCGGCGTGGCCGATGCCCCGGCGGCCATCGCGCTGGCGGAAAGAATCGCCGCCCAGCCCCGCCTGTCCCTGCGCGGTTTGCAGGCGTACCACGGCGGTATCCAGCATCTGCGCGACTGGGCGGCCCGCCGCAACGCCGCCGCGCAAGCTGCCGAACGCACCGGCGCCGTGCTGGCGAAGCTGGCGGCAGCGGGCGTGCAGTGCGAGGTGGTAACGGGGGGCGGCAGCGGCAGCGTGGAGTTCGACCTCGGCAGCGGCGTCTACACCGAGATCCAGCCGGGCTCGTACGTGTTCATGGATGCCGACTACGGCAGCAACGCCTATCCCGGTGCGCTGCGCTTCGAACACAGCCTGTTTATCGCCACGACGGTGATGAGCGTGGCCGCCGGCGACCGCGTCATCCTCGATGCAGGGCTGAAGTCGATGGCGGTGGATTCGGGGTTGCCGTGGATCTGGGCCGATGGCGCGGCGTCCGAGGCGCTGGAGTACGTGGCGGCGAACGACGAGCATGGCATCGTCAAACCCCGCCAGGCGGGCAACGTCGCCGCCCTGCCGGCGCTGGGCAGCCGCGTGCTGCTGGTGCCGGGTCATTGCGACCCGACCCTCAATCTCTACGATGCACTGGTGACGGTGCGCGGCGGCGTGGTGGAAGCGGTGTGGCCGGTGGCCGCGCGCGGCTTCAGCCGCTGACGGGGTGAGCTAGGCGAGCTGGGCGGCCAGCTCGTTGAGATCGGCCGTGGTCCATTCGCGGCCGGTCCACGCCTCGAAGCGCAGTTCGGACAGTGGAATCTCGGTCAGCGTGCCGATCCAGTCGGTGGGCGCGGCGCCGCAGCGCAGGCCGGCGGCGACCATCGCCATGGCATCGGGCACTTCGATATCGGCCACGCGCGTGACCGTCGGCCACGGCAGCAGGCGCGAGTCATTGGCGGCGATGCCAAACCGGTAGAGCCCAAAGCGCGCATGCAGGGCAGCCCGCGAGAGCGCGTGACGCGCCTCGCTCAGGCCATCGTCCTGGGTGGCGGATGGATCCCATTGCTGATTGCGCGAAAACCAGAGGATGTCGTGCTCGCCCGGACGCGCGGGACGGCCGTGGGCCATCGCGGGCCGCAGCCGTCCCGACCGCGCAATTGCGGCCAGTGGCGTACCCACGGTGTAATGCCAGACGTAACGTGATTCGGTGTTCATGTACCGCTCCTGCAAGCCCTTCCGCATTGCAGAATGGGGGCGGAAAGCCTTGCTAACAAGCAAGGTCATGCCACGTTGCAAGTGCAACAAAAATGCGTTTGTGGGGGGGCTATCCAATGTGCCGGTCCTGCAGCCCGGTCTGGGCAAGGATCTTCCCGAGTCCGGCAGTCTGACAGGTAAACGGGATTCGGGGGCAAATTGGAGGAAACCTTCCAAACACCATAGCACAGGACTTGGTGCGACGCAGCAACTGACGCCGTCAAATGTGCGTCAGGCGCCCTTTGGGGCCAAATCCGCGAATGTCCGTATCAGGATTCTTGGGGCATATGTCACCGCCGGGACAAGGCGGGACCGTACGCTGCGAAGCGCATCGCGAGCCACGCGAACGACGCGAGCAACGCATAGGGCGCTTGACGGCCCCCGTCCCTCCCCACCGCAAGAGAATCCAGACCATGCACGACATCCGCACCCTTGCACGCCTTGCCCACGTGCGGCCACCCAAAGCCCCGCGCCCCCTGGCCGGGCTGGCCGCCGCCCTGCTGCTCTGCGCGGCGCTGACCGCCTGTGGCGGCGACGACACCCCGCCCACCCCCGGACAACCGGGCGGCGGCACCCCGACCCAGCCGGGCGAGCCCACGGTCAAGCCCCAGATGAAGTGCGCGCCCTGAAGCGCCGCGATCCCACCTCCTCGAATCCAGAACCGCTCAGGGCAGAACTCGACATGAACTCCAGCAGCCGACGCAATTTTCTCAAGATGGCAGGCGGCAGTGCCGCCGCAACCGCCGCGCTCGCCGCGTTTCCGCCGGCTATTCGCCGCGCACTGGCCATTCCGGCCAACAACGTCAACAAGTCGATCCAGGACGTGCAGTACGTGGTGATCCTGATGCAGGAAAACCGCTCGTTCGACAACTACTTCGGCACCTTCAAGGGCGTGCGGGGCTTCGGTGACCGCTTCCCGATCCCGCTGCCGGGCGGCCGCAACGTCTTCCAGCAGACCTACGCCAGCGGCAACACCAACCGCGTGGTGCTGCCGTACCACCTGGACAGCACCGCCGGCAACGCCCAGCGCGTGAGCGGCACCCCGCACAGCCAGCCGGACGGCCAGGCCGCCTGGGACCTGGGCCGCATGAGCGCCTGGCCGACCTCCAAGCAGCGCCAGTCGATGGGTTACTACAAGCAGAAGGAGGTGGAATTCCAGTTCGCGCTGGCCGACGCCTTCACGCTGTGCGATGCCTACCACTGCAGCTTCCACGGCGGCACCAACACCAACCGCCTGTTCCACTGGACCGGCACCAACGACCCGTTCGGCCAGAAGGGCGGCCCGGTGATCGACAACAGCGGCGACTCGCTCGACGCCACCGGCATCAACTACACCTGGACGACCTACCCGGAACGCCTGCAGACCGCCGGCGTGACCTGGAAGGTCTACCAGAACATGCCGGACAACTTCACCGACAACCCGCTGGCCGGCTTCGCCCAGTACCGCGCCGCCAACGCCGCGCTCGGCAACGCGGCCAACGGTGCGCCCTACCCGGCCTACACGGCGGCCAACGACACCGTGAACCCGCTGTTCAAAGGCATCGCCAACACCATGCCGGACGGCGGCTTCCTGCAGGCGCTGCGCGACGACATCGCCGCCGGCACGCTGCCGCAGGTATCGTGGATCGTGGCACCGGCCACGTACTCGGAGCACCCGGGGCCGTCGAGCCCGGTCCAGGGCGCCTGGTACACCCAGGAGGTGCTCAACGCGCTGACGGCCAACCCGGACATCTGGAGCAAGACCGTCCTGCTGATCAATTTCGACGAAAACGACGGTTTCTTCGACCACGTGCCGCCGCCCTGCGCGCCGGCGCTGGATGCGGCGGGCAAGCCCGTCGGCGCTACCACGATGGACGCCGCCACCGAGTACTACAGCGTGGACAAGACCCCGTTCGGCCCCGGTCCGCGCGTGCCGATGTACGTGGTGTCGCCGTGGAGCCGTGGCGGCTGGGTCAACTCGCAGGCGTTCGACCACACCTCGGTGCTGCGCTTCCTCGAACAGCGATTCGGCGTGCAGGAGACCAACATCAGCCCCTATCGCCGCGCGGTGATGGGCGACATGATGACTGCGTTCGACTTCATCAACCCGAACGGCACCACGTCGATCTCCTTCACGGGCCTCGACAAGACCGGCGCGGACGCCCAGCGCACCCAGCAGGAAGCGCTGGCGCAGATTCCCACCCCGACCGTGGCGGCGCAGACCATGCCGACGCAGGCCAGCGGCACGCGGCCCTCGCGCGCGCTGCCGTACACGCTGCACACCAGCGGGCTGGAAGATCCGGTCAACCGCGCCATGGTCCTCAAGTTCCGCAATGACGGCACGCAGGCCGCAGTGTTCCATGTGTACGATCGCCTGCACCTGGGCAGCGTGCCGCGCCGCTATGCGGTGGAGGCGGGCAAGGGCATCGACGCCACCTGGGATGTCTACGCCACCGACAGCGGCCGCTATGACCTCTGGGTACTGGGCCCGAATGGCTACCATCGCGCCTTTATCGGCGACGTGAGCGCCCAGAAGGAAGCCGGCGGCGGCGCCGCGCCGGAGATCCGCGTGTGCTACGAGGAATCCGACGAGCCCAAGGTCTGGCTGACGCTGATCAACCGCGGCACGACGGCCTGTACGTTCACGGTGGTGCCCAACGCCTACCGCACGGACGGCCCGTGGACCTTCGAGCTGCCCGCCGGCAAGGAACTCGACCAGCCCTTCCCGGTGAAGTCGCAGGGCAACTGGTATGACTTCACGGTGACCACCCAGCAGGGCGGCTTCTCGCGCCGCTTTGCCGGCCGCCTGGAGAACGGCACCCACACGGTGTCCGATCCGGCGATGGGGAGCTAAACCCGCGTCCGGCGTTCTCCCCTCTCCCTTTGGGGAGGGGGGAACGCCGTCATACTCACCACTGTCACATTGCCGGGCTAGGCTCGCGGGTTCGTCCTGAACTCGATGGGAGCCCCATGCTTGGCGATCTGCTGATGACGTTCTATGAAGTGGCGCGACAAGGCAGCATCACGAGCGCGGCCCGGCAGCTGCGCCTCAGCCAGCCCACCGTCACCGGCCGCATCCGCCAGCTGGAAGTGCTCTACGGCGTGGAACTGTTCCACCGCCGCGCCAGCCGGCTCGACCTCAGCGACGTCGGCGTGGCCCTCATGCCGCTGGCCGAGCAGATGATGCAGCAGGAGGGCGAGGCCGATTTCCTGCTCCGCAACGCCGGCAACCTGCGGCTGGGCAGCCTGCGGATTGGCGCCACTGGCCCCTATTACATCCTGCGCAGCGTGGCCGCGTTCCGGGAGCGCTACCCGGCCGTGGCGATCAGCATCGAGATCGGCAATTCCCGGCAGATGCTCGACGCGCTGTTCGAATACCGGATCGATGCCGCGGTGTCGTCGCACGCGGTGGACGACGACCGGCTCTCCCGCGTCATGCTCGCCGCCGACCCGATGGTGCTGGTCGCCCATCCGCTCCACCCGCTGGCGCGCCGTCCGCGTGTGGAGGTGGCCGAACTGGCCACCTGCCACCTGATCGTGCGCGAACAAGGGTCGATGACCCGCGAGGCCACCGAGGCCGCGCTGGGCGCGGTGGGCATCGACCTCCCGCCCCATACCGTGATCGGCAGCCGCGAAGCCATCTGCGAGGCGATCCGGCACAACCTCGGTGCCAGCGTGATGCCCGTGGGCGAGGTCCCGCGCGACCCCGCGCTCTGCGTGGTGCCCTTCGCCAGCCAGGCGCCGGTCATCCACGAATATCTCTACAGCCTCAAGATTCGCAGCGGGACACGGCTGGTGCGCGCGCTGCTGGACTGCCTGGTCCTGCCGGGCAGCGCGGCGCAACGGCATTGCGAGGTTCTGCAACCTGCACCTATATTGAACTGAGTTGACCTGAGTTGACTGAGTTGACCTGAGTTGACCTGAGCCTCACGCCCCCACCGCACCGCCCCCAAGGACCCCCTCCGCCGATGACCGACCCGGGCCGCCCCAGCTTTCCCGAGTACGACCAGTTGCTGACGCTGCTGGAATTGGGCGCCCCGTGGTTCCGGTCGCGCGTGGCGTGCGAGGTAACCGTGGACGGCCGCTCGTTCGGCGTCCATGTGGCGGCGCTGGGCACGGACGCGCCCGACGCGCCGGCCATCGGCATCTTCGGCGGCATTCACGGGCTCGAGCGCATCGGCACTCAGTTGGTGCTGGACTACATGCGCTCGCTGCTGTGCCGCCTGCAATGGGACGAACTGCTCCACCGCGAGCTACAGGCCGTGAAGCTGGTCTTCATGCCGATCGTCAACCCCGGCGGCATGTACGCGGCCACGCGCGCCAATCCCCGGGGTGTGGACCTGATGCGCAACGCGCCGCAGAACGCCGATGCGCGCGTGCCCTTCCTGGCCGGCGGCCAGCGGCTCGGCGCCTGGCTGCCGTGGTATCGCGGCCGCGCCGGCGCGCCGATGGAGCCCGAGGCCGCCGCGCTGCTGCGCGTGGTGGAGGACGAACTGCTGGGCCGGCCCCTCAGTTTCGCGGTGGATTGCCATTCCGGCTATGGCTGGCGCGACAGCATCTGGTTCCCCTACGCGCGCACCCACGCGCCGATGGCGCACCTGCCCGAGATGTACCTGCTCAAGACCATGTTCGAGCAGGCCCACCCGCACCACGGCTACGCCTTCGAACCCCAGAGCCATCAGTACCTGCTGCACGGCGACCTGTGGGACTACGCCTACGACCGCGCGCCGGCGGGCACGTTGTTCCTGCCGATGACGCTGGAGCTGGGCTCGTGGCTGTGGATCAAGAAGAATCCCCGCCAGCTTTTCTCGCGCGCGGGCATTTTCAATCCGATCAAGGCCCACCGCACGGCGCGCGTGCTGCGCCGGCATGTGAGCCTGTTCGATTTCCTCGGGCGCACCGCCTTCGCCCCGGAGCGATGGCTGCCCCGGGGCGACCATCGACAGCAGTTGCTGGCGCAGGCAAGCGCGCACTGGCAAGACCGGAAACCGGCACCATGAACCCGTGGATCTTCCTGCGCGGCCTCACCCGCGAATCGCGGCACTGGGGCGACCTGCCGGCGCTATGGACCGCTCGCGGCCTGCGCCACCCGTCCCTGATCGACCTGCCCGGCAACGGCACCGCCCGCCACGCGATGGTGCCCGTCGACGTGCGCGGCATCATGGAAGCCGTACGCGCCACGGCCCGCGCCGGCGGGGTGGCCGCGCCATGCCGCATCCTGGCGATGTCGCTCGGCGCCATGGTCGCCACCGAATGGGCGCAACGCTACCCCGGGGAAGTGGCCGGACTGGTGCTGATCAACACCAGCATGCGCCCCTTCAGCACCATGCCGCAGCGCCTGCGCCCCCAGAACTGGGCCGCGCTCATCGGCATGGCCAACCACTGGCACGACCGCGCCCGCTGCGAGCGCACGGTCCACCGGCTGACCTGCGAACGGATGGACACCCGCGACGCCGACCTGGCGGAGTGGGTCACCATCGGCCAATCCGCCCCGGTCATCCGCTCGGCGGCCCTCCGCCAACTGCTGGCAGCCGCCCGCTACCGGGCAACCCCCTCCGCCCCGCCCTGCCCCACGCTGATCCTCTCCTCGGACGCCGACCGTCTGGTCAACCCGATCTGCTCGACCCGCATCGCGGCGGCCTGGCAGGCGCAGCACCTCCGCCACCCGTGGGCGGGACATGACCTGCCGCATGACGATGGGGGGTGGTTGTGCGCGATGGTCGAGAAGAACGGTCCTCTTTGATCTGCTGCCGGGACACGGCGTCGAGGCGCGTTGCCTGTTCGGGTGCAATTCCCAGTTCGAGAAACAAAAACCGCCGGAGGCCTTGCGGCCATCCGGCGGTTTTTTATGCAGCGACTACGTCAGGCGCAGGTCTTGCCGAGCAGTGCGGCGGCGCGTTTGTTGCACAGGGCGCCGAGCAGGGTTTCGGCGGCGGCTTCGAGGCGCTCCTGCGTGCCGAACAGGCGCGCGGCGATCAGGCCGCTTTGGAGCGCGCCATACAGTACTTGCGCGAGCATTTCGGGCGGCACGGGGTACAAGGTCTCGCGCTGCTCCTGGCCACGTTCGAGCAGCTTGGCGAGCCAGGCCTCGTTGATGTGATAGAAATCCTTGAGCACCTTGTGCACGGGCTCGGGCAGGGACAGCACCTCGGTGGAGAGCATGCCGGCCAGGCAGATCTGGTCAGATCCGCAGGTGGCGCGCAGCGGCTCCAGGTACTGGCGGGCCTGTTCCAGCACCGGCAGTTCGGGGTCGATATTGCGCAGGCGCTCGACGATGCGCGCGCTGTATTCCTTCACCGCTTCCAGGACGAGGTCGTCCTTGGACGGAAAGTAGTAGTGGATGCTGGAGGTCTTGACCCCCACCAGCTCGGCCAGATCGCGGTAACTGAAGCCATTGAAACCACGGCGGCGAATCAGTACCAGCGTGTGTTCGAGCAGCTGCTCACGGACGGGTTGGGTTTTCATGGGGCAAAGTTTATCTACACGCAGATAGATACTCAACCGGGATTACCCCGATGTCAACGTCAGGAAGGCCGGCACCCTTTTGGGGCGCCGGCCGGTACCGCTTGCCGCGATCCGCGGCGGGGCGATGGTAGAAATGCTTTAAGCGGTTTCGACAGCCGAATCATCCGCGCGGCCCGGTTCGGCGGAGACGCCGGTGCGGTCGCGGCCGGCCACGGTGTGGGTGCCGTCGGTGTACGGGTCGAACTTGCCGGCGCGGGCGCCATCGGAGAACGGGCTGCGCTGATCATTCACGCGGGCGCCGTCCACGAACGGGTTGCGGGGGCGATGTACGTCGCGGGCACCGTCGCTGTACGGGCTGCGTGCGTCGTTCACGCGGTAGCCGTAACCGTAGGCTTCACCGGTCTGGTTGCTGGCGGGAGCGGCCTGGGCAGCGCCCGTGACGAAGGCGGCGGCGAGAGCGGCGGCACTGAGGATGGTCTTGGCGTTCATGGTGAAGCTCCTTGTATTGGCTGCGTTTGCCGGGGCTACCTTCCGATGCTATCTACCACTAGATAGATATTTTGGCTCTGGAAGGCCCCGTTCGAGGTCTTGCTCAGACCACCGCTTGGTTTGTGCGGCGAGTCCATGGGTTGGATAATATCTACTGGTAGATAGACAAGCAAGGCGAATCTGGGGATCGCGCCGAAAACTTATTTATGAGGCCGATAGCCTGTCTCTCTTGCGGCCGGCGCCCCGGCCCATCGGGTGCTAGGCTTATCACATCCCCCGCGCCCCCGGCCCGCCATGTCTGCCCCGCTGCCCACCCCGCCCGCTGCTGGCTCCCGTCCCCTGAAACGCTGGGTTGCCGGCGTGGCTGGCGTCGCAGTGGCCGCAAGTCTAGGCCGCTGGCTGGTCTTCCGGATGATGGAACGTGACGCTTTCGTCACCATCCCGATCGGGGATGTCACCCCCGACCACCTCGGCGTGCCGTCCCGCCAGTACACCTTCGCCAGCGGGGATCGCTCGCTGCACGCCTCGTTCGTCGCCGCGCCCGATCCGAGCGGCCCGGCGCTGTGCGTGTTTCACGGCGATTCCGAATCCCTGACCGACTGGGCGCCGGTCCAGGCCATGCTCCACGCGGCCGGCATCGGCTCCTTCGTGTTCGATTACAGCGGCTATGGCGCGAGTACCGGGCGGCCCTCGGTCCGCAACCTGCGTCAGGACGCGCTGGCCGGCTACCTCCAGTTCATCGCCGCCACGCCCGATGCGGCGCGGCGCCACGTGATGGGCTATTCGCTGGGAAGTGGGATTCTGCTCGATGTGATTGGCCAGCTGCGGCCCAGCCCGGACGGCGCCGTGATTGGCGCCGGTTTCCGCTCCGCGCGTGCGGCGGCGGTGGTCACGGGGCGGGTGCCCGCGTGGCTGGCGTGGATGCTGCCGGAGCCGTGGAACAACGCCGCGCGCATCCGCAAGCTGCGCATGCCGCTGCTGCTGATCCACAGCCGGCAGGACCAGACCATCCCGTTCAGCCATGGCGAATATCTGGCGCAGATGGCGCGCGCGCCGAGCCGGCTCGAGATCTTCGAGGACCTGCCCCACAACGCCGCCATCGAACCTGCGCACGCGCAGGCGTTCTGGGCGCCGGTGATCGCCTATCTCCAGAGCGGCGACCTGGGCGTCGCCGCCGCGCCGGACATCGCCCCTTAGATATTAGGTATCAGATATGAGTAAAGTCAGGCGCGCGCCAGCCTGGCCTGGACGCCCAGCGCCTGGCGTGCCGCCGGCCGGACCGGCTCGTCGTCGAGCTTGAACTCGCCCACCACATGCTGGAGTTGCTGGGCCTGCTCGGCCAGCGCCGCAGACGCCGCGGCGGCCTCTTCCACCAGCGCGGCGTTCTGCTGCGTCACCTCGTCCATCTGCGCCACCGCCTCGTTGACCTGCTCGATGCCGCCGCTCTGGTGCTCGGAGGCCTCGGCGATCTCGCCCAGGATCTGGGTCACATGCCGCACCGACTGGACGATTTCCGCCATGGTCTGACCGGCCTGCCCCACCAGCGACGAGCCCGACTCCACCTGCCGCGCCGAATCGTTGATCAGCACGTTGATTTCCTTGGCCGCCGCCGCGCTGCGCTGGGCCAGGGTGCGCACCTCGCCCGCCACCACGGCGAAGCCGCGCCCCTGCTCACCCGCGCGTGCCGCTTCCACGGCGGCGTTCAGCGCCAGGATATTGGTCTGGAAGGCGATGCCCTCGATCACGGCGATGATGTCCGTCACCTTGCGGGAGCTGGCGCTGATGGCCTGCATGGTTTCCACGACATTGCCGACGATGGCGCCGCCGCGCTCGGCCACGCCAGACGCGGACGCCGCCAGCCCGTTGGCCGTGCGTGCGCGCTCGGTGTTCTGCTTCACCATGGCGGTCAGCTCGCTCATGCTGGATGCCGTTTCCTCGAGCGTGGCGGCCTGTTCCTCGGTGCGCTGGGACAGATCGGTATTGCCAGCGGCAATCTGGTGCGACGCCGACGAGATCGAATCGCTGGACGCCTTGATGCGCGTGACCAGGTCCGTCAGCATGTCCTCCATCTCGCCCAGCCCGCCCAGCAGGCGGCCGAAATCGCCGCCCCGCTCGGTCTCGAATTCCTTGCTGAGGTCGCCCGCCGCCACGGTTTCGGCGATGAACTCGGCCTCCTTGAGCGGGATCTCGATGGCGCGCGTCAGGCGGAACCAGCACACCACGCTAGCCAGCAGCACGGCGCCGCCCAGGCCCCAGATCCAGGTGCGGGTGTTGTCCTCGTTCGGGGGCACAGCCTGAGCCGTGGCGGCGGGCTTGTCCGGCGCGGCCGCCGCGCGCTGCTCCAGCTCGCCAATGCGCCCGAGCGCCAGTGTCATCATGACCGCCACCAACAGCACGACCACGCCAAACGCCGCGCCCAGCCGCGTGCGCATACTCAAGTTGTCCCAAGCCATGATGCCGTCCGCTCCTCGTAGTGCCCCGCTGTTCGTCGTTGCGTGTCGGGGCTATCGATGGGCTAACGGCCAGTCGGGTCCGGGACTTTAGGCCGGGCATGCCCCACGGAAGGGGGATGTGGCGCAAGGGTGGCTTTTAGTCGAACTTAGTCGATCAATGCGGCGGCGTCGCGGTAGTCGGCGTCCCACGCCGTGGCCAGCGCGCGGCAGCGGCCGAGCGCCACGGCGCGTCGCTCCACGTCGACGACCACCACGTGATCGGCCCAGGCGGGCCGGGGCGGCAGTTCACCGCTGCGCCCATCGGTCAGCAGCCAGAGCCAGCGCCGCTGCATCGGCCGGTGGCGGGCCTGCGCCTCGAGCAACTGGCCGGCGCGCGCCACGCCCAGCGCCAGCGGGGTGCCGCCGCCGCCGGCAATCGGGCGGATCCAGTCGGCGTTCCAGTACCGTGCGCGCGACGGCGCGAGCCGCACTTCGGCCTGCTGTCCGGCAAAGCAGACCAGCGCCACGTCCGCGCGGGACTGGTAGGCGCGCTCCAGCAGCCGCACGAGCACGCCCTTGGCCAGCGCGAGCTGCTCGCCCTGCGTCATCGAGCCGGAACAGTCGAGCGCCACGCAGTGGAGCACGCCAGCGCGTGCATCGGCCCGCCGGTGGCGCAGGTGCTCGGCGGCCAGCCGCGCCTGCCGCTTGGCCGCCAGCGTGCGCGGCCAGTGGATGCGCGCCCCGGGCACGCCCGCGCCCGGTGTGGCGGGACGTGGCATCGGACGCGGAGTCTGCCACCGGTTGCCGCCTTGCCGGACCTGCCCGGCGGCCTGCCGGTGGCTCAGGCTTTTTTTGGCGGGCGATTCCCGAAGGCGCGCAGCGGCTTGATGCTGGCGATGCCGGCGGCGGTGTCAGCCGGGGGCGGCATGGCGCCCCACGGGTTGTCCTGCGGCGCGGGCGCCGTGGCACGCTCCCCGGCCGATTCCACTTGGCCAGCTTCGGGGGATGCCGGCGACCCCGCATGGCGACGATGATGGAGCACCAGCTCCGCCACGGCATCCACATGCGCCACGGTCACCGCCGGGGCGCCGTCCCACGCGGCCAGCGCGCGTGCGGCGCGCAGCATGACGAGGTCCGCCCGCACGCCATCCACCGCCGCCGCCAGGCACAGCGCGCTGACATGGGCGTGCACGGCATCGGAGAAATCCAGCCCGCCGAGCGCGCCGCGCGCCCGGGCGACCTGCGCCGCCAGCGCCTGCTGGGCCGTCGCCACGGCGGCGCGGAACGCCTCCGGGTCGGTATCGAACGCCAGCCGGGCGCGCACGATGGCCTGCCGCGTGGCCGGGTCGGCGTAGTTGTCGAGCGCCAGCGCGAGGCCGAAGCGGTCGAGCAGTTGCGGGCGCAACTCGCCCTCCTCCGGATTCATCGTGCCGACGAGCACGAAGCGCGCCGCGTGCTGGTGGGACACGCCATCGCGCTCCACCACGTTCACGCCGCTGGCCGCCACGTCGAGCAGCTGGTCCACCAGCGGGTCCGGCAGCAGGTTGACCTCATCCACATACAACACGCCCTCGTGCGCGCGCGCCAGCAGGCCCGGCGCGAAGCGCACCTCGCCCTGCTGCAGCACGTGGCTCAGGTCCAGCGTGCCGGTTAGCTGTTCCTCGCTGGCGCCCAGCGGCAGCGTGACGAAGTGGCCATGCGGCAGCAGCTCCGCCAGCGCGCGCGCCGCCGTGGACTTGGCCGTGCCGCGCGGCCCGGTGACCAGTACGCCGCCGATGCCGGGATCGACGGCAGCCAGCAGCAACGCCTGTTGCAGCCGCGCCTGGCCGACCAGGGCGCTGAACGGAAACGGATGTCGCACGACGGTGACGGGACTCATAAGGATTGACCTTCGATGCGCTGCTCGTTATCGAGCAGATGTTGTTCGATCCGGCCGCGCTGGGCGCCCGGTTCTTGCCAGAGCCCGCGTTCCATGGCCTCCAGCAGCCGCTCGCAGATGCCTTGCAGCGCGCGCGGATTGTGCCGGGCGAGGAATTCGCGATTGACGGGATCGTGGACGTAGGCGTCCGCCACCAGCGCGTACTGGTGGTCGCCCACCACGCGCGTCGTGGCATCGTAGCCGAACAGGTAGTCCACGGTGGCGGCCATCTCGAACGCGCCCTTGTAGCCGTGCCGGCGCGCGCCATCCATCCACTTGGGATTGACCACCCGCGCCCGGATCACGCGGGCGATTTCCTCGCCCAGCGTGCGCACGCGCGGCGCGGCCGGGTTGGCGTGATCGCCGTGATAGATCGCCGGCTGTTCGCCGCCCAGATGCCGCACGGCGGCCACCATGCCGCCCTGGAACTGGTAGTAGTCGTTGGCGTCGAGCAGGTCGTGCTCGTGGTTGTCCTGGTTCTGCACCACGGCGTCGATCTCGGCCAGCCGGGTGGCGAAGGCGTCGCGCGCGTCGATGCCATCGGCACGCTGCCCGTAGGCGTAACCACCCGCGTGCAGGTAGGCGTGGGCGAGGTCCGCGTCGTCCTGCCACTGGCGGCCGTCGATCAGGGCCTGGAGGCCGGTGCCGTAGTCGCCGGGTCTTGCGCCGAAGACGCGCCACCCGGCGCGCTCGCGCGCCTCGTCCGGCGCGGCGCCCTCGGCTTGCAGCCGCGCCTGCTCCGCCAGCACGCGGGCGCGGATCGGGTTGACGTCCGCCGGCTCGTCGAGATCCGCCACGGCGCGCACGGCGGCGTCGAACAGCGCCACGAGGTTGGAGAAGGCATCGCGGAAGAAGCCGGACACGCGCAGCGTCACGTCCACGCGCGGGCGGCCGAAGTTGGCCATCGGCAGGATCTCGAAGTCCACCACGCGATGGCTGCCTTGCGCCCACTTGGGCCGCACGCCGAGCAGGGCCATGGCCTGGGCGATGTCGTCGCCGCCGGTGCGCATGGTCGCCGTGCCCCAGACCGACAGGCCCACCGCGCGCGGATATTCGCCGTGTTCCTGCAGGTGCCGTTCGATCAGCAGGTTGGCCGCGCGCAGGCCGAGCGTCCACGCCGTGCGCGTGGGCACCGCGCGGGTATCCACCGAATAGAAGTTGCGGCCGGTGGGCAGCACATCCGGCCGGCCGCGCGAGGGCGCCCCGCTCGGGCCGGGTGGCACGAAGCGCCCGGCGAGGCCGCGCATTAGCTGCGTCAGTTCCTGTGCGCCGCAGGCGTCCAGCCGTGGCGCCACTTCCTGGCGCAGCCGGGCGAGAACCTGCGCGGTGTGCGGCAGGGGTGCCTCGTCGTCCAGCCCCCCGTCAAGCAGGCGCAGTGCCAGCATTTCCAGCCGCTCGCGCGTGTCGCCATGGTGGCGCCACGGGCCGGCGTCGATGTCCGCCAGCAGCGCCGGGCGTGGCCCCAGCCACGGCGCGGCCCAATCGGCGTCGAGCGGGTCGAAGTCGTCGCCCAGCGAGAGGTCGGCGCCCATCGCCGACAGCAGCCCCGCCCGGGCGTCCCGGCCATCGCCCACCGGAAAACGCGCCAGCGCCGCCAGCGTGTCCCGGCGCTGCACGCCGGCCGGAGACTGGCCGAACACGTGCAGGCCATCGCGGATCTGCGACTCCTTGAGTTCGCACAGCCACGCATCGGTGCGATTCAGCAGCGCGTCTTCCTCCTCGCCGCCGGCCGGCGCCGCCAGCCCCAGTTCCGTGTGCAGCTGCTGGCCGACAATCGTCGCCAGGATCTCCTTGCGCAGCAGCCGGGCGCGGCGCGCGTCCACGGTCAGCGCCTCGTAGTACTCGTCCACCTGCCGCTCCAGATCCTGCAGCGGCCCGTAGTTCTCGGCGCGCGTGAGCGGCGGCATCAGGTGATCGATGATCACGGCCTGCGTGCGGCGCTTGGCCTGCGCGCCCTCGCCCGGATCATTGACGATAAACGGGTACAGGTGCGGCAGCGGACCGAGGATGGCGTCCGGCCAGCAGGCGTCGGAGAGCGCCACGCTCTTGCCCGGCAGCCATTCGAGGTTGCCGTGCTTGCCCACGTGCACGATGGCGTCGATGCCGAACACGTGGCGCAGCCAGAAGTAGAACGCGAGGTAGCCGTGCGGCGGCACGAGTTCGGCATCGTGATAGCTCGCGTAGCCATCCAGGCCATCGCCGTCCACCCCATAGGCGCGCGCGGGTTGAATGCCGACGAACACCTGCCCGGTGCGCACGCCGGCGATCATGAAGCGGCCCTGACGCACCATCGGGTCGGCTTCGGGCGCGCCCCAACGCGCGGTCATCGCGTCCTGAAGCGCCGCCGGCAGCGCCGCCAGCCAGCGCCGGTAGTCGTCCACCGTCACGCTCTGGAACACGGGCCGCACGGCGTGCTGGTCGAGGTCGTTGGTGATGCCGCGCGTCAGGCCCTGCATCAGCGCATCGCCGTTCTCCGGCAGCGCGTCGATGGCGTAGCCCTCGGCATGGAGGGCGGCCAGGATGTGCACGACCGACGCCGGCGTATCGAGCCCCACGCCGTTGCCGATGCGCCCTTCGCTGGCCGGATAGTTGGCCAGCACCAGCGCCACGCGCTTCCCGGCGTTGGGCAGCGTGCGGAGCCGGCACCAGCGGTGCGCCAGTTCCGCCACAAAGCGCACGCGCTCCGCGTCCGGCTGGTATTGCACGATGTCCGCCTCGGTGTGCGGGCAGCGGTAGGCCAGCCCCTTGAAGCTGACCGCGCGCGTGATGATCCGCCCGTCGACCTCGGGCAGCGCGATGTGCATCGCCACGTCGCGCGTGCCCAGCCCCTGGCTGTCGGCGAGCCAGTCCTCGCGATTGCCGCCGCTCAGGATCACCTGGAGTACCGGGGCATCGTTGGCGAGCGGGGCGTCCGCCTCGCCATCGACGCTGTCGAGCGAGGCCACGGCGAACGCCGTGGTGTTGAGGACGAGCGCCACCTCGTGCGCATCGCACAGGCGCTGGAGCACTTCACGGCAGAGCGGTGCCTTCAGCGAGGTCACCGCCAGCGGCAGCGGGCGCAGGCCGGCATCGAGCAAGGCATCGGCGATGGCGTCGAAGACGGCCGTGTTGCCGGCCTGCAGGTGCGAGCGGTAGAACAGCAGCGCCACCACGGGGGCGTCGTCGGCCAGCCCGTGGGCGGCCCAGCGCGCGGCCCAGTCCTCGACGGTGGCGACCGTCCGTTCCGGGTGATGGATGGCGGCTTCGGGCAGCACCTGCGGCGGCAGCGCGGGTGTGCCCCAGCCGAAGGCATGGTGAGCCAGACAGCGGAAAAACTGCTCGGCGTTGCCGGCGCCGCCTTCGCGCAGGTAGTGCCAGAGCTGATGGGACAGCGCGGCGGGCGCGTTGCCGTGCCGGGCGAGGTTGTCGTCCTCGGCCAGATCGCCGGACCCCATCACCAGCAACTGGCCACGCGCGCGGGCCAGTTCCGGCAGCCGCTCCAGCCCGTAAGCCCAGTCGTTGACGCCGCCCAGATGGTCCACCACCACCACGCGCGCGTGCTGGAGCACTTCGTCGATATAGAGATCGAGCGAGGCCGGCTGGCGCAGGTACATCTGGTTGGCCAGCCGCACGGACGGGTAACCGGGGCCGAGGCGCGGCACCGCGCCGGCCAGCAGCGACAGCGTGGTATCTGCCGCGCTCAGGACGACGATCTCGCCGGGCGTCTGCGCGATGCGCAGCACGACAGCGCTGTCCTCGACAAAGCCGCCGGGCCGGGTGGACAGCAGGTGCATGGGTCAGCGCGCCGACAGCGCGGCGCTGCCGAGGAAGCCGGCGACGAGGGTGGCGGGGATCATGGCGGTGTGCATGCGGAATCCAGTGGCGGGGCGGGTCGCGTGAAGGCGATCAGGATAAAGAGATGTGGGGTGGCTGTCCATCGGCGGCGGACGACGGTGATGGCGCCGCGCGCCGCGCCCGACGCCATTCCCGGAAGGCGCCCAGCGCGATGGCGAGCAAGGCCAGCGCCAGCGCTATCGGGCCATGGTGCGAGCGGGCGGGCGATGCCGCCGCTACCGGCGCCACGCGCGGAACGAGGTGTTGACCCGTCACCGACTGGGCGCGGTCGGCCTGTGGCGATGGGGCGGGTGCTGGCGCGGGCGCGGGCGTCGGCGTCGGCGTCGGCGTCGGCGCAGCCTTCGCCGTCATCGACGGCCGCGCCACCGGCCCCGGCGCCACCACCGCATCGGCCAACTCCCGGCCCAGCGCGTGCAGCAGCGCCGGGTCCACCCGCGCGGCCCGGCCCGCCTGCGCGATGTGCGCCATCAGCACCGGGTTGCCGCAAGTATTGGCCGTGCACGAGAGGCCGTCCCGCCGCACGGCATCCGCGTAGCGGCGCAGCAGCTCGGCGCGTTCTTCGTCCGTGAAGCGATAGCTGCCCTGCCGGTCCACCTCGAGCAGCCGCGCCAGGATGCCCTGCTGCGCGTGCGGATTGGCCTGCCGGAAGAAGGCGTCCATGCCGAGGCCGAGCTTGTCAGCCACGTAGACGTCATAGGTGCGCTGCCAGAACTCGCCCGGCATCTGCTCCGGCACGGTGGCCTGGAAGCCGTAAAGATGCTCGATCTCCTTATACATCTCACGCGCGCCGGCATAGCCCGAGCGCTGCATCGCGCCGATCCACTTCGGGTTCCATTGCCGCGCGTTCAACTCCGTGGCCAGCCACGTGCGGGCATCCACGGTATCCGTCTCGCCGGCGCGGCGCAGGTTGTGCAGCCAGAAGCGCGGCGCCTGCCCGCGCACCGCGCGCGTGGCGGCGGTCAGGCCGCCGGCGTACTGGTAGGTATCGTCGTTGTCCAGCGCGCCGTACAGCGTGCTGGTGCGCGAGAACAGCACGGCCTCGTTCGAGGCCAGATGGCTCGCCAGCGCATCCGGCGCGCTGGCGCCCCAGCCTTCGGCCGAATAGGCGAAGTTCATGTAGCGCAGGTACTGCCGCGCGAGGGCGTCCGGGCCGTCCTGCGCATCGCGGCTCTGCTCCACCATCTGCTGCACGCCGATGGCGTAGTTGCCGGGCTTGGCGGCGAACACGCGGGCGCGGGCCAGTTTGCCGGCGGTGTCCGGGTCCGTGCCCCGGGCGACCAGCGCGGCGGCCACCGTGCGGTCGTGACGGCTGATGGCGTTGTCGCCGGCGGCAGCGGCCAGCCGCGCGGCCTTGTCAAGCAGCGCCACCTTGTCGCCAAACCCATCGCGGTAGATGCCGGAAATCGTCAGTAGCACGTTCACACGCGGCCGGCCCAGTTCGGCATCGGGAATCAGCCGCACGTCCTCCACGCCGCCGCGCGCGTTCCATACCGGCGTCACGCCCATCAGCCAGAGCGCCTCGGCCTCCATCGCGCCCTGATGCCGTTCCGTTTCGCCGTACCAGAGCACCATCGACACCGACTCCGGCAGCCGCCCCGTTTCCTGCCGATAGCGCGCCAGCGTCTGCGCGGCCATGGTCTTGCCGAGCGCCCACGCTGCCGGCGTGGGGATCTTCGCGCCATCGAAGGCATGGAGGTTGCGGCCCGTGGGCAGGCCGTCGGGCGTGCGCACGGGGTCACCGAGCGGCCCGGTCGGCAGATAGCGGCCCGACAACACGGTGACGAGGCCATCCAGTTCGCCCCGGGGCGATGCGCGCAGATCGGCCAGCCATTGCCGGGCGAGTTGGAGCGCGGCCCGCACAGTAGGCGCCTGATCGTCGGCCAGTCCGTCCAGCGACGGCGCGCGGCCGGCGACCAGATCCTCGGCCCAGCCGTGCACCCGGGCGTCATGGGCGGAATTGCGCAGTTGGGACGACAGCAGCAGCGCCAGCGCGTCCGCCTGATCGGCCTCGGGCGGCATCTCGCCGAGCGCGTGGATGCCCAGCGGCATCGGCTCGGCCTCCACCTTGTGCAGGAAGGCGTGCAGGATCGGCTCGATCTGCGCCCACGGCGCGTCGGCATCGAGACCCAGTTGCTGGTCGAGCTTCAGCGTGCGCATCTGGGCGATGGCCTGCTGCCGGTACTGCGCCGATAGCTCGGGCGAGCTGCCCCGCGTGGCCTCGGCCTGCTCGATGGCTTCGTCGAGCTGCGCCAGCACGGGCGGCTGGCCGGCGCTGGCCAGCAGCGGCGACAGATGGCTCACCAGCACGGCGGCGCTGCGGCGCTTGGCCTGGATCGCCTCGCCGCCGCCATCCTGGATGTAGACGTAGGCGTTGGGCAGGTCGCCGAGCAGCACTTCGGCGCTGTCGTCGCCAGCCTGCCCCACCTGCTTGCCGGGCAGCCACTCCAGCGTGCCGTGCCGGCCCACGTGCACCACGGCATCGGCGCCGAAGGCATGGCGATACCAGAGATAGGCGGCGAGGTAGGAATGCGGCGGTGGCGTGATGGTGTCGTGCGAGGTATCCATCGCGCGCGCGAAGGTCGAGCGCAGCGGCTGGGGGCCGACGAACACATTGCCGAAACGCAGGCCCGGAATCACGAAGGCCGGCTCGCCCTGTGGGTCGCGCGCCACCATCAGCGGATTGCGCTCGGGCGGGCCCCAGGCCCGCGTCACGGCGGCGCGGAAGGCGGGCGGCAGCGCGTCGAACCAGCGCCGGTACTGCGCCATCGGCAGCAGCGTGACGTGGCCGCCGCGCACCATGCGCGCCAGCTCGCCGGGCGACCAGGTTTCGATGTTGCGCCCGTTCGCTTCCAGCAGCGCGGTCAGCGTGGCGGTGTCTGGCAGGTCATCGCCCGTTTGATAACCCGCCGCGCGCAGCCGCTGCAGGATCTGCGTGAGCGACGGCAGCGTGGCCAGGTAGCTGGCGCCGAGATTGCCGCGCCCGGGCGGGTTGTTGTAGTAGAGCACCGCCACGTGCTTGCTGGCGGGCGGCTTGTCCTGCAGCGCGATCCAGCGGCGCACGCGCGCCACGATGGCGTCCACGCGCTCGGGCACCGCCGCGCTGCGCTGGCTCCCCTCCCCGCCTTCCTGCGTGGCGAACAGGATCGGCTCGGTCGCCCCGCTGCGCTCGGGTGCGGTCAGCAGCAACGGCAGCCGCTCCCCGGCGATGCCACGTACATCGGCACGCCAGCCGGCTTCGCTGTCGCGCGTGGCAATCAGGTTGATCGTGTGCAGGCCGTGCCGCGCCAGCCAGTCCTTGTCCTCGGCGCGCGGAATGGTCAGGTTCAGCGCCAGCAGTGCGCGCAACGGCGACACGCCATCCTGCGTGACCAGCGCATCGAGCCCGGAAAGCGGCCAGCCGAACACCGGCACCGCGCCCACGCCCTGGCGCTCGAGCGCGGCGATCAGGGCGTCGATATGGGCGAGGTCACGCTGGCGGTAGTGGGTGGCGTAGAAGGCGATGCCGACCAGCGGCGCGCCGTCGGCAACGATGCCGGCCTGCCGGTACCACTTGAGGTAGTCCGCCAGCGACGCGAACGGCTGCGCCGCGCGGGGATGGTAGATGCCGGCCGCCGGCGCAGGGCGCACGGCGGGCACGGCGACCACGTCCTGCGCCGGCAGCCCTTGCATGCGCTGCCGCGCCGCCACGGCGAGAGCGAGGAAGGCGGCGAGGTTGTCCACGCCGCCCGCTTCCCAATAGGGCTGCGCGGCATCGGCAACATCGCGCCGGGCCGCTACCGGGCCCCACGCCGCATCGACGCTCTCCGCCGGGGCGCCGAAGACCAGCGCACCACGCGCGGCGGCCTGGCGCACGCCGGGTGCCATCGCGCGCAGCACCGCGGTCGGGGCGAATCGTGCATAGATGACATCGGCGTGCGCCAGCGTTGCGGCGTCCGGGGCATCGGTGCGGAAGGTGAACATGGCCAGCGCGTTGCCGTGCGCAGCGCGGAAGGCGGCTTCGGCGGCGGGCAGCAGGTGGGCGTTCGACGTGACGACAAGCACGCGCACCGGCGCGGCAGCGACCGCGGCGACTGCAGCCCCCACCGAAGTGGGCAGCAGCAGGCAGCAGAGCAGCGCGAGCCACAGGCGCAGGCAGCGGGCGACGGCAGGATGGGGAGTCACTCGGAGGGGGTAGGATGGCATGACGGGCAGCACACTGCACATCGCGGAAGCGGCTGGCCCGGCATTTTACCCGCAGTGGATGCGGCAGCCGCGCGCCATTCGTACGTATGTTTGATGCGTGCAGATCACCTGCTGTTGCGCGCCACCCACGCGGGTGTTGTTTTTTTCATCGGATGGGCGCCGGCGGTCCGCTTTGCAATGTTGACCATGACAGGCAATTACGTCACACAGCCGCCGGTAGTAATCACAAAGTATGGCGCCGGAATCGCCCCGGATCGCGCCCGGATCCCCGCAATCACGGGGCGGGAGGCCAATGGGCGAACAATCTACTCATCCAGGTAAGTGGCGGCAATCATCCTTGTGGGCGACGCCACATGCATTGTGGTGACCCATCGTGTACCTCGCGGCGAATCGACTATATTTGACCTATGGCGCGCACATCCCGAATCACCCAGCCGTAAGACAGCCCTGGAGGTAACTGCCATGCGTTCGCTTGCCAACTTGTTCAGTCCGCCGACGCCAGAGAAGATCGCCGAGAAGGAACTGCAAGACATGAGGCTGACGCTTTTTCAGGCAGAGCGTCGCCTGCTGGAAGCGCAGATGCAAGTCGATTACTACCGCAACATGATCTCGTTCCTCGAGGAAGTGGGCGCGACCGGTGTCGAAGGCGTGGCGGACCGTCGCCATGCGGCCATGTCGCCGACCCCCGGGGCACCCGCCCTGCCGCCGGCCTCGCAGCCCGCGCGCGTGGCGCCGGGCCTGACCACCGTCCCCATCGTACCCTCGGCCGCCTGACCGTTCCTTCGCCCGGCCGGCATGCCCGGCTGTGCGATACTCGCCGCGTTCGATGCCATGCCGCCCCCACTCCGGGGCGGCATGCGCACGTCTGCACCAGACTTCAAGGAACCGGCCCATGAGCACCCTTCTGCCCGCGATTGACCTCGAGACCGCGCCAAACCCCACGCACAGCGTGATCTGGATGCACGGCCTTGGCGCCGATGGCAACGATTTCGTCCCCGTCGTGCCCGAACTGGGCCTGCCCGCCACGCTGGCGGTGCGCTTCATCTTCCCGCATGCCCCGGCGATTCCCGTCACCTGCAACAACGGCTACGTCATGCCGGCCTGGTATGACATCTATTCGCTCGACGAAGCCGGCCGGCGCGCCGACGAGGCGGGCATCCGCACCTCGTGCGAGGCCATCCGCGCGCTGATCGCGCGCGAGAACGCGCGCGGCGTGCCGACCAGCCACATCGTGCTGGCCGGGTTCTCGCAGGGCGGCGCCATCGCCTACACCACGGCGCTGACGCACCCGGAGACGCTGGCCGGAGTGATCGCGCTCTCGACCTACATCCCCTCGCCAGACCTGATCGCCGCCGAGGCCACGCCCGCCAATGCCGCCACGCCGGTGTTCGCCGCGCACGGCACGGAGGACGACGTGGTGCCGCTGGGCCTGGGCACGCGCGCCCGGGACTTCCTCACCGCGCGGGAGCAGCCGGTGGCCTGGCACACGTACCGCATGCCGCACTCGGTCTGCCTGGAAGAAATTGCCGATATCGGCCAGTGGCTGCGCGAGCGGCTGGCATGATTCCCACCACGCCCCCGCCCCGCATCGATTTCAACACCCGCAAGGCGCTGCTGTTCGCGCTGACGGCCGAGCGGCTGGCAGCGTTCTACGAACACGGCAAATGGATGACCGACGCGCAGGGCGCCACGCTGGCCGGGATGTGGCTGTCGCGCTCCAAGCTGCAACTGGCGCTATCGGAACGGCGCCTGCTCTCGGAGCTGAGCGATCAGTTCGCGCGCCAGTTGTCCGAATCGCTCTCGCGGGAAGCCGGCCTCTACGCGACGCACGAGATGATGGAAGCGCTCGATCCGAACTACCAGTCCGCCTTCGCCCATGACATGCTGGACGAATGCGAACGGCTGCTTCATGAGAACGGCGTGACCGAGTGAGAGCTAGGGCTCAGACCGGGCTCAGACCGCGCGGCGCACCGGATTGAGTGCCTCGCCGTCCAGTCGCCGGAACACGAAGGCCGACAGCAGCGTGATGATGCCCACCGCCAGGAAGGCCAGCCGATAGGCGGGCGCGGCCACGCCCAGCTCGTTCGAGAACAGGCTGACGAGCCCGCCGCCAATCGTCACGCCCAGGCCGATGGCCAGCATCTGCACCATCGAGAACAGGCTGTTGCCGCTGCCGGCGTCCTCGCGCGAGAGGCCCTTCAGCGTCACGCTGTTCATGGCCGCGAACTGCATCGAGTTCGAGGCCCCGAACGTGGCCAGTTGCAGGATGGACAGGGCCAGCGGCCAGCCCGGCGACATCGCCGCGAACGAGGCAATCGAGGCCCCCACGATCAGCGTGTTCACCAGCAGGAAGTTGTCGTAGCCGTAGCGGTTGACCAGCGGCACGATCCAGCGCTTGGACACGGTCCCGGCCACCGCCACCGGCAGCAGCATCAGGCCCGAATGGAACGGCGAATAGCCGAGCTGCAACTGCATCAGCAGCGGCAGCAGGAACGGCACCGCGCCGGAACCGATGCGGCAGACCAGATTGCCCACCAGCCCCACGCTGAAGTTCGGCTCGCGGAACAGCGCCAGCCGGAACAGCGGCGTGGCGTGCCGGCGTGCATGGGGGATATAAAGCAGCGCGGCGACGATGCTGACGGCGGCCAGCCCCAGGCTCCACAGCAGCGCGTGGGATGCGCCGTGCGGCACGTCCAGCGCCAGCGAGAACGCCACCATGCATAGCGACAGCAGCCCGCAGCCGACCCAGTCGAACGGCGGCGCCACGCCGGCCTCCCCCGCCGGCAGGTAGCGGCGCACCGCCAGCAGGCCGACCAGCCCCACCGGCACGTTGATCAGGAAGATCCAGTGCCAGGACGCGCTCTGCACCAGCCAGCCGCCCAGCACCGGGCCGAAGATCGGCCCCACCTGCCCGGCGATCGACACGAACGCCAGCGCGGCGATGTACTGCTCGCCCGGGATATTGCGCAGCACGGCCAGCCGGCCGATCGGCAGCAGCATCGAGCCACCCACGCCCTGCAGCACCCGCGCGATCACCAGTTGCGTGAGCGTATGGGCCGTGGCGCAGTAGATGGAGCCGAGCACGAAGATCAGGATGGCGCAGAAGTACACGCGCCGCGTGCCGAACTTGTCGGCGAGCCAGCCGGAGGCGGGGGTCAGCATCGCCATGGTCAGCGTGTAGGCCACCACCACCGGTTTGAGGTCGAGGGGCTTTTCGCCGAGGCTGTGCGCCATCGAGGGCAGCGCGGTGTTGACGATGGTCGTGTCCAGCGTCTGCATGAAGAAGCCGGCGAAGACGATCCACAGCATGGCCTTCTGCGAGGCAACGGCTGGGCTGGCGGGGGCTGAAGCGGTGGTCATGGTGATTCTTTGTAATCCCTGGTCGGCAGTGGCCAGGAACAATGGACCTTATGGTAAACACCGGGCTGCCCATCGGGAACCCCTCTGGCGTTATTGACTGCAATCGGAAAAGCCGATGACAATGGCCCGATGCTCAATCCCGTCTGGATCCAGACCTTCGCCACCGTGGCGACGGCGCGCAGTTTTACCGATGCTGGCCGCCAGCTCGGCCTCTCGCAATCGTCGGTCAGCGACCATATCCGCCGGCTCGAAGACAGCGTGGGGCGGCGCCTGTTCGTGCGCGACACCCACTCCCTGCGTCTGACTGCCGATGGCGAAGCGCTGCTGGTCCACGCCCGGCTAATCCTGGAGGCGCTGGCGCGCGCAGAATCGCAGTTCAGCGCGCCCCGGCTGCGCGGCCGCGTGCGGCTGGGCACTTCGGACGACCTCGCCCAGGGCCCGCTGCCCAATGTGCTGGCGGCGTTCCGCGACACCCATCCCGACGTGGAACTCGAAATCACCATCGGCATGACCGGCAAGCTCTATGAATTGGTCGATGCCGGCATGCTGGATCTGATGATCGGCAAGCGGCGCGAGGGCGACCGGCGCGGCGTGTCGCTGTTCCGGGGGCCGCTGGAATGGCTGGCCCGGCCGGGCACGGTGATCGACGTGCGCCAGCCGCTGCCGCTGATTCTGGTGAACGAGCCCAGCGTCACGCGCTCGATTGTGCTCGCCACGCTGGCCAAGGCCGGCTGGCCCTGGCGCGTGGTCTGCGCCAGCAGCAGCCACTCCGGCTGCATCGCGGCCGCGCGCGGCGGGCTCGGCATCACCGTGCGGGCGCATGCGCTGGCGGGGCGCGGGCTGGTGCCGCCCGTCAACAGTCAGGAGTTGCCGGCGCTGCCAGAAGTGGAATTTATCTCGCTGGCGGCTGGCCGCCTGTCGGAGCCGGCGGAGACGCTGCTGACGCTGCTGCGCAAGAGTGATCTGCGCGCATCGCGCATGGATTGAGGCGTCAGCAGCCCGCTTCGTCGCCGATTCAGCCGAGCGTGCGCAGCGCCTGATAGGCCGTGAGCAGGTGGTAAGGCGTGGTGGACGGCATTTCGGCGCGCACCACCTCGCCGTCCGGCGCCACGCATTCGTGCCAGCCATCGGCATGGAGAAAACGGCTGCGGAAGCGGTCGATCCACTGCTCGAGTTCGATCAGCGGCGCCGCGTCTTGCTCCACGGTGCCCTTTACGGCCAACGCGCGGGCGAATTCGGTCTGGGCCCAGATCCGCTGGGTACCGTCCTGCAGCGTGCCGTCGAGATCCAGCGCTGCGCTGACACCGAGTGTGTCATTGATCACACCATGGGTGCGTGCGAAGTCGTACGCGCGGCGCAGCGAGGCCGGCAACGGCGTATCGGCGAACAGGGCCGGCGCCATCATCACCAGCGAATACCACTCGAACTGATGTCCCGGCTCGATCCGGTTGCCGGGCGTGCCCTGCGGCTGCTCGGCCACGCAGCCATTGGCGGGATCGACGAAACGCTCCGCCACGGCCGCCGCCATCTCTGGCAGGCGGGCGGTGAACCAGCTATCGCCCGTGACCTCGCACGCGGCGAGGTAGGCCTCCGTCAGGTGCATGACCGGGTTCTGGAGCACGCCGCCGCCGTTGACCGCAAAGTTGGGCGACAAAGCCGCGTGATAGAGGCCGTTTCCGTCGCCGAATCGATTCTCGATCACATCCACGGTGCGGCGCAGGGTCTCGAGCGCCGCCGCACTGCCCCCGGCGCGATGGTAGTGGGCGCAGGCGAAGACCACGAAGGCGTGGGTGTAGAGGTCGCGCGTGGTGTCGCGCGGCGCGCCATCGGCATCGGTGCTGTAGATCCAGCCGCCTGCGCCATCGCCGAAATAATGCTGGAGCGAGGCGAACAGCGTATCGGCATGCGCGAGGTGGCCGGCGGTGGCGAAGACGTACAGTTGCCGCGCGCAGGCCATCGCCCGGAAACGCTTGTCTGGCAAGGGCTGGCTGGTGGCGCCATCGAGCGCCTCATGCGCCAGCCGGAGGTCTGCCCGCCAGCCGGGACCGGTCCAGGCGGGCAGGATGGCCGTGTCGAAATGGGCGATCAGCGAGGCGATCCGTTCGGAAAGTGTCGGAGAGGCGAGCATGGGGGTGAGCGAAATGCGGGCGCTGCCGCGTTGCGCGGCCACTGCCCAGGCGACACAAGATACTGGAAATGACAGGGCGGCGGAAGGCGCCAGGCGCCGCGCGCGCCGCACGGCGGCAGATGACACTGGCAAAGCGGCCATGCGGTGCTATGTTGAAAGTCCACCACCGGTCGTAACTCTGCCCTCCGGGAGAACCGCCATGTCCGCTCATCCCACGACAATCGCCGACCACCGTCGCACCCTCGTGATGCATGTGATGGAAGACCCACCCGGACGCTATACATGGCGCATCGTGGTGGAGGAGAAATGCGGAGGCGCCGAATGCGACAGCATGATCGAGGCGGCCACCGACTACGGCTCCCAGGCTGAGGCCGAAGCGGCCTGCTGGGCCGCCGGCAACAGCATGCTCGACGGCCAGCGCGCGGCAAGCGAACTGCCCGGCATGTATCCGAAGGACATGCGCCATTAGACGCATCGAACATCCGTTTGGCAGGAATTAAGCGACGTTAGCGCTTGTTTGCCCTTGATCCACCGTGGCCGCCGGCCTAGTCTGAAAGCGTGGCGGCACACGGCACGGGACGCTTTGTCCCGTTTTTTCCCGTATGCCTCTCGGAGAAAAGCGATGGACAAGCCCACTGTCAGCCCCCGCCGCTTTGTCGAACTGATGAACGAGCGGCTCGCCCGGCATCCTCTCTATCGTGAAGGGATGCACGTCTACGCCATCCCGCCGCATTCCGACCATCCGCGCAGCCTGGTCTGCGTGGGCCCGCGCGGCACCGAGGGCATCTGTGCCACCATCGAGAACATCGTGCGGGGCGAATGCGATGTCTTCCCCGAATTCCCGCCCGACCCACATCGCCGCCCCGGACACGAATCGCGTGCGCGGTAAGACAATTCGCCGAAATCCCGCTTCCGGCAGTGCGCCCCCGAAAAAATCAGGCCACCCTGGCCTGCGATATTGACCGGCCCTAGATACAATGGCCTCCGCATCCCCTGCCCGGAGCGCCAATGAAAAGAGCTTTCGAAGCCGATGGCAGCGTCGCGGACCTGCCATCCGCCCCTGCCGACACCGCCAGTTCGCCGAGCCCGTCTGCCCCCGCCAGCGCTGAGGCGCGTGCCGCCGCCGTGGCGGCGACCATCGCCCGCACAGCGGTGGAGCAGGCCGACCATGCGATGCGCCACTGGACCGGTCCCTTGCCGGACCGGCTCCGCATCGGCTCTCCCGAACACCTGCGCATGTTCTGCAACATGCTGCTGCAGACCCACAACCCCTACAAACCGTCCGTGATCGACTGGCCGGTGCTGCCGCCCGATGCGCTGCGCCGGGTGACCTCGCTGCCGATCTGGGACATCGCCGTGCAGACCGAGGGCCGTGCGTCCATCCGCGTGCACAGCTATGCCCGCACCGTGCGCGACCCGCTGCTGCGCAGCGCGCTGGAGATGGATGCCGACGAGGAAGCGCGCCACAAGGTGGTGCTGGCCAAGCTGGTGGAGGCGTATGGCATCACGCTGGCGCCCGAACCCGAGTACCTGCCGCCCGCCGACCCCGAATGGGGCTGGCTGGTGACCGGCTACAGCGAGTGCATCGACAGCTTCGCCGCGTTCGGGCTGTTCGCCGCCGCCAAGGACTCCGGCTTCTTTCCGGCCGAGCTGGTCGAGACATTTGAGCCCGTGATCCAGGAAGAAGGCCGCCATATCCTGTTTTTTGCGAACTGGGTGGCGTGGTACCGCGCCAGCCTGCCGTGGTGGCGCAAGCCCGCCTTCGCCTGGAAGGTCTGGCGGGTCTGGTTCTTCCTGATCCGCGAACGCATCGGCATCGCGCGCGGCATCGACGTGGATGTGGACGGCGCCGCCCAGGATGCGAATTTTCCGATGAACGCCGCCGACACATTGGGCCAGACGCTCTCCCCCGGCGCCATGATCGACCTCTGCCTGGCCGAGGACGCGCGGCGCATGGCGGGGTATGATGCGCGGCTTCTGCGCCCGACCACTGTGCCCCGGCTGGCCCGGCTGGTGCGCCGCTTTCTCAAATGAATCTGGAATTGACGCACGCCATGGCGTTTGGATTGTCCCTGCTGGTCCTGCTGATCTGGTGCGTACTGGTCTTCGCCCGCGACGGCTTCTGGCGCGTGCGCAAGCCCGCGCCCTCCCCCCGCCCGGCCGCGTGGCCGCCCGTCGTCGGCATCATCCCCGCCCGCAATGAGGCCGATGTGATCGGCCGCGCCGTGACCGGCGTGCTGGGCCAGCACTACGCGGGCCGGCTTCACCTGATCGTGGTGGACGACCACAGCAGCGATGGCACCGCCGATATCGCCCGCGCCGCTGCGCTGTCGATCGGCAAGGCCGACCAGCTCACCGTGGTGGCGGCACGCGACCTGCCTGCCGGCTGGAGCGGCAAGGTCTGGGCGCAGTCCGAGGGGCTGGCCGCCGCCGACGTGCAGATGCCGGACGCCGGCTTCGCCTTCCTCACCGACGCCGACATCTGGCATGGCCCGGAAACGGTGACAGAACTGGTGGCCCGCGCCGAGCACGAGCGCCGCGACCTCGTTTCGCTGATGGTGCGCCTGCGCTGTGAATCAGCCTGGGAACGCATGATCGTGCCGGCTTTTGTCTTCTACTTCGCCAAACTCTACCCGTTCGCGCGGGTGGCAGACCCGTCGAGCCGCGTTGCGGCGGCGGCGGGTGGCTGCATGCTGGCGCGGCGCTCGGCGCTGGCCCGTATCGGCGGTTTCCATGCCATTCGCGGGGAGTTGATCGACGATTGCAGCCTGGCGGCGCGGATCAAGGAAGGCGGCCCGATCCGGCTCGATCTGGCGGACGACAGCGTCTCGCTGCGTCCCTACGACGACTGGGAAAGCCTCTGGAACATGATCGCGCGCAGCGCCTACACCCAGTTGCACTACTCGCCCTGGATGCTGGCCGGCGCCACGCTCGGCATGATCCTGACCTACCTGGCCCCACCGGCGCTGGCGCTGGCCGGTGGCGCCGCGGTGTGGCCGGCGTGGCTGGCGTGGATTCTGATGGCGGTCAGCTATCGGCCGATGCTGCGCGAATACCGGCAGCCGGCCTGGCTGGCACCGCTGCTGCCGCTCACCGCGCTGTTCTATCTGGGCGCGACGCTGGATTCGGCGCGCCGTTACTGGCTACGCCGGGGCGGCCAGTGGAAAGGCCGCGCCCAGGCGCCGATCCGCTCGTGAGCGCGATCGCTCTATCTGTATCTAATAGTGCTAGTTGAGATAGCCGGCCTCGCGGAACCAGGTCAGGGCGTCACGCAGCCCCTCCTGATACGGCCGCGGCGTGTAGCCAAGTTCGCGCCGCGCCTTGTCCGACGTGAAGAACATCCGGTATTGGGACATCTTCAGGCCGTCAACGGTCACGAACGGCTCCTTTCCGGTGAAACGCGCCACGGTCTCGGCCACCCGCGCCAGCGGGTACAGCGGCCAGCGTGGCAGTTGCACGGTGGGCGGCTTGCGGCCGGTCATGCCGGCGATGTCCTGCAGCATCTGCTGCAAAGTGACGTCCTGACCACCCAAAATATACCGTTCGCCGATCTTGCCGCGCTCCAGCGCCAGGAAATGGCCGGTAGCGACGTCATCGACATGGGCGAGGTTCAGGCCCGTATCGACGAACGCCGGGATCTTGCCCGTGGCCGCCTCGACGATGATCCGCCCGGTGGGCGTCGGCCGTACATCGCGCGGGCCGATCGGCGTGGACGGATTGACGATGACCGCCGGCAAACCCTCGGCGACCAGGCGCTCCACTTCGCGCTCGGCCAGCACCTTGCTGCGCTTGTAGGCGCCGATGGCCTCGTGGCCGGCCATGGCAGCCGTCTCGTCCACGGGCGCCGTGGCGCCGGCCACCCGGAGCGTGGCCACGCTGCTGGTGTATACAATGCGCTCCACGCCGGCCTGTCGGGCGGCTTCCATCACGGTGACGGTGCCATCCACGTTGGATCGGACGATTTCCTCGGGATCGGGCGCCCAGAGCCGGTAATCGGCCGCCACGTGGAACAGATAGCGCACGCCCGCCATCGCGCGCGACATGGACGCCGCGTCGCGCATATCGCCCTCCACCACCTCCACAGGCAACCCGGCAAGGTTGGCACGCGGGCTGGTGGCCCGCACCAGCACCCGGACCTGGAAACCCCGGTCGAGGGCCTGCCGCATCACAGAAGAGCCAAGAAAACCCGACGCGCCTGTCACCAAAATGCAATTGTTAATTTCAGTTCCCCTGTCTACAGATTGCCATTTTGGGCCGTTAAGGCCCTAAACCACGCGCATTGTGACCCAAAAGCCCGTGTTGGCCGCAGCCAACGTGCCAGACAGAAATTTCTGCACCGGTATATAGTAACCACCGTGAGCCGGAAAGTGATGCCGGCATACCAAGATAAGAAAATGTTGAATATTCGTCAGTGGGTCGGGGGGCCGTCCCTATGCAGGTAATACTCGCCCAGCCTCGGGGCTTCTGTGCCGGCGTGGTCCGTGCGATCGAGATCGTCGACCGCGCGCTCGTCAAGCACGGCGCTCCCGTCTACGTCCGGCACGAGATTGTCCACAACAAGCACGTGGTGGAAGGCTTGCGGCAGAAAGGCGCGCGTTTCGTCGAGGAACTGGAAGAAGTGCCCGGTGGAGCCGTCACCATCTTCAGCGCCCACGGAGTCTCGCGGGAAGTCGTGGCGGACGCCCGGCACCGAGCGTTGCACGCCATCGACGCGACCTGCCCGCTCGTCATCAAGGTGCATACCCAGGGCCGCCAGTATGCTGCGGCCGGCCGTCACGTGATCCTGATCGGCCATGCCGGGCACCCGGAGGTGGAAGGCACGATGGGCCAGATCCCCGGCAAGGTGATCCTGGTCCAGAATGAAGCGGAAGTCGCCACGCTGGACCTGCCGATAGATGCCCCCGTGGCCTATATCACGCAGACCACGTTGTCCGTGGACGACACCCGTAATATCATTGCGGCGCTCGCGGCGCGCTTCACCAATTTGGTCGGGCCGAACACGCGCGACATCTGCTACGCCACCCAAAACCGCCAGAGTGCGGTGCGCGAGATGTCGTCGCGGGTGGATGTGATTCTCGTGATCGGGGCGACAAATAGCTCCAATTCCAACCGTTTACGCGAAATTGGCACGGAAAGCGGCGTGCCGAGCTACCTGATTGCCGATGGCAGCGAGCTGGATCCCGCCTGGGTTCGGGACGCCGATGTCGTGGGCATTACCGCGGGGGCCTCGGCGCCCGAGGCGATGGTGGAAGACGTGATCGCGGCGTTACGCCGACTCGGGCCGGTCGAGGTATCGACCATGGAAGGCATCGTGGAACACGCGGAATTCCGCCTGCCGGCCGAATTGGCCGACACAGCACTGGCACAACCCGCCAGCAAGACAACCGAACAGCGCGATGCGCGCCTCGCCGACCAGACGGCGGCAGGCTGAACCGCACCGCCGAACCCTCACAGGAAGCACCCCTTGGCCATTCCGTTTCTGCAGGTCGCCCGCGTTGGCGCCTATATTGCTCGCAAGCACCTCTCCGGGCAAAAGCGCTACCCGCTCGCCCTGATGCTGGAACCCCTGTTCCGCTGCAACCTCGCCTGCTCCGGCTGCGGCAAGATCGACTATCCGGATCCCATCCTGAACCAGCGCCTGTCCGTGGCGGAATGCCTGCAGTCCGTGGACGAGTGCGGCGCGCCCGTGGTGTCCATCGCCGGCGGTGAGCCGCTGCTGCACAAGGACATGCCCGAGATCGTGCGCGGCATCATCGCCCGCAAGCGCTTTGTCTACCTGTGCACCAACGCGCTGCTGATGGAGAAGAAGATCGACCAGTACGAGCCGAGCCCGTACTTCGTGTGGTCGATCCACCTCGACGGCGACCGCGAGATGCATGACCACTCGGTCAACCAGGAAGGCGTGTACGACCGCTGCGTGGAAGCCATCCGCATGGCCAAGGAACGCGGCTTCCGCGTGAACATCAACTGCACGCTGTTCAACGACGCCAAGCCGGACCGCGTGGCCAAGTTCTTCGACTCGGTCAAGGCGATGGGCGTGGACGGCATCACGGTGTCGCCGGGCTATGCCTACGAGCGCGCGCCGGACCAGCAGCACTTCCTGAACCGCAACAAGACCAAGCAGCTGTTCCGCGACATCCTGTCGCGCGGCCGTGCGGGCAAGAACTGGGCATTCAGCCAGTCGACGATGTTCCTGGACTTCCTGGCCGGCAATCAGACCTACAAGTGCACGCCCTGGGGCAACCCGGCGCGCACGGTGTTCGGCTGGCAGCGCCCGTGCTACCTGGTGGGCGAAGGCTACGTGAAGACCTTCAAGGAACTGATGGAAGACACGGACTGGGACGCTTATGGCGTCGGCAACTATGAAAAGTGCGCCGACTGCATGGTCCACAGCGGCTTCGAAGCCACCGCCGTGGCCGACACGTTCTCGCATCCGCTCAAGGCGCTGGGCGTGACCCTGCGCGGCGTGAAGACAACCGGCGCCATGGCCCCGGACATCTCGCTGGACAAGCAACGCCCGGCCGACTACGTGTTCTCGCGCCACGTCGAGATCAAGCTGGCCGAGATCGGCAACCTGAAGAAGGCCCAGGGCAGCCGCGCCGAAGCCGTGCAAGCGACGCATTGAGCGCAATCCCGCAGTCGAAGCATTTTTGGCTACAATCGTAGCCGAAAATGCTTCAATCTCTTTCCGACACCCTCTTCAGCCAATACCGGCGCCGTGTTCTGGGCCTGCTCCTGCTGCGCCCGGAGGCGTCGTATCACGTCCGAGAGATTGCCCGCCTGACCGGCACGGCGCCCGGCACCCTCCATAAAGAACTGAGCAAGCTGGCGGAAGCCGGCATCCTCACGCGTACGCCCCAGGGCAACCAGGTGCTTTATCGCGCGAACCGGGCTTCCCCGGTGTTCGAGGAACTGGCCGGGATCATGCGCAAGACGTCCGGCGCAGTCGAGGCCTTGACGCTTGCCCTCGCGCCAGTCGCCGCCTCAATCCAGGCGGCGTTCATCTTCGGTTCCGTGGCAGCGGGCCGTGACGTGGCCGACAGTGACATCGACGTCGCCATCATCGGGTCTATTACCTTTCGGGACAGTGTTCAGCTGCTGTATCCGGTACAGTCGTCGCTCGCCCGCGAGATCAACGCAAAGGTGTTCTCCGCGGAGGAATGGCAATCACTCGTCCAGCGCCGGGATCCGTTCGTCGTGGATGTGGTTGCGAAACCGAAGCTTTTCCTGATCGGCAACGACGATGACCTTGGAGAATCTGCTGGGACTGAGCCTTGACGCGACTGCGCCAAGCCGGGAGCAAATCGAACGCCTGCTCGGTGCCGCGCGGCGCAACCTCGCCGACGCCCGGATCGAGGGCCGTCAGCCACGAAAACCGCTTCGATGCCGCTTACAAGGCCATCCTGCAGTGCGCCATGGCCGCACTCAACGCCCGCGGCTACCGCACGCTGACCAGCCGACCCGGCCATCACCAGACTGCGCTGCAGACGTTGAGCCTGACCATCAGCCTGCCCGCCGAGCGGCTTATCGTGCTTGATGCACTGCGCAAACAGCGCAACCTTTCCGACTATTCAGGGGATCTGGTGCCGTTGTCCGCCGTGCGCGAATGTATCGCCTGCGCCGCGGAACTACTGGATGACGTGACCGGCTGGCTCCGGGGTCATCATCCCCAATTGCTGGGATGACGGCCACCGAGGCCCGCCCTTCACCGCTCAAGCTACCTAGGACCGATTAAGCCGCCGCCCGGGCGTTGTGATTGGTCAGATACTTGATCAGGCCGTCCACGCCGTCGCGGGCGACGATGTCGGCGAACTGCTTGCGGTACACCTCGATCAGCCACGCGCCCATCATATTGATGTCGTAGATTTTCCAGCCGTCGTTGCCGCGCTGGAGGCGGTAGTCGATCAGCATCTCGTCGCCATTGTTCAGCACGCGGGTGGCCACCACGGAGTCGTTGGCGCTGCTGCCAGCCTTGGCCGGCTTGTAGGTAAATTTGGGACTCTGGTCACGCAGTTGCGAGAGCGAAACTGCGTAGCTGCGCACCAGCAGGGCCGTGAATTGCTCCTGGAGTGTTTTTTGCTGTTCAGGGGTAGCCTGCTTCCAGGCATTCCCGACCGCGAGGCGGGTGGTGCGGCCGAAATCCGTGTAAGGCAGGAACTCACGCTGCACGACGGCGGTAATTTTTGCCAGATCGCCGCTGCGCGTCTCGGGATCGGCCTTGATCTTGGCAATCACGCCTTCGACGGCGGTTTGCACGAGCTTGTCAGGTGACGTCTGGGCGTGCGCGGTGCCGATCATCGCTACGGCCGCAATCGCCACGGCAACGGGGGCAATCGCGGGAGCAATGATGGCGCTGGGAAATTGTCGGTTCATGAGTCTCCGATGCAGGGATAATCGACCACAGGGCCAGTCGGCCCAGTATATAGCGGATCGCGGCGCGGCCGGACCGCGGCGGGTGCGGAGAAGCCGCTGCCAGCGGCTATACTCCGGGCTGCCGCCTCCGTGCGCCCCGGCCGGGCCGGGTGCCAGAACCCCACGCAAATGATCAGATCCACGCTGACCCGTATCGTCAAGTTTTCCACCGTTCGCGCCTGGACCGTGATCGGCGTCTCGCTGCTGCTCACCATTGCCAGCGGCGTCTACATGGCGCGCAACTTCGCCATCAATACCGATATCAGCCGCCTGCTGGAGTCCGACGCGCCGTGGGCGCAGAACGACGCGGCCATCAGCGACGCGTTTCCGCAGCGCGACAAAATGATCCTGGCCGTGGTGCAGGCCCCGGCCAAGGAACTGGCCGACGCCGCCGCCAACGAGCTGGCCGACGCCCTGCGCCAGCAGCCGCAGCGCTTCCGCGCAGTAGGCCAGCCCGGCGCGGGCGCCTTCTTCGAGCGCAACGGCCTGCTGTTCGCCGATACGGCTTCGGTCAACGACATGGCCGCCAAGCTCACCCAGGCGCGACCGCTGATCAACAACCTCGCCCATGACCCCACGCTGCGTGGGCTGTCCGACCTGCTGACCACCACGCTGACCCTGCCGCTGCAACTGGGCCAGATCAAGCTGGGCGATATGGAGAAGCTGCTGGCGGCCAGCGCCACCACCGTGGACGGCGTGCTGGCCAACAAACCCGTGGCGCTGTCCTGGATGGGGCTGGTCGACGACAGCCTGAAGCCTAATGCCGATGGCCGGGCGTTCAGCTTCGTCACGCTGTCGCCGGTGCTCGACTTCAGCGACCTCAAGGCCGGCGCCGGCGCCAGCGAGGCCATCCGTCGCGCCGCCGCCGATCTCAAGCTCGACCAGCGCTATGGCGCCGCCGTCCGTCTCACCGGCCCGCAGCCGCTGGCGGACGACGAATTCGCATCCGTGAGCGAAGGTGCCGTGCTCAACGGCCTGCTCACGCTGGTGGTGGTCATCGGCATTCTCTGGATGGCGCTGCGTTCCGCGCGCCTGATCGTGGCCGTGCTGGCCAGCCTGGTGGCCGGCCTGCTGATGACGGCCGCGCTGGGCCTGATGATGGTGGGCGCGCTGAACATGATCTCGGTGGCGTTCGCCGTGCTGTTCGTCGGGCTGGGGGTGGACTTCGGCATCCAGTTCGGCGTGCGCTACCGTGCCGAGCGGCACGAGCACGACGACCTCGACGAAGCCCTGCGGCTGACCGCGCGCGACGTCGGCACGCCGCTGACGCTGGCCGCCGCCGCCACTGCCGCCGCGTTCTTCTGCTTCCTGCCAACCGACTACCGGGGCGTGGCGGAGTTGGGCAAGATCGCCGGCGTGGGCATGTTCATCGCCTACGCCACCACGTTCACGCTGCTGCCGGCCCTGATCCGCGTGCTGCGCCCCAAGGGCGAAGCCGAGTTGCCCGGCTTCGGCTGGTTGGCCCCGGCCGATGCGTTCTTCGAGCGCCATCGCAAGGGCGTGCTGGTGGGCGTGCTGGTGCTGATCATCGGCGGCGCCCCGCTGCTGCCGCACCTGAAGTTCGATTTCGATCCGCTGCACCTGAAGGACCCGCATTCCGAGTCGATGTCCACGCTGCTGGCGCTCAAGGATGCCCCGCAGGCCGGCACCGACGACGTGAAGGTGCTGGCCCCGTCCCTGGCCGCCGCCCAGCGCACCGCCGACAAGCTCAAGGCCCTGCCCGAGGTGGAGCGCGTGGTCACGCTGCGCACCTTCATCCCTGACGACCAGGCGCCGAAGCTGGCGATCATCGCCGGGCTGGCGAAGACGATGATGCCGGCGCTGACGCAAACCCCATCCGCGCCGGCTGACGATGTGCGGCGCGTGGCATCACTGCGCAACGCCTCGCGCCAGCTCGACCTGGCCGCGCTCGATCATCCCGGCCCGGGCGCGGAAGCCGCCGCGCATCTGTCGCGTTCCCTGAAGAAGCTGTCCGATGCCGAACCCGCCACGCGCGATCGTGCCGAGCGCGCCATCGCCCTGCCGCTGCGGCTTGCGCTGGCCACGCTGCAACGTTCGCTGCAGCCGGAGCCGGTGTCGCAGCAGACCCTGCCGCCGGAACTCCTGCGGGACTGGCTGGCCCCGGACGGCAAGGCGCTGCTCAGCGTTACGCCCAAGCTGCCACCGCCAGGCGTCAAGAACGAGGCCGCGCGCGCCGCCGCGCTCGACCACTTCCTGGACGTGATGGCCCGCGTGCAGCCCGATGCCACGGGCGGCCCGATCGCGATCCGCGGTTCGGCGGACACGATCATGACCGCGTTCAGCCATGCTGGCCTATGGGCCGTGCTGTCGATCACGGTACTGCTCTGGATCACGCTGCGGCGCATCGGCGACGTGCTGCGCACGCTGATTCCGCTGCTGGTGTCCGGCATCGTCACGCTGGAGCTGTGCGTGGTGTTCGGCATCGCGCTGAACTTCGCCAACGTGATTGCGCTGCCGCTGCTGCTCGGCATCGGCGTCGCGTTCAAGATCTACTACGTGATTGCGTGGCGCAACGGCAAGACCAAGCTGCTGCAATCGAGCCTGACGCATGCGGTGCTGTTCAGCGCCGCCACCACGGCCACGGCGTTCGGCAGCCTCTGGCTGTCGCACCACCCGGGCACGGCGAGCATGGGCAAGCTGCTGGCGCTGGCGCTGGTGACCACGCTGGCGGGCGCGGTGTTCTTCCAGCCGATCCTGATGGGCCGGCCGCGCCGGGCGCCGGTGGGGCGCCATGACCCGCTCGGCCCCTCGCTACCCCCCTTGACGGTGGCTACGACGCTGGGGAATTCCGCCGATAACCACCATGGGGCAGACAACGGGAATACCAGGCGGTAAGTGGCGGTGATGCGGTATTGTTGCCTGCCGCCGCCCTTGAAGTACCGGCGGCCGGCCCCCATAACCACAAGAAATCAAGAAAGACCAACCGTCTCACCATGCTCTCCCGTCTCCCGCTCATGCCCGGCGCCCGCCATCTTCCGGTTTCCCCCTCTGTTCCCCGCTCGATGGGCCGCTCGCGGATCGCCAGCGTGCTGGCCGCTACCGCCCTCTCCGCCCTGATCACGGGCTGCGCCTCCGGTCCGCAAGCCAACCCCGACGATCCGCTCGAGCCGATGAACCGCGTGACCTTCAAGGTCAACGACACGGTGGACCAGTACGTGGCCGTGCCCGTCGCCAAGGGCTACAAGGCCGTGACGCCCGAGCCGGTGCGGCTGGCCGTGACCAACTTCTATTCGAACCTCGCCGACGTCGGCAACTTCGCCAACAACCTGCTGCAAGGCAAGGGCACCGCCGCGGCGGAGACGCTGATGCGCGTGGCGATCAACTCGGTGCTCGGCATCGGCGGCCTGATCGACATCGCCACGGCGGCCGGCATCGAGCGCCATTCGCAGGATCTGGGGCTGACGCTGGGCGTGTGGGGCTTTCCGCAAGGGCCGTACATCGTGCTGCCGCTGTTCGGGCCGAGCACGGTGCGCGATGGCATCGGGCTGGCCGGCAGCTTCTACCTCGACCCGGCGCACTACCTCGACCCGGCATGGCGCAATTCGCTGTTCGCGCTCAACGTGGTGAACGTGCGGACGAACCTGCTCGGCGCAACGGACCTGCTCTCGCTGGCGGCGCTGGACAAGTATTCCTTCGTGCGGGATGGCTATCTGCAGCGCCGCCGCTACCTGCTGGGCCAGGGCGGCGACGATCTGCCGTCGTATGACGATGAGGATGAGGGCACGCCTTCGGACGTGCCGAAGCGGATCAAGCCGGATACGCCGGCTTCCCCCGATGCATCGGCCAAGCCGGACGCCGACGGCGCCAAGCCCGAACCCACCCCACCGGTGCCGGCCGCCACGCCGGCGCCTGCACCGGGGATGGCGAAGTAAAAAAAGCCGTGTCCGCGCCGAGGCCAGCGCGGACACTAAAGCCTCGGATGCGGAGTCCGTGGCCCCACCCATCGTAGGCAAGTTCGGCTCTGCCGATTGCCAACAATTGTGTCGGCGCGGCCGGATCAGCCGGCGCGGCGGCGCAACGGCAGCAACAGCGTGAAGGTGGCCCCGGCGCCGGCGGCGCTGTCCACCATGACGCGGCCGCCGTGCCGCTCTGCCACGGTCTTCACGAACACCAGCCCCAGCCCGCTGCCGCCCGGCGCATCGGCGCCCGGCGCATGCACGCGGCGGAACGGTTCGAACAGGCGTGCCTGATCCGCGTAGGAAATCCCAGGGCCGGAATCCGACACCGCCACCGCCAGGAACGGCCCCATGCGCCGCAGTCGCACCGACACCGGTTTGCCCGGCGGCCCGAACTTGATGGCATTGCTGACCAGATTGGCGATGGCGCGCACCAGCAGCACCGGCGCGGCACGCAGGGTCTCACCCTCCGCCTCCAGACTCAGTTGCAGCTCGATGCCGCGCGCCTTGGCCAGCGCCCAGAGTTCATCAGTGGCATCCAGCACCAGCCCGGTCAGTTCCACCTCGGCAAATTCCAGCCGCTCCGAATCGGCCTGCGCCAGCCGGATAAAGTCATCGGCCAGCGCCAGCGTGCGGTGAGCGTGCTCGGCGATGCGGGCCAGCAGCACCTCCGGCGGCAGCGCGCGGTTGGGCCGCGACTGCATGTCGATCAGCGCCAGGATCGACGCCTGGGGCGAACGCATGTCGTGCGACAGGAAATGCAGCATCTGGGCGCGCTGGCGCTCGGCGCGGCGCACCGTGGTGATGTCGATCAGGCTGACGATGGCCCCGGGCGGGCAGCCCGCCTCGCCCTGCAGCGGCGCGCCGTGGAGCAGGAAGCGGCGATCGTCCTCGGTGGCGAGTTCCACGCCCTGGGAATCGTCGGACGACATGACCGGCGCGTGGGAATCCAGCACCGCGCAGAGCCCGTCCCAGTAGGCGAGGCCGGGGCCCGGCACCGGGAACAGCGCTTCGATCAGGTCCGGCAAGCCCGGCGGCGCGAGGCCGCCATAGGCATCTTCGGGGAAATCGGGGAAATCGAGGGATGCGCCTGCCCCCAGATCCTCGATGCCGGACAACATGGCAGGCGCCAGCGCCACCGCGCGGCGGTTCGCCACGAGGATGCCACCGTCGATATCGACGATCACCGTGGCCTCGGGCAGGTTCTCGAGGCCGTCGAGATACCGGGGCAACGGCGGCGCCTGGCTACGCATCAGGCTGCCCGGCGGCCAGCGTGCTGGCCTCTTCGAACCGGTAGCCGTGCGAGTAGACGGACATGAGCCGCACGCCGTTGTCGGGCCGCATCTCCAGCTTGATGCGCAGCCGCGAGATATGGGTGTCCAGCGTGCGCGAGCCGGCCTCCATGGCGCGGCCCCAGACGGCCTGCTCGATCACCTCGCGCGAAAGCAGCCGGCCGATATTGCGGAACAGGAACAGCGCGAGGTCGAACTCGCGCGGCGACAGTTCCACCAGCGTGCCCGACAGCGTGATGGATCGACGGCGCGCATCCACTACATAGCGGCCCTGGCGCAGCAGTTGATCGTCATGAGGCACCGCCGGATAGGCGCGGCGCAGCAACGCACGCACCCGGGCCACGAATTCGGCGGGGCGCACCGGCTTGGCCAGGTAGTCGTCGGCGCCCACGGCGAGGCCGGCGACGATGTCGGATTCATCGATCCGGCTGGTCAGGAACAGGATGGGCGGCAGCCGGCCGGCATGCTGGCGCACCCAGTTCACGACTTCGTAGCCGCTCATGTCGGGCAGTTGCCAGTCGATGACCAGCAGGTCGAATACCTGGTCGCGCAGCGCGCGCAGGAAATCCGATCCGGCGGCGAAGCTGGTACAGGTAAAGCCGGCCTCCTCGAGCAGTTGTCGGATCTGTGCGGCCTGGCTGGGGTCGTCCTCCACGGAGGCAATTCTCATACATCCCTCTGATGACTACCGCCGATGTGTGGCGCGGCCGCGTCATGTTACCCAAACGCACGATGGCGCGTCGAGGCTCCGTTCGGGGGGCATGCACCAGTGTTGCGGCGCCGCCGCGACGGCGGGGGATGGCGCGCGGCAAGCGCAGCCATAGGGCCACATTGGGCCACATGGGGCCGGCACGTTTGAAACGATGGCTAGCGAGGCGCACGCAAGCGCCCCACCGCGTGTAAAAGCTACAACAGCCCTCCCCTGCCCGCTCCGCCCTACTGCAGCATGTAGGTCTCGTACTCCAGGCGCTCCAGCTTGCGGTCCAGCAGGTACAGCGCCAGCGCCACCACGATCAGCAGCGACACCGCGAACCCGTAGCCATACCAGGCCGGGCCCAGCTCCAGCGTGAGCCGGGTCAGCACGAAGTTCAGCACCACGAAGGTCCCGGTCAGCAGCAGCACCTCGCGCCGGCGGTCCAGGTAGAAGTAGATGTTGAGCACGCCGAGCAGCACCACCTGCAAGCTCGCGCCGATCACGTCGACATAGAGCAGCGGCAGGTACAGCTCGGAGATGCCCAGCAGCCGCAGCACCCACGGCCCGACCACGAACAGCAGCAGCGCCGCGATGGCCTGCACCTTCACGATCTCGTACAGCCCCAGGCGGATGGTCTGGACCATCGTGTTGCGCATGTCCTCGATGTGCTCGAGCGAACTGCCGCCGCGCACCGCGTTGTAGAACGCGTCGTAGTACTCGACGAAATCGGTCTCGATACGCACCAGGAACACGGCCATGCCCGGGATGATGGCGAGGTAGGCCAGGAACACCGGGATGTCGTAGATGATGGACGCGTGCAGCGGGCCGATCACCTGCTGGCCCGTGGACGGCGCGTACCAGAACATGAACTTGTCCATCCAGATGCCGAGGTTGTAGAACAGGCCGATGGCCACCAGGCTCGGATAGGCGTAGCGCTTCTGGAACACCTCGAACGACATGAAGCGCTGGCTGGTGTAGTTGCGGTAGATCAGCGTGATCATGCCCACCAGCAGGCAGAGCTGCCCCACCACGAAGCCGGCCAACAGCCCCTCCAGCCCGCGCGAGCGCAGCGCCAGCGCGCCCAGCACCGTGATCGTGTAGCCGACGAAGAACGTCCACACGATGGCCTTGTACTGCTTCATGCCCGACAGGAAGATCGCCGCGATCCAGATATTGCTCATGATCACGAAGCCCGCGATCATCAGCAGCCGGTACAGCACCGACTGCTCCGGGAACGCCCAGACCGCGCAGCCCACGCCGATGGCGCCGGCCAGCCCGGTGGAGAGCAGCGCCACCGCGTGGTAGTTCGACAGCACGAGGTGGTCGCGCCGCTCGAACAGCCGGTCGGAGGTGAAGCGCGTGAACGACAGCTGCATCGGCCCGGTCAGGATCAGGCTGCAGGCAATCAGGTAGGTCACCGACACCTGGAATTGCGTGATCAGCATCCCCGGAATCACGAAGCCGATGCTCAGCAGGCCGATCAGCAGGATGCCGAGGATCGACAGCACCCACGGCCCGGAGCTGATCACGCCGGCGTAGGCGTAGGCGCTCAGCATGCCGGACAGGCTGTCGCGCCGGAGCATCTTGCGGAGTTCGAAACCAATCCCGGCCATGTCAGCGTCCTCCGTGCACGGGGCACTTTGCCGGATTGCCGGCGGGCGCGACCCCATCCGTGCGTCCCGCGTGATCGGGCTTGTCCATCAGCGACGCATACAGCGTGCGATAGCTGCCCACCATCTGTTCCTGCGTGTAGTAGCGCTCCACCCGGGCGATGCCGGCCGCCTGGGCAGCCTGCCAGCGCGGCGGGTCGGTGAGCAGTTCCAGCGCGGCACCAGCCAGTGCGGCCGGATCGGCGATACGGACCACGCCGCCCGCCGCGCCCAGCGCTGCATCCTCGCCCGGCAGGCCGAAGATCAGTTCGCGGCACGAGCCCACGTCAGTCGTCACGCACGGCACGCCCGCCGCGAAGCCCTCGAGCACCACCAGCGGCAGCGCCTCCGAGATCGAGCTGAGGATCAGCACGCCCACCTTCGGCAGGAGTTCGTCGATCTTCTGGAAGCCGAGGAACTTGACCTTCTGGCCGAGCCCCAGGCTTTCCGCCAGGCTGCGGCATTCCTGCGCGTACTCGGGATCCTCGTCCTCGGGGCCGGCGATCCAGCCTTCGGCGTCCGGATACTCGCGCACCACGGTCAGCATCGCGCGGATAAAGGTCTTGATGTCCTTGATCGGCACCACGCGGCCGATCAGGCACAGCACCGGCGGCACGCCCGGCGCCCGCTGCGTGCGCAGCGCCGACAGCCGCGGCAGGTTAATGCCGTTCGGGATATTGCGCGTGCGGGTTTCCACCGCGCCATCGGCCACCTGGCGGCGGCGGTTGCCCTCGTACAGCGCCACGATCTCGTCGCCGGCGTCGTAGCAGACCCGGCCCAGCGTCTCGAAGAAACGCACCCACAGCTCGCGGAAGTAGCTGATCTGGGAGATGTCGCGCTCGAAGATGTTGCGGTTGTCCCGGATCCACTGGCTCTGGAACAGGTCGATCTTGCGTTCCTTCGTATAGATGCCGTGCTCGGACACCAGCAGCGGCCGCCCGCTGCGGTAGCGCAGCATCGCGCCCAGAAAGCCCGCGTAGCCGGTGGACACCGTGTGGTACATCTTCGCCGGGATCAGCGAGTCGGCAATCCGCACCAGCTGCCACAGCGGCTTGTGCATGATGCGGATGGTCCAGAAGTAGTCCGTGAACGACGGGTCCGTGCAGAACTGCCGATACTGCTCGGTGATCGTCTGCCAGGCGCGGCGGCTGTAGAGGAAGGCATCTTCCGACAGCGCCCCGCCCTCGCGCAGCGCCGGCATCAGTTCGCGGATCAGCTCGCCCGCTTCCTGCTCCTTGCCGGGCTCCCGCAGCATTTCGTGCAGCGCGTCGGACTTCTCGAAAGCCTTCGGGTCGCCCGCGCTGCCGTGCACCATCGGCGGCGGCGGAAAGTCGTACAGGAAATGGGTTTCCAGATGCACGACGTTGTCCGGCAGCGCGTAGGCCATCTCGCCATAGTCCTGCCGGCGGCTGCCGATAAAGACGATGCCGAAGCGGATGTCCGGGAAAGCGCGGATCATCTGGTTGACCCAGCTGGACACGCCCCCGCTCACATACGGGAACGTGCCTTCCAGCAGCAGCATGACGTCGGCGGACGTTCCCTTGACCAGTATTTCACTCATGATTGCCAGTACCGCAACAGGGGCCGCACCAGTGGGAGCGGCGAAGGACTGTCGAAAGCCGCCATCAGGCGATGCACGGCGGCGTAGTCGCGTTCCAGGTAGGCGGCTTCCGCCAGCAGCGGCAGCACGCGCTCACGCGCGAAGCCAAGCGACTCGGCCCGCGTGAGCCACGCGCGCGCCTCGGCCGGCGCATTGCGCGTCAGCGCCAGCCGGCCGCGCATGTACCAGAGCGCGGCGTTGGTGTCGTCGGTCTCCAGCGCGGCGCTGGCGTAGCGCTCCACCTGGCTGGCGGTATAGCGGTAGACATCGCCCTGTACCAGGTTCTGGTAGATCAGTTCCCAGTAGAGGTCGGCCAGCCGCTTGTTGATCTCGCCGCGCGCCTGGGGCGTGTCGGCGGCTTCCAGGCGCGGCAGTTCGGCCAAGATCTGTTGCGTCAGTTGTTTCTCGGCGCCGTCGAGCATGCCGTAGGCGAGCAGGCGGATATCGTCCGTGCTATCGGCCAGCAGTTCGCGCAGCACCGGGCTGGCCGTGCGCGTGGGCATGGACTGCATGGCCACCAGCGCGTTCATGCGCTCCGGCAGCGGCGCGCGGGTATTGCCAAGCTGCGCGCGCAGGCGCGCCCCGCCACCGTGCGTCACGCGCTGGATCAGGTGGGTGACGAAGGCCGGCAGCGCTACCGAGGCAATGCCGGACGCATCGCGCCGGCCCGGGAACAGCCGCGCGAACAGCAGGCTGCCGAGGCAGACCAGCGTGCCGCCGAGCGGCACGAAGAAGCAGAACGCGGCGAGGTAGGCGTAGGTCCACGCAAACGGCGCGCGGAAGCGGCGCGGCAGCAGACGCCACAGCGCCAGCCCCAGCAACCCGGAGGCCGCCGCCTGCAGGGCGAAAAATGCCAGCAGCAGCGGCAGGCCCGTGCCGCCCTGAAACAGCAGCGCCAGCGCGGCGATCTGGAAGGCGGTGCCGCCGAAGGTCAGCTTGCCCATGCGTCAGCCCGCCTGCGTGCCGGCCGAAGCCGGCACCGGAGCGTTGTTGCCGGCGGCGCCAGCTACCACGCCGGGGGCCACCGAGCGCGGCGCCGTGGCATCGGTCGCCGTGGCGCCATCGATCTGGCAACGCTGCAACAGCCGCACCAGCGCGTCTTCGGCGCCGGTGGCCGGCACGGTCAGCGAGTACACGCCGATGTGCGAGGTGGCGAAATCGGTGCCGAACTGCGCGCGCAGCATGTCTTCGATCCGCACCAGATAGGCCGAGACGGCCTGGCTGTCGGACAGCGGCATCAGCGTCAGCATGGCGCGCTGGCGCGGGCTGCGCGCGGGCCAGGCCACGTCCAGCGCCCGGCGGCTGCGCACCACCTGTTCGAACAGCGCGTCGCGGGCTTCGTCGAGGTCGAACACCAGCGCCACCACCGAGCTTTCGACGCCGGTTTCCTGGCGCAGCCGCGATAGCCGCGCGTAGTCGAGCGCAAACGCGTACGGAATCGCCGGCATCAGCGCCTGGATGCCGTGCGTGGCCTGCCCGTGCTCCACGCCATCGGCGTAGTAGCCCATCAGCACCATCAGCAGCTGGAGGTTTTCATAGGTCAGCGAGAGGAACGGCATGCGCTCCACCACCAGCACGCCGATCAGGCGGTCGGAACCAGCCAGCACCGGCGCCACGGCGACGTAGCGGGTCTCGGCGTCCTGCTGCAGGCCCGAGGAACGCAGGTGGGCCAGCTCGCGCGTGTCGAGGCAATGGCGCACCAGCGGGTCGTCCAGGTTCAGTTCGAAGGCCGGCCCGATGCTCGCGGCGGCCTGCGGCGAGATGCGCTCGCCATCACACGCGAACAGCGCCGCGCCTTCGATCTGGCAGGCCTGCGCCACCACTTGCAGCATCGGCTGCGCGCCGGGCAGCGTGGTCTCGGGCTGGTCCACCCCACCCCGGGCCGCGTCGCCCATGGCGACGGCCCGCATCTGCGAGAGCGTGTCGCGCAGCGTGGTCGGGCGTGCCAGCAGGTCGTTCTCCAGCCGCGCGTGGGAAATGCGCAGCAGGTAGTGGTTCTTGGTCAGCGCGGCCAGCCGCTCGTCCAGATAGCGGTTGACGGCGCGAGCGCGCGCCAGCCGCGTGCCCCACACATCGCCGAACTGGCCCGAGATCAGCACCAGCAGCAGGCCGCCCAGGAAGAACATGCGCGGGAACGCGCTGGTGTAGCTGCCAAGCGCTTCGAAGACAAACCAGCCGCCCAGCAGCATCAGCACCGAGCCCACGCCGATCAGCGTGCCATAGCGCAGCGCCAGGATCACCGGCAGCAGCCACGCCCAGGGAAAGCCCATGCCGAGCAGCAGCGGGTTCTGCGGCAGCACCAGATAGGCCAGCCCCATCGCGACCACCATCGTGGCGATCAACTCCAGCACCGCAGCCGGCCCGCTCACCGCGGGCGCCAGCCAGCGCGCATAGCGCCCGCCGAGGCCGATCCCCTGCCCCTGGCGCCTTTTTTCCGCAGAATTCCCCACGCGTGTCACCTGTCCTTTTCTACAGCGTCCGAAAACGCGATCAACCCTGCATCAGCGGTGCCAGCAGGCGGCGCAGCAGCTTCTGCGCGGTGCCCGACAGCGAGGCGCGGCTCCAGCCGCTGTCGCTGCCCGTGGCCGACCACACCACCTGGCCGCTGGCCACGTCGATCAGTTGCAGCGAGATGCCCACTGCCGGTTCGCCATCCACGCCGACTTTATAGCGCCATTCCTGCACCGCGCCGGTCAGCGCGTAGCGGGCGCGCTCGCCCCGGGCCCATTCCAGCGCCTTGCCCACCGACTCGCGCTCGGCCGGCTCGAACAGCGTTTCCGGGTTCAGCGAAGCCGGGTAGCGCTTCAGGTTGGCGATGCCGCCGGTCTTCAGCAGCGATTCGGCGATGGCTTCGGCGCGCAGGCCGGCCTGCGGCGTCTCGGTGTAGTTGACAATCGGCAGCACCGCCACCGTGTCGCCGGGCGACATTTGCGGCGCACGGCCCACATCCGTCACCGCGCAACCCGCCAGCCACAGTGCCGCGCCAACGGCACCGATCCATGCTGCCATCCGCCCGATGCGGCCCTTGCCAGTCATTGTCTTTTTCATGGGATTCCCCTCGTTTACCTTGAAAACCTTCGTCGTCAATCGTCAGTACAGCCAGCGATAGCGCAGGCCGACCTCGGTCAGCGGCGTCCCGCTGGTGCGGGCCGCGGTGTCGTGCGAGATATACAGCGCCAGGTGGTCGTTGCCGAACACCGACCCGGCCAGGCCTGCCTGCCCGTGGAAGTTGTGGCCGGCGCGCGAGTCGTACAGCGCCCCCACCTCCGCGAACGGCCGCCACTTGCGCGTGTATTCGGCGAGCAGGTCGGTGCCGAAGCCGAACAGCACGCCGGTCTGCGTGAAGCTCTGCGGCATGTAGAACGCGGTGTTCGCCTCGTCGTCATCGGCCGGCATCAGCCGCTGCAGGGCCGGCGTGAGCGTGCCGCTGTTGCGGGTGTAGATGCCGCGCGTGGCCACGGCGCGCACCGTGTAGTCCGGATACTGCGTGCGGATGCGGTAGCCGGCCTCCACGTCGAACAGCAGGCCATGGCCCAGCGCGCTGCGGTCCTGGCCGTAGAAATGGCTGTACTCGAAGCGTCCGCTGATGAACTCGCGCAGGCCCAGTCGCCACGTGGCGCCTGCGCCCAGCACATCCTTCATGCCGCCCACGCGCAGTTGCGACGACTCGTCGGCCTGCTGGTTGTAGCCGGCCAGCGTCGTGAACGACACCCGGCTTTCCAGATTCCACTGGCCGGTCATGCGCGCGGTGGTGAAGCTCTCCAGGCCGTCGCGGCGGCCCACGCCTACCAGCCAGCGCTTCTGCGAGTCGCGGTAGTCCAGCGTCAGCTCGGCGCGGCGGTCGCCCGCCGGCACGTTGGCCAGCTGGGTCGGATCGGTGCTGCGCTGGTCGCGGAACACGCCGCGCAGGCCCACCGCGTAGCCGTCCCACAGCCGGGCACCGGCGCCCAGGCTGTATTCGAAGTATTCGAGCGGCTTCTGGTGCTGGAAGGTCACGCGCGGCTCGATGGCCTGCGCGTTGAACAGCAGCGCATCCTGCAGGGTCTCCTGCAGGGTGTCGTCGGTGCGGGCCAGCTCCTGGGTCTCGAACGCCTGGGTCTGCGCGGCCGAGATGCGGTCAAGCTGGCGATTGGCCTCGATCTGGCTCGCCACGGGCACGCGGCCCGCCTGGCGCTCCATGATGCGGTCCAGCGCGTTCAGGTCGTTGTTGTCGAGCGCGATCGACACTTCGGCGTACGCCGGCCGCTGGAGCGTCTTGACGTACTGCCGCGCCAGCCACGCGCGGGCCAGCTCGTTCGACTCCGACGACATCGCCCAGGCTAGCGCCACCTCGCGGCTGGCGGCCGAGATCAGGCTCTGGCGACGGCGCTCGCGCTCGGTCAGTTCGGCGGGCGGCGCCACCACCAGCGGCGGCAGGCCCGGCACCTCGCCTAGCTTCGACGCACCGGTGACCGACGGCAGATCCCCCGGCGACTGACGGCGCGCAGCCACTTCCGCGCGGTCGCGGCGCAGCATTTCGATGACGAGGCTGCGCGAGACATCGCCCGACGCGAACACCTGGCCCAGCGCCACCGTCTGGCGGCGCAGGTCCGCGCGCGCCGGGGCGCCCTGCGCGTTTTCCTCGTCTTCGGGGTCAGTGGCCGCGTCGTCCTCCTCGCCGGCCTGCGGTGCATCGGCACCCTGCAGCCCGGCAGGCGACCACGCTTTGTGAAGGTCGATCCACGCCTGCTTGCGGATGCGCCACGCCATCTGCGTCTGGCCAATGGCCTCGTACGCATCGGCCAGCAGGCCCAGCCAGAGCGGATCGGCGCTCTTGCCCATCTGGATCTTGTGCAGGTAGTGCAGCGCCGTGCGGCCGTCCTGGAAGCGCATGGCGCCGGCGGCGTAGGCGCCCCAGAGACCGGGATCGTCCTCGGCCTCGGGCTTCAGGCGCAGCATCACGGCGCGCACTTCGCTGTCCGTGCCCATGTCGACCAGCGCCCACAGCAGCGCGGCGAAGGTCTCGCTGTCCGCATCGGGCTGGCCCACCGCGTGGCGCAGGTCGGCCAGCGCGTGCTCGCGGTCGCCGGTCAGGCGCCAGTATTCGGCGCGGCGCATCAGGAACGTGGCCGATCCTTCGGCGTCGCGCTTCTGCTCCGGCGTCAGGCTGGCGAACAGCCGCTCCACGCGCACGTAGGCATGGGCACGCGTGTAGTAATAGATGGCCAGTTCGAGCTGCTCGCGCTTGCCGCCCTTGCGCCAGCCGGCCTCGGCAATCCGGCCGGCATCGATCGGCGTCTTGTCGTAGTACTGGATCAGGTTCGAGAAATCGGCTTCCTCGGTATCGCGCACTTCGGCCAGACAGTCGTTGCGCGCGGCGCCGGGCGGCATCGTCATGCAATGGTCGTCGTGCGTGTTGCTGACCGCGATCATCATCTGGCGGTAGCCGTCCGCGAGCAGGTCGTCGCGCTGCGTCAGCCGCGCGAGGTCCGTGTAGGTGCGCCAGTACAGCAGGTCGCGCGGGCCGGCCTTGGCGCGCGCGGGCAGCATCGCGTCCATGGCCTGCGTCAGCCGGCCACCCACGTAGAGCATATTGGCGCGCTTGAGCGCGTACTCGGGCCGGGGGCCGAAGCGCTGTTGCAGCTGGCCGTACAGCTCGAAGGCACGGCCGTCGCGGCCTGCGCGCTCGGCCAGCTGCGCGTTACGCTCCATCACCTCGCGGGCGTGCGGGCCGCTGCTCAGGGAATCGAGGAAGGCCATGCCGGCCTCGGGCTCGCCCAGCCGCTCGTAGGCAGCCACCACCTCGTCGATGGTCTTCAGGTCGCCGCCGCCGGCGCGGTGCCGCAGCGCCGCCAGATAGGCGCGGTCGTCGGACAGGCCCGGGGCCAGCCGCATGACGTTGTTCCACGCGCGCTCGTCGTTGGTGGCCTGGGCGTACTGGAGCCAGCTTTGCAGCGCGATCATCGGCTGGCGGTTCCATTCGGCCACCTGCGCCAGCCGCTCACGCCAGACCGGCTCGTTCGGCAGCTTCTGCACGGCGGTCTGCGCCACGCGCTGCGCCTGGTCGAGCTTGCCGGCGGCCAGGAACACGCGATAGGCGAGATCGTAGTCGTCGGCATTGAACGCCTTGCCTTCGGCTGCCGCAGCCGCCACTTCGGCCTTGGCCGCCGCCTGGGCGTCGGCCTGCGAGACATTGCCGGTGTCCGCCACGTGGCGCACGCCAAGTTCGCCGGCTGCCGCCAGCTTGTCGCGCAGCTTCACGCCGCGCGGGCCGTCGAGGAACACCACCTCGCGGGCCAGCCACGGCTCGGTGTCGGAGACACGGCGCAGATGGGCCTGCGCGAGCAGCGTCGCGCCCATCGGCTTGTTGGCCGACAGCTTCAGCAGCCGCTCCACGTACTTCGCCGCCACCTCGGGCTTGCCCGCCGCCAGCGCCAGCTTGGTCAGGTAGCGCAGCACCTCGGCATCGTCGAGCAGCTTGCCGCCCCGACGCTCGGCTTCCGCCAGCGCTTCGTCGAGCAGGTTGCCCGATTGCAGCGTCTGCAGCGCCTGCAGGAACAGCGTGCGCTGCTCGTACAGGTTCTTGGCGCGCGCCTGGGCGTCGAACAGCGCCTGGGCGGAGTCGCGATAGTTGCCGCCGGCCAGCGCGATGCCGGCGAGCTGCTTGTTGTAGAAGTCCGCGTTGCCGGGGTCACGCACGGCCAGTTCGCGGAACAGCTTGCCGGCCGGGTCCGCCGCACCGATCTGGCGCGACTGCGTGGCCAGCGCCTGCAGATCGGCGAGCGACCACTTGCGCATCTGCGCCGGCGTGGTGGCGTCCTTCAGCAGGTCGTTCATCATCGCCAGCCGCCGCGCGCGCTCGGGCGTCTCCGGCAGCGCCGCGTAGGCGCGCTGCTGGGAGATCTCGATCCGGGTGCGCAGGATCGGGCCACTCAGGTCCGCACCCTGCACCGCCTGCATGCGGGCGAGCATGGCCTCGGCGTCGTCGAGCCGGCCGCTGCGGGCGTACTGCTCCGCCAGCACACCCATGAAACTGGTGTCGTTGGGGGCCACGCGCGACCACGCCTCGAGGTAGGCCACGGTCAGGCCGTCGACGGTGCGGCCCTGGCCGAGCAGGCGCTCGCGCAGCGTTTCACGCGGGAACATCAGCGCCAGCCCCACCCCCACCATGGCGGTGAAGGTCAGGACCAGTGCGGGCGGCAACAGCCGCTCGCGCTCAGCCGGCGCAGCGGACTTCGACTTGTTGCTGGACATGGATCGGATCATTCACCGCGGGGGTATCGATACGCAGCGTGTTGCGCTCGCGCACACCGGCCACGGGCTTGCCGTCGACCGTCACACTGCACTGGCCGGCGTTGGCCAGCCGGAAGAAGGGCTTGTAGTAGCCGCTGAAACGGAAGCGCGTGACCTGGCCGTCGCGCTGCCAGTCGCGCACCAGGCCGTTGGCCTCGGGGATCTCGGGCACGGCGCGCGTGGCGGCCGGCACGATCTGAAAGCGTGCATTGCCGCCGTCGAGGTGGACGTAGGTACCGCCGCCCGGCGCCGGCGACGAGCCGGTCACGCCGCGCGCGGTGGCCACGTCCGGCACGCCCGTGCCGTTCCAGCGCAGGTTGCGCAGGTTGCCATCGCCCCGCACCACCCAGGCCCCGGCGGCCGGCGCGCCCATCTCACCATTCTCACCATTCGCGCCCTCGCCCAGCTCGCGCGCCACGGCCATGCCCTGCCAGTCGATGACCTTGAGCACATAGTCGGTGGAATGGATCGGCAGCAGCGGCTGCGTGAGCACGTAGTCATAGACCTTGCGCAGCGCCCGCAGCGACGCCACCTTGGTGCCCGAATAGCTGTGGTAGTAGATGTTCACGGCCTTGAAGCGGTACGGCTTCTCGGTCAGCTCGTAGGTCTCGATCACGCGCTCGAAGCCGTAGTACGGGCCGTGCCACAGGTTGGTGTAGATGTTCTCGTTCTGGTTGGTCGCAAAGACCTGGAAGGTGTTGTCGGCCTTGTGGATGCCCAGCGGCGCAATCGCGGTCCAGCTCGGGTTGCTGCGCGTGATCATGGTGTCGCCACCATTCATGTTCAGCACGCCGGCCTGCTCGGTCAGCTTGAGCGCCTCGGGCGGGGCCTGGCAGTCGCCGGGCCACAGCACCATCTTCACCGGCTTGCCCGGGGGCGCCAGCACCTTGTTGATATAGTCGATCGACCCGCCGATCTCGCGGTTCAGGTCCATCTTGTAGCCGGGAATCGCCAGGTGATAGGCCTCGTCGCCCTCCTGGATCCGGGCGTCGTTCTCGTGACCGGGCACGGTGCGGCCCCACTCGAACGGGTGCGAGTATGTGTGGCTGGCCACTTCCACGTAGGGCTGGGCGAAGATCTTGCGGGCGATCGGCTCCAGCTCGGCCGTCAGCTTCGGGTACATGCCCGACTTGCCCACCTCGCCCTCGATCACGGACATCGTCATCGGCAGGCGGTATTTGTCGAAGATCTCGCGGAACAGCACTTCGCCCGAAAAACCGCCGCCGGGGATCTCGGCCTTGGAGGCAAAGCCGTCGCCATCGATATGGATGGTCAGCAGGCGGCGGCCACTCTCCGTCGTGGAATCGGGGACGGGCATCTGCGGCAGGCGCAGCGCCTCGCGCAGGAACTGGAGCGGCTGGATGGTCCAGCGGTCCTGGTCGGTCGCCACGTTCTGGCGCACCGCGTATGGGCCTGTGACGTATCCGCCCCATGGCGTGATGGCAGCGGCGTCGAAGGTCAGCGTGCCCGATCGCATGCGCAGCAGCGACCGCGTGTTGGCGGCGCCGTCCTGCACCTGCACCGGCACGGCCTCCGTGCGGTCCGGGGCGACCGGCATCTCGAAGCCCACCATCGGGTCCTTCGACACAATCGACACCGGCCCGGAAACGCGCCCCTTCACCGGCTTGAGCCCCAGCGTACGCGCCAGCGAGCCGGCCACGGGGGCGCCGAAGCCGTTCATGAAGACCACGGGCACACCCTGGGCGATCTGCTTCTCCACCCAGGCCAGGAAACGGCCGGGCTGCTGGGTGAAATAGCCGTTGGACCAGACCACCACGCCGGCATAGCGGTCCGGGCCAATCTCGGGCAACGGATCGCGCGTCTCGGCGAAGTCCACCCGGTAGCCCAGGTAATTGATCGGCATGGAGACGAAACGCACGCCTTCCGTGTTGTCGATGGCCACGCCGGGCTCGCTCTCCTGCACCACCAGCACGCGGCGCGGCATGACCTCGATCTGGCCGACGCCCACGGTCTGCAAGCCGGAATCGGTCACGTACGGCGTGATGCCGAGCGCGCGGATGCGGCGCGCGGTGTCACGGGCGCAGCGGCGGTCGGTCGGCGGGCAGTAATCGATGGAAATGACCGGCAGCTTGTACTGCTCGCGGATGACGCGGGCCTGCGCCAGCAGCCAGTCGCGGTCCTGCTGGCTGACTTCCGTATAGCGGCCCTGCGCCTGGTTCCAGCCCCGGAACAGCGATTCGAACACCACGCCGTAGACCAGGCTGTGGACCTGCGGCAGGATCTCGAAGCCCCGGTTGAACAGCAGCCGGGCCTCGGGGTAGCGGGCCTTGATGGCCTGGATCACACGCACCATGCCGGCTTCCTGCCGGGCGCGCTCGGCGTCGGTCTTGGCCACGAGGTGATAGGAATCCATCGTATCGAGGAAGAAGCCGCGATAGCCGCGCTCCCACAGCGGGGCGATGACCTTGTCGACATAGAATGCCGGCCAGCCGTCGGCGGCCTGGTCGACCACGCGTGCCTGCCAGGCGTCGTTGCTGCCCACCAGCCAGTTCTTGGGGATGTCCGGGAAGTAGGCCCGGCTGGGCAGCACCTCGCCCAGGCTCACGTAGGCGAACCACGCCGTCTGCGGCGTGGAGACGCGGCGCGGGTCGAAGCCGCTGTCGGGCTCCACCACGGCCACGTCGAAGGCCTGCAGGGCGTCCACGGGGGGCTTGCTGCCGTAGTGGAAGGCGACGTTGGGCGCGGCCGGCCGGGCCAGATCGGCCGCCGGCTGGGCCTGAACCGCCGTCGAAGGCGTCAGCGTGGCCAGCACCACGCCGAGCGCGGACGCCAGCACCGCCACGACCGCCATGGCGCGTTGCCATGGGGCGGCGGCCCGTGACGGCGCCTGGCTGGCATCGCCGGCATGGCCGAAAAGTCCCCGGATTGAACGTTGCACTTGCTTCACTGGCTGTTATCCGCTTCTTCTGTTATGCCTTGGGCGCGCCGTTGGCGGCGCTGCCCGCGCGATGCCCGTCCCCGTGGCCATCGATACGGGATTTTCCCTAATGTGCCGGGCAAGGGGCGATGCTAGGGCATTCGCTGGGAATGGATTGTGAAAAATTGTGGCGGGAGTCCGTCCAGCCCGGATATGGGCCGATGTGGACCGAGGCAGGCCGACCCTGGCGACGCGCGCATGCACGTCCGGTCGGCCAGGCTATGGCTCGATTGACATGAAAATCCCCGTTCTACGTTCAAATTGCGCCTTGGGCGCGCGCCGCCTGGTGTCCAGACGACGTTGTTTTCTATTGGCGGCAATTGTCGTGGCATCCTCCGCCAAATGCCATAGTCCATATGGAGTACAGGAGTTTGAAGCATTCGGCGCCATGGCGGGAAGGGGGCCACCGAACTGCCCGGCGGAACGGAATCGCGCGAATTCGTACCGACTATCGATACTCGGTATGCGGATAACCCTGTCTTACCATCGTCCAAGGTGTTGAGATGTCAGACAAAACCGCGTTCGATGTAGAAAACTCTAATATCTGCTGTTTGCATGCCGAAATACCGTTAGGGGCTTAGTCCGATTGACACGCGAAAAAAAACCGGCAGAATGGGTCCTCGCATGCGCACTGCCCTCTAACGAATTTTTCGACGCGGGCTGTTGCGAAGATCATGCCTCGTCGGGCGATTACGCTCATCTGAAATTCAAGGTTGGAAAGATATATGGAAACCGGTACCGTTAAGTGGTTCAACGACGCCAAGGGCTTCGGCTTCATCACCCCGGACGCAGGCGGCAACGACCTGTTCGCGCATTTCTCGGCGATTGAAGGCAATGGCTTCAAGTCGCTGAAGGAAGGCCAGAAGGTCCGCTACGTCAAGGCAATGGGCCAGAAGGGCGAACAGGCCACGAAGATTCAGGCAGTTTGATAACCGCCTGAAGCGCCCGGCAATATCTTGCCTGGGAAGCCCCGCCACTGGCGGGGCTTTCTGCTTTTTGCACTCTTGATAATGTATGGCTTTGGGAACGTTTCCCGGGGCATCTGTTTTAGTTCTCGTATACCCATATTCCATGTCGCGGGAATGACTACGCGCATTGCCGGGACAGAAATCTTCGGCGCCCCTGTCTCAGATCGGGCCCGACGCCAGCCGGCGCCAGACCCGGAGCAGGCGCCAGTCAGGCCGCGATGGCCTTGACTTCCATATATTCAGCCAGCCCGTAGCTGCCGAACTCGCGGCCATTGCCAGACCGCTTGTATCCGCCGAATGGCGCGCCGCTGTGCGGCTGGGCGCCGTTGATCCGCACCATGCCAGCCTGCAGACGTCCCGCCACGCGGCGCGCCCGGGCCGGATCGCCCGACCAGACATAGGCGGCGAGCCCATATTCGGTGTCGTTGGCGATGGCAATCGCCTCTTCCTCCGAGTCATAAGGAATGATCGCCAGCACCGGGCCGAAGATCTCCTCGCGCGCCACGGTGGCGTCGTTGCGGACGTTGGCGAAGACGGTCGGCCGCACGAAATAGCCCGACGCCAGCCCTTCGGGCCGGCCGACGCCCCCCGCCACCACCTGCCCGCCCTCCTCGATGCCAATGCCGATCAGGCGCTGGACCTTCTCGAACTGGGCCCGGTTGGCCATCGAACCGACCTTGCTGTCGGGCTGCGTCGGGTCGCCCACCTTCAGCGCGGCGACCGTGGCCCCCGCGATGGCCACGACCTGCTCGTGCAGATGGCGCGGCACCAGCATACGCGTAGGCGCCACGCAGGTCTGGCCGGAGTTGATCATGCAGCTGATCACGCCGTCCGAGACCGCCGCGCGCAGGTCCGCATCGTCCAGAATCACGTTGGCCGACTTGCCGCCCAACTCCTGGAGCACGCGCTTGACCGTGCCGGCGGCAGCCGCCGCCACCTCGATCCCGGCCCGCGTGGAGCCTGTAATCGAGATCACATCGACGTCATGATGGCGCGACAGCGCCGCGCCGACCGCCGGCCCATCGCCATAGACCATATTGAAGACCCCCGCCGGCACCTCGGCTGCGTGCACGATCTCGGCGAAGATCCGCGCATCGAGCGGCGCCAGCTCCGACGGCTTCAGCACCACCGTGCACCCCGCCGCCAGCGCCGAACCCACCTTGGTGGCGATCGTCGTCACCGGCCAGTTCCACGGCGTGATCAGCGCGGCCACGCCAATCGGCTCGCTGACCACCTCGGTGCCGCCCAGCTGCCGCGTGAAATCCGCTTCCTTCAGCGCGGCCAGCGCCGACTCCAGCATCTGCAGGCCGAGCGGCGCCTGCTTGACCTTGCACAGCCATTGCGGCGCGCCAATCTCGTGGTGGATGGCCAGCGCGATATCGTCCATGCGCGTCTTGTACAGCGCGATCAGCCGCGTCAGCACGTCCACGCGGGCTTCGCGGGTGGTGGCCGACCAGGCCGGGAAGGCCGCCCGGGCCGCCGCCACGGCGGCATCGACGTCGGCCGCGCCGCCCATGGCCACGTGGCCAATCACCGCCTCGGTGGCCGGATTGACGATGTCGAAGCGGCCGGCGCCCGCCGCTGGCGCCACCCATTGGCCGCCAATATAGAAATGGTCGAGCTGATACATGCGCTGTGTCTCCCTGAGGGTTGGACTTCGGGTGTTTGAAACGAGGATGCCCGGCTCACTGCTCGCAGGTGGCGAGCTTGCGGGCCGCGACGATGGCTTCGTAGCGGCTGGTCACCTGCAGCTTGACGAAGATCTTCTTGAGGTTCCACTTGACCGTCTGCACGCTGATGTTCAGCGTCAGCGCAATCCGCTTGTTCGACATGGACTGTTCGAGCAGCGCAAGCACCTCCTGTTCGCGCCGGGTGAGTCCCGGCGTGGCGGCGATGGTGCGCACCGGCGCGGCGGGTGCCGGCGGGGGTGAGGCGGGCAAAGCGGTCGAAACTGTCGAAACGGTCGAAACGGGCGCGGGGGCCATGGCTGGCGCCGAGACACCGCCCGACTCGCCCAGCAGCGCGCGCACATGGTCGACCAGCGCCGCGCCACCATGCGTGGCGGCGCGCAGCAGCATCGGGTGCAGGCCGGCGCCCTCCTCGATCAAGGTGCGATGGAGCCCGAGCCGGTAGCACGTGGCCACGGCCGACTGCGCGCAAGCCTGGGCCTGTGCGCTGCGGCCCAGCGCTTCAAGCGCGCGGGCTTGTAGCAGGTCGGCCACGGCCTGCAGGCGCTCGCACCCGCGCACGGCAGCAAACCGTCGCAGCGTCTCCAGCGCGGACAGCGCCTCCTGCGGAGCGTCCTGCGCCAGCGCCAGCCGCGCGCGTCCCAACGCCGCCGTCGCGCCAATCTCCACATCGTGAATGCCATCGCCCGGATGCCGTGCCGCGTAGCCGTCGAGCACCGCCTGCAGGGCCTGCGCGTGACGGCGGTCGCCATAGGACAGCACCAGCCGCTGCTGTTCGGCGACCATTGCCACCACGCCGCGATCCATGCCCGTCGCCCGGAAATGCGCCTCCGCGCGCGTGAAGTAGGCGAGCGCATCCTGCGGGGCCTCGCGCAGGGCCTGGATGCGGCCGAAGACGCGCGCGGCGCGCACCTTCAGTTCCGCCGAGGCCCCGCGCAGGCGCACCCGGCACGCCGCCAGCGCGGCGTACGCCTCGTCCAGGCGGTCGAGTTCGAACCATGCCTGCGCCACCACGCCGGCGCAAAGGGTCGCGCAGAGCGCCCCGCTGCCGTGGATGGTCCGCGCGCGGCGCAGCGCGGCGGCGCCGATGCGCTCCGCCTCGAGTGCGTTGCCTTCGCGCATCGCCACGTTGGCCGCCGCGGCCGCCGCCACCAGCGCCAGCTCGCCACGGCCGGTGCGCGTGGCGCGTGCCGCCGGGGCGCTGTACAGGCAGCGCGCCGCCAGATGGTGGCCCTGTGCCGAGAGCCAGTGCAGGCGCACCGCCAGTTCAACATCCTCCAGCCCACCCGGCAGCGACCGCGCCGGGATCGCATCCAGCCCCTGCAAGGCGGCGCGCGCGCTGGGCTCGTCGTCGCCATGGGTGGCCAGCACGGCGCGCAGCAGCAGCCGATGGCGCAGCTCGATGGGGTCTTCGGCCAGGCCGTCGGCTTCCGCCGTGGTCTCCAGACGCGTGAGCCAGCGTCCGGCAAGGTCCATGCGCGCGGTCAGCGCGGACGCCCACGCGCCCATGCGCAACAGGCGCGGATGGGCCGCCATGCGGTTTCCGCCTACGCTTTCGGTCCAGCGCGCCACCACGCCGAGGTGCGCCAGCGAATGCGCCGGCGGCAGCCCGCCATCGACCAGCTGCGTGGCAAGCTCCAGGTCGTCGCAGAGCGCGGCGCTGCGCATCGCGTCGGCGAACCGCCCCTGCTGCACGAACCAGAGCGCCGCGCGGCGGTGCAGTGGCTTCGGGTCGATGCCCGCCTGCGCCCGGCGCTTGTCCAGATAGGCGACGAACATCGGATGGAAGCGATACCACGCCAGATCGTCGCGGCGGTCCACGCGCCGCAGGAACACGTGGCGCCCCAGAATCTGGTCGATCAGGGTCGCGGCATCGTCGCGGCTGGTGACGAATGCCGCGAGGTCAGCCTGGAAGCTGCGCAGCACCGACACATGCAGCATGAAGTCGAGCAACTCGGCCGGCAGTTCGTCGATGACCTCCTCCGACAGGTAAGCCTCCAGGTTGCCGCCGTCGCCCACGCGGGCCGGCATATCGCCGGCGCTATCGCAGGCGGCGTCGCGCGTGCGGCCCGCCAGCCGTACGCCCACCGGCCAGCCTTCGGTAATCTCGTGCACCTGCCGCGCCACCTCGGCATTGGCCGGCACGCCGGCACGCGCCGTCAGGAAAGCCGCCGTCTCGTCGAAGTCGAACGTCAGTTCGGCCCCGTCGATTTCCACGAACTCTTCCATGGCCCGCAGGCGCCCGAGCCGCAGCGCAGGCACGGTGCGCGAGGCGATCACCAGATGCAGGCCGGGCAGGATGGCGTCGGTCAACGCCTGCACCAGCGTCAGCGTGGCGGGGTCCTGCACATGATGGAAATCGTCGATCATCAGGTACAGGTCGGCCGGCGTGCGCGCGAGCACTTCCAGCAGCGACGCGATCAACGCCTCGCTGCCCTCCCCGCCCTCGCCAGCCTCGATGGCGAGGCCCGCGTGCCCGAGCGCCCCGGCCAGAATGGCGCGGAACGTCGGCAATGCGCCATCCTGCATGGCCAGCGTGAGCCAGGCCACGCGCGCGCCGGCCTTGTCGAGCCGCTGGCGCCACTGCGCCATCAGCGTCGTCTTGCCGAAGCCGGCGCCGCCCGTGAGCAGCACCAGCTTGCGGTCGCTGGCGGCCTGCAGCCGGCCGATCAGCCGATCGCGCGAGATCGCGTCGCTTGCGGGGCGCGGCGGCACGATCTTGGGCAGGATGCAGGGAGACGCGACCATCGACGTCTACGACTTCCAGTGGCGTTTGCGCAGCTCGTTCTTGAGCACCTTGCCGACGCTGGACAGCGGCAGGCCGTCGACGAACTCGGCGCTGCGCGGGATCTTGTACCCCGCGATCAGCTCCCGGCAATGGTTCTGGATCGACTCGAGCGTGGCTTCCGCGCCCGCCTTCAGCACCACCACCGCATGCACGGACTCGCCCCACTTCTCGTGCGGCACGCCGATCACGGCGACTTGCGCCACCGCCGGGTGGCTCGCCAGCGCGCGCTCCACCTCGGCGGAATAGACGTTCTCGCCACCGCTGATGATCATGTCCTTCATGCGGTCGACCAGGAACACGAAGCCGTCCGTGTCCATGTAGCCGCCGTCGCCGGTATGCATCCAGCCGTTGCGCACGGCCTCCGCGGTCGCTTCCGGCTGGTTCCAGTAGCCGAGCATCACGTTGGGGCCGCGCACGGCGATCTCCCCCACCGTGCCGCGCGGCACCTCGCGGCCCTGCTGGTCGACGATCTTCACTTCCACCATCGGCGCGGGGCGTCCCACCGAGTGCATCTTGCCGCTCGCCAGGGCGGCCTCACTGTGATACTCGGGGCCGAGCAGCGTGGCCACCGGCGCCAATTCGGTCATGCCATAGCCCTGCGCGAACTGCGCGTTCGGGAACGCGGCCCGGGTACGGGCCAGCAGCGCGGGCGTCATCGGCGAAGCGCCGTAGCGGATCAGGCCGAGCGACGACAGGTCGAGATCGGCCGAGCGCTGCGGATTCTGTTCGCGCCAGTCGAGCCCCATCTGGATCATGGTCGGCGCCAGCAGCACCGAGGTCACGCGGTCGCGCGCAATGGTCTCCAGCATCTGGCCCGGATCGAAAGCCGTCATCGGCACGTGCGTGCCACCGACCAGGAAGACGGCGTTGATCGCCGCGAAACACGCCAGGTGGAACATCGGCATGACGTGCAGCATCACGATGGTTTCGTCGAAAGTGCCCGTCATCGGCTGGTTGCAAGCCGAGGAAACGAGGTTCGTGTGGCTGAGCATCACGCCCTTCGGGAAGCCCGTGGTGCCGCCCGTGTAGAAGATGCCGGCCAGGTCGTCGCCGTGGCGGTAGGCGTCCTCCACCGGCTCACTGTCGGCGACCAGTGCCTCGTAGTTCAGCATGCCCTCGGGCGTCTCACCGTCGCCGGCGTAGATGACGTGGCGCAACGTCGGGCATTCGGCGGCCACCTTGCGGGCGACGACCGTGAAGGGGTCGTCGACGATCAGGACGGCGGTGCCCGAGTCATTGAACGAATACAGGATCTCGGCCGCGCTCCAGCGCGTGTTCACCGGATTGAGCGCCGCGCCGGCCCACGGCACGGCCATGTAGTACTCGATATAGCGGGCCGAATTGAGCGAGAACATCGCCACGCGCTCGCCGTCGGTCACGCCGAGCTTTTTCAGCGCGCCGGCCAGCCGCGCCACGCGGTCGGCCAGTTCGGCATAGGTCTGGCTGCGGCCCTGGAAACGCACGGCCGTCTTGTCCGGCCGTTGCTGCAGCGATCTGTGCAGCGATTGTGTCATGTACATGCGATGTGTCTCCGTCACCAACCGAGAGGGGCGGTAGCGGCCTCTTGTCGGGCAGCTCTGTGGGTCTTCCGGGTGCAGCCGGGCTTAGAAATTGCCGCCGGGGCCACCACCGCAGTAGACGACCTGCCCGGACAGGAAGTTCGACTCCGGCGTGCAGAACAGATACACGGCGCCAGCCGCTTCTTCCGGCTTGCCGGCGCGGCCCAGCGGCGTCATGCGGCTTACGCCGTCGAGCATCGCCTGCTGCACACCGACCTTGATCTCCCGGCCTTCGATGTTGACGGTCTTGCTCTGGTCGCCGGCCAGCGCCTGCGTCAGGCGCGTCTCGATCAGGCCGAAAGCCACTGCGTTCACGTTGACCTTGAGGCGGCCCCATTCCTTGGCCAGGGTCTTGGTCATGCCCAAGATGCCGGCCTTGGCCGCCGAGTAGTTCGACTGGCCCGGGTTGCCGCCCGCCGCGCCGGACGAGATATTGACGATCTTGCGGAACACTTCGCGGCCCTCGGCCGCTTCGGCCTTGGCAGCGGCGCTGATCACCGGCTGGGCGGCGCGCAGGATGCGGAACGGCGCGGTCAGGTGGCAGTCAAGGATGGCATACCACTGCTCATCGGTCATCTTCTGGATGACGTTGTCCCAGGTGTAGCCGGCATTGTTGATGATGATGTCGATGCCCTTGTGGTGCTCGACGGCTGTCTTGACCAGGCGGTCGGCGAAATCGGGAGCAGTGACGCTGCCGACGCATGCCACGGCTTCGCCACCCTGCGCGCGGATCAGCTCCACCACTTCGGCGGCCGGATCGGCATCCAGGTCGTTCACCACCACGCGGGCACCTTCGGATGCCAGCTTCAGCGCCACTTCACGGCCAATGCCACGGCCCGAGCCGGTGACGATGGCGGACTTGCCTGCGAGTTTGCTCATGTCTGTTCTTCCTGTATCGATTCGTCTGGGGTGCGATGGGGAGCCGGCTTACTTCAGGGCGACGATGGCTTCGCCCAGCAGCTTGTCCTCGCCATACTGGTTGGCGCAGCGCAGCGCCACCTTCACGCGCTGCTCGCCATCGGCCTCGAATTTCTCGGTCACCACGCCGGTGCAGGTGGGCTGGTTGCCCAGGTGCGTGATGCCGGTGAAGCGGATGGCCACATTGCGCACCTGCGTCTGCGGCACCCAGCCGGTCAGCAGGCGGCCCAGGTAGGCGGCGGAGAGCATGCCGTGCGCGAACACGTCCGGCATGCGCGCCTTGCGGGCGAAGTCGAGATCGATGTGGATCGGGTTGTGGTCGCCGGAGGCGCCGCAGTACAGCGCCAGCGTGGTGCGGTTGATCGCCGGCAGGGCCAGCGGCGGGAGTTGGTCGCCAACCTTCACATCGTTGAAACGGGGGGCTTGCATGGTCGTTGTCTCCTTAGCCACGGCGTTCCACGAGCGTGCCGCGCATGTCGGCCACGTGCTCGCCACGTTGGTTGGTCACACGCGTCGTGTTGACCACGAAGTGCAGCGCGCCGCCCTTCTTGTCGTACACATCGGTCACGGTGGTTTCGAAATGCAGCGTGTCGCCGGCGTAGGCCATCTGGTGATAGTCGAACGCCTGCTCGGCGTGCAGGATGCGCGCGAGGTCCAGCTTCAGGAGGCCCATGCGGTCCACGCCTGCCGAGACGTCGCTGTTCAGGCACATCAGGAAGGTCGGCGGCACCGGCAGCGTGGGATGCCCGGCATCCCGCGCGGCGGCTTCGTCGGTGTAGATCGCATCGGTCTCGCCGATGGCCTTGGCGAAGAAGCGCAGGCGCCCCTTCTCGACCTCGATCGAGCCCTTGCCCAGGCCGAGCCCGATCATGCTCTTGTCTGCCATGTTCTTGTCTCCTCTTCGATTGGACGGTTCAGCCGCGGCCGTAGAGCGTCACCACGCAGGCGCCGCCCAGGCCGAGGTTGTGCTGCAGCGCGAGCTGCACGTTCTCCACCTGGCGCTTGTCGGCCGTGCCGCGCAGCTGGTTGGTCAGTTCGTAGCACTGGGCGAGACCCGTCGCGCCCAGCGGATGGCCCTTGGAGAGCAGGCCGCCCGACGGATTGGTGACGACCTTGCCGCCGTAGGTGTTGTCGCCGTCCATCACCATCTTCTCGGCCTCGCCCACCTTGGCGAACCCGAGCGACTCATAGGTCAGCAGCTCGTTGTGCGCGAAGCAGTCGTGCAGCTCGCAGACCTGGATATCGGACGGGCTCACGCCAGCCTGCTCGTAGACGGCCTTGGCGGCGTTCTGCGCCATGTGGAAGCCCACCAGGCGGATCATCGACGGCGGCGCGAAGCTGTCCGGCACGTCGGTGGTCATCGACTGCGCCAGGATGCGCACGTCGGTACGCAGGTTGTGCTTGCGCGCGAAGGCCTCGGTACAGACGATGGCGGCAGCCGCGCCGCACGTCGGCGGGCAGGCCATCGAGCGCGTCATCACGCCCGGCCACATCACCTTCTCGTTCATCACGTCTTCCGGCGTCACCACGTCGCGGAACACAGCGAGCGGGTTGTTGGCGGCGTGACGGCTGGCCTTGGCGCGGATTCGGGCGAAGGTCTCCAGCTTGGTGCCGTACTGCTCCATATGCTCGCGGCCGGCGCCGCCGAACAGCGTCAGCGCGCGCGGTACGCCGGCATCCACGGCGTCCTGGATCAGGTGGCCGCCAATCGCGGTGAAGCCATCGAGCGGACCCTCGCGGTCATCCCACTTGCCCTTGAGCGCGCCCGGCTGCATGAATTCGAAGCCCAGCGCCAGCGCGCATTCCACCGCGCCCGACTCCACGGCCTGGCGCGCCAGGAACAGCGCGCTGGAGCCGGTCGAGCAGTTGTTGTTGACGTTGACGATGGGAATGCCCGTCACGCCCACCTTGTACAGCGCGGCCTGGCCGCAGGTGGAATCGCCATAGACGTAGCCGACGAAGGCCTGCTGGATCTTGTCGTACGGCAGGCCCGCATCCTCGAGCGCCAGCTTCGCCGCCGTGGCACCCATCACGCTGTACGACTCGCTCTGGCCCGGCTTCTTGAACGGGATCATGCCGACCCCGGCAACCACTGCATGCTTTGACATTGCCTTGTCTCCTCGCTGGTCTTGTTGTGCTTACATCTTGCGCGTGATGAGTTCACGCATGACTTCATTGGACCCGCCATAGACGCGGGCGATGCGCATGTCCACGAACGCCCGGGCGATCGGGTACTCAAGCATGTAGCCGTAGCCGCCGTGCAGCTGCACCATGTCGTCGATGCACTTCCACAGCACCTCCGTCGAGTACAGCTTGGCGATCGCGGCTTCCTCGCCCGAGAGGCCCCGGCGCATGTGCTCGCCGAGGTAGTAGTCCACCATCGTGCGCAGCGCCACGGCATTCGCCTTGATATCGGCGAGCTTGAACTTGGTGTTCTGGAAGTCCCAGATCGTGCCGCCGAAGGCCTTGCGGTCCTTCACATACTCGACGGTCTGGGCGAGCAGACGCTCCAGCTTGGAGGCGGCGCCCACGGCGATGATGAAGCGCTCCTGCGCCAGGTCGTGCATCAGGTAGCCGAAGCCCTTGTTGACCTCGCCCAGCAGGTTGCTGGCCGGCACGCGTACGTTGTCGAAGAACAGCTCGGCGGTGTCCTGCGAGTGCATGCCCACCTTGTGGAGCTTGCGGCCCCGGCGGAAGCCCTCGCGGTTGGTCTCCACCATGATCAGGCTCACGCCCTTGGCGCCGGCGGCGGGATCGGTCTTGCAGATCACCATCACCATGTCCGAGATAAAGCCGTTGGAGATGAAGGTCTTGCTGCCGTTGATGACCCACTCGTCGCCGTCCCGGACCGCCGTGGTGCGGCAGGCCTTGACGTCGGAGCCGCCGCCGGGCTCGGTGATCGCCACGGCGAGAATGGTCTCGCCGGCGCAGACGCCGGGCAGCCAGCGCTGCTTCTGCTCCTCCGTGCCCAGCCGCGCGATGTAGGGCGCGACGATGTCCGAATGCAGGCCGAAGCTCACGCTGACGCCCACGTCGGCCATTTCCTCGGCGATGATCGCCGCGTGGCCGAAGTCGCCACCGCCACCGCCATACTCTTCCGGCAGGGACGTGCCCAGCAAGCCTTCGCGCCCGGCCTTCAGCCAGGTCTCGCGGTCGACGATGCCGTCGGCCAGCCAGGATTCCTGACGCGGCAGACATTCACGCTCGAGGAAACGGCGCACGGTGGTGCGGAACTGCTCGTGATCTTCACGATAAACATTACGAACGACTTCCACGAAGACTCTCCTGTTCGGAATTGACAAGCGCCTGGCGGCTCCCGGGCTGCCTGCGGTGAGCGAAATGATGCGGGGCCGCATTGCGCACCACCCCTCCCCGAATCGGGTAGTCGCCACCGCCCTGCCCCCCGGCGCCGCGCCCCTCCCCAAACCGGGGAGGCCGCACCCCCCTTCCCCCCCTCCATCATCTCCGTCAGGCCGCGCGTGCCCCCAACGCCGCGCCGACCATAACCAGAAGAGGAGGTGTGCCGTGGAAGTAACCCGTACCGTTTTCCGTGAAGACCACGAAATGCTCCGTGAGAGCGCGCGGCGCTTCTTCGAGCGCGAATGCGCCCCGCGCCAGGCGCAGTGGGACGCGGACGGCCGCGTGGACCGCGAGAGCTGGCTGAAGGCCGGCCGCGAAGGACTGCTCTGCGTGGCCATCCCCACCGAATACGGCGGCGGCGGCGGCGATTTCGGCCACTCGGCGGTCGTGCTCGAGGAAACGCACCGCGCCGGGATCTCGGGTTCGGGGTTTTCCCTGCACTCGGACATCGTCGCGCCCTACATCGCGCGGCTAGGCACCGAGGAACAGAAGCAGCGCTGGCTGCCCGACATCTGCGCCGGCAAGACCATCCTCGCCGTGGCGATCACCGAGCCCGGCGGCGGCTCCGACGTCAAGGCCTGCCGCACCACGGCAGTCCGGGATGGGGACGAGTGGGTCATCAACGGCAGCAAGACGTTCATCTCGAACGGCACGAGCGCCGACATGATCATGGTGATCTGCAAGACCGATCCGGCGGCCGGCGCCAAGGGCGTGAGCCTGATCATGGTGGAGACCAACCGCGAGGGCTTCCGCCGGGGCCGCAAGCTCCACAAGGTGGGCCAGCCCGCCGCGGACACCGCCGAACTGTTCTTCGACAACGTACGCGTGCCGGCCAGCAACCTGCTGGGCGAGGTGAACCAGGGCTTCGGCTACCTGATGCAGGAGTTGGCCCAGGAGCGCCTGATCATCGCGCTCTACGCCGCCGTGGCGCTGGAGCGCCTGCTTGGCATCACGGTGGACTATGTGAAGGAGCGCAAGGCCTTCGGCGGCACGATCTGGGACTTCCAGAACACCCGTTTCAAGCTGGCCGACGCCAAGGCGCATGCCGTGGCCATCCGCACCATGGTCGACTACTACCTCGGCGAGCACCTGCGCCGCAAGCTGACCGTGAACGAGGCGGCCATCGCCAAGATGCACGCCACCGAGACGCTGTGGAAGTGTCTGGACGATATGGTCCAGCTCCATGGCGGCTACGGCTACATGCTCGAGTACCCCATCGCGCGGGCCTTTACCGACTACCGCGTCTCACGCGTGGTGGGCGGCGCCAACGAGGTCATGCGCGACCTGATTGCCCGCAAGCTGTAACGGCGGGCGGCTCCCCCCTATAGAGAGAGGATAGATATGAGCGAGAAAGTCATCATCGGCGGCGTGGGCATGATCCCGTTCGCCAAGCCCGGCGCGAGCGCCAGCTACACCGACATGGGCGCCGAAGCCGTGCGCCGCGCGCTGGCCGATGCCGGCATCGGCTACGAGCTGGTCCAGCAGGCCTATGCGGGGTACGTCTACGGCGACTCCACCTGCGGCCAGACCGCGCTGTACGAGGTGGGCCTGACCGGCATTCCCATCGTCAACGTCAACAACAACTGCTCGACGGGTTCCACCGCGCTGTACCTGGCCCGCCAGGCCGTGGCGCTGGGCGATGCCGACTGCGTGCTGGCGCTCGGCTTCGAGCAGATGCAGGCCGGCGCGCTGAAGTCCCACTGGGACGACCGCCCGCCCACGCGCGCGCGTTTCCAGCCGATCCTGAAGAAGCTGACCGAGGACGTCACGGACATTCCCCAGGCCCTGCGCAGCTTCGGCGGCGCGGGCCGCGAGCACATGCAGCGCTACGGCACGCGCATGGAGACCTTTGCGGCCATCCGCGCCAAGGCCAGCCGCCACGCCGCCAACAACCCCCTGGCGCTGTTCCGCAACGTGCTGACCACCGAAGACGTGATGAACGACAAGGTGATGTGGCCCGGCGTGATGACTCGCCTGATGGCCTGCCCGCCGACGTGCGGCGCCGCCGCCGCGCTGATCGTCTCGGAGCGCTTCGCCCGCAAGCACAACCTGCGTTCGGATGTGGTCATCGTGGCCCAGTCGATGACGACGGACCCGGTGGAATCGTTCGATCCGCCCTCGATGATCAGCTACGTCGGCGGCCATATGGCCCGCGCCGCCGCCAAGCAGGTGTACGAGCGTGCCGGCATCGGCCCGCAGGACATCGACGTATGCGAGTTGCACGACTGCTTCGCCCAGAACGAGCTGCTGAGCTACGAGGCGCTCGGCTTCTGCCCCACCGGCGAGGGCGAGAAGTTCGTGATGGACGGCGACAACACCTATGGCGGCAAGGTCGTGACCAACCCGTCCGGCGGCCTGCTCTCGAAGGGGCACCCGCTCGGCGCCACCGGGCTGGCCCAGTGCTACGAACTGACCCATCAGCTACGCGGCACGGCCGATAAGCGCCAGGTGGAAGGCGCGCGCCTGGCCCTGCAACACAACCTCGGTCTTGGCGGTGCGTGCGTGGTCACGCTCTACGGCAAGAACTGACGCTACCCATCTACAAGAGACAAGAGGAGGCACACCATGAGCAGGAAACTGGAAGGCAAGGTCGCCATCGTCACCGGTGCGGGACGCGGCATCGGCCGCTGCATCGCGCTGAAATTCGCCAATGAGGGCGCCAGCGTGGTCGTCAACGACCTCGACGCCGCCCCGGCCAACGAAGTCGTGGCGGAGATCCGCGCCGCCGGCGGCCAGGCGTTGGCCTTTCCGTGCAACGTCACGGCGCCGGACTTCGGCGACCGCCTCGTCAAGGCCACGCTGGAATCGTTCGGCGGCATCGACATCATCGTCAACAACGCCGGCTACACCTGGGACAACGTGATCCAGAAGATGAGCGACGAGCAGTGGGACGCGATTCTTGACTGCCACCTCAAGGCGCCCTTCAACCTGCTGCGCGCCGCCCAGCCCTACTTCCGCGAGGCCAGCAAGGCCGAGGCGGCGGACGGCCGCGAGGTGTTCCGCAAGGTGGTCAATATCTCGTCGACCTCCGGCACGCAGGGCAACGCCGGCCAGGTCAACTACTCGGCCGCCAAGGCCGGCGTGATGGGCATGACCAAGACGTTGGCCCGCGAGTGGGGCCGCATGAAGGTCAACGTGAATTGCGTGGCGTTCGGCTTCATCGCCACGCGCCTGACCGAGCCGACCGCCGAAGAGAAGACCGTCAGCATCGAAGGGCGCGACATCAAGGTCGGCGTGAACCCGGACCGCATCGTGCAGGCCAGCAAGGAAATCGCACTGGGCCGCCCGGGCACGCCCGAGGAAGCCGCCGGTTCGGTCTTCATGTTCTGCATCCCCGAGTCCGACTACGTCACCGGCCAGACCATCATCTGCGGCGGTGGGCGCGGCGGGTTCTGATCCCCACGCTCCAATGAGAACGGGGCGCATGCCACTGCGGCATGCGCCCCGTTTTTCATTCCCTGCCCCGCGCGCTCAGACCGGGCGGTCGCCGATGATGGTGGCGCGGTTCATATGGCGCGGCGCCGGGAAGTAGTCCTGCACCGCATAGTGCTGCGTGGAGCGGTTGTCCCACAGCGCGATGGTGTCCGGCTCCCACTTCAGGCGCACCTGATACTCGGGCGCGGCGGCCTGGCGGAACAGGTATTGCAGCAGGTCCAGCTCTGCGGGACGGAAATCAGAGCCGATGCGGTACGGCTGCACCTTGCTGAAGTTGTCGAAATGGGTGGTGAAGCCTTCATTGACAAACAGGATCTTCTCGCCAGTCTCCGGATGGGTGCGCACCACCGGATGCACCATCGGCGGATACAGCTTGCGCAGTTCCTCGACCTTGGCGTCGGAGAGGGCCTGGCCGAAGGTCGGCATGGCGTCATGCACCGCGCGCAGTCGGGCGATCTTCGTCTTGACCTCGTCCGGCAGGTTCTCGTACGCCGCCACCATGTTCACCCAGATGGTGTCGCCACCTACCTCCGGGCAGCTCACGCAGCGCAGCATCGAGCCCATCGACGGCACCTGGCGCCACGTCACGTCGGAGTGGTAGAGGTTTTCGCGGCCACGCGCGCTGCCGTCACGGCCGAACACCACCAGCTCCGGGTGCTCCGGATGGTGCGGGATCATCGGATGGACCTCCAGCTCGCCGAATCGGCGCGCGGCGGCCACGTGCTGCGCCGGCGTGATGTGCTGGTCGCGGAAGAACAGCACCTTGTACAGCAGCAGCGCGCGGCGCAGGGCGAGGTGGGTCTCTTCATCGAGCGGCCGGGCGAAGTCGATGCCGGTGATCTCGGCGCCGATCGTCGGGGTGGAGCGGCGCACGCCAAACGGCCAGGCTTCGGTGTCCTGGGCGGGGGTCCGCGCGGGGGGCGCGTCTTCGGCGACGGCGGTTGCTGCAGGTTGCATGGTTGTCTCCTCGTTTTATCGTCGTGGGAATGCAGCCCCGCGCGGACGTGCGGGGCGGTTTAGCTGTCGAACACGATCACCGAGCGCGCCAGTTCGCCGCGCCGCAGCTCGTCGAAGGCTTCGTTGATCTGCTCGAGCCGCAGGCGGCGTGAAATCATCTGGTCGAGATGGAGCTTGCCCGCCATGTAGAAATCGACGAGGCGCGGCATATCCACCGGAAAGCGGTTGGACCCCATCATCGAGCCCTGGATGCGGCGCTCGTACAGCAGATGGAACGGATCGATCTCCAGCTTGGTGCCCGGCTTGATCATGCCGATGACGGTGGCGGTGCCACCGCGCCGCAGCATGCCGAAGGCCTGCTCGGCAGTGGCTTTCAGGCCGATGCACTCGAAAGCGTGGTGCACGCCCTGCCCGGTCAGCTCCCGCACGGCCGCGACCACGTCGATGTCCTTCGCCTGGATCAGGTCCGTGGCGCCGAACTGCCGCGCCAGTTCCAGCTTGCTGTCGAGCATGTCGATGGCGATGATCCGCCCGGCGCCGGCCAGCGCCGCGCCGTTGATCGCGGCCAGCCCGATGCCGCCGCAGCCGATCACGGCAACCGTCTCGCCGGGCGCCACCTTGGCGGTGTTGACCACCGCGCCGGTGCCCGTGGTGATGGCGCAGCCGATCAGCGCGGCGCGGTCCAGCGGCATGTCGCGCCGGATCGCCACGCAGGCGTGTTCGTGCACCAGCATCTGCTCGGCGAAGGCCGACAGGTTGGCGAACTGCGGCATTGGCTTGTGCTGGTAGGCCAGGCGCGGCTCGTCGCCCTTGGACCGGCGGGTGTCGGGGGACTCGCACAGCGACAGGTGCCCGGTCAGGCAGTGCTCGCAGTGGCCGCAGTAGACCGACAGGCAGGTCACCACGTGGTCGCCCGGCTTGACGGTGCGCACCTCCGAGCCCACCTGCTCGACCACGCCGGCGGCCTCATGGCCCAGCACCACCGGCGCCGGGTGCGGAAACACGCCGTCGACGAAATGGAGGTCGGAATGGCAGACGCCGACGGCGCGGGTGCGAATCAGCACCTCGCGCGGGCCGGGCTTGGCGATGGCGATGTCCTCGATACTGAGGGGTTGGCCGGGACGATGGAATACCGCAGCTTTCATGGCTGAACCTCTAAATGCGATGGGACGGACAAACAGGCGGGCATGCCGAAAGAGATGCCGGAAGGACGCCCGCCCACGGATCTGGACGTTACAGCGGTGCGACGGCGTCACCCCTCCCCGGTACGGGGGGGTGGGGGGTGGCGGTGCAGCGGTACGGCGGAACTACTGGGAAGACGGACGGCTGGCGGACGGCTTGCCGCTGGCGGGCGCATCGGCGGCGAGGTCGCGCAGCAGCGCCACCGCCTCGTCGCGTCCGCTCACGCCCAGTTTCATGAAGATATTCTTGAGGTGCCACTTCACGGTCTCGGGCGAGACTGCCAGCGTGCGCGCCACCATCTTGTTCGACATCGCCTGGGAGATCAAGGTCAGCACCTCGGTCTCGCGCTCGCTCAGGGCCTTGATCGGCGCGGAGCGGCGGGCCGGCGCGGCGGGCGCCTCGCGCTCGCGCCAGCGGCCCGATGCCTCGAGCAGCCGCTTCGTATAAAACGCCAGTACGGGATCGAGCGTGCCTTCGGCCAGCACCGTGCGCAGCAGCGTGACGCCGCCCGAGGTGGCATCGAGCAGGCTGCGCAGCAGGCCCAGCCGGTGGCCCAGGCGCAGCGCCTCGACCAGATGTTCCCGCGCGGCACGGCCATTGCCCCGGCCGTTCTCGGCCACCGCGCATTGCATATGGACGATGGCGCCATGCCGGCCGCGCGACGCCAGCACCGGGCTGGAGAGCATCGGGTGGAGCCGGGCCAGCGCCCCGTCGAAATCATGCCGATGCAGGCACAGGCCGATGCAGGCCAACTGCGCGTGCGCGGCGATCTCCCACACATCGGTCCGGCCCGCGTTGACGGCGGCCAGCTTGCGCACGCGCTCGATGGTCGCCTCGGCCAGATCGGTCTCGCCTTCGCGCAACTGCCAGCGGGAGCGCACGTTGAGCGCCATTACCAGCAGGCGGTCGAGGTTGTTGCGCACCGCGTAGTCCTCCAGGCGGTCCAGGCAGGCCGCGGCCTCCAGCCGCCGGCCAGCCACGCGGTGCGACAGCGACAGCATCAGCAGCGCGCGCAGCGTCGCATCCGGCACCGACACCGTTTCCAGCTGGCCAATCCACCGCTCCAGCAGCGTGCAGACGGCGTCGATCTCGTTGAGTTCGTAGAACGTCTCGCTCAGCAGCACCGCCGCCATGTGGGCCACGCCGACGTACTCGGCGCCAAGCTGGTCGGCCTCGTGCAGCACCTGCCGGAACACGGGCTCGGCCTGGAGCATCCTGCCTTCGATCGACAGGCTCAGGCCGGACAGGCATCGCCCGATCAGGTTGCTGAGCATGCCGCCACCGCCGTGATGCGTGCCATCGGCCAGTATCTGGCGGGCGCGTTCGTACTCGCCCCGATGCATGTGCAGCCAGCCCAGCACGTTGGCGCGCGAGGTCAGCACGAAATCGTCGGCATCGGGCGGGGCGGCTTCGAGTTCGGGCAGCAGGGCCACCGCCGCGCCGATATCGTCGCGCATCAGCGCCATGGCCCCGCGCAGCACGATGACCGCGAAGCGCTCGCGGGCGCCCAGCGCGGCGGCCTGGGCTTCCAGCCGGGGGATGGCCCGCGCGGTGGCGTCCAGCCTGAGCGAGCGCAAATCCACGTGGGCCTGCATCAGCTGCAGCGCGAAGCGCGACTCGATCTGCGCGACGGGCAGCAGGCGCAGCAGGCCACTCAACTGGCGGAAACTACCGCGCGCAAGCAACTCGGGCGCGCAGGTCTGGATCGCGTCGGCCGCCGCGCCGGCCTCGCCGGCCATCACCGCGTGCCGGACCGCCTCCTCCACCTGCCCGCGCTGCTCGAACCAGCGCCACGCCGCCGCGTGCAGCGCATGCTGCCGGGCCTGCGGCATGCGCGCCACGCGCGCCAGCAGCACCTCGCGCAACAGCGGGTGCAGCCGATACCAGCTTTCATGGTCGTGGCCGCTGACCTGGATGATGAACAGGTTGCTGCTGTCCAGCCGCACCAACCGGGTGGTCATGCGCGCCACGGCGCGCGGCTCGCCCACCAGCGTGGCGCACAGCGGCGCGCAGAAGCGGCTGCAGATGGCCACGCAGGTCAGCAGTTCCTGGTCGTCCGTGCCGAGCTGGCGCAGCACCTCGTGCTCGAAATAATCGGCAAAGGCGCTGGCGTCGCGCAGCGTGCTGGTGGAACCGGGGAAGAAGCCCGGCGTGCCGGTGCCGTGCTTGGCCTTGATGTCGAGCGCGAACAGCTGCAGGCCAGCAATCCAGCCATCGGTCAGTTCGTGCAGGCGGCGCGCGTCACGCGGCGAGATCTCGCCGAGCTGGTCGCGCAGGTAGGCTTCGGACTCCTCGGGGCTGAAGCGCAGGTCGCGCAGGTCCAGCGTGGCCACCAGTCCCTGCGAATCGAGCCGCGCCAGCGAGAGCGGCAACGCGGCGCGCGAACAGAGCACGATGTGCAGGTGCGGCGGCGCATAGTCGAACAGCCATTGCAGCATCTGCCAGATGCGGGCGTCCTCTAGGAGGTGCACATCGTCCAGGATCAGCACGAGGTCGCGCGGCTGCGCGGCAATGGCCTCGATCAGCGTGACCACCCAATGCTCGATGGCCGAGGCATCGCTGCCGTCGCCCACCAGCGACGCCGCGTCGCGGACGATGTCGGCATCGATCAAGCCGATGCTGGCGAGCAGGCAATCGAAGAAGCGGGCCGGATCGTCGTCCTCCTCGGACAAGGACAGCCACGCCACCTCGAAGCCCAGCGACACCAGCGACTGACGCCAGCTGACGAGCGCGGACGTCTTGCCGCACCCGGCCGGCCCCTGAACGATTACGCAGCGCTTGTGCCGCGCTTCGAGCAGGCGCGCCGCAAGGGCCTCCCGCGCCAGCGGGCGGCGGGCGGGCCGTGGCGGTACCAGCTTGGTACCGGCGATGGGCTCGAAGTTGCGCGCGGAAGCCTCCGACAATGGCTTCGGCGCCGGGTCATACGAAGACATGTGTGTCGATTGTGCCGGGCTCGTCACCCAGGCAGGATTCTGCGCGATGGGAACCCCGCATTATAGAGACGCGCCAGCACCCGGACCATCGGGGTCAGTCTGGAGGCCGCGCCGCGCCTGGGTTTCCGGCGCGCACGGGGGCCCGGGCCTCCCCAACGTCCACCCGGACCGGGTGGGTCGTGACGCGCAGGCGCCGTGCATGATGGCGTCGGCGGCAGGGATCCCCTTCCCGCCGCAGCGCCAAAAATCACGATGCGCGGCCTGACCGCGCCGACCAGGAGACACGATGTTCAAGAAGACCTGCATGCTCGTACTGGCATGCCTCGCCCAGGCCGCGGCGGCGCAAGCGCCCTACCCCAACCGCCCGATCACCTTCGTCCTGCCGTTCACCCCGGGCGGCGCCGCCGACATTGTCTCGCGCGCGCTGGCCGATGACATGGGCAAGCGCCTCGGCCAGCCGGTCATCGTCGAAAACCGTCCGGGCGCGTCCGGCATGATCGGCACGAATGTGGTGGCCAAGGCACCTGCCGATGGCTACACGGTCAGCATCACACTGACCCAGGCGATCCTGAACAATCAGTTCCTGTATACGAAGCTGCCGTACGACACCCGCAAGGAACTGGCCTTCGTCACCGAGATCTGCACCGCCGGCGTGTTGCTGGTGGCCAGCCCGAACGTGCCGGCCAAGGACATGAAGGAGTTGCTGGACTGGACCGCGCACCACCACGCCAGCTTCGGCTCGTGGGGGGTGGGCTCCTACGGCCATCTGGTCAGCTCGCACCTGGCCCGCACGCGCAAGGCCGACATCACGCACGTAGCCTACAAGGGCGAGGCACCGATGATCCAGGACCTCGTGGGCGGCCAGATCGACCTCGCCTTCGTCTCCGCCTTCGCCGCCAAGCCGTTCGTCGAAACCGGCAAGCTCAAGGTGCTGGCGGTGGCGTCGGACCGCCGCCTGCCCGGCCTGCCCAACGTGCAGACGCTGGCCGAGGCCGGCCTGACCGATCCGGAGTTCCAGGTCACCGGCCGCGTGGTGATGATGGTGCCGGCCAACACGCCCGCCCCGGTCGTCGAAAAGCTGGAAAGTGCTGCACGCGCCGCGATTGCCTCGGAGCCGATCCGCGCCCGCATGCGCGCCATCGCCATGGAGCCGATCGGCAACAGCAGCAAGCAGGCGCTGGCCAACTACGAGGCGATGTACCCGGTGCAACAGCGGCTGGTGATGAGCACGGGCGCCCGGCTGGACTGACCCCGCTACCTACCCGATGCGGGGGGGAGGGGGTGGGAGGGCCTGACCGTAACCTAGGCCCCTCCTTTCATCCAACGGTAGAAACACATGTTGTCTGGCATCAGGATCGTGGAAATCTGCGGTATCGGCCCGGGGCCGTTTTGCGCCATGCATCTGGCGGACCTCGGCGCGGATGTGATCGCGGTGGAACGCAGCCTGCCCGCGGGCACGGGTACGGGCACGCCGCCCCCCGCAGGCAACGTGATCAACCGCGGCAAGCGCTCGGTCGTGGCCGACCTCAAGACGCCGGAAGGCCGCGAACTGGTGCTGCGCCTGATCGAAGACGCCGACGCGCTGATCGAAGGCATGCGCCCCGGCGTGATGGAGCGCCTGGGCCTGGGCCCCGATGCCTGCCACGCGCGCAATCCCCGCCTGGTCTACGGCCGGATGACCGGCTGGGGCCAGTCCGGCCCGATGGCGCAGGCCGCCGGGCACGACAACAACTACATCTCGCTGTCGGGCGCGCTGTACTACAACGGCGGGCCGGTCGAGCCGCCCTCCTCCGCCATCACCGTGGTGGGCGACATCGGCGGCGGCGCGCTGTATCTGGCGATTGGCCTGCTGTCCGGCATCCTCAACGCGCGCGCTACCGGCAAGGGCACGGTGGTCGATGCGGCCATCGTCGACGGCTCGGCGCACATGCTGCAACTGCTGCTCGCCACGCAGGCCAAGGGCTTCGTCACCGGCCAGCGCGGCGACAACATCTTCGACAGCTCGCACTTCTACGCCACCTACCGCTGCGCGGACGGGCACTGCATCACGGTCGGGTCGATCGAGCCGCAGTTCTACGCGCTGCTGCTGGAAAAGCTCGGCGTGGCCGAGGATCCGCGCTTCGCACGGCAGTGGGACCGCAAGCGCTGGCCGGAACTGCACCGGCACTTCGCGGAACTGTTCGCCAGCCGCACCCGCGCCGAATGGAGCGCGCTGCTGGAGAACACGGACGTCTGCTTCGGCCCGGTACTGAGCCCCGAGGAAGCGGCCAGGCACCCGCACAACGTGGCGCGTGGCGTCTATGTGGAGAGCGAAGGCCGGCTCCAGGCCGCGCCGGCGCCGCGCTTCGACGGCGAAGCGCGCCAGCCCGGCGCCATCCCGACGCACGGTCAGCATACGGCCGAAATCGCGGCCGGGCTGGCGCAAGGCGCCGCCAGCGTCTGGCGTTCTTCCGCCAAGGCTTGAGCGGAGTTGTGATGGCGAGTGCAACCCAACGCGGCGCCGCGCCGCAACCGGCCGGGCGCCTCCAGCCGAAGCTGTCCGCCCTGATCGCGGAGGTGCGCGCGGTGCGCGATGAACTGGACCGCACGCTGGCGCGGCATGGCATGCCCAGCCGCGATGCGGCGGCCTCGCGCGCGCGGCTGCTCGACCAGTGGATCCGGCAGGCGCAAGGCCGGCGGCAACTGGTCTGCCTGGCCTGCGGCGCGGAGCAGGGGCTGCTCCAGCAGGGGCATCTGGAGATCGGCCGGCGCACCGCCGCCGGCACCACGGACCGCGCCCTGCGCGCGCTCTACTGGGCCAGCGTGCAGCGATGGAGCCGCGCGCCGGGCAGCCGTCCGATGCGCGACGACACCCCGGCGACGTCTGTGGCAGCGCCATCGACATCGCCAGCCGTCGCGCCCGACATGTGTGGCGACTGCGACGACCTGCGCCAGGACATCCGCCGCTATACCCCGCATGCCGAACTGGCGCGGGACGGCGTCAACGAGCCGCCCCGGCCCCATGGGGCGGCCGAATGCCGGTATCGCTGCGGCACCTGCGCCACGCAATGGGTGCGGCGCGTGCCCCCGTTCGAACCGTTTGCCGTCTGGGCCGTGGTACCCGCCCGGCATGCGGCCCCGCTGTACCGCTGAAGCTTTCCTGAACAGGCCCTCCATCGCTGGATGTCGGTTCCGGCGATGGCCTTTACTCCGACCTCAGGGTCGGATTTTTTTTGGGCGACGTTGGGCAAGACAGCGTGCGAAGGAGGTAAGGGTCTGCACGGATGGGTAGTGCGCAAATGCCACAGTCCGCCCATCGGGAGTGGGCAGGTTTGAAGGGCATCCGCGCTTTACTGTGCGTGCGCCGTGAAAGCGGACGCGCAGCCAGCCAATGCGCTGGTTCCTAGAACGATAAGGAGACCCTCAAGCATGAAACGGAAGTTCATTACCCTGGCAGCGCTGGCCCCGCTCGCGATCACGGCCCATGCGCAGACGAGCGTCACGTTGTATGGCGTGGTCGATGGTTCCATCGAGTACGTCAACCGGGTCGCCGCCTCGGCCGCCACGCCCAACCAGGGCGGCAGCCGCGTCGGCATGCCCTCCGTGGGCGGTCTGTCCGCCTCGCGCTGGGGCCTGCGTGGTGTGGAAGACCTCGGCGCCGGCAACCAGGCGCTGTTCGTGCTCGAAAGTGGCTTCCAGTGGGATAGCGGTTCCCTGCAGGGCGTACCGCTGTTCAATCGCCAGTCGTTCGTCGGCCTGCAGAACGATGCCTTCGGCAAGCTGACCTTCGGCCGCCAGTACACCTCGTTCTTCGAGGGCATGGCCAACTTCGCGCCGATGCGCTTCGCCGCCACGTACGAGCCGGGCATCTGGTGGATGGGCCTGAACTACCGCGAAGACAACATGGCCAAGTACATCGGCAAGTGGGGCCCGATCCAGGCCGCCGCGCACTTCTCGTTCGGCACCGGCGTGGCCGTGCAGAACGCCGCCATCGCCCTGGCCAACGGCGGCGCCGGCGAGGTGCCGGGCAACTTCAAGGACAACACCGGCTACGGCGCCTCGCTGATGTACCTGAACGGCACCGGCCTGGGCCTGGCGATTGCTGCCGACGAATGGCGCCCGGCGGCGCAGGTCGGCGCACCGGGCAAGATGACCAAGCTCGGCGCGGCGGGCCTCTACAACACCGGCCCGTTCAAGTTCACGCTTGGCTATCGCTACAACAAGGGCGAGTTCGCCAGCGGCGCCACGCTGCTGCGTGACGACTACTGGTGGGCGGGCGTGAACTACCAGGCCACGCCGGCCTGGGGCCTCTCGCTGGCCTACTACTACGCGGACGTGAAGGGCGCGCGCGCCACGGCCACGGCGGCCGAGACCAATCCGCCCAATATGCAGCAGGTCACCTTCACCACCACCTACAACTTCAGCAAGCGCACCGACGTCTATATGTCGGTCGGCTACGCCCACAACGGCGGGCTGAGCTTCGACGGCCTGGCCACGGCCTACGCCTTCAAGTACCCGACCATGTCTGGCCAGCAGAACATGGTCGGCGTCACGATCGGCGTGCGCCAGATCTTCTGACCGCCCCCCGGCCACCCGTTCTTGGGGGGACCCCCACCCCCCCGGGAACGGCATCATCCCTGACAGACCCCCACAGTCCCAAGGATGACGACCATGGCCAACGCCGTACCAGACGCCACCACGCCCCCCGGCCGTACGCTGCGGCATACCCGCAGCATCCTGTGCCGCGGCTACCTGCGCGACGATGGGCGCTACGACATCGAGGCCGAGATGCAGGACATCTCCGCCGTCGCCACCGAGCTGCCGTTCACCGACCTGCCCGCCGGCGGCCACCTGCACCGGATGCACCTGACCATGACCGTCGATGCCGGCATGGTGATCCACCACTTCGCCGCCCGTACCGAGACCGGCCCCACGCCTTACTGCGCCGAGATCAACGCCGCCTACGCCACCCTGATCGGGCTGCGCATCGGCAAGGGCTTTCATCAGGCAGCCCGGCAACGGCTGGCCGGCGTGCGCGGTTGCACGCACCTGACCGACCTGCTCGGCCCGCTGGCCACCACGGCGATGCAGACCATGATGTCGATCCAGCGCGAGGAAACGCCCTGGCACACCAAGCTCCACGGCAGCACCCCGCTGCCCCAGCCCTGGGTGCTGGATACCTGCCACGCCTACCGCCTGGACGGCGAGGCCGCCCAGGTTATCTGGCCGATGCACCGCCGGGCAGCGCCGGTACGCGAGTCCACGCCGCAAGAGTGATCGTCCATCCACATATAGTGCGGATTTCGCCACATCGCTCGCTTGCAATGAAGTTGTTATAATCGCCCGACTTCAAAAAACTCCGAATCCGCGCCCCGCCCGCGGCTCCGTCCGCACAGCGCCATCCCGCAGTTTCCATGGCAGTCCACCGGACGGCGTCTGACAGGCCCCGCGGACCCGACAAGCGTGCCGAGGAAACCCGTGGCCGGTACTGAAATCGCAACGCCAGGCGCCCCGCTCGCGGGAGCCGCCGTGTCATCGGGCAGCTCGTTCCACACGGCCATGCGCATCCTGCCCGCCTCCCAGCGGCAGGCCATGTTCGAGATCTACGCGTTTTGCCGCGCCGTGGACGATATTGCCGATGGCGACACCCAGCACGCCGACCGTCTGGCCGCGCTCGATCAATGGCGCGCGGACATCGCCGCCTGCTACGCCGGCCGGGCGCCCGCCGCACTTGAGCCGCTGAATGTGCAGATTCAGGCATTCAACCTCCAGCAGCAAGACTTCTGCGACGTCATCGACGGCATGATCATGGACGTCGTGTCGACCATCGTCGCGCCGGACGCCGCCACGCTGGACACCTATTGCGACCGCGTGGCCAGCGCCGTGGGCCGGCTGGCCGTACGCGTGTTCGGCATCGACGAAGCACCCGGCATTGCGCTGGCGCACCATTTGGGCCGCGCGCTGCAGCTGACTAATATCCTGCGCGATATCGACGAGGACGCCGGCATCGGCCGCCTGTACCTGCCCGCCGAGGCGCTGGCCGCCGCCGGCATCCCGATCGGCACGCCGCACGCGGTGATCCATCACCCCGCCATTGGCACGGTCTGCCAGGGCCTGGCGCGGGAAGCGCAGGCTCACTACGACGCCTCCGCCGCCATCATGGCGCGCTGCCCGGCGCGCGTGGTGCGCTCGCCGCGCATCATGTTCGAGGTCTACCACGGCATTCTCACGCGCCTGCTGGCGCGTGGCTGGCAGCCGCCGCGCACGCGTGTGCGCGTGCCCAAGGCCAAGCTCGTGTGGATCCTGCTCCGGCATGCCATTGCCTGACCCGACACACCTAATATGGAAGAGGATGGGCCGCCGCCCGGCGCGCCATCCGCAGAGAGAGAAGTGCCCCCAGAATTGATGAACCAGGCCGCAACGATCACCCGCCCCGAATTCGCCACCACCGACGCGCTGGCTGCCAGCGTGAACCGGCTCGCCCAGCCTGCCCTGCCGGACCCGCTCGACGCCGGCATCGCTCATGCCGTGGATACCCTGCTCGCCCAGCAACAGGCCGATGGCCACTGGGTCTATGAGCTGGAAGCCGACGCCACCATCCCGGCCGAATACATCCTGATGGTGCATTACCTCGGCGAGCAGGCCGACCCGGTGCTCGAGGGCAAGATCGCCAACTACCTGCGCCGCATCCAGAACGCCGATGGCGGCTGGCCGCTGTTCCACGCGGGCGCCTCCGACATCAGCGCCAGCGTGAAGGGCTACTTCGCGCTCAAGATGGCCGGGGACGACCCCGAGGCCGCGCACATGCGCCGCGCCCGCGCCGCCATCCACGGGATGGGCGGCGCCGAGGCGAGCAACGTCTTCACGCGCACCCTGCTGGCCCTGTACGGCGTGATGCCGTGGCAGGCCGTGCCGATGATGCCCGTGGAAATCATGCTGCTGCCGCAGTGGTTCCCGTTCCATCTCTCCAAGGTCTCGTACTGGGCGCGCACGGTGATCGTGCCGCTGCTGGTGCTGAACAGCCTGCGTCCGCGGGCGCGCAACCCGCGCAAGATCGGCATCGACGAACTGTTCCTGCGCCCGGCCCAGTCCACCCGGCTGCCGGCGCGCGCGCCGCACCAGAGCCCGCTCTGGGTGGGCGTGTTCCGCGCGCTGGACGCCGTGGTGCGCGTGGCCGAGCCGCTGTTCCCGCGCAGCCTGCGCGCGCGGGCCATCGAGCGCGCCCGCACGTTCACCGTGGAGCGCCTGAACGGCGAAGACGGCCTCGGCGCCATCTTCCCGGCAATGGTCAACTCGGTGCTGATGTTCGACGTGCTCGGCGTGCCCGAGAGCGACCCGAACCGCGCCATCGCGCGCCGCTCGATCGACAAGCTGCTGGTCGTCCGCGACGATGAAGCCTATTGCCAGCCCTGCCTGTCGCCGGTCTGGGACACTTCGCTGGCCAGCCACGCGCTGCTGGAAGTGGGCGAGCCGCGCGCCATCGCCGCCGCCGTGCGCGGCCTGGACTGGCTGGTGCCGCTGCAGGAACTCGACCTCAAGGGCGACTGGATCGTGCGCCGCCCGGACGTGCGGCCCGGCGGCTGGGCCTTCCAGTACGCCAATGCCCACTATCCGGACGTGGACGACACCGCCGTGGTGGCCGCCGCGATGGACCGCGCCGACAAGGGCGACCGGACCGACCGCTACAAGACCGCCGTGGCGCGTGCCTGCGAGTGGGTCGTCGGCATGCAGAGCAGCAACGGTGGCTGGGGCGCCTTCGAGCCCGAGAACACCCATCTCTACCTGAACAACATCCCGTTCGCCGACCACGGCGCGCTGCTGGACCCGCCCACGGCCGATGTCTCGGCGCGCTGCCTGGCCATGCTCTGCCAGCTCGGCCAGATGCCGGCCAACAGCGAGCCCGCCGCGCGCGCGCTGCGCTACCTGCTGGACGAGCAGGAAGCGGACGGCAGCTGGTTCGGCCGCTGGGGCACCAACTATATCTATGGCACGTGGAGCGCGCTGTGCGGCCTGAACGCCGCCGGCATCGGCGCCAACGCGCCCGAAGTGCAGCGCGCGGCCAAGTGGCTGCTGTCGATCCAGAACCCGGACGGCGGCTGGGGCGAGTCGGGCGACAGCTACAAGATCGCCTATCGCGGCTACGAGCGCGCGCCGAGCACGGCCTCGCAGACCGCCTGGGCCATGCTGGGCCTGATGGCAGCCGGCGCCGGCGACCATCCGGCGGTGGTGCGCGGCGTGGAATTCCTGCTGCGCACGCAGGCCAGCCATGGTTTCTGGGACGAGCCGTATTTCACGGCCGTGGGCTTCCCGCGCGTGTTCTACCTGCGCTACCACGGCTATGCACGCTTCTTCCCGCTGTGGGCGCTCGCGCGCTTCCGCAACCTGCTGCGCGAGGGTAACCACGCCGTGGCGTGGGGCCTGTGAGCCCCGCCCACGCCCCGGTGCTGGCGGTGAGCGGCATGCGCTTCGAGGCGCAGATCGCAGCCGGCCCCGGTATCGAAACGCTGTACGGCCGCCGTGACGCCGCGCTGGCGCGGGCCCTCGACCAAGCATTGAAGCATGGCCGCGCGGGCGGCTTCGCGGGGGTGATCAGCTTTGGCGTGGCGGGCGGGCTCGACCCGACGCTGCCGCCGGGCACGGTCATCGTGGCCACCGGCGTGCGCGCGGGCGCCGAATCGTTCCGCACCGACCCGTTCTGGAGCGCCGCCCTACGCCGCGCGCTGCCGCAGGCGGTGCCCGGCCTGCTGGCCGGCGCCGACACCGCCGTGACCACCGTGGCGGACAAGGCCGCGCTGCATGGCCTGCACGGCGCGCTGGCGGTAGACATGGAATCGCACATCGCCGCTCGCATAGCCCGCGCGCACGGCCTGCCCTTCACCGCGCTGCGCGTGGTGGTGGACCCGGCCGACCGCCCCGTGCCACCGCTGGCCGTGGCCGGCATGGGCGCCGATGGCAGCACCGATATCGGCGCCATCCTCATCGGCCTGCTCAAGGCCCCCCATCACCTGCCCGGCCTGCTGCGCCTGGGCCAGGACGCCGCGGCAGCCCGCCGCGCGCTGCAAGCCGCCCGCCGGGCGCTGGGCGAGGAATTCGGCTTGCCGGCTTCCGCGGTCGCCTAGTCGATTCGCGGCTTCTAGCACACGCAACGTGGTTGCCACATAAGACAAGTCTCAATGTGGCGTGACGGTCGATCCTGGACAAGGAACGGCTGAATTCACCGTCAAAGGCATTCCCCCTTCCAAAGAAGAGCGTTTATCTTGCAGCGCGCAAGGCGTAATGCCTTGCTGTCTGCGGATACCTCGCACACGCGAACCTTGGGGATTTGACGTCTATGGCCATCGAAAAGACATGCGGCTACTGCGACAAGCGGGGCCTGCTCATCCTGCCCGTACGTTATGCGATAGCACCCATCGACATGGGGCTGCCGGCGGTCACCGCGCCGTTGAAGGTGGAAGACACCGCACGTAGCGTCGGCAAAGGCCAGAAGCAGGACCTGACGCTGCATGGCAGCGCCCGCTACACCACCCGCCTGCTGCGCTGCGGCTATCTGTACGTGTACGACGAAAAGCGCGATTGGATGACGGGGTACTGGATCACGGAGGATGGCTACTACGCGAGCTTTCCTGCGGAGGCCGGCATAACGGAAAGCTCGAAGTCGCTCAAGCCCTGCAGTGACGCCGTCCACGTGGAACTGGCTGGCTGCATCGGCATCGCCGATGCTACGCAGGCTGGCATTGTCTGGTTTGGCTACTCCGACGTGCAATGGACGCGGACCGTCATGGACGCGCACCGAGGAGCCGCCGGCAAGCCGCTGCGCGAACTGCACATGCGTCCGTTTGACGCCGGCGCGTGGGCCAAAGCGCATCAGATCACACCGGGCAAGCCGCCCGGCAATGGCCGGGGCAACACGCCCCATGCGGTGCCGATCGACGCCCTGGCCACCACCGTGGCCGACTACGTAACTGTCGCAAGATCGGCGCCGGTCGGGCCCCGCGCCTTCATGCCGCCTTCCGCGCCGAACTTTGGTGGACGCGTAGGGCGGACCGATGCCACCCAATCAGCCTGCCGCCGCCGCAGCCCGGACATGCAGGCCGCCATCATCGCACTGGACGACCCCGCCGGCGTTGCGCAAGACCTCGCCGCCCTGATCCACTGGCATCAGGAGCGCTTGCTGGACACCTACGTCCCGGCGGGCAAGTACGACAAGAAGAACGGCTATGGTAACTATCCCACCACGCATCGGAATCTGGTTGCACTGGATGGCGCCATCAAGTCGCTGCGGCAGTCCAATGACGAGAAGGTGAGGTGGCAAGTGTTCAAGGATGCAAAGGACTCTGCGGACAGGCTCGAGAACGATGCCGGGATGGCCGGTCAGGCGGGCCTGGAGGAGTTGTACGCAGCGATCAGGCATCCCTCGCTGCAGACCATCGAGTCGGCCCAGCGTGGATCATGGGCAAATTACCTGCGCCGCTTCAAACCGGAACTCCATAGCGCGTGGCGCAATGAGTTCAAGACGCAGTCTGACGCGCTGCACGCCCAGCACGTCGAACCCCTGGCAAAGGCCCACGCCGCATGGATGCAGAGCAACCTTCTCGCCAACAAGCTCGACTGCACGCATGACGGAAACAATGCGCTAAGCGGCGACGCGTACGCCGAGACCTTGCAGCGCTGCATCGCCACAACCCAGCAGATCGAGGGCTGCGCCGCGGTCTATCTCCAATGGCTCAAGGGTGACATCACCGACAAGAGCAACCTGCTACTCCGAGCACTGGTGCTGCGCCAGGACCCACTGATCCGCGAGATGGCCGCCATGCCGCTGGACCCGGAACAGTTGCCGTGGGCCACGCGGATGGATCAGTACAAGCAGCACATGCAGGCGTTGCTCAAGCCCGCCTGGGATGCGAAGGTGAAGGCGGCTATGGCACAAGACGAGGTGGACAAGGCGAAGGCCGATTACGACAGCGCCGTCCGTGACATCGCCGAGGCGATGGATTTGGGGGCGGCGGAAATTGGCGACACCCGCGTCAACGCAGACTGAAGACTACGGCCGAGCGCCTGAGGGCCGCAAAGGCAAAAGCACGCGCCGCGAAGCAGGAAACCGATGGAAAGCTGCTACCGGACTCCGTCGCCAGCTTGCTGGTCCACGTTGCCGCTCCAATCGCCACGGCCTTGCGCGAATACAACAACAACGCCGCCGAGCGCGCGCTCGCACGCTGGATGGCGATTATCGGCGTGACGATGCGCACGCCGGTGGGCGTGATCGATGTCAGCGGCAAGGCGGGAGACACTATCAAGTTCCTTGCACAGACGTTCGTCGGCAATCTCGTTGAGGCAGGCAAGCGCAGCGACAAGCCGCTGAGCAACGACCAGATCCGGCAGTTGACGGCATACGCCGAACGGCAGGTGGCGGGAAGCTTCGCCAGCGGCAATATCGGTGCATTCAACATGGCCATTGCGTCCAAGGATGTGAAAGCGAAGATTGCCGTGTTTATCACCGACGACATGGAAGGCGCTCGCGAACATCAAGGACCCAACCAAGAAAATCGCTTGGCTGGCCGAACATGTGAAAACCCCAAAGAGCCTGCACGAATACGGCGTACTGAAGATCGGCAGCTCGATCCCGATTTACGGCGCGGTATCGCAGGGAATCCTGACAGCTATCGACGCCGTGTGGACGTTCGCGGGCTGGGAGCAGATGCTGCAAGCCGAAGCGCAGGCGTTGTCGTTCCAGAAGACGCGGACGCAGGACGTGCGGGTGAGTTTGGGTTATGGGTTGTATGTGGGGGCGCTGGCGTCCGGGGCGGCGGCGGTGGTGCAGGTATATGGGACGTGGCGCAATTTGTATGCGACCGGGATGGTGAAGCGGGCGACGGGGGAACGATATGCGACGCGCGCCAGAATGGCGTTGCGCGTGGCGGGTGCACTGACGGCTGTGCTGGCGGGTGTGATTGCGGTGATGGATCTTGTGGATGGTGCAGTAAACATAGGTCGGAAACACTGGTCACTAGGTTTGCTCGAGCTTTTCTCCGGTGTCACCGGAATTGGTGCAGGCCTAGTTGCTTATTAGGCCACCAGTGCCGTTCAAGGGTGGGGAACCATTGTTGCTTCGATAGTCGTCCGTGGGACAACTATCGCCTTGAGTTTGTCCGTGGTTGGTGTTGTTCTGACCGTGGCGTTGGTGGCCATCGGAGTGGTGTTAGATCACGTCAGGGGGGACAAATTCTCGCAGTGGCTGGAGCGCTGCTACTGGGGCAAGCTGACATCTGGTCGCTACACCGCCTTCGACTCTGAACAGTCGGATTTCAATCTAGCAATGGCAGTAGCATAATGTTCACCACAAGAAAACAGCTACGTCCGCTGAATAACGCGGATCGCGAGTGGCCCCTAGCAATCAAGTCGCGAGTCGGAGAGTCTCACGCGGCGGGTCGGGTGATCCGGATGAACTCCACTTATCTGGAGATGGTCGACGGCTTCTACTCGAATCGAGGAATGATGAGTTCGGCAGGGATTTTCGGCATAGTGGCCATCTCACTGACGCTCGGATTCTTTCTTTATGTGGTTGTTTTTCGTTGTTACCTAGACCCCGACTGGAATCGTCAGGATGAGGTTGAAATGCTACTGGCGTTTGGGTCTATCACGCTCGTTGGCTCTCTTTTCATTCTTGGAATTTTTAAATTCTATCTTCACATTGGCGAATGGTTCCGCTATACGCATTACCCGATGCGTTTCAATCGCCAGAACCGGATGGTCTACGTATTTCGCGGCGATGACACGGTACTTGAGGCATCCTGGGACGACCTGTACTTCAACTTGGCCCCCCACACCCGGATCGCGGGCGTCCGTATCTGGGCCATCTGCGGTCTCGTGTTGAAAGACGAGCAGACCGTCGAGGAATTGTTCGGCTTCGGCTACGTGTCGGACAGCCGAGACCATTGCCTGCACCATTGGGAATTCGTTCGCCGCTACATGGAGGAAGGGCCGCAGGCGGTAATCGGCGCGCCGGGCTTTACCTTCTGCCTCCCGATTGCCGACAAACGTGAAACCCTATATCAGGGGTGGATCGCGCTGGTGGCCGAGGATGCGTCGAACCCGATCCTCAAATGGCTGATGTTTCCGATCCACGTGACGTCCTTTCTCGGACGTCTCATCCACCGCGCCACAAGCAAAGTGCCACTCTGGCCCGCCGATGTCGAAGCCGCCTGCCGGATCGCGCCGGACGATCCGTACGTACGTGATTCGAGCACGGATCCGGTCGGGTATCGCTGATCGGGATTTCCAGTCACCCAAACTTCCGCGCGGCATCGCGCGCCAGGCCTGAGCCGATGCCGCCGAACAGGTCCCCTTCCACGCGCTTGGCGCCCGGCAGCAGTTCCGCCAGGCGTTGTCGCAGCAATGGCACGCTGCTGGAGCCGCCGGTGAACAGGATCGTATCGACCTGATCCGCCGTCACGCCGGCTGTGTCCAGCATGTGGCGTACCGTGCTCTCGGTCTTCGTCACCAGCTTGGCGATGGCGCCATCGAAGTCATCGCGCGTAATCAGCAGCTGGGTGTCCGGGGCGATGCGGTGCAGGTCCACCCAGGTCTTTTCTTCCTCGGACAGCGCGATCTTGGCCGCCTCTACCTGGATGGCGAGCCAGTGGCCGGCGCGGTCCTTGATCAGCCGGATCAGGCGGTCCAGCTTCTCGGTCTCGGCGGCGTCACGGTAGTTGTCCATCACCAGCGACCACGCCTTGCGCGTGTAGAGCAGGTTGATGGTGTGCCAGCTCGCCAAATCGAAATACTGGCTCGACGGCATTTCCTTGCCGTTGCGTAGCTGGCTGCCCAGCCCCAGCAGCGGCATGGCGCTGGCCAGGCTCAGGGCGCGGTCGAAGTCGGTCCCGCCGATATGGACACCGCCGTTGGCCAGGATGTCGGCCTTGCGGTCGAGCTTCTTGGCGCGGTCCGGTGACAGCCGCACCAGCGAAAAGTCGGACGTACCGCCGCCAATGTCGGCCACCATCACCAGTTCCTCACCCGAGATGCCGGCCTCGTAGTCGAACGCGGCGGCAATCGGCTCGTACTGGAACGCGATCTCCTGGAAGCCCGCCGCGCGGGCGATCTCGCCCAGCGTGTCCTCGGCCAGTTGATCGGCCTTGGGGTCTTCGTCGATAAAGAACACTGGCCGGCCCAGCACCGCCTTGGTGAACGTGGTGCCGGCCGCCAGTTCGGCGCGGCGTTTCAGTTCGCCGATGAAATGGGCCAGCAGCTGGCGGAAGGGCATGGCCTGGCCCATGACCTCGGTACTGTCGTCCATCATCGACGTGCCGAGCAGGCTCTTGAGCGAGCGCATCAGCCGGCCCTCGTAGCCGGCCAGATAGTCGCCCAGCGCGGCGCGCCCATAGCTGACCAGCGGGTCCTCGGCATGGAAGAAGATCACCGACGGGAGCGTGGTCTTGCCATCTTCCAGCGGCAACAGCACCGGCTGGTGGGGGCGCAGCCAGCCTACCGTGGAGTTGGACGTGCCGAAGTCGAGACCGCAAGCGTGGGACATTGTTCTGCCTACCTTTCAATTCTGGGCCGCTATTGTAGTGGAGCCGGACGGCTCAGGCAGACGCAATGGCCATGCCCACCCCCTCGTCATTGCCGACTTGACATGCCCCGTCGCGTCCTCCTATCCTTCGCGTGTTCCTTCTTTAAGATCGATGTTCTATCTTACAGAACTTCTCAAAGCACATCCGGACACACGAAAACCGCAGGAGACACCCGCATGTTCCGTTCCGCCCCGATCCGTTCCCGCCTTCGTTCCCGCCTCCGTTCCAGCCTTCCGTTGCCGGCCCGCGCGCTGGCGGTGACGCTGCTTGCGGCCCCGCTGCTGACCGGCGCTCCCGCCGCGCTGGCCGCCGATGCCTGGCCGAACCAGCCCGTGCGGCTGGTGGTGCCGTTCCCGCCGGCTGGCGGCACGGACGTGCTGTCGCGCCTCGTCTTCAACAAGGTCGGGGCGGCCACGCACTGGACCGTGGTGGTCGAGAATCGCGCCGGCGCCGGCGGCAATATCGGGCTGGATACGGTGGCCAAGGCCCGCGCGGACGGCTACACGGTCGGCATGGGCCAGACCGCCAACCTCGCCATCAATCCGTCGCTCTATCCCAAGATGCCGTACGACGCCGTCCGCGACTTCACGCCCGTGGTGCTGGTATCCGCCCAGCCGGTGGTGGTGATCGTGCGGCAGGATGCGCCGTTCAAGACGCTGGCCGATCTGGTGGCGGCGGGCAAGGCCAAGCAGTTGTCGATGGCGTCCGCCGGCACCGGCACCGTCGGCCACCTGACCGGCGAGATGTTCCAGCGCCGCGCCGGCATCAAGGCGCTGCACGTGCCGTATAAGGGCGCCTCCCCGGCGCTGACCGACCTGATGGGCGGCCAGACCGACTTCTACTTCGCCACGCCGCCCATCGCCCTGCCGATGCTCAAGGCCGGCAAGCTGCGCGCGCTGGCCGTGACCTCCGCCAAGCGCCTGCCGCTGCTGCCCAACGTGCCCACCGTGGCCGAACAGGGCTACGCCGGCTTCCAGGCCGAGGACTGGAAGGCGCTCGTGGCCCCGGCCGGCACGCCCGCCGAGGTGGTGCAGCGCCTGAACGCCGAGGTGAACAAGGCCCTGAAGGACCCGGACACCGTGGCCAGGCTGCGCGAGGAAGGCAGCGAGCCGCGCGGCGGCAGCCCCGCCGACCTGGCCAGCGTCATCAAGGCCGAGAACACGCGCTGGGGCACCATCGTGCGTGAGTCCGGCGCCAAGGCTGAGTAATCTTTTCAAGGCAGGACCCGTCATGCAACCGCAATCGCACCCGCAACCGAACAAGCCGCTCCGCAACATCCGCGTGCTCGACCTCACCAACGTGCTGGCCGGCCCGTTCTGCTGCCATCAGCTGGCGCACATGGGCGCGGAGGTGATCAAGGTGGAGACGCCGGGCACCGGCGACCTCGCGCGCCAGCTTGGCGCCGATGCCGACCTGAACCAGCGCCTGATGGGCGTGTCCTTCCTCGCCCAGAACCCGGGCAAGCGCTCGATCACGCTCAACCTCAAGCACGCGCGCGGCAAGGAGGTGTTCCGCAAGCTCGTGGCCAGCGCCGATGTGCTGGTCGAGAACTTCCGGCCCGGCGTGATGAAGCGGCTCGGCCTTGGCCATGAAGACCTGAAGGCCGTGAATCCGCGCCTGATCTACTGCGCGATCTCGGGCTTCGGCCAGGACGGCCCGCTCTCGGACCTGCCTGCCTACGACCAGATCATCCAGGGCATGTCGGGCGTGATGAGCATCACCGGCGACCCGGAAACCGCGCCGTACCGCGTGGGCTATCCGGTCTCCGACACCATCGGCGGCATCACGGCGGCCTTCGCCATCGCGGCGTCGCTGGCGGACACCACGCGCACCGAGGGCTATTTCCTCGACGTGTCGATGCTGGAAGCCACGCTCGCCACGATGGGCTGGGTGGTCTCCAACCACCTGATCGCCGGCAAGGCGCCCTCGCCGATGGGCAACGAGAACATGACGGCCAGCCCGTCCGGCACCTTCCGCACCGGCGACGGCCTGCTCAACATCGCCGCGAACAAGCAGGAGCAGTTCGAGGCCGTGTGCCGCGTGGTGGGCCGCCCCGAACTGGCCACCGATGCACGCTTCGCGCAGCGCCAGGCCCGGCTGACCAACCGCCGCGCGCTGACCGAGGCGCTCGAGGCGGAACTGGCCCGCGAGCCCGCCACGGTCTGGTGGCAATGGCTGAACGAGGCCGGCGTGCCGGCCGGGCCGGTGCTGAACGTGCCCGACACGCTGGCCCATCCGCAGGTGCGCGACCGCGGCATGATCGGCGATTTCCCCGATGTGCCCGGCGTGGGCCGCGACATCCGGCTGGTGCGCACCGGCTTCAAGGTCAACGGGCAGGCACCCGCCGTGGACACCCCGCCGCCCGAACTGGGCCAGCACACCCGCGACATCCTCGTCGAACTCGGCTACGCCGACGCCGACATCGACACCCTGAAACAGGAGCGCGCGCTATGAGCGACAAGACGATCGACGCCGGCCAGCAGGCCTCGCAGGACTGGTGGCACACCGAAATCATCGACATGAAGCCGGGCGAGATCCGCTATCGCGGCTACCCCATCGAGCAACTGATTGGCAATGTCTCCTTCGCCCAGATGATCTGGCTGATGCTGCGCGGCGACCTGCCGGGGCCCGGCCAGGGCGAATTGCTCGACGCCGCGCTGATGGCGGCGGTGGACCATGGCCCGCAGGCGCCGAGCATCGCGATTGCGCGCATGGCGGCCACGTGCGGCGTGGGGCTGAACAACGCGATGGCATCGGCCGTGAACGTGCTGGGCGACGTGCACGGCGGCGCCGGCGAGCAGGCGGTGGAGCTGTATCAGGACGTGGCGCAGCGCGAGGATGCCGGCGCCACGCGCGAGGCAGCCGTGGCGGCGGCGCTGCAGGCCTACCGGGAGCTGCGCGGCAAGTTTGTGTCGGGTTTCGGGCACCGCTTCCACCCGCTCGACCCGCGTGCGCCGCGCCTGCTGGCGCTGGTGGATCAGGCGGCCGCCGCCGGTGTGGTCTCCGGCCGCTACGCGGGCATCGCCCGCGCGGTGGAGCAGGCGCTCGGCGCCGGCCGGGCGAAGCCGATTCCGATGAATATCGACGGCGCCACGGCGGTGATCTACGCCGAACTGGGCTTCCCGGCCCCGCTCGCGCGCGGCCTGTTCTGCCTGTCGCGCTCGGTCGGCATCCTCTCCCACGCCTGGGAACAAACCCAGCAGGGCGGCCGCAACAAGGGCCCCATCCCCCGCCAGTTCATCTGGACGTACGACGGCGTGCCGCAGCGGGATGTGCCGGGCGCGCAATAGCCCGAGACGCCGTCAGCGGATCTCCGGATACTGCGTCGCCCCTGCCGCTGCCAGCGGCAGGCTGTCGTAGGCGGCCACGTCGGGCACGACGAAGCGCTGCACCACCACCGCCTCAAGCAATCCGGCGTAGCGGGCGTCCTCGTGCAGGCTGCACAGCTTGTCCACGAGCCGCTCCCGGTCCGGCGCCGGCAGGGTCTGGGCGGCTACCAGTAGCGGGATCGGCGTCCAGGGCGTGACCGCGATGGTATCCACCCCGGCCAGCCACGCCGGCTCATGCTTTCGTACGAGTTCGAGAAAATAGCTGTCGAGGGCGGTCACGTCGATCTGTCGCCCCTGCAGCGCCTCCAGCACGCGCGGCGGCGTGTCGAGCGGGCCGACCGAGGCCGAATACAGCGCGCTGCCCGACTCTCCCGCGTACGGGGCCAGCAGCAGCCGCGCCGCCTGATAGCCCGACTGCGAATGCGGCACCATCCAGCCGAAGCGCTGCCCGAAGGTATCGGGCAGGCTGCGCCAGCCGCATTCGCGCCGCACCAGCAATTCGCTCCGATAGCGCGGCAGCCCGCCGTACGCCTCCACCGCCGGCACCGGCGCCACCAGCGGCACCACGGGCGCGACGTGTTCCGCGAACGGCAGTCCGCACATGAAGCCGCATACCAGGTCGCGCCGCTGCCACAGCGCCTTCAGGGAGGCCGGCCAGGCGTGCGGAATCACACGCACCGGCCAGTCGAGATCGGCGAAGACCTGCACGAACAGCCGCTGCCACGCCTCAGCCACTGCCGGCGTGGCGTTGTACATGCGCGTCGAGGCAACGCCGTGCGCCATCTCAGGCAAACCGCAGCGTCTGGCCGAGCCCCAGCGCCCGCGCCTTGGTCAGCATGGCATGGCCGAGCGCGATGTCCGTGGTGGACAGCCCGCGGTGCCAGAACAGGATGGTCTCGTCGTCGCGCTCGCGGCCCGGCTTCAGCCCCGCCACGATCTGGCCCAGCTCGGCATGGAGGTTTTCCTCGTTCAGCCGCCCGCTGTCCACGTGCTGGCGCAGCGCGCCGAACGGCAGCCCCTTGCGGCACTGGCCCCAGTCGTCCACCACCATCTTGCTCATGATGTCGGTCAGGGACAGCTCCACGGCGCTCATCGTGCCGTACGGAATCACCAGCGCGCCGGGCTTGATCCATTCGGTCAGCAGCATCGGCGTGGGCGCCGGCAGGCGGGAGGCTTCCACGATGATGTCCGCCCCGCGCACGCAGGACTCCCAGTCGTCAGTCACGATCACCGGCTTGCCGAGGTCGCGCGTCAGCCGGGCGGCAAAGGCGTCGCGGCTCTCCGGGCGGCGCGAATGGACGCGGATTTCGTCGAAATCGAAGATCGAATCGAGCAGCCGCACGTTCCAGTACGAAGTCCCGCGTGCGCCCACGTGGCCGAGGATCTTGCTGCCCTTGCGCGCCAGATGCCGCGCGCCGAGCGCCGTCACGGCGCCGGTGCGCATGTCGGTGATGGCCGTGGCGTCGATCACGGCCAGCGGCACGCCGTTGTCCGGGTCGAACAGGTTCAGCAGCGCCATTTCCGACGGCAGGCCCTGCTTGTAGTTATCGACATAGTCCGAAACCACCTTCACCCCGGCCACGTGCAGCGGCTTGATAAAGCCACGCAGCACGTTGAAATGGCCCTTGTCCGACGACTCCGGCACCAGGTGCACGCGCGGCTCGATCACGGTCTCGCGGCGGCCCTGCGCGGCCAGCGCGCCTTCCACCGCCGCCAGGATCTCGGCATCGGTCAGCGCCAGTTCGGCCACGTCCGGCCCGTTCAGGTAGGTCAGGTACAACTCTTTCACGGCGGTCTCCTTACTGCATCGGGGGAATGTTGGCGCGGTGCACGATGGCGCGCCATTTGAGCGTCTCGGCGGCGATGGTGCCGCCGAACGCCTGCGCGCTGTTGCCCACGGGCTCCAGGCCCAGCGCATCGAGTTTTTCTTTCACATCGGGCTGGCGCAGCACGGTGGCCACATCGGCCTGCCATTTCTGGACGATGGCGTCCGGCGTGCCCTTCGGCGCCACCAGCCCGTACCAGGAGGTCACGTCGAAGCCCGGATAGCCCGATTCCGCCACCGTCGGCACGTTCGGCAACTGCGGCAGGCGGCGCGGGCTGGCCACGGCCAGCGGCACCAGCTTGCCGGTGCGGATGTGCTGCAGCACCGTGGAAATCCCCCCGAACATCATCTGCACCTGCCCGGCCAGCACGTCGTTGAGCGCGGGCGCCATGCCGTTGTAGGGCACGTGCACCATCTTGATACCGGCCTCCAGGTTCAGCAGCTCGCCCGCCAGATGCGCGCCGCTGCCGTTGCCGGGCGAGGAGAAATTGAGTTCGCCCGGGTGGGCCTTGGCGTAGCTCACCAGATCCTTCAGCGAGCGGGCGTGGACGGCCGGATTCACCACCAGCACGTTCGGCGACGCCGCGAGCATGGTCACGGGCACGAAGTCGCGCGTCTCATAGCCGAGTTTCGGGAACAGGATGGGGTTCACGGTCAGGTTGCCGGCCGGGGCCAGGCCCAGCGTGTAGCCGTCCGGCGCGGCGCGGGCCACGGCCTCCATGCCGATATTCCCGGCGGCGCCGGGCTTGTTGTCCACCACGATGGACTTTCCCCACTTCTCGCCCAGTTTCTGGCCGATGAGGCGCGGCAGCGCGTCCGCCACGCCGCCGGCGGCGAATGGCACGATGATCCGCACCGGCTTGGCGGGATAGGTCGAATGGGTGTCCGGCTGCGCGTTGGCTGGCGCCGCCCATGACAGCGCTACCGGCAGCAGCCATGCCGCTGCCAGCCTGAAAAGATGACGATTCACTGCGGGCTCCCCGTGCTTTGCGATCGCGATGCTGCCGCCGTGACAGCGCTTCCGGCTTGTCTTCGGCAGCAGCTTGTATAGACTGATCTTATCGATCCTGTCTGATACTGTATAGACAACTTTTTGCAGATCGAAAAGCGGTTTCCGCATAAGCGGCGCAATCCCCGCGTCATCCCTGTGTCGCGCACGGCGTTGGTGCGATGCGGCACAATGCGCGGGCATCGTCAGGGGTGGCCGGCGCCGCATTTCACCGAAGCGGACCGCGCGCACCATTACAGAGAGCCAGGAGCCTGCATGTCATCGACCCCTTCGTCGGCCACGCCGACGCCCGCCTTCCAGCGCATCAAGGACTATGTGCAGGGGGAGATCGAGGCCGGCACCTGGGGCGAGGGGGACGCCATCCCGCCCGAACTGCGGCTTGCGGCCCAGTTCGGCGTTTCGCGCATGACGGTGAACCGCGCGCTCAACGAGCTGGAGGCGGAACAGGTGCTGGTGCGGCGCAAGGGCGCCGGCACGTTCGTGGCGCCGCAGCGCTACCAGGCCACCGTGGTGGAGATCCGCAGCATTGCCGAGGAGATCCGCGCGCGCGGCCACCGCCACCGCAGCGCGCTGTTCCGGCTGGAACGCCAGCACGCCACGCGCATGCTGGCCACCCAGTTCGGCGTGGCCGAGCGCAGCATGCTGTTCCATTCGGTGATCCTGCACTACGAGAACGACGCGCCGATCCAGGTGGAAGACCGCTGGGTCAATCCGGCGCTGGCGCCGGGCTATATGGAAATCGACTTTGGCGCGGTCACGCCCAACGAGCACTTGATGCGGGTGGCGCCGCTACAGCGCGCCGAGTACCAGATCGAGGCGCAACTGCCCACGGCCGAGGTGGCGGAGATGCTGGCCATCGGCGAGGCGGAGCCGGCGCTGGTGCTGCGCCGCCGCACGTTTTCGCGCGATGCGGTGGCCTCGCTGGTGGTGTTGTGGCACCCGGGCAAGCGGTATCGCTTCGGGGGCGCGCTGGGGTAGGCCCGCCTAGGCGGCGGTGACGCAGTCCATCGACGTCGGCGCCGGTGCGGGCGCTTCCGGGGTCTCGTCGATCACCATGCTCGACCCGAGCACGAACTGGTCGCGGCCCCGCTGCTTGGCCATGTAGAGCGCGCGGTCGGCTTCGGAAAACAGGTTGCGCCACAGCGACTCGCGGCTCGTGGCGCCGCCGTGCAGCTGCGCCACGCCGATGCTGACGCTGGCATGCCCGCCCCGCCCCGGCAGTTCGATCGCCCGCACCTTGCGCAGGATGCGGTTGGCCAGCGCCGTGGCCTGCTGTTCGTCCGTGTGGGGGCAGAGGATGCAGAATTCCTCGCCACCGTAGCGCGCGGCGATGTCCGAAGCGCGGCGCGAGTTGTCCAGCGCGGCGGCAATCTCGCGCAGCACGTTGTCGCCGGCGTGGTGGCCGTGGGTGTCGTTGACCTGCTTGAAGTGGTCCACGTCGATGACGAGGCAGGACAGCGCCTCGCGCTCGCGCTGCCAGCGCGCCACCAGGCCCATGGCGGTCATGTCCAGCGCGCCGCGGTTCAGCAGGCCGGTCAGTGCATCGACCCGCGCCCCGCTCTCGTTCCGGGCGATGATCTGTTCCATCGCCATCAGGCTGAAGCCGAACAGGCCCAGCAGCACCGCCACCAGCGGCGCCAGCGGCCAGACCGACGAGGCGGTCTGGGCAAAGAACGGCACCATCACGTGCCCGTGGAATGACGCCGCCTGCCCCAGCGCCGCCACCTGGGAGCCCAGCAGCACCAGATGGGAGGCCAGCACCAGCGGCCCGCCGATGCTGGTACGGCCGCGCGCGCTGCGCAGCAGGGTAATGAGGGTGGTGAACGAGGTCATGGCCAGCACGCCGTAGCCGATGGCGTGGATCAGCAGCGGGCCGTCCGCCAGCCCGCTCATCAGCACCATCAGGACCATCACCACGGCGCCGGTGGCCCGCAGCAGCATGGCGCGCTCGGGCAGGCCGTAGTAGACCCGTACGCCGCGATAGATCGCCAGCCGGCCGACGATATAGGCGCCGGCGCCGAGGGCGCCAAGCTGGAGCGACCCGGCGCCCACGCTGGCCGCCACGACCAGCCCGGCCCCGGAAGCGATGACATGGCCGCTCGCCCACAGCCGCCCGGCCTCGTTGGCGCGCAGCGCGAGCACCAGCCCCGCCGCCATTACCAGCGTGCTGGAGAACACCACCATCATGACGACCAGAATGGTCTGCTGGGCCAGGTGCACGGATTCAACATCCTCTAAAGCTACCGGGGGCGGCTGCCGTTATTGCGGTTTACCCTGATCCTGGCCGCAAGATGCCCGCTGATAACGGGAATTGCGACCGGAGAGGCGCATCATAGCCCGTGCATGGCGTGCGGCGGCACCCCCGTTAAGCCGGGTTAGCGCGCACGCAACGTTTTGAAATTACTACGGAAATCCGTGCGGATCAGTCTTCGTCAGATGGGACGTTCTGCCCTGCGGGCACCGCCAGGGCGCGGGCCGGCTGGACTTCCGGGAAGGTCCCGCCAAGCGCCGCCGTGAGCTGGCGCGCAGCGGCGAGCACCTGATCGCGGAAGGTTTCCGAGAAACGCGGCGTCGGGCAGGTCAGCGTCAGCGCCCCCTTCAGTTCCCCGGCCGGGCCGAACACCGGCGCGGAGACGCCAGCGATGTCCGGACTGCGGTCGCCCACCATGGCAATCACCCCTTCCTCGCGGATGCGCTGGTAGATCTCGCCCCGGGCGCCCGAGAACGCCCGCAGCACCCGGCCGCCGGCGCCACGGTTGCGCGGCAGGAGATCGCCGGCGCGGATGTGGTCGCGCACGGGCTGGGGGGAATCCACGCGGTACAGGCACAGGCGATGCTCGCCCTGCTCCACGTGGAAGGCGGCCGATTCGCGTGTGTCGCGCACCAGCTCGCGCAGCGCGGGCACCACCACCTGCTCCAGCGAGAATGACGCCGCGTAGACCGCATTGAGCCGGGCGACTTCCGGGCCGAGCCCGTAGCGGCCGTCGGGCAACCGCTGCACCAGCCGGGCATGTTCGAGGGAGGCGAGCAGCCGCAGCAGCGTGCTCTTATATAGACCGCTCCGGTGCGCCAGTTCGGCCAGCCCGAGCGCGGTATCCCCTTCCCGGAAGACCGAGAGCACGAAGAGCGCCCGATCCACTGCCACGGCGCCGCCTGCAGCGCCATGCTTGTCGGCTTCGGAGAGTTGGGCGGCTTTACGTGGCATGAGGGAGCGGCGGACGGCCGGTTGGAATGGGCGTCCACCGTATAGAACGGCCCGGGGCTTGTCAATCCGCCCGGGCTAAGGGTTTCAGCCCCGTTCGGCGCAATAGGCGGCCGTGGTGTACGGGAACGCCACCGCCGTCTGGCCGCGCAGCGCCGGGGCGGTGGCGATGACGTCGTGCAACTGGGCGCGCACCGCGTCCTGCTGCGCCGGGGGCAGCGAGGCGATGAAGCTGACCGACATCACGCGGTCCACGATGACCTGCTCCGGCGCGCCGGTGTGGGTGTAGGGGAATTCCGTCAGGCGCAGCGGCCCGAAGCCTTCGGCGGGAAAGACCCGCTTCCAGTCACCCCGGTAGTAGCGCGGGGCATCCCCTTCGAACGGGGTCATGATGGCCGTGAGCCGGGCCACCCAGTCGACCGATTCATCGCGCACGTTCCACACCAGCCCGAGCTTGCCGCCGGGGCGCAGCACGCGGCGGATCTCGGCCATGGCGGCGGGGTTGGCGAACCAGTGGAAGGCCTGCGCGCAGACCACGGCGTGCACGCTGGCGTCGGGCAGCGGGATGGCTTCGGCGGTGCCGGCCAGCACGGTGGCGTCCGGCAGCTTGGCGGCAAGCTGGGCGCGCATCTCGGCGACCGGCTCCACGGCCACCACGCTGGCGCCGGTGGCGGCCAGCAGGCGGGTGAACTTGCCGGTGCCGGCGCCGAGGTCGACCACGGACTTGCCCGGGGCGAGCCCCAGCGTGTCGTGCAGCCAGTGCGCCAGTTCGGCGGGATATTCGGGACGCCCGCGGGCGTAGGTATCGGCCTGGGCGGCAAAACCCTGGGCGGCGGCATTGTGGATGGCGGTCATGGGGGCTCCGGACGAGACCACGTACCTTACTCCGCCCCTCGCCGCCAGGCAACGGGGTAACGGGCCAACCGGGTCAGTGCTGCATGCCCCAGCGCCGTACCGTCACGCGTTCCAGCGTGGTGAAGACCAGCCCCTCCACCGCCAGCCCGATCAGGATCACCGTGGCGAGCCCGGCGAACACGCGGTCTGTGTACAGCTCGTTGCGGTTCTGGAAGATGTACCAGCCCAGTCCACCCTTGCCCGACGACGCGCCGAACACCAGTTCCGCCGCAATCAGCGTGCGCCAGGCAAAGGCCCAGCCGATCTTGAGCCCGGACAGCACGGCCGGCAGCGCCGCCGGCAGCAGGATCAGCACCACATAGCGCAGGCCGCGCAGCCCGTAGTTGCGCCCGGCCATGCGCAGCGTCTCAGGCACGCCCCGAAAGCCTGCGTAGGTATTCAGCGCCAGCGGCCACAGCACCGAGTGGATCAGCACGAAGATCAGGCTCTTGCTGCCCAGGCCGAACCAGAGCAGCGCCAGCGGCAGCAGCGCGATGGCCGGCAGCGGATTGAACATGGCGGTCAGCGTGTCGAGCAGGTCGCGCCCGAGCCGGGTGGAGACGGCCAGCGTGGTCAGCACGAAGGCCAGCGCAATGCCCGCCGCGTAGCCCTGCACCAGCACCGACAGCGACACCGCCGCCTTGCCCGGCAGCTCGCCATTGGCGATGCCTTCGCCAAACGCCCGCGCCGTGGCCAGGAAGGTGGGCAGCAGCAGGTCGTTGTCCTGGATGCGGGCGAGGATTTCCCAGAGCACCGCCAGCGCCAGCAGGATCACCGCCTTGCGCACCCAGCCCTGCTGCCAGAGGCGGCGATGGAAGGGCAACGGCCGCGACAGCGGCACAGCGGTGAACGGCTCGAGCGCCAGTTCGTATTCAGGGCGGATGGGGGTGTCGAGGGTGGTCATATATATATAGGCGATATCGTGGCTGGGGACGCTGCCCCTCTCCCCCGGCCCCTCTCCCGCAAGCGGGCGAGGGGAGCAAAGCGGCGGTGTTCCTTCCCCTCTCCCGCTTGCGCGACGGGGAGCAAAGCGGCGGTGTTCCTTCCCCTCTCCCGCTTGCGCGACGGGGAGCAAAGCGGCGGCGTTCCTTCCTCTCTCCCGCTTGCGCGACGGGGAGCAAACCGGCGGTGTTCCTTCCCCTCTCCCGCTTGCGCGACGGGGAGCAAAGCGGCGGTGTTCCTCCCCTCTCCCTCTGGGAGAGGGGCCGGGGGAGAGGGTGGGCGTCTCTACGAAGTCGAAACGCTACGCGTGTGCCCTGCCCCGCTCGCCAGCGGTCTCTGCCGGCTGATCGAACAGCATCTGGTGGATGCGCTGCGCGGCGGCCTGGAAATCGGCGCTGCCCTGGCTGGCCAGGCTGAACTGGTGGCTGTTGAGTTCCGCGCGCACGCGGCCCGGGTGCGGGGACAGCAGCAGGATGCGGTTGCCGACCACCAGCGCCTCCTCGATCGAATGGGTCACGAACAGCAGCGTGAAGGCGGCGTCGTGCCACAGTTCGAGCAGTTCCTCCTGCATGCGGCGCCGGGTCAGCGCGTCCAGCGCGGCGAACGGCTCGTCCATCAGCAGCACCTTGGGCCGCATCGCCAGCGCGCGGGCAATCGCCACGCGCTGTTTCATGCCGCCGGATAGCGTGTGCGGATAGGCATCGGCGAACTGTGCCAGCCCCACCTTGTTCAGGAAGTGCAGCGCCACCTCGGCGGCCTCGGCGGCGCCCATGCCGCGCGAGCGCCGCAACGGGAACATCACGTTCTGCTTCACCGTCTTCCACGGCGGCAGCTGGTCGAATTCCTGGAACACGACGATGCGGTCCGGCCCCGGCGCCGCCACGCGCCGCCCTTCCAGGCGGATCTCGCCCTCGGCTGGCGGCACGAAGCCGGCCACGGCCTTGAGCAGCGTGGACTTGCCGCAGCCGGACGGGCCCAGCAGCACGAAGCGATCTCCGCCATGCACGTCGAAGCTCACGCGATGGGTGGCACGCACCACGCGCGCGTCGGTGCGGTATTCGAGCGAGACGCCATCCACCTGCAACAGCGGCGCAGACGGTGACGAAGACGGCGACCGGCCCGGAATCACGCGCAGATGCGCGCCTGGGTGCAGCGGTTCAGACATGTCAGCTCCCCTGGGCCGTGGCCGGGTCCTGGAAGAAGTAGTCCTGCCAGGTCTTCGGCTGGTTCTTGATCGCCCCCACGCGGTGCATGAACTCGGCCAGCGCGAAGGTGTTCTGCGGCGTGACCTTGAACTGCACCTGCGGGTTACGCAGAATCTTGACCAGCAGCGCGCGGTCGATCTTGGCCTTGTTCACGCGGATATAGAGGTCGGCGGCGGCCTCCGGATTGGCGGTGGCGAACTGCGCGGCCTCGGCCAGCGCATCGACGAAGGCGCGGTAGGTCTTGGGGTTCTCGTTGCGGAACTTCTCGGTGGCGTAGAGCACGGTGGCGGAACTCGGCCCGCCCAGCACGTCATACGAGCTGAGCACGATGCGCGCGTTGGGGTTGCCGGCCAGCTCCTGCTCCTGGAACGGCGGGTTGCCGAAGTGGCCGGTGATCTCGGTGCCGCCGGCGATGATGGCCGCCGCTGCGTCCGGGTGGGGCACGGCCACGGTCCATTTGTCGAGCCGGTTGAATTCCTTGTCGCCCCATTGCTTGGCGGCGGCCAGTTGCAGCACGCGCGACTGCACCGACACCGTGACGGCCGGCAGCGCGATGCGGTCCTTGTCGGAGAAATCGGCAATCGACTTCACCTTGGGATTGTTGCTGACGAGGTAGTACGGGAAGTTGCCGAGCGAGGCCACGCCCTTCACGTTCTGCTTGCCGTGCGTGCGGTCCCACACCGTCAGCAACGGGCCCACCCCGGCGCCGGCGATGTCGATGGCGCCCGAGAGCAGCGCGTCGTTGACGGCGGCGCCGCCCGAGAGCTGGGTCCATTCCACCTTGACGTCCACACCCTGCTGCTTGCCGTGCTTCTCGATCAGTTGCTGGTCCCGGGCCACGTTCAGCAGCAGGTAGACCACGCCGAACTGCTCGGCAATGCGCAGGCGGCCCTCGGCGTGCGCCACGCCGGTCAGGGCGAGGCTGGCGCACTGCCCAATCAGTACGGTCAGGACGGCGGCGGCGGCGCGGCGTTTCAGGGTCGTCGAAAGAATGGACAGGGACATGCAGGGGCTCCGGATGGATTTCGGTTCGGTGTCGCGTTCAGAACGGCGTATCGCCTTCGATGGTGGTGCGGTACATCACGCGGCGCAGATGGTCGGGCGTGCCGGCGGCCAGATGCAGCAGCGAGCGGTTGTCCCAGAACACGAGGTCGTTCGGCTGCCACTGGTGGCGGTAGACGTGCGCGGGCTTCACGCTATGGGCGAACAGCTCGTCCAGCAGCGCGCGGCTTTCGTCCTCCGGCAGGCCGGCGATGCGCGTGGTGAAGTGCTCGCTGACGAACAGCGCCTTGCGGCCCGTCTCCGGATGCGTGCGCACCACCGGCTGGAGCACCGGCTTCACCTGGGCGATCTGCTCGGGCGACAGGTTGGGCCGCCACGGGCTGCGCGCCTGCAGTTCGGCGTAGCGCGCCAGGTAGGTGTGCTCGGCCTGCAGGCCCTCCACCCGGCGTTGCAGGTCGGCGGGCAGCGCGTCCCAGGCGGTGTGCATATTGGCGAACAGCGTGTCGCCGCCCTCCTCGGGCAGCTCCCGCGCGTGCAGTAGCGAGCCGAGGCTGGGCTTCTCCTTATAGGAGAGGTCGGAGTGCCAGAAGTGGCCGGCATCGCCCAGCCCGATCGGCTTGCCGTCTTCCACCACGTTCGAGACGATCAGGATCTCGGGATGGCCGGGCAACTGGAACTGGTGCAGCACGTGGATCTGCAGCGGGCCAAAGCGGCGGCTGAAGTCGATTTGCTGCGCGGGCGTGATGCGCTGGTCGCGGAAGACCACCACGTGATGGTCCAGATGGGCGCGATGGAGGCGCTGGAAGTCCGTCGGGGACAGCGGCTGGTTCAGATCGAGCCCAATCACTTCCGCACCAAGCGCGGCGTCGAACGGGCGGATCTCGAAATCCTGGAGGGTGGCAGTCGTCATGGCAATGCGCTTCTCGGCTTCTTGGGGGACCGGGGAACGGGAGGGGAACCGGGTACAAGCTATGCACTGTAAAGAGCGGGCGATATCGGAACAACGAATGAAATCGCGCGCGGTTATGCGGTTGTCGCATATGGCGCCAATCCGCATAAGCAAAGGCGGGAAGCTTCGTTCGCCACGCGGGCGCTGGCGGCTAGGCTGGCGGGTTAGACACCCACCCGAACGAAGGAAATCCGCCATGTCGCACGAATCTGACGCCACCCGCGACCCCACCCGCCGCCGCCTGGTCCTGGCCGGCCTGGGGAGCGCCGCGCTCCCGCTGCTGTCGACCCTGTCGAGCCTGTCGCACGCGGCCGATGGCGCCGAGACGCTGCGCATCGGCTACCAGAAGTCCTCCACGCTGATGATCTGGCTGAAGTCGCGCGAGACGCTGGAGAAGGCCCTCGCCCCGCTGAAGGTGAACGTGCAGTGGCACGAGTTCACCTCGGGCCTGCCGTTGCTGGAATCGCTGAACGTCAACAACCTCGACCTGACTGCCGATGTGGCGGACGCGGTGCCGCCGTTCGCGCTCGCCGCCGGCGCGCAGCTGACCTACTACGCCATCGAGACGCCCTCGCCCACGGCGCAGGCCATCGTGGTGCGGCAGGACTCGCCGATCCGCACCGTCGCCCAGCTCAAGGGCCAGCGCGTGGCATTCGCCAAGGGCGCGGGGGCGCACTACCTGCTGGTGGAGGCGCTGGCCGAAGCGGGGCTGTCCGTGCGCGACATCGAACCGGCCTACCTGACGCCCGCCGACGCCCGCGCGGCCTTCGAGCGCGGCAGCGTGGCGGCCTGGGTGATCTGGGACCCGTTCCTCGCAGCAGTGCAGCGCCAGGCCAATGCCCGCATCCTGCGCGATGGGACGAAGCTGGCCAGCTACCGGCGCTTCTATCTCGCCGCCACGCCGTACGCGAAGCGTCGGCCCGACGTGCTGGCCGTGGTCTATGACGAACTGCGCCGCGCGGGCGACTGGATCAAGCGCAACCCGGGTCCGGCGGCGGCATGGCATGCGCCGCTGATCGGGCTCGACCCGGCCACCGTGGAGGCCGCCAACCTGCGCCGTACCTATCAGGTACAGGCCGTGGACGCCGCCTCGCTCGAGGAACAGCAGCGCATCGCCGACGCCTTCGCCGCGCAGTCCATCCTGCCGAGGAAAGTGACCGTGGCGGCCTCGCCGGTGTGGAAGCCGGTGTAAGGCGCCGAAGTCAGCCGTCCTCAGTCCCCCCGGTAAGCCGATCCGCCGCCCCGTGCGGCAGCGCACGCCCGCTCCCCGCATCCGTGCCCTACACTCGAAGGCAGCAGCGTCCACAAGATGCTGCGCCGCACAGGGCACCGCGAACCTGACAGGGTTCCAACACGGGGACATCCACATGGACACTGTTGCGCGCTTCGAGATCGGCTTTACCCGCTACCTTTCCGCCCAGGGCACCGCCAGCCCAGACCTTCCCCCCTTCGCCCGCGACCCGGCCGCGCTGCTGCCGCTGTATCGCGCCATGGTGCTGACCCGCCAGTTCGACCTCAAGGCCATCGCCATGCAGCGCACGGGCCAGATCGGCACGTTCGCGTCCGCGCTCGGGCAGGAAGCGATTGGCGTCGGCGTGGCCTCCGCCATGCTGCCGGACGACGTGCTGGTGCCGTCCTACCGCGACCACGCCGCGCAGTTTGTGCGGGGCGTCACCATGACCGAGAGCCTGCTGTACTGGGGCGGCGACGAGCGCGGCAGCGGCTTTGCGGCGGCGCCGCATGACTTCGGCAACTGCGTGCCGATCGGCACCCAGGTGGGCCACGGCGCCGGCGTGGCTTATGCGTTCCAGCTGCGCGGGCAGCCCCGCGTGGCGGTGACCATCGTCGGCGACGGCGGCACCTCCAAGGGCGATTTCTACGAGGGGATGAACATGGCCGGCGCGTGGCACGTGCCGCTGGTCATCGTCGTCAACAACAACCAGTGGGCGATCTCCATGCCGCGCAGCAAGCAGACCGCCGCGCAGACGCTCGCCCAGAAGGCCATCGCCGCCGGCATTCCCGGCGAGCAGGTCGATGGCAACGACGTGATCGCGGTGCGGCACCGCGTGGGCGAGGCGATCGACCGCGCCCGGGCCGGCGGCGGCCCCACGCTGATCGAGGCCGTGACCTACCGGCTGGGGGACCACACCACGGCCGACGATGCCTCGCGCTACCGCGACGAAGCAACGGTCAAGGCCGCCTGGGCGCAGGAACCCATCGTGCGGTTGCGCGACTACCTCGCCGCGCAGGGCGCCTGGGACCCGGGCCGGGAGGAGGCGCTGATCCGCGAATGCCAGCAGGCCGTGGCCGCTGCCGTGGACGCCTACCTGGCCCTGCCGCCGCCCGACACCGGCGCGATGTTCGACTGCCTCTACGCCACCCTGCCCGCCGCGCTGGAAGCCCAGCGCGAGATGGCGCGCCAATATCAGACGACCCCGCCAGGAGCCCATCATGGCTGAACTGCATCTGGTGGAAGCGGTGAACCTGGCGCTGGCCCACGCGCTGGCGCATGACCCGGACGTGGTGCTGCTGGGCGAGGACATCGGCGTCAACGGCGGCGTGTTCCGCGCCACGGTGGGCCTGCAGGCGCGCTTTGGCGAGGCGCGCGTGATCGACACCCCGCTGGCCGAAGGCGGCATCGTCGGCGCGGCCATCGGCATGGCGGCGATGGGACTCAAGCCGGTGGCCGAGATCCAGTTCGCGGGCTTCATCTACCCGGCCATCGACAACATCCTCAACCACGCCGGCCACATGCGCCACCGCACGCGCGGCCGGCTGGGCTGTCCGATGGTGGTGCGCGCGCCGAGCGGGGCCGGCATCCACGCGCCCGAGCATCATTCCGAAAGCCCCGAGGCGATGTTCGCCCACATGCCGGGCATCCGCGTGGTCATGCCGTCCTCGCCCGCGCGGGCCTACGGGCTGCTGCTGGCGGCCATCCGCGATCCGGACCCGGTGATCTTCCTGGAGCCGACGCGGCTCTACCGGCTGTTCCGGCAGGAGGTACCCGACGATGGCGAGGCGCTGCCGCTCGACGCCTGCTTCACGCTGCGCGACGGTGCCGACCTCACGCTGGTGAGTTGGGGCGCGATGCTGCAGGAGGCGCTGGCCGCCGCCGACCAGCTGGCCGACGAAGGCATCGGCGCCGCCGTGATCGACGTGGCGACGCTGAAGCCGCTCGACATGGACACCATCCTCGAATCCGTGGCCCGCAGCGGCCGCTGCGTGATCGTGCACGAGGCGCCGCGCACGGCAGGGCTCGGCGCGGAGATCGCCGCCAATCTGGCCGATGCCGGCCTCTATTCGCTCAGCGCGCCGGTGCAGCGCGTGACCGGCTACGACACCGTGGTGCCGCTGGCCCGGCTGGAGCACAGCTACCTGCCCTCCGTGGCGCGGATTGTCGATGCCGCGCGGCGCGCGCTGGCGGCCTAGGAGACGTTCATGCGGACCTTCAAGCTGCCCGATCTGGGCGAGGGATTGCAGGAAGCGGAGATCGTGGCGTGGCACGTCAAACCCGGGGACAGCGTGGCGGCGGACGAGCCGCTGCTGTCCGTGGAGACCGCCAAGGCCATCGTCGAGATTCCATCGCCATTCAGCGGCCAGGTGGCCAAGCTGTTCGCGCAGCCGGGCGATATCGTCCATCTTGGCGCACCGCTGGTGGGCTTCGAGGGGGTCGGCAGCGCCCAGGACGATGCCGGCACCGTGGTGGGCGCGGTGAAAGTCGGCACGCAGGTGCTGGCGGAAGCGGCGGCGCCGCTCGGGCCGGGTGGCGCGCACGGCATCAAGGCCACGCCGGCGGTGCGGGCACTGGCGCGCAAGCTGTCGGTGGACCTCGCCATGGTCACGCCCTCCGGCCACGACGGCCTGATCACCGCCACGGACGTGCAGCGCGTGGCCACCACGCTGGCCGATCTCGGCCCGGCCGAAGTGGTGCGGGGCGTGCGCCGGGCGATGGCCCAGAACATGGCCCGGGCGCAGAGCGAGGTGGCGGCGGCCACGGTCATGGACGATGCGGACCTGCACGCCTGGCAGCAGGATGCGGGCCCGGGCAACGACATCACGATCCGGCTGGTGCGCGCGCTGGTGGCCGGCGTGCATGCCGAGCCGGGGCTCAACGCGTGGTACGAGGGCCAGAGCGGGCGGCGCCACGTGCTGGAGCGGATCGACGTGGGCATTGCTGCCGACCTGCCCGAGGGCCTGTTCGTGCCGGTGCTGCGCAACGTCGGCAAGCGCGACGCCGCCGACCTGCGCACCGGGCTGGACCGCATGCGTGCGGACATCGTCGCGCGCACCATCGCCCCGGAGGAGATGCGCGGCAACACCATCACGCTGTCCAACTTCGGCATGATCGCGGGCCGCTACGCGGCGCCGATCGTGGTGCCGCCCACGGTGGCCATCCTCGGCGCCGGGCGTATACGTGACGAAGTGGTGGCGGCCGGCGGCCAGCCCGCCGTGCATCGCGTGATGCCGCTCTCGCTGACCTTCGACCACCGCGTGGTCACGGGCGGGGAGGCGGCGCGCTTCCTGCGCGCGGTGATCGCGGACCTCGAACGGCCGGCGTAGCCCCGTCCCTTTCCCATCCCCTCGAATGTGACGCCGGCATTACGCCGGTGTACGTCAGTGGAGGGAGTTTTTTCACCGTGTAATTCCTATACTGGAGTTCCCCGGCGACGCCGGCAGCCCAATCATCCACCTGGCCCTGACATCTACAAGGAGTGCGACATGGCAATTCGACTAGGCGAGGAAGCGCCCGACTTCACCGCCGATACCACCGAAGGCAAGATTCGCTTTCACGAATGGATGGGTGACAGCTGGGCGATCCTGTTCTCGCATCCGAAGGACTTCACCCCGGTCTGCACGACCGAGCTTGGGTACATGGCGAAGCTGAAGCCGGAGTTCGACAAGCGCAATACCAAGATCATCGGCCTGTCCATCGACCCCGTTGACGACCACCAGCGCTGGGCCAAGGACATCGAGGAGACCCAGGGCAGCGCGGTCAACTATCCGATGATCGGCGACCCGGACCTGCACGTCGCCAAGCTGTACGACATGATTCACCCCGAGGCCAGCGGCGGCAAACGCACGGCCGTGGACAACGCCACGATCCGCTCGGTGTTCATGATCGGCCCGGACAAGAAGGTCAAGGCCATGCTGGTCTATCCGATGAGCGCGGGCCGCAATTTCGACGAGGTGCTGCGCCTGCTGGACTCGCTCCAGCTCAACGCAAAGCACACCGTGGCCACGCCCGTCAACTGGAAACCGGGCGAGGACGTGATCATCCCGACATCGGTCTCGGACGACGATGCGAAGAAGAAGTATCCACAGGGCTTCAAGACGCTGAAGCCGTACCTGCGTACGGTGGAGCAGCCGAAGTAAGCGACTGATGTAAACAGCGGAGAGCCGGGGCGGGCGGGCGAAGAATGCGAACGAGAGCTATCCACAGTTCCAGTGGATAATCGCCCACCCCGCGACCCGCAAACCCGCGCCAGCACTGGAAAGAGCTGGACTGCCCGATTTTTATGCAACTGGTTTCGGAGAGGGGAGGCGTTGCTCCCCTCGCCCGCTTGCGGGAGAGGGGTTGGGGGAGAGGGCAAGTGGTTCTCGATGCGACACTGCATGTTGAACCGCCGGCCCTCTCCCCTGCCCCTCTCCCAAAGGGAGAGGGGAAAAGACGCGTTTACGGATGGCGGGCCATCACGCCGCGGATGGTGTCCGCGAGATCCTTCGCCAGGAATTTCGACACATAGGCATCGGCGCCGACCTTGCGCACGTGCTCCTCGCTGGCCTCGCCGGAGAGCGACGAGTGGATGACCACCGGCAGGGACTTGAGCCGTGCGTCGCTCTTGATCTTGCGCGTGAGCGTGAAGCCGTCCATCTCGGGCATTTCCAGGTCGGTCAGCACCAGCGCGATCTCGTCGCGGATGGTCTTGCCCTGGGTGGCGGCGAGGTCGGCGATGCTGCCCAGCATCTCCCACGCCTCCTGGCCCGTCTTGGTCATCACCACCTGCACGCCCATCGCCTTCAGGCCGTTCTCGATCAGGCCGCGCGCCAGCGCCGAGTCATCGGCCGCCAGCACCTTGGTGCCGGGGCGCAGGTTCAGCGCCGGGCCCACGGTGGCTGGGTCCACGTCCGGCTGGCGGGTGGGCAGCACATCGCGCAGGATCTGCTCCACGTCGAGCACCTGCACCAGACGCGGGTTCTCGCCGCCGACATCGAGCTTGGCGATGCTGGTCACCAGCCCGCCCTTGACGCTCGTCTCGGCCGAGATCACCTGGCTCCAGTCCAGGCGCACGATCTCTTCCACGGCTTCCACGGCAAAGCCCTGGGTGGAGCGCGCGTACTCCGTCACCAGCATGATGTTCAGGCCGGACTTCGGCTGGCACTCCAGCAGGCGCGGCAGGTCGATCACGGGAATCACCTGGCCCCGGATGTCGGCCATGCCGAGGATGGACGGCTCGGCGCCCACCACGGTGGTCACCGACGGCATCACCAGGATTTCGCGGACCTTGAATACGTTGATGCCGAACAGTTCGGATTGCCCGCTGTTCGCCGCGTCGCCAAGTCGGAACAACAGCAGTTCGAACTGATTGTTGTTGGTCAGGTTCGTGCGCTCGTCAATGTCTCTCATCGCGCTGGTCATCGTGCTTGCTCCGCTGCTGGCTGGGGGTGACTATGGGTAAATGGACAGGTGTTGCCAAAGGTCTATCGGCGCCGCCGCCGGGACCTTTAGCGATCCCGCCCGCTTTCCGGCAGGATGCCCCGGCCATGTGACCGGAACCTACCTTCCAGGGCCCATCGAAGGCCAAAATCGCCGTCCGGCCGTCCACCGAGGGAAATCCCTGAGCCTCCGGAAGCACCGCAAACCCGTGGTTATTCGGCGCCCCGCATGTTCCGCATCGCGCCCCGATGATGAAAGCGGCGCAGCGCTCCCCTACCGTTGAGCCTCGCCGGATCCTGCCCGCCAGAGGCAGCCGACCGGCCACCGGCCCCCGGGCCGGACACCGAGGAAAGAGACGCCCGCACCCCGAGCACCGATGCCACCGGGACCTCCGCCCTCGCACCCAGAACCACGTGAGACAAGCTGACGCCGTATCCGTACGCGGACCGGCGCGGCGCCCCTGCAAGGAGGCAGACCATCATGATCGAACAGCCGTATCCGTCCGTCACGGACGTGGATGACGTAGCGCACGCGCAGGGCACGCGCGCCGGCAGCGCGGGAAAAATCGACGAGTATTTCCAGATCAGCGCACGCGGCAGTACGCGGCGCCGCGAGGTGGTGGCCGGCACCACCACCTTCATGGCGATGGTCTATGCCGTGTTCGTGGTGCCGGGCATGCTCGGCAAGGCCGGCTTCGACACCAGCGCGGTATTCGTGGCCGTGTGCCTGACCACGGCCTTCGGCTCGCTGCTGATGGGGCTCTGGGCCAAGCTGCCCATCGCCATCGGCTGCGCCATCTCCCTCACCGCCTTCATGGCCTTCGGCCTCGTGCTCGGACAGAAGCTCTCTCCCGAGGTGGCGCTCGGCGCCGTGTTCCTGATGGGCGTGGTCTTCACGGCGATCTCGGTCACCGGCGTGCGCGCCTGGATCCTGCGCAACCTGCCGGCCGGCGTGGCCCATGGCGCGGGGATCGGCATCGGACTTTTCTTACTGCTGATTGCCTCGAACGAGGTCGGCCTGGTGGTCAAGAATCCCGGCCCCGGCCTGCCCGTGCAACTGGGCCACATCACGGCGTTCCCGGTGGTGATGTCGGTACTCGGGCTGGCGGCGATCTTCGGCCTGGAGCGCCGTCGCGTGCCGGGCGGCATCCTGCTGGTCATCATCGTCATCTCGGCGCTGGGCCTGATGTTCGACCCGGCCGTGAAGTACACCGGCGTGTTCGCGCTGCCGAGCCTGTCGACGCCCGGCCATGCCTCGCTGATCGGTGCGATGGACATCCGCGGCGCGCTGTCCGCCGCCGTGCTGCCCAGCGTGCTGGCGCTGGTGATGACCGCCGTGTTCGACGCCACCGGCACGATCCGCGCGGTGGCCGGCCAGGCCAACCAGCTCGACGCCACCGGCCGCATCCATAACGGCGGCCGCGCGCTGACCGCCGACTCGGTCAGCTCGATCTTCTCGGCGATGTTCGGCGGCGCCCCGGCGGCGGCCTATATCGAGTCCACCGTGGGCGTGGCCGCCGGCGCGCGCACCGGCCTCGCAGCGGTGACCGTCGGCGTGCTGTTCCTGGCCGTGATGTTCTTCTCGCCGGTGGCCGGGCTGGTGCCGTCGTACGCCACGGCGCCTGCGCTGATGTACGTGGGCCTGCTGATGCTGTCCAGCGTCAGCCGCCTGCATATGGACGATCTGGTCGATGCCATGGCCGGTCTGGTTTGCGCGGTCTTTATCGTGCTGACCTGCAATATCGTCACCGGCATCATGCTCGGTTTCTGCACGCTGGTGATTGGCCGAATCGTCTCGGGCGAATGGCGCAAGCTCAATATCGGCACCGTGGCCATTGCCGTGGCGCTGGCCGCCTTCTATGCCGGAGGCTGGGCAATCTAAGAAATGTCCGATCCCATCGGTCAACGATGTGTGCGGTACCACCCTGGGTAACCAGTGGAATTCGCAGCCCCCGGAGTCTTTCCCTCCGGGGGTTTTTTTCTTGCCGAGTCGCCAAAAATATCAGTGCCGCCAATCCTGCGCGGCGCCTGTCATGCGCGGCGATTTTCGCTCCGCGATTTCGGCATTGGTCGAGATTCGTCGGCATTCGTCGAAATGCATCGACATTGAAATTCGTTCAAATCCGAAAATACGGACTTGCGTAGTCCGATTCAGATCCCACATCTGGAACAAACGTTTTTCATTAGGAAAATCCGTTTATCTTTTGTAATATTTTATGGGACGACTAGTCACGACAATAGTCAGCAATGTCCTGTAACATGCCGCGAACAACAATCTGAACGGGGATCCAAAATGCCGACCTACAAGCAACTACTGGCTGAAAAAGAAGCACTGGAAGCCAAACTCAGCGAGGTGCGCGCCAATGAAGTCTCTGGCGTCGTGGCGCAGATTCGCCAATTGATGGCCGATTACGACCTGACGGTCGACGATATTGCGCCGAAGCGCCGTCGTGGTCGTCCCGCTGGCAGCGGTGCCAGCCCGGCACGCAAGACCGCAGCGCTGCCCCCGAAATACCAGGACCCGAAAACCGGCAAGACCTGGTCGGGCCGTGGCCGCGCCCCGGCATGGCTGGGCAAGCGCCCCGAGCGCTTCCTGATCGAACAAGCCTGAGTTCGATATTCCTCTCGATAAGCGCTGACGCTTATTGCCCTGCGCGCGCCGGCTCAACGCCCGGCGCGTCGCAAATCAACTCCTTTCGCAACGCCCGGAATCCCTGCTGGCTGGTTTCCTGCACCAGATTGGCCCCGCCATCGGGCCTTGGCTGCAGGCGCAGCACGCGCGCCGCGCATTGGCTCGCCGCTTCATCGCGCGTATAGCGGATTTCATATTGCGCGCCTGACTGCGGAATGAATGACACCCCCGCCGCGCAGCGTATCTCTTCGGCCGGCGGCGCCGCCATCGACGTCACCGCGACATACACCCGTTTGCCGACCGCCACCTTGCGCTCGCGCGTCTGCGCGGGCGGCTCGGGAGAACTGCCTGCCATGTCCAGCCCCCGGTCTCGCCCCATCGCGGCGAGCTGCTTGCCCATGCCGGCCAGCACCAGCGGCCGGGCCGGCGTCGGGCACTTCGCCGGGTCCACCACGCTGAAGGTGGTGTTCTCATCGGTATTGGTCAGCAGCCGCACGCTGGCATAGGGGGCGCCCGAGGGCACGCGGTACTGGGCCACGCAGCCGGACAGGCCGGCGCCAGCCACAACCACGAGAAACATCGGGAAAACCCTTGCCGCAACAAGCCGGATCTTGCGCATAGGAAGCACGAAGCTGACAGTTGACCGAGGATGGTGGCACAGCATAGCCGCAGGAGGCGCTTTTGGGGCGTGGTCTGGCCCACGTTGAGGATATCCACAGGTTCTGTGGATATCCTGTGGCGTCGCGCCCCCGGGGCCGCGTCTGTGCGTTACCCCACCGGACTGCTCAAGATTTAAGCAGTTTGTCTCGTGACCATCACCCAGCCCGGGTGCCATCGACCCCGCCATCGACCCAGCCGGCCGCCCAGGGCGGGGCGTCGCCCCACTGTTGGGCGAGGAAATCGACGAAGGCCCGCACGCGCGGCGGCACCAGCCGGCGCTGCGGCATCACCGCGTAGATGCCGCTGTCGGCCAGCGGGTAGTCGGGCAGCACCGGCACCAACCGGCCAGCCCGCAGGTCGGCGCTGACATGCCAGACTGAATGCATGGCGATGCCGAAGCCGGCGAGCGCCGCATCGGCCAGCAACTCGCCCGTATTGGCCTCCACCCGGCCCTGCACGCGCACGGCCACCTCGCCGCCGGCGCCATCGCCCATCCGCCAGACATCGGAGCGGCCCTGGCTGCCGACCAGGATCAGGCATTGATGATGGGCGAGGTCCTGCGGCGTCTGCGGCCAGCCATGCTGCGCCAGGTAGTCGGGCGAGGCGCACAGCAGACGCTGGTTGTCCGCCAGCTTGCGCGCTACCAGCGTGGAGTCCGCCAGTGTGCCGATGCGGATGGCGAGGTCGAAGCCGCTGCTGACCAGATCGAGTACATGGTCGGTCAGGCTGATGCTGAGGCGCACGCCGGGATGGGCGCGCAGGAAATCCGGCAGCAGCGGCGACAGATACTGCCGGCCGAACGAGGCCGAGGCGGTAATCCGCAGCACCCCGGTCACGCCGGCGCCCGCCTGCCGCAGCGAGCCGGACAACGCCTCCAGGTCTTCCACCAGCGCCCGGCCCTGCTCCGCCAGCACCGCGCCTTCGGGGGTGGCATGCAGCCGCCGGGTCGTGCGATGCAGCAGGCGCACGCCCAGGTCGCGCTCCAGCCGTTGCAGCCGCTGGCTGGCCACGGCCACCGAGAGGTCGAGGCTGCGCGCCGCCGCGCTGATCGAGCCGAGGTCCAGCACGCGCAGAAACAAGCCGATGTCGCCAATCCGGTCCATGATCCGATCCGATTCTCAATGATTTCTTGAAACTGATTCTGGATCTTGCCCGTTTTTCGGAAGCTGCGAAAGGCCGACACTGGCGCCTTCCAGAATCCGTCCCCAACTTCCCGACATGGCCGCGCCCCTCCCTTCCACCCCCGCCACCGGCCCGTCCTCGCGGATGCCCGTGGCGCTGTATGCCCTGACCGCCGGCTCGTTCGGCATCGGATGTGCCGAATTCGTCATCATGGGGCTGCTACTCCAGGTCTCGGCGGACCTCGGCGTGACCATCGCCGCCGCCGGCATGCTGGTCTCCGGCTACGCGCTCGGCGTGTTCGCCGGGGCGCCGGTCCTCACGCTGCTCACCCGCCGCATGCCGCGCAAGGCCGTGTTGCTGGTGCTGATGGCGATCTACACCATCGGCAACGCCGCCTGCGCGCTGGCGCCCGACTACACCACGCTGATGATTGCGCGCGTGGTGACCTCGCTCACGCACGGCACGTTCTTCGGCGTGGGCGCCGTGGTGGCCACCGGCATCGTGCCCGCCAACCGCCGCGCCTCGGCCATCTCGGTGATGTTCTCCGGCCTCACGCTGGCCACGCTGCTCGGCATGCCCGCCGGCGCCTGGCTCGGCCTGCACTTCGGCTGGCGCAGCACGTTCTGGGCGATGACCGTGATCGGCCTGGCCTCGCTGGCGGTGATCGCCCTGCTGGTGCAGCGCAGCCGCGACGACGCCGCGCCGGCCCGCCTTGCCGACGAACTGCGCACCATCGCCCGCCCCCAAGTGCTGCTCGGCCTGCTGATGACGGTGCTGCAATCGGTCGGTATCTTCGCGGTGATTACTTATGTGCAGCCGCTGTTGACCCGGGTCTCGGGCTACGGCGAGGCGGCGGTGTCGCCCATCCTGCTGCTGTTCGGCGGCGGCATGATCATCGGCAATATCCTCGGCGGACGCATGGCGGACCGGCGTCCCACGGGTGCGCTGCTGGGCTCGCTGACGGTGCTGACGCTGGTGCTGGCCGCGATGACGCTGGCGCTCCACCAGCCAGTGGCGGTGGTGGCGTTCGTCGGCGCGCTGGGCGTGGCCGCGTTCGCCACGGTCTCCCCGCTGCAGCTGCGCGTGCTGCGCCACGCCCACGGCGCGGGCCAGAACCTGGCGTCGAGCTTCAATATCGCCGCGTTCAACCTCGGCAACGGCATTGGCGCGTGGCTCGGTGGCGTGGTGGTCGACCACGGCCCGGGGCTGACCGCGCTGCCGTGGATCGCGGCGCTGGCGCCGCTGGGCGCGCTGGGCATCGCGCTGCTGGCCGTGCGGGCCGAACGGCGGAGCGATGGCGGTCAGGCCGCCGGGCTGGCCCCGGAGGCATCGTGACTGCCTGACCCACGTTCTCGAATTTGTCCGATCGATAACCACCAACCGGACTAGTTCCATCGACAGGGGCCACCCGCCCCGCCCGCTCCCCGGCCGGCGAATAGGCACGGCAGGCAGCCGTGCCTACGCTGGGGGCCATCCCTTGTTGTCCATTAGGACCTCTCGATGGCCTCCCCCTCATCCTCGTCCTCTCCCCCCTCCTCCGCCGTCCTGCACGACGCGCCGGCGATCTCCCTGCGCGCCAACGGCGTGCTGGCCTCCAGCACGTTCGCGTTCACCATCTGCTTCGCTGTCTGGATGGTGTTCGCCGTGCTCGGCATTCCGCTCAAGCAGCAGCTTGGCCTGAACGACACCGAATTCGGCCTGCTGGCCGCCATGCCGGTGCTGAGCGGATCGCTGATCCGCGTGCCGCTGGGCATCTGGACCGACCGCTACGGCGGCCGCATCGTCTTCTTCCTGCTGATGCTGGCCACCGTGGTGCCGATCTGGCTGCTCGCCTATGCCACCACCCTCTGGCAGCTGCTGGCGCTTGGGCTGCTGCTCGGGCTGGCCGGCGGCTCGTTTTCGGTGGGCACGCCCTATGTGGCGCGCTGGTTCCCGCGCCATCGGCAGGGGCTGGCGATGGGCATCTTCGGCGCCGGTAACTCCGGGGCCGCGCTAACCAAATTCGTCGCCCCGGCGCTGATCGCCGCCGCCGGCACCTGGACCATCGTGCCGAAGGTCTACGCGGTGGCGATGCTGGCCACGGCGCTGCTGTTCTGGGTCTTCTCGGCCAGCAACCCGGCGCACCGCGTGGCCGCCGGCAGCGCCGGCTGGCGTGCCCAGATGGCCATGCTGCGCGACCCACGGGTCTGGCGCTACTCCCAGTACTACTCGGTGGTGTTCGGCGGCTACGTGGGGCTGGCGCTGTGGATGACGCGCTACTACATCGGCGAATATGGGTTCGACATCCGCATCGCCGCCTTCCTGGCCGCGTGCTTCTCCCTGCCCGGCGGCATGCTGCGCGCCATCGGCGGCTGGATCTCGGACCGCTACGGCGCCCATCGCACCACCTGGTGGGTGATGTGGGTGAGCTGGGTTGGCTTCTTCCTGCTCAGCTACCCGCAGACCGACCTCGTGATCCAGACCGCCAACGGTCCGCTGGCCTTCCACCTCGGCCTGTCCCCCACGCTGTTCACGGTGCTGCTGTTCGCGGTGGGCATCGCGTTCGCCATCGGCAAGGCGTCGGTATTCAAGTTCATCGCCAATGACTTCCCGCAGAACATCGGCGCCGTCTCCGGCGTGGTGGGGCTGGCCGGGGGGCTCGGCGGCTTCATCCTGCCGATCCTGTTCGGCGCGCTGGCCGACCTGACCGGCGTGCGCAGCAGCTGTTTCATGCTGATGTACGGCACCGTCTGCGTGAGTCTGGTGTGGATGCACTACAGCCATCGCGGCGCCGCCCCGGCGGTGGCCTGAACCTTTCCCACCTTCCCCCCTTCGACGAGATAACGCCATGAGCACCTCCGTACTGACCCGCTGGGAACCTGAAGACCCGGCGTTCTGGAAATACCAGGGCGCGCGCATCGCCTACCGCAACCTCTGCATCTCCATTCCCGCGCTGATGCTGGCCTTCGTGGTCTGGATGCTCTGGAGCGTGGTGGCCGTGAACCTGGACCGCGCCGGCTTCCACTTCACCGGCAACCAGCTGTTCTGGCTGACCGCCCTGCCGGCGCTGTCCGGCGCCACGCTGCGCATCTTCTACTCCTTCCTCGTGCCGATCTTCGGCGGGCGGCGCTTCACCGCCATCTCCACCGCGCTGCTGCTGATTCCGGCGCTCGGCATGGGCTTCGCGCTGCGCGACCCGTCCACCAGCTACCCGACGCTGCTGGGGCTGGCCCTGCTGTGCGGGCTGGGCGGCGCCAACTTCAGTTCGTCGATGGCGAACATCAGCTTCTTCTTCCCGAAGGCGCGCAAGGGGCTGGCCACGGGCCTGAACGCCGGCATCGGCAACCTCGGCGTCTCGATCGTGCAGTTCGTGACACCGGTGGTGGTGTCGGTGGCCGTGTTCGGCGCGCTGGGCGGGGCCGGGCAGGAATACGCGGCCAACGGCGCCACGCAACAGCTCTGGCTCCAGAACGCGGGCTTTATCTGGGTGCCGTTTATCGCTGTGTCGGCGCTGGCGGCGTGGTTCGGCATGCACGACATTGCCGACGCGCGCGCCTCGTTCGCGGAGCAGGCGGTGATCTTCCGGCGCCGCCACAACTGGCTGATGTGCTGGCTCTACGTGGGCACCTTCGGCTCGTTTATCGGGTTCTCGGCCGGGCTGGCGCTGCTGACCAAGTCGCAGTTCCCGAACGTGAACCCCACGGCCTACGCCTTCCTGGGCCCGCTGGTCGGCGCGCTGACGCGCCCGGTGGGCGGCTGGCTGTCAGACAAGCTCGGCGGCGCGCGGGTCACGCTGTGGAGCTTCCTCGGCATGATCGGCGGCGTGGTGGCCGTGCTGGCGGCGCTGCCGCACAACGGCACGGGCGGCAGCTTCAGCGGCTTCCTGGGCGCGTTCATCGTGCTGTTCGCGCTGACCGGCATCGGCAACGGCTCCACCTTCCGCATGATCCCGGTGATCTTCCTGACCGAGCGCCTGCGCGCCGCCGGCCCGGGCGCGCCCGCCCAGCGGGTGGCCGTGCAGGACGCCGCCCGGGAATCCGCCGCCGTGCTCGGCTTCTCCGGCGCCATCGGCGCGTACGGCGGCTTCTTCATCCCCAAGAGCTTCGGCACCGCGCTGGAGATGACCGGCGCGCCGGACGCTGCGCTCCATCTCTTCATCTTGTTCTATATCAGCTGCGCCGCGATTACCTGGTGGTGCTACGCGCGCCGCAACGCGGCCATGCCCTGCTGATTCCTGCTTCACCCGCGCGTCAACCCCGCCCGTCGGCATAGTTCTTCCGGACGATGCCGACGGGTCCCGCCTAGGCCGATCGCCGTCGTCTCCCCTGCTCCACCAGCGAATGGCCTGCGCGGCACGCGCTCCGTAAGCTGCAAGTGTCCCTGCTGGAGCCAAACCATGAGTCATTTCCTCGATCGACTGAAGTTCCTGTCGCGCGTCACGTCCACCTATGCCGACGGCCACGGCGCCGTGGTCAACGAAGACCGCAAGTGGGAAGACGGCTACCGCACCCGCTGGCAGCACGACAAGGTGGTGCGGTCCACCCACGGCGTCAACTGCACGGGCTCCTGCTCGTGGAAGGTCTACGTCAAGAACGGCCTGATTACCTGGGAAACCCAGCAGACCGACTACCCACGCACGCGCCCGGACCTGCCCAACCATGAGCCACGCGGCTGCCCGCGCGGCGCCTCGTACAGCTGGTACGTCTACTCCGCCCAGCGCGTGAAGTACCCGATGATCCGCGGCCGGCTGATGGCCATGTGGCGCGAGGCGCGCCAGACCATGGACCCGATCGCCGCCTGGGCCTGGATCAGCCAGGACCCCGAACGCGCCGCCCGCTACAAGAGCGTGCGCGGGCTGGGCGGCTTTGTCCGGGCCGACTGGGCCACGGCCACCGAGATCATCGCCGCCGCCAACGCGTTCACGGTCAAGCAGTACGGCCCGGACCGCGTGATCGGCTTCTCGCCCATCCCGGCCATGTCGATGGTGTCCTACGCGGCCGGCGCGCGCTACCTGAGCCTGCTCGGCGGCGCCTGCCTGTCCTTCTACGACTGGTACTGCGACCTCCCGCCGGCCAGCCCGCAGACCTGGGGCGAGCAGACCGACGTGCCCGAGTCCGCCGACTGGTACAACGCCACCTACCTGATGGTCTGGGGCTCCAACGTGCCGCAGACGCGCACGCCGGACGCCCACTTCTACACCGAGGTGCGCTATAAGGGCACCAAGACCGTGGCGGTCTCGTCCGACTACGGCGAGATGGTCAAGTTCGGCGACATCTGGCTCGCCCCCAAGCAGGGCACCGACGCCGCGCTGGCCATGGCCATGGGCCACGTCGTACTCAAGGAATTCCACGTGGGCGGCAAGTCCGCCTACTTCCGCGACTACCTGAAGCAGTACACCGACATGCCGATGCTGGTGCGGCTGCGCGAGCAGGACGGCACGCTGGTGCCCGATCACTTCCTGCGCGCCTCCCATCTCGACGGCAGTCTCGGCGAGCCCCGGCATGCGGAGTGGAAGACGCTGCTGATCGACGATGCCAGCGGGGAGGTGACTGCCCCGAACGGCTCGATCGGCTTCCGCTGGACGCCCGGCGACGACACGGCCGGCCGCTGGAATCTGGAGCTGCGCGACAGCCAGGACGGCAAGACGATCGATCCGCGCCTGTCGCTGCTCGGCCAAGAAGACACCGTGGCGGAAGTCGGCTTCCCCTACTTCGGCGGCGAGCATGACGCGCTGCTGCGCCGCCGCGTGCCGGTGCGCCGCCTGACGCTGGCCGATGGCAGCACGGCGCTGGTCGCCACGGTCTACGACCTGCAGCTGGCCAACTATGGCGTGGACCAGGGCCTGGGCGGGCCGAACGTGGCGGCCTCTTTCGATGACGACGTGCCCTACACCCCCGCCTGGCAGGAGAAGCACACGACCGTGCCGGCCCGCCTGGTGACGCAGGTGGCGCGCGAGTTCGCCGAGAACGCCCACCGCACGCAGGGCAAGAGCATGGTCATCGTCGGCGCCGCGCTGAATCACTGGTACCACAACGACATGATCTATCGCGGCATCATCAACCTGTTGATGATGTGCGGCTGCATCGGCAAGAGCGGCGGCGGCTGGGCGCACTACGTGGGGCAGGAGAAGCTGCGGCCCCAGTTCGGCTGGGCGCCGCTGGCCTTCGGGCTGGACTGGTCGCGCCCGCCGCGCCAGATGAACGGCACCTCGTTCTTCTACAACCACACCAGCCAGTGGCGCCACGAGAAGCTCGCCGTGGACGAGATCCTCGCGCCCACGGCGGACAAGGCGCGCTACGCCGGGCTGTCGCTGCTGGACCTCAACGCCAAGTCGGAACGCATGGGCTGGCTGCCGTCCGCGCCGCAATTGGGCGCCAATCCGCTCGATGTGGTGGACGCCGCCGAGCGCGCCGGGCAGGACCCGGTAGCCTATACCGTCGACCAGCTCAGGTCCGGCGCCCTGCAATTCGCCTGCGACGACCCCGACAACCCGGCCAACTTCCCGCGCAACATGTTCGTGTGGCGCTCCAACATCCTGGGGAGTTCGGGCAAGGGCCACGAGTACTTCCTCAAGTACCTGCTCGGCACGCAGAACGCCGTGTTCAGCGACGAGCGCGACGCCATCCGCCCGAGCGAGGTCAACGTCCGCCCGGCCGCCGAGGGCAAGCTGGACCTGCTGACGGTGCTCGACTTCCGCATGAGCACGACCTGCCTCTACGGCGACATCGTCCTGCCCACGGCCACCTGGTACGAGAAGGACGACCTGAACACGTCGGACATGCACCCGTTCATCCACCCGCTCTCCGAGGCCGTGCAGCCGCTGTGGGAGAGCAAGACCGACTGGGAGATCTACAAGGCCATCGCCGAGAAGTTCAGCGAGATTGGCGGCCCGTACCTGGGCACGCGCAAGGATCTGGTCTGCACGCCGCTGCTGCACGACACGCCGGGCGAGCTGGGCCAGCCCTTCGAGCCGCGCGACTGGAAGCACGGCGAGTGCGATTTGATCCCCGGCAAGACCGCGCCGTCGATGACCGTGGTGGAGCGCAACTACGCGGATCTCTACAAGAAGTTCACCTCCGTGGGCCCGCTGCTGGACAAGCTCGGGAACGGCGGCAAGGGCATCGGCTGGGATACCAGGCACGAGGTGGCCGAACTGGGCCACCTGACCCAGACCGTGACCGCGCCCGGCGTCAGCTACGGTCGGCCCCGGCTGGAGACGGCCATCGACGCCGCCGAGATGATCCTGACCTTCGCGCCCGAGACCAACGGCCACGTGGCGGTGAAGGCGTGGGAGGCGCTGTCCAAGATCACGGGCCGCCCGCACGCCCACCTGGCACTGGGTCGGGAGCACGACAAGATCCGCTTCCGGGACGTACAGGCCCAGCCGCGCAAGATCATCTCCGCGCCGACGTGGTCCGGGCTGGAATCCGAGGAAGTCAGCTACAACGCCGGCTACACCAATGTCCACGAGCTGATTCCCTGGCGCACGCTGACCGGGCGCCAGCAGTTCTATCAGGACCACCGGTGGATGCTCGACTTCGGCGAGGGCGCCTGCGTCTACAAGCCGGCCATCGACACCCGCACGGTGGCGCCGATGCTGGGCCGCAAGCCCAACGGCAACCCGGAGCTGGTGCTGAACTGGATCACCCCGCACCAGAAGTGGGGCATCCACTCCACCTACTCGGACAACCTGCGCATGCTCACGCTCTCGCGCGGGGGGCCGCACGTGTGGATCTCGGAGGCCGAGGCGCGCGCCAACGGCATCCGGGACAACGACTGGGTGGAGGTCTTCAACGTCAACGGCACGCTGACCGCCCGGGTGGTGGTGTCCCAGCGTGTGCCGCAAGGCATGTGCCTGATGTATCACGCGCAGGAAAAGATCGTGAACGTGCCAGGCGCCGAGATGAGCGGCATGCGCGGCGGCATCCACAACTCGGTCACGCGGGCGGTCACCAAGCCGACCCACATGATCGGCGGCTACGCGCAACTGGCCTACGGCTTCAACTACTACGGCACGGTCGGCAGCAATCGCGATGAATTCGTGATCCTGCGCAAGATGAACAAGGTGGACTGGATGGATACCCCACTGCCCCAGTCCGCACAAGAAGAAGGAGCCCCGCGATGAAGATCCGCGCCCAGGTGGCCATGGTGCTGAACCTCGACAAGTGCATCGGCTGCCATACCTGCTCAGTGACCTGCAAGAACGTCTGGACCAGCCGCGACGGCGTGGAGTACGCCTGGTTCAACAACGTCGAGACCAAGCCCGGCATCGGCTACCCCAAGGAATCGGAAAACCAGCGCAAGTGGAACGGCGGCTGGCAGCGCCAGCCCGACGGCTCGCTCACGCCACGCCAGGGCGGCCGCGCGCGCATTCTGTCGAACCTGTTCGCCAACCCGAACCTGCCGCAGATCGACGACTACTACGAGCCGTTCACCTACGACTACGAGCACCTCCAGAAGGCGCCGCTGATGCCGACGCCGCCTACCGCCCGGCCGGTGTCCGTGCTGACGGGCAAGAAGATGGAGAAGATCGAATGGGGGCCGAACTGGGAGGATGACCTCGGCGGCGAGTTCGCCTCGCGCAGCCGCGACCAGCTCTTCGAGAACGTGCAGAAGGAGATGTACTCGACCTTCGAGAACACCTTCATGATGTACCTGCCCCGTCTGTGCGAGCACTGCCTGAACCCGGCCTGCGTGGCGTCCTGCCCGAGCGGCTCGGTCTACAAGCGCGAGGACGACGGCATCGTGCTGGTCGACCAGGACAAGTGCCGTGGCTGGCGGATGTGCATCTCTGGTTGTCCATACAAGAAGATCTATTTCAACTGGCAGAGCGGCAAGGCGGAGAAGTGCACCTTCTGCTTCCCACGCATCGAGGGCGGCCAGCCGACCGTCTGCTCCGAGACCTGCGTCGGTCGCATCCGCTACCTCGGCGTGATGCTGTACGACGCGGATCGGATCGCCAGCGCCGCCGGCGTGGAGGACGAGCGCGACCTGTACCAGTCCCAGCTCGACGTCTTCCTCGACCCGAACGACCCCACCGTGCAGGCCGAGGCGCTGCGCCAGGGCATTCCGCGGAGCTGGCTCGATGCCGCGCGCAAGTCGCCGGTCTACCGCATGGCCTGCGAATGGAAGATCGCCTTCCCGCTGCATCCCGAATACCGGACGCTGCCGATGGTCTGGTACGTGCCGCCGCTCTCGCCGATCCAGTCGGCGGCGGAAAGCGGCTTCATGGGCATGAACGGGATGATCCCGGACGTGCAGAGCCTGCGCATTCCGCTCAAGTACCTCGCCAACCTGCTGACCGCCGGCGACGTGGCGCCAGTGCTGACCGCCCTGCAGCGCATGCTGGCCATGCGGGCGTTCAAGCGCTCGGAAGTCGTGGATGGCGAGGCGGACCTCGCCGTGCTGCGGCAGGTGGGGCTGACCCCGGTGCAGGTGGAGGACATGTACCGCCTGCTGGCCATCGCCAATTACGAGGATCGTTTTGTGATTCCATCGTCACACAAGGAAATGGTCGAGGACAGCTTCAACGAGAAAGGCAGCTGCGGCTTCACGTTTGGCAACGGCTGCTCGGGCGGTACGTCCGAGGGCTCGCTGTTCGGCAAAAAGCCGCAGGGCAGCGTGGTCTTCGCGGACATGCCCAAGTCGCGCAAGAAGCCGACCGAAACCTGCTGACACCTGCTGATACCGGAGCCATCATGACCCTCTATCCCGTGCTCAGCGCCTTGCTGGGCTACCCCGAAGCGCCGCTGCAGGCGGCCATGCCCGAGATCGAACAGGCGCTCGACGCCTGGCCCGCCGCCCGCGCGGTGCTGGCCCCGCTGACCGGCCCGCTGCGCGAGAGCCCACTGATCGCGCTGCAGGAGCAGTATGTGGCCACCTTCGACCGCAATCCCGCGCATTCGCTGCACCTGTTCGAGCACGTCCACGGCGAGTCCCGCGACCGGGGGCAAGCCATGGTCGATCTGATCGACGAATACCGGCGCGCCGGCTTCGAGCCGGTGGCGAACGAGTTGCCCGACTACGTGCCGCTGTTCCTGGAGTTCCTCGGCGCGCTGGCCGATGACGGGCAGGCGCAGCGCGCCGAGCAGTTGCTGGGCGAGGCCATCCACGTGCTGGCGGCCATCGGCGACCGGCTGGCGCGCCACGACAGCCCGTACGCGACCGTGTTCACGGTGCTGCGCTCAATGACCAGCGTGCAGCCCGAGGCCCGGACCGACCCGCCCGTGCGCGACATGGACGAAGCGCTGGAACTGTTCGGCCCCGGCACGGATGGCGTGGAGCCGTTGCTGGCGGCGGCCATGCCGGCTGAACAAGTGGTGCGCTTCCACGACCGGCGCGCCCCCTCCCCCCAATGACCTCCCTGACGACGCAGGCGACCACCATGTCATTCGCCCACCAGTTCCTCTTCGGCATCTACCCGTATATCGCCGCCGCCCTGTTCCTGTTCGGCAGCCTGGCGCGCTTCGAGCGCGAGCAGTACGGCTGGAAGGCCGACAGCTCCCAACTGCTCTATCGCGGCAACCTGCGGCTGGGCAGCATCCTGTTCCACGTTGGCATCCTCGGGCTGTTCTTCGGCCATCTGGCGGGCCTGCTCACACCCGTGGCCGTGTGGGACGCGCTCGGTGTCTCCCACACGCTCAAGCAGGCCGTGGCGATGGGCGCCGGCGGAGTCATGGGCACGATCTGCCTGATCGGCCTGCTGATCCTGTTGCATCGGCGCTTCACCAACGCCCGGGTTGCCGCGGTCACGCGTACCGGCGACAAGGTGCTGCTGCTCTGGCTGCTGGCGACCTTGCTGGCCGGGCTCTCGACCATCTTCGTGTCCGCCGGCCATATGGACGGTCACATGATGGTGCAGCTGATGACCTGGGCCCAGCACATCGTCACGCTGCGCGCCGATGCGCCCGATTTCATCGCCGATGCCCCGCTGCTGTTCCGCGTGCATCTGTTCCTCGGTATCTCGCTGTTCGCGATCTTCCCGTTCACGCGGCTGGTGCATGTGTGGAGCGGCTTCGCCTCGGTCACCTACCTCGGACGGGCCTGGCAGCTCGTGCGGGGGCGCTGATCCGCGCTTGATGGGGGTCAACGGGGCGGCCGGGTATCCGGCTCATCATGGCGGGCACGCAATCCTGCCCGCTGCTCCGGATATCGCCATGATCGACGAGACTGCACTCTACCAACGCCTTCGGCAAGATTTCCCGCTGGAGCCACGGCCCTACCGGTGCCTGGCCCGGGCGCTCGGCCTGTCCGAGCATGGCCTGCTGTCGCTGCTGGCGCGCGACGTTGGCAGCGGCCGCATCAGCCATGTCGGCGCCCGCTTCGCGCCGAACGCCATCGGCGCCACCACGCTCGCGGCGCTGTCCGTGCCGGCGGCGCGGCTGGAGAGCGTGGCGCGGCGACTCAACGCCGACCCGGCTATCGGCCATCACTACTGCAGAACCGGCCACCGCTACAACCTCTGGTTCGTGGCCGGTGCGCGCGATGCCGACCACCTGGCGACCGTACTCGACGGCATTGGCGCGGATGTCCACCAGACGCCGCTCGCACTGCCACTGGAATGTGAATACCACGTCGATGCCGGGGTGCCACTGCGGCCCCTGATGACCGATGCCGACTGGCGGCTGGTGGCAGCGCTGGAAGACGGCCTGCCGCTGACGCCCGAGCCCTACCACGCCATGGCGCGTGGCACGGGCATCGGGCTACACGAACTCTGGCGCCGGCTGGCGCATTGGCGCGAGGCCGGCGTGATCCGCCGCTTCGGCGCCATTCTCCAGCCGGGCCAACTCGGCTTCGTGCATAACGCGATGTGCGTATGGAATGCGCCCGACGCACGTGTGGATGTGCTGGGCAAGCGGCTGGCCCGCCTGCCCGCGGTGGCACTCTGCTACCGGCGCGCGCGCCGAGGTGCGGCATGGCCCTTCAACCTGTTCGCGGTGGTGCGGGCGCGCAGCGCGGCAGACCTCCAGGCGACGCTCGATGGCTTCACGGCGATGCCCGCGCTCGCCAACCTCCCCGGTGCCGTGCTCCGCGCCCGTTGCTGCTTCAAGCCACGCGGCGTGCGCTACGGCGATCTGGCGCCCGAGGCCTGACGGGCCAGCCCGTCGCTCTCACGCGGCACGGACTTCGGGAAACAGCACCGCTAGCCGCGCCACCCAGGGCTCGACCCAGGCCGGACGCGGCGTGGCGTCGAGCCAGTACTTGACCTCCAACCCCAGCGCGGTGTCCCCGCAAATCGAGAGCCGGCGCTGGAAGAACAGCGTGTCGGTATCGGCATGGCCGGCGAGCAGTTGCAGGTAATCGGCGGCGCGGGCGCGCAGCGTCAGCGCCGGGGCGGGTTCAGGATCGAACGGCCCCGTCCGGAACACGCCCCCTGCACAGCGGAAACGCAGGTCCAGCCCGAGGTCTTCCACCACGAGCAGGAAGGCATGACCGTCCAGCGCGGACGGTGGCTGCAACCAGCCGGCGCGGCGCGCGGACTCCAGCGCCATCACGAACGGCAGGGCCTGCGCAGGGGCGGGCAGGCGGCGATGGATGCGGGCAATCAGGGAAGAAGAATTCATCGATGGTCTTGGGGCAGTCATGCGGGCGCGCCGGCTATCCAGGCAATGCCGGGCTGGCCGGTCCAGTAGCCGTTGCTCGCCGAGGCGCCGGCGGGCACGATGCCGCTGGGCGCGGCGCCGGTGCGGCCGTGACGCACGGCGTCTAGCAGCGCTATGACGTCCAGCGTGCCCACGGCGTGCGGGCTGACGCGGACCACATCCACGCCCATCGCCTGAATCTCCGGCAGGTGCGCGCACAGGTCCAGGCAGCTTGCGGACTGAGTCTGGATGCCGTTCAGGGCGAAGAACGGCTGCCCTTCGCCCGTGCGGGCGACCAGCCCGTCCGGGTAGTCGAGGCAACGGAACTCGCAGGCATCCTTGCGCAGGCGGTGATGCCGGGCCGTGAAGCAACGCGCGGAGATCGCCAGCGGCATGCGGCCCCAGATCATCGCTTCGATCTGCATGCCGGCTGGCCGCGCCGCCGCCAGCGCGGCCAGCGCCGCGTGGTCCATCTCGACCGGCGCCACGACCCCGCGCGCGCCCAGCGAGCCCAGCCACGTCGCCGTATCGGCGTGATAGACGTTCAGATGCGGCCCGGCGACGAACGGCCGCCCGCGCCGCGCGCGCACCGCGCCAAGATCGTTGGCCTCCACGAGGAACTCGTCCTGCTCGCAGACGCGGCGCATGGCCGCGATGTCGCTGTCCGATTCGACCAGCACCGGGGTGGACAGCACCACCTCCTTGCCGGCATCGCGCAGCATCCGCGCCACGTCCAGCCAGTCGGCATGGCGCAATTCGTGGCGGCGTGTGCAGACGGCTTCGCCAAGATAGACGCGCTCCACGGGGGCGTCTGCCACATCGGCATAGAAGCGCAGCACGTCCGCGCGGGGCCAGTAGTAGAGCAGCGGGCCGAGCGCGATGGTCAAGGAATAGGGGGAAGTGGATGTGGTCATGGTGGGTGGGGTGCGGACGGTTTCAGCGCCACGGACGGTCATAGGCGCCCTGGGTCACCTGGTCGCCCTCGGCATGGCGCCCCAATGTAGCCTGCCATTCCTGGCGCGGCACGAAGCGCCGGGGGTCGCGCCAGGCGTCGTCGATGGCGGCGCGCAGCACGCCCACCACATCGCCCACGTAGCGCGGGCTGCGCTGGCGGCCCTCGATCTTGATGGCGGCGATGCCGATGTCGATCAGCGCCGGCAGCAGCGACAGCGCGTTGAGGCTGGTGGGCTCCTCCAGCACGTAGCCGTGCTCGCCCTCCACGGTGAAACGGCCCTTGCACAACGTGGGGTAACCGGCCGGCTCGCCGGGCGCGTAGCTGTCGATCAGGATGCCGGACAGCCGCGCGTGCATGGTGCCGTCCGCCTCGTCCCAGCGCACGGCGTGGGCCGGCGAGCAGACGCCACGGTTGTTCGGCGAATCGCCGGTCGCGTACGAGGACAGCAGGCAGCGGCCCTCGGCCATCACGCACAGGCTGCCAAAGCCGAAGACCTCAAGTTCCACATCGGTCTGCCTGGCCAGCTTGGCGATCTGCGCCAGCGTCAGCACGCGCGGCAGCACCACGCGCCGGATGCCGAAGCGCTCGCGCATCAGCGCGATGGCATCGGCATGGGTGGCCGAGCCCTGCACGGACAGGTGCAGGCGCAGGTCGGGGTGTTTGTCCGCCGCGTAGGCCATCAGGCCGGGATCGGCCATGATCACCGCGTCGGCGCCCAGCGCGGCGGCGGCGTCCACGGCGCGGTGCCAGCGGTCTACCTGCCCCATCTGCGCAAACGTGTTGATGGCGAACAGCACTTCGGCGCCGCGCGCGCGGGCTTCGGCCACGCCGGTGCGGATGTCGTCCTCGGAGAAATTCAGGCCGCCGAAGTTGCGCGCGTTGGTGGCATCGCGCAACCCGAGGTAGATGGCGTCCGCGCCGTGCTGCAGCGCCATGCGCAGGGCCGCGAGCGAGCCGGCGGGTGCCACCAGTTGGGGCCGGCGGGGCTGGCGGCGCGATGGCTCGGTTGGGGGTGTTGGCGCATCGGGCACATCATGCACGTCGGGCGGGGAGGCATCCATGGCGAAAATGCGCGGTGCGGCGCATGGGGTAGCGATCGATCAAGGATGCTAGTCATGCCCATCGAGGGAACCTTTGACCCCGCGCAAACCCCGGCTGTGTTCTACCCGTCTCGTTCCGCCGAACTAGGTCCTCGGAACGGGCCGCCGATCCCCCGCAATTTGATCTGGCGCAAACTGCCACCCCGATGCGCGTGAGACGCTGGGCCGTTTTTTGCCCCTCCTGACTTCGGATTTCCTCATGACACATCGATGGCTCAACCTGGCCGGCCGCAAGCTGCTTCCTATCGTGCAGGGCGGCATGGGCGTGGGCATCTCCGCGCATCGGCTGGCCGGCACGGTGGCCCGCCACAACGCCATGGGCACCATCGCCAGCATCGACCTGCGCCATCATCACCCCGACCTGATGGCCGCCACGGCCAAACGCGACAAGGCGGCCATCGAACACGCCAACCTCGTGGCGCTGGACCGCGAGGTGCGCGCGGCGAAGGACTTGGCGGGCGGGCAAGGGATGGTCGCCGTCAACGTGATGAAGGCCGTTGGCGCCCACGCGGCGCTGGTCCGGCAGGCGTGCGATAGCGGCGCGGATGCCATCGTCATGGGCGCCGGCCTGCCGCTCGACCTCCCCGAACTGACCGCCAATCACCCGAAGGTGGCCTTGATCCCGATCCTGTCCGACGCCCGTGGCGTCAGCCTCGTGCTGCGCAAGTGGATGAAGAAGGGACGGCTGCCCGATGCCATCGTGATCGAACATCCCGCGCATGCCGGCGGGCACCTCGGCGCCTCGCGCATGGAGGACGTTGGCGATGAGCGGTTCTCGTTCGCGCGCGTGCTGGACGAATGCCGCACGCTGTTCGCCAGCCTGGGGCTGGCCTGGGAGTCCGTGCCGCTGATCCTGGCCGGCGGGTTGGGCCACCACGGCAAGCTGCATCACTGGCTGGCGCAGGGCGCGGCCGGCGTGCAGGTCGGCACCGCCTTTGCCGTGACCGAGGAATGCGATGCGCATCTGGCTTTCAAACAGGTGCTGGCTTCCGCGCCGCAGGAACAGATCGGCGAATTCACGAGCGTGGCGGGACTGCCGGCGCGCGCGGTGCTGACGCCGTGGCTCAAGCGCTATCTCTCCCGGGAGTCGGCGCTCCAGGCGCGCACCAAGGTGCGCGAGTGCCTGGAGGGCTTCGACTGCCTGCAATCGTGCGGCCTGCGCGACGGCGTGGCGCGCATCGGCCAGTTCTGCATCGACCGCAAGCTCTCGCAGGCGCTCAAGGGCGACGTGGAGCGCGGCCTGTTCTTCCGGGGTAAGGGCACGCTGCCGTTTGGCGACGCCATCCGCCCCGTGGCGGACCTGATCCACTACCTGATGTCGGGCGAAAAGCCGGCGGGGGTCGCGCCGGCCTGATTGGGCTGTTGCCGGAATGCGAATCCCGCGTAAGTTCCCGTCCCATCCGTCGGCGATTTGATCCAGCGCAGGAAACGGCGCAATCGCCGGTACCAGAATGGCAGCTGTCCCCACGCCCTGCCCTCGCCCCCACAACATGCCAGCCCCCTTTCCTGACACCGCGTTCGATGCGCACGCGGACCCCCATGCCACCTCGGCGGTCGGGCTGCCGGGGCTGCGCCACCGCCTCTCCACCCGCATCATCTCGCTGTCCCTGATCTCGCTGCTGGTTGTCCTGACGATGATCGGCGGCACATTGTGGCTCTCCTGGAACCTCGAAGGCGCCGGCGCGGCGATCAACGACGCTGGCAGCGTGCGGATGCGCGCCAACGCGGTGGCGATCGAACTGACCCGCGCCCGCGCCCATCAACCCCACGCTCTTGTGCCACGGATCGCCCAGCTGGACGAGACGCTGGCGCAACTGCGCCGGGGCGACGCCACACGACCGCTGTTCCTGCCCGCCGTGCCGGCCATCCACGACCAGCTCGACCGCGTGGCACGCGCATGGGACGACCGGATGAAGCCGCTGGCGGAGCAGGACTTGAACGCGCCCGACGGCACATCGCTCACCTATGTGGCCGCGCTGTCGGATTTCGTCGCGCAGGCAGACCATCTGGTGCGCATGATCGAGGCCGACAACGCGCGCAAGACGGACCTGCTGCGCATGTCCCAGGCCGCACTGGCCGCCATTGCCTGCATGGGCACCGTCGCGGTCATCTACCTGCTCTATCTCTGGATCATCCTGCCCGTGCTGACGCTGCAGGATGGCCTGCGCCGCATGGCGGCCCGCGAATTCTCGCTGCGCCTGCCGGTCACCAGCCGTGACGAATTCGGCACATTGAGCACCGGTTTCAATCGGATGGCGGCCGAACTCCAGGAACTCTACCGGGGGCTCGAAGCCCGCGTGGCCCAGAAGACCGCCGAACTGGCCAGGCGCAACCGCGACCTCGAGACGCTCTACGACATCGCCGCCTACCTGAACCAGCCGAACGAGGCCGAGGCGCTGTGCCGGGGCTTCCTGACCCGGATCATGCGGCGCCTGGACGCCGATGGCGGCAGCGTGCGCATGCTCGATGCAGTGCCGGAGAACCTCCACATGGTGGTTTCCGAAGGGCTGCCCGCCACGCTGGTCGAGCAGGAACAGCGCATGGCGGCCGATGCCTGCCACTGCGGCGCGGCCACGCGGCAGCGCGTGGTCGCCTGGCCGTCTGCAACCCACGCACTGCCCTCGCCGCCGATGGCCTGCGGCTTCGGCGGCTTCGCGGCGTTCCGCATCGACACGCCGCGCGGGGTGATCGGCATGTTTTCGCTCCACTTCCGCTCGCCACGGGTGCTCAATGCATCCGACCGGCAACTGCTGGAGACGCTGGCGCAGCACCTGGGCGTGGCGCTCGAACACCAGCGGCTGTCCGCCACCGCGCGCCAGCTGGCCGTGGTGCAGGAGCGCAACCTCGTGGCGCAGGGCTTGCACGACAGCATCGCCCAAGGCCTGAACTACCTGAACCTGCAAGCCCAACTGCTGGAAGATGCCGTCTCGCGCGGGGCGCTGGCCGATGTGGCGGCGATCGTGCCGATGCTCCGTTGCGGGGTGGACGAAAGCTACCAGGATGTGCGCGAGTTGCTGCTGAACTTCCGCACCCGGCTCACGCAGGGCGAGTTGCGGCAAGCGGCAGAAGACACCGTGGCGCGCTTCCGGCGGCAGTGCGCCACCGAGGTGCGGCTGGAGGTGGAGGGCTACGACAACGCCCGGCCGCTGCCGCCCGATGCCCAGTTGCAGGTGCTGTTCGTGCTACAGGAGGCGCTCTCCAACGTGCGCAAGCACGCGCAGGCCGGCCACGTGCTGGTGCGGCTGCAAGGCGGGCGCGACCTCGAACTGGTGGTGCAGGACGATGGCGAGGGCTTCGATGCCGCCGGGCTCGCCACGCGCTGCGAGATGCAGGTGGGTCTGCACATCATGCGCGAGCGCGCCGCGCGGCTCAACGCGCAGTTGTCGATCGATTCCGCGCCCGGGCGCGGCACCCGCGTGGCCCTGCGCGTGCCCGGCGCCCATGTGGCCGGCGAAGCCAACGAAGCCACAGCGCCCAACGAAATCAACGAAGCGAGTCTCCAGCCATGACCATCCGCATCCTGCTGATCGACGATCACACGCTGTTCCGTTCAGGCATTCGCGCGCTGTTGCAGCGCCAGCCCGATTTTGCCGTCGTGGACGAGGCGGCCGATGGCGTGGAGGGGCTCAAGCGCGCCAAGCAGCATCGCCCCGACGTGGTCCTGCTGGACCTGAACATGCCCGGGCTGTCCGGGCTGGAGACGCTGGCCCTGCTGGCGCAGGACCTGCCCGACACGGCGGTGCTGATCCTCACCGTCTCCGAGGAAGCCGAGGAACTGGCCAGCGCGCTGCGCGGCGGCGCCCGGGGCTATTTGCTAAAGAATATCGAGGCGGATTTCCTGGCTTCGGCCATCCGCCGCGCCGCATCCGGCGAGCCGGTGATCTCGGATGGCATGACGGCCAAGCTCGTGGCGCAGTTCCGCGCGCCGGCGCAGCCTTCCGCACCGCCTTCTCCGAGTGCCGAGGACGGCGCGCGGCTAACCGTGCGGGAGCGCGAGATCGTACGCGGGCTGACCCGGGGCGAGAGCAACAAGCAGATCGCGCGCGACCTCGGTGTGGCCGAGAGCACGGTCAAGATCCACGTGCAGAACATCCTCAAGAAGCTGAATCTGGCCAGCCGCGTACAGGTGGCGGTGTTTGCGGTCGAGCATGGCCTGACCGCGTGATGGCTTCCCCGGTGGCGGACGTTACCGCCGGGCGCCAAGCCTTGCCGACAGTTGGTCCGCCAGCGCCCGTACCTGCTGGCCGATGCGGTCGCCGGTGGCCGCATCGATCTCGTTGGTCAGGTAGCTGACCGCGATGGCGCCCGCTGCGCACGGGGCGGCCGCGTCGAACACCGGGGCGCCGAAGCACGTCATGCCCTCGCGCATCTGGCCGTTGTCGGTCGAATATCCCACCTCCCGCACCTGGGCCAGTTCGGCCTGCAAACCATCCACATCGGCCACGCTGGCCCGCGTGAGCGGCGGCGGCATGCCCGGCGCGAACAGGTCGCGCACCTCGGCCGGCAGCAGGGTGCTCAGCATCGCCTTGCCCGTGGCCGTGTAGGGCGCCGGCAGGCGCATGCCGATGCGGAACGTGACGCCGAGCGGGCGGTCGCCGTTCTGGCAGGCCAGGTAGACCACCTCCGCACCATCGAGCATCGACAAGGTGACCGTGGCGTCGTGGAAGGCATCGGTCTGCTCCCAGAGCGCGCGGAACTCGCTCGTCATCTGCGTCTGCGACAGGAAGGCGTTGGCCCAGGCCATCACGTGCGGGCCCACCGCCATCGCCCCGTTGGGCAGGCGCTTGAGCAGTTGCAGCTGCACGAGGGTGTCGCACATGCCGTGGAGGGAACTCTTGGGCGCGCCGGTCAGCCGGGTCAGGTCGGCCAGCGTCAGCGGTTCCGGGGCGGCGGCCACGGCATCCATGACATGTACCGCGCGCACCACCGCCGGCGACGTGGACTTCAGCGACGGCGCGGCATCATCGGCGGGAGCGTTGTAGGCGGACTTGGGCATTGGGCAATACGGAAGAGTTGGGCGGATTGTACCGGCTGCGCGGAACGCTTCCGGGCGGTTGGCAGTCTGCCGTGCATGGGCGTATCATACGCTCACGTTCGACATACCGAATATCGTTCCATCTATTGAACGATATGAATCAACCCGCTCAGGAAAGCCGCCATGCAACTCAAGGATCCCTCGCTTCTGAAACAGCTGGCCTATGTGGATGGCCAATGGATTGGCGCCGACTCCGGCGCCACGTTCGACGTCACGGACCCGGCCACCGGGGAGGTGATCGCCAAGGTGGCCGACCTGGGCGCGGCCGAGACCGAGCGCGCCGTCGCCGCCGCCGAGGTAGCGCAGCGCGCCTGGGCCGCCAAGACCGGCAAGGAACGCGCCAACCTGCTGCGCCGCTGGTTCGACCTGATGATCGCCAATACGGACGATCTGGCCTACCTGATGACGCGCGAGCAGGGCAAGCCACTAGCCGAGGCGCGCGGCGAGATCGCGTACGCGGCCAGCTTTATCGAATGGTTTGCCGAGGAAGCCAAGCGCGTGGACGGCGAAGTGCTGGCCACGCCGGCCGCAGACAAGCGCCTGGTCACGCTGCGCCAGCCCGTGGGCGTCTGCGCCGCCATCACGCCGTGGAATTTCCCGGCAGCGATGATCACCCGCAAGGCAGGCCCTGCCCTGGCGGCCGGGTGCGCCATCGTCATCAAACCGGCCGAGCTGACCCCGCTGTCCGCCTTCGCGCTGGCCGAACTGGCGCACCGGGCCGGCATTCCCGCCGGCGTGCTTCAGGTGGTGACCGGCGATGCCAAGACCATCGGCGCCGTGCTGACGGGCAGCCCCATCGTGCGCAAGCTGTCGTTTACGGGGTCGACCGAGGTCGGTCGCATCCTGATGGCGCAGTCGGCGCCCACCGTGAAGCGCCTCTCGCTGGAGTTGGGCGGCAACGCGCCGTTCATCGTCTTTGACGATGCCGACGTGGACGCCGCCGTGGAAGGCGCCCTCGCCGCCAAGTACCGCAACGGCGGGCAGACCTGTGTCTGCGCCAACCGCTTCTACGTGCAGGACGGCATCTACGACGCCTTCGCCACGAAGCTGGCCGAGCGCACCGGCCAACTGCGCGTGGGCAACGGGCTGGAAGACGGCGTGACGATCGGCCCGCTGATCGAGGACGCCGCGCTGGACAAGGTGGCGTCCCTGGTGGACGACGCCCGCGCCAAGGGCGGCCACGTGCTGACCGGCGGCGCCGCGCACAAGCTGGGCGGCACGTTCTACACCCCCACCGTCATCGCCGACGCCACCGCCGACATGCGCATGGCCCGCGAGGAGATCTTCGGGCCGGTGGCGCCACTGTTCCGCTTCAAGTCCGACGCCGAGGCAGTAACTGCCGCCAACGCCACCGAATACGGGCTGGCCGCCTATTTGTATACGCGCGATATCGCGCGGGCCTGGCGCACCGCCGAAGCGCTCGAGTACGGCATGGTCGGCCTGAACACCGGCCTGATCTCGAACGAGGTGGCGCCGTTCGGCGGCATCAAGCAGTCTGGCGTGGGCCGCGAAGGGTCGCGCCACGGCATCGACGAATATCTCGAGATCAAGTACCTCTGCCTGCAGATGTGATGCAGGCGGGCGGGCCGGTGCATACTGTGCCGGTCCGCCTTATGGCACCCATTGCTGAGCAAGGGCGACCCCGATCGCCCCGCCTGCCCCGAACTCCCGGAGACAACATGAACCCGTTCCGCTTCCAGACCGTGCCGACGGTCATCGTCGAATTCGGCGCCGCGCGCCGGCTGGGCGCCCTGCTGCGCGAGTCGTTCCCGCAGGCCAGGCGCCTGTGCGTGGTGACCGACGGCTTCCTGGCCAAGAGCGGCCTGCTCGCGCCGGCGCTGGAAGACCTCGCCAAGCATGACTGGCAGGTGACCGTGATCGACGATGTCATTGCCGATCCGCCCGAGCACATCGTGCTGGACGCCACCGAGCGCGCGCGCCAGGCCGATGCCGAGGTGGTGCTGGGGCTGGGCGGCGGGTCGTCGATGGATGTGGCCAAGCTGATCGCCGTCCTCCTGCCCGCCACGCAGGCGCTCAAGGACATGTACGGCGTGAAGAAGGTCACCGGCGCCCGGCTGCCGCTGGTGCAGATGCCGACCACGGCCGGCACCGGTTCCGAAGTGACGGCGGTGTCGATCGTCACGACCGGCGAAACCACCAAGATGGGCGTGGTGGCGCCGCAGCTGTTCGCCGACCTCGCGATCCTCGACGCCGAACTGACGCTCGGCCTGCCCCGCGCGGCCACGGCCGCCACCGGCATCGACGCCATGGTGCATGCCATCGAGGCCTACACCAGCGCCCACCTCAAGAATCCGGTCTCGGACATGCTGGCCATCCGCGCGCTGGATCTGCTCTCGCGCAACCTGATGCTGGCCTGCGACAACGGCAACGATCGCAATGCCCGGGAGGCGATGCTGCTCGGCGCGATGTTCGCCGGCCAGGCCTTCGCCAACTCGCCGGTGGCCGCCGTGCACGCGCTGGCCTACCCAATCGGCGGCATTTTCCATGTGCCGCACGGCCTCTCGAACGCGCTCGTGCTGCCGCACGTGATGAAGTTCAATGCCGACGCCGCCAGCAAGCGCTACGCGGAACTGACCGACGTGGTGCTGCCCGGCACGACCGGCAGCTGCGAAACCAAGACCGCCGCGCTGATCGCCCATATCGAAGGACTGGTGCTGGCCACCGGCATCCCGCGCACGCTGCGCGAAGTCGGCGTGAAGGAAGGCGACCTGAACCGCCTGGCCAGCGACGCCATGCTCCAGACGCGCCTGCTGGTCAATAATCCGCGCGAAGTGAGCGAGGCGGACGCGCTGGGGATTTATCGCGCAGCCTTTTGAACCCGCATCCAGCAGTTTCAGGGAATTACGATTGTAGAGGTTAATTCGTCGCTTTTAGTATGCCGCATGCGCAGTGCCAGACACTGCGGCGGCTACGGAGCGATGACTGATGGCAGAGGGTTTCGACGCGCTCGGCGCAACGTTGAGCGGGCAGCAGCAGTACTTCCT
>Ga0160471_100028_pt1 | contig 250178 bp, 219 predicted proteins | sample HID1973K_E11MG_FD_108268 | JGI IMG/M metagenome (GOLD analysis project Ga0160471, IMG submission 108268) | Enriched mosquito-associated microbial communities from UW Madison campus, WI, USA - HID1973K_E11 MG | ecosystem: Host-associated > Arthropoda: Insects > Digestive system > Unclassified ... | reverse complement strand
GCCCCGTCCCGACGGGGAGGGGCTTTGCGGTGTCGACAGACGTCCATGTGCTGACGCCACCGCCGTGGGCCATCCATGGCCCACTAAAGCCCCTCCCCGCCGGAACGGCGCAAGGCGCTTTGAAGTTCCTACTTCGTTTGGGGCGCAACGGGTGGGGGAAAGGGAAGAGCAAGAGCAAGAGCAAGAGCAAGAGCAGAAGCAACCGCGATGCTCCGTTTATCCGGGTGCGTCAGAGCTTGGCGCTTTTTTGCTTTTGCTCTTGCTCTTGCTTTCCCTCCTCCCCTCTCCGTTGCGCAACACCGAAGTGGGGAAAACGACGCGCCATGCCCCGTCCCGGCGGGTAGGGGCTTCAGTGGGGCATGGATGCCCCACGGCGGCGCCTCAGACACGGATGTCTGCGAAGCCGCGAAGCCCCTACCCGCCGGGGCGGGGCCCGCACCGTAAGCCGCCGCACTGCACCGCCCAAACCTGCGCAACTCCTCAATAACCCCCCCACACCCCAAACCCTCACGCAAATCGCCGAAGAACCAAAGAAAAGGCCCGCTTGCGCGGGCCTTCGTCCTACCTTCGGCAGATGGCGAAGCTCAAGCCTCGGCCACCTGCCCAGTCAGCGTTTCAGCCTGTTCGCGCCAGGCCGGCAGGCGCGAGATCACGCCGACCTTGGTGAGGTATTCCTCGTCCACCGGTGCGCCGGACGCCAGTGCAGTGGCGACGTGCACGGCGCCGGTCACCCAGAAGCTGCGGGTGCTCGAGCGCTGCGGCAGGCGCTGGAAGGCCACCGCTTCGATGATCGGCATCGGCAGGCCCCACAGGCCCAGCAGGTAGGCACCGGCCTCGGTGTGGCCAGGGCGGTCTTCGCCGGCGCTGTCCGGGTCGTGTTCGTTGCGCACGCCCGGCAGCAGCAGGCCGATATCCGACAGCAGCGCCGCGGTGGCGCCCAGTTCGGCACTGGCCTGCGGCAGGAACTTGGTCGCCAGCCGCGAGGACAGCAGGGCGCGCCGCTGCATGGCGTTGCGCTCGGCCACCGAGAGGCTGGGGATGGAGAACACTTCGCTGGCCAGCACCAGGTCGCGCAGGGTGGACACGCCCAGGCGGGTCACCGCGCCGCGCAGGTCGGTGATCGTGCGGCCGCCGGAGAAGAAGGCCGAATTGCACAACTGCAGCACCTTGGCCGCGATCGCCGGATCGGCGGCGACCAGCTTGGCGATGTCGGCCGCGTCGGTATCTTCCTCTTCCTCCAGCGCATGCATGAGGCTCAGGTACAGATGCGGCGGCGAAGGCAGCTTCTCGATCCGGCCGATCGCAGAGCGCAGGCGCGGGTTGTCCAGCAGCTCGCGCAGCTCTTCCAGGCTGGTGATGGCTTCCAGCAGCACTTCCGGTGCCAGCGGCAGCGGCAGGAAGCGGTGGGCCACGCCGATGATGCGCGCCGGCGGCGTGCGCTGGCTCTCGTCCGAGGCCAGCAGCGCGATGCGGATGGTCTCCGGCCGCAAGGTGCGGATCTGGCCGAGCAGGGTGGCGGCCGTCAGGTCCGGCAATACCGGCGCGACGATGACCACGTCGATCGGATATTGCGCGGCGCTGGCGATGGCCGAATTGCCATCCGGCACCTGCTGGACCTGGAACTCGTCCCCCAGGTCGCCGAGATAATCGACCAGCTCCGGCGGCAGGCTGGCTTCGTCGCCGACAAACAGAATACGCAAGGCACTTCCCCAAAGACGGGGGCCGGCTGCACACGCGGCCCCGATAGAGCTTGCAATGTACTGCAACGCCGGAGCCGGGTCATTGGGGTTCACCCTTAAAGCGTGATCCGGTTCTCCCTGACACGGACGGCCAGGAGCCGCCCGTTCAGCAGGTTCAGGCGTTGTCGTCCGCGTAGCGGGCGACCGCTTCGGTCAGGATCTTCTTGGCCTCGGCGGCGCCGCCCCAGCCATCGAGCTTGACCCACTTGCCCTTCTCCAGGTCCTTGTAGTGCTCGAAGAAGTGGCCGATGCGTTCCAGCCAGTGGCTGGAGACCTGCCCGATGTCCTCGATGTGCTCGTAGCCGGAGAAGATCTTGGCCACCGGCACCGCCAGCAACTTCTCGTCGCTGCCTGCCTCGTCGCTCATGCGCAACACGCCGACCGGGCGGCAACGCACCACCGAGCCCGGCACCAGCGGCAGCGGCAGCACCACCAGCACGTCGGCCGGGTCGCCGTCGCCGCACAGGGTGTTGGGCACGTAGCCGTAATTGCAGGGATAGCGCATCGGGGTGGACAGGATCCGGTCGACGAAGATCGCGCCGCTGGCCTTGTCCACTTCGTACTTGACCGGCTCGGAATCCTTGGGGATTTCGATGACGACGTTGATTTCTTCCGGCAGGTTCTTGCCGGCGGTGACCAGTTCCAGGCCCATGCGTGCTCCGAGGCGGTTATGCGGGGGATGAGGCGGAGATTCTACGCGTTCGCCTGCTGCGGTGCAGCGTGGACACCCATTTCCCACGTGCCGAAGCGGGGCTTTCCGGGCCAGATGAGGCTGGAATCCCGATGCGCGCGACCTGTCGCAGGGGCCAACATGGCCGCATTGAAAGCAGGGAGCAGGAGATGGCACGAACCAAAGAACGAATGGCGCCGCTGCAGGGTGCCCACGGCGGCGGGTTTGCCGGCACGGCGCCTTCCTGGCGCTTCTGGGCTCGCCCCCGCCGGTGCCGGGCAATGCCCTGGCGGCGCCGCCAGGCCAGGGGCGTGGCCTGGCGCGCCTGCCTGTTGCTGGCCTGCCAGGCCACCATCGCCGAGGCCTGGTCGAGCGCGCTGCCCCAATGGGACTGCCAGGCGCAGGCGCATCCGGACATCGATGCGCGGGCGTCGCTGGTCGCGCCCGGACCGCTGGCCTTCGCACGGATGAGCCGGTGCGCCATTTCGCCACGGCAATGGGCGGCGCATCGCTCCAGCCTGCGGCGTGTGACCCATTGGCCGGCATGCCGCCCCGATGCGCCGCCCGGCACCTGCGAACGGCCGCGTTGCGTCAGCGCGCTGGACGCGAACCCGGCAGCGTGTCCGATGGCGCGCCGATTGACCTCGGCTATTTCCGAGGACCGGCATTTCGTGGCCGCCGACGCGAAGGGCGAACTGACGCCGCAGTCCCGCCGAGAGCCCCCATGAAGCCCGGCCCCGAAAGCATCGGGCCACCCGAAGGCGGCCCGATGTGCTCGCTCGTTCGTGCGCGCCTTGCGGGCCCTACAGCAACGGCACCAGCAACAGCGCGACGATGTTGATGATCTTGATCAGCGGGTTGATCGCCGGGCCAGCCGTGTCCTTGTAGGGATCGCCGACGGTATCGCCGGTCACCGCGGCCTTGTGCGCCTCGCTGCCCTTGCCGCCGAAGTGGCCGTCCTCGATGTATTTCTTGGCGTTGTCCCAGGCGCCACCGCCGGTGGTCATGGAGATCGCCACGAACACCCCGGTGACGATCGTGCCGATCAACAGGCCGCCCAGCGCGCGCGGTCCCAGTACCAGGCCCACGACCACGGGCACCGCGACCGGCAGCAGCGAGGGCACGATCATTTCCTTGATCGCCGAACGGGTCAGCATGTCCACCGCACGGTCGTACTGTGGCTTGGCGGTGCCCTGCATGATGCCGGGGATCTCGCGGAACTGGCGGCGCACCTCTTCGACGACCGCGCCAGCCGCGCGTCCCACCGCCTCCATGGCCATCGCGCCGAACAGGTAGGGAATCAACCCGCCAATCAGCAGGCCGATGATGACGTAATGGTCGGACAGGTCGAAGGTGAACACTTCGTTCGGGTGCGCGGCCTGCAGGTTGTGCGTGTAATCGGCGAACAGCACCAGCGCGGCCAACGCGGCCGAACCGATCGCATAGCCCTTGGTCACCGCCTTGGTGGTGTTGCCGACCGCATCCAGCGGATCGGTGACCGCGCGCACTTCCGGCGGCAGTTCGGCCATTTCGGCGATGCCGCCGGCGTTGTCGGTGATCGGCCCGTAAGCGTCCAGTGCGACCACCATGCCCGCCATCGACAGCATCGCGGTGGCGGCAATGGCGATGCCGTACAGGCCGCCGAAGTGGAACGCGCCCCAGATCGCCGCGCACACCGCGACCACCGGCAGGGCGGTGGACTTCATCGACACGCCGAGGCCGGCGATGATGTTGGTGCCATGGCCCGTGGTGCTGGCCTGGGCGACATGCTGCACCGGCTTGTACTGGGTGCCGGTGTAGTACTCGGTGATCCACACGATCAGGCCGGTCAGTACCAGGCCGATCAAGGCACAGGCATAGATCGCGTTGGCGCCATGCGTGTTCTCGCCCATCAGCGCGCGGGTGATCGGCCAGTAGGCGATCGCCGCCAGCACGCCGGAAACGATGAGGCCTTTGTACAGCGCGCCCATGATCGATCCGCCGGCCTTGGCCTTGACGAAGGCCGCGCCGACGATCGAGGCGATGATCGATGCGCCGCCGAGCACCAGCGGGTACAGCACGGCGTGTGGCCCGGCTTCGGCCACCATCAGGCTGCCGAGCAGCATCGTGGCGATCACTGTGACCGCGTAGGTCTCGAACAGGTCGGCGGCCATGCCGGCGCAGTCGCCGACGTTGTCGCCCACGTTGTCGGCGATCACCGCCGGGTTGCGCGGGTCGTCCTCCGGAATGCCCGCCTCGACCTTGCCGACCAGATCGGCGCCGACGTCGGCGCCCTTGGTGAAGATGCCGCCGCCCAGGCGGGCGAAGATCGAGATCAGCGAAGAACCGAACGCCAGGCCGACCAGCGCGTGCAGGTTCTGCTCCAGCGGCAGTCCGAGCTGCTGCAGGATGCCGTAGTAGCCGGCCACGCCGAGCAGGCCCATGCCGACGACCAGCATGCCGGTGATCGCACCGCCACGAAACGCCACGTCCATCGCCTTGCTCACGCCGTGCCGCGCGGCCTCGGCGGTACGTACGTTGGCGCGGACCGACACGTTCATGCCGATATAGCCGGCCAGGCCCGAGAGCACCGCGCCGATGGCGAAGCCAATGGCGGTGTACCAGCTGAGAAACAGGCCCACGAGCAGGAACAACACGATGCCGGCGACGCCGATGGTGAGGTATTGCCGATTGAGGTAGGCGCGTGCCCCTTCCTGGATCGCCGCGGCGATTTGCTGCATGCGTTCGTTGCCCGCCGGCTGTTTCAGGATCCAGCGTGCGGACACGATGCCGTAGAGAATCGCCAGCACCGCACAGCCCAACGCCAGCACCAACCCGTATTGTTCCAGCATGACCCCTCCCAAGGATGTGGATATCGCCCGGTACAAGGACGAACAGGGAGCGTGGGCGAAACGGATGAGCGGAACTACGGGAACGTTGTTTCAGCCGCCTGGCCGCAAGCGCACGTCACGGTGTTCGAATTGCCCTGGATGTGGCCCGAGTATGCCCGGCGGGTAGGCGCGCTGCCACTGCCCATGTGCCGCAACCGCTGTCCATGCGCGCCTGCGCGCACGCGCGGTCGTCTTGGCGCGATGTTCAGATGGCCCGTGACAGGCTGCGCCGACTTGTGATCGAGGAGCTCCACCATGCCTGCACCCTCCTGGTATTGCGCCGCCCTGCTGTTGCTCAGTGCCAGCGCCGTGGCGGCCGAAAGCGCACCGGAACTCCAGCGGCCCACCGGTACGCCGCAGGCCGTGGGCGCGGTCCATACCTTGCGGCAGATTCCCGAGGCCTGCGCCCGCCTGGAAGGCGTGTTTACCGGCCAGGCCGCCGAGCCGTATCGGTTCTCGGTGGCGCGCAGCAGTCCCAGTTGCCAGCCACGGGCGCGCTTCGTCGATTACCTGCAGGCGGCGCCCGATGTGTCCAAGGGCTGGAAACTCAACGACGTGATCCGCGTGCCCAATGCCGGCTGCCCGGCACAGACTGCCGTGGTGCGCGTATGGCGCCTGCCGGCGGACAACCAGCCGCCGGAGCTCGACGGCCAGGGCCAGGCGCGCATCTACCTGGAAGAAGCCAAGCAGCAGGCCGCCAGCGGCAAGGTGCCGCGCGTAGGCAGCTACACCGCGCAGATGCAGTTGGAAGGCAAGCCCTGCTCCTGACATCCACGTGGTTCGGCGCCGCGCCGCCGCGATGCCGCGCGCGGCGCTCGCCGTGGGTGGGCCGCGCGGCGATGGCAGCGCTGGCCTTTGCTCATTCCTCCCAGGCCGGCAGCTTGCGCGCCACCGCGACGTTCTTCAGCGTCACGTACTTCGGCAGGCCGTCGCGGCCATAGGGCAGCGGCGCCTCGCCCTGGATCAGGGGCTGCAGGTAGCGCCGCGCGCGCTCGGTGATGCCGAACCCATCCTTGCGGATGAAGCTGGCCGGCATCTTCTTCTCGTGGTTGGCGATCTTCGCCAGCGGTGCCGGCTCGATCCGCCAGCGGTAGGGCGCATCACTGGCGCGCACGATCACCGGCATCACCGCGTTGCGGCCTTCCAGCGCATAGCGCACCGCGGCCTTGCCGACCGCCTGGGCCTGCGCCCAATCGGTATGCGAGGCCAGATGCCGTGCCGAACGCTGCAGGTAGTCCGGCAGCGTCCAATGGACCTTGTAGCCGAGCGCTTGCTTCACCCGTCCGGCCAGGTAGGAAGCGACCCCGCCCAGTTGCGTGTGGCCGAACGAGTCCTTCGCCCCGCCGGCATCGGCGACGAACTGGCCATCGCCATTCTGGATGCCCTCGCTGGCCACTACCACGCACCAGCCCACGCGTTCGACCACCTTGCGCACCTGCGCCAGGAAGGCGTCTTCGTCATAGGCGCGCTCAGGCAGCAGGATGATCTGCGGCGCATCGTCCGGCGACTGCCCGGCCAACCCGGCCGCCGCCGCCAGCCAGCCGGCGTGCCGGCCCATGGCCTCGTAGACGAACACCTTGGTCGAGGTGTCGGCCATCGCCGCCACGTCCAGCGCCGCCTCGCGCACCGACACCGCCGTGTACTTGGCGGCCGAACCGAAGCCCGGGCAGGCATCGGTGACCGCCAGGTCGTTGTCGATCGTCTTCGGCACGCCGATGCAGTGCAGTGGGTAGTCGAAGGCTTGCGCCAGCTGCGAGACCTTCAGCGCGGTGTCGGCCGAGTCGTTGCCGCCGTTGTAGAGGAAGTAGCGCACGTCGTGGGCGCGCAGCACGTCGAGCAGGCGCTCGTACTTGGCCCGGTCGGCCTCCAGCGACTTGAGCTTGTAGCGGCACGAGCCGAACGCACCGCCCGGCGTGTGGGCCAGCGCGCGGATCGTGGCGGCACTTTCCTTGCTGGTATCGATGAGGTCTTCGCGCAGTGCGCCGAGGATGCCGTTGCGGGCGGCGAGCACCTTGATCTTGCGTGTGCGGGCCTCGCCGATGACCGCCGCGGCGGTGGCATTGATGACGGCGGTAACGCCGCCGGACTGCGCGTAGAGCAGGGTGCCTTGGGCCATGGCGGCCGACTCCTGTAGCGGTTGGACGTTGCGGGGACATTACCCGGATGCGGTAAAGTGGGTGTATTGCGGTGCAGCGCGGCCGCCCGGCGCGCCTGTCCTACGCTGCCCCCATCCCCCTCTTTCAAGCCTTCTTTCTCTGGAGCTACATGATGCGACTGGTTCTGTTGGGACCGCCCGGTTCGGGCAAGGGCACCCAGGCGGCCCGACTCAAGGAAAAGCTGAGCATTCCCCACATTTCCACCGGCGACCTGCTGCGCGCCGAAGTCGCCGCCGGCACCCCGCTGGGCTTGCAGGCCAAGGAAGTCATGGCCCGCGGCGACCTGGTCTCCGACGCCATCCTGCTCGGCATGCTCGAGTCGCGCCTGAGCCAGGCCGACGTCGCCAACGGCTTCATCCTCGATGGCTATCCGCGCAACCTGGCCCAGGCCTCGGCGCTGGATGGCCTGCTGGCCAAGATCGGCCAGCCGCTCGACGCGGTGATCCAGCTCGACGTCGGCACCGACCTGCTGGTGGAGCGCATCGCCGGCCGTGCCAAGGCCGAAGGCCGCGACGACGACAACCCCGAGTCGGTGCGCAAGCGCCTGCAGGTCTACAACGACTCGACCGCCCCGGTCATCGGCTTCTTCGCCGACCGCGGGATACTGGCCCGGGTCGACGGCGTGGGCTCGCTGGAAGAAGTCCTCGAGCGCATCACTGCGGCACTGGCTCGATAAGTCCCCACGATGCCCCCTGGAGAGCCCCCCTCTGTTAAGGGGGGCCGCGCCGAAGGCGCGGGGGATAGGCAAGGCAGAAGCTGGGCCCGAAGCCCGCGCAGCGGGATTGGCCGCCCATGAAAAAGCCCCGGCACCGCAACGCGGTACCGGGGTCTGATTTCAAATAAGCGCCAGCGGTCAGGCTTGCTCAGAGCCCCGCAGCATGAGCTCCCTGGGGATTGGCCTCTTGGGGAGTAGGACCAGAGTGGGATGCTGCGGCTGGCGTTCACCATTGTGACTGAGCGGTTCAGCGGTCGATATCGGGAAGTTCCCGACAGTGGCCGGGCCATTCCCCGACACCCTGGAAAGCAGTCGCGCTCGGCGCCGCTCAGCGTGCGGGGCATGGGCGATGGCGGCATGATCGGAGACAATCGCCGGATGAGCAAAATCCACATCCTCGGCATCGCCGGGACTTTCATGGGCGGCGTGGCCGCCCTGGCACGCGAGCTGGGCTACGTGGTCGAGGGCAGCGACCAGGCCATCTATCCGCCCATGTCCACCCAACTGGAAACGCTGGGCATTTCCCTGGCCCAGGGTTACGCGCCGGCCAATCTGTCGCCCGGCTGCGACGAGGTCGTCATCGGCAACGCGTTGTCACGCGGCAACCCGGCCGTCGAATCGGTCCTCGACCAAGGCTTGCGCTACACCTCCGGCGCCCAGTGGCTGGCCGAGCGCGTCCTGCCGGGGCGCACCACCCTGGCGGTGGCCGGCACCCACGGCAAGACCACCACCACCACCCTCCTGGCCTGGCTGCTGGAAGCGGCCGGCCGCCAACCCGGCTTCCTGATCGGCGGCGTGGCCGAGGACTTCGGCGTCTCCGCGCGCCTGGGCCAGGGCCGCGAATTCGTGGTCGAGGCCGACGAATACGACACCGCCTTCTTCGACAAGCGCAGCAAGTTCGTCCATTACCGGCCGAACGTGGCCATCCTCAACAACCTCGAGTACGACCACGCCGACATCTTTCCCGACGTAGCGGCGATCCAGCGCCAGTTCCACCACCTGGTGCGCACCGTGCCGGGTAACGGGCGGCTGATCGTCAACGGCGAGGACGCGCGCCTGGCCGAGGTGCTGGCAATGGGCTGCTGGACGCCGGTCGAGCGCTTCGGCCTGGACCCGGCCATGGAATGGAGCGCGCGCCTGCTCGCTGCCGACGGCAGCCGCTTTGCGGTGCTGCATCGCGGTGCGCAGCTCGGCGAGGTCGAGTGGCCGTTGCTCGGTCGCCACAACGTCCTCAATGGGCTGGCCGCGCTGGCCGCGGTACACGCGGTGGGCATCGACCCGGCCAGCGTCATCGGCGCGCTGCGCCAGTTCCGCAGCGTCAAGCGCCGCCTGGAACTGCTCGGCGTGCGCGACGGCATCACGGTCTACGACGACTTCGCCCACCACCCGACGGCGATCGCCACCACGCTGGAAGGCCTGCGTGCCCGTGTCGGCGATGCCCGCATCGTCGTGGCCATGGAGCCGCGCAGCAATTCCATGCGCCTGGGCGCGCATGCCGACGCGTTGGCGCCTTCGCTCGACGCCGCTGACGCGGTGGTGTTCCTGCACCGGCCCGAGCTGCGCTGGGATGCGGCGCCGATCCTGGCGCGCGTGCGTGGCCAGTCGCGCGTCGTCGGCGATGCCGATGTGCTGCTGCAGGCACTGGGCGAGGTGGCCAAGCCGGGCGACCACGTGGTGTTCATGTCCAACGGCGGCTTCGATGGCGCGCCGCGGCGTTTCCTGCAGGCGTTGCCGGGGTAGGCCGTGGCCGCGCCAGACGAGATCGTATTGCTGCCCCTGTTTCCGCTCCACGCCGTGCTGTTGCCTGGTGCCAGGATCGCCTTGCGCGTGTTCGAGCGCCGCTATCTGGACCTGGTGCGCGATTGCGGCCGCCAGGGTGCCGGTTTCGGCGTCTGCCTGATCCTCGAAGGAGACGAGGTCGGTGCACCGGCCACCCCGGCCGCCTTCGGTACCGAGGCCCGCATCGAGGATTTCGACATGGGCGGCGACGGCGTGCTGGTGCTGCGCCTGCGCGGCGCGCGGCGCTTCCATGTCGAACGCACGCGCGTGCGCGACAACGGCCTGGTGGTCGGCGACGCCCACTGGCGTGAACCGGACAGCGATGACGAACTGCGGCCCGAGCACGCCTTGCTCGGCACGCTGCTCGAACGCTTGATCGAACAGGCCGGCCCGCAATACGCCGCCAGTTCTCCGGCGCAACTGGACCAGGCCGCCTGGGTCGGTTGGCGCCTGGCCGAACTGCTGCCGCTCGCCGAGGCCCAGCGCCTGTCGCTGTTGCAGCAGGACGATCCGCACGCGCGGCTCGACCTGCTGTTGTCGTGGATGCCCTGAGGGCCGGGCGCGCCGTCGGTCAGGGCGGCGCGGTGTCGATCAGCACCACCGGCATGCCGCTGCGTGGCCGGTGTTCGAGCCGCCAGGTCATGCCGTCGAGCGAAGACTGCAGCGCATCCAGCGCCGGATCGAGATCGCGCAGCGGCCGCCAGAGGCCGACCAGGCCGAAATGGCGGTCGAAGCGCAGCGTTTGCGTGCTGCCGATCCACAGCGGGCGCGCGCCGGGCCCCAGGCTGACCGCGGCCGGCCAGAGCCGCAGCACATGCACCTCGTCCGGGCTCATGCCCGGGCGCAACAGCAGCAGGGATTCGACCTGCGTATCCAGGGTGGCCGGCAGCACCGGCACTTCGGTAGGCGAAGCCTTGCTGTCGAGCAGGGTCAGGGCCTGCTGCCAGCCAGCCTGCGGCTGCGCACGCCAGCCCGCGCGCTCCAGTTGTTGCCGCAGCGGGGCCAGCGGACCGGCCACCTGCACGTCCAGCGGCCAGCGCTGGGCATCGTCGAATTCGTTGCGGCGCGCCGGCAGGGCACGCCACTGCCACGCCCACCATGCATCGCTGTCCAACTGCATGCGCACCGGGTGCGGCGGTTCGAACTTGACCAGTTTCGCGTCCAGGTGGCGCGGCGCCAGCAGGACCGCGGCCAGGCCGAACGTGCCATAGAACAACCAGGCCACCGGCTTGACCCAGAACGAACGGTTGAAGCGACGCCGGTAAGCGATGCCCAGCACCAGCAGCCAGAAGATGCCGAACAAGATGCCGCCGATCACATCGCTCAGCCAATGCGCGCCCAGGTAGACCCGCGCAAACCCGATCACCGACACCACCGCGCCGCACACCAGGTACGGCCAGACGCGGCTGCGGCCCGGCAACTCGCGGGCGATCAGCACGGCGAAGAAGCCGAAGCTAATGGTGGCCATCGTGACCGCCACCGAAGGGAAGCCGAAACCGCTGCTGGCGGCCGGCGGCCTGACCACGTGTACCGTCGCGCCCAGCAGCTTGGTCAGCGCCAGGCCGAACGCCAGCGCGGCCAGCCAGTGCGCGACCGACATCCAGCGCCGCCGCCACAGCAGGTAACCCATCGCCACGGCGATGGCGGGCAGCAGGATCTGCCAGTCGCCGAGCGAGGCCAGCGCCACCATCGGGTAATCGGCCAGCGGATTGCGCAGGGCCAGCATCAGGTCGTGCACGGCCAGGTCGATGCCCAGCGGCTCGCCATGCGCCAGCACCACCATCAACAGCACGAACCAGCCCCAGCCCAGCAGCAGGAGCATCAGCGCCAGCACCGCCAGCGGCACCGATTCGCGCCGCCGCGGATCGAACACGTCCACCGACCAGTTGCCGAGCACCGGATGCCGGTGCGACCAGTCCAGCAGCCGCGCCAGCAGCGAGTCCAGGTGCGCGGCCGACCAGCGGTAGCCGTACAGCACGAACGCCCAGGCCAGGCCGAGCACCACCGCCAGCAGCGAGGTCACCACGAACAGCCGCCCGGCCACCGCGGCCACCGCATCGTAGGCGGTGCCCAGCACCCAGCCCGGCACCAGGAACAGCAGCGCCCATGACAGCGCGGCCAGGCCGCTGGCGAAGAAATAGCGGCGCAGCGGCATATGCGCCATGCCCGCGATCGCCGGCACGAACGGCCGGATGGCGCCGACGTAGCGCGCCACCAGGATGCTCTTGAAGGCATTGCGGCGGAACATCACTTCGCCGCGGTCGAGCAGCTGCGGGTAGCGGCTGAACGGCCAGAACCCGCGCAGCCGGTTGCCCCAGCGATGCCCGACCCAGTAGCTGATCGCATCGCCGGCAAACGCACCCAGTGCCGCGCAGACCACCGCATAGGGGCCGGAGATCTGGCCCAGGCCGATCAGCACGCCGATGGCGAACAACAGGGGCAGGGCCGGCACGATCGCACCCAGTACGATCACCGCATCGCAAAAGGCGATCGCGAAGATGACGCCGCCTGCCAGTGCCGGGTGGGTGCCGATCCACTCCAGCGTGGCGTCGATCCAGGGAGAGTTCATGGCCCGATTATAGAAGGCGCCACCTGAGCCGGCAGCGTCGGCCACGCCCTACAATGCGCCATGCCCTCATTGCCCGCAGGCGCCGAAGCGCTCAAGTCCGACAGTTTCGGCCGCATCCTGCTGGTGCGCACGCCGGAGCGGGTGTACGTGCGCCGCGACCTCACCGCCTCGCCCTGGTGGCTGCGCCTGCCAGCGTGGTACCTGGCACGCCGCGAAGCGCGAGCCTTGCGCCACCTCGACGGCATGGACGCCACGCCGCATCTGCTGGGTTGGGATGGCACCTACCTGGACCGCAGCTTCCTCGACGGCCAGGCCATGTACCTGCGCCCGCCACGTGGCGACGTGGCCTATTTCCACGCCGCGCGGCGCCTGCTGCAGCAACTGCACCGCCGCGGCGTGGCGCACAACGACCTGGCCAAGGAAGCCAACTGGCTGGTGCGGGAGAATGGCTCGCCGGCCGTGATCGATTTCCAGCTCGCCGTCTGCGGCAACCCGCGCTCGCGCTGGATGCGCCTGCTCGCCCGCGAGGACCTGCGCCACCTGCTCAAGCACAAGCGCATGTACTGCGGCCACGCCCTCACGCCGGTCGAGCGCCGCGTGCTCAAGCGCCATTCCTGGGTACGCGATGTATGGTTCCGCACCGGCAAGCCGGTGTACCGCTTCGTGACCCGGCGGGTGTTGCATTGGGAAGACAACGAAGGGCAGGGGCCGAAGCCGTGAGGTCGGGACTCGGGACTCGGGACTCGGGACTCGGGACTCGGGACTCGGGACTCGGGACTCGGGACTCGGGACTCGGGACTCGGGACTCGGGACTCGGGACTCGGGACTCGGAAGAGCCTTGCAGCTCGCGCCATAATGTCAAGTATCCAGACGCAGGCCGTCGTAGTTTCGGCCGACCATGACCTGCGAGTCCCGAGTCCCGAGTCCCGAGTCCCGAGAAGAAAATGACCCTAACAGGCAAAACCCTCTTCATCACCGGTGGCTCGCGCGGCATCGGCCTGGCCATCGCCCTGCGCGCGGCGCGCGATGGCGCCAACGTGGCCATTGCCGCCAAGTCGTCGGTGCCCAATCCGAAGTTGCCCGGCACCATCCATAGCGCCGCCGAGGCGGTGAACGCGGCCGGCGGCCAGGGCCTGGCGCTCAGGTGCGACATCCGCGAGGAAGAGCAGGTGCAGGCTGCGGTCGCCGCGGCCGTCGATACCTTCGGCGGCATCGACATCCTGGTCAACAACGCCAGCGCGATCTGGTTGCGCGGCACGCTCGATACCCCGATGAAGCGCTTCGACCTGATGCAGCAGGTCAACGCGCGCGGCAGCTTCCTGTGCGCGCAGGCCTGCCTGCCGCACCTGCTGCAGGCGCCCAACCCGCACATCCTCACGCTGGCGCCGCCGCCGTCGCTGGACCCGAAGTGGTGGGCGCCACACACCGGCTACACCCTGGCGAAGATGGGCATGAGCTTCGTCACGCTGGGCCTTGCCGCCGAATTCGGCCCGCAGGGCGTGGCGGTCAACGCACTGTGGCCGCGCACGTTGATCGCCACCGATGCGCTGAACATGATTCCCGGGGTCGACCTGCGCAACGCCCGCCGCCCGGAGATCATCGCCGACGCCGCGCACGCGGTACTCAGCCGCCCGGCCCAGGGCTTCAGCGGGCGCTTCCTGATCGATGACGAAGTGCTGGCCGAGGCCGGCATCACCGACCTGTCCGGCTATGCGGTCGACCCGGCCGCGCCGCTGCTGCCCGACCTGTTCCTGGACTAGCCGAGCGGCGGCAGCGGGTTGAGCACCGCCGGCAGCTTCGCCCCGCAATGGCGGCAGTGCAGGGCGTCGCGGTCGTGGCCTTCGAGGCCGCATTCGGGGCAGCCGCGGTTGTCGTGGCGATGGGCCTCCTCGGCCTCGCGCAGGCTGGTGGCGAGCTCGGCGGTGTAGATGCCGGTCGGCACGGCAATGATGCTGTAGCCGATCAGGATCAGCATCGAGGTCACGAAGCGGCCGAGCGTGGTTTGCGGCACCACGTCGCCGAAGCCGACCGTGGCCATGGTCACGATCGCCCAGTACATGCTGGTCGGAATGCTGGTGTAGCCGTTGGCCGGGCCCTCGATCACGTACATCAGCGCGCCGGCGATCACGGTGATCGTCAGCACGGTGAACAGGAACACCAGCACCTTGCGCCGGCTGCGCCACAGCGACTGCATCAGCACGCCGCTTTCCTCGACGTAGCGGGTGAGCTTGAGGATGCGGAACAGCCGCAGGATGCGCAGCACGCGCACTACCAGCAGGCTCTGCGCGCCGGGGATGAACAGCGAGAGGTAGGTGGGCAGGATCGAGGCCAGGTCGATCAGGCCCCACAGGCTCACCGCATAGCGCAATGGCCGCCGCACCACTGCCAGGCGCAACACGTACTCGGCGGTGAAGGCGATCGTGAACGCCCACTCCACCACGTAGAACCACGCCGACCAGCGGGTGTGGATCCACTGCACGCTGTCGATCATCACCACCAGGATGCTGGCCAGGATCGCGTAGATCAGCAGCAGGTCGAAGTTGCGCTCGGGCCGGCTGTCGTGGCGGTAGATGATGTCGAACCAATGCCGGCGCCAGCCGGATTCGGTGGCGGGATTGAGCTGCGGATCGGAGAGCGGTTGCATGGGGGCATTGTGCCGCAGCGGCCGTGGGCGGCCGGTGTTCCCCGGGCACGGCCCGAATGCGCGAGAATGCGCCACTCTTCCACCACTCTGCCGCCGCGCCTGCCGCCATGACCGAGAACACCGACCAACTGCTGTCCCTGTCCCACTACTACCTGCCGGTCTACCGCCCGCGCCAGGTCGTGCTGGAGCGCGGCGAAGGCGTGCGCCTGTGGGACAGCGAAGGCCGCCAGTATCTCGACCTGGCCGCCGGCATCGCGGTCTGTGGCCTGGGCCACAACAATCCGGACCTGCATGCTGCGCTGGTCGAGCAGGCCGGCAAGCTCTGGCACACCAGCAACGTGTTCTACAGCGAGCCGCCGCTGCGCCTGGCCGAGGAGTTGGTCGAGGCCTCGCGCTTCGCCCAGCGCGTGTTCCTGTGCAACTCGGGCGCGGAGGCCAATGAGTGCGCGATCAAGTTGGTGCGCAAGTGGGCCAGTGGCCAGGGGCGTCCGCCGCAGCAGCGGGTGATCGTCACTTTCCGCGGCAGCTTCCACGGCCGCACGCTGGCGGCGATTACGGCCGGGGCGCAGCCGAAGTACCAGGAAGGTTACGAGCCGTTGCCCGGTGGTTTCCGTTATTGCGATTTCAACGATGAAACCCAGCTGGAAGCGGCGATGGCGGCCGGCGATGTGGCGGCGGTGATGCTGGAGCCAGTGCAGGGCGAGGGCGGGGTGATGCCGGCCAAGCCGGGCTTCCTGCGCCGGGTGCGCGAACTGTGCGATCACCATGGCGCGCTGATGGTATTGGACGAGATCCAGGCGGGCATGGGCCGCACGGGCACGTTGTTCGCTTTCTGGCAGGACGAGGCGACGCCGGACATCGTGACGCTGGCCAAGGCGCTGGGCGGTGGCTTCCCGATCGGCGCTTGCCTGGCGGGGCCGAAGGTGGCCGAGACGATGCAGTTCGGTGCGCACGGCACGACGTTCGGCGGCAACCCGTTGGCGGCGGCGGTGGCGCGGGTGGCGTTGCGCAAGCTGGCGTCGGCGCAGATTGCGGCGAATGTGTCGCGGCAGTCGGCGGCGTTGCGGGCCGGGTTGGAGAAGATCGGTGCGGAGACCGGGGTGTTTTCGCAGGTGCGGGGGCGTGGGTTGATGCTGGGGGCGGTGTTGGCGCCGGCACATGCGGGGCAGGCGGGGGCGATTCTGGATGCGGCCGCCGCTGAGGGGTTGTTGGCGTTGCAGGCGGGGCCGGATGTGTTGCGGTTCGTGCCCGCTTTGAATATTACCGATGCTGAAGTTGCTGAGGGGTTGGAGCTGTTGCGGAAGGCGATCGCTCGGTGGTTGGGGGTTGGCCGGTAAAAGCTTCGTTGTTGTTTTGTCGTGTCGCGCCCCGGACGGGCGCTTCGCGCTTTAGCTGGGTAGTCGGTAGCGCGCCAGTATTCGCCGGAAGCTGCGTGCGTCGCGCGAGGTCTCTGCCTGCAAACCCGCGGCTCGCGCGCCGCGCACGTTGACGAACAGGTCGTCGATGAACAGTGTCTCGCGCGGTGCGGCGTCCATTGCGTCGAGTGCTCGCTGGAATACGTCGCGCTGCGGCTTGCGTCCGCCGAACTGTGCGCTGCAATACACGCGTCCGGCCAGGGCGGAGGCGAGCGCCGGCACGATTCGCTCGATCGCCCGCGCCATCAGCGGGCCGTTGTTGGTCAGGATCGCCACCGGCATCGATGGCGCCAGCCGCGCCGCCGCCTGCACTACCTCTGCGAATGGCCGGCACGCGGCGACGCGCGCGGTGAGCCAGGTTTCTTCGTCCACCGGCCTGCCGATGGCACGCCCCAACCGGTCGAGGTAGTCGGCGGTTTCCAGTTCGCCGCCGTCGTAGGCGCTTTCCAGGCCGGAGGCGAACAGTGCCTGGTGCACGTCGGCGGCCGTGCAGCCGGCGTGTTCGGCGAGGCGGGCGAGACGGAGGGGACGGCTGTAGTGCGCCAGTACGCCGTCGAAGTCGAGCAGGAGGGCGCGGGGCAGGCGGTGTGGGGTCGGCATGGCTGGATTATGCGAGCGCCGGGCGCTGGATAAGCCATTGATCCTGCGGCCAAGGCTGTGCCCAACGAGGCGATAGGGCTTTTGCGGGATTGCCAAGCCGCCGCGCCTCGGGGTAGAAATTGGTCCAGCCACTGGACAGGCCCGTCCAGGTGGGAGGAAACCATGCGATTGAAAGGCAAGACGGCGCTGGTCACGGCGGCCGGGCAGGGGATCGGCCGGGCGACGGCGCTGCGGTTCGCGCGCGAGGGCGCGCGGGTGCTGGCCACGGACATCAATGCCGAGGCGTTGGCGGCGCTGCAGGCGGAGGCAGGCGCGGGGCTGCGGACCCAGGTGCTGGATGTCACCGACGCCGCGGCAATCCAGGCGCTGGCCGATGCCCACGGCGGCACGCAGGCGTTCGACGTGCTGTTCAACTGCGCCGGTTACGTGCACGCCGGCAGCATCGCCGAGTGCAGCGAGCGCGACTGGGCCTTTGCCTGGGAGCTCAACGTCACCTCGATGTTCCGCCTCATCAAGGCCTTGCTGCCGGGCATGCTGGCCAAGGGCGGCGGGTCGATCATCAACATGTCCTCGGCCGCTTCCAGCGTGAAGGGGGTGCCCAATCGTTTCGTCTACGGCACCACCAAGGCGGCGGTCATCGGCATGAGCAAGGCGATTGCCGCCGACTACGTCGGCCAGGGCGTCCGCTGTAACGCGATCTGCCCGGGCACGGTGGAGTCGCCGTCGCTGGAGCAGCGCATCGCGGCACAGGCTGCCGAGCAGAACGTGCCGGTCGAGCAGGTGCGCGCGGCGTTCGTGGCGCGCCAGCCGATGGGCCGCGTCGGCCGTGCCGAGGAGATCGCGCTGCTGGCGACATACCTGGCCAGCGACGAATCCGCCTTCACCACCGGCACCACCCAATTGATCGACGGTGGCTGGTCGAACTGACCGGCACGTCTTCCCCCCACGCCAGGAGTCCCCCGATGAAGCTGCTGCGTTACGGCCCCAAGGGCCAGGAAAAACCCGCCTTGCTCGATGCCGAGGGCCAGTTGCGCGATCTCTCCGCGCACGTGCCCGACATCGCCGGCGATGCCCTGCTGCCGGAAAGCCTCGCGCGGCTGGCCGCGCTCGATCCGGCCAGCCTGCCGAAGGTGGCAGGCGCACCGCGCCTGGGGGCGTGCGTGGGCAGGATCGGCAAGTTCGTCTGCATTGGCCTGAACTACTCCGACCACGCCGCCGAGACCGGCGCGACGGTGCCGCCGGAGCCGGTGGTGTTCAACAAGTGGACCAGCGCGGTGGTTGGCCCGAACGACGAGGTGGAGATTCCGCGCGGTTCGAGCAAGACCGATTGGGAGGTGGAGCTGGGCGTGGTGATCGGCAAAGGTGGCCGCTATATCGATCAAGCCGATGCGCTCGCGCACGTCGCCGGCTACTGCGTCATCAACGATGTTTCCGAGCGCGAGTTCCAGCTCGACCGTTCCGGCACCTGGGACAAGGGCAAGGGCTGCGATACCTTCGGCCCGACCGGCCCGTGGCTGGTCACTGCTGACGAAGTGCCCGATCCGCATGCGCTGAAGATGTGGCTGGAGGTGGACGGCCATCGCTACCAGGATGGCTCCAGCGCCACCATGGTCTACCAGATACCGTTCCTGATCTCCTACCTCAGCCGCTTCATGAGCCTGCAGCCGGGCGATGTGATCTCCACCGGTACGCCGCCGGGCGTGGGCATGGGCCAGAAGCCGCCGGTGTACCTGCGCGCGGGCCAGGTGATCCGCCTGGGCATCGATGGCCTCGGCGAACAGCGCCAGCAGGTGGTGCAGGCATGAGTTCGCGCACCACCGGCACGACGATCACCGGCATGCGCGTGCTCGACGTGCGCTTCCCCACCTCGCAGCAGCTCGATGGCTCGGATGCGATGAATCCGGATCCGGATTACTCGGCCGCCTACGTCATCCTCGATACCGACCGCGACGCGCTGAAGGGCCACGGCCTGACCTTCACCATCGGCCGCGGCAACGAGATCTGCTGCGCGGCAATCCGGGCGATGGAACACCTGGTCGTCGGCCTCAAGCTCGAAGACATCGCCGCCGACATGGGCCGGTTCTGGCGCCACGTCACCGCCGACAGCCAGCTGCGCTGGATCGGTCCGGACAAGGGCGCCATCCACCTGGCTACCGGTGCGGTGGTCAATGCCGTGTGGGACCTGTGGGCCAAGGCCGAAGGCAAGCCGGTGTGGCAGCTGGTGGCGGACATGAGCCCGGAGGAGTTCGTCCGCTGCATCGACTTCCGCTACCTCACCGACTGCATCACCCCCGACCAGGCGCTGGAGCTGCTGCGCGCCCAGGTGCCGGGCAAGGCCGAGCGCTTGGCGACCCTGCGCGAGCGCGGCTATCCCTGCTACACCACCTCGGCCGGCTGGCTCGGCTACAGCGACGACAAGCTGCGCCGGCTGTGCCAGGAAGCGGTGGACGAAGGCTATCGCCACATCAAGCTCAAGGTCGGCGCCAACCTGCAGGACGACATCCGCCGCGTCGGCATCGCCCGCGAGGTGATCGGCTGGGACCGCCAGCTGATGATCGACGCCAACCAGGTCTGGGAAACCGGCACCGCCATCGACTGGGTCAAGGCGCTGGCGTTCGCAAGACCATGGTTCATCGAAGAGCCGACCAGCCCGGACGACATCGAGGCGCACCGCACGATCCGCCAGGCGGTCGCGCCGATCCAGGTCGCCACCGGCGAGATGTGCCAGAACCGCATCCTGTTCAAGCAGTTCATCACCCGCGATGCCATCGACGTGGTGCAGATCGATGCCTGCCGCCTGGGCGGCGTCAACGAGATACTCGCAGTGCTGCTGATGGCGGCCAAGTACGGCAAGGTCGTGTGCCCGCATGCCGGCGGCGTGGGGCTGTGCGAATACGTGCAACACCTGGCGATGATCGACTATCTGTGCGTGGCCGGCAGCGTCGAGGGCCGGGTGACCGAGTTCGTCGACCACCTGCACGAGCATTTCGTCGACCCCTGCGTGGTCCGCGACGCCGCCTACCAGGTGCCGACCGCGCCGGGCTTCTCGATCGAGATGAAGCCCGAGTCGCTGGACACCTACCTGTTCCGCGGCTGAGCGAGCCCATGCTGATCGACGCCCACCAGCACTTCTGGCGCTACGACCCGGCCGACTACGCCTGGATCGGGCCGGGCATGGAAGTGCTGGCGCGCGATCGGTTGCCGGTCGATTACGCCGCACTGCGCGAGCGCCACGGCGTGCACGCGACCATCGCCGTGCAGGCACGCGGCGACGAGGCCGATACCGCCTGGTTGCTGCAACTGGCGCGGCAGCACGATTGGATCGCCGGTGTCGTCGGCTGGGTCGCGTTGCGCGATGCCGGCGTGGCGGCGCGCCTGGCGCACTGGCAGGCGCAAGGGCCGCTCGTCGGCATCCGCCACCAGGTGCAGGATGAACCGGACCCGGCAGCGCTTCTCGCCGATGCCGCGTTCAATCGCGGGGTGGCGGCCGTGCAGCAGGCCGGGCTGGTGTACGAAGTGCTGCTGCGGCACGACCAACTGCACGCGGCCATCGACTTCTGCGCCCGCCACGCCGCCGCGCCCCTCGTGCTCGACCACCTCGGCAAGCCCGACATCTCCGGCGACACCGCCGCCTTCGCGCGCTGGGAAAGCCAGATGCGCGCGCTGGCTGCGCTACCCCATGTCAGCGTCAAGATTTCCGGGCTGGTGACCGAAGCCGGGCGCGATGCCGGCGGCGATCTCGACGTGGCCGGTATCCGCCGTCACCTCGATACCGCGTTCGCGCTGTTTGGCGCAGACCGGCTGCTGTTCGGCTCGGACTGGCCGGTCTGCGAGCTCGCCGCCTCGTTCGACGACGTGCTGGCGCTGGCCCGCGACTGGGCCGCACCGCTGTCCGAAGACAGTCGCGAGGCGATTTTCGGCGGCAACGCCCACACCATCTACCTCGGCGCGCAACGCACGCGCTGAGGAGGTTCCACCGGGAGGACGACATGGATCTGCAACTGCGCGACAAGGTGGTGATCGTCACCGGTGGCGCCTCGGGCATTGGCGGCGCGATCAGCCGCCGCCTGGCCGAGGAAGGCGCCATTCCGGTCGCGGTCGGCCATCATGACGATGGCGGCTTCATCGCCGGCCTGCATCCCCTGCAGCCACAGGCCCTGTTCCTGCGCGCCGAGCTGGCCGACGAAACCGCCTGCCGCGACGTGGTCGAGCAAGTGGCGGCGCGCTTCGGGCGCATCGATGGCCTGGTCAACAACGCCGGCGCCAACGACAACGTCGGCCTGGACGCCGGCCGCGATGCCTTCGTCGCCTCGCTCGAACGCAACCTCATCCACTACTACGTGATGGCCCACTACTGCGAGCCGCACCTGCGCGCGGCGCGCGGCGCCATCGTCAATATTTCCTCGAAGACCGCCGTGACCGGCCAGGGCCGCACCAGCGGCTATACCGCGGCCAAGGGCGCGCAGCTCTCGCTGACCCGCGAATGGGCGCTGGCGTTCGCCGACAGCGGCGTGCGCGTCAATGCCGTCGTGCCGGCCGAAGTGATGACGCCGCTGTACGAACGCTGGATCCAGCACTTCGACGACCCGCAGGCGCAGTTGCAGAAGATCGCCGAGCGTATCCCGCTCGGCCACCGCATGACCACGCCGGAGGAGATTGCCGACAGCGTGGTCTTCCTGCTGTCCCCGCGCGCTTCGCACACCACCGGCCAATGGGTGTTCGTCGATGGCGGCTATACCCACCTCGACCGCGCGGCGACCTGACCGCGCGTCCACCGCAACACGCCCGTCTCCAAGCGAGCGGGATTTCCTGGGAGGGAAACGACGATGCAGATGATGTCCGAACAGGTCGCCGCGGGGCAGGGCGGCCAGCGCCGCGCCTACGCCCTGGCGCTGGCCCTGGTGACCAGCCTGTTCTTCATGTGGGGCCTGTCCTATGGCTTGCTGGACGTGCTCAACAAGCACTTCCAGGAAACGCTGCACGTCTCGCATGCGCAGTCGGGCCTGCTGCAGGCCGCCTATTTCGGTGCGTACTTCCTGTGGGCCTTGCCGGCCGCGGCGCTGATGGAGCGCTTCGGCTACAAGACCGGCATCCTGCTCGGCCTGGGCCTGTATGCGGCCGGCGCCTTGCTGTTCGTGCCGGCCACCGCGGCGGCGAGCTATCCGATGTTCCTGTTCGCCTTGTTCGTCATCGCCAGCGGCCTGGGCTGCCTGGAGACCGCGGCCAATCCCTACGTGACCGTGCTGGGCGCGCCCGCCACTGCGGCACGCCGGCTGAACCTGTCGCAGTCGTTCAATGGCCTGGGCCAGTTCGTCGGCCCGCTGCTGGGCGGCCTGCTGTTCTTCCGCGGCAGCGCAGCGGCCGAGGCGGGCGGTACCGACCCGGTGCGCGCGGTCTATGTCGCCATCGCCGTGGTCGTGGTGGCAGTGGCGGTGCTGTTCTGGCGAACCGCCCTGCCGGACATCCGCGAGAAGCACGCCGGCGCCGGCGCCGATGCCGTGCCCGTGCCGCTGCTGCGCCAGCGCCACTTCGTGTTCGCGGTCGTGGCGCAGTTCTTCTATGTCGCCGCGCAGGTGGGCGTCGGCGCCTTCTTCATCAACTTCGTCACCCGCGGCGGGGCGATCGGCTCGCAGCAGGCGGCCTACCTGTTGTCCGTGGCGATGGTGATGCTGCTGACCGGGCGCTTCCTCGGCACCGCGCTGATGTCGGTGGTGGCACCGGGCCGGCTGCTCGGTGGCTATGGCGCGGCCAACGTGGCGCTGGTGCTGCTGGCGATGTCCAGCGACAACCCGTATGTCTATATCCCGGCGTTGCTCGGCGTGTTCTTCTTCATGTCGATCATGTTCCCGACCATCTTCGCGCTCGGCATCCAGGACCTGGGCGCCAGCACCAAGCGCGGCGCCTCGCTGTTGATCATGTCGATTGTCGGCGGCGCCATCGCGCCCTACGTGATGGGCGCCATCTCCGACGCGCGCGGTATTGCCGCCGCGTTCGCCATTCCGGCCGCCTGCTTCGCCGTGGTGTGCTGGTACGGCTTTGCCGGCAGCCGCGCGCGGCCGCGCTAGAATCGCGCCCCCACAGGACCGACCACGCATGCCGATCCAGGCCATCCAGAACCGGCGCCTCTACCTGCAGATCGCCGAACAGCTGCGCGCGGCGATCGCGGCCGGCGAGTATCCGCCGGGCAGCCACCTGCCGCCGGAGCGCGAGCTGTCCAGGCTGCTCGGCGTCAGTCGCACGTCGGTGCGCGAGGCGCTGATCGCCCTGGAGATCGGCGGTCTGGTGCGCGTGCGTGTCGGCAGTGGCGTGGAAGTGTTGGCGCCCGCCGAGGCGGATGCCACCGGCGAGCGCGCGGCCGAGCCGTGGCAGGCCGATCCCGAGCTCGCCGCCGAGCTGGACCTGGGCCAGGATCTGGAACGCGAGGTGCCGCCTTTTGCCTTGCTGGAGGCGCGGCGGCTGGTCGAGCCGGAGGCCGCCGCGCTGGCGGCGGTCAACGCCTCGGACGCGCAGCTGGCGGGAATCGCCGAGGCGTACGAGCGCAACGTGCGCGACAACCTCGACGGTTCGCGCACCCATCCGGGCGACCGCCTGTTCCACATCCGCATCGCCGAGGCCAGCGGCAACCCGGCTTACGCGCTGCTGCTGCGGCATCTGCTCGGCCACCGCTACGGCACGCTGTTCCAGCGCCTGCAGGCGCTGTACACGCCGGCGGACATGCCGCGGCGCTCGGAGACCGAACACCGCGTGCTGCTCGACGCCTTGATGCGCCGCGACGCCGAGGCCGCGCGGCAGGCGATGGCTACGCACCTGGATGCCGTGATCGCGATCTTCTCGCGGAACTGATCACCTGCTGCGACAACCTGTCACGCCATTCCGGGCGCCGCGCTTTCTAGAATGGCGCCAGGTTCCCGGGATCGTCCGCATGAAACTTCCTTTCACCCTGCTGGTGCTGCTGATGGGCGCAGGCCTGGCGCCGGATGCGCTGGCGCGCGCCTGCGCCTTCACCGTCAACAGCAACGACCAGATGCGCTTTGACACCGCCGCGCTCAAGGTCGCGGCCGACTGCACCGAAGTGGTCCTCACCCTGCGTCACAGCGGCACCCTGTCGGCCAAGGCGATGGGACACAACTGGGTGCTCACGCGCAGTGTCGACCTGCAGGCCGTGGCGGTGGCCGGGATGCGCGCGCGTTTCGAAGACGACTACCTGGCGCCGGGCGATTCGCGCGTGATCGCGCATACCCGGATCATCGGCGGCGGCCAGAGCACGAGCGTGCGCTTCCCGACCGCACGCCTGCAGAAGGGCGGCGCCTACAGCTTCTTCTGCTCGTTCCCCGGCCATTTCGGCCTGATGCGCGGCACGCTCAGCTTCGGCTGAGCGCAACGCGCCGCGGCTCAGCCCGCGGCGACCACCGCGAACGCCTCGCGCGCCGCCTTCAGCGTGTCCTCGATCACCGCCGCGTCGTGCGCGCTGGAGACGAAGCCAGCCTCGTAGGCCGACGGCGCCAGGAACACGCCGCGCTCGAGCATCGCGTGGAAGAAGCGGTTGAACGCCGGGATGTCGCAGGCGGTGGCCTGCGCGTAGGTGCTGACCTTCTCGCTGCTGAAGAACAGCCCGAACATCGCCCCGACCTGGTTGGTGGTCACCGCCACGCCGGCCTCGCCGGCGGCGGCCTCCAGGCCTTCGCACAGGCGCGCGGTGGCCGCGCCCAGCTCGCGGTGGAAGTCCGACGCCTGCACCAGTTGCAGCATCGCCAGGCCGGCGGCCATCGCCACCGGATTGCCGCTCAGCGTACCGGCCTGGTAGATCGGCCCGGCCGGGGCGATCTGCGACATCAGCTCGCGGCGGCCGCCATAGGCACCGACCGGCATGCCGCCGCCGATGATCTTGCCGAAGGTGCTCAGGTCCGGGGTGATGCCGTAATGCGCCTGGGCACCGCCGAGCGCGACGCGGAAGCCGGTCATCACTTCGTCGAAGATCAGCAGCGTGCCGTGGCGCGTGCACAGCTCGCGCAGGTGCTGCAGATAGCCGGGCAGCGGCGGGATGCAGTTGGCATTGCCCACTACCGGCTCGATGATGACCGCGGCGATCTCGCCGCCGATCTCGTCGAACAGGGCGGTGGCGCCCTCGAAGTCGTTGTAGCTCAGCGTGGCGGTGAGTTCGCTCAAGCCGGCCGGCACGCCGGGCGAGGTCGGCACGCCGAGGGTGAGCATGCCGCTGCCGGCCTTGACCAGGAACGAGTCGCCATGGCCGTGGTAGCAGCCTTCGAACTTGACGATGCGGTTGCGGCCGGTGGCGCCGCGCGCCAGGCGGATCGCCGAAAGCGTGGCCTCGGTGCCGGAGTTGACCATGCGCACCATCTCGCAGGACGGCACCAGGCGGTTGATGGTCTCGGCCATCGTCACTTCCGCCGCGCAGGGCGCGCCGTAGGAGAGCCCGTCGCGCACCGCGCGCTCGACCGCCTCGCGTACCGCCGGGTGGTTGTGGCCGACGATCATCGGGCCCCAGGAACCGACGTAGTCGATATAGCGGTTGCCATCGACATCGAACAGGTAGGCGCCATCCGCACGCGCGACGAAGAACGGCTCGCCGCCGACCGAGCGGAAGGCGCGCACCGGCGAGTTCACGCCGCCGGGAATCAGCTGCTGGGCGCGGGAGAACAGGGCATGCGAGCGGTCGTGGTTCATCGGAGGATCCGTGGAAGGGTCAGCGAAAGCAGGCGCGATAGGCCTGCACGGCGGCGAGCGGGTCGGGCGCGGCGTACACGCCGCTGATGACGGCGAGCAGGTCGGCGCCGGCATCCACCAGGGCGGTGCCATTGTCCGGGGTGATGCCGCCGATCGCCACCCGCGGCACGCCCAGCGTTGCGGCACCGCTCAGTAGCGTGGCCTCGGCCTGGCGGGTGTTCTGCTTGCTGGCGCTGGGGAAGAACGCGCCAAAGGCGACGTAGCTGGCACCGGCCGCCACGGCGCGTTGCGCCAGCGCCAACTGGTCGTAGCAGGAGGCGCCGATGAGGGCGTCGGGGCCAAGCAAGGCGCGCGCCGCGGCGATGTCGCCGTCGTCCTCGCCGAGGTGGACGCCGTCTGCGCCGACGGCAAGCGCCAGCCGTGCATCGTCGTTGACGATCAGCGGCACCGCATGTGCGCGGCACAGCGCGGCCAGGGCCGCGGCCTGGGCGTGGCGCGTATCGGCATCGACCGCCTTGTTGCGGTATTGCAGCCAGGCCACGCCCGGCAACAGCGGCGCGGTGCGTGCCAGCAGGCGTGCGGTGTCGGTCTCGTCGGGGGTGATCAGGTACAGGCCACGGCGGCCCAGGGGCGGGTTCATCAAGCGGCTTCCGATGGCGCGGACGGGGTGGGACAATGTCCTCCCGCCCGACAGTAGCCGCGATTATCCAATGAGTGACGCAACCGCGACCATCTACCGCACCTGGATGTGCGTCGTGTGCGGCTTCATCTACCACGAACAGGACGGGTTGCCGGAAGAGGGCATCGCCCCCGGTACGCGCTGGGAGGACATTCCCGACACCTGGACCTGCCCGGACTGCGGCGTGACCAAGGACGATTTCGAGATGGTGGAGCTGGACTGAGGCCGGGAAGGGCTCGCCACACGCCCCTTGTAGGAGCGGCTTCAGCCGCGACCTCCGTCAACGCTCGCGGCGCCTCGGTCGCGGCTGAAGCCGCTCCTACAGGGAGCCGCCGCCGCGTCAATGCATGCGGCTGCGGCCCTGGTTGAGTTCCACCAGGTGCTCGCGCATGGCCGCGCCGTCGCGGGCCTGCGGGTTGAGCTGCAGATAGCGCGACAGGTCGTGGCGCGCGCCCACGCGGTGTTCCAGCTGCAAATAGGCCAGCCCTCGGTCGCGCAAGGCTTCCGGTTGGTCGGGCATCAGCTTGAGGATGCGGTCGGCGCTGCGCGCGGCACGGTCCCACTGCGCGTCGTCGGCGTAGACGCCGTGCAGGTTGCGCAGCATCCGCACCAGGATCGCCCGATGCGGCGCCGGATCGAGGATCTGCAGCAAGGCGCGGTCGTCGGGCAGTTCGCCGCCCAGGTGCGGGCGCGCGCGCTCGCGCAGTTCGTCCACGCCCAGCGGGCGGCCGCCATTGAACGGGTCCATCACCAGCAGGCCGTCGTCCACCGGCAGGCGTACCAGGAAGTGGCCGGGGAAGGACACCCCGTCCAACGGAATGCCGAGCCGGCGCGCGACCTCCATCTGCACCATCGCCAGCGAGATCGGGTTGCCCAGCCGGCGCTCGAAGACCTCGTTCAGATAGCTGTTGCGGGGGTCGTAGTACTCGTCGTGGTTGCCGGCATAGCCGAGCTCGTCGAACAGGTGCCGGTTCACCGCCGCCATCTTCAACGGCCACAGGTCGATCGCGCTGACCTCGGTGCGCAGGTGCTCGACATGGCTCTGCACCAGGGTGTCGTAGAGGTCGGCGTCGAGGCCCGGATATTCGTCGCGCGCGATCAGCAGCGCGGTGGACAGCAACGGCAGGGCGTCATCGTCCAGGTTCGCGAGCGTGGTCCAGCCGGGCAATGTCAGTCGGTCCCCCATGGGGCAAGACTGGCGTCAAAATCGCGAGGGTTCAAGTCCGGGACGCCCCGACAGGTGCGTCGGGCGTTGCGCCGATTCAGGGCGTGGCCGGGATGCCCGGGCCGAAGGTCAACTCGGTGCCATCGCGCAGTTGCAGGCGGTTGGCCTGGCCCGCGTTGAGCTCCAGCACATAGCGCGCCGGCGCGCTGCTCGGGTACGGCGGGCAGCCATCGCCCAGCGTGCAGGGCGGCACATCGCGCTGCTGCGACACGAGCCGGCGCTGGCTGTCGAAATACAGGATGTCCAGCGGGATCTTGGTGTTCTTCATCCAGTACGCCTGCAGTTCTTCACGGTCGTGGACGAACAACATGCCGTGGTCGGCCGCCATCTCCTCGCGGAACATCAAGCCGCGGGCGCGGCTGGCCTCGTCCTGCGCCAGTTCGACCTGGTAGCGCTGGCCGCCCAGTTCCACCCAATGCCCACTGGCGCTGGCGCAGCCACCCAGGGCCAACGCGGAGACGAGGACGAGCAGGCGGAACAGGTTCATTGGCGGCAGCCGAAAGAGGGACGGCGCACCATCGGACAACCGCAGCACGCCGTCAAGTTGGGCGGAGACAGGGATAGACCGCCAGGCGTCCGGGCGCGGCCCCCGGACGTCGCCGATAACCCAGGACAACCAGGAATCGCTTTTGCTTTTACAGCACAGTAGGCGGCTCGCCGCCCACGATCACTACATCCGCCCGGCGGCGCGCGAACAGCCCCACGCACACCACCCCGGGAATCTGGTTGAGCTCGCGCTCCAGCGCCACCGGATCGGTGATGCGCAAGTGGTGGATGTCGAGCACCACATTGCCGTTGTCGGTCACCACGCCCTCGCGCCAGGCCGGCTGTCCGCCGGTGCGCTCGAGGATCTGCCGTGCCACCAGGCTGCGCGCCATGGGGATGACCTCGACCGGCAGCGGGAACTTGCCCAGCACCGGCACCTGCTTGCTCGGATCGACGATGCAGATGAAGCGCTCGCTGGCCTCGGCGATGATCTTCTCGCGCGTCAACGCCGCGCCGCCGCCCTTGATCAGGCACTTGCCCGGGTCGCACTCGTCGGCGCCGTCCACGTACAACGACAGGTTGCCGGTGTGGTTGAGGTCGAATACCTCGATGCCGTGGCCGCGCAAGCGTTCGGTGCTCTGTTCCGAGCTCGACACCGCGCCCTTGATGCGATGGCCGATGCGGCCCAGCGCATCGATGAAGTAGGCCACCGTGGAGCCGGTACCGACACCGACGATCATGCCGTCCTGGACGTACTCGATGGCCTTTTCGGCGGCCAGCCGCTTCGCTTCTGACATAGGGACCTAACCCGTAACGTGTAGTAGTGGTTCCGACAAGCGCAACATGCTTTGCTCTTGCGAGTCCCGAGTCCCGAGTCCCGAGTCCCGAGTCCCGAGTCCCGAGCGTCCCGCGCCCTTCACTCCAGCGACAGCAACAGCCTCCACTGCGCCGCAGTGACCGGCAGGATCGACAGCCGGTTGCCGCGCGCGGTCAGCGCAAAACCTTCGCCGAGTGCATCGGCGTGCTGCTTGATCTCTTCCAGCGGGATCGTGCGCTTGAGCTTGCGCTCGAAGGCCACGTCCACCAGCGACCAGCGCGGGTTCTCGCGGGTGGCCTTGGGGTCGTGGTAGTCGGACTTGGGGTCGAACTGGGTCGGGTCCGGATAGGCGGCGCTGGCCACGGTAGCCAGCCCGGCAATGCCCGGCACCTGGGTATTGGAGTGATAGAACAGCACGCCGTCGCCGACCTTCATGCCGTCGCGCATGAAATTGCGCGCCTGGTAGTTGCGTACGCCGTTCCAGGGTTCGGTGCCGACCCGCTGCAGGTCGTCGATGGAGAACGTGTCCGGCTCGGACTTCATCAGCCAATAGCGTTTGCGAGCGGTCATGCGGGAACGTTCGTGCAAAGGTGGGTGGTGTGTTCGGTGCAGATGGCGTCGAGCGGGACATCCCACGACGCGGCATCCAGCAGCGGCACGCGCTGTACCTCGAAGCCGACGCCGACCAGCCATGGCGGCGCGGCCTGCGTGGTTCGAAACGCGAAGCTGCGATCATACCAGCCGCCCCCCATGCCGAGCCGGCGGCCGCCGGCATCGAAACCGACCAGCGGCGCGACCACCAGGCGCATGGCCTCGGCCGGCAGCGCCAGCGCGGGATCGACGTCGGGCTCGGGAATGCCGTAGCGGTTGGCGCTCAGCGGTTCGCCGGGCCGCCATGGCGCAAAGCGCAGCACCTTGCCGTGCAGGACCGGCAGGCAATAGCGCACGCCCGGCGGCAAGGACAACTGCCAGCGGTGCAGGCCGATCTCCCCGTCCAGCGCCCAATAGCCGGCGACATCGCCCGACGTGGGCGCGAACGGCAGCGCCAACAGGCGGCTGGCCAGCGCATCGGCGGCGGCGATGCGGGTGGCGGCCGGCAAGGCGCGGCGGCGTTCGCGCAGGGTTCGGCGCAGCGCGTCGCGGTCGGCCGTCATGCAGGTCGGGTCGAAAGGGCAAGGGAAGGCGGGATCATCGGGTTTCCCGGAAGGCGGTGTGGGCGCGGCAGGCCATTGAAGCGCCTTCGCGGCCAGCGCGCACGGGCGGCGCGCAAAAAAACAAACGCGACGCCCCTGGGGGCGCCGCGCTTGCGGAATATTGCATTCTCCGCGGTGACGATGCGTGCGAAACGACCTTGAACCCGGGGTTCAAGTGGGGACGCTGGGAAACCATCGGGCTTTCCACTACGAGGTGGACATGCACACCCGGCGTCGTCGCGCCCCCGGTGTCGTTATTAAGGGACAAGGCGAATGTTTGCACACGCCGTCGTTCACAGCAGAGAACGCGTGGCCATTATAGCCAGACCCGCCATTCCCGCCAGTGGATTGATCACCGCCACATTGCCCGGGAATTCATTTTTATGATCGCGGTGCGTATTGGGGTTTAACGCGGTGTATCGGCGGCGCTGTCCAGGCGGCGGTTGAGCTCGCCCAGCGTGCGCGCCAGTTCGCGCTGCTGGCGGCCCTGCTCGTCGCGCAGTTGCTGCAGCTCGTGGGCGAGATTGAGCGCGGCCAGTACCGAGAGCCGGTCCAGCGCCACCATGCGGTTGCTGCCGCGGATCTCGCGCATCCGCGAATCCAGCAGGCGCGCGGCGGCCAGCAGGCTGTCGCGCTCCTCGGCGGTCACGCCGACGGTGTATTCGCGGTCGAGGATATGGACGCTGACCGGTTCGCTGGCCTGGCTCACGTGTGCTGCTCCAGCGATTTGAGCCGGACGATCATCGCCTCGACCCGCGAGCGCGCCTGCTCGTTCTTGGTCAGCAGCTGCGCGCGTTCGCTGATCAATTGTTCCTGCTGGTGGCGCAGGCTGCGGTTTTCATCGGCCAGCCGCTGGCTGCGCTCGACCAGGGCCTCGACACGAGCGGCGAGGGCACGCAATTCGGCGAGGGGATCGGTCGGTTCCATCCGCCAAGACTAGGCGGCGTGTCGAGGGGCGGTCAAGGCGCGACGAGGGCCAGCGCCCGGGCGTCGGCCTGCGGCTGCAGCAAGGCCTGGCACGCGCCGGCTTCGCGGCCCGGGGCGACCAGGAATCCCTGGATCTCGTCGCAGCCGTGGGCCTGCAGGAAATCGCGCTGGCGGCTGTATTCCACGCCCTCGGCGACCACGGTCAGCCCCAGCGCATGGCCCATGTCGATGATGGCCGCCACGATCGGCCCGCTGCCCTGGGCCAGGTCGGCCACGAACGGCTGGCCGATCTTCAGCGTGGTCACCGGCAGCTGGCGCAGGTAGGCCAGGGAGGAGTAGCCGGTGCCGAAATCGTCCACCGCCACGCCCACGCCCAGCGCGCGCAGTTCGCGCAGCAGGGCGATGCCGCGTTCGCCCTCGGCCAGCATGGCGCTCTCGGTCAGTTCCAGCTCCAGGCGGTCCGGCGGCAGCCGGTGTTCGGCCAGCAGCGCGGCGACCTGCTGGGCGAAGTCCGGCTGGCGCAGCTGCCAGGCCGAGACGTTGACCGACATGCGCAAGTCGACGATGCCGTCGCGGCGCCATTGCGCCAGCGTCGCGCAGGCCTTGCGCAATACCCAGCCGCCAATCTCCGGCATCACCCCGATCTGTTCGGCGATGGGGATGAATTCTTCCGGCGACACATTGCCGAAGGCGTCGTCGTGCCAGCGCAGCAAGGCCTCCACCGCCGCCATGCGGCCGTTGGCCAGTGCCAGCCGCGGCTGGTAGACCAGGTGGAAACTGCGGTCCATCTCGGCCGCGCGCAGCGCATTGGCGATGCGCGCGCGGCGGTGGCTGGCACGGTCGAGCATCGCCGAATAGCTGCGCCAGGTCCGGCGCCCGGCCGCCTTGGCCCGCCGCGTCGCGCTCTCGGCATGGGCCAGCAACTCGCTGGGCAGGCGGCCGTGCGCCGGCGCCTCGGCAATCCCCAGCGAGAGCGAGACGATGGTGGTGTGGTCGTTGCCCAGCAGCAGCGGCTCGGCGAAGGCGGCGAGGATGTCCTCGGCCAGCAGTTCGGCCTGGCGGGTGGCGTCGGAAGCGGCCAGGACCACGGCGAACTCGTCGCCGCCCAGCCGCGCCAGGATGCCGCGCACGCCGATGATCGCGGCCAGGCGTTCGGCGGTGGCGCGCAGCGCCTGGTCGCCGGCGCGGTGGCCCAGCCAGTCGTTGATGTGGCCCAGGTGGTCCACGTCCATCGCCAGCAGCGCCACGGTCTGGCCCTCGCGGCGTGCGTCCACCAGCGCGTGCGCCAGGTGTTCGGCCAGACGCGCGCGCAGCGGCAGGCCGGTCAGGGTGTCGTAGTTGGCGAGGTAGCGCAGTTCACGCTCGGCGCGCCGCGATTGGCCGATGTCGCGCAGGCATACCAGGGTGCGCGCCGGTCCCGCGCCGGCCAGGGCCTGGCGGGTGACCTGGCAGGGCACCAGGCGGTCGTCGGCGCGGCGCAGCCAGAGCTCGTCCTCGCCCGCCGGTTCGGGCGTGGCATCGGCGGCCGGCTGCAACGCGGCGAAGGGCCGCAGGCGCAGGGAACTCTCGCCCCAGCCGCCGAGGCGGTGGAAGGCGGCGTTGGCGTCGAGCACGCGCTCTTGCGCATCGAGCAGCACGACGGCCTCGTCGATCAGTTGCAGTGCCTGCGCGGCGGCCTGGTCCAATGCGCGCCCGTTCGGCGTAGCGCGGTGGCGCCACAGCAGCGCGGCGGCGAGGGTCGAAGCCACGCCCGCGGCCAAGGCAGCCAGGGGGCGGTGGAGCAGAGGGACGGCACTGGCAAAGGGCATGGAGCGGCTGCTGGTCGGACGAAGCACGAGTGTCACCTGCGCGGGCGAAACCGACAAGAACCCGGCAAGAAGGTCGCGGCAGATTGCTACACTTGCACTCTGGCCTCGCCTGGCGCGGCGCCATGGCCCACGTAGCGGAAACCGATGCAGATGAGCGAATTGCCGGAAGTCTTGGCCGTCCAGGAAGAGAGCCGAAAGCTTGGGCTGGCGGCCAGCGTCGCCGAGTTGCATGGCGGCCTGTGCGGCTGGCTGGCCGCCGGTGGCGAGGACGTGCCGGCCTGGACCGCACGCGTGCTCGCCGACGACAGCCTGCAAGCCCCGGCGCCGGGTGGCGCCCTGGACCAATTGCGGCAGGTCAGTGCCGCGCAGCTGGCCGACCGCGACTTCGCCTTCGAACTGCTGCTCGCCGAAGACGGCGCGCCGCTGGCCGTGCGCGCCGACGCGCTGTTCGAGTGGTGCCGGGCCTTCCTCGGCGGTTTCGGCCTGGCGGCGCGCGGCCGCCCGCAACTTTCCGAAGAGGGCGAGGAAGCGCTGCAGGACCTCGCGCGCCTGGCCCAGGCCTCCAGCAACGACTTCGACCGCGCCGACGAAGACGAGGTGGCGCTGGCCGAGATCGAGGAATTCGTGCGCGTGGCGGCGCTGTTGCTGCATGGCGATTGCGTGCTGGGCCCGCGTTATCGCCAACGCCTGAATTGAGGCCGGGGTGAAGCGCCTGACCGGAATCAGCGCGGCCGAGTTCGTCCGCCGCCGCCAGCAGTTGATGCAGATGGCCGGCGACCAGGCCATCCTGGTGTTGCCCGCCGCGCCCGAGCGCGTGCGCAGCCACGACACCCATTACCCGTACCGCCAGGATTCGGACTTCTGGTACCTCAGCGGTTTTCCCGAGCCCGAGGCGGTGCTGGTGCTGATCCCCGGCCGCCGCCACGGCGAGGCGATCCTGTTCTGCCGCGAGCGCGATCCCGAGCGCGAAGCCTGGGACGGGCCGCGCGCCGGCCAGGAAGGCGCGGTCGACGACTACGGCATGGACGACGCCTACCCGATCGAGGACCTCGACGAGATCCTGCCGGGCCTGCTCGAGGGCCGCTCGCGGGTCTATTACCACTTCGGCCGCGACGCCGACTTCGACCTCAAGCTGATCGGCTGGGTCAACCGCGTGCGCGCGCAGGTGCGGCAGGGTGCGCAGCCGCCGCACGAATTCCTCGAACTGGGCCACCTGCTGCACGAGCAGCGGCTGTTCAAGTCACGCGACGAAATCGCGCTGATGCAGCAGGCCGCCGACATCAGCGTGCGCGCGCACCGCGCGGCCATGCGCGCGGCGCGCCCGGGCATCCACGAATACGAGTTGCAGGCCGACCTGGAGCGCGAGTTCCGCGCCAACGATGCCTGGCCGGCCTATGGCAGCATCGTCGGTGCGGGCGGCAACGCCTGCGTGCTGCACTACCGCGACAACAATGCGCGCAGCCGCGATGGCGATCTGGTGCTGATCGACGCCGGCGCCGAATACCGCGGCTATGCCAGCGACATCACCCGCACCTTCCCGGTGAACGGCCGCTTCAGCCCGGCGCAGCGCGCGCTGCATGCGCTGGTGGGGCAGGCACAGGCGGCCGCGCTGGCGCAGGCGCGGCCCGGTGTGGCCTACGAGGCCGGGCACCTGGCGGCGGTGGAAGTGCTGACCGAGGGCCTGCTGCAACTGGGGCTGCTCAAGGGCCGGCTGGAGCAGAACATCGAGGAAGGCCATTACCGGCGCTTCTACCGGCACAAGACCGGGCACTGGCTCGGCCTGGACGTGCACGACGTCGGCGAATACCGCCTGGGCGGCGAATCGCGCCTGCTCGAACCGGGCATGGTGTTCACCATCGAGCCGGGGCTCTACGTGTCACCCAACGACGAGACGGTGGATGCGAAGTGGCGCGGGATCGGTATTCGTACCGAGGATGACGTGCTGATCACCGCCGAGGGGCATCGCGTGCTGACCGCGGCGCTGGAGCGCAGCGCCGACGAAATAGAGGGGCTGATGCAGCCTTAGGGCGGCAGCGTCCTCATCCGTCCTGCGCGCACCTTCTCCCCTCGCGGGGAGAAGGGACGGCCGAACTTTTCAGTGGGCGACGAACTTGAGGTCGCGCGCTTCTTCCTCGGCGGCCGCGAACGCCGGCCGCGTCAGGTTTTCCGGCTCGCCGTCCGTGCACACCACCTCGTCCTCGATGCGGATGCCGCCATACGGCTTGAACTGCGCGACGCGATCCCAATCGACGCTATCGGCGTGGCCGTTCTTCTTCACTTCGTCCAGCAGCATGTCGATGAAGTAGACGCCCGGTTCGATGGTGACCACCATGCCGGGCTCGAGCACGCGGGTCATGCGCAGGTAGGGGTGGCCGGCGGGGCGCTCGATGCGGCCACCGCGGTCGCTGGCGGCAAAGCCGGCGACGTCGTGTACCTGCAGGCCGATCATGTGCCCCAGGCCATGCGGGAAGAAGGCCGCGCTGACGCCGGTGGCCAGTGCCGCTTCGGGCGAGACTTTCAGCACGCCGAAGTCCTTCAGGATGCCCATCAGCGACAGATGCGCCTCGACGTGCAACTGCTTGTAGTCCACGCCGGCGCGCACGCCCTGGCCCATCGCGACCTGGGCCTGGTCCACGGCGTCGATCAACGCCTGGAATTCGCTGCCGGTGTCTGCCGCGTAGCTGCGGGTGATGTCGCTGGCGTAGCCGGCGGCCGAGGCGCCCGCGTCGATCAGGAAGCTGCGCAGCGCGGCGGCCGGCGTGCACTCGAGCTGGGTGTAGTGCAGCACCGCGCCGTGTTCGTTGAGCGCGATGATGTTGCCGTAGGGCAGGTCGTTCGCATCCTGGCCGACCGCGCTGCAGTAGGCCATGTGGATGGCGAATTCATCGCGGCCGTCGCGGAAGGCGGCCTCGGCGGCGCGGTGGCCACGCACGGCCAGGTGCTGGGCGCGGCGCATCAGCGCCAGTTCGTAGGGCGTCTTGAACGCGCGGTGGTACTCCAGGTAGTCGACCACGGCGGCCGGATTGTTCGGCACGTAGTCGCCAAGCGCGCTCTGCGGCTCGCCGAGGATCGCGCAGCGGGCGATGTTCTTCGGCAACAGCGCCACGGCTTCGTCGGGGGTGCGGATGATGTGGATGTCGCAATGGTCCACCCACCAGCCGCTCGGCGCGTCGGGCACGACGTGCCAATAGTCGAAGGGCTGGTGGAAGATCACCTGCGGGCGCTGGCCGGGGCTGTACACGATCCAGCTGTTGGGCACCTGGGTCAGCGGCAGCCAGGCCTTGAACTGCGGGTTGACGGCGTAGGGATAGTCGCGGTCGTCGAACAGCTGGTAATGCAGGGTGCCGCTCGGGATCACCAGGTGGTCGAAGCCGCCGCGCGCCAGGGCTTCGCCGGCGCGTTGTTGGAGCACGGTGAGGTGGGCGGCGTAGAGGGTTCCGGGGTCCAGCTGGGTCATGAGCGTGGCTTGATCGGCAGTGCGGAGACTCCGATTTTGCCGGATATCAGCATCGGGCGCGGGCGCTGGCAGAGGTACACGTCATCTTGCTGGTGGAAAGCCCCCTTCTGTTAAGGGAGCGCGGCGATAGCGGCGGGGATAGGGAGCCATGGAGTCGGGGGCCAGGGCCGCGAAGCGGCGTTGGCCACGCTCAAGCCACCATGTGCGCTTCGGCAATCCACTCTTTCAACCGTTCGCGATGCTCATCGCTGAGGGTCAGGAACCGGAAGCCCGCCCAGCGCTGGCCCGGGGCATGCGCTTCTTCCACCCACAGCAGGTGCACCCCCACGGCCAGGTGGTGGGCGCGGCCGTGGCGGTCGGGCAGGGCGAAGCTGAGCTGGTACAGGGCATCTTCCACCAGCGGGGCCGAGGCCAGCAGCAGCATGCCGGTTTCGGAGACATTGCCGAGCCGGCCGATGGCCGCTTCGGCCATGAAATCCGTCACCGGGATACTGGCGGCCGGCTGGCGGCGCGGGCTGCGGCGGGCTTCGTGGATCATGCCGGCTGCTCCTGCGGGGTGCGGCTGTTGTTGCCGCCGGCCAGCGAACGCAGCGCGCGTACGGTGGCCTGCCAGGCGCGATCGATCAGGCGGCCCTTTTCTTCGGTGACGATGCGCGCCTGGCCGCTGGCCATCAGCCGCGCCAGCGAATCCAGCGACTGCTCGCCGATCTTCTGCCCGCGCGGATTGACGAACAGCGCGTTGTCGGTGATCAGGCTGTACCAGGACAGGCGCTGGCGGCGCACGTCGCCCTGCTGGTTGGTGACGAATTCGAACCAGGTGCCGAACGGCAGCGTGCGCAGGCCGCGGTAGTGGCTTTCCTCGGCCGGCGAGCGCGAGGGCGGCGCCGGCTTGCGCGGGCTGGCCTCGGCTTCGCCGCCTTCGCCCAGGCGGCTGCGCGCCTTGAGCTTGGCGGTCAGTTCGGTACGCGAGGTGACGTCGTCTTCGCCGCCCGGGGTGGACAGGCGGCGGGCGATGGCGCCGGCTTCGTCGCGGTGATAACCGACTTGAAGCAGCGCACCTTCGACTTCGCTGCCCAGGGCGATATCCGGCGGCCCGCCGGCGGGCCGGCAGGTGACCTCGGCGATCTTGTCGGTGGCCTGCTGGCGCTCGGCCCATTCCTCGGACTGCTCGCCCTGGCGCAGCAGGGTCAAGGTGAGGACGTCGCTCCAGGCCTGCTTGAGCAGGGTCTGCACGAACTTCGGCGGCGCGTGCTCGGCACAGATGTACTCGATGCTGTCGCCGGCCAGGCGCTTGGCCATCTCCAGGCGTTCCTTGCCGCGCGCGGCCTCGACGTGGCGCCGCTCGGCGACCTCCGCCTTGCGCGCCTGGCTGCGGTAGTGGGCCTGGATCTCGTGGTTGGCCGCTTCGAACACGGCCTCGTCGCCCTGGTAGTCGGTGACGACCTTGTCCACCGCGTTGCCGAGCTTTTGCAGCAGTTGCGGATCGGTGTCGTCTTCGGCCAGCCAGGTTGCGCCGGACTCGGCCACCGCGTTGAGCAGTTCGCGCGCCGGGTGCTGGTCGCGCACGAAGAACGCCTTGTCCTGCAGCGCGGCGCGCACCACCGGCACCTGCAGGCGCACGAGCAGTTCGGCGGCGGAGGTGCCGCCGCGGACTTCGCGGTCGATCTCGTTGTAGAGCAGGCCGAGCAGGTCGAAGGTATCGGTGTCCTGCGGCGACAGGCCGGCCTGCGGGCCGTGTTCGGCACGCAGCAGCTTCAGCAGCTCCTGCTGCACGTCGGCGACGCTGCGGTGGCCGTGCGAAGCGCTTTCGCCGACGGCGGTGCGCGATTGCATCGCGCCCAGCGCGTTGTGCAGGATCGCCGGCTGCACCGGCGTGCCGGTGGCGGCGACCGGCACGTCGCCGGCACGGCGGCCGCCAAGCGGGCCGAAGCCCGGTTGCTGCCGGGCGGCGCCGAGCATTTCCTGCAGCGAGGACAATGCCGGGCCGAAGCGGTCGTCATTGGCGCTGATGTATCCGGTCTCTCCCGGCTGGCCCTCGGCGGACGGCGTACCGGGCTGTGCGTGGGCAGCGCCAGCGATGCCACCCATGCCGCCAACGCCAGCGCCGGCAGCAGCCATCGCCGCGCCCCAGGCCGCCTGGGGTGCCTGGCCGGTCCAACTGGTGAGCGGGCGCTGGCTGGGCGGCATGCCGCCGTGCGGGGGATGGCCGGCCGCTCCGCCCTGCATCGGTCCGTGGGCATCGGCTGCATCGGCGGTTTCGCCCGCGCGCTCCTGGCCCGGCGGCCGGGCGCTACGGCGCGGGTTCGTCGAGCGGCCGAGGTAGGGCAGGTACACCAGGCCCGGCAGCACGCCTTCGTGCGCCAGCAGGATGTTGGCCCTTTCGACCAGCTCCAGGTAGCGGTCCAGCGCCTGCCGTTCGAACACGCGGTAGAGCATGAGCTGGGTGTCCAGCGACAGGCCGAGCACATCGCCGGCCTCGCGCAGCACGCGGCAGGCCGCGTGCGGCCCCAGCGGCACGTGCTCGGGCTCGAAGGCCGGCGCGGCCGCCAGCACGCCGAAGCGCTGGCCGAGCAGCTGCAGCGCGGTATTGCAGCGCGAGGCTTCGCGCCGGGCGATCTCGTTGAGCACGATGTCGCGGTCGATCTCGGTGTCTTCGACCAGGGTCAGCGCATGGAATGCCTGGCTGTTGCCGGTCTCGCCGACGGCCGGGGTGTGGCGCGGCTCGCACAGGTTGCCCAGTTCCTGCGCCAGCGCTTCGAGGAAGCGTGGCGCGAAGCGTTCGCCGCGTTCGCGCAGGCGTTGCATTTCGGCGTAGAGGTCGGCCTGGACCTGGCTGTTGCGGGCGCGCTCGGCATGGTTGAACAGTTCGCGTTCCAGCGTGACCAGGGTCAGCTTGAGCGGGTCGGCCAGGCCTTGCGAATACTGGGCATAGAGCGCCTCGAGCAAACGCCGCGCGCGCGCGGAAACCGGCGCCGCTGCCAACGGACCGGGCGGATGCATGGACGACGAAGACGCGGACGTGACCATCCGTTGCGTAACTATTCTCCCCCTGAGAACGCGCTATGTATCACGTTTTGACCGGTCCGGCCATGGTAGCGCCGCCGGTCGCCGACAGACGGCGCGCCGGCCCGAGCTAGTCGAGGAACAGCTCGATCACGTCGTTGGTGAAGCGGCGCCCCAGCTCGGTCGGCCGCCAGCGGCCGCCGGCCGGCTCCAGCCAGCCGCGTGCTTGCGCTTGCGCCAGCGGCGCGGCGAGGACGGCGGGGTCCAGGCCGGTGGAGGCGGCGAAATCGGCCTCGGCGAAGCCTTCGTGCAGGCGCAACAGGTTGAGCATGTACTCGAACGGCAGGCGCCCGGCCGGCACGATTTCGTCGCCGCCGATCGCCGCCGCGCCGCCCGCCTGCGCGAGGTAAGCCTGCGGATGCTTGTGTTTCCAGCGCCGCAGCACGTGCTGCCCGGCCCCCGAGCTGATCTTGCCGTGCGCGCCGGCACCGATACCGAGGTAGTCGCCGAAGCGCCAGTAATTGAGGTTGTGCGCGCACTGCCGGCCATCGCGCGCATAGGCGCTGACCTCGTACTGGGCATAGCCGGCCTCGGCAAGCAGGCGCTGGCAGTGTTCCTGCATGTCCCAGGCGGCGTCGTCGTCCGGAATGCCGCGCGGCGGGCGGGCGAAGAACACCGTGTTCGGTTCCAGCGTCAGCTGGTAGTGGCTGACGTGGGTCGGCTGCAGGGCGAAGGCGCGCACCAGGTCGGTTTCGGCCTGCGCCAGAGTCTGCTCGGGCAGGGCGTACATCAGGTCGAGGTTGAGGTTGTCGTAGCCGGCGTCCTGCGCCAGCTTCACCGCGCGCTCGGCCTCGGCGCTGTCGTGGATGCGGCCCAGGCGCTGCAGCGCGGCATCGTCGAAGCTCTGGATGCCGAAGCTGAGGCGATTCACGCCGGCAGCGAGGTAGCGGTCGAAGCGGCCATGCTCGGCGGTGCCTGGGTTGGTTTCCAGGGTGATCTCCAGCCCGGGCGCGAAGCGCAGGCGCGCGCTGGCCGCCTGCAGGAAGCGGTCGATCGCCTCGGGCGGGAACAGGCTCGGCGTGCCGCCGCCGAAGAACACCGAATTGACCACCCGGCCCCAGACCAGCGGCAGGTCATGGTCCAGGTCGCGGATCAACGCATCGACGTAGTCGTCGAACGGCAGCGCGCCCTTGGCCGCATGCGAATTGAAATCGCAATACGGGCATTTGCGTACGCACCAGGGCAGGTGGACGTAGAGCGACAGGGGCGGCGGGATCAGCATGGGGACGGCGACTTCAGGTGTGGCGCTCAGGCCTTCAACGACTGCAATTGCCCGCGCAGGGTTTCCAGCGCACGGGCGCGGTGGCTCAGGCGGTTCTTGGTGGCGGCATCCATTTCTGCCGCGGTCTGCCCATGCACCGGGTCGAAGAACACCGGGTTGTAACCGAAGCCGCCGTCGCCGCGCGGGGCGAAGGCGATCTCGCCTTCCCAGCGGCCTTCGGCGATCAGCGGCTGCGGATCTTCCGGGTGCCGCAGCAGCACGATCACCGCATAGAAGCGCGCGCTGCGGCGCTCGGCCGGTACCTCGCGCATGGCATCGAGCAACTTGGCGTTGTTGGCCGCGGCGTTGCTGGGCGTGCCGGCATAGCGCGCGCTGTACAGGCCGGGCGCGCCACCGAGCGCATCGACGATCAGGCCGGAGTCGTCGGCCAGGGCCGGCAGGCCGGTGACGGCGCTGGCGTGGCGCGCCTTGATCAGCGCGTTCTCGACGAAGGTCAGGCCGGTCTCGGGCACGTCCTCCACGCCCAGCTCGCCCTGCGCCACGATGCGCAGCGGCAGCCCGGCCAGCATGGCGCGCAGCTCTTCCAGCTTGCCGGCGTTGCCGCTGGCCAGGACCAGGGTGCTGGCGGCACTGCTCATGGCTTGGGCTCCAGCAGGTCCCAGGTATTGCCGTACAGGTCGCGGAACACCGCGACGATGGCGTAGGACTCCTCGCGCGGCGATTCCAGGAACTCGACGCCGCGCTCGCGCATCGCCTTGTAGTCGTACCAGAAGTCGTCGGTATGCAGGAAGAAGCCGACGCGCCCGCCGGTCTGGTCGCCGATGCGCGACTGCTGGCGCGCGTCGCTGGCGAGCGCCAGCAGCAGGCCGGCCGGATTCTCGCTGCGCGGCGCCACCACGACCCAGCGCTTGCCATCGGCCAGCGCGGTGTCGGTGAGCACGCGGAAGCCCAGCACGTCGCGGTACCAGGCCAGCGCCTCGTCGTAGTCGCGGACCACCAGGGTGGTCAGGGCCAGGCGCTGGCTCATCGCTGCAGGGCCTCGCGTTGCAGGGCGAGCAACTCGCCCACGCCCTTCTCGGCCAGGGCCAGCAGGGCATCGAGTTCGTCGCGGCGGAAGGCATGGCCTTCGGCGGTGCCCTGCAGTTCGATGAAGCCGCCGCCATCGTTCATGACGACGTTCATGTCGGTATCGCAATCGCTGTCCTCGGCGTAGTCCAGGTCCAGCACCGGAACGCCGCGGTACACGCCCACCGACACCGCCGCCACCGCGCCGACCAGCGGATGGCGCTTGATTTCGCCGCGCTGCTGCAGCCAATTCACCGCATCGGCCAGCGCCACGTAGGCGCCGGTGATCGCCGCGGTGCGGGTGCCGCCGTCGGCCTGCAACACGTCGCAATCGAGGGTGATGGTGCGCTCGCCGAGCGCGTTGCGATCGACACAGGCGCGCAGCGCACGGCCGATCAGGCGCTGGATCTCCAAGGTGCGCCCGCCCTGCTTGCCGCGTGCGGCCTCGCGGTCGGAGCGGGTGTGGGTCGAGCGCGGCAACATGCCGTACTCGGCCGTGACCCAGCCTTCGCCCTTGCCGCGCAGGAACGGCGGCACCCGGTTGTCGACGCTGGCGGTGCACAGCACGCGCGTGTCGCCGAAGCTCACCAGCACCGAGCCTTCGGCGTGGCGGGTGAAGGCGCGTTCGATGCGCACCGGGCGCAATTGGTCGGCCGGACGGCCGCTGGGACGGGAAAAGGTCATGGAAGATCCGCAAGTCGAAGTCGGCCGCGCGGCCGGGTTCGTGAGCGGTGCGCGCGGCGGGCTAGGGTACCATTCGCGCTTTGCCGGGCAGCCAATCCATGATCCGAAGCATGACCGCCTTCGCCGGTGGCGAGCACATCACCCCCTGGGGCACGCTGGGCGGCGAACTGCGCTCGGTGAACCACCGTTTCCTGGAAATCGGCGTGCGCCTGCCCGAAGAGCTGCGCAACCTCGAGCCGCTGGTGCGCGAGCGGGTGGCCGCGCGGATCAGCCGCGGCAAGCTCGACCTGGTCCTGCGCCTGCGCTCGCCCGAAGGGGTGGGCGCGCTGGCGGTGAACGAGGCGATGGTGGCGCAGCTGAGTGCGCTGGCGCAGCGGCTGGACGGGCAGTTCCCGAACCTGCGGGTCGAGTTCTCCGACCTGCTGCAGCTGCCCGGCGTGCTCAAGGCCGAGGCGGCCGACCCGGCGGCGCTGCAGGAACGGGCGCTGGGGCTGCTGGACGAGGTCCTCGAAGAGTTCGTGGCCGCCCGCGAGCGCGAGGGCACCAAGCTGGCGGTGGCGATCAGCGAGCGCGTGGACGCGATCGAGCGCATCGCCGCCGAGGTGCGCACGCTGATCCCGGCCATCCGCGAGGGCCAGCGCGCCAAGCTGGCCGCGCGCCTGGCCGACCTGCCGCATCCGGTCGACCCGGGCCGCGCCGAGCAGGAACTGGTGCTGTGGCTGCAGAAGCTCGACGTGGACGAGGAACTGGACCGCCTGGCCAGCCACATCGGCGAGATCCGCCGGGTGCTCAAGCAGCGCGAACCGGTGGGCCGCCGGCTGGACTTCCTGCTGCAGGAGTTCAACCGCGAGGCCAATACCCTGGGCTCGAAGTCGGTGGACAGCCGCACTTCCAATGCCGCGGTGGACCTGAAGGTGTTGATCGACCAGATTCGCGAGCAGGTGCAAAATCTGGAGTAGTGGATAGCTAGATGACCGCAGGCAGGCGAATGACAATTCCTTCCTGCTCGATCGTTCGCGACAGCATGGTTCTGGAAAGTTCTTCCCAGCCAGCATCAAGCGCGTGTCGTGCCATGCTGGCACGCGTGGCTTCGGTCGCTTCGGAGTATGCCGTCCGTTCCAACTGCGCGGCCTCCATCAGCCAGGGATGAAAGGCATGCCTGTGGATGCACTTGTTCTTGATGTGGGCAGCAATCCTGAAACCGCCCTGGTCGATATCGCCCCAATGGTAGGTGGGGATTGATTCGGGAAGTGAGTCGAGGATCCTGACGTACGCGCGGCACCAGCTCGGGGAGGGCATGCCGCCGGTATAGAGAATCAGGCCAGCTGCGGCGTCAGGGTGTTGGCTGGACAGGTGGAACGTGGTCAGGTTCTCGATGCTTAACACCCAGGCGGGTGTCCCGAAATAGCCGGTGACGTACCGGTTGGATGCGCCGACGAAGGGCCATACGATTGGGCATTGTTGCGCTGGATGCAGGGTCAGCGTACCCGTTCCGGCGGCGAGGAACGGCTGGGGTTCCTTGAGCAGGCCCAATGCGCCGAACACCTCCTCCTGCTGCCTGGCAGGGGCGGAGAGGTGCTCGGCGGTGAGCAGGTCGATGTGGCGCGCAAGCGCTTCTATCCGCTTGGTGTCCTGGAATAGATGGCGGCTGAGGACGCGGACGATCTGGTCCTCGCCGTCTCCGTGCTTCAAGGTTTCCAGTACCCGCAGCGCGTCGCTGAAATCGCGGGCGTTGCCGGTGCCGAGTCCGCGCGGTGATTTCAGGCTGGCCCAGGCGTCAAGCAGTTCGGCAACGCGCGGATAAGCTGCCAGCCACGGATTCAGGAGGGTTCGCGCGGTCCGCACCGATTCGGACACGGTGGCGGTGCCGAGAAAGGTGGCCAGTTTGTCCATGTCCAGCAGGCGAACCTTCTCCAGCGGGCGATCTTCACCGCCTTGCCTGGACCATTTCAGATGTACGGCACCGCTATGTTCGGCGGCAGCAAAGCGCAGGTGGCAACGCTGGCGTTCTTCATAGCCCTGGTGCCAGTACGCGGAGCCCGCGTCAGTGAAAGCCGTCTGGATGGCACGATCCGAGCCGCGGAGCCGGGCACGCTCACCCCGTTGCAGGAGATCGGCGAGCACGTCGTCAGCCAGGGGCATGTTCGGTTTCCGCGATCCTGATCATGGTCTGCTCCACCAGCTCCGGATGCAGCAGATAGTTGTCGCTTTGCAGCAGTTCGCGCGCTTCATCCAGCACCACGTTCTTGGTCAGCTGGACGGTCCGTGAGCCATAGCGGGCCATGTCGTAGTAGATGTTCAGGAACGAGGACATCTTGGCCTGATCCGCTTCCGGGCCGGCCATGACCAATTGCAGGCCGAGTGCATTGAGATAGTCGGCGGTGGCGCGGACGTTCTGCGCATCCATCTTCTCGAACGCTTCGTCAAGCAGCATGATGCCGCCTCCCACCTGGTTGCCGCGGGCCTTGCCATAGGCCGCAGCCAGTGCGGCGCCGAAGATCACGTACAGCGGGGTGCGATGTTCGCCGCCGGAGCCGGGTCCCAAGCGTTTGCTCAACAGGCCAATGGGCTTGTTCTGGGAGAGGATCTCCACGTCGTAGCTGAAGAAACGGCGGTGGTCGTTGAGTGGGCTGGTCTCGTGCAGCAGTTCGGAACTGGCATCGCCCTCGACCAGCACCTTGAATTCCTCGGGAACCTTGCCCGCGCCGCCGAAAATGTCGCCTTCGTTGTCGCCGTGCTCGCGCACGCGCTTGAGGAAATCGTACAGCGCGCGATGCTGTTCGATCGGCGCGTATTTGAAGCGGTAGCGCTCGCCGTTGCTGAACTCGGGGGCGTGCTTCAGTACGTCGTTCAGGCCGCTGATCTGTTCCTCGATGGCCTCGAAGCCTTCCAGCAGCGTCTGCGCCACGTCGGTGCGGAACACTTTGACCGCCGCGTCATAGGCTTCCTGCGACTTGGCTTCCTGATCGGCCAGTTCCAGGTCTTCCAGGCGCTGCTTGTCTGCAAGAATGAACTTATACGCGCGCTCCCATTGGCTGCTGGCGAGGTCGATGTTCTGCAACTGGAAGTCGCGGATGTAGAGGCTGAATTTCTCCCACGCCTCGCGGTCGTGGTGGGTCGCGGCCTTGTCGGCGTTCTGGATCGAACTGTGCAGGCTGGCCGACAGCTCCTGCCAGTTTTCGCCATGGCGTTCGTCGTAGCGCTCGCGGTGGCGTTGCACTTCGTTGGCGTTGTACAGCGGATGCTGGCGGGTTTTCGCCTCGTCCGCCGCGGCCAGGCCTTGGCGCTGGACCAGGTTGCCGATGCGCTTCTGTGCGTTCTCCAATTCGGTTTCCAGTTTGGACTGGAGGCTGATCAACCGGTTCTCGGTGGCATCCGCATCGGCAAGCCGCTTGCTCGCCGCTTCGAAGTTGGCGTTCAGGCCGGTCAGCCGATCCGACTGGGTAGCGATCAGCGCTTCGTGCAGTTCGGACAACTCGCGGTTGCCCGCGGCCGAAGCGGTGAACAGGGTTTCCAGCCGCGGGTACGTGGTGTCGATGTCCGCAAACAGCGCAAGACGTTGCTCGACCGGCGCGATGAGCTTGATCTGTGCATCGGCATGCGTCGCGGCATCCCGGGCCTGGTCATATGCCGTCTGGGCGATGCTGCGCTGCACCTCGCTGTCACCGCGGCCGATCAGCAGCGCGTCGCGCGCGAGCGGGCGCATGCGCTCGATGCCGCCGCCGGAACTGACCATGCCGTCGCTGGAAATCGCCTTGCCGCCGGCCTGCAGTTGCTCGGCGCTGTTGGCCAGCGTCAACTGGCCCAGTTCGCCTTGCAGGTAGCGCACGGCGGCCTTGTCGTCGCCGTCGATCAATTGCGCGGCGAACTTGCCGCCGGCCTTGGCGACCCATGGCCGGCCGCGCGACGGCAGAGCCAGCTTGACCCGGAAGATGCTGCGCGCGTCCTTGTGTTCCTTGTAGATGCGGATGGCGTCCAGTTCGCGTGCTTCGGGCACCAGCAGCGCATCGATGTGGATGCCAAGATAAGCTTCCAGCGCGGGTTGCCATTGCGGATCGGTGATCTTGACCAGATCGCAGATCGGGTTGGCGTCGATCCCGGCATCGGCGAGCAGACGCTGCAGGGCGAGGACCTCGCGGCGAACCGGCGTAAGGCCGCGCTGGGTGCGTTCCCACGCGGTCTTTGCGTCGCGCAATTCGTCCTTGGCCTTTTCTGCATCGCGCTCGGCGGTGGACAAGGCCTTGCTGACCAGGCCGCGCACGCGCGCCATCGATTGCATCGCCGATTGGATGGCGGTGGGTTCCGGTGCGCGCAGCGCCTCGGCGTGCTGTTGCAGTTCGAGCAATTGTTCGAGCGTGTTCTCGAATTCGCCTTGGTGATCCGCCATTACCGGCAGTCTTCCGGCGGAAATGGCGGTGTCCACTGCGAGGCTCAGCAGCCTCCCCAGTTCCTTGCGCGTGCCGGCGTGTTGGGTTTCCTTGTCTTTCAGGCGTTCGGATTCGCCAGCCTGCTTCAGGTATTCCGGATCGGTGTGCAGGAGTTTGATCGCCCGGTCGCGGGCCTCCTGCGCGGCGCTCTTGTCGTCGCCGGCGCGCTTCAGATCCAGCTTGGCGGTTTCCAGCTGCTGGCCCAGTTCTTCGGCCTTGTCCTGTTGTTCGCCCAGCTCTTCGGAAACACGTTCCACTTCGTACAGCGCGCGCAGCGCATCCAGGTTGGCGTGCGCGGTGCGCTCGCGCTTGACCAGGGCGTATTTGTCGATCACCGCACCGGCACGCTCAATGCGCTCGACCAGGCGGCGTATCATTTCGCGCACGTCGCGGAATTGCTCCAGGCGCGTGCGGAACGCCTTCACGTTGGTCAGGCGTTGCTCGATCAGGTGCTGGCGCAGGGTTTCGTTGAGGTCGTCCACGTCCTTGTTGAGCTTGAGCGAGCGGGCGAAGGCCGAGCGGATCGCACGGGTATTGGGACGCTCGCCGGGCGAGGCGAGGTGGCCAACGAATAACTGGCGCAGGAATTCTTCGCGGTTCTGCGTGAAGACGGGCGTGGTGCCGGCCAGCGTGCACAGATCCTTGGCCACGTGCTGGAACTTGCGCCACGGCAGGATGGTTTCGCGTTCGGTTTCCGGGTCGACATGATTGTGCGTGGTCAGCGCCACGCCTGGCAGGATGTAGAGGCTGTTGAACGTGTGGTCCGGATCCTCCACGTTGGCCGAGAGCGACACGCCAGCCGTGAGCGGCACATTCGTTTCCGGGTCGCGGAAAACCAGATTGATGTAGGTGTTGGACGAAGTGCGGCAACGTTCGGCATCGCTCTGCCCGTATACGCCGAGGCAGTACTCGCGCAAGCTGCGGGCGCGTTTCTTGCCTTCGCCGGACGCGTTGAAGTGGGTCTTGTTGCTGTCGGCGGCGAGCAATACGATCTGGAACGCATCCAGCAACGCGGTCTTGCCGGTGCCGTTGGGGCCGAGGAAGGCGGTATTGCCGCCGAGTTGCAGGTCTTCCCGTTCGTACAGGAAGTACTGGACCATGCCCAGTGCTTCAAGCTGCTTCATCGGCGTCTTCCTCTTCTTGCGTGTTGGCGTGCGCGGCCAGCTGCAGCAACGCGGCTTCACCCAGCACATCGACGATGCCGGGGCGGATGATCACCTGAAGACGCTGCTCATCGCGGGTGTCCTCCAGGCGGGCGATGCCGTAGCGCTTCATCGCCTGCAACTGTTCCTCGATGACGGTCTTGGCCGGCAGGTCGCGGTTGAGCAGATCCTTGTAGGCGCGTTCGAGTTCGATCATGTCGACGAAGGCCTCGCCGGCGACGGTCTCGGTGGCGTGCATCTTGTCGTCGTACAGGCGGCGCAGCACCAGCGCAAGGCGGGTTTCGGCCAGGCGCATCTTGTCGGCGACGTACTGGCTGGGCGTGGCGACCACGTAGCCCATGTGCGGGTTGTGGGTGATGGTCATGCCGAGCTGGGCGAGCAAGGTGTCGTAGTCCTTGCGGTGTTTGACGACTAGTTCGTAGGCGATGCGGCTGCGCTGGTCACTGGCGTACAGCACTTGCTCCATGACCAGCCGGTAGCCGGCTTTCTGGTAGTCGCTTTCGGCGTAGGTCTGGCTTTGGGCGGCCAGTCGTTCCCAGTGGCTCATCGGGCGCGCTCGCGTTGGATGTGGAATCGGGGGTGTTCGAGATAGGGGTTGCGGGTCGTGCCCTCGGGCAGGAAGTCGATGCGCACGCCCCTGAGCATTTGCAGTTGCGGGTCGGAACGGCGCTGCGACGGCGGGCAGGCGCCATGCGCGGCGATCAGCAGCAGGCGCTGGTAGCAGCACAGGTCGTTGATCGACTCGATGCCCAGTTCATCGGACGTGATGGCCGGGCGTTGGCCCAGATGGCGCACGACGTAGTTGGCCAGTTTCACCTTGTCGACCAGGCGGTTGTCGGCCATGTGCTTGCGCAATTGCTCCATGGCCAGCTCCTGCAAGGTCGGCGGGCGCCTTTCCACGGCGGTAGCCACGGCGGGTTTGGCGAGGGTGCGTGGTTTGGCCAGCAGGTCTTTGCCGGCATGTCGGAAGCCGGACGCTGCCGGCAACGCGACATGGTCTTCCTGCAAATGGTCGACGGCCTGCAAGGCGCGGCTGAGCAGCTTGTCCAGTTGCTTGGGTGCGCGCATCTTGTATTCGATGAAGGAGATGGCGCGCTGATTGGCGTCGCGGATTTCCTCGTCCAGGCGCTGCAACTGTTCGTCCACGTCCTTCAAGCGCATCAGCAGGCGGGTATCGCGTTCGTACAGGAATTCGGCGCGGATGCGCTCGCCGCCAGCCTTCTTCTCCTGATACCACCCGATCAGTGCATCGCGCTGTGCCTGGTCGTGCTGGAATTGCAGGACCAGCGCCAGGATCTGTGAGCGGTGCTGCAACGGGTGGTCCTTGGTGCGCAGCTCACTGTAGTCGGCGATGAATACCTTCTCGACGTATTCATCGAAGAAGCCGCGGACGAACTCGCGCGCCGAAGTGCGCTTCATCAGTTCGTCCATCAGGTCCTGCACACGGCAGCCGGTATTGGCGATGTGGGCCATGCACTGCTTGGCCTGCTTGGCGGCTTCGGCGTACTGGTCGCCGCTGGCCTCGCCATTTGCCACGGCGCGCAGGTTGAAGTAAATCGAACGCACCTTGCTGCCGAGGAATTCCGGCTCGTGCCGCGCGAACTCGCACAGCACGGTGTAGAACTGGGCAATGACCGGACGCATGGTGACCATCTCGGCCACGCCGCGACGGCGTTGGCTGAGCCAGCCGGATTCGGTCAGGATGCGGACGATCTCGTGTGCACGGATGGTGAGCGGTGTTTCAAGTTCCTCTTCCCACGGGTCGTCGGCGGCCAGCAGGGTTTCGATCTTGCGCACGACCACCGATTTCGGCGTTTCCTCGCCCGGCGAGCGGCCACCGTCGCCCCACATCTCGTCGATCAGGCGGCACAACAAAATCCAGTAGCGGCGGCCGTTGCTGGCGGCCAGCGGGCGGAACAGTTCCAGTGGCAGCCGCTCGAACAGCGGCGGGACGTCGTCTTGTCCCGGTGGATTGGATGGATGCATCGCTGTCCTTGGCAATTGCCCTGGGGCCAGATTCTGAACATGTCCAATCTTAAGGGGTGAGATCGGACGGATGGACGCAGTGACTGCTGCCGCTCCGAGAGACTTAGCCATGCGAGGTCAGCGTGACCAGATAAGGTTGCATGATTTTCCAGACGCGCATCTGCACCGCGTACTGGGCGATCTCCGCCGGCGTGGCCTTCCGTTGGCGCAGGGTTTCCCGCAGCGCTTCGATGACGGCTGTCTCGCCGATCATGCGTCGGTAGCGGAACAGGTCGGCGATCGTCTTGGCGATACCGAAGATCGGCACGGGAACGTTCCCGATGATGTGTTGTTCGACCCCGATCGCCAGCAGGTCGGGCGGGAAGCGCACGATTCGCAGTGGCGGATGGGTGATACGGGGGCGCCAGTCCTTCTTGTCCAGCGCCACCCAGGCCCGGGCGGGCTGTGGGTCGGTCAGGCCGTGGAAGGCCAGTGCCGAGTTCAGGCAGATCACCCCCTTCGGGAGCAGCTTGGCCACTTCTGCCAGCGTGTGCTGCTGGCCGAGGTCCGCGCCGGCGAGCTGGTACAGGCCGCGGGCCAGCCGCACCACGGCGCCCTCGCGTTCCAGCCGGGAGACGGTTGAGGCGGTGACTCCGGCTTCACCGAGTTCACGCAGGCGCATCATCCCGTGGCTGCGCAGCAGTGAGCATGCGTGTTCGCGTTGGGAAAGCCGATCCGGCGGCACTGATATGAAGCCTTGGCCAAAGTGATGATTAGCAGAGGTTTTATATCATTGGCGGCGCTATGGACAAACAGTTGCAGAACATCGGCTAAGCCCCGGGGCAGCCTGGGCAGCGGCGCGCTGCACCCGCCCCAGACCTGTAATATGGCCGCCCGCCACCACCGGGCCGGCCTGCCGCCCCTCTCCAGAATGCCGATCCCGACCCCCATGCGCGGCACCCTCTATATCGTTGCGGCCCCTTCCGGGGCCGGCAAGAGCAGCATCGTCAACGCGACGCTGGCCCGCGATCCGCAGGTGGCCCTGTCTATCTCGTTCACCTCGCGTGCCGCTCGCCCGGGCGAACGCCATGCCGAGCACTACCACTTCGTGTCGGCCGAGCACTTCCAGTCGATGATCGCCGCCGGCGACTTCTTCGAGTACGCCAGCGTCCACGGCGACTGGAAGGGCACGGCGCGCCAGTCGGTGGAGCCGCAACTGGCCGCCGGCCGCGACGTGCTGCTGGAGATCGACTGGCAGGGTGCGCGCCAGGTGCGCGAGAAAGTGCCCGACGCGGTCAGCGTCTTCATCCTGCCGCCCTCGCGCGCGGCACTGGAAGATCGCATGCGCAAGCGCGGCCAGGACAGCGAGGAGGTGATCGCCCGCCGGCTGGCCGCCGCCCGCGAGGAGATGTCGCATTTCGGCGAATTCGACTACCTCATCATCAACGAGGATTTCGACACCGCGGTCGGCGAGATGTGCGCCATCTTCACCGCCAGCCGCCTGCGCACCGCCGCGCAGCGGCAGCGCCATGCCGCCCTCGTGGACACCTTGCTGACCGAAGACGCCGACGCAACTGGCTGATTCCAAAGGAAACTGAACGGACTCGGCTTGCGCCGGGCCGCCCGGGGCGCCTACAATCGCCGCCCTTTCCCTCATTCGAATGCGCGGCCTCAGGGTCGCCGGGAGCCCGCATGGCCCGCATCACCGTAGAAGATTGCCTGGAAGTCGTGGACAACCGTTTCGAGCTGGTCATGATGGCGTCCAAGCGCGCCCGCCAGCTCGCCAATGGCGTGCAACCGACCCTCGACAACAGCGAATCGGCCGACAAGCCGACCGTGCTGGCGCTGCGTGAGATCGCCGCGCGCAAGATCGACAACGCGCTGATCGAGGAAGTCGAGAAGTCCGAGCGCGAACGCGCCGAGCGCGAAGCCCTGGAGTGGGCCGCCGCCGAAGTCGTCGCCGACGAAGACATGTCCAAGAACGACGATTGACCGATCGAACCGGGACGGCGCCTCGCCGCCCCGCGATCCAGCGAACAGCCCGCCTTGGCGGGCTGTTCTGCTTTCCGGCGGCTACCTTCCGGCAATTGCCGTCCCCGTTGCGCTGGCATAGTCTTCCTGCATGAACCCAGGCCCTTCCGCCCAGGCTGCCCTTGCGTCGCCGATGACCGGCGATGTCCCCGACTATGTCCGGGAGCTCGAGCGCGCCGCCAGTTACCTGCCGCGCGAACAGTTGCCGCTGCTGCGCCGCGCCTGGGAAGTGGGCGCCGCTGCCCACGCCGGGCAGACCCGCAAGTCGGGCGAGCCCTATATCACCCATCCGGTGGCCGTGGCCGGCGTCCTCGCCGAGCTGGGCATGGACGTGGAATCGCTGATCGCGGCGATCCTGCACGACACCATCGAAGACACGCCGCTGACCCGCGAGGAGCTGTCCGCCGAGTTCGGCGAAGCGGTGGCCGAGCTGGTCGATGGCGTGACCAAGCTGGACAAGCTCAAGTTCCGCGACCGCCAGGAAGCGGCCGCCGAGAGCTTCCGCAAGATGCTGCTGGCGATGTCGCGCGACCTGCGCGTGATCATGATCAAGCTCGCCGACCGCCTGCACAACATGCGCACCCTCGGCGCGCAGAGCAGCGAGGCGCGCGGCCGCATCGCCCGCGAAACGCTGGAGATCTACGCGCCCATCGCCCAGCGCCTGGGCATGAGCCTGATCAAGTCCGAGTTGCAGAACCTCGGTTTCAAGGCGCTGTATCCGTGGCGCCACGCCATCATCGAAAAGCACATCCGCAGCCAGCCGGTGGTGCGGCGCGAGTCGCTGGCGCAGGTCGAGGTGCAGCTGTCGCAGCGCCTGGCCAAGGAAGGTCTGGAGCATCGGCTGGTGAGCCGGATCAAGACCCCGTGGAGCATCTACAACAAGATGCGCGACGAGAACAAATCCTTCGACCAGGTCATGGACGTGTTCGGCTTCCGCCTGGTGGTGCGCGGCGTGCCCGACTGTTACCACGCGCTCGGCGCGGTGCACGCCACGTTCAAGCCGCTCGATGGCCGCTTCCGCGACTTCATCGCCATTCCCAAGGCCAACGGCTACCAGTCGCTGCATACCGTGCTGTTCGGTCCCTACGGTTCGCCGATCGAAGTGCAGATCCGCACCGAGGAGATGGACCTGATCGCCGAACGCGGCGTGGCCGCGCACTGGACCTACAAGTTCGGCAGCGACTCGCCCAACAGTGCGCAGAGCCGCGCGCACGCCTGGATCGTCGACCTGATCGAGTCGCAGCGCGCGGCCGGGTCGTCGCTGGAGTTCCTCGACAACGTCAAGGTCGACCTGTTCCCGGACGAGGTCTACCTGTTCACGCCCAAGGGCAAGATCCTGGCCCTGCCGCGCAATTCCACCGCGCTCGATTTCGCCTATGCGGTGCATACCGACGTCGGCAACCAGGCGGTGGCCTCGCGCGTGGACAAGAAGCTGGTGCCGCTGCGGACCAAGCTGGTGAGCGGGCAGTCGGTGGAGATCATCACCGCGCGGTCGGCCACGCCCAAGCCGCAGTGGCTGGAGTTCGTGGTCAGCAGCAAGGCGCGCACGGCGATCCGCCACCAGCTCAAGCAGCTGGAACACGAAGACGCCGTGCAACTGGGCCATCGCATGCTCGACCGCGCGCTCGAAGCGATGGACTCCTCGCTCGAACGCCTGCCCAAGGGCCGCCTGGACGCCTTCCTCGCCGAACACCGTTACCCGCGCCTGGAAGCACTGCTGGCCGATGTCGCCCTGGGCAACTGGATGCCGACCCAGGCCGCGCAGGCGCTGATGGCCTATGCCGAACTGCGCGGTGGCGGCCTGTCCAAGCATTCGCAGGAAAAGATCCTGATCAACGGCAGCGAGCGTGGCGTGGTCAGCTTCGCCAACTGTTGCCAGCCGATTCCCGGCGACGAGATCATGGGCTACCACACCGCCGGCAAGGGCATCGTGGTCCACCGCCTGGACTGCCCGAACCTGGCCGAGCTGCGCAAGTCGCCCGAGCGCTGGGTGCCGATCGACTGGGACTCCAACGTCAGCGGCGACTACGACACCGCCCTGGTGGTGGAAGTGGAGAACCGCACCGGCGTGCTGGCACAGCTGGCGGCGGCGATCGCGCAGAGCGAGTCCAACATCGAGCGCGTGGACTACCTGGACCGCGACTTCAACGCCGCGGTGCTGCGCTTCAACATCCAGGTGCGCGACCGCCGCCACCTGGCCGAGGTGATGCGGCGGCTGCGGCGCCTGCACGTGGTGCAGAGCGTGCGGCGGCAGTGATCCACGGCCGTCTGTAACGCTCCTCTGTGAATTCCCTTGTAGGAGGGGCTTCAGCCCCGACGGCCTCCGGCGAGGAAGCCGCAACCGGAAGCCGTCGCGGCTGAAGCCGCTCCTACAGTGCAGATCGGAAAGGTTGTGGGAGGGGCTTCAGCCCCGACGAGCGAAGCCGCCGTCCACCCAACAGTGCAGTTGCCCCACAGCACCCGCCACGCTGCCGCAGCAGGTAAAATCGCCGTCATTCCCAACACGCGGTGACGCCATGACCCGTCAGATCATCCACACCGACCAGGCGCCCGCCGCCATCGGCCCGTATTCGCAGGCCGTGCGCGCCGGTAACACGGTGTATTTCTCCGGGCAGATCCCGCTCGACCCGGCCAGCGGCGAGATCGTCGGCGCCGGCGACATCGGCGTGCAGGCGCGCCGTGCCTTCGACAACCTCAAGGCCGTGGCCGAAGCTGCCGGCGGCTCGCTCGACCGCATCGTCCGCCTCGGCCTGTACCTGACCGACCTGGGCCAGTTCGCCGCCGTCAACGCGGTGATGCAGGAATATTTCCAGGCGCCGTTCCCGGCACGCTCCACCATCGAAGTCTCCGGCCTGCCCAAGGGCGCCGGCTTCGAGGTCGATGCGGTGATGGTGCTCGACTGAGCGACCCGTGCCCTCGATGCCGCGTGCGCGCCCGCCCGCGCCGAGCCTGACCCGGGCCGGTGACGCGCCGTTGACCTCGCTGCCTGGCGTCGGCCAGGCGGTCGCGGCCAAGCTGGCCGCGCGCAGCATCCTCACCCTGCAGGACCTGTGGCTGCACTTGCCGCTGCGCTACGAGGACCGCACCCGGCTCACCGATATCGCCCAGTTGGGCAACGGCGTGCCGGCGCAGGTGGAGGGTCGCGTCGAGGCGGTCGAGCGCGGCTTCCGTTATCGGCCGATGTTGCGCGTGGCGCTGAGCGATGACTCGCGCGGCACGCTCGTGTTGCGTTTCTTCCATTTCCGCGCCGCCCAGGTGGCGCAGTTCGCCGTGGGCGCGCGCATTCGCGCCTATGGCACGCCCAAGCCCGGCCAGCACGGCTGGGAGATGGTGCACCCGAGTTACCGCGTGCTCGAAGCGGGCGAGGCGGGCGTGCTGGGGGATTCGCTGGACCCGGTCTATCCGGCGGTCGAAGGCCTCGGCCCGGCGACGCTGCGGCGCTTGATCGGCCTGGCTCTGGACCGGCTGCCGGCCGAGGCCGAGCTCGAACTGCTGCCGCCCGACTGGCTGGCCGGGCAGCAATTGCCGTCCTTGCGCCAGGCCCTGCTCGACATGCACCGGCCCGCCCCGGACAGCGACCTGGCCGCGCTCGCCGCCGGCCGCCACCCGGCGCAGCAGCGGCTGGCGATGGAGGAACTGCTGGCCCATCACCTCAGCCTGCGCCGGCAACGCATCGCCTTGCAGCGGCACCGCGCGCCCGCGCTGGCCGGTGCGGGCCACGAGGTCGAGCGCCTGCTGGCCGCGCTGCCGTTCCGCCTGACCGGCGCGCAGCAGCGCGTGTTCGCCCAGGTACGGCAGGACCTGGCACGGTCTTCGCCGATGCTGCGCCTGGTGCAAGGCGATGTCGGCAGCGGCAAGACCGTGGTCGCGGCGCTGGCGGCGATGCTGGCGGTCGAACAGGGCAAGCAGGCCGCGCTGGCCGCGCCTACCGAATTGCTCGCCGAACAGCACCTCAACAACCTGCGAGGCTGGCTGGAGCCGCTTGGCATCCGCATCGCCTGGCTCGCCGGCAAGGTCACCGGCAAGGCGCGCGAACGCGTGCTGGCCGAGGTGGCCTCCGGCCATGCCCAGGTCGTCGTCGGCACCCATGCGTTGATGCAGGAAGCGGTGGTATTCCATGATCTGGCGCTGGCCATCGTCGATGAGCAGCACCGCTTCGGCGTGCACCAGCGCCTGGCCCTGCGCGACAAGGGCGCCGCGGCCGGCAGCGTGCCGCACCAGCTGGTGATGACCGCCACGCCCATTCCGCGCACCTTGGCGATGGCGGCCTACGCCGATCTCGACGTCTCGGCGATCGACGAACTGCCGCCCGGCCGTACGCCGGTGCAGACCATCGTGATCAGCGCCGAGCGCCGGCCCGAACTGGTCGAACGCATCCGCGTGGCCTGCGCCGAGGGCCGGCAGGCGTACTGGGTCTGCACGCTGATCGACGAAAGCGACGAGGTCGTCGCCACCGCCGCGCAGGCCACCTACGAAGCGTTGTCGGCGCAGTTGCCGCGGCTGCGCGTCGGCCTGGTCCACGGGCGCATGAAAGCGGCCGAGAAGCAGGCGGCCATGCGCGCCTTCAAGCAGGGCGAGACCGACCTGCTGGTCGCCACCACGGTCATCGAGGTCGGCGTGGACGTGCCCAATGCCTCGCTGATGATCATCGAGAACGCCGAACGCCTCGGCCTGGCCCAGTTGCACCAGTTGCGTGGCCGCGTGGGCCGCGGCTCGGCGGCATCCAGCTGCGTGCTGATGTACCAGGCGCCGCTGTCGCTGATGGCGCGCCAGCGCCTGGAAACCATGCGCCAGACCAGCGACGGATTCGTCATCGCCGAAAAGGACCTGGAACTGCGCGGTCCCGGTGAGCTGCTCGGCACCCGCCAGACCGGCCTGGCCAGCTTTCGCGTGGCCGACCTGGCCCGCGATGCCGCGCTGCTGCCGCGCGTGCAGCGGCTGGCCGAAACCCTGTTGGCGGACGCGCCGGCGGTGGCCGACCAGGTCGTCGCGCGCTGGATCGGCGGCGCCGTGCGCTATGCCGCGGCGTGAGCCCGGGCGACGCCGATGCGGCGGCTGACCGATAATCGCCTTCCCTTTCCGCGCTCCCTTCCGATGCACGACGCCAGCCCGCCTTCGCTCCTTGACCCGAGATCGCCCCCGGCCACGGCCGTGCCGGCACCGGCAACGCGGGAGCAAGGGCCGGCGTTGCTGCCGGGGCAGCGCTTCATCGCCGCCGATGTGGGTGGCACCCACGCCCGCCTCGGCGTGGTGCGGTTGACCGCCGAAGGCCGCGTCGCGGTCGACGACTTCCACCAATACGCCTGTGCCGGCTACCCGAGCCTGGCGGCGATCCTGCGCGACTTCATCGGCCGCAGTGGCGTGGCCGCCGCGCATGCCGTCGTCGCGATTGCCGGCCGGCTCGACGGCGATGTCCTGGTCAACAGCAACCTGCCCTGGCCGGTCGCCTTGGCGCAGACGCGGCGCGAATCCGGCCTCGGCCAACTGTCGGTGATGAACGACTTCGAGGCCGTGGCCTGGGCCATGCCTTTCCTCGAACCGGCGGCGATGACGCGGGTCTGCGGTCCCGAGGACGCGGCGCCCGGCGCGGCCGTGGTGCTGGGCCCGGGCACCGGCCTCGGCGCTGCGCTGCGCCTGCCGGGCCCGCCAGCACAAGTGCTGGCCAGCGAGGCCGGCCACGCCGCGCTCGCGGTCGGTACGGCGCGTGAAGTGGCGTTGCTGCAACAGTTGCTGCAGCGCTGGCCGCACGTGGACAACGAGCGGGTGCTGTCCGGCCCGGGCCTGGTCAATACGTACCAGGCGCTGTGTGCGCTGGACGGCGTGCCCGCCCGGTTCGACAGCCCGGCGGCGATCTCGGCCGGCGGCGATCCGCAGGCCGGCGAGGCGTTGCGGATATTCTGCGCGCTGCTCGGCAGCCTGGCCGGCGACCTCGCGCTGAGCTTCGGCGCCACCGCGATCTACCTCGCCGGCGGCATCCCGGCGCAGATCAGGCCGCAGCTGCTGGACGGCACCTTCGCAGCGCGATTCACCAACAAGGGCGTACTCGCGCCGGTGCTGGCGCAGGTGCCGGTCTGGCTGGTCGACCACGGCCAGCTGGGCCTGGTCGGCGCCGCGGCGTGGTACGCACATCAATTCAATGGCGCGCGCCGCGCGTAGCCACCCAGGGAGCACCATGAGCACACGTCGCCGGTTCCTGCAGTCCTCGCTCGCGGCCGGGGCCGCGCTCGCCGCGCCGGGCATCGCCGCAGCGGCGCCAGCGGCTGCGTCCAGCGCACTGCGCGCCTCCCCGCCGCGCGTGGTCTCCACGTGGGACTTCGGCGTCGGCGCCAATGCCGCAGCGTGGAAGCTGCTGGCGGCGGGCGGCAGCGCGCTCGATGCGGTGGAGGCGGGCGCGCGCTGGGCCGAGGCCGACCTGTGCAATCCCACCGTGGGCCACTGTGGCAATCCCGACCGCGACGGCGTGCTGACCCTGGACGCCAGCATCATGGCCGGCGATGGCCGCTGCGGCGCGGTCGCCGCGCTGGAAGACATCGACCACCCGGTGTCGGTCGCGCGCGCGGTGATGGAAAGAACGCCGCACGTGATGCTGGTCGGCGCCGGCGCGCAGCAGTTCGCGCTCGAACAAGGCTTTCGCAAGACGCCGCTGCTCACCGACACCGCGCGGCAGGCCTGGCAGGAATGGCGCAAGACCTCGCACTACGAACCGCAGATCAATGCCGAGCGGGCCTCGCGGCCTGGCGACAGCCGCAACCACGACACGCTCGGCATCCTCGCGCTGGATGCCCAGGGCCGCCTCGCCGGGGCCTGCACCACCTCCGGCATGGCCTGGAAGCTGCACGGCCGCGTCGGCGACAGCCCGATCATCGGCGCCGGCCTGTACGTCGACCAGGAAGCCGGCGCGGCGATCGCCTCGGGCGTGGGCGAGGAAATGATCCGCAACGCCGCCAGCTTCCTGGTGGTGGAACTCATGCGCCAGGGCCACTCGCCGGCCGAGGCCTGCCGCGAGGCGATCGAGCGCGTGGTGCGCAAGCGCCCGGACGACAGCAAGCGCCTGCAGGTGTGCTTCCTGGCGCTGGGCCGCGATGGCCGCGTCGGCGCGTTCGCGCTGCACAAGGGCTTCGTCTATGCGATGCAGGACGGCAGCCCGGGTGCGCACGACACGCTGATCGACAGCGGCTCGGTCTACACCACGGAGCAGAAGTGAGCGCACGCCTGCGCCTGGAGATCGCCGCCGGTTCGTTGGCCTCGTCACTCGCGGCGCAGGCGGGCGGGGCCGATCGCGTCGAGCTGTGCGAGAACCTCGGCGAGGGCGGTTGCACGCCATCGCACGGCACGCTCGCCGTGGCGCGGGAACGCTTGCGTATTCCGTTGTACGTGCTGATCCGCCCGCGCGGTGGCGACTTCTGCTACGGCGAGGCCGAACGCGGAGTGATGCTGCGCGATATCGACCATTGCGTGCAGCTGGGTTGCGATGGCGTGGTGATCGGCGCACTGGACGCGCAAGGTGAGGTGGACGTGGCGACATGCACGGCGCTGGTTGCGGCTGCGCGCGGGCTCGGGGTGACGTTCCATCGTGCGATCGACGTCTGCGCCGATCCGGCGCGCGCGCTGGAATCGGCGATCGCGCTCGGCTGCGAGCGCGTGCTGACCTCGGGCGCGCGGGCGGACGCAAGCACGGGCGCGGACAACATCGCCGCACGCGTCGCGCAAGCGCAGGGGCGCATCGCGGTGATGGCCGGCGCGGGGATCACCGCCAGCAACGTCGGCCAGATCGTCCGTCGCACCGCCGTGGCCGAGGTACACGCCTCGGCGCGCGCGCTGCGGCCGGCAACCGCACGCGCGCACTGGCTTCCGGGCCTGTCCGGCGACTCGCTGCAAACCGACGTGGCACGGGTGCGGGCCCTGCGCGAAGCGCTGGACGCGCTGGCCTGAAGCGCGGCCGGGGCTGGCTTGGTTTGTCGCCGCAACGGTGACAGACTCGCTGGCCAGACAGAGAAGACAGAACAGATGAGCGAGAAGATTCCGCTGTTGATCGACACCGACCCCGGCGTGGACGATGCGCTGGCCTTGTTGATGGCGTTCAACGACACGCGCCACGCGGTGATCGGCCTGACCATCGCCGCCGGCAATGTCGGCCTCGACCACACCGTGCGCAATGCGCTGAAGCTGTGCGAAGTGGCCGGCCGCCCGGACGTGCCGGTGTTCGCCGGCTGCCCGGACCCGTTGCTGCATCCGGCCGTGGACGCGGCGCACGTGCATGGCATGGACGGCTTCGGCGATGTCGGCTACACCGCCGCTGCGCGCACTGCCGAAGCCGAGCATGCGGCGCTGGCGATCCTGCGCCTGTCGCACCAGCACGCCGGCAAGCTGTTCCTGGTGGCGCTGGGCCCGCTGACCAACATCGCGCTGGCGCTGAAGCTGGACCCGACCCTGCCGCAGCGGCTCGGGCGTTTCCTGGTGATGGGCGGGGCGATCAACGGCCACGGCAACATCACCCCGCAGGCCGAATTCAACATCGCCTTCGACCCGGAAGCCGCGCACATCGTGTTCTCGGCCTTCCCGCACGTCGAAGTCGCCGATTGGGAGGCCACCATCGCGCACGGCCTGCCGCATCGCGAAGTGGAGCAGTGGCTGGCCGCCGATTCGGCACCGGCGCGCTTCTACGAAGAGATCTCGCGCAAGACCCGGCTGTGGTCGGAAGACAGCCGCGGCGAGCGCTGGTACGCCGCCGATGCCCTGGCCATGGCCTGGGCGCTGGCGCCGGAGGGCGCCACCCGGGTCGAGCAGCGGCCGCTGCAGGTAGAACTGGCCGGTAGCCACACCCGCGGCGCCACCGTGGTCGATTGGAACCGCCAGTTGGGGCTGCCCGACAACGCCAGCCTGCTGATCGGCTACGACCAGGCGCGTTTCGAGTCCCTGGTGCGGGGCGCCCTGGCGGCCGGCTGATCGGCAGGCTTGCCTGGGCGGGGGTGGCTGGCTATAATGCCGCTCTTGTCCAGCAGCCCCTTACGGTGCGAGCCCATGAAGGCCGACATCCATCCGAACTACCGCGACGTCGTTTTCCACGACGTGACTTCCGATCTCAAGATCCTGACCCGTTCCACCATGGCCTCCAAGGAGACCGTGAAGTGGGAAGACGGCCAGGAGTACCCGCTGATCAAGGTGGAAATTTCCTCGGCTTCGCATCCGTTCTATACGGGCAAGCACAAGGTCATCGACACCAGCGGCCGTATCGACAAGTTCCAGAAGCGCTACGCGCGCTGATCGGTCGAAGTGCCTTGCGCTGATGCGCAAGGCGCGCCCGTTTAGCGGGCAATAAAGTCGATATAGAGCGACGGCCGCGCCCAGGTGCGGCCGTCGCTTTTGCGCATTCTGGCGACTGGCCGCAACGCATCGTTGCGGGCCGGCGTTCGACTTCAGTCTGGGTTCCGCCCCTATGTTGCTGTGCGATAATGAGGGTCATCCAGGGAGTATTCCCTGGACCGCCATCAATGCCCGCCGGCCCCACCGTGCGGCGAACCATTCTGAGGAGCGACACTGTGTCCGATCTTGATCAGGTCACGCTCAACGCCGGCGACAAGTCGGTAGTTCTGCCCGTGCTCAAGCCCACGCTGGGCAATGACTGCGTCGACATTTCCAAGCTGACCAAGGAAACCGGTCTTTTCACCTACGACTCGGGTTTCACCGCGACCGCCAGCTGCAAGTCGGCCATCACCTACATCGACGGCGACAACGGCGTGCTGCTGTACCGCGGTTACCCGATCGAGCAGCTCGCCCAGCATTCCAACTTCCTGGAAGTGTCGTACCTGCTGATGAACGGCGAACTGCCCGACAAGGCCGAGTTCGCCAAGTTCGAGCACGAAGTGACGCATCACACGATGATGCACGAGTCGCTGAAGCACTTTCTCAAGGGCTTCCATTACGACGCGCACCCGATGGCCATGCTGGCCGCCACGGTGGCCTCGCTGTCGGCGTTCTACCACGACACCCTCGACCTCAACGATCCGGAACAGCGCCGCCAGTCGGCGATCCGCCTGATCGCCAAGATGCCGACCCTGGCCGCGGCCGCCTACCGTTACTCGGTCGGCCAGCCGATCCGCTACCCGCGCAACAACCTCGAATACGTCGACCGCTTCCTGCACATGATGTTCGAAGTGCCGAGCGAGCCGCTGGAATTGAACCCGGTGGTGGCCAAGGCCATGGACCTGTTGTTCATCCTGCACGCCGACCACGAGCAGAACGCCTCGACCTCGACCGTGCGCCTGGTCGGTTCGACCGGTGCCAACCCGTACGCCTCGGTCGCCGCCGGCATCACCGCGCTGTGGGGCCCGGCGCATGGTGGCGCCAACGAAGCCGTGCTGAAAATGCTCGAAGAGATCGGCGACGCCAAGCACGTCGACGCGGCCGTGGCCAAGGCCAAGGACAAGAACTCCGGCTTCCGCCTGATGGGCTTCGGCCACCGCGTCTACAAGAACTTCGACCCGCGCGCCAAGATCATCCGCGAGATGACGCACAAGGTGCTGGGCGAGCTGGGCGTGAACGATCCGCTGCTGGAAGTGGCCCTGAAGCTGGAAGAGGCCGCGCTGAAGGACGACTACTTCGTGCAGCGCAAGCTGTACCCGAACGTCGACTTCTACTCGGGCATCATCTACAAGGCGCTCAACATCCCGGTGGAAATGTTCACCGTGATGTTCGCCATCGCCCGTACCTCCGGCTGGGTCTCGCATTGGCTGGAGCAGCAGGTCGACCCGGAAATGAAGATCGGCCGTCCGCGCCAGATCTACACCGGCCACGACGTGCGCGACTACCAGGCCATGGACAAGCGCTGAGCGCAAGGCCAGGTCAACGCAAGCAGAAAGGCCCCGCAAGGGGCCTTTTCCTTTTGCGCCGCGCACCGTCCCGAGGGGTGATTCAGGGCGAGGTTGCCGGCGAGTCCACCAGCTTTCCGAGCGCGCTGCCGAGCTCGCGCGCCGCAGGCGAGTCGCGCCGCAGCCGTACCGCGTAGCGGCCGTCCACGCAGGCCTCCAGCACCACCGGCGCCAGGCTCGCGTCCTCGCTCTCGCTGACCGGTGCGGCCCACAGCGCCGGCGAGCGCCAGCTGCGCCGCAATGCATCGAGCTGTGCCTTCGGCAAGGCGTGCGGCAAGGCGAGGTTCGCACCGCCAGCGCCCGGTCCGCGAGCGAGGTCCTGGGCCTGGGTCTTGGGCGCCTGCGGCGCCAGGCGTACGCCTGGATCGCGGCTCGCGGTCACCCAGGCGGTGTCCGCGCCGATGTCGATCACGGCCCGCCACGTGCGTCCGTCGTCCGATGGCACGCGTGCCGTGTAGCGTTCGCGCGGCAGGCCGTGATCGTGGCCGCATTGCGCCGCCAGCCCGTCGCCCAGGCCGTCGCGCAACCACTGGCGCGATGCCCAGTCCGAAACGTCCATGCCGCCGGCAGGCAGCTCCAGCCACGGCCCGGGCGGCGCACTGGCGATCGCGCGGCTGCGCGCCTGCCAGGCCAGCACCACGAATCCGGCGAGCACGAGCAAGCCCAGCCACACGCCGATCGCGCGCCCGTCGAACCCCCGGGGACGGGGGCCGGGCACAAGCGGTCCTCGTTCAACCGGTGTAGCCAAGGATCTCCTCCTGCGCCAGCAGCTCGCGCAACTGCGCGGCCGAAGCACGGGCCATGGGCTTTTCGTCGACCTGCGACAGCGGCGCCTGGCGCAATGCGTCGTAGGGCAGCACGGTGAGGTCGAAGGTCAGGTCCTCGGCGCTGAACAGCCAGACCGGGAAATCCGCGGCCCGTTCGCGGTCCAGGCGCAGGCGCCGGCTGCGTGGCTCGGCCGGGATGCGGTGCTCTTCCAGGAACACCGCCACCGCCTCGGGGTCGTCGCTATGCAACTGCAACTGCACCGGCGCATTGGCGTCGGCCGTGCCGTCCAATACCGGGCCGGTGAGGCGGGGCGAAAACGGGGCGAGGAACGCCAAGGCGCGCAACGCCGCCTCGCGACGCTGGCGCAGGCCTTCGGCGTGCTGCGGGCCGGCGAACAGGCGCTGGTACTCGCGCAAGGCCTCTTCTATCTCGCGATTGCGCGGCAGCGAAGCGTCGTCGTGGATGCCAAGCCGGTCGGCGGCCTTGAGCTTGGCCTGGTGGAAGTCGCGGATGCCGCCTTCGGCCATCAGCCGCGCGGCCTCGTGGGCGAGGCGGTGGCGGCGTTCGCGGGTGCGGGTCTCGGCGTGCTGGCGTGCGTGATGCATGGCCGGACTCCCCCTGTGCTGGAACCTGGGAGTGAATGTACCGCAGGGGGGTGAGGATTGGGTGGGGTGGCGCGGGGTGTGGGGTGTGGGGTGCGGGACTCGGGACTCGGGACTCGGGACTCGCAAGAGCAAGGCAGCGCGCGCTGTTGGTTCGAGGCCCGGAAAAAACAAAAGCCGCCAGAAGGCGGCCTTTGCTTTACGAGTCCCGAGTCCCGAGTCCCGAGTCCCGACAAGCGTCGAGTCCCGACAAGCGTCAAAAGATATCGAACGCCTTCTCGTCCGCCTGCTGATCCTGCAGGCCGTAGTCGTAGTCCTGCAAACGATCGAGGTCTTCGTTCTTGACCCATTCCACGGCGCCGTTGATGGTCGCCTGGGTCATGCCGTCGGGTGGGTTGTTGGCGGTGATCGGCGCGTCCTTCAGCGCTACGCGCATGTAGTCGATCCAGATCGGCAGCGCGGCCTTGCCGCCGTACTCGCGGTAGCCCAGCGACTTGAAGTCGTCGCGGCCAACCCAGACGGTCGTGGCCAGCGGCCCGCCGAAGCCGGAGAACCAGGCGTCGCGATGGTCGTTGGTCGAGCCGGTCTTGCCGCCGACATCCTCGCGGCCAAGCACCTTGGCCGCGGTGCCGGTGCCGCGCTGGACGACGTCGCGCATCATCGACACCAGCTGGTAGGCGGTGCGCTCGTCGATCGCGCGCGGGGCGATCTTGGCATCGCCGGCCGGCAGCGGGATGGTTTCGGCCGACGGCTTCGGCGCTGCGTCGGCCTGCGCCGTGGCCGCCGGCGCGGCGGCAGCGGCGGCGCCGAAGTTGAAGCCGTCCACCACCTGGCTGGCCGGGGTCGCATGGCCGCCGACGTTGCCGCAGCTGCGGCACGCCACCGCCGGGTTTTCCTTGAACAGCACGTTGCCGTCGCGGTCGCGGACCTCGTCGATCAACCACGTGTCCACGCGCGAGCCGCCGTTGGCGAAGACCGCGTAACCCCGCGCCACCGACAGTGGCGTGAGCGAAGCGGTACCCAGCGACATCGACAGGTTCGGCGGCAATTCGGCCGGTTCGAAGCCGAACTGCGCGATGTACTGGCGGGCGAAGTCCACGCTGATCGCGTCAAGCAGGCGCACCGAGACCAGGTTGCGCGACTGCACCAGCGCTTCGCGCAGGCGCATCGGGCCCTTGAAGCCGCCGCCGTCGTTCTGCGGCGACCAGGTCTTGCCGCGGCGGTCGCGGAACACCACCGGTGCATCGAGCACGATCGAGGCCGGGTTGAAGCCCTTTTCAAACGCGGCCGCATAGACGAACGGCTTGAAGCTCGAGCCGGGCTGGCGGCGGGCCTGGGTGGCACGGTTGAACTTGTTGCCGGCGAAGCTGAAGCCGCCGACCATCGCGCGCAGGGCGCCGTTGTTGGCATCCAGCGACACCAGCGCGGCCTGGCCGCTCGGGATCTGGTCGATCAGCCACTCGCCGTCCTTCTCGCCGGCCAGCACGCGCACCATGTCGCCGCGCTTGAGCAGGCTGGCCGGCGACTTGCCGGTCCAGCGGCTGGCCGCCGCCGGCAGCGTCAGCTCGCTGCGGTCGCCCAGGACCACGCGCACGCCGCCGTCGGGCAGGGTGGCCGCGACGATCGCCGGGCGCAGGCCGGATTGGGTCACGATGCCCGACAGGTGCGCGGCCAGCGCCGCGGCATCGGCCTCGGCCGGCACGTCGAAGTGCTGCTCGGGGCCGCGCCAGCCATGGCGGTGGTCGTAGAGGATCAGCCCGTCGCGCACTGCCACGTCGGCCGCCGCCTGCAGGTTGGCATCGATCGTCGTGGTGACGCGGTAGCCCTTGTCCAGTACTTCGCCGCCGTAGCGGGCGATCATTTCCTGGCGCACCAGCTCGGCCACGTACGGGGCATACACCTCCACCGGCGGCTCGTGCGGGGTGGCGTGCATCGGTACCGCCTTGGCCGCGTCGGCCTCGGCCTGGCTGATGAAGCGCAGGTCGGCCATGCGCTGCAGGACGTAGTAGTCGCGGCGCTCGCGGGCGCGCTCGGGGTTGCTGACCGGGTTGCCGCTGGAGGGGAACTTGGGGATGCCGGCCAGCGAGGCCATCTCGTCCAGGGTCAGCTCGTTGAGCTTCTTGCCGTAGTAGTACTCGGCCGCCGCGCCTACGCCATAGGCGCGGTTGCCGAAGAAGCTCTTGTTGAGGTACAGCTCGAAGATCTCGTCCTTGCTCAGCTCGCTCTCGATCTTGCGCGCCAGCAGGATCTCGTTGAGCTTGCGCGTATAGCTGTATTCGGAGCTGAGGAAGAACTGCCGGGCGACCTGCTGGGTGATGGTCGAACCGCCGGGCACGCGCTTGTCGTCGGTGGTGGCCAGCAGCCAGACCGCGCGCGCGATGCCCTTGTAGTCGACCCCGCCGTGCTCGTAGAAGCGCGCGTCCTCGGTGGCCAGGAAGGCCTGCCGCAGCCGCTCGGGGACGTCCTTCATCTGGATCGGGTAGCGCCGCGCCTGCCCGTAGACGGCCATCAGCCGGCCGTCGCTGGCATAGACGTACATCGGCTCCTGCAGCTCGACCTGGCGCAGCGACTGGACGTCGGGCAACCGCGAGTAGAGGGTGTAGTAAAGCCCGCCGGCGGCCGCCAGGCCGAGCAGGGCAAGCACGATAAACGCGGCCAGGAGCCAGCCCAGCCAACGACGAAAACGGGGCATCAAGCAGATTCCGATTGCAGATTTCGTGGCCGCAGAGTATAGATTAGGCGGGTCTGGCTGGGGCCAGATTCGGGGATCGCAATTGGGGAACCCTCTCGCCGGGTAGGGCAGGGGTAGGCACGGGCTGGCGTGACGGGCTTCTCGGCTTGCGCGCGGGGTGGTTGCCAATTGCAAAAAACTAATTATTAATGCGCGGGCGCACAAAGCGCGTCCAAGTGCCCGTCGGCAGGGGAGTTTCCGTGGGGCTTATTCCCAAGAGTCAGTCGCCGCTCATTGGCGTCGATATCAGTTCGACTGCGGTAAAGCTGTTGCAGCTTTCCCGTAGCGGCAACCGTTTCCGCGTGGAGCATTACGCGGTCGAGCCTCTGCCGCCCAATGCGGTGGTGGAGAAGAACATCGTCGAGGTCGAGGCGGTGGGCGAAGCCATTCGTCGCGCCATCAACCGTTCCGGCAGCAAGGCCAAGAACGCGGCCGCCGCCGTGGCCGGGTCGGCCGTGATCACCAAGCTGATCCCGATGCCGGCGGACCTGGACGAGAACGACATGGAGGCCCAGGTCGAACTGGAGGCCACCAACTACATCCCGTACCCGATCGAGGAAGTGAACCTCGATTTCGAGGTGCTCGGCGCCATTCCGAACAATCCCGAGATGGTCCAGGTACTGCTGGCCGCCTCGCGTTCGGAGAACGTCGAGCTGCGGCAGTCGGCGCTCGAGCTGGGGGGCTTGACCGCCAAGGTGATGGACGTGGAGGCCTTCGCGGTCGAGAACGCCTTCGCCCTGCTGGCCGGCGAACTGCCGGTGCCGCATGACGGCCTGGTCGCCCTGGTCGACATCGGCGCCACCATGACCACGCTCAACGTGATCCGCGGTGGCCGCAGCCTCTACAGCCGCGAGCAGGTGTTCGGCGGCAAGCAGCTCACCGACGAAGTCATGCGCCGCTATGGCCTGACCTACGAGGAAGCCGGCATGGCCAAGCGCCAGGGCGGCTTGCCGGAGAGCTACGAGGTCGAGGTGCTCGAGCCCTTCAAGGAAGCCACTGTCCAGCAGATCAGCCGACTGCTGCAGTTCTTCTATGCCGGCAGCGAGTTCAACCGGGTCGACTGCGTCGTCCTGGCCGGCGGCTGCGCGGCGCTGGGCGGGCTGCCCGAGATGGTCGAAGAACAGCTGGGCGTGACCACCGTGGTCGCCAACCCGCTGGCGCAGATGACGCTCGGCCCGAAGGTGCAGGCGCAAGCGCTGCAGCAGGATGCCCCGGCCCTGATGATCGCCACCGGCCTGGCCCTGAGGAGCTTCGACTGATGGCAAGAATCAACCTATTGCCCTGGCGCGCCGAGCGCCGCAAGCAGCGCGAGCGCGAGTTCTACACCATGCTCGGCTTTGCCGCGCTGGCCGGCGTGCTGCTGTCGCTGTTGATCTGGTTCTACTTCGACCGCCAGGTGAGCGGCCAGCAGGACCGCAACAAGTTCCTCACCGCCGAGATCGAGAAGGTCAAGGCGCAGAATCGCGAGATCGAGGAACTGGACAAGAAGAAGGACCGCCTGCTCGCGCGCAAGCGCGTGATCGAGGAGCTGCAGGCCAACCGCTCGCAGATGGTGCACCTGTTCGACTCGCTGGTGCGGACCATCCCGGACGGCGTGGTGCTGGCTTCGCTCAAGCAGGAAGGCGATGTGCTCACCCTGGAAGGCCGCTCGCAGTCCAACGCGCGCGTCAGTACCTACATGCGCAACCTGGAGAGCTCGGGCTGGATGACCAATCCGGACCTGTCGATCATCGAGGCCAAGGCGCAGGAGAAGGACAAGGACAAGAAGGCCGCCCCCAGCGTCGACACCAAGGCGCTGCCCTACGTGTTCACGCTGAAGGTCAAGCTCGCCAATCCCAACGAACCGGGCAAGGACGGCACCGGCGGCCCGGCCGAGAAGGCCACGGCCAACGCCACGACCAACGCCACGGGTAGTGCCGCCGCCGCCGACCAGGCCGCGTCCACGCCGGCCGCCGCGCCGGCCGATGCACAGGGCACGGCGGCCGACAAGCCGGCCAACAACGCGGCACCGGCCCCGGCGCCGGCGGCCAAACCGCAGGCGGGAGCGGCGTCATGAGCCAAAAGAAATTCAGTATCAACGACCTTGATTTCCGCAATATCGGCGGCTGGCCGGAGCGCGCGAAGATCGTGTTCTGCCTGATCGTCGCCGTGCTCATCATGGTCCTGGCGTGGTTCGCCCTGATCAGCAGCAAGCGCGACGAACTCACGTCCCTGGAACAGACCGAAACCCGCCTGCGCGCGGAGTTCGAGAAGGAACAGGGCCGGGCGGTCAACCTCGAGCCGCTCAAGCAGCAGCTCGCGCAGATGGAGCAGGTGCTGCAGCAGATGCTGCGCCAGCTGCCCAGCAAGACCGAAATGCCCGACCTGATCATCGACATCTCGCAGACCGCGTTGTCCAGCGGCCTGAACAACGAGCTGTTCCAGCCGGGTGCCGAGACGCCGCGCGAGTTCTACGCCGAGAAGCCGATCGCCTTGCGCATGGTGGGCAGCTACCACCAGTTCGGCGCCTTCGTCAGCGGTGTCGCTTCGTTGCCGCGCGTGGTGATCCTCACCATGCACGACATCAACCTCAAGCCCAAGGATCCGAAGGCCGGCATCACCCTGCGCGGTCCCCTTCAGCTGGCCGGCACGGTGAAGACTTACCGTTACCTGGACGACGAGGAGATGGCCGCGCAGGAAAAGGCCGCCGCCGACGCCGCGAAGAAAGACAACAAGAAGAAGAACAAAAAGAAGGCCACCGAATGAGTATGACGACCTACAAGAGGCTGTCGTGCCTGGCCCTGATGGCACTGCTTGCCGGCTGCGGCCGAAGCGTCACCAGCACCCCTGGTGATGCGCCCAACCTCAAGAGTTGGGTGGCCGAGGTCCGCGCCCGTCCGGCGCCGCCGCTGGATCCGCTGCCGGTGATGCAACAGTTCGAAACCTTCGAGTACGCCGCGCAAGGCATGCGCGATCCGTTCTCCGATGCCTGGACCAATCCGGACGGCGGCAGTGGCCTGCGTCCGGACCCGAACCGCCGCAAGGAACCGCTGGAAGCCTTCCCGCTCGACAGCCTCGACATGCTCGGGAGCATCGGTGGGGGACCCGGCCTGGTTGCGCTGGTCATGGCGCCGGACAAGGTGACCTACCGGGTGCGCCCGGGCGTCTACCTGGGACAGAGCGATGGTCGGGTGACGGGGGTGTCCGAGGATCGCATCGATTTGATTGAACTGGTGCCGGATGGTGCGGGTGGTTGGCTGGAACGTCCGGCCTCCATCGCACTTGACGATCAATGATTGATTAGGGGATAGCACGATGACTTTTTCCAAAGCCCTGAGCCTGCGTCCCATCCGGCGCCAAGCGATCCGGGCGTGCGCGATGGGGTTCGCGCTCGCACTGGCTAGCGGCTCTTCCTTCGCGGCGCCCAACGCTGCCGCGGATCTCAACGCACACGACCCGGCCAAGACGGTGCCGGCTACCGTGTCGGTCTCCAAGATCGACTTCAAGCGCGGCGAAGATGGTGCCGGCCGCTTGATCCTGCAGTTCGACGGCCAGGGCGCCAGCCCCGACCTGCGGACCCAGGGCAGCACGGTGCTGGTCGATGTCGGCAACGCCAAGCTGCCGGCCGAGCTGCAACGTCCGCTCAACGTCACCGACTTCGCCACGCCGGTCCAGCGCATCGACGCCAAGCCGTCCGGCGGCGGTTCCCAACTGGTGCTGAGCACCAGCGGTCCGTTCGAGTCGCTGGCCTACCAGACCGGCAACGAGTACGTGGTCGAGATCAGCCCGCGCAAGGGCGTGCCCGCCATGGGCGCGCCTTCCGCGGCCAGCGTCACCCAGGCCGCCGCAGCGGTGGCCGCGCGTGGCTACAGCGGCCGCCCGGTGACCTTCAACTTCCAGGACGTGCCGGTGCGCACGGTGCTGCAGCTGATCGCCGAGGAATCCAACCTCAACGTGGTCGCCTCCGACACCGTGCAGGGCAACGTCACCCTGCGCCTGGTCAACGTGCCGTGGGACCAGGCGCTGGACATCGTCCTGCGCGCCAAGGGCCTGGACAAGCGCCGCGACGGCGGCGTGATCTGGGTGGCCCCGCAGTCCGAACTGGCCAAGTTCGAGCAGGACAAGGAAGACGCGCGCATCGCCATCGAGAACCGCGAAGACCTGATCACGGACTACATCCAGATCAACTACCACTCGGCGACCGCGATCTTCAAGGCGCTGACCGAGGCCAAGGGCATCGGCGGCGGCAGCGGTGGCGGCGGTGGCGCGAACCAGCAGGAGAACGGCTTCCTGTCGCCGCGCGGCCGCGTCGTTGCCGACGAGCGCACCAACACGCTGATGATCAGCGACATCCCGAAGAAGGTCGCGCAGATGCGCGAGCTGATCGACCACATCGACCGCCCGGTCGACCAGGTCCTGATCGAGGGCCGCATCGTCATCGCCTCGGACACCTTCGCCCGCGACCTCGGCGCCAAGTTCGGCATCGGTGGCACCCGCCAGTACGGCGGCAACACCGCCACGATCGGCAGCTCCGCCAGCGGCGGCCAGGTGCCGGCGACCCGCGGCTTGAACGTCAACCTGCCGGCCGATTCGTTCACCAACGGCACGCCGACCAGCCTGGCCTACACGCTGCTCGGCGCCAACTTCAACCTGGACCTGGAGCTGTCGGCCCTGCAGGAAGAAGGCCGCGGCGAAGTGATCTCCAACCCGCGCATCGTCACTGCCAACCAGCGCGAAGGCGTGATCAAGCAGGGTAAGGAAATCGGCTACGTCACCATCACCGGTGGCACCGCCGGCACCGCCGCCACGCCGAACGTGCAGTTCAAGGAAGTGTTGCTGGAGCTGAAGGTCACTCCGACCATCACCAACGACAACCGCGTCTTCCTGAACATGAACGTCAAGAAGGACGAAGTGGACCAGTACATCGAGCTGGCGGGCTACGGCACCGTGCCGCAGATCAACCGCCGCGAGATCAACACCGCCGTGCTGGTGGACGACGGCCAGACCGTGGTCATCGGTGGCGTGTACGAGTTCACCGACCGCTCCAGCGTGAGCAAGGTGCCGTTCCTGGGCGATATCCCCTTCCTGGGCAATCTGTTCAAGAAGCGTGGTCGCAGCAAGGACAAGGCCGAACTGCTGATCTTCGTCACCCCGAAGGTCCTGCGCGTGGCCAAGGGCGCCTGAGTCTTCCGCCCCGTCTTGCAAAGGCCGCCTTCGGGCGGCCTTTGTTTTTCTGGCGATTGTTTTTCCGGTGATGGATGAGCGCGCGGCTAGTCCATCACCGGCCGGTCGCGGACCCATTGCGTCGCCACCCATTTCTCGCCGCCCAGCAGTGGCATGCCGGCGTGCAGCAGGCGCGGATCAGTCCGCCCCTGCGCATCGCCATAGGCGAAATAGATGCCCATCCCGCAGCTCGGCGCGACTTGCAGGCCGAGCTCCGGAAATGCCGTGGTGCCGCCCCGGTCGACGTCACGCAGATAGATGACCAGGGTGGCCACGCGTTGGCCGCCTGCGGCGCTGGGGACATTGAAGGTGTCGACATGCGGCTGATACTCGCCGCCCACGCCATAGCGCAGCACTTGCAGCGTCTCGGCATGGCTGGGCTGGCTGCCCATCAGCCAGGCCAGACGGGGGCCGATGGACGCCAGGTGCGCAAGCGCGGCCAGATCCAGCGGGGCACCATCGCTGGCCCGGGCCGGGTCCGGCCGGCACACGCCCGTAACCGGGTCCACGATCTCGGCACGTTCGAGCTGCGGACGCGCCGCTTCGATCAGGGCTTCGCACTCCGCGGGGCTGAGTACACCCTCCAGCAGGGCCACGCTGGGTTGCGCCAGCCGCATCAACTGGCGCACGCGTTGACCTTCGAAGACGGCCTCCGAACGGTGATGAAACGGATAGGCGGAAGGCCAGCAATCGAATGCCGGCGGCGCCGGCCTGGGCGCCACGGCAGGCGCGGCGGCGCGGGTCGGTGGGCGGCCGGTCAGCGCGGTGCGCACGGCCTCGCTGGCGATGCCGGCGGGAATGCCGTCGCGCTCGAGCTCGGCGACCAACTGGCCAGGGGCGTGGCCGCGCGCGAGGCGGTCGGCGATCCAGGAATGCCATTGCGGGTCGAGCATGCGGGAGCGTCAGCGTGGCGAGGCGGGCGCGAAGTTGAATCGGAACGGCGTTCGCGCGCCAGCGCCTTTCGACATGAATGCGTCGGGGGCAACGAATTTTCCTAAGACGCGTTGGGCGGGCCTCCACCGGCGTCCGGGTGCCAACCCGGTCACGTCATCGTCGCAGCGGTGAACCAATCGCCGCCCGATCGGTCAAACTCGGCCTATGAACGCATCCAGCCTTCCCGAACAGACCGCAGACACGCCCAGCCACGGGCCGCTGCTCGACGCCTTCACCGGCCTGCGTGAGGCCCTGTCGGCACGCATCGTCGGCCAGTCCGCCCTGGTCGAGCGCCTGCTGATCGCCCTGCTTGCCGACGGCCACCTGTTGGTCGAGGGCGCGCCCGGCCTGGCCAAGACCACCGCCATCCGCGCCCTGGCCGGCCACCTGGAGGCGGACTTCGCCCGGGTCCAGTTCACCCCGGACCTGCTGCCGGCCGATCTCACCGGCACCGAGATCTGGCGCTCGCAGGAAGGGCGGTTCGAATTCGTCCCCGGCCCGCTCTTCCATCCCATCCTGTTGGCCGACGAAATCAACCGCGCCCCGGCCAAGGTGCAGTCCGCGCTGCTCGAGGCCATGGGCGAGCGCCAGGTCACCGTCGGCCGCCACACCTATGCGCTGCCCTCGCTGTTCCTGGTCATGGCCACGCAGAACCCGATCGAACAGGAAGGCACCTTCCCGTTGCCCGAAGCGCAGCTCGACCGCTTCCTCATGCACGTGCGCATCGGCTACCCGCAGGCCGATGCCGAAGCCGAGATCCTGCGCCTGGCGCGCGAATCGGCCCGCGACGCGTTGAAGGCGCCCGAGCCGGTCGCCGACCGGCTGTCGGTGGACACCGTCATGGCCGCCCGCCGCGCGGTCCTCGACCTGCACGTGGCGCCCAACCTGGAGCGCTACCTGATCGAACTGGTGCTGGCCTCGCGCGACGCCCGCCGCTACGACCCGCAGCTCGCCCAGCGCATTGCCTGGGGCGCCAGCCCGCGCGGTTCGATCGCCCTGGAACGCTGTGCCCGCGCACGTGCCTGGCTGGCCGGCCGCGATTACGTCACCCCGGACGACATCCGCGCGGTGGCGCCGGACGTGTTGCGCCATCGCATTTTGCCTAGCTACGAAGCCACGGCCGAAGGCTGGGACGGCGAGCGCCTGGTGCATGCGCTGCTGGAACGGGTGCCGCTGCCGTGATCCGGCGCGCGCCCGGCGTGGCCGTCGCGGTTTGAGGCGGTCTTGACCATGGCATCGACCCCCACGCCCGCCGAGGGGGCGCCGGCCGCGACCGGCCTGCAGCCCACCCTGGCCGAACTGATCGCGCTGCGCAGTGCGAGCCGGCATCGCGCGCCGCCTGGACGTGGACGTCTCGGGCTCGCCGGCCAGTCGCCTTCGTCGCTGCGCGGGCGCGGCATGGAATACGCCGAGTCGCGCGAATACGTGCCCGGCGACGATGCGCGCCACATCGACTGGCGGCTGACCGCGCGCAGTGGCCGCGCCCATACCAAGTTGTTCCAGGCCGAGCGCGAACGCCTCAGCCTGATCGTGGCCGACACCGCCCCGACGCTGTACTTCGGCACGCGCACGCGCTTCAAGTCGGTGCAGGCCGCGCGCGCCGCTGCCGTCGCCGCCTGGCTGGCGCAGCGCCAAGGCGACCGCGTTGCGGCGCTGCGCGGCAGCCTGCGCGAAGCACCGGTTGCCCCGGCCGGCGGCGCGCGTGGCGTGCTGCGTGTCCTCGACGCGCTGGTGCGCTGGTACGCCGAACCGCCCGCCGACGATGCCGGCCTGCCGCTGGCGCTGGACCATGCCGCCCGCCTGCTGCGCCCCGGTTCGCGCCTGACCGTCTTCGCCGACCCGCACAGCGCCATCGCACTGCCCGCATCGCGCTGGTCCGGCCTGGCCCTGCACCACGAAGTGGTGCTCGTCCTGCTGGTGGACCCGCTCGAACTGGCGCCGCCGGCGGCGCTGCTGCCGTTTCTCAGTGGTGGCCGGCGGGTCGAACTCGACCTTGCCGCGGCCGCCGCGCGCGCGAGTTGGGAGGAGGAATTCTCCGCGCCGCTGCAACGCCTGCAGGAAGAACTGCCCGCGCGTCGCGTGACCGTGCGCGTGCTGCGCACCGACGAGAGCAGCGACGCCTGGCTCGGCGCCGCGAGCAAGGGAGCACCCTGATGGCCCCGGCCGAGCTGCCGTTGCGCGATGTCCATTTGCCGCCCGCACCGGCCTGGTGGCCGCCGGCCGCGGGCTGGTGGTGGGTGGGCGCGGCATTGCTGTGCGTCGTGGCGGTGCTGCTGCTCATCGTCGCGCGCCGTCGCACCCGCCGGCGCCGCTGGGAGCGCCTGTTCCAGGAAGGCAGTGCCGGTGCCACGCCGGCCGCGCGCATCGGCGCCATGTCGGCCTTGCTTCGCCGCGCCGCGCGCCGCCTCGACCCGCATGCCGACACCCTGCAGGGCGAGGCCTGGCTGCAATGGCTCGACGGTCGCAAGCGGCATGACTTTTCCCGCGGTCCGGGCCGCGTCCTGCTCGAAGGCGCGTTCCGCCCGAGCGCCAGCGATGCCGAACTGACCGCGCTCGAACCGCTGGCACGCGCGCGCTTCCTGCAGCTGATGGCGGGACGGCGATGAACATGCTCGACGCCAGCGCCTGGCTGCAGGCCTTCGCCGGCAGTGCCTGGCCGTGGGCCTGGTGGCTGCTGCCGGTGCCGCTGTTGATCTATCTGCTGCCGCCGCTGGCCAGCCGCGCCGCGGCGCTGCGCGTGCCTTACGGACAAGCCCTGCAAGGCATTGCCGCGGACGCCGCGCATCGCCCGGCATGGCGGCGCGTGCCGTGGCTGCTCGCGCTGGCCTGGCTGTTCCTGTGTGCCGCGCTGTCGCGCCCGCAAGAGCTCGGCGTGCCGATCACCCCGCCGCACCAGGCCAGGCAGATGATGCTGGCCGTCGACCTGTCGGCCAGCATGACCGAGACCGACATGCAGCTGGGCGGGCAGGTCGTCGACCGGCTCACCGCGGCCAAGGCCGTGCTCGCCGACTTCCTCGACCGCCGCCAGGGCGACCGCGTCGGCTTGCTGGTGTTCGCCGAGCGCGCCTATGCGCTGACGCCGTTGACCGCGGACCTGTCCACCGTGCGCGACCAACTGCACGACGCCGTGGTCGGCCTGGCCGGGCGCCAGACCGCCATCGGCGATGCGCTGGCGCTGTCGGTCAAGCGCCTGCGCGAACAGCCGCAGGGGCAACGCGTGGTCATCCTGCTCACCGATGGCGAAAGCAACGCCGGCAGCATCACCCCGGAAAAGGCCGCTGAACTGGCCGCGGCCACCGGCGTGCGCGTGCACACCATCGCCTTCGGCGGCGCGGGCGGCTATTCGATGTTCGGCATTCCGCTGCCGGGCGGCGGCGATGAGATCGACGAGACCGCGCTGCGCCAGATCGCCGAGAAGACCGGCGGGCGTTTCTTCCGCGCCCGCGACGCCGATGAACTGGCCGGCATCTACGCCGAGTTGGACCGCCTCGAACCGGTCGCCGCCGCCGGTGTCGCCGTGCAGCCGCGAATCGAACGCTATGCCGGCCCGCTGGTCTTGGCCCTGCTGCTGGTGCTGCTGCATTTCGCCTGGCCCTGGAGGCCGCGATGAACCGCTGGATCGCCTTCTGGCAGGCCTTCCATTTCCTGCGCCCGCATGCCTTGTGGGCGTTGTTGCTGTTGCCGGTGGCGCTTGCGGCCTGGCGGGTGCGGCTGCGTCGCGCCGATGCCTGGCGCGCGAACGTGGACGCGCATTTGTTGCCGGCGCTGCTCGCCAGTGGCGGGCGGCGCTCCTGGCTCGGCTTCCTGGCGGCGATGCTCGGCTGCGCGGTGGCCGTGTTGGCCTTGGCCGGGCCGAGTTGGCGGCAGGACGCGCAACCGCTGTTCCGCACCCATTCGCCGCTGGTAATCGCGCTCGATCTCTCCGCCCGCACCCAGGCCGCCGACCTGCCGCCCTCGCGCTTGCTGCAGGCGCGCGCCAAGCTCGCCAGCCTGCTGCAGGAGCGCAAGGCCGGTGAAGTGGCGCTGCTGGCCTACGCCGGCGACAGCTTCACCGTGGCGCCGTTGACCGACGACACCGGCAACGTCGCCTTGTTCCTCGACGCGCTCGACCCCTCGGTGATGCCGGTGTCCGGCCAGCGCGGCGACCGTGCCATCGCCGCCGCGGTGAAACTGCTGCAGCAGGCCGAGTTCGCCCACGGCGACATCCTGCTGATCACCGACCGCGCCGACGCCGCCGCGCGCACGCAAGCCGCACAGGCGCACGCGTCTGGCTATCGCGTCTCCGCGCTCGGCCTGGGCACGCTGGCGGGCGCGGCCTATCGCGAAGCCGATGGCAGCATCGCCCAGGCGCGGCTGGAAGAGGGCAGCCTGCAGGCACTGGCCCGCACCGGCGGCGGCAGCTACGCACGGCTCGGCAGCGGCGGCGACGACCTGCGCGCGTTGGGCGTGCTCGACCCGGGCCGCGAAGACAACACCGCCGGGGGCGAAAACGGCGGCCTGCAGTGGCGCGATGAAGGCTATTGGCTGTTGCCGCTGGCGATGCTGTTGCTGTTGCCGGCCTTCCGCCGCCGTGGCGCGCTGCTGCTGGTGGCGCTGTGCCTGTCCCCGCTTTGGGTGCCGCCTGCGCAGGCGGCCGACGCGACCTGGTGGCGGCGCGCCGACCAAGTCGAGCAGCAACAGTTGCAGGCCGGCGTGGAGGCCTATCGCCAGGGGGATTTCGCCGCCGCGCAACAACGCTTCCAGGGCATCGACAGCGACGAGGGCTGGTACAACCTCGGCAACGCGCTGGCGCGCCAGGGCCAGTACGACGACGCCATCGCCGCATACGACAAGGCCCTGGCCAAGCATCCGCGCATGGCCGATGCCGTGGCCAACCGCGCCGCGGTCGATGCGGCGCGCAAGCGCAAGCAATCCCACGACGACGATGGCGGCCAGGGCCAGGGCAACCAGGGCCAGCAGAACCAGAACCCGCAGAACCAGAAGGGCAGCAACTCGGCCGGCCAGCCGCAGCCGGGGCAGGCGCCATCGCCTGCGCCGGACGCGCAAGGATCATCGAAGCCGCAGAACGATGCCCAGGCCAAGCAGCCCCCCGCGCCGCAAGCCGGGCGGCGCGACAATACGCCGGACAAGCCGAAGCAAAGCGACCCGCAATCGCAACAGCAGGCCGACGCCGCGCAGCGCGAGCGCATGCGCCAGGCCATGGCCGGGCAGCAGCAGGAAGGCGCCCCGTCGCAGGCGGGGCAAGTGCAGCGCGACGAGACGCCGCAGCAGCGCGAGCAGCGCCAGGCGCTGGAAGCGTGGATGCGGCGCGTGCCCGACGACCCGGGCAGCCTGCTGCGCACCAAGTTCCGCCTGGAAAACGAGCGCCGACAGAGAGAACAACCATGAGCGCACGTCGCATCCTGATTTCCGTATTGCTGTTGGCCAGCCTGCTGGCGCCGGGCGCGATCGCCCCGCTGCAGGCGGCCACGCGTGCCTGGCTCGACCGCGACAGCGTCGCCGCCGGTGCGCCGGTGACCTTGAATATCGAGACCGACCAGCTCACCGCCGGCCCGGACTTCAGCCCGTTGCGTGCCGACTTCGGCATCAGTGGCCAGCAAAGCAGCCGGCAGATGCAAAGCGTCAACGGCACGGTGACCACGCGCACGCTGTTCGCCATCGTGCTTACGCCGCGCACGACCGGCACCCTGACCGTGCCGGCGCTGCGCGTCGGCGGCGAGACCACCGCGCCGCTGCGCCTGACCGTGGCGGCGAATGCCGCCAGCAGCGCCGCCGACACGGCAGCGGCGCCCGCCAGGGGCGACGAAGCGGTCTTCGTCGAAACCCGCGTGGACGACGCCCAGCCCTACGTGCAGCAGAGTGTCGGCGTCGTCGTGCGGCTCTATTACGCGACCCAGCTCGCGTCCGGCGCACTCGAACTCGATGCGCCCTCCGGCGCCTCGCTGCAACAGATCGGCGACGATGGCAGTTCGGTCCAGACCATCAACGGGCGCGTCTACAACGTCGCCGAACGCCGTTATCTACTGGTGCCCGAACGCAGCGGCGCGCTGGTGCTGCCCGGCGCGCGCTTCAACGGCCGCGCGGTGGGCGGGTTCTTCGACGACTATTTCGGCCGCGGCAATGGCGAGCTCAGCGCCCGCAGCGCCGCCACCACGCTGCAGGTGCGCGCCCAGCCCGACCAGGCGCCGCAACCCTGGCTGCCGTTGCGCGACCTGCAGCTGCGCTACGTCGCCACGCCGCAGCGCGCGGTCGCCGGCCAGGCGGTGCAGGTGGTGGTCGAGGCCACCGCCAGCGGCGCCACGCGCGCGCAATTCCCGGACCTGGTGCTGCCGCCGATCACCGGCGCGCAGGTCTTCCCCGAGCCGCCGCAGTACGACGAACGCTTCGTGGCCGGTTCGCCGCAACTGAAGATGACGCGGCGCTTCTCCGTGGTGCCGAACCAGGCCGGTCCCCTGCTGGTGCAGGGGCCGCGCGTGGACTGGTGGGACGTGCATGCCGGCGCGCCGCGCAGTGCCAGCCTGCCCGACCTGAAACTGGACGTGGCCGCGGGCAGTGGCGCCTTCGCCGCGGCGCCGCCGGTTCCGCTGGCCGCACCCGGTCCGGCGGCCACCGCCCCCCCCGCGATCGACACCCAGGCGTCGATCGCCAAGGCCGCGCGCGGCTGGAAGATCCTGGTCGCGGTACTGGCCGTGCTGTGGCTGGCCACCTTGGCGCTGGCGGCATGGCTGTGGCGCCGGCGCCCGCCTGCGCGTGCGGGCTTCTTCGCGGGCACGCCTGCCGCGGGCGATGTCACGGCAGGCGAGGCCAGACCGACGTGGGTCGAACTGCGCCGCGTGATCGACCAGGGCGGCCTGGACGAGGTCGCCCATTGCCTCTGCGCCATGGCCGGCGTGGCCGGGCTCGACGAGGTGGTGGCGCGCCTGGAATCGCCCGTGCAGCGCGACGCCATCGCCGCGATGCAGCGCGCGCGCTGGGCCGGCGAGGGCGATGTGGCGCAAGCGCGCCAGCGTCTTCGCGACGCCTTCCGCAGTGCGCCGCAGTGGAAGGCGCAAGCGCAGCGGCACGCACCGGAGTTGCCGCCGCTGTATCCCAGCGGTGGCGCTTCGACCGGCTAGCCGGTGTGCTGGCGGGTGTTTCTCGCGTCGTTTCGAGGCAGACGGCGAGGGCAAGCCCCCTGTTAAAGTCGGGGCTTCGTTCGCGTAACCGCAGGAGCCGCCGATGTCGACGACCCCCAACCACCCGCAATCCAAACCGCCCGCCCGCCGCGGCATGCCGCTGCACTGGAAGATGGGGATTGGCTTTGCCGGCGGCCTGCTGCTGGGGCTGGTGGTGTACTTCGCCGGCGGTGCCGAGTCGGCCTGGGTGCAGGCCTTCACCGGCTATGTCACCACGCCGTTCTCGCAGTTGTTCCTCAACCTGATCTTCATGCTCATCGTGCCGCTGCTGTTCTCGGCATTGGTGATGGGCGTGGCCGACATGGGCGACATCCGCGCCCTCGGCCGCATCGGCTGGAAGACCCTGGCCTATACCGTGGTGCTGTCCGGCGTGGCGGTGCTGCTGGGGCTGGTGCTGGTAAACCTGTTCAAGCCCGGCGCGGGTGTCGACCCGCAGCTGGCGGCGCAGTTGCTGAGCGCCAATATCGAGCGCAGCAAGGAAATCGTGGCCGGCGCCTCGGGCCAGCCGCAGGGCATGGACATGTTGATGTCCATCGTGCCGAGCAACGTGATCGCGGCGGCATCGAGCAACGGCGCGATCCTCTCGCTGATGTTCTTCGCGGTCATGTTCGGCGTCGGCATGGTGCTGAGCGACGACGAAAAGGTGAGCACCCTGCGCCGCGGCATCGAAGGCGTATTCGAAGTCTCGATGACCCTCATCGGCCTGGTGATCCGCCTGGCGCCGTACGCGGTGGCCTGTTTCATGTTCAACCTGGCCGCGCTGTTCGGCGTGGACCTGCTGGTCAAGCTGGGTGCCTATGTCGGCGTGGTGGTGCTGGCGCTGGCGCTGCACATGTTCGTCACCTACAGCATCGCGGTGCGGCTGGCCGGGCGCTCGCCGCTGCAGTTCTTCCGGCAGACGCAGGCGGCCACGGTGATGGCGTTCTCGACCGCGTCGAGCAACGCGACCCTGCCGACCGCCTTGCGCGTGGCCGACGAGATGGGCCTGCCGCCGAAGGTGTCGCGGTTCGTGCTGACCGTCGGCGCGACGGCCAACCAGAACGGCACGGCGCTGTTCGAAGGCGTCACGGTGATCTTCCTTGCCCAGTTCTTCGGCGTGGAGCTGAGCCTGGCGCAGCAGTTCATGGTGATGCTGGTGTGCATCCTGGGCGGCATCGGTACGGCGGGCGTACCGTCCGGTTCGCTGCCGGTGGTGGCGTTGATCTGCGCGATGGTGGGGGTCAACCCGGTGGGGATCGGCCTGATCCTCGGCGTGAATCATTTTCTGGACATGTGCCGCACGGCGCTCAACGTCACCGGCGATCTGGCGCTGACCACGATGGTGGCCAAAGGCGAGGACTAAGCGGGCGATCGAACGGGGAAGCGGAACGGCGATGCCGCCGTTCCGCTTCCGGCCGGATCCGCTCAGAACCGCAGCGAATAGCGCGCGCCCACGCCGTGGTCCCGCGCGTGGCTGGCGAAAGTGCCGCGCCAGTCCAGTTGCAACAGGCTGCGCGGACTCAAGCGCGCTGCGATGCCGAGCGCGGCGAGGGTGCTGCGCCTGGCCAGCGGTACGCCCCACACCGTAAAGCCGGGGCCCTGCTGCCACTGCATCCGCGCAGTGGGGGTGAGGTCACCGTTGGCACGCTGGTAGGCGAGGCTGCCGCGCAGGCTGAGCCATTGCTGCTGCTGACCGCGAGCGGCCAGGTCCACGCCGAAGCGCATCCCGCCGGTCCACAGGCGCAGGTTCTGCCGCGCGCGTGCGATGGCCAGCGCTGCTTGGCTGTCGCGTTCCTGTGCGCCATCGCTGCGCAGGTGCAGCCCGGCGTACTGCAGGAATGGCTCGATGCCCCCGCGATCGCGTTCGAATCGATAGCCCAGTTCTGCGAACCACTGCGAGGTGGCAACGTCGTAGCGCGCCTGGGCCGTGGTATCGGCGGCCTGGCGCCGGGTGCGAACGTCCTGCCAGCTGTGGGCGATGCCGGCGCGCGCCGCCCATCCCCCCCAATGCCGGCCGACATGCAGGCCCGCGTGCCTTGCCTTGACTTCGGCACGGTCCTGCCGCGCGCGAAGCTGCGCACTGCTGCGCCCGGCGCCGCCAAGCAGGCCGGCGCGCCAGCCGCTGTCGAAGGCGTGGTCGTAGCCGGCCAGCGCGGTGTTGCCACTGAGCCGCGCAGCATCGGCATTGCCGTCGCCGTCGAGACGGCGTTGGCCTTGCTGGATATCTGCCCATAGGCCATGGCCGGCGTCCGTGGCCGCTTGGGCGGAAAACGCATCCTGGCCATCTCGCGCACGCGCCAGCGCTGCATCGCGCAACCCTTGCGAGTCCTGCAGCAGCAACGCGCGCAGGCTCGCATGCAATTCACCGCTGAGCGGGTCGAGCGCGCCGGGCAATTGCCAAGGCTGAAGCTGGGTCAGTCGCTGGGGCAGGGGGTGGGCATCCGGCGTGGCGTCAACCGCGGTCGCGACGCTGCGCTGGTTCGGGGTGCGGGCGGCGGATGCCAACGGCAAACCGCGTCCGACCTGCGCGTCCACTGCGTCGCTGGCATAGCGCGCGGACAGCGCGAGGAACGGAGTAGCGGGCAGGGCCCCCTCGATCGCCGCGAACTGGCCGGATACGCCTCGGCTCGCCGCAAGCACGCGCCAGCGCTGGCCCAGCGCGGTGCCCGCTGCCGTGGGCACCAGCCGCAACGTACCGCCTTGCAATTGTGCCTGACCTTGCACCTGCACCAGATCGCTGCGGCCCGCCGGGCCCACCTCGGCCTCGTAGACGCTGCCTGGCTGCTGGACGTAGTCGCCGGCGATGGTCAGCGTGCCGATCGAGTGCCCGGGGGCGATGGTGCCGGCGATCCGGGTCGGGCCGGCTTGGCCATTGCCCTCCAGGCGGCTGCGCGCACCGACCTCCACGCGACCGTCGATCTTTCCATCGAGCCGCAGCCGCGCGCCCTGCTGCAACTGCACGTCGGCACCGCTGAAGTCGCCGCCGATCCACGCCTGCCCGCCGTTGAGGTTGAGCGCACTGCCGGCCATCCGCCCGCTGACCCGCAGCGCGCCGCCGGCATTCACCGTCACCGGTGCCGACAACGCGTTGTCGCCTGTGAATTCGAGCGTGCCGCCATCGACCGTGGCCCCGCCGAAGCGGTTGTTGCCGCTCAATCGCAACCAGCCAGGCCCTTGCTTGATCAGGCGGCCGCTGCCGCCGATGGCGTTGCGCCAGTCGTCCCACGCCGGACCGGTCCACACGGGCGTGCCGCCACCGGGGCGATCCATGTTGACCTTCGTGTCCACGCGCAGTTGGCCCGGGCCGTCGATGGCCTTGCGCAGGTCGATCATGCCCCAGCCGAAGATATCGTCAACGCCCGGCGCGCCCAGGTCGCGGGCCGTGGTCAACAGCACGTCGCGGATCGCGGCATTGTGCAAATAAGGGAAGCGCTGCATCACCAGCGCCAGCGAGGCAGTGACATGCGGCGCGGCCATGGAGGTGCCGGACTCCTTCTCGATGTGGAAGGTCTTCTGTTGGCCCGGCACGTTGAATCCGACGACACGGCCTTGTGCGTCGCGCACGAGTTGTACGTTGATCCCATCGCCTACGGTGGTAGAAGGGATGTCATTTCCAGGCGCGGCCACGCACCACTCGCGGCTCAAGCCGCAGCGGGAAGAAAAATCGTCGAGTTTGCCATCGGCGCTGGCGCTGACCACGCTAAGCCAGTGGGGCTCCAGCGCGGGGAGGTAGCGCGGAAGCGCGGGAAGTACATCGGCGGTCGCCCCACTAGCGTTACCGGCGGCCCAGACCTGGATGAGCCCCGTTTTCAGGGTGGCGGCGGCGATCGGGTCGATGCGCTTGCGGTACTTCTGGAACTGGGCGTCGACGACGGCATCCGATGCCGGGATCGTGTTTTCAAAGCCCCAGCTGTGATTGATCGCCCGCACCTTCGCCGCATGCAACCCTGCATAGCCCTGTGCTATTGCCTCGTTCGGAGGCTCTTTAATCGTCAGGGCTTTGAGGTCTTGCGATATGTAAACGTCGGCGGCCAAGGTCAGGCTGAACAACTTCGCTTCTGGCGCGACGCCGTGTACATCCTTGCCATTGCGGGCGGCGACCATCGTGCCGGCGACGTGCGTGCCGTGGGAGTCGTAGCCTCCAACGGTTCCTACTTTCGGATTTTTCTCGTCCAGGTAGCCGTACATGACCATGGGGCGGCTGCCATCGGTGCGGAAGCAGGCGTTGTCGCCGGTGAAAAAGCGCCCGGATTCGCAGGGCTTGCCGGCCTTGTCGAGGCCTTGCATGACTACGCCAAACACGCGGCCCGCCAGTTCCGGATGGCCGGGGTGTACCCCGGTGTCCAGGACGCCGATGGCCTGTCCGCGGCCGTCGAGGCCGCGTGCGTAGGCGTAATGGGCGTTGATCGTGGCCAGCGCGGGGGTGGCCTTGAACTCGGCGCGTGCCTCGGCCGCTGCGATCAGGGCGAAACCTACTGCCAGGGAGAGTGCGCGGGGCGCGGACGGGAAGGCAATTACAGTCATCGCAATATCCTCTTGGGAGAAATATCTAATGACATGCAAAACCAATTCGGCGCTAACCGCAGTGGAAAACGGGCAGGTTTATGTGTGCGTTTGTGACAACTGCCGTGCCTGGGCGCCCCGGGGCGGGTCTTGGGCCCGCCTGGGGGCAATGTGGGACAATGGGCGTACCGCCCTTCGCGGTCCCTTCCGCTGCCAAGACGCCCCATGACCCAGCCCACCCGCCGCCAGCTGGCCAACGCCATCCGCTTCCTCGCCGCCGACGCGGTAGAAACCGCAAAATCCGGACATCCGGGCATGCCGATGGGCATGGCCGACATCGCCGAAGTGTTGTGGAACGACTTCCTGCGCCACAACCCGGTCGACCCGAAGTGGTTCAACCGCGACCGCTTCATCCTGTCCAACGGCCACGGCTCGATGCTGCAGTACGCCCTGCTGCACCTGACCGGCTACGACCTGCCGCTGGACGAGCTCAAGCATTTCCGCCAGTTGCACAGCAAGACCGCCGGCCACCCCGAACGCAGCGAAACCCCCGGCGTGGAGACCACCACCGGCCCGCTCGGCCAGGGCTTCGCCAACGCCGTGGGCTTCGCCCTGGCCGAAAAGCTGCTGGCCCAGCGCTACAACCGCGACGGCCACGCCATCGTCGACCACCGCACCTGGGTGTTCATGGGCGACGGCTGCCTGATGGAAGGCATCTCGCACGAAGCCGCTTCGCTCGCCGGCACCTGGGGCCTGGGCAAGCTGGTCGCGTTCTGGGACAACAACCACATCTCCATCGACGGCAACACCGACGGCTGGTTCACCGACAACACCCCCGAGCGCTTCGAAGCCTATGGCTGGCACGTGGTGCGCGATGTCGATGGCCACAACCCGGACGCGATCAAGGCCGCCATCGAGCAGGCCATCGCCGAGGAAGGCAAGCCGACGCTGATCTGCTGCCGCACCATCATTGGCTTCGGCGCGCCGACCAAGGCCGGCAAGGAATCCTCGCACGGCGCCGCGCTGGGCAAGGAAGAACTGGAAGGCGCACGCAAGGCGCTGGACTGGCCGTACGCTCCGTTCGAAGTGCCGCAGGCGATCTACGACGGCTGGAACGCCGTGGACGCTGGCAAGCACATGCAGGCGCAATGGCAGCAGGCGTTCGCGGCCTATGAAAAGGCTTTCCCGGCTGAAGCGGCCGAGCTGCTGCGCCGCTACAACGGCCAGTTGCCGCAGGACTTCGTCGCCCAGGCCGACGCCTTCATCGCCAAGGCCCAGGCCGATGGCCAGACCATTGCCTCGCGCAAGGCCTCGCAGCTGACCATCGAAGCGTTCGCGCCGCTGCTGCCGGAGATCGTCGGCGGCTCGGCCGACCTGGCACATTCCAACCTCACCTTGTGGAAGGCGAGCAAGTCGGTCGCCACCAGCGACCCGAACGCGAACTACGTCTACTACGGCGTGCGCGAATTCGGCATGACCGCCATTGCCAACGGCCTGGCCCTGCATGGCGGTTTCATTCCGTTCGACGCCACCTTCCTGGTGTTCAGCGACTACGCGCGCAACGCCGTGCGCATGGGCGCGCTGATTCCGGCGCACGCCATCCACGTCTATACGCACGACTCGATCGGCCTGGGCGAAGACGGCCCGACCCACCAGCCGGTGGAGCACCTTGCCTCGCTGCGCTACATCCCGAACAACGACGTGTGGCGCCCGTGCGACGCGGTCGAGTCGGCGGTGTGCTGGAAGGCCGCCATCACTCGCCAGGACGGCCCGAGCTGCCTGGTGTTCAGCCGCCAGAACCTGCCGCACCAGCCGCGCAGCGACGAACAGGTCAAGCAGATCGAGCGCGGCGGCTACGTGCTGTCCGACGCCGAGGGCGGCGTGCCGGACGTGATCCTGATCGGCACCGGTTCGGAAGTCGGCCTGGCGACCGAAGCCAAGAAGGCGCTCGACGCCGCCGGCCTGAAGACCCGCGTGGTGTCGATGCCGTCGACCGACGTGTTCGACCGCCAGGACGCGGCCTACCGCGAATCGGTGCTGCCCAATGCGGTGCGCAAGCGCGTGGCGGTGGAAGCCGGGGTTACCGGGTTCTGGCGCAAGTACGTCGGGCTCGACGGCGCCGTGGTCGGTATCGATACGTTTGGTGCGTCCGCGCCGGCGGAAGTGCTTTACAAGTACTTCAACATCACGGTCGAGCACGTGGTCGAGGCGGCGAAGGCGCTGTAAGGCGCCGGTTCCGCACGGCGAATCGACGGGCAGCCGCTACAGCGGCTGCCCGTCATGCAACACCGGATAGGGATTGAGCGCTTCGCCCTCCCACCAATGCCGTTCCGGCCCGAGCCGGAAGATCGCGAAATGCAGGTGCGGCGCCTCGGCGCTCGCATTGCCGGTGCTGCCCACGTAGCCGATGACCTGCCCGCGCTTGATCGCCTGCTTCTCCGCCAGCCCATCGGCATAGCGCTGCAGGTGCGCGTAGTAGTACGCATAGCGCCCGCTGGGTTCGAACTGGTAGATCGTCAGTCCGCCGCGTTTGCTGTCGAACAATTTTTCCACCGTGCCATCGGCGACGGCCAGCACCGGCGTGCCGGCGGCGGCCATGATGTCGATGGCGTCATGCACGCGACCTTCGCTGCGGGCGTCGCTGAAGGTGTCGTGCAGGTCGGCGCGGGTCAGGCCTTGCACGGGCAGGAGCAGCGCACCTTCGCTGCCGGCGCTTGCCGGCGTGGGAGACGGCGTGAGTGCCGCAGGTTCCTCATGGCTGGTGTCGGCTATCGGTGTGCTCGGCGAGGGCACCGCTTGTGCGGATATGGCCGTCGCCCTGGGGGCCGGCGGTGAACGCTCTGCCGCTCCCGCTGCCTGCGCAACGGCCGCGTTGATCGCCGCGCCGGTCGATACCGTCCGCGGCCCGTACAGCCACCAATAGCCTGCCGCGCCGATCAGCAGGCCGGTTGCCAGCAAGGCCACCGTCTTCATCGACTATTCCTCCAGGATCGCCGGCAGCGAAGGCGCCACCGCCGCGGCCACCGTTTGCGCATCCCAATTGGTCAGGCGGATGCAGCCGTGCGACTGCGTCTTGCCCACGTGCCCCGGTTCGGGCGTGCCGTGGATGCCGTAGTGCGGCTTGGACAGGTCCACCCACACCGGGCCCACCGGGTTGTTCGGCCCGGCCGGCAGCGTGGCCTTGCGATCGCCGCTGTCGGCATCCCAGAACAGCTTGGGGTTGTAGTGGAAGGTGGGATCGTGCGAAACCCCGAGGATCTTCCAGCGCCCGATCGGCAGCGGATCGTGCTCGCTGCCGGTGGATGCGGGGAACTGCGCGAACACCTTGCCTTGCGCGTCGCGCAGCGACACCGTCGATTCCGACTTGTCCACCACCAGCGTGGCCGCCTTCGGCAGTGGCGTAGCATTGGCCACCGCCGGCACCCGCAGCACCGTGCCGGCGCGGCTGAAGTCGGCGCCGGGATTGAGCGCCTTGATCAATGCAGGGCTGGCGTGGAAACGTTCGCCCAGCGCTTCTTCCAGCGATTGGTAGCCCATCGACGGCAACTGCGCCTGCTCGGCCGGCTTCTCGGGAATCTTGACGAACGGTCCGGCGATATCGGCCTCGGTCAGCGTGTAATCGGCCAGCGTCGGCGCGGCGTCGGCCGACAGCGCCTGCCAGGTGGCCTCGTCGAGTTCGCCGCTGGCCTTCAAGTCGCGCGCACGCTGGAAGCCGCTTACCGCGCGGCGCTGGTTGGAACCGGCGAGCGCGTCGATTTCCCCGGGCGAAAAGTGCGCACGGTCGAGCAATACCTGGGCGCTGAAGTTGGAACGCGGGCCGGTGTCCGGCGAGGTGACCGCCGGCGTGGTGCCCTGGGCGGCCGCGGCCAGCGGCACCAGGCACAGCAGCAGGGCCAGCGAATGTGAGGACGGCGTGCGCATCGGCATGATGGGGTGGCTCCAGTCGGTAGGAGCGCAGATTGCCGTGCCGGCTTGCGCGCGCAGCGTGAAAAGGCTGGCTGCGCGCTGACTGCCGCGCTCAGCGGGCAGTGCGCGCCAGGGCATGGCGCAGCAATCGCGCCTGCACGCGCTCTGCCACGCTGCGCGGCGCATGCAACGACATGCGTTGCAACGCGGCCGCGTCGCCGGCCAGCGGTCCGGCCAGTGCGCCGGCGAAGACCTTGAGCTTGCCGCTGAAGTCCGCCGTCCCCGCCTTGAGCCATCCCAGCGCTCGCAGCAGCCGCTGTTCGACTTCGTCGAAATCGCTGCCAAGCGGGTAATCGGGCAGGGTGCCGTCGCGGCGGAACGGAGCCAGCGTGGCCGACAACCGCTCCGGCGTATTGCGCTGCCAGGCCGCGGGTATGACGAAATCCGCGCGCAGCTTGCGCGCGGCCTTGGCCGCGTCGATCAACCCTTGCTGGAACGGCGCTTCGGCCATCGCGGTCATGGCGATGGCGCAATCTTCATCGGTCACGCCCAACAGGTCGGCGATGCCGTACTGGCTGACGTAGACATCGCGCAGGTGGCGCGGGATGGTGGTGTGGCCGTATTCCCAGCGCACGTTGGACTCGACCTTGCCGGCGGATTCCTGGCGGCTGGCGCGGAACATCAGCACGCTGCGCGCATCCTCGAGTGCGTGCGCCATGGCAACGAAGTTGTACTGGCCGCCCACGCCGGACACGATGCGCCCATCGGCCAGCCCGTCGGACACCGCCGCACCGAGCGCGGTGGCCATCATGCAGCTGTTGAAGAAACGGGCGTCGCGGCGCTGCAAGCGCTCCAGCGCCTCGTTTCCGCCATACAGCTGGTTGATCTCGCTGATCCGGCGCATGCCTACGCCGTGCCGGCCGTCGCCGGCCTCGCGCAGCCAGTCGTAGAACTCGGCCGAGCCGAGATAGAAGGCGCCGTGCAGGAACTCGCCTTCGGCTTGCAGGCGCGCGCGGTCGGCGCCATCGGCGGTGCCCTCGTGCAGGCGTTGCATCAGCGCGAGGTCGTCGTGCACGCGGCGGTGGATGACGCCGGTCTGCACCAGGCGGCGAAAGCCCTCGTTGAGCATCTCGCTGCAGCCATACAGGCCCTGCTCGAAGGGCCCGAGCCCGCCGTGATCGCGTACCAGTGGATGGCGCGCCAGCGCCGGATCCAGCGCGTCGATCACCGCGCGATAGCGCGCATTGTCGGTGTGCCGCAGCACCAGTGCATGGCTGAGCGCGTCGGCCAGGGTGCCGATGCCGATCTGCAGCGTGCCGCCGTCGCGCACCAGGGTGCTCGCGTACAGGCCGATCGCGTAGTCGGCATCGCCCACCGGCTGGCGCGGCAGCGCGAACAGGCGCGGATGCGGCGCCGGCGGGTCGATCACCAGGTCGAAGAACTCCGGCGGCACCACGGCGCTGCCCGCCATCCACGGCAACTGCGGATCGACCTCGGCCACCAGCAGTGGGCGCGGCAGGCCGCGCCGGGCGATGGCGTCGAGCAGGTCTTGGGTCAGGTCGTTGTTGCACGACAACGACAACCGCTGTCCCCCCGGCTCGCGCGCGACCTTCTGCAGCACCAGGTTGGGCGCGCGCTGGGCCACGGCGTCGGCGGCCATCGTGTAGTTCAAGCTGGTGTAGGCGCGCTGGGCCTGGCGCGAGCGCAGCATCGCCCCGGACTGCATGTAGAACTCTTCCACCTGGATGTGCGCGGGCAGCGCATCGCGGCGCATCGCATCGACGTAGGCCAGGCGCGGGAAGTCTTCGCCGAAGTGCCGCCGTGCGAACGGCGCCAGAAAGCGGCCTTCGAAGCCGGCCGCGGGCAAGGGCGGGTCCAGCGACAGCGCGGTATAGATCTGCATCGGCCGCGCCGGGTCGGCGGCTACCTGTTCGTAAATGGCGTTGAGCAGTCGATGCGGCTTGCCCAGGCCCAGCGGCGCGCCGATGCGCAACGTGCCGGGCACGCGTTGCAGGATGAGTTGGGTGGCCGCTTGCAGGTCTTGGAGGGTTTCGGTCATGGCGGCCAGCGTAGCCCAGCCTCGCGCAATCTCGGCGAGGGGCTTGACAAGCATTTTGATTACGCGCGTAATCGGAAAAAATTTACGGGTGTAATCGCATGTCCGGATCCTTGCCGATCAGCGACGCGGAAGCCGTGGTGATGCAGGTCCTGTGGCAGCGCCACCCGCTGGCTGCCGAGGATGTCTTCGCCGCCGTGGCCGCGCACAGCGGTTGGGCCGAACCCACCGTCAAGACCCTGCTCAACCGCCTGCTCAACAAGGGCGCCATCGCCGCCGAGAAGGACGGCCGCCGCTATCTCTACTCGCCGCGCATCGAGCGCGCGCAATGGGTGCAGCAACAGAGCGAAAGCCTGGTGGAGCGCGTCTTCGGCGGCCGTGTCGCGCCCCTGGTCGCGCATTTCAGCGAGCGCGGCAAGCTCAGCGCCGAGGACATCGCCGAGCTCAAGCGGCTGGTGCGGGAGCTCGACGATGCGGGCTGAGCTGATCACGCTGCTGATGGCGAGCGCCGTGCTGAGCGTCGCCTGCGTGCTGGTGCTCGCCTTGCGCGTGCCGTTGCGCCGGCGCCTGGGCGCGGGGGCCGCCTACGGCCTGTGGTGCCTGCCGCCGTTGTGCCTGCTGGCGATGGCCTTGCCGGTGCCGCGGCAAGGGGTGATCCCGATGCGGGAGATCGCAGGCCTGCCCGCCGCCGTGCTGCACGCCGCTGCCGCGCAGGACGATGGACGGCAAGGCACGGTCTGGCTGGCGCTGTGGGCGTTCGGTTGCCTGGCCTGGGTGTCGTGGCAGGCCTGGCGGCAGCATCGCTTCGTGCAGCGCCTCGGCGGGCTTCGGCGCGTGCCCCATGCGCGGCTGCCGCTGTATCGCGCCGAGCGTGATCCCGGCTTGCCTGCATTGGTCGGCCTGCTGCGGCCGCGCATCGTCCTGCCGCCGGATTTCGAACAGCGCTACAGCGCCCCGCAGCGCGCCCTGTTGCTGCGGCACGAAGGCGTGCATTGGCGGCGCGGCGACCTGCCGTGCAACGCCGTGGCCACGCTGCTGCTGTGCCTGCAATGGTTCAACCCGCTCGCGCACCTGGCCCTGGCCGCGTTCCGGCGCGACCAGGAGATGGCCTGCGACGCGCGGGTGCTGGCGGTTCGTCCGCGTCAACGACGCATCTACGCCGAGGCCATGTTGCTCGGCGGTATCCATGCGCCATTGCCGCCCCTCGGCTGTCCCTGGCCCTCGCGCCATCCCCTCAAGGAGAGAATCGAAATGCTCAAGCAACCTGCGCCGCGTCACCGCCAGCGCCTCGTCGCCCTGCTGGTCACCGGCCTGCTCGCGGCAGGCAGCGCCTATGCGGCCTGGGCCGCGCAGCCGGCCAAGCCGCAAGCTGCGCCGGCAGCGAAGACGGGCCAGCACGAAATCAGCGAAGCCTATCCACTGCCCAAGCCGGTGTATCCCAAGGACGCCGCCGAGAAAGGCCAGAGCGGCCGGGTGGTCCTGCTGGTGGACGTGCGCGCCGATGGCAGCGTCGGCAACGTGGTGGTGAAGGAGTCGCAGCCGGCCGGCGTGTTCGATGCGGTCACGCTCGCGGCGGCACGGCAGTGGCGCTTCCAGCCGCAGATCAGGAACGGCAAGGCCGTGGCCGGCCGCGTGCAGGTGCCGGTGACCTTCGAAGTCGACAAGCCGTCGGCCGTGCCGTCGCCGGGTCCTGCGGCGCTGGCGGCGCGCTGATGCGGGCCAGGCTGACGCCCTGCCTGCTTGCGTCACTCGCCCTGTCCGGTTGCGCGAGCGCACCGGACAGCTTCGAGCAGACCCGTAGCGATGCGGTCGACCAACGCCTGCTGTCGCCGTCGCTCGCCGCCGCGGGCGCGGGCAAGGTCGAGCAGTACACGTTGCAGCCGCAGCAGGCGTTCCGCATGCCGCTGCTGCACGACAACGTCGATCCCGCCCTGCCCGCCGACACGCCGCGCACCCGCCTGGCGCCGACGACGGTATGCGTGCAGGTCATCATCGATGCGCAGGGCGCGGTGCAGCGCACCGAACCGTTGCTCGACCGCGCCGAGTGCAGCGCGGGCGCCGATCCGGCCAATCGCGACCTGCTGCAGGCCGTCGCGCGCGCCGCACTTGGCTGGCAATACCAACCCGCCGCCGTCTGCCACTACCGAGACCTGGCGCCGCAACGCCCGGGCGACTGCGCCGGTGCCGAACGCATCGAGCCCGTCCCGGTCACGCTCAACTACGCCTTTACCTTCCAGATGGAGCGCGGCCAGGTGCGCGTGCGCCAGAGTGGCGCCGGCAGTCGCTGAGCTCAGAGCATCTCCGGCTTGAACAGGCGCTTGCGCGAGATATCCGCGCCCGAGACCATGAAGCGGCCATCGCCGCGGTAATGCACGGTGCGCGGGGTCTTGGGCGTATGCGCCACGTGGGCCTTCACCACTTCCCAGATGAAGAGATTCTTGCGTTTCACCTGGCTGGCATCGTGCAGCCGGCATTCGAAGCTGGCCCAGCACTCGGCGATGCGCGGTGCGGCCACCGCGTCGCCCGGCACGGCGGTCAAACCGAAGCTGTCGAACTTGTCGATCTCCGCGCCAGTGCTGTTGCCGATGCGCACTACGGTATCGACGATGTCGGCCGTGGGCAGGTTTACTACGCATTGGCGCGAGCGCCGCGCCAACTCGAAGCTGTGGTTCTGGTCCCATAGGTAGCAGGCCCACAGCGACGGCGAAAAGCCCATCACCATATGCCAGCCCAAGGTCATCACGTTGCGCTGCCCGCGCCAGGCGGTGGAGACGAGCACGATGGGGCCGGGCTCGAGGTAACGTCGAACCTCCTCGACCGGGAAAGCATGTTGGCGATAGCGTTTCATGGGTCGTCCGTGCGGCAGGCGAGGAGGGCATGACACCGTTTGGCGCGTGAAATGCCGGTCGCCACCGCACACGGCGGGCTTCACGCCGCCATCATCACCGCTTGCAATGAATGCCACGTCCGCCGGCTACGCCGATCATGACCGATACCAGCCAGGAACAGCGTGTACTGAAAATCTCCATCGCCGCGACCGTGGCGGTGGCGGCGGTTGGCTTCGCCGGTGGCTTGCTGGCGCGCTCGCAGGCGATCCTGTTCGACGGCATCTACAGCTTGGTCGATGTGGCGCTCACCCTGGTCGCGCTGTCTGTGCTGCGCCTGGTCGCGCGCGAGGAAAGTCCGCGCTTCCAGTACGGCTATTGGCACCTGGAGCCGATGGTGGAGGCACTGGGCGGCACGATCCTGTGCCTGGCCTGCATCTATGCGCTGGCCAATGCGCTGATCGGCCTGGCCGAAGGCGGCCAGGTAGTGCGCTACGGCGCCGCGCTGGCATGGGCCGGCGTGCTGACCGTGGCCGATCTGGCGATGGCGGCCTGGATTGGCCGCCACGCGCGGCGATTGCAATCCGGCCTGCTGGCGCTGGACGCGCGCGCCTGGCTCCTCACCGGGCTGATGAGCCTGGCCGTGGTGCTGGCCTTCGTCCTTGCGTTGGCGCTGCAGGGGAGCACCTACGCCCACTGGACGCCCTACATGGACCCGCTGGTACTCATCGCGATTTCGCTGGCGGTACTGCCGTTGCCGCTGCGCGGTGCCTGGCGGGCGATGCGCGAGGTGTTGCAGGTGGCGCCCGACGAACTGCACCAGCGCGTGCAGACGGTGATGGGGCGCTTCGTCGCCGAGCACGGCTTCCTTGGCTTCACCAGCCACGTCGCCAAGATGGGGCGCATGTGCTTCGTCGAGATACACGTGTTGACGCGTGCCGACTACAACCCCGGCTCGATCGGCCAGGCCGATGCATTGCGCGACGCCATCGCCGGCCAGCTCGGCGCGCGCGAGGCGCAATTCTGGCTCACCATCGATTTCACTTCCGACCCGGCGTGGACCTGACGAGGGCCATCGGCCGCGACGAGCGAGGCCGTGGTCTGAGAGATGGCTGTCGCGGCTGAAGCCGCTCCCACAGTGCAACCACACAGTCCGTGCGGCGCTGGCGGGAGAACCTGTGGGAGGAGCTTCAGCCCCGACGAGCGGCGCTGTCGCGGCTGAAGCCGCTCCTACAGTGCAATCACACGGTCCGCGCGGCGCTGGCGGGAGAACCTGTGGGAGGGGCTTCAGCCCCGACGAGCGGCGCTGTCGCGGCTGAAGCCGCTCCCACAGTGCAACCACACGGTCCGTGCGGCGCTGGCGGGAGAACCTGTGGGAGGGGCTTCAGCCCCGACGAGCGGCGTGGCGAGGTTTCAGATCGCCGTCGCGGCCGATGGCTCCGAGACCCCCCGCACCGCGCCTACAGCGCCAACGCATGCACCGCGTCGGCAATCCGCCGCACTTCGTCTTCGCGGTGGCTCACGTACAGCATCGGCAGGCGCACCTCGTCGCGTACGCGTTGCAGGTAGGGGATCAGTTCCTCGCGCCGCGGCCGATCCAGCGCCGACAGCGGCTCGTCCAGCAGCAGGATCGCCGGCTGCGCGAGCAAGGCCCGGCCGATCGCCACGCGCTGCGCCTCGCCGCCGGAAAGATGGCGCGGACGGCGCGCCAGCAAACCTTCGATGCCGAGCAGGGCGACGATGTCGTCGAACGAGAAACGCGCTTCGCCGCCGCGGCCATGGCGGCCGTAGTTGAGGTTGGCGCGCACGTCCAGGTGCGGGAACAAGCGCGCATCCTGGAACACGTAGCCAATGCGGCGGCGATGCGCCGGCAGGTCGATGCGCGCCTTGCTGTCGAACAGCACCCGGCCATCGACGACGATCCGGCCGGCCTGCGGCCGCAGCAGCCCGGCGATGGCATTGAGCACGCTGGTCTTGCCGACCCCGGACGGCCCCACCAGCGCCACCACCGGCGCATCGTCTTCGATGCGCACCTGGCGCCGGTAGTCGCCGCGCCGCAGTTCGATATCCAGCGACAGCATCAGTGCTCGATCCGCACGCGCTGGCGCCGCACCAGCCATTCGGACAGCAGCAGCGCCAGCAACGAAATCACGAAGGCCACCGCGGTCAGGCGCCAGATGCCGGCCTCGGCGCCCGGCACCTGCAGCAAGCCGTAGATCGCGGCCGACAAGGTCTGCGTCTGCCCGGGAATGTTGGAGACGAAGGTGATCGTCGCGCCGAACTCGCCCAGCGCCTTGGCGAAGGCCAGCACCGCGCCGGCCACCAGGCCCGGCCACGCCAGCGGCAGGGTGATGGTGAAGAACACCCGCCAGGGCGCGGCGCCGAGCGTGGCGGCGGCCGCTTCCAGGCGGCGGTCGGTGGCCTCGATCGACAAGCGGATCGCGCGCACCATCAACGGAAACCCCATGATCGCGCAGGCCAGCGCCGCGCCGGTCCAGCGGAACGCGAACTGCACGCCCAGATACTCGCGCAGCCACGCGCCGACCACGCCCTGGTTGCCGAACACGATCAGCAGCACGTAGCCGGTGACCACCGGCGGCATCACCAGCGGCAGCAGGAGCAGCGCGTCGAACAATGCCTTGCCGGGAAACTCCCGCCGCGCCAGCAGCCAGCCGCAGGCCACGCCGAACGGCAGGCTGGCGATGGCCGCGACCACTGCGACCTTCAGGCTCAGCGCGATCGCGGTGAGTTCGGCGGGCGTGAAGGCACTCACGTGCGGATCAAGGCGTCACGCTGAAGCCGTGGCGGCGGAAGATCTCGCCGGCGGCCGGGCCCTGCAGCCACTGCACGAAGGCGCGCGCCTGCGGCGATGCCTTGGCCAACGCCGCGACCGGATAGACGATCGGCGGGTGACTGCCCGCCGGGAAGCTGCCCACGACCTTGACCTTGGGTTCGGCCAACGCATCGGAGCCATAGACGATGCCCAGCGGCGCTTCCCCGCGCGAGACCAGCATCAGCGCCGCGCGCACGCTTTCGGCCTCGGCCAGCCTGGGCGACAGCGCGTCCCACTGGCCGAGCTTCTCCAGCGCCGCGCGCGCGTACTTGCCGGCCGGCACGCTCGCGGTCTGGCCCACGGCCAGGCGGCCGTCGGCACCGAGGGCGGCGAGGATCGCACCGGCCTTGGCCGGGTCCACCTTCGCCGTGGCCGCGCCTGCCGGCGCCACCAGCACCAGCGTATTGCCGAGCAGGTTGTGGCGATCGCCGGCGCGCACCAGCTCGCGCTGCTGCAAGTAGTCCATCCATTCCAGGTCGGCGGAGAAGAACACATCGGCCGGCCCGCCTTGCTCGATCTGCCGCGCCAGGGTCGAACTGGCGGCATACACCGGCGTGATCGGGATGCCGCTGGCCTGGGTATAGGCCGCGGCCGCTTCGTCCATGGATTCCTTCAGGCTGGCCGCGGCGAACACCGTCAGCGGATTGGGGGCGGGCGCCTGGGCCTGGGCGAACAGCGGCAGCGCCAGGACACACAACGCACACAACAATCGGGACAAGGCTTTCATCGGGCAGCTCCAGTCGCGGGAAGCCCCGATCATAGCGGGGCGGCGCCTGCGTGCCATGACGCCGGGCCGCTACAGCGGCAACAGATCGTCGTAGCGGCCGGCCTGGATGTTCGCCTTCACCGCCGGCCCCATCAGCTTCGGTTCCGGCAGCGTCGCGTCGCGGGCCTGGCGCCGGGCGACGAAGTCGCGCTCGGCCACGCCGGGTTGCACGTGGATGTTCGCCTGCCGCTGCCGGGCAATCGTCGTGGCGTGGGCCAGCGCACGGCCGCCGGGGCCGTAGTCGTGGCAGACGAACACCCGGGTGGCATCGGGCAGCGCGAACAGCCGCTGGATCGAGCGGTACAGCAGCGCCGCATCGCCGCCCGGGAAATCGCAACGCGCCGTGCCGCCATCGGGCATGAAGATCGAGTCGCCCGGGAACAGCGCATCGCCGACCCGATAGGCCACGCTGTCGCTGGTGTGGCCCGGCACCGCGATGACCTCGACGGGCAGCGCGCCGAGCGCGAAGCGCTCGCCGTCGGCGAACAGCCGGTCGAACTGCGAGCCATCGGCGCGGTAGCCGGGCGGCAGCCGGAAGCGCGGCGCGAACGCACGCTGGACCTGCACGATGCCCTCGCCGATGCCCAGCCGCGCCTGCGGCCAGACCTGCCGCAGCCACTGCGCGGCGGAAATGTGGTCGGCGTGGGCGTGGGTCTCCAACAGCCAACGCACCTGCCAGCCGTGCGCAGCGGCGGCATCGACCAGCACCTGGGCCGGCGCCGTGCCCACCTCGCCCGTGGCCGGATCGAAATCCAGCGCCGCATCGATCACCGCCGCCTCGCCGCTGCGCGGATCGGCGACGAGATAACTGAAGGTGTTGCTGGACACATGCAGGAAGGGCAGCACGTCGGGATGCATGGTCACCTCCACAGCGGGTCCCTCAGGGCCCGCGACTTTTCAAGGACCGCTCAGCACCGCATTGAGGAGCGCGGCCAGGCGGTCGCCGGCCAGCCGCAACTGCGCTTCGGCGAGCGGACGATATTGCGCCACATAGCCCTCCGGCAAGACGTGCTTGTCCGGGTACACCCCCGGCGCCACCGCGATACGGCACGACGCTTGCGCCCAACCCGCCGCATCGGGCGGCAACACGCGCCTGGCCGGGGCCGTTGCCGGCAGCGCCAGCAGTTGCGCCAGATAGGCGTCGTCGTCGAGATGGCGGTCATAGATCATGCCGCTGTCCCACAACGAATGCAGATTCGTGCCCTTGCCGTTGAACTGCAGCTGGAAATCGTTGCCGCCCTTGTCGTGCGCATATCCGGCGTGCATGGGCTGGTGGATGTCGCCAACGAAATGGACCACGAACTTCAGCGCCTGGCGCCGCGCCTCCAGCGGCTGGCTGCGGTCGGCGAGCAAAGCGGTCTGCGCCTTCAACGCCTCGATCACGCAATTGCCGTTCGGGCAATCGCGCGGCGGTGAATAGCCGCAATCGTTCTCGCCGAGGTTGACGTAATGCCAGCCCGAGCTTTCCTTGCCGAGCTTGGGATCGTTTTCGCGCAACTGGTCTGCCCAGGAGGCGATGCCGCTGAGGGTGGGGTCGGGTTCGCCGGCGAGGAGTTCGGCGACCTGCTGCCTGGCCTGCGGGGTGAGTTCGGTGTCGGCAATGCGTGCGACCAGGCGGTGACCCTGGCCGCCCCAGGCCTGGGCCTGGGGGCTATGGAGGAGGGCGAGGCAGAGGAGGGTGGCGGGGAGGAGGGAGCGGAATCGAGTCATCGCGCGATTGTATCGAGGGCGGATGACCGGGTTATGTGCCGAACGTGGTGGGCGTCCTTCGGCGGTGGGGCCCGCGAACGCCGCGCCACCCGACAAAAAAGCTGCGGCATCGCCCCAGGCGATGCCGCAGCCTCCCCACAAACCTATGCAATCCAATCGCCCCAATCACCAATCACCAATCGCCTCAATCAGAACCGGTGCACATAAGCCACGCCATAAACCAACGGATCGATATTGACCGTCCCGATCTTCTGCCCATCCAGCTTCACCCCGCTATCGATATCGATCCAGCGCACATCCACGCGCAAGGCGCCGTGCTTGGAAATGGCGCAATCGATACCCGCATGCGCGGCCAGGCCCCACGAATCCTCCAGCTTGAGCTTGCTGCCCGCCAGCGCGCCGGTGGTCTCCTCGCTGAAGAACGTCGTGTAATTGATGCCAGCGCCCACGAACGGCGACACCTTGCCCTTGCTGTTGAAGTGATACTGGATCGACACCACCGGCGGCAGATGCTTGGTCGTGCCGACCCGGCCCAGGCCGTCGATATCGATGTCGTGCTTGAACGGCAACGCCGCCAGCACCTCGATGCCGAGGTTGTCGGCGATGAAATACTCGCCGGTGATCGTCGGCTTGACGTCACTGCCCACGTCCACCGCCAGCGTGCCGCCGGCCAGCTTGCCGTTGTCGGACTTGGGGTTGACCTGGTGGACGCCCACGCCGAGGGTCCAGTCGCCCTTGGACTGGGCCAGGGCAGGGGTGGTCGCGGCGACCGCCGCAGCGGCCAGGGCACAGCTCAGGAACAGTTTGTTGCGCATGTCTTTGTCTTTCCGGAGGTTGGTAGGGTCTGGGCGCAGTCTCGGCGGCCCGGCCGCGGCGCGCCTTGATTGCGATCAAATCGGCCCCCACGCCCGGCCCGCGTCCCCGGCGCGCCATGGGCGGCGCCGGCCAGGCGCAGCGGCGGCGCCTGCTAGAATGGCCCTCCCTTTCCACCCGCCGCGCTGGCGCGGCCGCAGGAGTTCGTGAACATGGCAATCAAGGTCGGCATCAACGGTTTCGGTCGCATCGGGCGCAACGTTCTGCGTTCTGCGGTGCAGAACTTCGGCAACGACATCGAGATCGTGGCCATCAACGACCTGCTGGAGCCGGACTACCTGGCCTACATGCTCCAGTACGACTCGGTCCACGGCCGCTTCAAGGGCGAGGTGAAGGTCGAGGGCACCACCCTCATCATCAATGGCAAGAAGATCCGCCTGACCGCCGAGCGCGACCCGGCCAACCTGAAGTGGGACGAAGTCGGCGCCGAGGTGGTGATCGAATCCACCGGCCTGTTCCTGACCAAGGAAACCGCCGAAAAGCATCTGGCCGCCGGCGCCAAGAAGGTGATCATGTCGGCACCGTCGAAGGACGACACGCCGATGTTCGTCTATGGCGTGAACCATGAGAGCTACAACGGCGAGACCATCGTCTCCAACGCCTCGTGCACCACCAACTGCCTGGCGCCGCTGGCCAAGGTGATCCACGACAAGTGGGGCATCAAGCGCGGCCTGATGACCACGGTGCATGCGGCGACGGCGACGCAGAAGACGGTCGATGGCCCGTCGAACAAGGATTGGCGCGGCGGCCGCGGCATCCTGGAGAACATCATTCCGTCGTCGACGGGTGCGGCCAAGGCGGTCGGCAAGGTCATTCCGTCGCTCAACAAGAAGCTGACGGGCATGAGCTTCCGGGTGCCGACCAGCGATGTTTCGGTGGTCGATCTGACCTGCGAGTTGGAGAAGCCGGCGACTTACGCGGAGATTTGCGCGGAGATCAAGGCGCAGAGCGAGGGTGCGTTGAAGGGCATCCTGGGTTACACCGAGGACAAGGTGGTGGCGACGGATTTCCGCGGCGAGACGTGCACGTCGGTGTTCGATGCGGATGCGGGCATCCAGCTGGACGATACGTTCGTGAAGTTGGTGAGCTGGTATGACAATGAGTGGGGCTATTCGAACAAGTGCCTGGAGTTGGCCAAGGTTGTTGCGGCTAAGTAAGGCGCTTTTGTTTGTTGGTTATATGCAGCCCTGGGATTTTCCCGGGGCTGTTTTTTTGGTTGAAGAGCTGTCGGTGGTTTGAGGTGGGTCGCGCGGCGCGACCACCCATCAACGGCCGACCGCTCTTAAACCAATCAAACCGCCTGCAAAATCAAGGAATGCCACCCAGTCCGATACGTCTCGTACCCAGGCGAAGCCGCATGCGCCACACAATGCGGACGTCCTCCGTACTCCACCACCACCGCCCCGCGCACCTTCCGCAACAAAGCCTCGCGCCCAGGAAACTCGATCACATCCTGCAACGTGCGCCCGGCCGAATCGGCCAGCACCCGGCCCTGGTCATCCACAATGCACACCCGGCTGCGCCCCCACTCCTGCTCCGACAACGGCGTGCGCTGCACCACCGTCTGCGCCAGCGCATCCCAGCGGAACACGATGCCCAGCACCCCCAGCACGCGCCCGTCGACACGGCCGTCCTCGCGCACGCTGCAGGAATACACCAGCACGCGCTCGCCGCCGGCCAGCGGGCTGGCGTGTACGGTCTGGAAGCCGAATGCCTCGCCGCTGGCGGTGCGCAATGCGGACTCGAACCAGTCGGTATCGCGCATGTCCAGGCCGCTCGAGGCGTAGTCGCCAGGACGGCCGTTGGCGAGGACGCGGCCATCGCTGCCGGCCAGGACCAGGTCGAAGTAGACCGTGTATGAGTCCAGGATCTGCCCCATCCGCCGCGAGGCGTGCGCCAGTGCTTCGGGGGTGCGGTCCGGCCGCGCTGCCGCGACGATGGCCGCATCGGTCGCCCACCAGCGCACGTCGCAGCTGCGCTCGTAGAGGTTGCGGTCGATCAGGTCGATGTTGACCAGGGCCAGTTCGCCGAGCCGTGTGCGCCGCACGTCGTCTTCCAGGCGCGCAAGCGTGTCGTGCATCTCGCTGCGGGTGGTTTCCGCGCTGCGGTCGATATCGCGGGTGGCGTCGGCCACGCGCCGCGACAGCACGTCCATTTCCTGCGCGATCACCGCGAAGCCGCGGCCGGCCGCGCCGATGCGCGCGGATTCGATGCGCGCGTTCATCGAGATCACCTGGGTGGTGCGGTTGATCTCCTCGATCCGCTGCAGGGATTGCCGCAGCTGCGTGAGAAGACGGGCGGACAGCCCGGCGACCGAACGGATGTGGTCGTCGACGCTGGCCTCGGCGGGCGCGGCGGGGAGGGTCATCGGGACTTCCTTGGGCTGGGGAGGGGGAGGTTCGTCTTTGAACCCCCATTCGGCGCTCATCGGCCAAATCCGCCGAGACTTTAGCTTTCGTCCCCGCCAAGCCCGGCGCCCGGCCGGCCGCAAGCCGGGGCGCGTCCTCGGGTAGCATGCGGCTCAGAGCAGGACGGAGCGGCCTGGCGCCGCGTCACAGGGACAGGAGCGGGACGCTTGGAATCGATCATCGTGCTCGTGGTGTTGGCCGTGCTGGCGATACCGGTATTGCTGCTGGTGCTGTGGTTGTCGCTGTCCCGCCTGCGCCAGCGCGTGGCCGGGCTGGAGCAGCAGTTGGCGGCGTGGCAGGCCCGGCCCGCGCCGGCCGCGCCCCTGCGCTCTGCGTCGGCGGAAGCGTCGGCGCCGGTCGGCGATGCGCCGGTGGCCCCGCGGCCGCGTCCCGCGCCGCCGCCGTTGCCCGAGGCGCCCGTCGCGCCCGCTTCGCCCTGGGGCGCTACGGCCACCGAACCAGTCGCTCCGGCGCCACGCATCGCCATTGCGCCGGTGGCGCGCAGCGTCCCGCACCGCCCCGGTCTGGCCGAGCGCTTCGTCGAAGCGGCCAAGCGCTGGTTCACCGAAGGCAATGTGCCGGTGAAGGTCGGCATGCTGGTGCTGCTGGCCGGCGTCGGCGCTTTGCTCAAGTACGCCAGCGACCAGGGTTGGCTGCGGCTGCCGGTCGAGCTGCGCCTGGCCGGCATCGCCGCGGCGGCGCTCGCCGGCCTGGTGTTCGGCTGGCGCCAGCGCCTGGCCCGGCCTGCGTTCGGCATGGCCCTGCAAGGCGGGGCGATCGGCGTGCTGCTGCTGGTGGTCTTCGCCGCGTTCAAGCGTTACGACCTGATGCCGATGCAGGCCGCGTTCGCCCTCAGCGTGCTGCTCGTTGCCGGCATGTGCGTGCTCGCGGTGCTGCAGGATTCGCGCACCCTGGCCGTGCTCGGCACGCTGGCCGGCTTTCTTGCGCCGCTGTGGCTGTCGACCGGCAGCGGCAACCATGTGGCGCTGTTCTCGTACTACGCGCTGGTCAATGCCGGGGTGTTTGCGATCGCCTGGTGGCGGCCCTGGCGGGTGCTCAACCTGTTGGGCTTCGCTTTCACTTTCGGCATCGGCACGCTGTGGGGCGTGTTGAGCTACAAGCCGGAGCAGTTCGCCAGCACCGAGCCGTTCCTGCTGCTGTTCTTCGCGTTCTACCTGCTCATCCCGGTGCTCTACGCGCGGCGCGATGGCGGCGAGCGCTGGATCGACGGCAGCCTGGTGTTCGGCACGCCGTTGGTGGCCTTCGCGCTGCAGGCCGGGCTGTTGCGCGGCGAGCGCTGGCCGTTGGCCCTGTGCGCGCTGGGGCTGGCTGCGTTGTACGCGCTGCTGGCCGCTTTCTGCCTGCGCGATGCGCGTACGCGCCTGCTGGGCCAGGCGCATGCGGTGCTCGCGGTCGGCTTCGCCACGCTGGCGGTGCCACTGGCGCTGTCGGCGCATGCCACCGCCGGGGTGTTCGCGCTCGAAGGCGCCGGCCTGGTCTGGTGGGGGCTGCGCCAGCAGCGTGCGCTGCCGCAATGGAGCGGCGTGTTGCTACAGGTTGCCGCGCTGTTCGCGTTCACGGTGGCGCTCCCGCTGCACGGCGAGGCGCTGCGCGCGATCGCCAACCCGCATTTCATGAGCGGCCTGCTGATCGCCTTGGCCGGTTTTGCGACTGCGTGGGCCTGGCGCGCGCATGCGCAGACCATGCCGGCGCTGGTGGCGTACCTGTGGGGCCTGGGCTGGTGGTGCGGGATCGTGGGCGACGAGATCGCCGGCTTCGTGCAGGCGGATGCGCGTGCGCACGTCGCCCTGGCCATGGCCGGGTTCACCGGATGGCTGGCCGCCGAAGTGCATCGCCAGCGCCCGGCGGCGGCCCTCGCGGCCACGACCGCGTTCGCCTTCCTGTTGGCGATACCGTTGGCCACCGTGCAGACCAGCCTCGAAAAGCCGCCGCTTGCCGGGCACGGCGCGTGGGCCTGGCCGCTGTTCGCGCTGCTGGGCTTGCGCGCGCTGTGGTGCCTGCGCGGTGGGCGCGACGTGGCCATCGCAGCCGCCGCGCAGCTCGTGTGGGGATTGTTGTGGGCCAGTGTCGCCACACTGTGCCTGCGTTGGCTGGGCCTGCATTACGGCCTGGCCGGCGGCTGGCTGCTGGCGCTGGGCGCGGCGCCCTGGTTGGCGCTGCTGGCCATGGCCTTGCTGCGCTGGCGCTGGCTGGCCGCGCCACTGGGCGAGGCCTTCCTGCCGTGGTTGCCGTGGCTGCGCGCGATGGCGTTTGTGATCGTCGGCGTGATCTGGCTGGCCTCGCTGCGCGCGCCGTTGTCGGCGCAACCGTTGCCATGGCTGCCGGTACTCAACCCAGGCGAACTGACCCAGCTGGCCGCGCTGGCGTTGCTGCTGCGCGCACTGTGGCGGCATGCGCCGCAGGGGCTGTCGACGCGGCGCGTGCCGTTGGCCGCGGCGGCGGGATGGTTGTGGATCACCGTGGCGACGCTGCGCAGCGTCCACCATTGGGGTGCGTTGCCGTGGGCGCCGTCGCTGCTGTCGGCGGGCGTCACGCAGACCAGCCTGACCATTGTATGGAGCGTGCTGGGTGTGGCCGGCTGGATCTCGGGTTCGCGCCGCCAGCAACGCGGGTTGTGGCTGGCCGGTGCGGTGTTGATGGCGCTGGTGCTGGCCAAGCTGGTCCTGGTCGACCGCCAGCACCTGGGCAACCTGCTCGGCATCGGCTCCTTCATCGCCTACGGGCTACTGTGCACGCTGGTCGGCTATATCGCACCGGCGCCGCCGCGCCCGTCGGCGCCGCCGGGGCAGGAGGAAACGGCATGAGCGCGGTACGAACGTGCTTGGCATGGTGGGCCCTGTGCGTGCCGGCGGGTGCGCTGGCGGCGGTCGCCAACGAACCGGCGCAGTACGTGCAGCAATGGCCGCTGCAGCTGGAAGCCTCGGAAGCCGGCGCCTATCGCCTGCACCTGGACGAGGCCGTGTACCGCACCGCGCAGTCGCCGACGCTGGCGGACGTGCAGCCGTTCAACGCGCAGGGCCGGCCGTTGCCGGCCGCGCTGGCCGAGGTGGATGCCGCGGTGCCGGCCGCCGAACTGAAGGCACTGCCCCTGTTCGCGCTGCCCAGCCGCGGCGATGCGCGCACCGGTGATCTCGAACTGATCGCCGAGCGCGACGGTGACGGGCGCATCCGCCGGATCCAGGCGCGCGAACCGGGTCCGGCGCCAACGTCCGCCGAGGCACCCAGTGCCTGGTTGATCGACGCCAGCGCATTGCGCGGGCCGATGCACGCCTTGCGCCTGGAATGGGACCGCCCCACCACGCCGGTGCAGGCCGAGCTGCGCGTGGAGGGCAGCGAGAACCTGCGCGACTGGTACCTGCTCGACCCGCGTGCCAGCGTGATCGACCTGGGCAACGGCGAGCAGCGCCTGCAGCAGCGCCGGATCGCGCTGGACAGCAATGCGCGCTACCTGCGCGTGCAGGTGTTGTCGGGGCAGTTGCCGCCGCTGCGCCAGGCCCGGGTCGAATTGCCCGGCCCGCTGCGTCCGGACGCCACGCGCTGGCTGGTGCTCGCCGGCCAGCCGCGGGAGCGCGGCTACGTCTATACCTTGCCGGGCCGCTTCCCGGTGGGGCAGGTGGACGTGGTCGCGCCCGACAACCAAGCCACGCGCTGGATCGTGCAGAGCCGCGACAGCGCCGATGCGCCGTGGGTGCAGCGCGCGGGGCCGTGGCTGGCCTATCAGCTGGGTGCCGGCCCCAGCGGCCAGCGCTCGCCGCCGCAAGCCCTGGCATCGCCGAGCCGCGACCGCTACTGGCGCTTGATCCCCGACAGCGGCGAGGCGGCGGCGATGCCGCAACTGCGCGTGGGGTATCGACCGGAAACCCTGGTGTTCATCGCACAAGGACCCGCACCCTATGCCCTGGCCGCCGGCAGCGTGCGCGTGCAGCGTGCCGAGGCGCCGTTGTCGCAACTGGTGGCCGCGCTGCGGCGCGCGCGCGGCGCCGAGTGGCAGCCGGCGATGGCGACCTTGTCGGCCTCGCCGCAGCCGTTGGCGGGGCACGAGGCACTGCTGCCGGCCGATCGCCCGATCGACTGGAAGACCTGGCTGCTATGGGCCTTGCTGGTGGGCGGTGCGTTGCTGGTGGCCGGCTTTGCGCTGACGCTGCTGCGCGGCCGCGGCACTTCGCCGACGGCCTGAGCTCGCTCGGTTTGCCCCGTCTGGCGCGACGCCGGACAATGGGGGCCATCGATGCCCGTGTCATGCACGCGGGCCGCACCCCTTCATGACCCAGCGAGTTGCGAACATGCCCATCGTCCGAATGACCGACCTCGACCTCAGCGGCAAGCGCGTGCTGATCCGCCAGGATCTCAACGTGCCGATCGAGGACGGCCGCATCACCTCCGAGCAGCGCATCCTCGCGTCCGTGCCGACGATCCGCCTGGCGCTGGAGAAGGGTGCGGCGGTGATGGTGACCTCGCACCTGGGCCGCCCCAAGGAAGGCACCTGGACCCAGGAAGATTCGCTGGCGCCGGTGGCCCGGCGCCTGGCCGAATTGCTGAAGACCGACGTGCCGTTGTTGCGCGACTGGGTCGGCGGCGTCGAGGTCGAGCCGGGCCAGGTGGTGCTGCTGGAAAACTGCCGCATGAACGTCGGCGAGGGCAAGGACGACGAGGCGCTGTCGAAGCAGTACGCCGCGCTGTGCGACGTGTTCGTCATGGACGCCTTCGGCACCGCGCACCGCGCCCAGGCGTCGACCCACGGCGTGATCCGTTTCGCCCCCGTCGCCGCGGGCGGCCCGCTGCTGATGGCCGAGCTCGACGCACTGGCCAAGGCGCTCGCGCACCCGGCGCGCCCGTTGCTGGCGATCGTCGCCGGCAGCAAGGTCTCGACCAAGCTCGAACTGCTCAGCAACCTGGTGGACAAGGTCGACCAGCTGATCGTCGGCGGCGGCATCGCCAATACCTTCATCGCCGCGGCCGGCTACAAGGTCGGCAAGTCGCTGTGCGAGCCGGACCTGATCGAGACCGCCAACCGCATTGTCGCGGCGGCCAAGGCGCGTGGTGCCGAGATCCCGCTGCCGACCGACGTGGTCGTGGCCAAGCAGTTCAACGCTGAGGCCGAGGCCACGGTGAAGGCGGTGGACGCCGTCGCCGATGACGACCTGATCCTCGACATCGGCCCGGACACCGCCGCGCGCTACGCCGCGCTGATCGGCCAGGCCGGCACCGTGGTGTGGAACGGCCCGGTCGGCGTGTTCGAATTCGACGCTTTCAGCCACGGCACCGAGACCCTGGCGCGCGCCATCGCCGCCGCCCCGGGCTTCTCCATCGCCGGTGGCGGCGACACCCTCGCCGCGGTGGACAAGTACGGCATCGCCAGCCAGGTCAGCTACATCTCCACCGGCGGCGGTGCCTTCCTCGAATTCCTCGAAGGCAAGACCCTGCCGGCCGTGGCGGCGCTGGAAGCGCGCGGCCAGTGAGTGCCCAGCCGGCCACGCTGTTCTTCGACATGGACGGCACGCTGATCGACTCCGAACCGGGCATCGTCGGCGGCATCGTCCATACCTTCGAGCGCCTGGGCCAGCTGTTGCCCTCGATGGACCAACTGCGCGGCTGGATCGGCCCGCCGCTGCGCGACAGCTTCCACGAACGCTTCGGCGGCGACGAGGTGATGGTCGAGCAGGCGCTGTCGCTGTACCGCGAGCGCTACGACAGCATCGGCTGGACCGAACACAGCGTGTTCCCCGGGATCGCCGAAGCGATCCCGGCCCTGCGCGCGGCGGGGCATCGGCTGGCGGTAGTGACCTCGAAGAACGAACGCTTCGCCCGCCGCATCGTCGAGCACCTGCCCTTCGGCGACTGCTTCGAGGAAGTCATCGGCGCCAGCGACGACGGCGCCCGCCGTTTCAAGCCCGACCTGGTGGCCGAAGCCCTGCGCCGGCTGAGCCTGGCGCCGGCGCAATGCGTGATGATCGGCGACCGCCGGATGGATATCGAAGGCGCCCGTGCGCACGGCCTGCGCAGTGTCGGCGTGCTGTGGGGGTTCGGCGATGAGGCTGAACTCATCCGCGCGGGTGCGGAGGTGTTGCTGCGCACGCCGGCCGAACTGACCGCGCTGGCGCTGTAGTCGCGTGCGGTTTCCTTTTCCCGCCCGCGCATGCCGCTCGGAAATCGGAAACCGGATAACTGAATCCGAATTCGCACCATCCGCACGCGAATGTCGCGATAGACATTCCGGAAATACCACCCGCGTATAGCGCAAAGCCATCCAGCAGACCCCCCGTATGTGCTACTTTTCCGGACTTTTCCGGGGGAGTCCCACGCCATGACCGAACAACGCCAGCGCCGCACCAAGATCCTAGCCACCCTCGGCCCGGCCACCGACCCGCCGGGCATGCTGGAGGATCTGTTCCGCGCCGGCGTCAACGTCGTGCGTTTGAACTTCAGCCACGGCGACCCCTCCGGCCAGGCCAAGCGCGCCGCCGACGTGCGTGCCGCCGCCTCCCGCGTTGGCGTCGAAGTCGGCATCCTCGCCGACCTGCCGGGCCCGAAGATCCGCATCGAGCGCTTTGCCGAAGGCAAGATCGTGCTCAAGACCGGCGACCGCTTCGACCTCGTCGCCGACCCCAACGCCCCGCTGGGCGACCACACCCAGGTCGGCGTGAGCTACCTCGGCCTGCCGCAGGACGTGACCAGCGGCGACGTGCTGCTGCTCGACGACGGCCTGATGCAGATGCGCGTGGTCGAAGTGCAGGGCGAGCGCATCGTCTGCACCGTGCTCAACGACGGCGTGCTGTCCGACCGCAAGGGCCTGAACAAGCAGGGCGGCGGCCTGTCGCTGGGCGCGCTGACCGAGCGCGACAAGGAACTGATCGGCATCGTCGCCAAGATCGGCGTCGACTTCATCGCCGTGTCCTTCTGCCGCAACGCCGCCGACATGAACGAAGCGCGCCGCATCGCGCTGGAGCACGGCTGCGATGCCGCCATGGTCTCCAAGGTCGAGCGCACCGAGGCGATCGAGAACCTGACCGAGATCGTCGAAGCCTCCGACGTGGTGATGGTCGCCCGCGGCGACCTCGGCGTGGAGATCGGCGACGCCGAGCTGCCGGGCCTGCAGAAGAAGATCATTCGCGAGTCGCTGGCGCAGAACAAGGTGGTGATCACCGCCACCCAGATGCTGCAGTCGATGGTCGAAAGCCCGATCCCGACCCGCGCCGAAGTGCTGGACGTGGCCAACGCGGTCATCGACGGCACCGACGCGGTGATGCTCTCGGCCGAAACCGCCGCCGGTGCCTATCCGGTGCGCGCGGTGGAAGCGATGGCGCGCATCTGCCTGGGTGCCGAGCGCCAGTTCGAGACCGATGCCGACTTCAGCAAGGCCCAGCGCAACCTGGAACGCGCCGACCAGGCGATCGCCATGGCGACGATGTTCGTCTCCGAGCACGTCGGCGTGCGCGCGATCGTGGCGATGACCGAGTCCGGCGGCACGCCGCGCTACCTGTCGCGCTTCCGCGCCAAGGCGCCGATCTACGCGGTGACCCGCCACGACGGCGCGCGCCGGCAGATGGCGATGATGCGCGACGTGTTCCCGATCAACTTCGACAGCCGCGGCCTGACCCCGCGCGAAGCGGCGCGCGGCAGCATCCGCGTGCTGGTCGATGCCGGCGCGCTATCGGCCGGCGACCGCGTCGTGTTCACCAGCGGCGAGCACATGGAAACCCACGGCGCGACCAATACGCTGCGCCTGCTGGAAGTGGGCCCGGACGGACGCGCTTCGGGGTTGGGCGAGCTGTAAGGCGCGCCCTTCGAACCGCCCCTCGGCGATGAGGGGCGGACCTGAGGCCAGCCATAGCCTTTAAACCTGTAAACGTTTGCGGCCATTCCGTGAAGGAATGGCTGTATGCGTTCACGGGTATAATTGCGTTCTCCCCCGCTGCTGCCACAGGAACCACATGAGCATCGAACTGCTTGCCGAAACCGCCCAGGCCATGGTCGCTCCGGGCAAGGGCATCATCGCCATCGACGAGTCCACCAGCACGATCGCGAAGCGCTTCGCGGGCGTGGGGATCGAGAACACCGAAGAGAACCGCCGCGCCTACCGCGAGCTGTTGCTGACCACGCCGAAGCTGAGCGAGTACATCTCCGGCGCCATCCTGTTCGATGAAACCATCCGCCAGTCCACCAAGGACGGCGTGCCGTTCGCCAGGTACATGGCCGAGCACGGCATCATCCCGGGCATCAAGGTCGACAAGGGCGCCCAGCCGCTGGCCGGCATGCCCGGCGAGCTGGTCACCGAGGGCCTGGACGGCCTGCGCGCGCGCCTGGAGGAGTACTACAAGCTCGGCGCGCGCTTCGCCAAGTGGCGCGCGGTGATCAACATCGGCGAGGACATTCCGTCCGGGACCTGCATCGAGGCCAATGCCCATGCGCTGGCGCGCTACGCCGCGCTGTGCCAGGAGCAGGGCCTGGTGCCGATGGTCGAGCCGGAAGTGATCATGGACGGCGACCACGACATCGAGACCTGCTACGAGGTCACCGAAGCCACGCTGCGCTCGCTGTTCGGCGCGCTGTACGAGCAGAACGTAGTCCTGGAAGGCACCATCCTCAAGGCCTCGATGGTCATCTCGGGCAAGGGCTGCGAGGAGCAGGCCGGCATCGACGAAGTGGCCGAGTCCACCGTGATGTGCCTGAAGAGCACCGTGCCGGCGATCCTGCCGGGCATCGTGTTCCTTTCCGGCGGCCAGACCGACGAGCAGTCCACCGCCCACCTCAACGCCATGAACCAGCTCGGCAACCTGCCGTGGCCGCTGAGCTTCTCCTACGGCCGCGCCATGCAGCAGGCCGCGCTGAAGCTGTGGTCCAAGGACATGCAGGGCAACTTCGCCAAGGCCCAGCAGGTGGTCTACGAGCGCGCCCGCGAGAATGGACTGGCCGCGCTGGGGCAGTGGAAGGGCTGATCGCTGTTGGCGCTATCGCGAAGCAAAAACGCCGGCGCAAAGCCGGCGTTTTCTTTTGCGCAGGTCCTCGACGGCGCTACGCCACCTGCGGCAACCCCTGCGCGAGCGCCTGCTGGTAGGCCTTGTAGGTGGCGTCGTTGAATGCCACCAGCAAAATCCTGCGCGGCACCGCATGCGAGCGCTGCCAGGCCAGGGTTTCGTTCACGGCCACGCGCGCGGCCTGTTGCAGCGGGTAGCCGTAGATGCCGCAACTGATCGCCGGGAAGGCGATGCTGTGCAGGTCCATCTGCTCGGCCAGGCGCAGCGACTGCCAGTAGCAGTTGGCCAGGAACTCGGGCTCGTGGTGCGCACCGTCGCGCCACACCGGGCCGACGGCATGGAACACGTAGCGCGCCGGCAGGCGGCAGCCGGCGGTGGCGCGGACTTCGCCGGTGGGGCAACGCACGCCGGGGCGGACCTCGGGCAGGCGCTCGCATTCGGCCAGCAGCTCCGGCCCCGCGGCACGGTGGATCGCATGGTCGACACCGCCGCCGCCGAGCAACGATTCGTTGGCGGCGTTGACGATGACGTCGACATCCAGCGTGGTGATGTCCCCTTGCCAGATTTCTATGGGCCAGATTTCTATGGTCATGAGCGGATCTTCAAGGGCTCCCGATGAGGGAAACGTGATGGGGCGCCCGGGCAGGCCGAGCGGGCGGGCAAAGCGCACGCAGCCTGCGGCCGGGGCGTCTCGCGGCCTGAGACCGCACCCGGCCGGCCGTGTCAGAAGATGACTACAACCCGCTAATTCCTAAGAAAAATCTAATTCTCCCGGTGGGGCGTCGCATGAAAAGGTCCCGAGTTCGTTGGCCCGTCCGCGCCACCCCGCGGCGGTGCCCCGCTGTTCCTCGAACCGGGAGAAACCATGACCACCGCTCCATCCATAAGCTGCCTGGCCGCCAGCCTGCTTTGTGTGCTCGCCGCCCAGGCCCACGCCGCCGAACCGGCGCCTGCCCCGCCCACCGCTCCGGCGACCCCCGCCGTCACTGAGCTTGACCGGGTCCAGGTCATGGCCACAGGCACGCGCATCCCGCGCGCTGGCTTCGACACCCTCGAACCGGCGCAGGTCATCTCGCGCGAATACCTCGATGAGAACAACATCACCAACCTGGCCAGCGCGATGGCGCGCACGCCGGGCTTCGGATTGGGAGCCTCGTCCTCCGGCAGGCAGTCCTCATACGGCGCGGGCGTCAATTTCGCCTCGCGTTTCGGCCTGGGCTCCAACCGTCTGCTCGCCCTGGTCAACGGACGCCGGTTCGTCAGCTCGAATCCGCCCACGATATTCGGTCCAGATGGCCCGGGTTCGCAGGTCGACCTCAACGTCATCCCGACCAACCTGATCGAGCGGGTCGAGAACGTCAGCATCGGTGGTGCGCCGACGTATGGGTCGGACGCGATCAGCGGTGTGACCAACGTCATCCTGCGCGATCGCTTCGATGGCGTGGAAGTGGAGATGGGCTACGGCTTGAGCGAGCGCGGCGATGGCCAGCGCGTGAACGCCTCCAGCCTGTTCGGCACCAGTTTCGCCAAAGACCGGGGCCACTTCGTGCTGTCTTTGAACTATGACAGCCAGGATGGCGTATTGCAGTCCGACCGCCGCTTCTATCGCCAAGGCTATTCGTTGCAGCCCAACCCCTCCGCCAAGGCCATCGCCAGATACCAGCCGGGCCGCGTCGCAGCCAGCGACGGTCGTCTGGACACCGGTATTCCGTTCAACGATGGCAACAGCGATGGCGTGCCCGGCAGTGTCTACATCCGCGATCACAACGTGTTGGGGATGACCTGGGGCGGCATGGCGCTCCCGGTGGCCGCCAACTCCGCCGCGGACGCCAGCGGCAGGCTGCGCGGCTTCGGCGGCAGTGCCGACACCTACCTGCAGTTCGACGGCCGTGGACAATTGGTGCCCTATGCCCCCGGTAGCAACTTCGGCACCGGCAACGCGTCGGGGGGGGACGGTATTCGCCTGTGGGAGGTTGGGCAGATCGTGTCCGACCTGGATCGCAAGACTGCTTATCTCACCGGCCATTTCGATTTCACGGACCAGGTCCGCGGATTCTGGGAGGCGTCCTCCTACAGCGCGCGGGCGCGGGAGCTGACCGCCCAGAGCATCTACAACGCGGTCGGCTTCGGCCGGGCGGGGCTCGACGGCGGTGGCGACCAGAGCGGCATGCTGCGCATTCCGGTGACCCACCCACTGCTGACGGAACAGGCCCGCCAGACCCTGCAAGGACTGGGTGCGAACGAATTCCTGCTGTCGCGCGCGTCGCGCGACCTGGTCACGGGCAACTCGGGTTCGGATAGCAACGTGTGGCGCGTGGTCGGCGGGCTGGAAGGCTACTTCGCCATCGGCAACCGCAGCTTCAACTGGGAGGCGAGCGGCGTCTACGGACGGGGCGACTTCATCTATTCCGGCCGGAGCTTGGTGCAGCAGAATTTCATCAACGCTTTGAACGTGTCGCGTAACGCCGATGGCCGGGTTGTCTGCGATGGCAGCGCCCCCGGCGCCAAGGTAGACCCGGCGTGCGTCCCGCTGGACCTGTTCGGTGAAGGCCGGGCCTCGCGCGAAGCACTGGCGTACGTCACCACGCCAACCCGCTCCTCCTCAACGCTCGAGCAGACCGTCTTCAATGCCAACCTGACCGGGGATGTGCTCGAACTGCCGGGCGGCATGATGAGCTTCAACGCCGGTTACGAGTTCCGGCGCGAGCAGGGCCGTTTCGACCCCGGTGCCTTCAAGCGCCAGGGGTTGGGGCGTTCGGTCGTCACCAACCCGGCCGCCGGCAGCGTGCACAGCAACGAATTCTTCGGCGAGCTGTTCGCACCCTTGGTGGACGCCGACGCCGCGATTCCCGGCCTGCATCGCCTCGACCTCACCGGCAAGGTCCGTTGGGTCAACAACTCGGTCAACGGTGCCTTCACTGCCTATACCTATGGCTTCCAGTACGAGCCGTTGCCCGGCGTGCAACTGCGTGCCAACAAGACGCGCTCGTTCCGCTCGCCGTCGCTGGTAGAGCTGTATGCCGACCAGGCTGCTTACTATTTCGTCACTGAGCCCTGCCAGGCGTCGAACATCACCAGTGGACCGCGGCCTGGCAACCGTGCAGCCAATTGCAAGGCTTTCTTTGCCGGCTATCCAGCGGTGGATCCCGGGACGTTCGAAAGTCCGACCAGTTCGATTCCCGGCCGCCGCGTCGGCAGCACGCAGCTGCGCAACGAACAGGCCGACTCCTGGACGGCCGGCCTGGTACTGCAGCCGGAGTGGGCCAAGGGGCTGCGCATGGCGGTGGACTACTACAGCATCGACCTGACCGACATGATCGGCGCGCTCAGCACCGGCAACATTCTCTCCGGCTGCTTCGACGCGGACTCGTTGGCAGGCAACACTTATTGCGGCCTGGTCGGCCGCGATCCGGTCACCGCCATGGCGCGCACCGTCGATACGACCTACATCAACGGTCCTTACATCAATTTCCGCGGATGGACCGCCGAAGCCACCTATCGGTTCGACTTCGCCGAACTGGGTTGGGGCAAGGGTCGCCTGGACCTTGGCTTGTACGCCTATATCCCGCGCGTGTGGGAACAAGCCGCCGCGCCTGGCATACCGCCCGTCGACTACGTGAACACCCGCAGCGGGCAAACTCGCGAATACCAGTGGAAAGCACAGTACGGCGTGGGCCGCTGGAGCCTGGGCGCGGTGGCCAGCTACTACCCCAGCCATCTGGTCGCGCCCAACACCGGGGTGGAAAGCCGGGACTATCGCCGTGTCGATGGATATCTCAGTGTCGATGCCAACGTGGGCTATCGATTCAACGAACGCTGGCGGATGAACCTGGCGGTGGACAATCTCACCGACGACGTCGGTCCGTTTCCGTTCGTCAACGATTCCCTGGGGCGGCGCTACATGTTGACGGCGACGATGAAGCTGTAGGGCGAAACTGATCGGTAGAACGACAAGGGCCGCGTTTATCGCGGCCCTTGCTTTGCGTGCCGTGGCTGCACCGCTACTCGCAATCCTGGGAAGAATCCAATTCTCCTGGCCAGGGCGGCCGTGAAACGCTGCAGGCTCGTCGAATGCCCGGGCCGCTTCCCGGCCTTCGGGCAGCGGCAATCACGGACGACCCTGGAGAGCCCATGCGCGTAGTGACACGCAGCAGCCGTCTTGCCACCAGCCTGGTGTGCGCCCTGTCCGTGCCCGCGCTTGCCACGGAGGGGCCCGGCGCCATCACCGATCTCGATCGCCTCCAGGTCACCCACACGGGTACGCGCATTCCCCGTGCCGGCTTCGACACGCTTGAGCCGGCACAGGTCATATCACGCGAGAATATCGAACGACGTAACTTCACCAGTCTGGGCGAGATAATGGACCAGACGCCGAGCTTCAGTCTGGAAGTCACGCCCTACTTCACGCAGTCTTCCTTCGCGGTCGGGGTGAGCTTTGCTTCACGCTTCGGCCTGGGTGGCAATCGCATGCTGACCCTGGTCAATGGCCGGCGTTTCGTCAGCTCCAATCCGCCGACGATGTTTGGTCCGGGCGAGCCCGGCAACCAGGTCGATCTCAACGCCATTCCGGCTCAACTGATCGAGCGCGTCGAGAACATGAGCATTGGCGGCGCGCCGACTTACGGATCCGATGCCATCGGCGGGGTGACCAACATCATCCTGCGCGATCGCTTCGAGGGCGTGGAAGCGCAGATGGGCTATGGCTTGAGCGAGCGTGGCGATGCGCAGCGCACGAATGCGTCAAGCCTCTTCGGCACGGGCTTCGCCGGCGGGCGTGGGCATTTCGTCCTGGCGCTGAGCCATGATGGTCAGCAGGGCGTGCCATTGGCGAACCGCCGGTTTTATCGCGAAAGCTATTCGCTGGAACCCAACCCGGACGCCGAAGCCATCTCCCGCTATCAGCCCGGCCGTGACGCGCGCCGTGACGGCCGCGTCGACACCGGTATCGCGTTCGACAACGGCCACCAGGACGGCGTGCCGGGCAGGGTCCACATCCGCGACATGCGGGCCCATGCGCTTACCTGGGGTGGGCTGGCGCTGCCCACCGGGCGCAGTCTTGCTGCCGATCCGAGTGGCCGATTGCGCGGCTTCGGCGCCGGTGCCGACCACTACCTGCAATTCAACCCGCAAGGACAACTGGTGCCCTACGATCCTGGCGTCAATTTCGGCCAGGACAGCGCGGTGGGCGGTGAGGGCGTGCGGCCTTGGGAGATGGGTCAGATCGTGTCGCAACTGGACCGCAAGACCTTCTACCTCACGGGTCGTTTCGACTTCAACGATCACATTCGCGGCTTCTGGGAGGCCTCATCCTATGCGGTGAGCGCGCGCGAGGTGGCTGGCCGCAGCCTGCCCAACGCCGGCGAGCTCGGGGTCGCCCACCTTGATGGCAGCGGCCAGAAGGATGGCATGCTGGCGATGTCGGTGGACCATCCGCTGTTGACGGACCAGGCCCGGACGACCTTGCAGCAGCTTGGTGTGGACAGGCTCTTCCTCTCACGCGCCTCGCGCGATGTGTGGATGGATGGTTACCGTTCGCGGAGCAACCTCTGGCGTGTCGTCAGCGGGCTGGAAGGACACTTTTCCGTCGGCGGCCGCGGCTTCGATTGGGAAGCCAGCGGAGTCTATGGCCGAGGCGACTTCACCTACCTGGGCCAAGGCCTGCTGCAACAGAATTTCATCAATGCGCTGAATGTGAAGCGCCTGGCTGATGGCCGGGTGGTTTGTGACAGCACCGCCGCCGGCACCCGCTTCGATCCAGCCTGCGTGCCGCTGGACCTGTTTGGCGAGGGCCGCGTCTCGCGGCAGGCCTTGGATTACGTCACAACGCCGACCCGCTCGACGGCAACGCTGGAACAGACGGTATTCAATGCCAACCTGACCGGAGAGGTCATCGCACTGCCCGGCGGCATGATGAACTTCAACGCCGGCTACGAGTTTCGACGCGAGCAGGGCGGCTTCGACCCCGGTCTCCATCGAGGCCAGGGCCTGGGTCGCGAAGAGCCGATCGATGCGGCGGCCGGCAAGACGCACAGCAATGAATGGTTCGCCGAAGTGCTTGCGCCGCTGGTGGATCCCGACGCGCGCATCCCAGGTCTGCGCCGGCTCGACCTGACCGTCAAGGCGCGTCGGGTCATCAACTCGGTCAACGGCGGGTTCACCGCCTATACGTACGGCTTCCAGTATGAACCGCTGTCTGGCGTGCAACTGCGCGCCAACAAGACCCGCTCTTTCCGCTCGCCCTCGCTGGTAGAGCTGTACACGAACCAGTCCACGAATTCCCGGATCGACGAGCCGTGCGAGCTGGCCAACGTCACCAGTGGTCGCAACCCCGGCAATCGCGCCGTCAACTGCGCGCAATTCTTCGCCGCGTATCCCGCCCTTAGCCCGGCGACTTTCCAGGCGCCGTCCAACCCGATTCCGGGAAGACGCGCCGGCAATACGGAACTAAGCAACGAGCAGGCCGACGCCTGGACCGCCGGCCTGGTGCTGCGTCCCGACTGGGCGCCCGGCCTGGGCGTGGCGGTCGATTACCACAGCATCGACCTGGCCGGCATCATCGTGCCATTGGACAGCCGCGACGTCCTGTCAGCTTGCTTCGATGCTCCGACCCTGGCGAACAACGCCTACTGCGCGCGAGTCACGCGCGACCCGGTCACGGCGGTGGCGCGCCGCATCGATACCCCCTATGTCAACGGGCCCCATCTCAAATTCCGCGGCTGGACGGCGGAAGCCAGCTACCACCTGGATTTTGCCGAGCGCGGCCACGGCCAGGGCTTGCTGGATGTTGGCGTGTATGCGTACTTCCCGCGCAAGTTCGAGCGCGTCGTGGTGCCCGGCCTGCCGGCCAGCAAGGGAAGCCAGACCCGTGCCTTGCAGTGGACCGTCGGCTACGGGCACGGACGGTGGCACATGGGCACGAGCATTACCTACACCCCGAGCCATCCCGTCTCGCCATCCCTTGACGTGGAAAGCCGCGACTATCTTCATGTGGACGGATATCTGCAGGTGGCTGCCAACCTGGGATATCGCTTCAACGACCGCTGGCAGGTGAACCTCGCGGTGGACAACCTCACCGACAACAGAGGCCCGTTTCCCGTCGTCTACGACGCGTTGGGACGGCGCTACATGCTGACTGCGGCGATGAAGTTGTAAGCCGCGCCTGCCCGATTCACGGCAGCCCAGCGAGCCAATCGTCGTCCGAGCCCTCGTTGATGTCGGCGAACAGCGGCGTGCTGAAGTAGCGTTCCCCGGTATCGGGCAACACCGCCAGCAACACCGAACCCGGCTCGGCCTTGGCCGCGACATCGAGCGCAGTGGCCACGGTGGCACCGGAGGAAATGCCGACGAAGATGCCTTCCTCGGCGGCCAGCTTGCGCGCCACTTCGATCGCGCGGTCGTCGGCGACCGAGTACAGCTCGTCGTAGACCTCGCGGTTGAGCACTTCGGGCACGAAGTCCGGGGTCCAGCCCTGGATCTTGTGCGGCTTCCACTCCTCGCCCTTGAGCAGCGCGGCGCCGGCCGGCTCGGTGGCGATGATTCTGGTCTCCGGACGCGCCACGCGCAGTACTTCGCCCACGCCGGTGAGCGTGCCGCCGGTGCCCCAGCCGCTGACGAAGTAGTCCAGGCGCTGGCCGGCGAAGTCGCGCAGGATTTCGGCGGCGGTGGTATTGCGGTGGTAGGCGGGATTGGCGGGATTGGCGAACTGGCTGGCCAAGAACCAGCCATGCTGCTCGGCCAGTTCCTTGGCCTTGCGCACCATGCCGCTGCCGCGCTCGGCGGCCGGGGTCAGGATCACCTTGGCGCCATAGGCGCGCATCAGCTTGCGGCGTTCGATGGAGAAGGTTTCCACCATCGTGGCGACGAACTTGTAGCCGCGCGCGGCCGCGACCATGGCCAACGCCACGCCGGTGTTGCCGGAGGTCGCCTCCACGATCGTGTCGCCGGGCTTGAGCAGCCCGCGCTGCTCGGCGTCGAGGATGATGGCCAGCGCCAGGCGGTCCTTGACCGAGCCGCCCGGGTTGAAGGATTCGACCTTGGCGTAGAGGGTGACGTGATCGGGCGCGATGCGGTGGAGCTTCACGATCGGCGTACGGCCGACGGTGTCGAGGATGCTGTCGTACAGGGCCATGCGAGGATCTCCGTGGAGGCGGTCAGGCGGCGTGCGCCAGTGTGGCGGCGCCGGTCTTTGCGGAAAGTGAGGGCGCATCGCCCAGGGGCGTGGCGCCGAACCAGTGCAACTGCCCGGCCAGCGCGGCGACCTCGCCGACGATCAACAGGGCCGGCGAGCCGACCCGGTGCTGGCGGGCCACGGCGGCCAGTTCATCCAGGCGGCCGAGTACCACCCGCTGCTCGGGCCGCGAGCCATTTTCGACCAGGGCGAACGGGGTGCCGGCGGTGCGGCCTCCGGCCAGGAGCCGGGCCTGGATCGTCTCCAGCGCGGCCACGCCCATGTAGAAGGCCAGCGTCTGCTGCCCGCGCGCCAACGCGGTCCAGTCCAGGGTATCGAGCGAATCGCGGCAATGCGCGGTGACCAGCTGCACCGACTGCGCATGCGCGCGGTGGGTCAGCGGCACGCCGGCATAGGCGGCGCAGGCGACCGCGGCGGTGATGCCCGGTACCACCTCGAAGGGAATGTCGTGGGCCTGCAGAAACGCCAGTTCCTCGCCGCCGCGGCCGAACACGAACGGATCGCCGCCCTTCAGCCGCACCACCCGGCGGCCGGCGCGCGCGTGTTCGAGCATCAGCGCATGGATATGTTCCTGTGCCGTGCTGTGGCCGCTGGCGGACTTGCCGACCTCGATGCGCTCGGCGTCGCGCCGGGCCAGCGCCAGCACCGGCCCGCTCACCAGGCGGTCGTGCAGGATCACGTCGGCCTCGTTGAGCGCGCGCAGCGCGGCCAGGGTCAGCAGGCCGGGATCGCCGGGGCCGGCGCCGACCAGCACCACCGTGCCGCGCTCGGCCGCCCCCGGCTGCGCCAGTTGGACCTGCAGGTAACGCGCCGCATCGGCCGGACGCCGGTCGCGCAGCAGGCGCGGCAACGGCCCGGCCAACTGCGCTTCAAAGAAGCGGCGGCGGGCGGCGGTGTCGGGAAAGCGTGCGCGGATCTGCGCGCGTTGTTGGGTGAACAACGCGACCAGGCCGCCCCAGCTATCGTCGAGCAGGCTTTCCAGCCAGCGCCGCAGGTGCCGCGCCACCATCGGCGCGCCGCCGCCGCTGGAGATGGCGACCTGCAACGCGCCGCGCTCGACCACCGCCGGCACCTGGAAGCTGGACAGCGCGGCGTCGTCGACCACGTTGGCGAAGATGCCCTGGGCCTCGGCCGCCTCGGCCACGGCGCGGTTGACGCCGGTGTCGGCGGTCGCGGCGATCACCAGCCAGGTGCGCGGCTGCAGCCAGCCGGGCTCGAAGGCTCCGGCCCACCATTCGATCGCGCCTTGCTCGGCGGCCTGGCGCAAACCCGGCGTCAGCGCCGGGGCGCCCACGCGGACCCGCGCCCCGGCCTGGCGCAACGCCTGCACCTTGCGTTCGGCGACCACGCCACCGCCGACGACCAGCACCGGGCGGCCACGCAGATCGGCGAACAACGGGAACAGGGCAGCGGTCACGGGCGTGAGCCTGGAAGAGGAGGGCTGACCGTAAACCCGGCTTATAGCGGTCGGAAATGACTTCATGCATCCTGCAGATAGCCGTCGGTTATAAGCATGGCTGGCAGATTCCCGTACAGTCGAACCGCCCCTCCGCCCAGCCAGAATCCCCGGCCGCCCCGATGACGCTCACGCAACTCCGCTATCTGGTCGCCATCGCCGATGCCGAACTCAACATCACCCTGGCCGCGGCACGGGTGCACGCGACCCAGCCCGGCCTGTCCAAGCAGCTCAAGCAACTGGAGGACGAACTCGGCTTCCTGTTGTTCGTGCGCAAGGGCCGCAGCCTGGAATCGGTGACCCCGGCCGGCACCGAGGTCATCCTGCGCGCCCGCGCCGTGTTGTCCGAGGCCAACAACATCCGCACCTACGCCGCCAACCAGCGGCGCGAGGCGCAGGGCCAGCTCACCCTGACCACCACGCATACCCAGGCGCGCTTCGTGCTGCCGCCGGCGGTGGCGCAGATCAAGCTGGCCTACCCGCAAGTGAGCGTGCACCTGCAGCAGGCGGCCGAAAGCGCCGCGCTGGACCTGCTCAGCGCCGGCGATGCCGACATCGCCGTGGTGAGCACCGCGGGCGGCGAGCCGAGCGCCGGGATCGCAGTGCCGCTGTACCGCTGGCGGCGCCTGGTGATCGTGCCGCGCGGGCATGCACTCGACCGCGCCGGCCGCGCGCCGGACATGCAGGCGCTCGCCGCCCAGCCACTGATCAGCTACGAATCCTCGACCCGTCCCGGCTCCTCCCTGCAGCGTGCCTTCGCCCAGGTCGGGCTGGAGCCGCGCATCGCCCTGACGGCGCTCGATGCCGACCTCATCAAGACCTACGTGCGCACCGGCATGGGCGTGGGCCTGGTGGCGGAAATGGCCGTAGGCGGCGACGACACCGACCTGCGCGCCTGGCCGGCGCCGGCGCCGATCGCCGAGTGCATCGCCTGGGCCGTGCTGCCGCGCGACCGGGTGCTGCGCGATTACGCGCTGGAACTGGTGAACATCCTGGCGCCGCAGATCGACAAGCGCGACCTGCGCCGCGTACTGGACGGCAACCAGGCGCCGAACTGGCCGGTGCCGCCGACCTGGGAATCGCTGACCCAGACGATTACCAGCTGAGCTGCTCGCTGTGCCGAGGTTGCGCTCCGTTCCGATCGCAGGAATGTATGAGGGCGTCAGGCTGACGCTGGGCGCTGCGCGATAGCTACCGAACAGCCGCCTCATCTGGACTTCATGGCAACCGAATTCGCTCGGTCGGGGTTGAAACCCCTCCTACAGTGAAGCCATCAAACATTGCGGAGCTGGGGGGGATGGACGATCAAATATCTTCGTGAATCCCGCATTCCCGCTTCAAGCCGAAAAACCGCGTGTCCTCTTCCCGCATGCCCGGCTCCCACCGCCGCGTCGTGTGGAAATCGCCGATCGATACATAACCCTGCTCCCACAACGGGTGGTAAGGCAGGTCGTGCTGCTTGAGGTATTGCCACACATCGCGATCGTTCCAATCCGCGATCGGGCTCACCTTGTAGCGCTCGCCACGCTTCTGCACGATCGGCGTATGCGCCCGGCTCGCCGACTGCTGCCGGCGCAAGCCTGTGAACCAGGTACCGACATCGAGCTCGTCCAGCGCGCGCCGCATCGGCTCGACCTTGCGCAGGCTGTTGTACTGCTCGATCCCGACCACGCCCTGTTCCCACAACCGCCCATGCCGCGCCTCCATCCATGCACGGCTGACCAGCGGCCGGAACACCTTGAGATTGAGCTGCAGGCGCTCGGTCAGCTCGTCGGCGAAGCGGTAGGTCTCGGGGAACAGATACCCGGTATCGATCAACACCACCGGAATGTCCGGCCGCTGCCGGCTCAACATGTGCAGCGCCACCGCCGACTGCGCGCCGAAGCTCGACGACAGCGCCGCCTGCGCCGGCCCATGCGCCAGCGCCCATGCCACCCGCTCCTCGGCGGTGCATCGCTCCAGACGCGCATTGAGGGCGTCGAGATCGTGCAGCGCATCGGTCGTGGCCGAAGAGACGGGCAGGGCGGTCATACGAGTTCCAGTTCGACTTGGCGGTGGGTGGGATAAGACGGCAGCGCGATGATCGCTTTACGGTGCAGGAAATCGCCGAAGCCCTCACCGGCCTCGCGCTCGGCCGCATAACGGGCGAACAGCGGTTCCAGCGTGGCGAGGATGTCGGCTTCGGTGATGTTTTCGCGGTACAAGGTGTTCAAGCGCTGGCCGCGATGGTCGCCGCCGAGCATCAGGTTGTAGCGGCCCGGTGCCTTGCCGACCAGGGCGATCTCCGCCAGGTACGGCCGCGAGCAGCCATTCGGGCAGCCGGAGATGCGCAGCACGATCGGCGCATCGGCCAGGCCGTGGCGTTCGAGCAGCGGCTGCAGCCGCGCAGTGAAATCGGGCAGGTAGCGCTCGGCCTCGGCCATCGCCAGCCCGCAGGTCGGCAATGCCACGCAGGCCATGGCACCCCGTGCCAGCGCCGTCGGCGCAAGATTGCCGGCATCCAGGCCGTGTTCGGCGACCAGCGCGTCGACGCGCGCGCGCTGCGCGGCCGGTACGCCCGCGATGACCAGGTTCTGGTTCGGCGTGAGGCGGAATTCGCCGGTGTGGAAGCGCGCGATCTCGCGCAGGCCGGTCAGTGCGGTCGTCCCGTCCACGTCGGCGATGCGGCCGGCCGGCAGCGACAGCGTCAGGTGCCAGCGGCCATCCTCGCCTTCGACCCAGCCATAGCGGTCGCCGTTGTGTTCGAAGGCGAACGCACGCGCCGGCGCAAATGCGATCCCGGCGCGGCGCTGGATCTCCGCGACGATGGCGTCCAGCCCGCGGTCGTCGATGGTGTACTTGAAGCGCGCACGCTTGCGCTGCTCGCGATTGCCGAGGTCGCGCTGCGTGGTCACCACTGCCGTGGCTACGTCGAGCAGGCGCTCGCGCGGGAACCAGCCGACCAGATTGCCCACGCGCGGCCAGGTCTCCGGATCGCCATGGGTCGCGCCCATGCCACCGCCGAGCGCGAGGTGGTAGCCGGTCAGCACGCCTTCCTCGACCGTGCCGATGAAGCCAAGATCGTTGGCGAACACGTCCACGTCGTTGAGCGGCGGCAGCGCAAAGCCGATCTTGAACTTGCGCGGCAGGTAGCGGTCCCCGTAGATCGGCTCGTCTTCCTCGCCGCTGCCGGACACCCGCTCCTCGTCGAGCCAGATCTCGTAATAGGCGCGGGTATTGGGCAGCAGGTGCTCGGAGGTGCGCGCGGCATCGGCGTACAACTGCGCATGCACCGGCGAGAGCAGCGGATTGGCCGCGACCAGCACGTTGCGGTTGACGTCGCCGCAGGCGGCCAGGGTGTCGATCAGCGCGGCATTGATCGCCTGCATCGTCGCCTTCAGCTCGCGCTTGATCACGCCATGGAACTGGAAGGCCTGGCGCGTGGTGACGCGCAGCGAGTGGTTGCCGTAGCGCGTGGCGATAGCGTCCAGCTGCAGCCACTGCGCCGGCGTGACCACGCCGCCGGGCGTGCGCGTGCGGATCATGAACTGGTAGGCGGGCTCGAGCTTCTGCCGGCGGCGCTCGTCGCGCAGGTCACGGTCGTCCTGCTGGTAGCTGCCGTGGTACTTGATCAGCGTCTGGTCGTCCTCGCGCAGGGCACCGGTGACCGGGTCGGCCAGGCTCTCCAGCAATGAGCCGCGCAGGCGGCGGCTGGCGGACTTGATGTCTTCGACGGAATGGGTGCTCATGGGTGCGTTGGCTGCCTAAGTCGCGGTGGCGCGGGAGGTCTCTGCAGGAGCGGCTCTGGGTGGCCTCGGGCCATCAGCCGCGACCGTAGCCCCGGGGCGCTCAATAAACATCGCGGCTATACCGCCCCTCCTTCTGCAATCCAACCAGAAACTCGCCAGCATCTTCTTCATCCAGCCCCCCATGCTCGGCGACGATCTCAAGCAGCGCCGCATGCACGTCCTTGCCCATGGCGATGGCGCCGCACACGTACAGGTGCGCGCCCTCGCGCAGCCAGGCGTAGACCTCGCGGCCGCGTTGGCGCAGGCGGTGCTGGACGTAGATCTTCTCGGCCTGGTCGCGCGAGAACGCCAGGTCCAGCTCGTGCAATTCGCCGCGCGCCAGGGCCTGCTGCCATTCGGCTTGGTAGAGGAAGTCGCGGTTGAAGTGGCGCGCGCCGAAGAACAGCCAGTTGCGCCCGCGCGCGCCGCGCTCGGCGCGTTCCTGCACGAAACCACGGAACGGCGCCACGCCGGTGCCCGGGCCGATCATCAGGATGTCGCGGGCATCGTCGGCCGGCACGCGAAAGCGCTCGTTCGGCTCGACATAAATCTGCGCGGTGTCGCCTTCGCCCAGCGCGGCGAGGAAGGCACTGGCCGAGCCGACATGCCGGTGGCCGTGGGCGTGGTATTCCAGCTCGTCCACGGTGAGGTGGACTTCGTCGCCCACGCGCCGGCGGCTGGAGGCGATCGAATACAGGCGTGGCGCCAGCGGACGCAGGGCGGCCAGCAGGCCTTCCTGGTCCCAATCCGCCGGCCAGCGACGCAACACGTCGATCACCTGGTGGTCGGCGAGTAGCGTCGCCAGGCCGGCAGTCTGGGTAGGATCGAGCAGCGCCTGCAGTTCGGCCGCGCCCGACCGTTCGGCATGCGCGGCCAGGAAGGGCCGCGACAGCTTGGTCAGTTCGCGGTGGCCGGCGAGCCACTCGGACAGGGGCAAAGTCTGGGCACCCTGGGTGACGTCGGCATGACCGTCCAATTTCAACAGATCGAGCAAGGGCGCCCACAGCGCCTCGGGATTGCGATGGCGGAAACCCAGGGCGTCGCCCGGCTCGTAGTGCAAACCGCTGCCGGCCAGCGACAGCTCCAGGTGGCGCACGCGCTTGGAGGCCTCGCCATGGCGCCGGTAGGCCGGGCCCTTGAAGTCGCGGCCGCTGACGACCTGGTTGGCCAGCACTTCGGCGGCAAACGGGTGGGCGTGGTCGAAGGTGGCCGGCGCCGGGCCGCGCAGCGGTGTGACCTTGGCGCCCGCGCCCGGCACCACCGCCAGATGTTCGCGCGCGTCGCGCAGGGCTTGCTCGCGCCAGGGGGCGGCGACGCTGTCGATATCCAGGTCGGCCTCGGCCAGCGGGCGCAAGCGCTGGGCGCCGAGTTCGGCCAGGCGGGCGTCGAGGCGGCGGGCGATGCCGCAGAAGTCGGCGTAGCTGGAATCACCCAGGCCGAGCACGGCGAACTTCAGCGCCGGCAGCTTGGGTGCGCGCCGACCCTGCAGGAATTCGACCAGGCCGATCGCGTCGTCCGGCGGGTCGCCTTCGCCCTGGGTGCTGATCACCACATAGAGCAGCCGCTCGCCCGCCAGTTCACGGGTCGGGTAGGTGTCGGCGCGCTGCAGGCGAACCCGCAGGCCGGCCGCTTCGGCCTCACCGGCCAGGCGTTCGGCGGCGCGCCGGGCGTTGCCGGTCTGGCTGCCATAGAGCACGGTCAGGCGCTGCTCCCCGGCGTGATCGGCAGCGGCGCCGCCGGCCACCAGGGCGAGCGAGGGCGGTGCCGGATGCCCCTGCGCCAGGCCGGCGGCGTAGCCGGACAGCCACCACAGCGAGGCCGCATCCAGTCCCTCGACCACCCGCAACAGCAATGCCCGGCGCTCCTCGGGCAAGGGGCTGGCGGGCAATACGGGGCTGGCGGCGGTCATTCCCGTTCCAGAGACAGGGGAGAGCGTCCGATGCTAGGCAAGGGCCGTTGTCTATAGAAAGGAGCAGGGGTTATCGCCTTATGCCCGCCGCTTATTTCTGGCAGCGGCGCCGCGCGGGCCAGACTGCGGGCCTTCCGGTCGGTGCTAGGCTTGGCCGGCCACACACACGCATGGCGGCAATGAGTCTTCCACCCCTGTCCCACCTCGACCGGCTCGAGGCCGAAAGCATCCATATCCTGCGCGAGGTCGCGGCCGGCTTCGCCAATCCGGTGCTGCTGTACTCGGTGGGCAAGGACAGTTCGGTGCTGCTGCACCTGCTGCTGAAGGCCTTCGCCCCGGCGCTGCCGCCGATCCCGTTGCTGCACGTGGACACGCGCTGGAAGTTCCGCGAGATGATCGCCTTCCGCGACCGCCGCGCCGCCGAGACCGGCGTGGACCTGCGCGTACACATCAACCCCGACGGCATCGCCCGCGACATCGGCCCGATCAGCCACGGCGCGGCGGTACACACCGACGTGATGAAGACCCAGGGCCTCAAGCAGGCACTGGACGCCGGCAAGTTCGACGCCGCCATCGGCGGCGCCCGCCGCGACGAAGAGAAGTCGCGTGCCAAGGAGCGCGTGTTCTCGTTCCGCAACGACCGCCATCGCTGGGACCCGAAGAACCAGCGCCCGGAACTGTGGAACCTATACAACACCCGCGTCCACGCCGGCGAAAGCGTGCGCGTGTTCCCGCTGTCGAACTGGACCGAGCTCGACATCTGGCTCTACATCTACCGCGAAGCGATCCCGGTGGTGCCGCTGTACTTCGCCGCCGAACGGCCGGTGGTCGAGCGCGACGGCGCGCTGATCCTGGTCGACGACGACCGCCTGCCGCTGCGCGAAGGCGAAACCCCGCAACTGCGCTCGGTGCGTTTCCGCACGCTGGGCTGCTACCCGCTGACCGGCGCGATCGAATCCACGGCCGACAGCCTGGAGGCGATCATCGCCGAGATGCTGGTCACGACCAGTTCCGAGCGGCAGGGGCGGGTGATCGATCACGATCCGTCGGAGTCGATGGAGAAGAAGAAGCTCGAGGGGTATTTCTGATGGCTGGATCTCACAGTGCGGGACTCGGGACTCGGGACTCGGGACTCGGCAGGGCGGAGGACGAAGGCACTTCCGAGTCCCGAGTCCCGAGTCCCGAGTCCCGCAGCGACGAAATCGCGCACTACCTGCACCGCCACGAAACCAAGCCGCTGCTGCGCTTTATCACCTGCGGCAGCGTGGACGACGGCAAGAGCACGCTGATCGGCCGGCTGCTGTACGACAGCAAGCGCCTGTTCGACGACCAGCTCGCCGCGCTCGAGCGCGACAGCCGCCGCCATGGCACCCAGGGCGGCCGCATCGATTACGCGCTGCTGCTCGACGGCCTGGCCGCCGAGCGCGAGCAGGGCATCACCATCGACGTGGCCTACCGCTATTTCGATACCGACAAGCGCAAGTTCATCGTCGCCGACTGCCCCGGCCACGAGCAGTACACCCGCAACATGGCCACCGGTGCATCGACGGCGGACCTGGCCATCGTGCTGGTCGATGCGCGCAAGGGCCTGCTGCCGCAGACGCGCCGGCACAGCTTCATCGCCTCGCTGCTGGGCATCGGCCGGATCGTGCTGGCGGTGAACAAGATGGACCTGGTGGACTACGACCGGGAAGTATTCGACACGATCCAGGCGCAATACCGCGAGCTGGCGGCGCAGTTGGGCCTGGCCTCGGTGCAGGCGATTCCGCTGTCGGCACTGGAAGGCGACAACCTGTCCGGTCACTCGCCGCGCATGCCCTGGTACCGCGGCCCCAGCCTGCTCGAACATCTTGAAACCGTGCCGCTGCCCGAAGCTGCCAGCCAGGGCGGCCTGCGCCTGCCGGTGCAATGGGTGAACCGCCCGCACCAAGGCTTCCGCGGCTTCGCCGGCACGATCAGCAGCGGCCAGGCGCAACCCGGCGATGCGGTGGTGGTACTGCCTTCGGGCCGGCGCTCGCGCATCGCCCGGGTCATCGGCCCGGATGGCGACGTGCAGTCGGCGCGCGCCGGCCAGGCCGTGACCCTGACGCTGGAGGACGAACGCGACATCAGCCGCGGCGACGTCATCGCCGCCGCCGGCGATCCGCCGGAAGTGGCCGACCAGTTCGCCGCGCACCTGCTGTGGCTGGACGATGCCGCACTGCTGCCGGGGCGGCCGTACTGGCTGAAGATCGGCACCCGCACCGTCACCGCCAGCGTCAGCGAGATCAAGCACCGCATCGACGTGAACACGCAGGAACACCTCGCCGCCAAGCGCCTGGCGCTGAACGAGGTCGGCTACGTGAACCTGGCGCTGGACGAGGCGGTGGCCTTCGCGCCGTATGCGCGCGAGCGCGAGCTCGGCGCATTCATCCTGATCGACCGCCAGACCAACGCGACCGTCGGCGCCGGCACCCTGGACTTCGCTCTGCGCCGTGCCGGCAACGTGCATTGGCAGCACCTGGACGTGGACAGCGCCGCGCGCGCGCGGATCAAGGGCCAGGTACCGAAGGTGCTGTGGTTCACCGGCCTGTCCGGCGCCGGCAAGTCGACCGTGGCCAACCTGGTCGACCGCCGCCTGCATGCGCTGGGCTATCACACCTTCATCCTGGACGGCGACAACGTGCGCCACGGCCTCAACCGCGACCTCGGCTTCACCGACGAGGACCGGGTGGAGAACATCCGCCGCGTGGCCGAAGTGGCGCGATTGATGGCCGATGCCGGGCTGATCGTGCTGGTCAGCTTCATCTCCCCGTTCCGCGCCGAACGGCGCATGGCGCGCGAGCGCTTCGGACAGGGCGAGTTCGTCGAAGTCTTCGTCGACGTGCCGCTGGCCGTGGCCGAGGCGCGCGACGTCAAGGGCCTGTACGCCAAGGCCCGCGCCGGCCTGATCCCGAACTTCACCGGCATCGATTCGCCGTACGAGGCGCCCGAGGCGCCGGAGCTGCACCTGCAGGCGGACGGCGACAATGCCGAGGCCCTGGCGCAGCAGGTGCTGGCGCACTTGGGCCTGGAGCGCTGACAGCCCACCAGCGACCCGCGCGTCGGCTGTGGCACGGCCTCCTCTGTTAAGGGAGCGCGCCGACAGGCGCAGGGCTGGCAAGGCAGCCATTGGGGCCGCAAGGTTTGCGCAGCAGACTTTGGCGGCGCAGCCGGCTTGGCGGGCCGCGCCACGCAAGGGTCTTTGGTCATGGCCCCGATCCAGTCCCCACACCTGCCGCTGTCACCCGGTGTCGTTACACTCGGTTACATCCCCACAGGATCCCCCGATACATGCTTTCCCGATTCCGCGCGGGCCTTGCCGCCGCGAGCCTGTCCTGCCTGGTCGTGTCGCTGGCCGGTTGCGACCGTGCCGGCCCCTCGGCCGCCGCCAGCGCCCCGATCCCGGTCACCGTGCAGACGGTCGCCACGCAGTCCTGGAACTCCACCGTGCAGTCCATCGCCACGGTCCGGGCGCGTGAGTCCGTGGCCCTGACCGCCGCGGTGAGCGACGTGGTCGAGAAGGTGTACTTCGACAGTGGCGATGCGGTGCAGAACGGCCAGTTGCTGCTGACCCTGCGCGGCAACGCGCAGCAGGCGGGGCTGAGCGCGGCACAGGCGACCTTCGAGGAAGCCGACCAGTTGTACCGCCGGCAGCAGGAACTGCTCGGCCAGCAACTGGTCGCCAAGTCCACCGTCGACACCCAGCGTGCCTTGCGCAACGCCGCGCAGGCGCGGGTGCTGCAGATGCGTTCGGATATCGGCGACCGCGAAGTGCGCGCGCCGTTTTCCGGCGTGCTCGGCATCCGCCAGATCAGCCCCGGCACCTTGGTGACGTCCACGACGGTGATCGCCACGCTCGACGACATCGACCGCATGCACGTCGATTTCCAGGTGCCCGAAGCGCAGCTGGCGCTGGTGCATGTTGGCGACAAGGTCAGCGGCGCGGCGGCGGCCTTCCCTGGCGAGCGCTTCGAAGGCGAAGTGGCGACGATCGATTCGCGCGTGGACGAAACCACCCGCGCGGTCACCGTGCGCGCCGACTTCGCCAACGCCGACCACCGCCTGCGCCCGGGCATGCTGCTCGACGTGCGCCTGTACCAGCCGGCGCGGCAGGCGCTGGTCATTCCCGAGATCGCGGTGGTGCAGGTCGGGCGCGAGTCCTTCGTCTACCGGGTCAAGGGCGATGACAGCGTCGAACGCGCCGACGTGCGCACTGGCGAACGCCGCGACGGCAAGGTCGAGATCCTCGAAGGCATCGAGGCCGGCGAGCGCATCGTGGTCGATGGCACCGGCAAGCTGCGGCCGGGCCTGAAAGTACGTGCCGGTGACGACCAGGCCGCGGTGCCGATCCGCGAGCAGGCCGCGCGATGAAACTCTCGGATATCTCCATCACCCGGCCGGTGCTGGCGGTCGTGATGAGCCTGCTGCTGGTGGTGCTGGGGGTGATGTCGTTCACCCGGCTCACGCTGCGCGAGCTGCCGGCGATCGACCCGCCCATCGTCTCGGTGGACGTCGAATACACCGGCGCTTCGGCGGCGGTGGTGGAGAGCCGGATCACCCAGGTACTGGAAGACGCGCTGGCCGGCATCGAAGGCATCGAGACGATCGAGGCGCGCAGCCGCAACGGCAGTTCCGACATCAGCATCGAGTTCGTGCCCACGCGCGATGTCGAGGCCGCCGCCAACGACGTGCGCGATGCGGTCAGCCGCGTCACCGACCGCATGCCCGACCAGGCGCGGCCGCCGGAGATTTCCAAGGTCGAGGCCGACGCCGACCCCATCCTGTGGCTCAACATGAGCTCCAGCGCGATGGACACGCTGCAATTGTCCGACTATGCCGAGCGCTACGTGGTCGACCGCTTCTCCAGCCTCGACGGCGTGGCCCAGGTCCGCATCGGCGGCCGCCAGCGTTACGCCATGCGCATCTGGCTCGACCGCGACCAGCTCGCCGCGCGCGGCATGACTGTGAGCGATGTCGAAGCCGCGCTGGAGAACGAGAACGTCGAATTGCCGGCCGGCAGCATCGAGTCGGCGCAGCGCGACTTCACCCTGCGCGTGGAGCGCAGCTACCTCAAGCCGGAGGACTTCGCCAAGCTGCCGCTGTCCAAGGGCACCGACGGTTATGTCGTGCGGCTGGGAGACGTGGGCACGGTGGAGCTGACCTCGGCCGAGCGCCGCGCCTATTTCCAGAGCAATGGCGTGCCCAACGTCGGCCTGGGCATCGTGCGCAATTCCACCGCCAATGCCCTGGACGTGGCGCGCGAGGCCCGCGCCGAGGCCGAGCGCATCCAGAAGTCGCTGCCGGCCGGCACCAATATTTTCGTCGCCTTCGACACCACCACCTTCATCGATGCCTCGGTCGAGCGCGTGTACCACACGCTGGCCGAGGCGGTGATCCTGGTGCTGGTGGTGATCTGGATGTTCCTGGGCAGTGCGCGCGCGGCGCTGATTCCCGCGGTCACGGTGCCGGTGTGCCTGATCGCCGCCTTCATCGCGCTGTACGCCTTCGGGTTCTCGATCAACCTGCTGACCTTGCTCGCGCTGGTGCTGTGCATCGGCCTGGTGGTGGACGATGCGATCGTGGTGGTGGAGAACATCCAGCGCCGCATCGACCTCGGCGAGCCGCCCATGGTCGCCGCGCGCCGCGGTACTGCGCAGGTGGCCTTCGCGGTCATCGCCACCACCGCGGTGCTGGTGGCGGTGTTCCTGCCGGTGGGCTTCCTCGAGGGCAATACCGGGCGCCTGTTCCGCGAGTTGGCGGTGGCCCTGGCGGCGGCGGTGGCGATCTCGGCCTTCGTCGCGCTGACGCTGACGCCGATGATGTCGTCCAAGCTGCTCAAGCCGCACGACAAGCAGAAGCCGAACCGCTTCCACCACTGGTTCAACGGCCGCATGGAGCGCCTGAGCCTGGGCTACAAGCGTTCGCTGGAGCGCAGTGTGGACCGCAGCTGGATCTTCGGTGCGGTGATGCTGGCCGCGTTCCTGGTCAGTGGCTGGCTGTCGACGCGGATTCCTTCCGAACTGGCGCCGGCCGAGGACCGCGGCAATTTCCAGGTGATGATCGATGGGCCGGAAGGTGCCGGCTACGACTACACGGTCGGGCAGATGCATCAGGTCGAGGCGATCCTGGCGCCGTATGTGGGCCCGGACAAGCCGGTCGTGCGCGCCAACCCGCGCGTGCCGGGCGGCTTCGGCAGCAGCGAGGAAATGCATACCGGCCGGGTCAGCGTGTTCCTGCAGGATTGGGAAAAGCGCGAGCAGCCGACCGTGGCGCTGGCCGCCGAGATCCAGCAGAAGCTGGCCGTGCTGACCGGCGTGCGTGCGCGCACCCAGGTCAGTGGCGGCCTGGTGCGCAGCCGCGGCCAGCCGTTCCAGATGGTGCTGGGCGGCCCGGACTACGCCGAGCTGGCGCAGTGGCGCGACCGCATGATGCAGCGCATGGAGCAGAACCCCGGCCTGGTCGGCGTCGACTCCGACTACAAGGAAACCCGACCGCAGATGCGCGTCAACATCGACCGCCTGCGCGCGGCCGACCTCGGCGTGCCGGTGACCGAGATCGGCGGGGCGCTGGAGACGATGATGGGCTCGCGCCGCGTCACCACCTTCGTCGACAACGGCGAGGAATACGACGTGATGCTGCAGTCCGGGCGCGAGGGCCGGATGTCGCCGGAGGACCTGGCGGCGATTCGCGTGCGCGCCGCCGGCGGCGAGCTGATCCCGCTGTCGAACCTGGTGACGCTCAGCGAAGTGGCCGAGGCCGGCACGCTCAATCGCTTCAACCGCCTGCGCTCGGTCACGCTGAGTGCCGGCCTGGCGCCGGGCTACAGCCTGGGCGATGCCATTGCCTGGACCGAGCGGGTGGCGCAGGAAGAATTGCCGGAGTACGCGCAGGTCGACTGGAAGGGCGAGTCGCGCGAGTACCAGAAGTCGGGCAGTGCGGTGTTGCTGACTTTCGCCATGGCCTTGCTGGTGGTGTACCTGGTGCTGGCCGCGCAGTTCGAGAGCTTCGCCCATCCGCTGGTGATCATGCTGACGGTGCCGTTGGCGGTGCTGGGGGCGTTGGTCGGGCTGTGGGTCACCAACGGCACGCTCAATCTGTTCAGCCAGATCGGCATCGTGATGCTGGTGGGCCTGGCGGCGAAGAACGGCATCCTGATCGTGGAGTTCGCCAACCAGCTGCGCGATGAGGGCCGCAGCGTGCACGAGGCGATCGTGGAGTCGGCGTCGGTGCGCTTGCGGCCGATCCTGATGACGTCGATTGCGACGGTGGTGGGGGCGATTCCGCTGGTGCTGGCCGGTGGGCCGGGCTCGGCGAGCCGGGCGACGATCGGCGTGGTGGTGATCTTTGGTGTGTCGCTGTCCACGCTGCTGTCTTTGTATGTGGTGCCGGCGTTCTATTCGCTGATCGCGCCGTTCACGCGCTCGCCGGAGGCGTTGGCGCGGGAGCTGGAGGTGCTGGAGGGGGAGACGCCTTCGGTTGGGGGGCATGCGTAGGGCATGCGCGCCGATGGTCTGCGTGCGGCGTCCGGGGCCTGGCCCTTGCCCGGGGGACGCCAAGAACTGCATCCATGCGGGGCTCGTTGGGCGAGGTCCATGTCGCCCAACGCCCCCGGGCAAGGGCCTGACCCCGGATGCCCGATAGTTCTGCGCGGCGTTGGGCGAAGCGCAGGGCAAGAGTAGCGGCGTCCGCTCGCCCTTTGCGGCGTTGTTAGGGCAAGATCGCTTCTTGTGCCGTGCATCCAACGGCGCATCGCGGGGGCGATGCGTGCTTTTTGATGGCTGCGGGCCATGACCCGCCTCGGCAGAATGGGCCCGACCCCGGGCGCGGGGACTTCTTTCCAACCAATGGGGACGACATCGCGTGCAATCGATCATCGAGTGGCTCAACGCCATCATCTGGAGCAAGGCGCTTATCTTCATGTGCCTGGCCGCCGGCCTGTATTTCAGCTTCGCCACCCGCTTCATGCAGGTGCGCGGTTTCGTCGAGATGCTGCGCTTGACGGTGCGCGGGCAGAAGTCGGAAGCAGGCGTGTCTTCGTTCCAGGCGCTGGCGATGTCGATGGCCGGGCGCATCGGCATCGGCAATATCGCCGGCGTGGCGACCGCCATCGCCTTCGGTGGGCCGGGCGCGATCTTCTGGATGTGGGTGATGGGCTTCCTCGGCGCCTCCACGTCCTATATCGAATCGACGCTGGCGCAGATCTACAAGGTCAAGGACGCCGACGGCCGCTACCGCGGTGGTCCGGCCTATTACATCGAGCGCGCCATGGGCTTGAAGTGGTACGCCATGACCTTCGCCGTCGCCACGATCATCGCCGCCGGCTTCCTGATGCCCGGCGTGCAGGCCAATGCCATCGCCGACAGCGCGGCCAATGCCTGCACCGGTACCTCGCTGTGCGGGGCGCTGGATGGGCAGTGGCTCGGCTTGCCGGCGCGCGAGGCGTTCAAGCTCGGGCTCGGCATCGTGGTGGCGCTGTTGCTGGCGGTGATCATCTTCGGCGGGGTCAAGCGCATCGCCAATTTCGCCGAGGTGGTGGTGCCGTTCATGGCCGGCGGCTTCATCCTGATGGCGGTCACGGTGATGGCGCTCAACGCCGAGCGGGTGCCGGGCATGTTCGCGCTGATCTTCAGCAGCGCCTTCGGCGGGCACGCGGCATTTGGTGCGTTGATGGGCCTGGCGGTGGAGTGGGGCGTCAAGCGCGGCATCTATGCCAACGAGGCCGGCCAGGGCACGGGCCCGCATGCGGCGGCGGCGGCCGAGGTCTCGCATCCGGCCAAGCAGGGCTACGTGCAGGCGTTCGCGATCTACGTGGACACGATGCTGGTGTGCACCTCCACGGCGTTCCTGGTGCTGTCCACGGGCATGTACAACGTGCAGGCGCCCGATGGCGGCACACCGCTGTTCCTGGGGGTGCCGGGCGTGCAGGAGGGGCCTGGCTTCGCCCAGGCGGCGGTGGAGTCGGTGCTGCCGGGCTGGGGCTCGGCCTTCGTCGCGGTGGCGCTGTTCTTCTTCGCTTTCACTACCATCATGGCCTATTACTACATGGCCGAAACCAACCTCAGCTACGTCAACCACAACCGCCATCGTCCACTGGCGGTGCTGGTGCTGCGGCTGGGCATCCTCGGCATGGTGATCTTCGGCGCCTTCCACAACGCGAGCGTGGCCTGGGCGCTGGGCGACATCGGCGTCGGCCTGATGGCCTGGCTGAACATCATCGCCATCCTGATCCTGCGCAAGCCGGCGCTGCTGGCGCTGCGCGATTACGAGCGGCAGAAGAAGCTCGGGCTGGACCCGGTGTTCGATCCCGAGGCGATGGGTATCCGCAACGCCGAATTCTGGAAGCGTCGCGCCGATTGAGGCGCCGGCGCGCGCCCCTGTCCGGCCGCTGCGGGCCGGGCAGGGATGACGTGCGCGGCGAGGGGCGTCATCATGCCGGCCGGGGCCGCGTTGCATGGCCCGACCTCAGGAACCTGCAGTGAACGATCCCTGGAAATCGCGGCGTCCGTCGCGTCCCGCCGAAACGCCGCCCGGCCCGCGTCCTCCCGCCCGCTCTGCCTATGGCGCGCGGGAGACCGGCGATGGCGGCGGCGGTCCTTCGCGTGGCGAGGAGTTGCGGCTGTACGGCGTCAACGCCGTGCTGGCCGCTTTCCAGCGCCGCCCCTCGGCCTTGCGCAAGCTGTATCTGGCCGAGGCGATGATTCCGAAACTGCAGCCGCTGTTGAAGTGGTGCGTGTCCCATCGCGTGGGCTACCGCGTGGTCGAGGCCGGCGATCTGGACAAGCTGGCCGCCAGCCAGCACCACGAAGGCGTGGTGGCCGATGTGCTGCGCGAGCCGGTGCCGGCGCTGGCCGACTGGCTGCCCACGCTCAGGCGCGGGCCCGCGCTGCTGTTGTGGCTCGATGGCGTCGGCAATCCGCACAACTTCGGCGCGATCCTGCGCTCGGCCGCGCATTTCGGCGTGGGCGCCATCCTCCTGCCCGAGCGTTCGACCCTCGCGCTCTCGGGCGCGGCGGCGCGCGTTGCCGAGGGCGGCGCCGAAGCGGTGCCGCTGGTGCGCCTGCCCAAGGCGGCGCTGGCCGACGAACTGCTGCACGAGGCCGGCTTCGTCATGGCCGCGACCCTGGTCGAAGGCGGCGACGATCTGTTCGCCACGCGCCTGCCCCCGCGGCTGGTGTACGTGATGGGCGCCGAAGGCGAAGGCATGGATCGCGCGCTCGCGCAGTCCTGCGACCTGCGCCTGTCGATCCCCGGCACCGGCGCGGTGGAAAGCCTCAACGTGGCCAGCGCGACGGCGGTGCTGCTCGCGCATTGGCGTGGCTCGGCCCGCGTGGCTTAGCCTGCTGCGCGGGCTAAGCCGCCAAAGTTTGCTGCGCAAACTTCGCGCCCCACGCCGTGGCCTCCTATCCCCGCGGCTATCGCCGCGCCCCTTAACAGAAGGGGGCTCTACCCCAGCGTGGTCACGAAGCGCAGATCGAGCGCCCCATCGAAGTGGGAACACCGAGGCGCCTGGCGCCGTTCCGTCGGGGAGGGGCCCGCACCGTAAGCCGGCCCCACTTACCGCTACACGCCAAAGCGCACCCTCAACCCACCCACCTCACTCGCTCGGCGGCACCGTCGGCTTGTCTTCGCTGCCAAAACCACCGTCGGCCTCGGCCGCCAGATACGCAAACACTGCATAGGCCGCCGCATTCTGCGCCAGCGCCTGCGGGTCGATCTTGTCCAGCGTGTCGTCGGCGGTGTGGTGCAGGTCGAAGTAGTCCGTCCCGTCCTGCGCCAGCCACGCCCACGCGCCGCCCTTGGCGGCGATCGGCCCGATATCCGGACCCGGGCCGCCCTTGTCCGGCATGTACGCGATGCCCAGCGGCGCCAGCACGTCGGCGATCTGCCGGGTCGCCTCGCGCGAACCTTCGGCGTTGCCTGAGCCGGTATTGAAGCCATAGATGCGGCCGGCACCGAAGTCGCTCTCCGCGCCGATCTGGTGCAGCGGCACCTCGCCCGCCTTGGCGCGTGCCTCGGCATAGGCACGGCCGCCGTACAGGCCCTGCTCTTCGTTGGCGAAGGCGACCACGCGGATCGTGCGCTTGGGCGCCTGCTTGAGCTGGCCGATCAGATGGCCGGCGGCCATGCTGATGCCGACGCCCGCGCCATCGTCGATCGCGCCGGTGCCCAGGTCCCAGGAATCGAGGTGGCCGCCGATCACCACCACTTCCTTGGGCTTGCTGCGCCCGGTGATCTCGCCGATCACGTTGTACGAGGTCGCGGTGCCGTCCCAGCCGCAGTCCAGGCTTACGCGAACGCGCACCGGGCCCTGCGCCGCCAGGCGGGCGAGCTGGTCGGCGTCGGGGCCGGACAGCGCGGCCGACGGCACCGGCGCCAGGCCGTCGTCGAAACGGGTGATGCCGGTGTGCGGCACGCGGTGCGAGTCGGTACCGGCCGAACGCATGATGAAACCGACCGCGCCCTTGCGGATCGCCTCGGACGGCCCGCGGCCGCGGATGCCGCTGCCCGCGCCGTAGTCGGCGCCATCGCGCTTCTTTTCCATGCGGTAGTCGACGAAGGCGATCTTGCCGGCCAGCGAACCTTCCGGCGCGGCCTTCAGCGCGGCCAGGTCCGGGAAGCGCACGATCTCGCCTTCCACGGTGCCGGCCGGGCTGCCGCCCAGCGCGGTGACGTGCAGCGGCTGCGCGTTGGCGCCTAGCACCTGCGCCTGTTCGCCACGGCGCTCCCACTTCGGAAACGTCACCGGCTCGGTGTAGACCTTGTCGAAGCCCAGCGCCTTGAACTTGGCCTTGGCCCAGGCCACGGCGCGGGCATCGGCTTCGCTACCGGCCATGCGCGGGCCGACTTCGGTGGTGAGCGATTCGGTGACCTGCCACGCCGTGTCATCGGCCAGCGCCTGCTGGCGCAGCTGGGTGGCGATATCGATCGCCTTGGCGGCCAGGGTGGTGTGGGTCTCGGCGGCGAGGGCGCCGGAGGTGGCGAGCAGAGCAGCAATGGCGACAGCAAGGCGACGCATGGAGGGCTCCGGTGAGGAAAGACCGCGAGCCTAGCAGCGCGCGGCCCCGGTGCCCTGTGCGGGAGGTCACCCTCCCGCGGATTGGCTCACGGCTTCAACGAATCCTGCCGCAGCGAATCGCGGATCTCGCGCAGCAGCAGTACTTCCTCGCTCGGGCCGGCCTCGGCCTTGTGGTGGTGGGTGAGGCGGTTGATGCCCTTGATCACCAGGAAGATCGCAAAGGCGATGATCACGAACTGGATGATGGTGTTGAGGAAATCGCCATAGGCGATCACCACCGGCGGGATTTCCTTGCCGTCGGCGGCAAGGCGTGCCGGCGCCAGCTCCCACACCAGCTTGGAAAAATCGATGCCGCCGATCAGCAGGCCGATCGGCGGCATGATCACCTTCTCGACCAGCGCAGTGACGATCTTGCCGAACGCCGCGCCGATCACCACGCCGACGGCGAGGTCGATGACGTTGCCGCGCATGGCGAATTCCTTGAACTCCTTCAACACGGCCATGAGTGCTCCTCGTGGTGGGAATGGAAGAATCCTAGCCGCTGCAGGGTCAGGATGCGATCACGCCGTGGCGCTCGGCGACGTTTTCCAGGCGCGCGCTGAAGCGATCGCCCGGCTTGAGCGCGGCCACGCCGGCCGGCGTGCCCATGAAGACCAGGTCGCCGGCCTTGAGCGCGTAGAGCTTGGACAGCTCGTGCAGGATTTCCGGCACGTTCCAGATCATCTGGTCGAGCAGCGATTGCTGGCGCACTTCGCCGTTGACCTCGAGCGACAGGTTCAGCGCTTCCAGCGCGCCGACTTCACCGGCATGCACCAGTTCGCTGACCGGCGCGGAAGCATCGAAGCCCTTGGCGATGTCCCACGGCAAGCCCTTGGCCTTGGCGGCCGCCTGCAGGTCGCGGCGGGTGAGGTCCAGGCCGACGCCATAGCCGTAGACCAACGCCTCGGCCTGCGCGACCGGCAGCACGCCGGCCGGCGCATCTTGGCCGAGCGCCACCACCAGCTCGACCTCGTGGTGCAGGTCCTGGGTGCCGGGCGGGTAGGGGATCGCATCGCCATGGCCGACGACGATGGCGTCGGCCGGCTTCATGAAGAACACCGGCTGGCCGCGGTCAGCCTTCGAGGCCGGCGCCTGCGCGCCCATTTCCCGCGCGTGGTCGGCGAAATTGCGGCCCACGCAGTAGATCCGGTGCACGGGAAACGTACCGCCTCCCACGACCGGGATGCGCGGGGTCGGGGCGGATGGGATCACGTCGGAAGTCATGCGGCACGTCTCGCGGTGGGGAGCGTGCGAGTCTAGCGTGCGATCGGGCGGGGTTGGAGCCGCCGCGCCCAGCGCCGGCATTGCCTCAGCGCGACAGCGGCAGCGCCGGCTTGCGGACGACGCGGTATTCGCCTTCGACGACGTCGCGGCGGGCCGCCGGCTCGCGCTTGCCGGCGCGGCTGAGCAGCTTCCAGGTCACGCCGACCAGGATCATCGCCGCGCCGACGAACACGCCGAAGAAGATCAGCACGGCGAGGATCGCCAGGCCGGCCAGCCCGACCGCCAGGCGAACCAGCGGGTGGCGGGGCTTGCGGGGTTCGAACATCGTGCGGACGTTGCCGAACTGGAAGAAGGAAGTGCGCATGGGCGGTGGTTTGCCGGGATGAGCCAGCGGGCAGTATCCGGCCCGTGATGGCGGCGTGAGTAAAAAATAAGTTAATTCGCGCGGTTCACCTTGCAGATCAAGGGGATGGCGCGGTGGGCAACGATGCCTCGGCGGGCTCGACGCACGCCAGCACGCCATCGGCCAGCCATTGTCCGAGCAGGGCGCCAGCCACGGTCGGGTCGGCAGCATCGAGCGTGCGGCAGAGCTGGCCGAAGCGCATACCGCCGACGGCCATGCGCAACGCGTCCGCCTCCTCGGCCGGCATGGTCTGGAAATGCGGTGACCAGTCGCGTCGCCACACGCGCACGGGCTGCGGTGCCGCCAGCCGCTGCGGTGGGGGCGCAGCGTCGCCCGCCGCCAGCGCACGCCAGATCGCCGCTGCGTTGCTGCGCAACCGGTGCAACCGCAATGTGGGCACGAAGCGAAGCCGGGCCTGCTCCCAGTCCAGCGTGGCCCAAGCATCGGTCGCGACCGGCGTTGCGTCGGGACCATCGAAAGCCCGGCGCAACTGCCAGTCCAACCATGCCAGTTCGGCCATCTCCCAGGCTTGCGGATGGCGCTGGCGCAACAGCCGCGGGAAGTCTTCGCCGTAGTCGCCCAGGTTGCGGGCCGTCGGCGGCCGCGCATCGATGTAGCGGTCGGCGGCGTCGGCGAAGGGCTCGCTGCCAAGCCATGCCTGCGTCCGCGTGAAGGTGTCGGACAAGGCGGCATGCAGCCGCGCGCGGTAGGCATGGCGGTAGACCGCCAGCCCGGCGGCATCGGGCCCAGCAGTGCCGGCAGCGGGCGTGTCGCCCGCGCGCAGCAGCGCCGAGAACCTGCGTTGGAATGCCAGCACGCTCATGTCACCGCGCCGCGCTGGCGGCGATGGAGCGGGCGATGGATAGCTCGGCCAGCAGTTCCTGCAATGGCGGGATGTGGTCGTCGCGCTCGATCATCGTAGCGAGCGGGCCGACACGCTCGCAGACACGCGCATACAGCGCCCACACCGGATCGGCCACGGCGTGGTCGTGGCTGTCGATCAGCAGGCCGCGGCCTTCGCTGTGGCCGGCAAGGTGGATCTGGCGCACGCGTTCCAGCGGCATCGCTTCCAGCCAGGCCAATGGGTCGCGGCCCTGGTTGCTGGCGCTGACGTAGATGTTGTTGACGTCCAGCAGCAGGTAGCAGCCACAGCGCCTGCACAGCTCGGCCAGGAAGGCTGGCTCGTCCATGTCCGCGCCGGCGACGGCCAGGTAGCTGGAGGGATTCTCCAGCAGCAGCGGCCGGCCAAGTGCCTCCTGGATACGGTCGAGGTTCGTGCATACGAGGTCGAGCGCTTCGGCGGTGTAGGGCAGGGGCAGCAAGTCGTGCGAGTTGAAGCCATCGACGCCGGTCCAGCACAGATGGTCCGAGATCCACAGCGGTTGTATCCAGTCGGCCAGGCGGCGCAGGCGCAGCAGGTACGCGGCATCGACACCGTCTGCAGAACCGATCGAGAGAGATACGCCATGCAACATGACCGGATGGCGTTCGCGCACGCGCTCCAGCACCTGCAATGGCCTGCCGCCATCGACCATAAAGTTTTCCGAGATCACTTCGACGAAGTCGACCGGTTGCCGGTCTCCATCGAGGAAATCGGGGTAGTGGGGCGTACGCAGGCCCAGGCCGAAGCCGCCGAAAGGCGTAATGGCATGCATGGGAGGGGTCCGTTGGCCGCGCCCGGGCAATGCCCGGGCGCGGCGCAGGATCAGGCGTTGTCGGCCGGCAGTACGCCGCCGGCGGCCTTGCAGGCCTTTACCGTGACGTCCTTGAAGCCCTGGCCCTTGCAGTCGTTCATGCCCTTGCAGTCGTGGTTGCCGGACTTGCAGTCGGACTGGCCCTTGCAGCTGTTGATGCCGTAGCAGGCGACGACTTTGGCCTCGCCTTTGGCGGCGGTGGCAGCGGCAGCCGGTGTACTGGCGGCGACGAGTGCGAACAGGGCGGCGGCGGAGGCCAGACCGGTGCTGGCGGTGCGGGTGTCGAGCATGATGAGTTCCTGGAGGTAATGCCGGATCGGCAATGAGTTATTCGCGCAACCGGCGCCGCCGGTTACAGCGCCGGTGTCAGGCGATGCCCAGCCGCCGGTCCAGCGACAGGGCACCGCCGCCGCGCGCGACCAGGTACAGCAACAACGCCGCCCAACTCAGGTGCGTGGGCCACGCATCGGGGTAAACGAACAGTTCGATGACCAGGGTCATGCCAAGCAGCGCCAGCGCCGACACGCGCGTGAACAGGCCGAGCACCAGCAGCAGCGGGAACAAATGTTCGGCATAGGCGGCCAGGTGCGCGGCCAGTTCGGGCGGCAACAGCGGCACGCGGTATTCGTCGCGGAACAGCGCATAAGTGCTGTCGGTGACGGTCAGCAGGCCGGTGACCTTGGTGCGCCCGGAGAGGAAGAAGATCGACGCGATCGCCACCCGCGCCAGCAAGGCCAGCACCGTATCGCCGAGCAGGGCCGACAGGTGTTGGGCGATGCGCTGCCAGTGGGTGCGCCAGCGGCTACGGGGGGAAACAGTCTTCATGTGCATGATCGAGGCTCGGGTTCGGGGAGGAAAGGAAGATCGGCGAAGGCGCCGAGTGCGAGCAGGCGCGCCAGCGTGTCGGCCAGGTCCAGCGCCGGATCGGCGGCGAGCGCATGCGCGGCGGCAGCGGCCAACGTCTGCCGCTGGGCGCAGCCATCGAGGAAGGCGCAATCGCCGTGTCCCAATGGGTGCCATTGCACCTGGCCGTCGCAACGCAGCAGCAATACGCCTTCGCCGTGCCAGGACAGCGGCTCGGCGGGCAGGCGCGGTGCGCGCGCACTCGACCACAGGGTGAATATCGGCAGCGCGGCATGCCAGCGCCATCGCGTTGCCGGGTGCGGAGGCAATACGCACTCCCCGAGCGCCTGTGGCGACAGACCGGCCAGCGCTGCGGCAGACAGGGCATGGGCGTCGGCGGCCGTGTGCGCGTCCAGCCAGTCACGGTCGAGCCGGGCGACCTCGGCCAGATAAGGCAGCTCGCGCGTGGCCGGCAGGCGGGCCAGGAAATCCGGGAAGGTATCGCCGTAGGTCCACAGGCGCGGATCGGCCGGTGGGTGCAGTTGCATGTAGCGCGCCGCCGCGGCGCGGAACCAGTCGCGGCCGGTCAATTGTTCGACCGCGGGAAAGTTGGCGGCCAGCGCATCGATGCCGGCCTTGGCCGTGGTGTTGCGGTGGATCGCGAAACCGGGTTGCGCGGCTGGCGCGAAATCGCCGGCTTCGCCGCGCAGGGCGGCAGCGAAAGCCTCCTGGAAGGCGAACAGCGAGGTATTCATGCCGGCAGCGCCCACGCGTCCAGGATTCGTTGTGCGCGGGCGCGTTCGCGCAGCAGTGCCTCGAAGGCCGGCAGCGCATCGTCGCGCTCGATCAGGGTAGGGCGCGGACCGATCCGGGCGATCAACGTGTCGTACAACTGCCACACCGCCTCGTCGACCGGTGCATCGTGCGAATCGACCAGCAGGCCGCTGCCGCCATCGTCCTCGCGGTGGCCGGCAAGATGGACTTCCATGACCGCTTCCACCGGGAAGCGCGCCAGATAGGCCGCCGCGTCGTAGCCAAGGTTGCGGGCGGAGACATGGACGTTATTGAGGTCAAGCAGCAGGCCGCAGCCCGTGTTTTGGACCAGGGCGGCGAGGAAGTCGGTCTCCTCGAAGTCGTGCCCTTCGATGGACAGGTAATGGCTGGGATTTTCCAGCGCGATGCGACGGCCGAGTGCATCCTGTACCCGGCAGACATTGTCGGTGATGCGGGCCAGCGCGGCCCGGCTGCGTGGAAACGGCAGCAGGTCGGGCGCGTATTGCCCGCCCCAGGCCGACCACGCCAAATGTTCGGACACCAGCCAGGGGCGGGTGCGCCCGGCCAGCGCGACCAGGCGACGCAACCACATCGGGTCTGGTGCGGCATCGGCGGCCAGTGACAGCGATACGCCGTGCAATGCCAGCGGATGGCGCGCGGCGATCGCCAGCAATGCTTCCATGCGCGGCCCACCGTCGACCGCATAGTTCTCCGGATGCACCTCGAACCACAAGCCATCGGCGCGGCACTCCAGCGCCTGGGAGAAGTGTTCGGGTTTCAGGCCAAGGCCGGCGCCGGGTGGCATGGGCGGTGCTCCGTGGTAAGGCCGCGCCGGCGGGGCGGCGCGGCGAACCGAGGTCAGGATTCGATCGGGGTCAGCGAGCCATGGCCCTTGGGCGTCTGGATCGTCACGCAGGTGCCCGCCGGTACGTTTTTCCAGGCGTTGCCCTGGTAGTCGGCGCGCGAGGTGCCGGCGCAGCTGGTACCGGCGCCGGCCTTGCAGTCGTTCTGGCCGGCCTTGGCCACGCCATAGCATTTTTCGACCGCAGCGGGCTTGGCGGCGGCCTTGTCCTGGGCCAGGGCCACGCCCGAGGCGAGGGCGGCGAGCGTGAGTGCGAGGGTGGCGGTGTGGCGAGCGTTCATCGGAATCTCCGGAGGCGACCGGACGCACGACGCGTCCGGTTCCATCGCTAATTCGCCGGTCACGCCGTTGCGGTTACAGCGCCGGCCTGTAACCGCACGACCCGTTGCGGCGAACTGGGCCTGATGCGATACGGCGTACTCCTCCCGATGCGGCATGAAGACCCAGGCGCTGTGCAGTGGCGGGGGCCGCGCGCTGTATGCTGGGAAAGACCCGATGACGGTCCGCGTGAGTTCGAGCGCCGGGCACGCCAGGGTGATGCTGCCGCCGAGGGTCGCCGGCCACCCGTCCGGGCCCGTGCTGCTTTGGGGATGATGTGATGACGCCGGTTCTGCTGCCTTTTCCCGTCTGCGCACCGTGGCCGTGCCTTCACGGCAGGTCTGACCGATGAAAGACGATCCGGCCGCGCGCACGGCGACACTGCGCGACATCGAGGCGCGCCTGCGCGCGAGCTTCGAGGCAGGCCTGCTTGGCGATGCCGCCGCCTACCGGCGCTTCCTCGACGACCTCAGCGGCCATCTGCGCGGCTTCCTGCGCTGGCGCCTGGCCCAGGCGCCGGATGATGTCGAGGACATCCTGCAGGAGACGCTGCTGGGCATCCACAACAGCCGTCATACCTATCGCCCCGGTGAGCCGCTGACCGCCTGGGTGTACGCGATCGCCCGCTACAAACTGATGGATTTCTACCGCCATCGTGCACGCCGCGATGCGCTGAACCTACCGTTGGCGGCCGCCGAGGACCTGTTCGTCCGCGCCGACAACGAACCGGCGCAGGCACGCCATGACATCGGCCTGCTGTTGGAGCAGTTGCCCGAGCGCCACCGCCTGCCGATCGTGCACGTGAAGCTGCGTGGATTGTCGGTGCGCGAGACCGCGCGCCTGACCGGCATGTCCGAGTCCGCGGTGAAGGTTGGAGTCCATCGCGGCCTGAAGGCGTTGGCATTGAAAATACGGAGTGCGACATGAAAACCGACGAACTCGTGGCCTTGCTGGCCGAACAGGCCGGGCCGGTCGACCGGCGCCTGCCGCAGCGGCGCTTCGGCATTGCGCTGCTCGCCGGCTGGGCGGGTGCCGGGGCGCTGGCGGCGCTGACGTTCGGCCTGCGTCCGGACCTGAAAGTGGTGCTGCTGCAGCCGGCGTTCGCGGCCAAGATGGGCTTCGCGCTGTGCATGGTGGCCGCAGCGACCTGGATCGCTGCGCGGCTGGCTCATCCCGGGCGCCGGATCGGCTCGGCCTGGGCGGGCCTGGCCGTGCCGGTGCTGCTGGCCTGGGCCGCGGCGGCGGCCATCCTGTGGCTGGCGCCGGCGGAGGCGCGGCTCGGGCTGCTGCAGGGACAGAGTTGGCGCAGCTGTCCTTTCAACATCGCCTCCCTGTCGCCGCCCGCATTCGTAGCCGTGTTCTGGGCGCTACGGGGCCTGGCGCCGACCCGGTTGCGCGCCGCCGGCGCCGCGGGCGGGCTGCTTGCCGGCGCGATCGCGACGCTGGCCTACTGCCTGCACTGCCCGGAGATGGCGGTGCCGTTCTGGTCGTTGTGGTATCTGCTGGGCATGGCGATACCGGCCGTTGTCGGCGCGTTGTTGGGGCCGCGCCTGCTGCGCTGGTGACTGTGGCCGTGGCGGCCGTGCGCCGGCTGCATGCCACAATGGCCGCTTTCTCCGCCCGCGTCCGTCATGCCTGCCACCGATCCTTCCCACCGCTTGCTGGCCCGCCTGGAAGAATTGCCTGACGGCGGCTTCCTGGAAGTGGAAGCCTTGCTGGACGGGGACGCCGAATCGCTGGTGCTGTATCGGCAGGGCGATGAGGTGCGCGCCTGGTTGAACGTCTGTCCGCATGCCGGCCGGCGGCTGGACTGGGCGCCCGGGCAGTTCCTCAAGAGCGCGCAGGGCCACCTGGTGTGTGCCGCGCACGGCGCTTCGTTCGAATTGCAGCACGGCGATTGCGTCGCCGGGCCGTGCCGTGGTGACCGCCTGCGGGCAGTGGCAGTGAGTGTGGCGGCCGGTGAAATCCGCCTGGCCTGAGGCCTACAGCGCGCCCCACCTGGTCATCAGGTGGATGATGCCGACCATCACCAGCAGATAGATCAGCGACAGCGGCGCACCTACGCGCCACAGTTCGCGCGGGGTGTAGTTGGCCGGGCCGGTGACCATCGAGATCACCGGGTTGGACGCGGTCATCAGGTTGTTGGAGGCCGACAGCGCCACGATCAGCGCGAACGCGGTCGGGTTGCCGCCCGCCGCCAGCGCCAGGTTCACCGCGATCGGCACCATGACGATGGTGGCGCCGACGTGGCTGATCACCAGCGAGAACGCCGTGGTCAGCAAGGCCAGCGCCAGTTCCAGCGCCCACACCGGCACGCCCTCGGGCAGCCGCTCGATGGTGTGGCCGGCCACCCAGGCCGCGGTGCCGCTGCTGTCCATCGCCCAGCCCAGCGGGATCAGCCCGGCCATCAGGAACACGGTTTTCCAGTTGATCGACGCATAGGCCTCGTCCATGCGCAGCACGCCGGTGATCAGCATGCCGGCCACGCCCGTCATCAGGGTGAGCGAGACCGGCAGCTTGGAGGTCAGCGCGATGAGGATGGTGACGGCGAAGATCGCCATGGCGATCTTGAACTTGTGCGGGCGCTGCTCGCCCTTCGGGTAGTCGGTGACGACGACGAAGTCGCGCGTTTCCGCGGCCTGGCCCAGGTCCTGCCAGATGCTGTGGAACACCAGCATGTCGCCGGCGCGCAGTTTTTCCTGGCGCACGTCCTCGCGGATGACCTGCTTGTCGCGGTTGATCGCCAACAGGCTGATGCCGCTCTGCTTGCGCAAGCGCAGTTCGCCGGCGCTCTTGCCGATGAAGCGCGAGTTGGGCGGGATCAGCGCTTCGGAAATGCCAGCGCGGCTCGGGTTGAACAGGTCGCCCAGGTGGCGCAGGCGCGAGGACATGCGCAGGAACTGGTTCTGCGCGAAATCGGTCACGTGCGGGCGCGACCCCATCACCCCGAGCACGCTGCCGACCCAGATGCGCATGTCGGCCGGCGGCGCCAGGCGGGTGTCGTTGCCGGTCTTCAACGCGAGCATCAGCGGCGCGTCGTGCACCGCCTCGGCCTCGCCCAGGGTCATGCCGACCAGCGGGCTCTCGGCGCTGACTACCAGTTCGAACACGTCGCCCTCGATGCCGTAGGTCTTGGCGAAATAGCTTTCCGTGCGTGAGGGCGTCACGCCATCGTTGGCCAGTGTCTCTTCCTCTACCAGCTTGCGGTCGCCGTAGGAGCGGAAATACAGCAGCGCGGCCACCAGCAGGCCGACGCCGATCGGTAGCGGCGCGAACATGCGCAGCGGCTCGATGGTGGCCATGCCCGAGGGCAGGTTGTTGTTGGCCGACATCAACAGGTCGTTGAGCAGGATCAGCGGCGAGTTGCCGACCATGGTCAGCGCACCGCCCATGACAATGGCCGCGGCGATCGGCAGCAGCAGGCGCTGCAGGGTCAGGCCGGTGCGCGCGGCCAGGCGCGAGGCGACCGGCAGGTACAGCGCCATCACCGAAGGGTTCTGCATGAACGACGAGTTGAGGCCGGAGATGGCCAGGGTCATGGTCATCAGCCGCTTCTCGCTGCCGTGCGAGCGCCGCAGCAGCCAGGAGGCCAGCCGGTTCAAGGCGCCGGTGCGTTCCAGCCCGGCACCGAGGATGGTGGTGGCGATGATGCTGATGACTGCGTTGCCGGAGAAGCCGCCGAAGATCTCCTCCGGCGCGATCAACCCGGTCACCCCGAGCACCACCAGCACGATCAGCGCCACCACGTCGGCGCGGATGCGTTCGAACAGGAACATCGCCATCGTGAAGCCGACCAACGCCAGCACGAGCTTCATGTCGTTGGTCAGCGTCAGCGCGGTTTCCATGTCGCTAGGGGTGTCCTGTGCTTGCTCGGCTCAGATCCGATCGTAGAGCAGATCCCACACGCCGTGGCCGAGCTTCTGGCCGCGGGTCTCGAAGTGGGTCTGCGGGCGCCATTCCGGGCGCGGCACGTGGCCGCGCGGGCCGGCGCGGTTGACCAGGCCGTCGCTGGCGTCGAGCACGTCCCACATCTGCTCGGCGTAGTCCTGCCAGTCGGTGGCCGCGTGCAGGCGCCCGCCGGGGCGCAGCTTGCGCACCAGCAGGGCGGCGAACGCCGGCTGCACCAGGCGGCGCTTGTTGTGGCGCTTCTTGTGCCAGGGGTCGGGGAAGTAGATCCGCACCTCGTCCAGGCTGGCGTCGGCCACTTCCTTTTCCAGCACCTCGACCGCGTCGTGGTGATAGAGCCGGACGTTGTCGCTGCCGTCCTCGGCCAGCGCGTTGAGCAGGCGGCCCACGCCGGGCGCGTGGACTTCCAGGCCGATGTAGTCGCGCGAAGGGTCCTGCCGTGCGGCGAAGCGCAGTGCCGCGCCGTTGCCAAAACCAATCTCCAGCACCTTGGGCGCGCTGCGGCCGAACACCGCGTCGAAGTCGCGCGGCTGGCCGTTGAAGTCCAGGCCGAAACGCGGCCACGCCTCATCGAAGGCGCGCTGCTGGGCCGGGGTGAAGCGGCCCTGGCGCAGCACGAAACTGCGTACCTCGCGGCGGCCTTCGGTCACGGTGAAGGGTTTCGGCGGCGCCTTGGCGCCGCTGCTGGAAAACGGGTCGGTCATGGCGCGTGCATCAGCCGATCAGGCCGTCCAGCGGCGAGGACGCGCTGGCGTAGCGCTTGCGCGGGATGCGCCCGGCCAGGAACGCCTCGCGCCCGGCCTCGACCGCCTTGCGCATCGCGCTGGCCATCAGTACCGGGTCGCGGGCGCCGGCAATGGCGGTGTTCATCAGCACGCCGTCGCAGCCCAGCTCCATGGCGATGGCCGCGTCCGAGGCGGTGCCCACGCCGGCATCGACGATGATCGGCACCTTGGCGTCTTCGATGATCTGCAGCAGGTTGTACTTGTTCTGGATGCCCAGGCCCGAGCCGATCGGCGCGGCCAGCGGCATCACCGCCACGCAGCCGATCTCCTCCAGGCGCTTGGCCAGGATCGGGTCGTCGCTGGTGTAGACCATCACCTCGAAGCCGTCGGCCACCAGCATCTCGGCGGCCTTGAGGGTCTGCACCACGTCCGGGTACAGGGTCTTCTGGTCGCCCAGGACCTCGAGCTTGGTCAGGTTGTGGCCGTCGAGCAGTTCGCGCGCCAGGCGGCAGGTGCGCACCGCGTCTTCGGCGGTGTAGCAGCCGGCGGTGTTGGGCAGGATCGTGTAGCGCTCCGGCGGCAGGGCGTCGAGCAGGTTGGGCTCGCCGGCGATCTGGCCGATGTTCACGCGGCGGATCGCCAGGGTCACGATCTGCGCGCCCGCGGCCTCGGTGGCCAGGCGCGTTTCCTCGAGATCCTTGAACTTGCCCGTGCCGGTGAGCAGGCGGGAACGGTAGGTCTTGCCGGCAATCACCAGCGAATCAGGGGGGGTAGGGGTACTCATCGCGCAATTATCACCCATCCCATCATCGGCCCGCAGCGCGCCAACGCGGGCGCGGCTGCGCGCGGAAACGGGCGGGCGCCTCAGCCGCCGCCGAGCGCGTGCACGATCTCCACCTTGTCGCCCTCGCGCAGCGGGTGCCCGGCATGGCGGCCGCGCGGCACGATCTCGCCGTTGACCTCGACCGCGACCCGGCGCTCGGCCAGGCCCTCGGCGCCGAGCAGCGCGGCCAGGGTGGTGTCGCCGGCCACGCGACGGGGTTGCCCATTGAGCTGGATGTCCATGCCATCATTGTCGCATCGCGCGCCAGACCGGCGCGCGCTTTCGTTTTCATGCCGCAGTGCAGCGTGAGCACGCGCGGGCGCAGTGGAAAGATGCACCATTCGCCTGCGTACGCTCAGGGCAGGCCGCTCAAGGCAGGCGCTCACCGCGTCGATCCGCAAGATCCATCCACAGGAGTTCCCGATGTCTTCGTCGTTCCGTCCGATCCGTAACCCGGCCAAGGTAGCAATCGCAGTGGCCATCGCCCTGGCGTCGGCGCCGGCCTTCGCCGATGCCGCCTTCGACCAGACCGTCTTCTTCGGCGACAGCCTGACCGACAGCGGCTACTACCAGCCGCTGCTGCCGGCCAGCGTGCGGCCGGTGACCGGCAAGTTCACCACCAACCCGGGCTGGGTCTGGTCCGAATACGTGGCCGACTACTACGGCACCAATGCCACCCCCAACGGCAACGGCCAGAGTGGCGACAACTACGCCGCCGGCGGCGCCCGGGTGACGGCCACCAATGTGACTGCGCTGGGCTCGGCGCCCTCGCTGACCACCCAGGTCAACAACTACCTCACCGCCAACGGCGGCAAGGCCAACCCGAACGCGCTGTACAGCGTGTGGGGCGGCGCCAACGACCTGTTCGCGATCCAGGCCGGCGCCCCGGTCCAGGCGACCATCGGCAGCGCGGTCACCGCGCAGGTCGGCATCGTGGCCACGCTGGAAAATGCCGGCGCCCGCTACGTGATGGTCCCGACCATCCCGGACATCGGCCTGACCCCGAGCGCCCGCGCCGGCGGCGCCCTGGGCATGGCGCAGGGCACCGCCCTGGCCACCGCCTACAACGACGCCCTGTTCGCCGGCCTGCAAGCCACCGGCCTGCGCGTGATCCCGGTCGACACCTTCCACCTGCTGCAGGAAATCGTCGCCGACCCGGGCACCTACGGCTTCAGCAACGTCACCGGCATGGCCTGCACCGCGGTGCTGCCGACCTGCAACCCGACCAGCCTGGCCGCGCCGAACGCGCAGAACACCTGGCTGTTCGCCGACGGCGTACACCCGACCACCGCCACCCACCAGATCCTGGGCCAGTACGCGCTCTCGATCCTCGAAGCGCCGCGCCTGCAGCAGGTGCTGACGCATTCGGCCGCCGTCACCGGCCGCGCCCGCGCCGACCAGGTCGCCTGGCACCTGGACGGCAAGCCCGAGTCCGACGGCACCCGTTGGTGGGGCAGCGTGCGCGGCGACTACCAGCGCTACGACCACGCCGACCTGTACGACGGCCTGGCCCCGGCCGGCCTGTTCGGTGTCGACTGGACCCGCGGCGACCTGGTGTTCGGCGGCTTCGCCGGCTACGGCCGCATGGACGCCGACTTCGGCAACAGCCGTGGCGACTTCACCCAGGACGCGACCACCCTGGGCGGCTTCTTCGGCTGGTACACCGGCCCGGTGTGGGTCAACGCCCAGGTCAGCTACAGCTGGCTGAGCACCGACATCAACCGCAAGGTGCAGCTCGGCCCGGCGACCCGCGAGCACAAGGGCTCGGCCGACGGCAGCAACTTCACCGCCGCGGTCAACGCCGGCTACGACCTGGGCGAAGGCAGCTTCAAGCACGGCCCGGTGGTCGGCCTGACCTGGCAGCAGGTCAAGCTCGACGGCTACGAAGAAAGCAACGCCAGCGCCACCGCGCTGGGCTATGGCGACCAGGACGTCGACTCGCTGGTCGGCCGCGTGGGTTGGCAGTTCCGCCTCGACGGCGCAGCGGTCAAGCCGTACCTGCAGGTGACCTACGACCACGAGTTCGAGGACAACAAGGAAGCCAGCGCGTGGCTGCAGACCATGCCGGGCGTGGGCATGTACCGCGTGCCGGGCATCGACTTCGACCGCGACTACGCCACTGCCGTGCTGGGTGCGCGTACGGGGATGTGGGGGTTGCAGAGCAACTTCGGCGTGACCACTACTACGGCGCAGAACAGTGCGCGCGATATGACGTTCTTCGTGAACTTCAGTGGGGCGTTCTGACGGGGTGTGTTGTCTGTTTTGCTTGAAGAGGGGCCGGCTTATGTCGGCCCTTCTTTTTTTGGGCGCTTCTTGGTTTTTTTGCGGGGTTTGCGTTGTTTGGCGGCTTGCGGAGGGGGGGGTGAGGGGGGCGCGCTGGTGTGGGCGGTAGGGAAGGCCGGCTTACGGTGCGGGCCCCGCTCCGGCGGGTGGGGCCGTCTCGGTACCGGCGTACGTTCTGTACCCAGGTACCGAACGTGGGCCATCCATGGCCCACTGACGGCCCCACCCGCCGGAACGGGGCAAGGCGCATCGAGTTTCACGCTTCGATCGAGGCGCGCCTGGAGGGGGTGAGGAGAAAAGCGTTCGGCCCCACTGCTGCTGTGGTCTGGCGGGCCGTGGCTTCGACGAGTCGCGTATCGCTTTCGAAGCCGGATACCTCACGTCCCCGTAGCAACGAAGATGTGAGCTCTTCCCCCCCTTCCCCTTTCAGCGCGTCCTGGACGAAGTGGGGACCTCAACGCGCCTTGCGTCGTCCCCTCGGGGGTTGGCGTGAGTGGGCCATGGATGGCCCACGTTCGGTGCCTGAGTACAGGATGTACGCCGGCACCGACACGCCTACCCCTGAGGGGGCGGCGCCCCTGCCGCAAGCCAACAAACCAACCGCATCCCGCCGCAAGCCGACACAACCAACCGCATCCCGCCGCAAGCCAACACAACCAACCGCATATAGATTGCGCTGATCCACACCGCCCCCTAGACTTGCGCCAACGCCGCGCGGGCGTAGCTCAATGGTAGAGCTGTAGCTTCCCAAGCTACTGACGTGGGTTCGATTCCCATCGCCCGCTCCATCTTCCAGGCCGCATCGCGCCTGAGGCATACGCCCACAGGGCCGGGCAAGATGCGTCCGGGCCGTTCCGCGACCGGCCGCGATGAAGCTCGCCATCCTCTCCCGCAACAGCAAGCTCTATTCCACCCGACGCCTGGTGGAAGCCGCGCGCGCGCGCGGCCATACCGTGCGCATCCTCGACCCGCTGCGCTGCTACATGCGCATCGCCGCCGGCAAGTTCTCGATGCACTACAAGGGCCGCTCCATCACCGGCTTCGATGCGGTGATCCCGCGCATCGGCGCTTCGGTCACCCGCTACGGCACGGCCGTGCTGCGCCAGTTCGAGATGATGGGCGCCTACACCCCGAACCCGTCGGACGCGATCCTGCGCGGCCGCGACAAGCTGCGCGCCCACCAACTGCTCGCCGCCGAAGGCATCGACATGCCGGTGACGGTGTTCGGCGACAACCCCGACGACACCCAGGACCTGCTGTCCATGCTCGGCCCGCCGCCGCACGTGGTGAAGCTGAATGAGGGCGCCCAGGGCGCCGGCGTGATCCTGACCGAGAAGGCCAGCGCCTCGCGCGGCGTGGTCGAGGCGCTGCGCGGGCTGTACGCCAACTTCCTGGTGCAGGAGTTCATCGGCGAGGCCGAGGGCGCCGACCTGCGCTGCTTCGTGGTCGGCGACCAGGTGGTCGCGGCCATGCGCCGCCAGGCCGCCGAGGGCGATTTCCGCTCCAACCTGCACCTGGGCGGCAGCGCCCAGGCCGCCGTGGCGACCGCCCAGGAGTGCGACGTGGCCGTACGCTCGGCCCGGGCCCTGGGCCTGCAGGTGGCCGGGGTGGACCTGATCCGCGCGCGGCGGGGCCCGCTGGTGCTGGAAGTCAACTCGACCCCCGGCCTGGAAGGGGTCGAGGGGGCCTGCAAAGTGGACGTGGCCGCGGCGATCGTGGCCCGGATCGAGGCCGCCGTGGCGGCCAGGCGCATTCCGGCAACTTCTTAGTAAAAATTTAACGGCGGTTTAATTGCCGGGCCGCTAGCCTCTACCAGACCGCAGCTCTGCCCTCGCAGGAAACGGTAAATCGGGATGTTTCGGCCCAGGCGCTGGCCGCGCCTGGGCCTTTTTGTTGCGCTCGGCCCCGTCCTGGCCGACCATCGGGTTTCCGCCCCGACCGGGGCAATCAAGGAGGAAGCATTGATGCTGGGGTTTCGATATTGCATCCAGGGATTGGCCGCTATGGCACTGTTCGTTGCGTTCGCGGCAGGAGCGGCAACGTCCCGCCCGCCTTTGGACCTGACCCAGCCGGCGGTCGAGGTGAGAAGCCAGATCGGGGAGATCCACAAGGAGCTGGCCGACGGCGAGACCTACTCCGAGATCAAGCCGGAGCAGCGCGAAAAGGTCATCTCCGCGCTCGGCCGCATCGCCACCGCGGTGGACCGCGGCAACGGCAAGACGCTGTCGCCGACCGACCAGGTGACTGCGTTCAACGACCAGGAAGTGGTGAACGGCATCCTCACCCAGGCCCGCGAGGACAGCCGCCTGATCTGCAAGCGGCAGAAGGCGGTGGGGTCGAACATGGTGACTTCGCAGTGCATGACCGTGGCCCAGCGCCGCGTAGCCCGCGAACAGGGCAAGAAGGACCTCAACGAAATGCATACGATGAATCGCTTCGAGGACTAGGCGTCCCGCGCCATCGCACGCGCCGGATCCACCGGTCCGGCGCGCCGGTGTTGGCGCGATGCAACTTTTTCACCGTCCATCGTGTCTGATGGAGGTCTACCGGCTATCGTGATGCGGCATTGACGACGCCTGGGGATGATGAGTCGCGCGCAGGCAGGCGCGGCGCCTCGTTCCACCGTCGCCCCGCCGCCCATGTCAGCCCGCACGGCGCCCGCGTCCCCGACGTCGGCCCGATGCGCGACCCCGAGTGACAATGACAGGAAGATCCAAAGTGCGAATTCTGGTAATCGAAGACAACAGCGACATCGCCGCCAACCTGGGCGACTACCTCGAAGACCGCGGCCACACCGTGGACTTCGCCGCCGACGGCGTCACCGGCCTGCACCTGGCGGTGGTCCACGACTTCGACGCCATCGTGCTCGACCTCAACCTGCCCGGCATGGACGGCATCGAGGTCTGCCGCAAGCTGCGCAACGAGGCGCGCAAGCAGACCCCGGTGCTGATGCTCACCGCGCGCGACTCGCTGGACAACAAGCTGGCCGGCTTCGACTCCGGCGCCGACGACTACCTGATCAAGCCGTTCGCGCTGCAGGAAGTCGAAGTCCGCCTCAACGCCCTGTCGCGCCGCGGCAAGGGCGTGCATACCCGCGTGCTGGAAACCGGCGACCTGGAGTACAACCTCGACACCCTCGAAGTGCGCCGCCGCGGCAAGCTGCTGCAACTCAACCCGACCGCGCTGAAGATCCTGCAGGCCTTGATGGAGGCCTCGCCGGCCGTGGTCACCCGGCAGGAACTGGAAACCCGGGTCTGGGGCGAGGAGCTGCCGGATTCGGATTCGCTGCGCGTGCACATCCACGGCCTGCGCGCCGTGGTCGACAAGCCGTTCGACGTGCCGCTGATCCAGACCCGCCATGGCATCGGCTACCGGATCGCCTCGCCCGATGCCTGAGCGTGGTGGCGCCGCCCGGCCCGCGGACAAGCGCGGGCGGTACCGCCGGCGGCTGCGGAGTCGAATCATCCTGTCGTTCGTGCTGTTGGGCTTCTGCCTGACCAGCCTGTTCGCGTTCGCCACCAAGTGGACGCGCGCGCGCGTGGAGAACCAGCTCGTCGAAGACGTGATGGAGCGCAACATCGACGAGTACGTGCGCCGGTTCTATGCCGACCCGAGCCACAACCCGCCGGTGCCGATCGACCAGATCCGCGGCTGGGTCTATTCGCGCGACAAGTTCGACCGTGTCTATGAAGAGCATCCGGACTGGGTCGACCTCAAGCCCGGCGTCTACCGCATCATCAGCGGCCTGGACGAAGAGGGCCGCCCCTTCGCCTACCGCCTGGCGGTACGCAAGACCGACGAGGCCTGGTTCTTCCTCGCCTACGACATGACCCAGTCGCAGCGCGGCGAAGTGCAGCTCAACCGCACCCTGCTGATCTCGGTGCTGGTCTTCAGCCTGCTGTCGCTGGTGCTTGGCTGGTGGTCCGCGTCCAAGGTGATGCGCCCGGTGTCCGACCTGGCCGCGCGGCTGCGCGCCTATCGCGGCGGCACCAGCGAGCCCAAGCCGCTGGCCCCGCACTTCACCGACGACGAAGTCGGCCAGCTGGCCGAGGCGCTCGACGACTATTCCAACCGCCTCACCGAAGTGGTCGAGCGCGACCGCGAGTTCAACGCCGACGTCAGCCACGAACTGCGCACGCCGCTGGCGGTGATCCGCGGCGCCACCGAACTGCTGCTCGCCCGGCCGCACCTCGACGACAAGGTGCTGCAGCGCCTGCAGCGCATCCAGCGTGCCGAGCAGCAATGCAGCGACCTGATCGGGGCGCTGTTGCTGCTCTCGCGCAACGAGCGCGGGCAGGGCAGCAGCAACGTGGCCAAGGTCGCCGAGCAACTGCTCGACGCCCACCGCGCCCAGCTCGGCGGCAAGCCGCTGGCGCTGCTGCTGGAGGGCGCGCGCGACCGCATCATCGATGCGCCGGAGTCGGCGTTGTCGGTGGCGCTGGGCAACCTGATCGGCAACGCGGTCAAGTACACCCAGGAAGGCCAGGTGCGCGTGCACGTGTACGAGGACCGGGTCGAAGTCGTCGACACCGGCCCGGGCCTGAGCGAGGAGGATGCGGCCAAGCTGTTCCAGCGCGGCTACCGCGGCACCCATGCCGGGCACTCGCAGGGCGGCGGCATCGGCCTGTCGATCGTCAGCCGGCTGTGCGACCTGTACGGCTGGCGCGTAGGCGTGCGCCCCGGAGCGACGCGGGGTGTCGTGGCGACACTGTATTTCGCGCCGGACAGCGTGCCTGCGCTGGAATCGCCGCAGGCGCCATCCGTGTAGGGTCGGCTTCGCTCCTCGTCGGGGCTGAAGCCCCTCCCACAGGGAAAGGTTGTGGGAGGGGCTTCAGCCCCGACCGCGGATCATCGGCCCCGACAGCCTTTCCCTGAGCCGACCCGGTCGCGGCTGAAGCCGCTCCCACAAGACCTACGAGCTGAGCTCGAGGTATTCCCGCGCCAACTCCCGCGCCCGGGCCTGCAGATGCGCCGGGTCGCCATCGTTCACCACCACATCGTCGGCCATCGCCAAGCGCTGCTCGCGGCTGGCCTGCGCGGCGATCATCCGGTCGGCCAGGGCGGCGTCGATGCCGTCGCGCTCCATCAACCGCGCCCGCTGCAACGCCACCGGCGCATCGACCAGCAGGATGCGGTCCAGCCAGGGATAGGCGGTGCGGCCACCGGCCTCGGTCAGCAACGGAATCGCAGCGATCGCGTAAGGGCCGGGCGCGGCCTCGCACAGCGCGTGCAGGTGCTGGCGGATCGCCGGGTGAGTGATGGCCTCCAGGGCTAGCCGCAGTTCCTCATCGGCGAAGACCAACTCGCGCAGGGCGCGGCGGTCGAGCGTGCCGTCGGTTTGCAGCACATGGGCGCCGAAGCGCTCGGCGATCCGCGACAGCACCGGACCCGGCGCCACCACCTCGCGCGCGACCGCGTCGGCATCGACCACCGTCACGCCCAAGGCCTCGAAGTGCTGCCCCAGCGCGCTCTTGCCCGAAGCAATGCCGCCGGTCAGGCCGATGACGAAGTGGCTCATCGCCGCGAACCCGGTCGGCGGCCGGCGCTCAGGCCAGCCCGGCCAGCCGCATGTAGCCGCCGACGATCAGGTCGCCCCAGAAGAAGGTGATCCAGCCGGCGATGGCCAGGTACGGGCCGAACGGGATCGGCGTGGCGCGGTCGCGGCCCTTGGCCGCCAGCCAGATCGAGCCGATGACCGCCCCGACCACCGAAGAGATCAGGATGATCGGCAGGATGCCCTTGAGCCCGCACCAGGCACCCAGCGCGGCCAGCAGCTTGAAGTCGCCGTGGCCCATGCCTTCCTTGCCGGTGAGCTGCTTGAACAGCCACCACACCGCCCACAGCGAGAAATAGCCCACCGCCGCGCCCAGCAGGGCCGGCTTGGCGTGCATGTAGAGGTTGTCCATCGAGCCGATCAGGCCCAGCCACATCAGCGGCAGGGTCAACTGGTCCGGCAGCAGGCGCGTGCGCAGGTCGATGCCCGACAACGCCACCAGGAAGCAGCTCAGCACGATCGCGCCGAAGCCCTGCCAGCCGAAGCCGAAGCGCCACACGCTGGCGACCACCAGCAGCGAGGTCAGCAGCTCGACCAGCGGGTACTGGATCGAGATCGGCGTATGGCAATGCCGGCACTTGCCGCGCAGCGCCAGCCAGCTGAACACCGGGATGTTCTCGTACCAGGACAGCTTGTGCTTGCAGTGCGGGCAGTGCGACGGCTCGACCACGATCCCCGGCGGCGGCGGCTCGTAGATGTCCGGCTGGTCGAGGATCTCGCGCGCATCGCGCTTCCACTGCCACTCCATGCGCTTGGGCAGGCGCAGGATCACCACATTGAGGAAACTGCCCAGCAGCAGTCCCAGTCCGGCCGCGGCGGGAAAGCCGAGGCCGGGGTGCTGGTCGAGAAATGCCATTGATGATTATCCGACGACGGCGCCAAGCTTGAAGATGGGCAGGTACATGCCGATGACCATGCCGCCGACGATCGTGCCCAGGAACACCATGATCATCGGTTCGAGCAGGCTGCTCAAGGCGTCCACGGCGTTGTTCACTTCCTGCTCGTAGTACTCGGCCACCTTGAACAGCATGGCATCCAGCGCGCCGGCCTCTTCGCCGATGGCGGTCATCTGTACCACCATGTGCGGGAACAGGTTGACCTGCTTCATCGCCATGTTGACCGGATAGCCGACCGAAACGTCGTCGCGCATGCGCAGCACGGCTTCTTCGTAGATCTTATTGCCGGTGGCGCCTGCTACGATGCCCAGCGCCTCGACGAGGGGTACACCGGCCTTGAAAGTCACCGCCGTAGTGCGAGCGAAGCGAGCGATCGCGCTGTTGTGCATGATTTGACCGATAACCGGCACTTTTAGGATCAGACGATCCATGCCGTGCTGCATGCTCGGCGAGCGCTTGTAAGCAAAGATAAAGCCGAAGATGGCGCCGACAACTATGAAAAGCAACAGCCACCAATAGCCGACCATGAATCGGGATGCGGCCACAATCATCAAGGTGAAGGCGGGGAGCTCCGCGCCGAAGCTGCTGAAAACCTGTTCGAACTGCGGAACCACGAAAATCAGAAGGATGGCGCTAACAATAATGGCTACGGCCACGACCATGGCGGGATAAAACAAGGCCTTCTTGATCTTTCCTTTGAGTCCTTCAAGGTTCTCTTTATAGGTCGCGACCGTGTCGAGCACCGTCTCTAGGACGCCGGCACCTTCACCCGCACGTACCAGGTTTCGGTATAGCTCATCAAACTGGACAGGATGTTTGCTGATCGCCTCGTGCAGCGATGAGCCGCCCTCGATATCGGTACGGATGTCGCCAATCATCTTTCTCATGCGCGGGTTCTTGTGCCCGCTGCCGATGATCTCCAAGGCACTCACGATCGGAACGCCGGACTTCATCATCGTCGCCATCTGGCGGCTAAAGAAGGCGATGTCCTTAGCGCTCACGGCCTTGCCGGCCGAGCCGAACATCGGCTTTGGTTTGGGCTTGACTACATTTGGCGTAATACCTTGCTTGCGAAGTTCCGCCCGCAGGAAGTTGGCATTCTTCGCCGCTTGTTCGCCCTTCATTTTGACGCCACGTTTGTCCGTCCCCTCCCAGACAAACGGCAGCAGTTGGCTAGTGTTGCGATCAACCGGAGCTTTTTTGACGGCGCTGCGCGCTACAGACATGATCTCTATCCCCTACCAGCCATCCCCAGGCCGGAGTACCGCAGCATGGTAGCTGGTTCCGAGGATGGTGGCACAGGGTGTGAGGCAAACGTGGAGCCTGTCACGTTCCGGGCCCCGGAGGGCGGCCTTTGGGTATGACCAAGTGGCCTCGCGTGCTCGCAGAACGCGCCCTGCACGGCTTGGGGTGCGCGCCGAAAGGTCGAAAAGTGACCATTTGCGTCACATCGCCGGGCTGGTCGCAATTGCGAAGCAGAGGTCTTCCAATCCGTGCGGCACCTGCGATGATGGCGCTGGGGAGTCATCGGGGCAGTGTCGGAAACTTGGCACGCATATTGCGACGGGTACCGGGCAGGACCTTCCTGCCGGATGTGCTCGGCCAAGGTCGGCTCGGCCCGGAAGGACACCTTTCACCAACCAATCTCTAGGGGATGTACTCATGAAGAAGCAGCAGGGCTTTACCCTCATCGAACTGATGATCGTTGTCGCGATCATCGCCATCCTGGCCGCCATCGCGCTGCCGGCCTACCAGGACTACACCACCCGTGCCAAGGTGTCGGAACTGGTCGTCGCTGCCGATGCGTGCAAGAACTCGGTGACTGAGTATTACCAGTCGCAGGGCGCTCTGCCGACCGACCTTGACGAATCTGGCTGCAGCGACAATCCGACCCAGTACATCGAGCAGCTGGCTGTTGCGAACGGCGTAATCACCATCACTGCGGACGCGAGCGGCGCAGGCCACTTGCCGGCAGCTGCTGCTGGTAACTTCGTCCTGACCCCGACCGCTGGCGCCACCAACGACGTCCCGCTGTCCTGGTCCTGCACCGCTTCGACCATCGAAAAGAAGTACCTGCCGGCCAGCTGCCGCTAATCGACCAGCTCCAGCAGATAGCTTCACCCATGGACCCCGCGCAAGCGGGGTCTATGCTTTTGGGGCGGTGTACGCTTAAATCATTACCAAAGCGCACGATCACTACCTTGGCACGCTTCCTGCCTGCTTTCTCACGGTAGTCGACACGAGCGCCGGAAGTCGCACCGTGGCATGGAGGGGACGCCACGCCGGGTCTAACGTTTTTGGGGTCAACATGAACGCAGTAGCCACCACCAACCTAGTCGGCATCACCGGCATCGCCCGCCGCCTCGTCCTGGACGGGGCCATGGAGGAGGCCGCCGCGCGCGCCGCCATGGACCAGGCCGCTTCGGCCAAGGTGCCGCTGCCGCAGTGGTTCGCCGAGAAGAAGCTGGTCTCCGCCGCCCAGCTGGCCGCCGCCAACGCGGTCGAGTTCGGCATGCCGCTGCTCGACGTGTCGGCGTTCGATTCCAGCCAGAACGCGGTCAAGCTGGTCAGCGAGGAGTTGCTGCAGAAGCACCAAGTGCTGCCGCTATTCAAGCGCGGCAATCGTCTATTCGTGGGCGTCAGCAACCCAACCCAGACCCGCGCGCTGGACGACATCAAGTTCCACACCAACATGGTGGTGGAGCCGATCCTGGTCGATGAGGACCAGATCCGCCGCACGCTGGAGCAATGGCAAGCCAACCACAACAACATCGGCGATGCGCTCGGTGGCGGTGACGACGACGGCATCGACAATCTCGATGTGTCCGCCGGTGACGAAGACATGGGCGGCACCGAGGCCGGTGTCGACGCCAAGGGCGACGACACCCCGGTGGTCAAGTTCGTCAACAAGGTCCTGGTGGACGCCATCCGCAAGGGCGCCTCGGACATCCACTTCGAGCCCTACGAGGACGATTACCGCGTCCGCTTCCGCATCGACGGCCTGCTCAAGAATGTGGCCAAGGCGCCGGTGAAGCTCAACCAGCGCATCGCCGCGCGCCTGAAGGTGATGTCGCAGCTGGACATCGCCGAGAAGCGCGTGCCGCAGGACGGACGCATCAAGCTCAACCTGTCCAAGAGCAAGCAGATCGACTTCCGCGTCAGCACGCTGCCGACGCTGTTCGGCGAGAAGATCGTGCTGCGTATCCTGGATGCCAGCGCCGCCAAGCTGGGCATCGACAAGCTCGGCTACGAGCCCAAGCAGCAGAAGCTGTTCCTGGACGCCATCCACAAGCCCTACGGCATGGTGCTGGTCACCGGCCCGACCGGCTCGGGCAAGACGGTGTCGCTGTACACCGCGCTGGGCATCCTCAACGACGAGACCCGCAACATCTCCACCGCCGAGGATCCGGTCGAAATCCGCCTGCCCGGCGTCAACCAGGTGCAGCAGAACGTCAAGCGCGGCATGACCTTCGCCGCGGCGCTGCGCTCGTTCCTGCGCCAGGACCCGGACATCATCATGGTCGGCGAAATCCGCGACCTGGAGACGGCGGAAATCGCCATCAAGGCGGCGCAGACTGGCCACATGGTGCTGTCCACGCTGCATACCAACGATGCGCCGCAGACCATCGCGCGCCTGATGAACATGGGCATCGCGCCGTACAACATCACCAGCTCGGTGACCCTGGTGATCGCCCAGCGCCTGGCGCGGCGGTTGTGCTCGAACTGCAAGCGCCCGGTGACGCTGCCGGAGAACGCGCTGCTGGCCGAGGGCTACACCCCCGAGCAACTGGCCGCCGGCATCGAGCTGTACGAGCCGGTCGGTTGCGACGACTGCACCGAAGGCTACAAGGGCCGTACCGGCATCTACCAGGTCATGCCGATGACCGACGAGATCTCCACGATCATCCTGGCCGGCGGCAATGCGCTGCAGATCGCCGAGGCGGCGCAGTCGATCGGGGTGAACGACCTGCGGCAGTCAGCGCTGATCAAGGCGGCGCAGGGCACTACCAGCCTGGCCGAGATCAACCGCGTGACCAAGGACTGAGCCGCGCAACCTCAGCGCGTTGCCCACCACCGACGCCGAGCTGAGGCTCATCGCCAGCGCGGCGAACATCGGCGACAACAGCCAGCCGGTCAGCGGGTACAGCGCGCCGGCCGCCAGCGGTACGCCCAGGCCGTTGTAGAGCAGCGCGAACCACAGGTTCTGCCGCATATTGGCCACGGTCGCCTGCGACAGGGTGCGGGCGATGGCGATGCCGCGCAGGTCGCCCTTGACCAGGGTGACCTGCGCGCTGTTCATCGCCACGTCCGTGCCGGTGCCCATGGCGATGCCGACATCGGCACGCGCCAGTGCCGGCGCGTCGTTGATGCCGTCGCCGGCCATTGCCACTACCCGGCCCTGCTGCTGCAGGCGTTCGACCAGCGCCAGTTTGTCCGCGGGTTTGACTTCGCCGTGCACCTCGTCGATGCCCAGGCGCGCGGCCACCGAGCGGGCGGTGGTCTCGCCGTCGCCGGTGGCCATGACGATGCGCAGGCCGGCCGCGTGCAGCGCCGCCAGCGCTTCGGGGGTGCTCGCCTTGACCGGGTCGGACACCGCCAGCAGCCCGGCCAGGGCGCCGTCCACGGCCAGGACCATGACGCTGGCGCCTTCCTGGCGCAGCGCCTCGGCCTGCGCCGCCAACGCCGCGACGGACACGCCGGCCTGTGCCATCAGCACCGTGTTGCCCAGCGCCAGCTGGTGGCCGTCGACGCGGCCGCGCACGCCGATGCCGGAGCCGGATTCGAACGCATCCACCGCCGCCAGCGCGATGCCCTGTTCGCGCGCCCGGCGCACGATGGCGTCGGCCAGCGGGTGTTCGCTGCCCTGGTCCAGGCTGGCGGACAGGCGCAGCACTTCATCGGCGGTGAAGCCTTCGGCCGGCACCACGCGGTCGAAGGCGGGACGGCCTTCGGTCAGGGTGCCGGTCTTGTCGACGATCAGCGTATCCACCTTGCGCAGGTTCTCGATCGCCGCCGCGTCGCGGAACAGGATGCCCTGGGTCGCAGCGCGCCCGGTGGCGACCATGATCGACATCGGCGTGGCCAGTCCCAGCGCGCAGGGGCAGGCGATGATCAGCACCGAGACCGCGTTGATCAGGCCGAACACCCAGCCCTGCTCGGGGCCGAACAGGCCCCAGGCAAAGAACGCCACGACCGCGGCGATCACCACCGCGATCACGAACCAGCCGGCCACGCTGTCGGCCATGCGCTGCAGCGGCGCCCGGGAGCGCTGCGCCTGGGCCACCATCTGCACGATCTGCGACAGCGTGGTGTCGGCGCCGACGCGCTCGCAGCGCATCAGTAGCGCGCCGCTGGTATTGAGCGTGGCGCCGATGAGCTTGTCGCCCACGCGCTTGCTCACCGGCAGCGGTTCGCCGGTGAGCATCGATTCGTCGACCGCGCTGGCGCCTTCGAGCACCACCCCGTCGACCGGGACCTTCTCGCCCGGGCGCACGCGCAGGCGGTCGCCGACGTGGACGTGGGCCAGCGGGATGTCCTCTTCGCCGCCATCCTCGCGCACGCGCCGCGCGGTCTTGGGTGACAGGCCGAGCAGCGACTTGAGCGCCGCCGAGGTCTGCGAGCGCGCGCGCAGCTCCAGCATCTGCCCGAGCAGGGTCAGCGAGATGATCACCGCCGCCGCCTCGAAATAGACGTTGACCCGGCCCATCAGTACGAAGGAATCGGGAAACACCCCGGGCGCCAGGGTCGCGACCACGCTGTAGACGAAGGCCGCGCCGGTGCCGAGGCTGATCAGCGTCCACATGTTGGGGCTGCGCTGGAGCAGCGACTGCCAGCCGCGCCGGAAGAACGGTGCGCCGGCCCAGAGCACCACCGGCGCGGCCAGCAGCAGCTCCACCCAGCTCTGGGTGGCCATGTCCATCAGGTGCAGCTGGTGGCCGAACATCGCCAGCAGCATGACCACCACCGACAGCGGCAGCGTCCACCAGAAGCGCCGCGTGAAGTCCTTCAGCTCGGGGTTGTCGTCCGCCTCCAGGTTCGGCAGTTCCGGCTCCAGGGTCATGCCGCACTTGGGGCAGGTGCCGGGATGGTCCTGGCGGATCTCCGGGTGCATCGGGCAGGTGTAGATCGTGCCGGCGGCTGCGGGCGTGACGGCCGCAGGCGCGTGGGCCGGCCGAGGGTGGCCGGCATGGGCATCCGCTGCGTGCGGCGGCGCCCGCTCGCCGAGGTACGCGCCCGGATCGCCGGCGAACTTCGCCCGGCAGCGCTCGCTGCAGAAGTGGAAGGTCTGCCCGTCGTGTACCGCACTGTACCGGGACGAACCGGCGACGCGCATGCCGCAGACCGGATCGCGATGGGCCGTGGCCTCATCGCCCTGCGGGGCGTCGTGCGGAGGGGAATGCGGGGTCGACTGAGGCACTGGTGGACTCCTGATGGCGTGGTCGGCCATGAACTTCATTGCACAGTGCCACCATCGTCGGCGCCTTGCGCGCCCCGGCCTGGCGCTGCCGGGGCGCTAACCCGGCCAGCCCGTCCTGCGCCTACTCCATGCCCAGCTTCTTCAACTTGTAGCGCAACGCACGAAAGGTGATGCCCAGCTGCGCCGCGGTGCGCGTCTTGTTCCAGCGATTCTCTTCCAGCGCCTTCTGGATCGCCGCACGTTCCAGCTGTTCGATATACGAGGGCAGGGCGGCCGCGCCCGGCTCGATGTCGACCACCGCTTCCTGCGACTCGGCCTGGGCGCCACCGGGCGTGCGTATGCCGTTGTGGGCGGGCAGGCGCAGGTCGGTGGCGCTGATCTGGTCGTCCTCGGCCAACGCCAGGGCGCGCTCGAGGATGTTCTCCAGTTCGCGCACGTTGCCGGGGAAGCGGTAGTGGTCCAGCGCTTCGAGCGCGGAGGGCGACAGCAGCGGAATCGGCCGGGCATGGCTGCGCGCCAGCCGCGCCAGGATGGCCGCGGCCAGCTGCGGCAGGTCGCCGCCGCGCTCGCGCAACGGCGGCACGCGCAGTTCGATGACGTTGATGCGGTAGTACAGGTCGTGGCGGAAGCGGCCTTCGGCGACCAGGTCGGCCAGGTCCTTGTGGGTGGCCGAGAGGATGCGCACGTCCACCGGGATTTCGGTCGAGTGCCCTACGGGCCGCACGCACTTCTCCTGGATCGCGCGCAGCAGCTTGACCTGCATCTGCAGCGGCAGCTCGGCGATTTCGTCCAGGAACAAGGTGCCGCCGTTGGCCGCCTGGAACAGGCCGGGCTTGTCCGTATGCGCGCCGGTGAAGCTGCCCTTCTTGTGGCCGAAGAACTCGCTTTCCATCAGCTCGGCCGGGATCGCACCGCAGTTGACCGGCACGAACGGCCCGCCGCTGCGCGCGCCCTGCTCGTGGATGGTGCGCGCGACCAGCTCCTTGCCCACGCCGGACTCGCCGAGGATGTAGACCGGCGCCTGGCTGCGGGCGACCTTGGTGATCGTCGCGCGCAGCGATTCCATCGCCGTGGACTCGCCGAGCAGTCGGCTGGCCTGCTCCGGCGGTGCCGGCGGCGGCACCGGGCGTTCGGCGTTGTTGAGTTCCAGCGCATGGCGGACCAGCCCGCGCAGCACCGCGATGTCGACCGGTTTGCTGACGAAGTCGAAGGCGCCGGCCTTCAGCGCTTCCACCGCCAGGTCCATGCTGCCGAACGCGGTGATCATCGCCACCGGGGTGCGCGGGTATTGGCGCGCGATCTCGGTGACCAGCTCGATGCCGTTGCCGTCGGGCAGCCGCATGTCGGTGATGCACAGGTCGTAGGGGTTGCTGGCCAGCAGCTCGCGCGCTTCGGCGAGGTTGGCGGCAGTGCTGATGCGCAATCCCATCCGTCCCAGGGTGAGCACCAGCAGCTCGCGGATATCACGTTCGTCGTCGACGACGAGGGCGCTTCGGCTTTCGTTCATGAATGTGGAAGATAGCCGACCGGATCGATGGCGACAAATATTGCCGTTTTCTGACCCAGGACGGCAGTCGGATCATCAGGCCGGCAGGATGGTGTGCGGCCCCGGCAGGGTGATCCGGAAACAGGCGCCGCCGGCCGGCACCGCCACGTACTCCAGCCGTGCCTGGTTGGCCCGGCACAGCTCGCGGGCGATATACAGGCCCAGGCCGGTGCCGTGCTCGGAGGTGGTGAAGAAGGGCCGGAACAGTTGCGCGGCCACCGCCTCGGGGATGCCCGGGCCGCGGTCCATCACGTCGATCACCGCGGTGCGTTCCTGGGCCGCCACGCGCAGGCGCACGCGCGCCGGCTCTTCCAGCGAGCGGCCGTACTTCAGCGCGTTGTGGACCAGCGCCGTCAGCACCTGGTGCAGGTGCTTGGGGTCGACCAGCGCCTGCACCGAGGTCTGCCCGATCACCGCCTCCAGGCTGTCGTTCTCCATCGACAGCGTCTGCCGGTAATCCAGCACGAAGCGGCGCACGAAGGCGACCAGGTCCAGGTTTTCCGGATTGGCGCGCTCGCGCCGGGCCAGGCCGAGCACGCTCTCGACGATGCCGTTGGTGCGCTGGCATTGCTGGTTGATGATCTGCAGCAGGCGGCGGTCGGCCTCGCCGATCGCCGGCGATTCCTCGAGCAGCTGCGCGGCGTAATTGATGGCGGCCAGCGGATTGCGGATCTCGTGCGCCAGGCTGGCCGAAAACCGGCCCAGGGCCGAGAGCGTCAGCGATTCGGCGCGGCGCGAGACCACGGTGGCGTCGTCGAGGAATACCAGGGTCAGGTCGCTGTCGGCCAGCAGGCGGGCGAAGCGCGGCTGCACCTCCGGCTGGTCGGGCGAGAGCTGCAGCGGCGCGTCGTCCTGTTGCCAGCCATTGCGCCAGCGCTGCAGGCGCCGGGCCAGCTCCGGCGCCGCACTGGACAGCTCGAGCGCGCCGCTGATGGTGTTGCCCTCGGCATCGCCGATCAGCGTAGTGGCCGCCTCGTTGGCCAGGGTGATGCGGTTGTGGGTATCGACCACCAGCACGCCGGTGCGCATGCGGCGGATGATCAGCTCGTTGACCTCGAACAGGTTGGCCACTTCGGCGCCGCGGCGCTCGGCCAACTGCTGGTTGCTGCGCGCGCGCTGGCCGATCTGGTAGCAGCTGTACGCCACGGCCATGTAGCTGGTGACGAACATGGCCAGCTCGGCGAGGCTGCGGCTGCTCTGGGTGCCTTCCACCAGGCTCCAGACGTATTCCAGCACCGTGGCGGCGCTGGCGATGAGCGCGATGGTCAGGCCCAGCCGCAATGGCAGCAGCATGCTCGCCGCGGCGACATTGAACAGCAGCATCATCGCGATGCCGGCGCTGGCCGCGGGCAGCGCGTGGGTCATCAGCGTCGCGGCGAAGATATCGGCCACCACCGAGCAGAAGACGATGGCGTTGAGCCACTGCTCGTTGCGGCCCCAGGCCAGCAGCGCCACGGCCAGGAACAGGTACAGGACGGCCACCGTCTGCGCCAGCAGCGGCAGGCGCGACTCGCCGACCAGGCTGGACAGCGGGCTGAACACCAGCGCGGCGATCAGCCCGGCGACCAGGATCCGGTACAGGGCGAAGAAATACAGCTCGCGCCGGGGAACCGATTCGATGCGGTCGATGAGTGAAGCGCTGGGCGACAAGCCGAATTCCCCTTCGGTCTGGTGCAAGCGGCGAGTATAGGTGGGCGGGACGCTTGGCGCGGCCTCGTCCAGCCCGTTCCATGCCAACGTAAACGGTTGCCGGTAATGGCCATCGGAGCCAAGCGCCCTCTTTTGTTAGGTTCTTCGTCGATTTGTGTGGAGTTTTTGGTGTGTGTTGGGGGGAGGGGGGGTAATGAGGAGTTGCGCGGGTGTGGGCGGTGGGGTGTGGCGGCTTGCGGTGCGGGCCCCGTCCCGACGGGGAGGGGCTTTGCGGTGTCGACAGACGTCCATGTCTGACGCCACCGCCGTGGGCCATCCATGGCCCACTAAAGCCCCTCCCCGCCGGAACGGTGCAAGGCGCTTTGAGGTTCCTGCTTCGTTTGGGGCGCAACGGGTGGGGGAAAGGGAAGAGCAAGAGCAAAAGCAAGAGCAAAAAGCAACCGCGACACTCCGTTTCTACGTGCGCGTCAGCGTTTGGCGCTTTTGCCGTTGCTCTTGCTCTTGCTTCTCCCTCCCCCCTCTCCGTTGCGCAAACCCGAAGTGGGGAAAACGACGCGCCATGCCCCGTCCCGGTGGGTAGGGGCTTCAGTGGGCCATGGATGGCCCACGGCGGCGCCTCAGACAGGGACGTCTGCGAAGCCGCGAAGCCCCTACCCACCGGGGCGGGGCCCCGACCGTAAGCCAACGAACCCAACCGCCCACACCCGCGCAACCCCTTAATACCCCCCCACACACCCAAAAACTCCACGCAAATCGGCGGAGAACCTTTTGTTAAGGGGGGGGCGCGCTGAAGGCGCGGGGGATAAGCAAGCCAGGAGTCGGGGCCCGAAGTTCGCGCAGCGAATTTTGGGGGGCCAGGCCCGCGCAGCGGGGACCGTCACGATTTTGCGCCGCGCCCCGGCCTGGGCGACAATAGGCGGCCCGCTTGTGCCCCCTGGCCGCTTTCCCTGGCCCCCGGTGCACGCTCCCGGCGGTCGCTTTCCATTTCCCACGGTGACGCATGAATTTCCACGAATACCAGGCAAAACAACTGCTTGCCGAATACGGCATCCCGGTTCCGGCCGGCAAGGTCGCGGCCACGGCCGACGAAGCAGTCGAAGCCGCCAAGTCCCTCGGCAACGGTCCCTGGATGGTCAAGGCCCAGATCCACGCCGGCGGCCGCGGCAAGGCCGGCGGCGTCAAGTTCTGCAAGACCGTCGACGACGTGAAGGCCGCTGCCGGCAAGATGCTCGGCACCAAGATGGCCACCTACCAGACCGCCGGCGTCGAGCTGCCGATCAACCTGGTGCTGGTGACCACCGCCGGCGAGATCGTCAAGGAACTGTACCTGTCGGTGCTCGTGGACCGTGGCACCCAGACCATCACCTACATCGCCTCGTCCGAGGGCGGCGTGGAGATCGAACAGGTCGCCGCCGAGACCCCGGAGAAGATCCACACGCTCAACGTCGACTTCGTCGAAGGCGTGCAGGGCTACCACGGCCGCGATTTCGGCTTCAAGCTCGGCCTGACCGCCAAGCAGGCCGGCCAGTTCGCCAACATCATGGTCAACCTGTACCGCCTGTTCAACGAAACCGACCTGTCGCTGGTCGAACTGAACCCGCTGGCGATCCTGGACGACGGCAACCTCTACGCGCTGGACGGCAAGTTCAACAGCGACGACAACGCCAACTTCCGCCAGAAGGCCCTGGTCGCCATGCGCGACAAGAGCCAGGAAGACGAGACCGAAGTGACGGCCTCGGAGCTGGACATCAACTACGTCACCATGGACGGCAACATCGGCTGCATGGTCAACGGCGCCGGCCTGGCGATGGCCACCATGGACGTCATCAAGCTCAACGGCGGCGAGCCGGCGAACTTCCTGGACGTGGGCGGCGGCGCGAACAAGCAGCGCGTGATCGAAGCGTTCAAGCTGATCCTGTCCTCGGACAAGGTCCAGGGCATCTTCGTCAACATCTTCGGCGGCATCGTCCGCTGCGACATGATCGCCGAGGGCATCATCGCCGCGGTCAAGGAAGTGGGCGTCAAGGTCCCGGTCGTGGTGCGCCTGGAAGGCACCAACGTGGAAGAAGGCAAGCAGCTGCTGCGTGACAGCGGCATGGCCATCATTCCGGCCGACAACATCAACGACGGCGCGAAGAAGGTCGTTGAAGCTGTCAAGAACGCCGCCTAAACCACGTCACCGAATCAGGAATTTTCCATGAGCGTTTTGATCAACAAGAAGACCAAGGTGATCGTGCAGGGCTTCACCGGCCAGCAGGGCACCTTCCACGCCACCCAGATGATCGAGTACGGCACCCAGGTCGTCGGCGGCGTGACCCCGGGCAAGGGCGGCACCACCCACATCGACCTGCCGGTGTTCAACACCGTCGCCGACGCCGTGCAGAGCACCGGCGCCGACGCTTCGGTCATCTACGTGCCGCCGCCGTTCGCGGCCGACGCGATCCTCGAAGCGGCCGCGGCCGGCATCAAGGTCATCGTCTGCATCACCGAGGGCATCCCGGTGCTGGACATGCTGCGGGTCAAGAACGTGCTGAACCGTTCGCACCCGGACACCGTGCTGATCGGGCCGAACTGCCCCGGCGTGATCACCCCGGGCGAGTGCAAGATCGGCATCATGCCGGGCCACATCCACATGCCGGGCAAGATCGGCATCGTCTCGCGTTCGGGCACGCTGACCTATGAAGCGGTCAAGCAGACCACCGAAGTGGGCCTGGGCCAGAGCACCTGCATTGGTATTGGCGGCGACCCGATCAACGGCCTGAACTTCGTCGACTGCCTCAAGCTGTTCAACGAAGACCCGCAGACCGAAGGCATCATCATGGTCGGCGAGATCGGCGGCGACGCCGAGGAAGCCGGTGCCGAGTACATCGCCAAGCACGTCAAGAAGCCGGTCGTCGGCTTCATCGCCGGTGCCTCGGCCCCTCCGGGCAAGCGCATGGGCCATGCCGGTGCGATCGCCTCGGGCGGCAAGGGCACGGCGGAAGGCAAGTTCGCGGCGATGGAAGCGGCGGGCGTCACCACCGTGCGTTCGCCCGGCGACCTGGGTGCGGCGATTGCGGCGCGCTTGAAGAAGTAAGTAATTCGGTGCTTCTGGTGCTGGAGAGGGAGGCCGCCTTTGGGCGGCCTTTTTCTTTGTGGTGGCTTTGGTTTTATCGGTGGGGAGTGGGATTTCTCGCATTGAATTGCGGATTGCATCCTGTATCGCTTGCTTCGTCCCGGATGAGCAGTAGCGTCGGCCCAATAGTCCTGGCGGGAGCGAGACCATGAAAGCGAGGTCATTCATTGCGATGCTCGTGCTGTGTTGCCTGGGAATCTGGGGTGTCTCGCACTGGTCACCGGGCAGTCTGTACTCCACCCCCGTGCGGCCAGGGACCTCCCCGGTCGAGAACGACGGGAAGGGGCAGGGGGCGGGTGTCGTCAAATTCCGTCATCCTGCCTCGCCGCGCGGAAACTCCCTGGTCGCGTTCGATCTGGCGAAAGCGCAGGCAATGCCGGAAGGTTCGGTGGCAAACATTGCGGCCGAGCTGCTTCCAAGGGCGGAAGCCGGGGAGGTCGAAGCCATGCGCCGTCTCTACCTGGCGCTGCAGCGCTGCAGGGTATTGCCCACCGCGGTGACGAGCGAGCCGATGTATATCGACCCGGCCTACCTGGCCCGAACCGGGATGACCGAAGTCCAGGCGCGTGAAATGCTCTCGCAATCGCAAGCCCGGGCCGACAGGCAGCGGGCGGAGGACTGCCGCGATGTCACGCCGGCCCAAGTCGCCACTGCCGGTGCCTGGCTGCGGCGGGCAGCGGAAGCGGGTGACCCCTACGCGCAGCTCGCGTATTCCAGCGAGGTGGAGGAGATCTTGGGCGGACCGCGGGAGATGTTGGCGAACCCGGAAGCGGTGATGCAGTTCCGGCGGGATTCGATCGAGTACCTCGAGGGCCTCGCGCGGCGGGGCATGCCGGACGCGATGATGCGGCTGTCGGCGGCGTATGCGTCAGGGGTGCTGACCGATCGCGACATGATGCTGGCTTATGGCTATGGCAACGCGGCAGCACAGCTGCTGGGCGGACCGGAAGACGTGGCCGTCGAAGGATATAGACAGTCCCTTTCCGCCGAACAGCTCCACGATGCGCAGGCATTTGCGCGATCGCTCCTCGCGGCCGCGCGTTGAGGGCTGGGATATGCGCATCAAATCCATGCTCTTGGCTATCTTGTCGCTGTTGTTGATTGGAGGCGTCAAGGCTCAGAACAGGCCGGGAACCCGCCAGATTGGCGTCTTCAACTGCTTCTACTGCCAACTGGCGATGCCACAGATTGACGTAGCTGGTTTGAACGAAATCGAAAAGATTCGACAGGACTTCGATCGCAGGCAATACGACCCCGCGCTTCGCATCCAGCCAGGGGATACCATCACGTTGTGTTCTGCATCCGCCTGTGTCGATTACTTGGTGACAGTAGATGGAGACAAGTACAAAGGCGTGCGTCGGCAGCAACAGACCCCGCCTCCCCAGAGTGGGGGAGGCGGAGGTGGTGGACGAGGGGTGAGTGGAGGGGTTCACCGTGGCGCTCATCTGTATGGCCAGTGCTACGGAAAGTGCACGGGCACAGTGACGGTAGGCGCGAGATGAGTTCGGGCCGACTGCACCGCTAGGTAGGTGAAAAGTTGGTAGTTGGCGGCATCGCGCTGCCTCTTCCGGGCCCGAACGCCGCACGGAAAAGCAAAGAGTCCGCTCTCCGCAGAAAACCCACCTCGAAGCACCAAGCCCTTCCCCGACACCACAACCGGCCACCCCCCGATACCAACCACACATCAAGCATCGCAGCCTACCGCGATGCCCAAGCCCATCACCAGAACCCGCCGCGCCCGCCAACCTCGCTATGAAACGACCGAGGCCGAACAGCGCCTGTGGTATCACTTGCGCGATCGCCGGATGCTGGGCTGCAAATTCCGCCGGCAATGCTCGCTCGGCCCCTACATCGCGGACTTCGCCTGCCTCGAATACCGGCTGGTGATCGAACTCGACGGCAGCCAGCACCAGGACTCGCCCCGCGACACCATTCGTGACACGCGCCTGAAGGCGCTCGGCTTCACCGTCCTGCGCTTCTGGAATAATGAAGCCTTGAACGACACCGAAGGCGTCTGCGCCGCCATCGCGCGCTGGCTCCTGGATCATGCACGTCCCGGCGGCCTTGTCCGGCCGCCGGGCTACCGTAGAGGCCGCCCCATGTCCCAACTCCTGCGCATCGCCCTCGCCCAGTTCGACTTCCCGGTCGGCGCCATCGCGGGCAATACCGAACGCATCATCGAGTTCATCGGCCAGGCACGTGACGACCTGGGCGCGGACATCGTGCTGTTCCCGGAACTGGCGATCAGCGGCTATCCGCCGGAAGACCTGCTGCTGCGTCCCGGTTTCCTCGCCGATTGCGAAGCCGCCGTCCAGCGCATCGCCGACAGCGCCCGCGGCATCGTCGCCGTGGTGGGGTGGCCGCAAAGCGCCGGCAGCGTGGTCTACAACGCGGCCAGCGTGCTGCGCGACGGCCAGGTCGCGCATACCTATCGCAAGCGCGAGCTGCCCAATTACGCGGTCTTCGACGAACGCCGCTACTTCGATGTCGATCCGGATGGCGAGTCCTGCGTGTTCGAGGTCAACGGCATCCAGGTCGGGCTGGTGATCTGCGAGGACCTGTGGTTCCCCGAGCCGCTGCGGCATACGGTCGATGCCGGCGCAGAAATCGTGCTGGTGCCCAACGCCTCGCCCTTCGAGCGTGGCAAGCACGCCCAGCGCGATGCCTTGCTGGCCGAGCGCACCCGCGAGAGCGGGGCGGCGATCGCCTATCTCAATGTCGTCGGCGGCCAGGATGCGCTGGTGTTCGACGGCGCTTCGGTCGTGGCCGATGGCGACGGCACCGTCCATCCGGCCGCCGCGGCGTTCTCCGACCAGTGGCTGATGGTCGAGTACGCCAGCCCCGAGCGGCGCTTCCTGCCGGTGGTGTGGGTGGACGACGGCGACGAAAGCATGGACGCGCTGGCCTGGCGCGCGGTGGTGCGCGGGCTGCGCGACTACTGCGCCAAGAACGGCTTCAAGAAGGTCTGGCTGGGCCTGTCCGGCGGCATCGACTCGGCGCTGGTGCTGGCGATGGCGGTCGATGCCCTCGGCGCGGACAACGTCACCGCGGTCCGCCTGCCGTCGCGCTATACCGCCGGCCTGTCCAACGATCTGGCCGCCGAGCAATGCAAGGCACTCGGCGTGCGCCTGGAGACGGTGGCGATCGAACCTGCCTTCGAAGGCCTGCTCAAGGCGCTGGGTCCGCTGTTCGAGGGCACCGAACCCGACATCACTGAAGAGAACCTGCAGTCGCGCAGCCGCGGCGTGATCCTGATGGCCCTGGCCAACAAGTTCGGCGGGCTGTTGCTCACCACCGGCAACAAGAGCGAGTACGCGGTGGGCTACGCCACCATCTATGGCGACATGTGCGGCGGCTACGCGCCGCTGAAGGACCTGTACAAAACCGAGGTGTTCGGCCTGGCCAAGTGGCGCAACACCGTGGGCGGGGCGCCGGTGATTCCGCCGGCAGTCATTTCGCGCCCGCCCTCGGCCGAACTGCGCGACAACCAGACCGACCAGGATTCGCTGCCGGCCTACGACGTGCTCGACGGCATCCTCTACCGCTACGTCGATCAGGAGCAGTCGCGCGAGGACATCGTCGCCGCCGGCTACGCGGCGGAGGTCGTGGACAAGGTGCTGCGGCTGGTGCGGATCAGCGAATGGAAGCGGCACCAGGCCGCGCCGGGACCGAAGGTGTCGCGGCGCGCTTTTGGCCGCGAGCGGCGGTATCCGATCACAAACGGTTATGCATGACTGCCCGGTTTAGCTAGTCGTGCTCCGCCTCAATTCGGCTGGCGGTGTTCGATTTTTCGCATATCTGCGCAGGGTGCGGCTTTCTAGGCTCTCTCCTGCAGCGTGATGAATCGGCGGCCGACTGAAGCAGCCGGCGACCGGACTGATCGCTGCATGAGGCTGTGCCGCCGAGCCGAGAGTCGGCGGCATGGCGACATCGAATGGCCGGCCGGAGTGCTTCCGTCCGGCCCCTATAGTGATCAGGAGTACGAATGAAGCATCTAATCGCAGCCGCTTGCGTTGCCGCGGCCTTGTCCGCTTGCGCCAGCTCGGGCAATACCGCCTTGAAGACCGAGACCAGCCACACGCTTTCGAGCAAGATTGCCAAGGGTGTCACCACGCAGGCCCAGGTTCGGGCCCTGCTCGGCGCGCCAAGCTCGACCAACTTCACCGACAGTGGCAACCAGGTCTGGCATTACAGCCATTCCAAGGCCACCAGCATGGGGCGCAATTTCATCCCGCTGGTCAACATCGTCAGCTCGGGTTCCAACGTCGAGTCGAAGGAGCTGGCCCTGTTCTTTGACAAGCAAGGCGTCGTACAGGACTACGCCATGCAGGAAAGCAAGAGCCAGGAGAAGCAGGGCATCGTCACGCAGTAAGCCTGCGGCACGCTTGGCAGAAACAAAAAAGGCCAGCATTCGCTGGCCTTTTTCATCAACGAGCGGGGTGGGTTCCCGTTTCGAGCCGATTACTTCTTGTCCATGATCGCGTTGCGCTGCCCCGTCGCGGCGGACTTCTCGCCGGCAAACGGGTTGAGCTTGCGCACCGCCCACGGGTACTTCGGCCAGTCGCCGCTGAGCCAGGGGTGCTGCGGGGCGTTCATTTCCAGCACGCGGCGGGCATCGGCCGCCAGGGTCTGGTTGCCCAACTGGGTGTAGGCCTCGCCCAGCACGGCGATGGCGTCGTACTGGAAGGCGCTCTGCGGGTAGGTTTCCAGCAGGTAGTTGGCGCGGCCGACGGCCGAGACCCAGGCGCCGCGGCGCATGTAGTACATCGCGTTGTCCAGCTCGTGCTGGGCGAACACGTCGCGCAGCACGATCATGCGCGCGCGGGCATCGGCGGCGTAGCGGCTGTTCGGGTAGCGGTCGGCGACGGTGTTGAAGTCGTTGTAGGCCTGCAGCGGCGTGGACAGGTCGCGGCGGCTCGGGTCCAGCGACCAGACGCGGCGCAGGAAGATCGTGTCGCGGTTGGAGTTGGACAGGCCGCGCAGGTAGTACAGGTAGGCGATGTTGCGGTGGGTCGGGTAGGTGCGGATGAAGCGGTCGATGCTCGACACCGCGTCATCGTGCTTGCCGGCCTTGTACTGGTCGTAGGCGATCTCGATCATCGCCTGCTCGGTGTACGGCCCGTACGGGTACTGGGCGATCAGGCGCTTGAAGCTGGTCTCGGCCCCGGCCCAGTTGCCCTTCTTGGCCAGGTTGTGGGCCTTCTGGTACAGCTGCTCGACGGGAACGCCTTCGTCGGGATTCTTGTCCTTGGCGCCGCGGTGGCAACCGGTGGCGAACAGGGCCACGATCAGCAGCAGGGCGAACAGGCGGAGGGTCGCGGACATCGTTGCGGAGCGTCGGATCATGGGTCGGGCAGGGACGCAGCTGGAAAACGAAAGGGCGATGATAGCCTAGTGGCCTGTCCAGCGACTGAAATTCGCGACCGGACGCCGATTCCCTCCTTCTGCCGTGCTTCCCCATGTCCCAGACCCCCGCTGATCCCCGCCAGGCCGTGGTGCCCGATGGCGCCGCCGGACGCCGTTTCGACGCCGTCCTGGCCGAACTGTTCCCCGAATTCTCCCGTTCCCGGCTGGCCGAGTGGATCAAGTCCGGCGACGCCCTGCTGGACGGCGCCCCGGCGCGGCCACGCGACGCCGTGCGCGGCGGCGAGACCGTGACCCTGCAGGTGGTGCTGGAGACCCAGACCCACGCCGTGGCCCAGGACATCCCGCTGGACGTCCTCTATGAAGACCCGCAGGTCTTCGTGATCGACAAGCCGGCCGGCCTGGTCGTCCACCCCGGCGCCGGCAACCCCGACGGCACCCTGGTCAACGCCTTGCTGTATCGCGATCCGGCGCTGTCGGCGCTGCCGCGCGCCGGCATCGTCCACCGCCTGGACAAGGACACCAGCGGCGTGATGGTGGTGGCGCGGACGCTGGAGGCGCAGACCGCGCTGGTGGAACAGTTGTCGGCACGGGCGGTGCACCGCCAGTACCTGGCGGTGGTGGTCGGCGCCCTGGTCTCCGGCGGCACCGCCAATGCGCCGATCGACCGCCATCCGCGCGACCGCCTGAAAATGGCCGTGCGCGAGGATGGCCGCGACGCGGTGACCCACTTCCGCCTGCGCGAGCGCTTCCGCGCCCACACCGCGCTGGAGTGCCGGCTGGAAACCGGCCGCACCCATCAGATCCGCGTGCACATGGCGCACCTGAAGCATCCGATCGTCGGCGATCCCCTGTACGGCGGCCCGCTCAAGCTGCCCAAGAGCGCCACCGGGGAACTTGCCGCCGAGCTGCGCGGCTTCAAGCGCCAGGCCCTGCATGCCGAGACGCTGGAGTTCGCGCATCCGCTCAGCGGCGAGCCGGTGCGCGCCACCGCGCCGGTGCCGGCCGACCTGAAGCGGCTGCTGGACGCGATGCGCGCCGACACCGCCGCCGCCGCCGAGCGCGAGCGCCGCTGATGCCCGCGCCGCGCCCCTGGCTGGAGGTGGACTGGCCCGCGCCGGCCGGCGTGCGCGCATTGACCACGCTGCGCCACGGCGCCGGCGTCTCCGCCGCGCCGTTCGACCACTTCAACCAGGGCAATAGATCCAGCGCCGAGGGCGATACGCCCGAAGCGGTGGCGGCCAACCGCGCCGAGTTGCAGGCATTGGCCGGGCTGCCCTCGGCACCGCACTGGCTACGCCAGGTCCACGGCACGGCGGTGCTGCGCTTCGACGCGCCGCTGGCCGAACCGGCCGCGCCGGCGGACGAACCGACCGCCGACGCCGCGGTGACCGACGTGCCCGGCGTGGTCCTGGCGATCCTCACCGCCGATTGCCTGCCGGTGGCCTTCGCCGCGGCCGACGGCAGCGAGATCGGCGCCGCCCACGCGGGCTGGCGCGGCCTGGCCGATGGCGTGCTGGAGCGCACCGTGGCCGCCATGCGAACCGCGCCGGCCGCCGTGCGTGCGTGGTTGGGCCCGGCCGCCGGGCCGCAGGCCTATGAGATCGGCGAAGACGTGTACGCCGCGTTCGTTGGCCAGGATCCGGCCGCCGCCCTGGCTTTCGAGGCGACGCGCCCCGGCCATTGGCGGGTGGATCTCTATGCCCTGGCACGACAGCGCCTGCTGGCCGCTGGCCTGCGCGCCGAGGCGATCCACGGCGGCGGGCTGTGCACGATCTCCGACGCCGGGCGCTTCTTCTCCCATCGTCGCGACCGCCGCAGCGGGCGGCTCGCCACCCTGGTGTGGATGGCGCAATGAACGCGCCCGGGTTCGTGCCGTTGTTCGCGCGCGTACTCGGGCCGGCATTCGAGACCCTGGCGCCACGGGTACGCGCGTTGCATTCGATTTCCGGGGCGCAGACCTGGGCCGGCGTCGCCCGCATCGAACGCGGCCGGCATTGGCTGGTCGCGCCCTGCGCCTGGTTGTCGCGCCTGCCGCCGGCCGCCGCGCCGGTGCCGGTGCAGGTGGCATTCGAGGTCGATGCGGCGGGGGAGCAGTGGCGACGGCGCTTCGGCGCACATGCCATGCCGTCGCGGTTGTGGGAAAGCCACGGCCATCTGCGCGAACGCCTCGGCGCGCTGCGCTTCGAATTCGACCTGCGTGCCGAGGCCGGTGAAATCCACTGGCGGGTGCGGCGGGTGTGGGCGTTTGGCCTGGTGCCGTTGCCCCGGCGCTGGTTCGGCCAGGTGCGTTGCCGCGAGCGGGAGTACGCGGGGCGCTATGAATTTCTGGTCGAGGTGTCGATGCCGCTCATCGGACCGTTCATGCGCTATGAGGGGTGGTTGGCGCCGGTGTCGGCTGGCGGGGTTGCTGCTGGGCCATGAAGATTCGCGGTCGGGGCTGAAGCCCCTCCTGCCAGGGCGAGATGTTGGTCGCTAGGCTGCTTCGAGGGCTTCCAGGTAGCGCTGCCGCCAGTGGTTGATGTCGTTGTTGCGCAGGTGCTCCATCATCGCCTGCCAGCGCTCGATCCGCTTGGGCCGCGGCAAGGTCGCCGCCGTGGCGATGGCGTCGGCCACGCCATCGAGATCGTGCGGGTTCACCAGCAGCGCTTCGCGCAGTTCGTCCGCCGCGCCGGCCAGCAGCGAGAGCACCAGCACGCCGGGGTTCTCGGGGTCCTGCGCGGCCACGTACTCCTTGGCGACCAGGTTCATGCCGTCGCGCAAGGGCGTCACCAGGCCGACGGCGGCGCTGCGGTAGAAGCCGGTCAGGGTGGCGTGGGTGAAGTTCTGGTTGACGTAGCGCAGCGGCGTCCAGTCCGGTTCGGCGTGGCCGCCGTTGATATGCCCGGCAATCTGCTCGAGCTGGCTGCGCAGCGAGCGGTACTCGGCGACATCGCCGCGCGACACCGGGGCGATCTGCAGATAGGTCAGCGTGCCGTGCTGGTCGGGGTGGCGCTCCAGGTAGCGCTCGAAGCCCTGGAAGCGCTCGGGCAGGCCCTTGGAGTAGTCGAGCCGGTCCACGCCGATGGCCAGTTGCCGGTCGCGCAGGCTGCTGCGCAGGTCACGCACGGATTGCTTGCTCATCGCCGCCTTGGCCTGGCGTTCGATCAGCGCGGTGTCGATGCCGATCGGGAACGCCGCCGCGCGCAGCCGTCGTCCGCCGGGCGCTTCCAGCGCGCCGTCGCCGAGCAGCCGGCCGCCGCCGAACAGGCGCACATAGGACAGGAAGCGATCGACGTCGCGCTGGGTCTGGAAGCCGACCAGGTCGTAGGCGTACAGCGTCGAGAACAGCCGCGCGTGGTCCGGCATGGCCTGCACCAGGTCGGCCGAGGGCATGGGCACGTGCAGGAAGAAACCGATCTTGCAGCCGATCCCGCGCTCGCGCAGCAGCGAGGCCAGCGGAATCAGGTGGTAGTCGTGGATCCACACCGTATCGTCCTCGCGCAGCATCGGCGCGAGCTTGTCGGCGAACATCGCGTTGACCCGGCGGTAGCCATCGCGCTTGGCGCGGTCGTAGTCGACCAGGTCCAGGCGGAAATGCAGCAACGGCCACAGCGTGCGGTTGGCGAAGCCGTTGTAGTAAGCGTCCAGGTCGCGCTTGTTGAGGTCCATCGTGACGAAGCGGATGTTGCCTTCGTCCTGCGTATGTACCGCGCCGCTCTCGCCGCGCGCGACCTTGCCGTTCCAGCCGAACCACAGGCCGCCGCGCTCGCGCAGCGCACCCAGCAATCCCACCGCCAGGCCGCCGGCACGGCTTTCGCCGGGCAGCGCGACGCGGTTCGACACCACCACCAATCGACTCATGAAGCCTCCTGCCAACTCCGGGACAAGCGCATCGCGGCGATGATCAGGCCGACGTGCGAGTAGGTCTGCGGGAAGTTGCCCCAGGCCTCGCCGTCCTCGAACGCCAGGTCTTCGGACAATAGTCCCACGTGGTTGCGCCGGGCCAGGATGCGCTCGAACATCTGCCGTGCCTCGTCCTTGCGCCCGATCGCGGCGAGCGCGTCGATGTACCAGAACGTGCAGATGGTGAAGCTGGTTTCCGGCTCGCCGAAGTCGTCCGGCGCGATATAGCGGTACAGCGAATCGCCATGCTTGAGGTCGCGGCCGATGACCTCCACCGTGGCGATGAAGCGCGGGTCCATCGCCTCGACGATGCCGATGTCGGCCAGCAGCAGCAGCGAGGCGTCCAGGCGGTGGCCGCCGAGGGTGTCGGTGAAATGGCCGAGCTCGTCGCTCCAGGCCGCGCCCAGCACGTGCTCGCGCAGCGCGTCGGCACGGCCGCGCCAATGCGCGCGGCGGTCTTCCAGGCCCAGGCGCTCGGCGATCTTGGCCAGGCGGTCGCAGGCCGCCCAGCACATCGCCGCGGTATAGGTGTGGACCTCGGCACGGCCGCGGAATTCCCACAGGCCGGCATCGGGCACGTTGTACAGCGCGAACGCCTGTTCGCCGAGCGGCTCCAGGCGGCGGAACGCGGCGATGTCGCCGGGGTCCTTCAGGCGCAGGTCGAAGAACAGCTGGGTGGAGGCCAGCACCACGCTGCCGTAGACATCGTGCTGCTTCTGGATCCAGGCCAGGTTGCCGCGGCGCACCGGGCCCATGCCGCGGTAGCCGTCGAGCGATTCGACCTCGTGCTCCTCCAGTTGCGACTCGAAGCCGATGCCGTACAGCGGCTGCATCGTGCCGTCGCTGGTGGCGATGTTGAAGATGTAGCCGATGAACTGCTCCATCGTGCGCGTGGCGCCGAGCCGGTTGAGCGCGCGCACCACGAAGGCCGCGTCGCGCAGCCAGCAATAGCGGTAGTCCCAGTTGCGCGGGGTATGCGGCGCTTCGGGAATGGAGGTGGTCATCGCGGCGATGATGGCGCCGCTGTCTTCGTACTGGCACAGCTTGAGCGTGATCGCACTGCGGATCACCGCTTCCTGCCAATCCAGCGGCACCGAGAGGTAGCGCACCCATTCGCGCCAGTATTCCTCGGTGCGTTCGTAGGCTTCCTGCACGTAGCCGGTGAGCGAACGCATCAACGACTCGTCCACGCCGATCACCAGGTGCACCGGGTGGTTGAGCACGAAGGGCAGGCCGTCGCGGACGAAGCGGATCGGCACGTCGGTGGTCAGGCGCAGGGTAAAGTCCGGCAGCATCCAGCGGATGTGGTTGCTGCCCCAGGTGGACTCGGGCGCCCGCGCGCCCCAGTCGGCCAGCGGCCGCGCCCGCACCACGATGCGCGGCGCGCCGGACAGCGGCCGGATCTGCCGCACGATGCTGACCGGGCGATAGAAGCGGTTGTGGTTGCGCCAGCGCGGCGCGAAGTCGATCACCTCGATCGCCCCGCCCTTGCTGTCGCGCAGGACCGTGCGCAGGATCGCGGTATTGGGGATATAGGCCTGCTCGCTGTCCTGGAAATCTTCCAGTTCGACCGCGAAGTCGCCGCCCTCGATGCGCGGCGAGAGCAGCTTGCAGAAGGCCGGGTCGCCGTCGAAGGTCGGCAGGCAGCTCCAGACCACGCGGGCCTCGCGGTCGATCAGGGCGCCGAAGCTGCAATTGCCGATGACACCCAGGTCCAGGTTCGGTTCGCGCATGGGGAGGGTTCCTAGGTAAGTCCAATCACGGATCAAGAAGGGGAGTGGCCGCGCGCTGCGGACGCCGGCGCTATGGCAAGGCTGCGTTCTCCCGCAGCCAGGCGTGCACGGCGCCGGTGTCGGGCAGCGAGAGCTTGGCCTGGGTCGGTTCGCGCGAGCCTACCCGCACGCCCCAGCCATTGAGGCGCTGGGCGGCGACGAAGCCATATTCATCGGTCAGGTCGTCGCCGACGAAGAACGGCACGCGGCCCAGGAACGGCGCGCGCTGCATCATCGCGGCCACGGCCACGCCTTTGTCGGCGCCCTGCGGCACGAATTCGACGACGTGATCGCCCGGTTGCAGGCGATAGCCCGGCAGCTCGCCGATCTGCTCGCGGGCGAATGCGATCACGCTTTCGGCCGCATCCGGCGCGCCGCGCCAGTGCAGCGCCATGCTCACGCCCTTGCCCTCGACCCGGACGCCGGGATGGTTGCGCGCCATGTGCTCGGCGCGCTCGTGCAGGCCATGCAGCCAATCGGTGGTGTCGGCGGCCGACGGCATCGCGGCGCGGGCGGCCAGGTCGCTGCGCAGCTCGTGGCCGTGCAGCCCGGCCGCGGGCAGGCGCAGCGGCGCAAACAAGGCGTCGAGCTGGGCCAAGGGGCGGCCGCTGACCAGGGCCACGGCACCGCCGAGGCGGTCGCTGAGCATGCCGATCGCCTCGCGGACCTGGGGCACGAGCTGCACCTGGAGCGGGTCTTCGGCGAAATCGATCAGCGTGCCGTCCACGTCCAGGAATAGCGCGCAGGCGTCGTCGAGCAGCGGTGGCGGCGGTCGGAAAGGGGGGATTTCTGACATGCCCCTCAGTATGCAGAGAGGGGCGTGATATTCAGGTTAGGGAATGGAGTGGGGTGATCGGCTGCGGACGCCAGTAGGCGAGTTGTAGGAGGGGCTTCAGCCCCGACGAGCGGAGTCGCGAACTGTCAGATGGCGGTCGCGGCTGAAGCCGCTCCCACAGTGCACCCAGACCGTTCGCGCGATGCCTGTCGGAGAAATTGTAGGAGGGGCTTCAGCCCCGACGAACGGAGTCGCGGGCTGTCAGATGGCAGTCGCGGCTGAAGCCGCTCCTACAGTGCACCCAGCCGACCCCATGCGATGCCTGCTGGAGAACTTGTGGGAGGGGCTTCAGCCCCGACGAGCGGAGTCGCGATCTGTCAGATGGCGGTCGCGGCTGAAGCCGCTCCTACAGTGCACCCAGCCGGTCCCGCGCGATGCCTGCTGGAGAAATTGTAGGAAGGGCTTCAGCCCCGACGAGCGGAGCAGCAGCTCCCTCAGAACACGTACCGCACCCGCCCGTACCAATAAGCCCCATTGCTCCCGATCGGCGACAGCACGTCATACGGCAGGTTGCCGAAATAGTGGATGTCCTCGTTGGAGAGGTCCGGATAGTTGTCGAGCACGTTCTGTCCGCCGATGGCCACGCTCCATTGCGGCGTGAAGTGGTATTCGGCTTCCAGGTCGAGCTGCCACTCGGCGCCATAGGTCTGGCGCGGGATGTAACCATCGCCGAAGTCGAAAACCCGGGTGACGCTGCCATAGCGGCTCAGCCGGCTCTGCAGCGCCCAGCGGTCATTGTTCCAGCCGGCCGCGAACTGACCCCGGGTACGCGGTGTGGCATCGGTCAAGGTGTTGCTCTCCTCCACGCCGAACAGCACATAGTCCGGGTCCAACGCCAGCAACTGCGCCGGCGTGGCAACGATATTCTTCAGTTCGGTCTTGGCGTAGCTGTAGGTGCCGGTCAGCAGCAACTGCCCGCCACCCAGCTGCTGGCGCCAGTTGGCCACCAGCTCTGCGCCGCGGGTGCGGGTGTCGGCGGCGTTGACGAAGAAGCTGGCGCTCTGCACGCCGGCCACGCCGAAGTTGTCGGCGACGAAGTCGGTCAGCGCATCGCCGGTGATGTCCTCGGACAGCGCGACGCGGTCGTCGGTGTCGATCTGGAAGAAGTCCAGCGACAGGTCGAAGTGCTCGCCGGCCTGGCTGGTGAAACCGAAGCTGTAGTTGCGCGATTTCTCCGGGTCCAGCGGCTGTGCGCCCAGCGCCCGCGCGATCGGATTGTTCACCGACAGCAACCGGCCCTGGACCAGGCGGCCGGCGGCGTCGTAACCGGTCGAGGTCGCCTCGTAGCCGATCTGGCTCAGTGAGGGGGCGCGGAAATTGTTGGATATGGCCGCGCGCAGCGCGAACGCCGGCACGAATTGGTAACGCGCGGCGAGCTTGCCGGTCCATTGGCTGCCGAAGTCCTGGTAATGCTCGTAGCGGCCGGCGATGTCGGTGGAGAATTTCTCGCCGAACTGGCTCGACAGGCTGGCGTAGGCGCTGGCGACATTGCGCGACAGGTCGGCCTCGTCCTGCGGTGTGAGCCCGCCCCCGGCCTGCGAGCCGGTCGGGCGGTCGGTGTACGGGCCGGCGGCATAACTGGCCGGGTCGCCGGCATGGGTGCGGTACTGCTCGCGCCGCAGTTCGACCCCGGTGCCCAGCGTGTGGCTCGCGCCCTCGGTGTTGAACACCCGGGTCAGGTCGATGTTGCCCACGGTCTGGTCGAAGGCGTAGTCACCGGTCTTGAAGCGGGTCGGGCTGCCGGGGCCGAGCGAGGCGTTGATCGAGTCCTTCAGCCGGTAGGTGAAGTCGTTGCGGCCGTAGTCGAGGCTGGCGTCGTAGTCCCAGTCGCCCCATGGCCCACGGACCCCGGCGACAAACTGCGCGTCGCGGTTCTCGCCCAGCGACACCGGGCGGTAGCCATCCGGATACACCTGCGGCCAGTTGCTGCTGTCGTCCGGATAGCGGAAGTAGTTGGCGCCCTCGGTGTCGCGCTGGTTGTAGGTGCCGAAGAAGTACAGCCGCGCCGTCCCGCCCAACGGCGCCTCACCGTTGAACCAGGCATTGAGGCCCTTGCTGTGGCCGTCGCCCAGCACGTAATTGCGCTGGCCCTGCAAGCGCAGGTTGTTGTCGGTCTGTTCCCACGGCGGGATCTGGTCGAAGCCGGCGCGGTTGGTGCCTTCGCGGTTCTGCAGTTCCACCCCGGCCTTGACGAAGCCCTCGCCGAAGCGGGTGCCGCCCTTGGCGCTGAAGAACGTGGTCTGGCCGTCGGTCACCGTGCGCCCGATCGGTTCGACATCGGTATGGTGCGCGCCGAAGCTGGCTTCGACCGCGCCGCTGTCCGGGTCGTTGTCGAGGATGACGTTGATGACGCCGGCGATCGCGTCCGAGCCGTATTGGGCGCCGGCACCATCGCGCAGCACTTCGATGCGGGCGATCGCGCTGATCGGGATCGAATTGAAATCCACCGGCGTGGTGCCCTTGCCGATCTTGCTGTCGGTGTTGACCAGCGCCGACACATGCCGGCGCTTGCCGTTCACCAGCACCAGCACCTGGTCCGGCGACAGGCCGCGCAACTGCGCGGCGCGCACGTGATCGGCACCGCCCGAGTTGGACTGGCGCGGGAAATTGAACGAGGGCAGCAAGGCCTGCAACGCGCTGCCGAGTTCGCCGTTGATCACCCCGGCCCGGCGGATGTCGTCGGCGGTGAGCACGTCCACCGGCGCGGTCGATTCGAGCACCGTGCGGTCGCTGGCCCGGGTACCGGTGACGATGACCGTGTCCAACGTGGTGGCGGCCGGTTCCTGCGCGAAGGCGGCGGGCGAAGGGCCGGCGAGCGCGGCGGAAAGCGCGGCGGCGAGCGTGAGACGGCGTGGGGTGGGGTGCAGCATGGGCAGAACTCCGGGCGGGCGCGAAGGATGAAATGACATTCATCCGGATGAAGAGATATGTTAACTTTCCGCGGCGCCGGTGCCAGCGTGGCGCGGGCATCAACTCATCGCCGTCGGTTATGAGCGGCCTGGCCCGCCTGCCGGCTAATCTCGTTGCCTTCCTTTCGTGATCTCCCTGCCGTGACGCCAAGTCCTCCCCTGCTGCGCAGCGCCTTGCTTACCCTGTTCCTGCTGTTGGGCGGCTGCGCGAGCGCGCCGCCTGCCGCGCACACCGCGACCGCCGCGACCGCCGCCACCGCCGAACTGCACGGCGATCCCGCGCGCCCCGCCGGTGCCAGTGGCTGGGTTCGCAGCGAGCTGTACTTCGGCGTGGGCGAGGAGAGCGGCACCGGCGACCGGCCGCAGGACCAGCCGATCAGCGAAGAACGCTGGCGCGCCTTCCTGGACAAGGAAGTCACCCCGCGCTTTCCGGACGGCCTGACCGTGTTCGACGCCCACGGCCAATGGCTGTTCCGCGGCGCCGCGCAGCCGAACCGGCTGAAGACCAAGGTGCTGGTGATCCTGCACGAGGACAGCGCCCAGCGCCGCGCCGACATCGAGGCGATCCGCCTGGCGTGGAAGCAGGCCACCGGCCACCAATCGGTGCTGTGGTCGCGGCAACCGGTGGAAGTATCGTTCTGATCCCCGCGCCCGCCGGGCGCGCTTTCTTTCCTTCAACCGGTATCCCTCATGAGCGCAGTGCCTGCTTCCGTCCGACCGCGCTGGTTCGTGGCCGGCGATCTCAACGGCTTCTTTGGCCTGCTGGTCGACAACCTGACCATCCTCGGCTTCATCGCCATGGCCTTGATCGGCCTGTTCCAGTTTCCGGCCGAGGTGGTGTACACGCGCATGTTCCCCGGCACCGCCCTGGGCGTGCTGGTCGGCAACCTGCTGTACACGCTGATGGCGCGCCGCCTGGCCGCGCGCAGCGGGCGCGAGGATGTCACCGCCATGCCGCTGGGCCTGGATGCGCCGACCAGCATCGGCATGTCGTTGCTGGTGCTCGGCCCGGCGTTCGTCTCGTTCAAGGCCCAGGGCATGGCACCCGCCGATGCGGCCATGGCCACCTGGCAACTGGGCATGGCCGCGCTGGTGGTCATGGGGCTGCTGAAGCTGGTGCTCTCGTTCTTCGGCGAAGCGGTGACCCGTGCGCTGCCGCGGGCGTCGCTGCTGGGTTCCATCGCCGGCATCGCGCTGGTGCTGATGGGCCTGTTGCCGCTGCTGGAAACCTTGCGCGCGCCGATCCCCGGCCTGGTCACGCTCGGCCTGCTGTTGTACGTGCTGATCGCCAAGGGCCGCCTGCCCATTCCCTTGCCTGGCGTGCTGGTCGCCTTGCTGGCGGGCACCGCGCTGTACTACGGCCTGGGGCTGAGCGGCCTGGGCGCACCGGGCTTCGCGCTGCCGGCCTGGACTCCCCTGCAGATCGTGCTGCCCTGGCCGAACCTCGGCTTTGTTGCCGGCCTGCCGCATACGGTGCCTTTCCTGCCGTTGCTGTTGCCGTTCGGCCTGCTGATGGTCGTCGGCGGCATCAACGTCAGCGAAAGTGCGCGCGCTGCCGGCGACGACTACCGCACCCGCGACATCCTGCTGGTCGAGGCGTTCGCGACCTTGGTGGCCGGTGTGTGCGGCGGCGTTGCGCAGACCACGCCGTACATCGGGCAGCCGGCCTACAAGCACATGGGCGCGCGCAGCGGCTATACGCTGCTGACCGGGCTGTTCGTGGGTATCGGCGGCATGCTCGGCATCATCTCGGGCCTGGTGCAGTGGCTGCCGCTGGCCGTGCTGGCGCCGATCATTGTGTATGTGGCGATCGACATCACCACGCAGGCTTTCCAGGCGACGCCGCCACGGCATGCGGGGGCGATGGTGCTGGGCTTTTTGCCTTCGGTGGCGTATTTGCTGGCGATCAAGGCGCCGGGATGGATCGCGCCGGAGCAGTTGCATGTGCTCACCACTACGACCGACGGTCATGGCCTGCCGGAGTTGGCGGTGATTTTCACCCTCGGCAATGGCTTCATCATCACGGCGATGCTGTGGACTGCCGCGGTTGCGGCGATGGTCGATGGACGGTTGCGGCGCGCGGCGGTGTTCCTGCTTGTGGCGGCGGTGCTGGCGCTGTTCGGGTTGATCCATTCGGTGGATCCGCGCGGTGGGATTTATCTGCCGTGGCAGCTGGAAGGGCTGGCGCGGACGATCAGCTGGCAGTTCGTTGGGGCTTACGTTGTGCTTGCTGCCGTGCTGGGGCTGTTGTCTTTCAGTGAGGGTGTGCCGCGGGGGGATGCGGCTTAGAGCTGGGCTGGTTTTTCTCTCGTGCGGCTTCCGGGGGCAGGACAGGCCTCACTCCCCCACCAGCCAACCCAGCTTCCGCGCCCGCGGCAACCGCTTGAGCTCCCACTCCGCACGCGAAGCGGCCGCACGGTCGGCAAACCTGCGGCTGCCCAACAGCGCCACCGGCGGGAACGAACGCGTATAGCGCGCGCCGCGCCCGGCCACATGCGCCGCATAACGCGCCTGCAGGTCGTTGGTGATCCCGGCGTAATAGCTGCCATTGCGACACAGCAGCAGATAGACGTACCAGGGTGTGGACATGAAAGCGCCCGACTCAAACGCCGAGCAGGCTCTCGGCCGGAATACCGAGATTACGGTGCAGGTTGCGGATCATTTCCAGCGTCAATCCGCGCTTGCGATTGAGGATCTCGTAAACCCGGTTCGGCTGGCCGATCGAAGGCACCAGGTCCTTCACCGACAGCCCGCCCTGGTCCATGCGGAAACGGATCGCTTCGATCGGATCGGGCGCAGCAATAGGGAAGTGTTTGGCCTCATAGGCCTCCACCAGTGTGGCAAGGATTTCGAAACGATCGCCCTCGGCCGTTCCCGGCTCTGGCTCGTGCTCGAAATACGCCGACAGTTCCCGCAAGGCATTGCGATGGTCGGCTTCGGTGCGGATCGGTTGGATGTTCATGGCGCCTCCACAGTGGCAGCGTCGATGCGGTCGTACTCGGCGTGCGTTCCGACAAACTTGATGTATGCCGCCTGGAACCGGTAAGCCACGGCTACGACCAGGCGGTAATCGTTGCCCTTGATGTTGAAAACCACTTGGTTCCGTCCGATGAAGCTGGCGCTCGAGTAACGCCGCTTGATGTCCTGTGGTTGCTTCCAGTCCGCGTGCTTGGCTTCGTCGTACCAAGCCTTGAGAGGTTGCTCGGCGGCGGGATGGCGCTGCCAGAATTTCCTCAGGCTGCCCACGGCAATCACTTTCATATCGAGCACTTTAGTCCCAAAATGGGATCACTGCAAGCGCGCAGGTGCCCTGTCGCGGATACTCACTGTCTCACCCGCCCTTGAAACACACCCACTTAACCGCATCTGGTGATCATTGCCGGCGCCGCCGGCCACTCCGACTACAGGAACGCTCCCATGCGGATGGACAAGCTCACCTCGCGTTTCCAGCAGGCGCTGGCGGACGCACAGTCGCTGGCCGTGGGCCGCGACCACAACATCATCGAACCGGTGCACGTCATGACTGCGCTGCTGGACCAGTCCGGCGGCAGCACGCGGCCGCTGCTGGCCCAGGCGGGCGTCAACGTCCCGGTCCTGCGCGAGCGCCTCGGCGAGGCGCTGGAAAAGCTGCCCAAGGTCTCCGGCCAGGCCGGCAACCTGTCGATCGGCAACGACCTCAGCCGCCTGCTCAACCAGACCGACAAGCTGGCCCAGCAGCATGGCGATGCCTTCATCGCCAGCGAGTGGTTCGTGCTCGCCGCCGCCGACGATGGCGGCGCCCTGGGCATGGCCATGCGCGCGGCCGGCGCCGACAAGCGCCGTATCGACACTGCGATCGAGAAAGTGAGGGGAGGGGAGACCGTGCAGAGCGAGAACGCCGAAGAACAGCGCCAGGCGCTGGAGAAGTACACCATCGACCTCACCGCGCGCGCCGAAAGCGGCAAGCTCGATCCGGTCATCGGCCGCGACGAGGAAATCCGCCGCACCATCCAGGTGCTGCAGCGCCGGACCAAGAACAACCCGGTGCTGATCGGCGAGCCCGGCGTCGGCAAGACCGCCATCGTCGAGGGCCTGGCCCAGCGCATCATCAATGGCGAGGTGCCCGAAGGCCTGCGCGGCAAGCGCGTGCTCTCGCTGGACATGGGCGCGCTGATTGCCGGCGCCAAGTTCCGCGGCGAATTCGAAGAGCGCCTCAAGGCGGTGCTCAATGACCTGTCCAAGAATGAAGGCCAGATCATTCTGTTCATCGATGAGCTGCACACCATGGTCGGCGCCGGCAAGGCCGATGGCGCGATGGACGCGGGCAACATGCTCAAGCCGGCGCTGGCGCGCGGCGAATTGCATTGCATCGGCGCCACTACGCTGGACGAGTACCGCAAGTACATCGAGAAGGACGCCGCGCTCGAGCGCCGCTTCCAGAAGGTGTTCGTCGGCGAGCCCAGCGTTGAGGACACCATCGCCATCCTGCGTGGCCTCAAGGAAAAGTACGCGGTCCACCACGGCGTGGAGATCACCGACCCGGCGATCGTGGCCGCCGCCACGCTGTCCAACCGCTACATCGCCGACCGCCAGCTGCCCGACAAGGCCATCGACCTGATGGACGAAGCCGCCAGCCGCATTCGCATGGAGATCGATTCCAAGCCCGAGGAGCTCGACCGCCTCGAGCGCCGGCTGATCCAGCTGAAGATCCAGCGCGAAATGCTGAAGAAGGAAAAGGACGACGCCTCGCAGAAGCGCCTGGCCGACCTGGAAACCGAGATCGACAGCCTCGGGCGCGAATTCTCCGACCTTGACGAAATCTGGAAGGCCGAAAAGGCCGCCCTGCAGGGCGCGACCAAGATCAAGGAACAGATCGAGCAGGCCAAGCTCGACCTCGAAGCCGCCCAGCGCCGCCAGGATTTCGCCAAGATGAGCGAAATCCAGTACGGCCAGCTGCCGCAGCTCGAAAAACAACTGGCCGCGGCCAGCGAAACCGAGCAGAAGGATTTCAAGCTGGTGCAGGACCGCGTCACCGAAGAGGAAATCGCCGAAGTCGTCTCGCGCTGGACCGGCATCCCGGTCAACCGCATGCTCGAAGGCGAACGCGACAAGCTCCTGCGCATGGAGCAGATGCTGCACGCGCGCGTGGTGGGACAGGAAGAGGCGATCCGCGTCGTCTCCGATGCCGTGCGCCGCTCGCGCGCCGGCCTGTCCGACCCCGACCGGCCCAGCGGCTCGTTCCTGTTCCTCGGCCCCACCGGCGTGGGCAAGACCGAGCTGTGCAAGGCCCTGGCCGAATTCCTGTTCGACAGCAGCGACGCCATGGTGCGCATCGACATGAGCGAGTTCATGGAGAAGCACGCCGTGGCCCGCCTGATCGGCGCGCCTCCCGGCTATGTCGGCTATGAAGAGGGCGGCTACCTTACCGAAGCCGTGCGCCGCCGCCCGTACTCGCTGATCCTGCTCGACGAAGTCGAAAAGGCGCATGCCGACGTCTTCAACATCCTCCTGCAGGTCCTCGACGACGGCCGCCTCACCGACGGCCAGGGCCGCACCGTGGACTTCCGCAATACCGTCATCGTGATGACCTCCAACCTCGGCTCGCACCAGATCCAGGAAATGGGCGGCGACGACAGCCCCGAGGCCTACACGCAGATGAAGGCCGCGGTGATGGGCGTGGTCCAGGCGCACTTCCGCCCGGAATTCATCAACCGCCTCGACGACATCGTCGTGTTCCATCCGCTCGACAAGCAGCAGATCAAGCAGATCGCCAGGATCCAGATGGCGGGGCTGGAAAAGCGCCTGGCCGAACGTGGCCTGCGCATCGAACTGAGCGACAAGGCGCTCGAACTGCTCGGCGATGTGGGCTTCGACCCTGTCTATGGCGCGCGGCCGTTGAAGCGGGCGATCCAGGCGCAGTTGGAGAACCCGTTGGCGCAGAAGATTCTGGCCGGCGAATATGTCAGCGGCGATGTGATCAAGGTCGACACCGACGCGGGACGGCTGGCGTTCGGCAAGGGGTGAGGGCGTTCCGGAGTTGTCGGCGGCCGCAGGCCAAACCCCACGGCCCACCCTGCACTTGCTAAGATGCGCGCGCCCCAGGTGACCATCGGCCCAGCCGATGGTTTAAACGGGAATCCGGTGCGAAGGCCTTGGCCTTCCATTCCGGAGCTGCCCCCGCAACGGTAGGCGAGACAAGGTCCGCAAATGCCACTGTGCTCACGCATGGGAAGGCGCGGACCGGCAGGCGAAGCCCCTTCGCCTGCGCTCGCGAGCCCGGAGACCGGCCCGGAGCAGCGTGACATGCGGTGGGCGATGTCATGGGGCCGGGCCCACCCGTCACCACAATACCCTCCTTCCGCCTGTCCTCTTCCATCGTTCCCGCGCGGGCAGGCGCGGTCCAGGAGTGTGTTCCAGTGCATTGCCAAACCCCGTTGTCCCACCGCCATCGCCTGGCGGTGTCGTTGTCCTGTGTGCTTTTCCCCGCCGCCGCCTTTGCCGGCGAAGCGCCGCGCGACCTCGACCAGATCGTCGTCACCGCCGCGCGCACCGCGCAGACCCAGGACCAAGCCCTGGCGCCGGTCACCGTCATCGACCGCGCCGAGATCGAACGCCGCCAGCCCTCATCGCTGCCGGACCTGTTGCGCGGCGAGCCCGGCGTGTCCCTGGTCAACAACGGCGGCGCCGGCAAGGCCAGCTCGCTGTTCCTGCGTGGCACCGAGTCCGACCACGTGCTGGTGCTGATCGACGGGGTCAAGGTCGGTTCGGTCACCTCCGGCGGCGCGGCGCTGCAGGACATCCCGGTCGAGCAGATCGAGCGCATCGAGATCGTGCGCGGCCCGTTCTCCAGCCTCTACGGCTCCGAAGCGATCGGTGGCGTGGTGCAGATATTCACCCGCCGCGCGCAGGGCCCGTTCGCGCCCAACCTCGCCTTGACCGTGGGCAGCGACAACGCGCGCCGCTACAGCGCCGGCCTCTCCGGCCGCAGCGCGGGCGACCTGGGCGAGCGCGGCGGCTGGTACGCCGTGCAGGCCGTGCACGACCAAACCGATGACATCAACGCCTACACCAACACCGCATCGAGCTACTACGACCCGGACCGCGACGGCTACCGCAACGACTCGCTCGGCGTGCAGGGCGGTTGGCGCTTCAATCGCCAATGGGATGCCGAAGTCAACGCGATGCGCGCCGACAGCCGCAACGAATACGACGGCAGCGTCGACAACCTGTCCAAGAGCAGCGAGCAGGTCGTCGGCGGCCGCCTGCGCTATGCGCCCACTGCGGGCGTCAAGCTGACCGCCAGCGTCGGCGGCAGCGCCGAGCTGAGCGACACCTACCTGGATGGCGAATACTCGTCCACCTTCGACACCCGCCGCCGCGTCGGCTCCCTGCAGGCCGACCTCGATGCCGGCCCCGGGCTGTTGACCCTCGGCTTCGACTGGCAGCGCGACGAGATCGAAAGCAGCGAGACCTACGATGCCGACCGCCGCATCGACCGCGGCGCCTTCGCCCAATGGCAGCAGCAGTTCGGCCAGCAGTCCCTGCAGGCCAGCGTGCGCCGCGACGACAACAGCCAGTTCGGCAGCAAGAACACCGGCAGCCTGCTCTGGGGCTGGGATTTCACCGCGGCCCTGCGCCTGACCGCCAGCTACGGCACCGCCTTCAAGGCGCCGACCTTCAACGAGCTCTACTACCCCGGCTACGGCAACCCGAACCTCGGGCCGGAGACCTCGCGCAGCGGCGAACTCGGCCTGCGCGGCGAACACGGCTGGGGCCGTTGGTCGCTCAATGCCTTCGAAACCCGGGTCGACGACCTGATCGCCTACGACGCCGACCTCGTCGACGACGCCCATCCGTTCGGCCAGCCCAACAACGTCGACAAGGCGCGCATCCGCGGCAGCGAGGCCGTGGTCGACACCACGCTGGCCGGCTGGCAGTTGCGTGCCACCTATACCTGGCTCGATCCGCGCGCCGATGGCGACAGCAACCACGGCAACGTCCTGCAGCGGCGCGCGCGCCAGAGCGGGCGCCTGGATGCCGACCGCAGCTTCGGTGCCTTCAGCCTCGGCGGTAGCGTGTTCGGCTCGGGCTCGCGCTACGACAACCTCGCCAACACCACGCGCCTGGCCGGTTATGGCCTGGTGGACCTGCGCGTGGGTTGGCAACTGGCCGATGACTGGAAACTCAGCCTGTCGGCCAACAACGTTTTCGACCGTGACTACGAGACCGCGCGCTGGTATGCCCAGCCCGGCCGCAACTACCAACTGACCCTGCGCTATCGGCCCGCGCAGTAACCGGAGAGCCGCCGATGAAGACCCTGCAACGTCCTGCCGCCACCGCGGTGCCGGTGTCGCTGTTGATCGTGATGGTCGCCACCCGCTTCCATCACTTCGGCGACGTGCTGCACCTGCCCGATGCCTCGATGGCGCTGTTCTTCCTCGGCGGCTTCTACCTGCGCCGCTATGCCCTGTACGCCCTGATGCTGGGCGTGGCGGTCCTGATCGACTACGTCGCCATCGCCCAGCAAGGCTTGAGCTTCTTCCAGCATTACTGCGTCACCCCGGCCTACTACGGCCTGCTGCTGGCGTACTTCGTGCTGTGGCAGGCGGGGCGCTGGATAGCCAGGCGGCGCCAGGACGGTGCCGTCGCGCTCGCCCAGGTGTGGCTGGTGGGCGTGGCCGCGGCCGCCTTGTCGTTCCTGATCTCCAACGGCGCCTTCTACTGGTTCGGCGGCCGCTACCCGGATCCGAACTGGAACCAGTACCTCGCCCGCGCCGGCCAGTGGGGTCCCTTGTTCGTCCGCACCACCGCCACCTACCTGGCCGTGGCCCTGGGGATCCACTACGTGGTGATGCACCTGCGTCGCCCGCAGCGGGTCGCCGCATGAGCGGGCACCCGCCACGCGACGAAGACGCGCACTACCTGGAGCGTGCCCGGCGCAAGAAGGAACTGATCGACCGCCGCATCGCGCGCGCCACCATCGACCGTGGCGTGTTCGTGGTCAATACCGGCAACGGCAAGGGCAAGAGCTCTTCCGGCTTCGGCATGCTGGCGCGTTCGCTGGGGCATGGCCTGCGTTGCGGCGTGGTGCAGTTCATCAAGGGCAGTTTCGCCACCGGCGAGGAGGCGTTCTTCTGCCGCTTTCCCGATGAACTCGACTACCACGTGATGGGCGAAGGCTTCACCTGGGAAACCCAGGACCGCGCGCGCGACATCGCCGCCGCGCAGGCAGCCTGGCAGGTGGCGCAACGCATGTTGGCCGATCCGGACTACGACTTCGTATTGCTGGACGAACTGAACATCGCGCTGGTGAAGGACTACGTCGCGCTCGACGAGGTGCTGGCCGCGGTGCGCGCGCGCCCGGCGCGGCAGCACGTGGTCATCACCGGCCGCGGTGCGCCCGATGCGCTGATCGAGGCCGCCGACACGGTGTCCGAAATGCGCCTGGTCAAGCACGCCTTCAAGGCAGGGATCATGGCGCAGAAGGGCATCGAACTCTGAGCATGGCAGCGCGCTGGCCGCCGCCGCGGAGGCAGGCATGAACGGCGCGCAGATGTTCGCCGTTGCCGGCGGCGCGGTGCTGCTCGATCTGCTGCTGGGCGAGCCGCGCCGCGGCCATCCGTTGGTCGCCTTCGGCCGCGGCGTGCGTTGGCTGGAGCGTCGCCTTTACCGCGATTCGCGTGTGCGCGGCGGCTTGGCCTGGGCCCTGGCGGTTGGGCCACTGGTCATCGTCGCCGGCTGGCTGCAATGGCGGCTGTGGTCGTACGCGCCCTGGGCGGGGATGGCCTGGGCGATGCTCGCCCTCTACGTCGCGCTGGGCCTGCGCAGCCTGGACGAGCATGGCCTCGCCGTCGCCACGGCGCTCGAACGCGATGCGCTGCCTGCGGCGCGCCTGGCCGTCGGCCGCATCGTCAGCCGCGATGTGCAAGCGTTGGACGCACGGCAAGTCGCCGCTGCGGCCACCGAGTCGATCCTGGAGAACGGGAGCGATGCGATCTTCGCCGCCTTGTTCTGGGGGTTGCTGCTCGGGGCACCGGGCGCGGTCCTGTACCGGCTGTCGAACACCCTGGACGCGATGTGGGGCTATCGCACGCCGCGATACTTGCGCTTTGGCTGGGCCGCCGCGCGCATCGACGATGGCTTGAACTGGCTGCCCGCGCGCCTGGTTGCGCTCACCTATGCGGTGCTCGGTGCCACGGCCAATGCCTTGCGTTGCTGGTGGCGCCAGGCGCGGCACTGGAAGAGCCCCAACGCCGGTCCGGTGATGGCGGCCGGTGCTGGCGCGCTGCGGGTCCGGCTCGGCGGCGCGGCGCCTTACCACGGCCAATGGCAGGCGCGCCCGGACCTGGGCGCGGGCGCGCCACCCGATGCCGGCAGCGTGCGCCGCGCCATGTACCTGGTGCGTGCCGGCGTCGCGCTCTGGCTGTTGCTGCTGGCATTGGCAATGGCTGCGGGCGGGAGAGGCTGATGCTCGAACACGGAGGACGCCTGTTGCAGGCCGCGCGGCGGTTCGGCATTGCCCCGGAACAGTGGCTGGATCTTTCCACCGGCGTCAGCCCCTGGCCGTGGCCGGTGCCCGCGCTGCCGGCCAGCGCGTGGCACCGCCTGCCGGAAGAGGAGGACGGCCTGATCGAGGCGGCGCAGGCCTACTACGGTGCGCCCGGACTGCTGCCGGTGGCCGGTTCGCAGGCGGCGATCCAGGCGCTGCCGCAGCTGCGGGCGCCCGGCCGGGTGGGCGTGATCGCGCCGGGCTACAACGAACACGCGCACGCCTGGCGGCGCGCCGGCCATGACGTGGTGTTGGCCCCGGCGCCCGCGTTGATCGCGGCGGTGGCGGAGGTCGATGTCCTGGTGCTGATCCATCCCAACAATCCTGGCGGCGATCGCTTCGCGCCCGGGTTGCTGCTTGGCCTGCATGCGCAGCTCGCCCGGCGCGGCGGCTGGCTGGTGGTCGACGAAGCCTTCATCGACGCCACCCCGGGCGACAGCCTGTGCGCCCATGCCGATGCCGACGGGCTGGTCGTGCTGCGCTCGGTCGGCAAGTTCTTCGGCATGGCCGGTGCGCGTGCCGGCTTCGTCTGCGCGAATGCCGGGCTGCTCGATGCACTGCGCGAACGCCTCGGCCCCTGGACGCTCGGCGGCCCCACGCGCTGGGCGGTGAAGCACGCCTTGGCCGATCGCGCATGGCAGGCGCAGGCGCGGCCCCGATTGATCGCAGCGGCGGAGCAGCTGTCGGCGGTGCTGCACGCACGCGGCTTGCCGCCGCAGGGCGGCAGCGCGCTATTCCAATGGTGCAGGCATGCCGATGCACCGGTCCTGCACCAAGCCTTGGCGCGGCGCGCGATCCTCACGCGCCGGTTCGACACCCCCGCCAGCCTGCGCTTCGGCCTGCCGCCGGATGAGGACGGCTTGTCGCGGCTCGACGCCGCCTTGAACGAGATCATGCGATGAACGCGCGCGTGCTGATGGTGCAGGGTTGCACCTCCGATGCCGGCAAGAGCACCGTCGTCGCGGCGCTGTGCCGCTGGCTGCACCGGCGTGGCGTGGACGTGGCGCCGTTCAAGCCGCAGAACATGGCGCTCAACGCCGCCGTGACCGCCGACGGCGGCGAGATCGGCCGCGCCCAGGCGGTGCAGGCACGGGCCTGCGGGCTGCCGCCGCATACCGACTTCAACCCGGTGCTGCTCAAGCCGCAGAGCGATACCGGCGCGCAGGTGATCGTGCATGGCCGCGTGGTCGGCACGCTCGACGCCGTCGCCTATCACGACTACAAGCGCACGGCGCGCGAGGCGGTGCTGGCCTCGCACGCCCGCCTGGCCGCGCGGTACGCGGCGATCATTGTCGAAGGCGCCGGCAGCCCGGCCGAGATCAACCTGCGCGCCAACGACATTGCCAACATGGGCTATGCCGAAGCGGTCGATTGCCCGGTGATCCTGGTGGCCGACATCGACCGCGGCGGCGTGTTCGCGCACCTGGTCGGCACCCTGGCGCTGCTGTCGGAAAGCGAGCAGGCGCGCGTGGCCGGCTTCGTCATCAACCGTTTCCGCGGCGACCTGTCGCTGTTGCAGCCGGGCCTGGATTGGCTGGAACAACGCACCGGCAAGCCAGTGCTCGGCGTGTTGCCCTACCTGCAGGGCCTGCACCTGGACGCCGAGGATGCGCTGCCGCGCGAAGCGGCGGCCAAGCCGCAGGCGCGCTTGCGGGTCGTGGTGCCGGCGTTGCCGCGGATCAGCAACCACAACGACTTCGATGCCCTCGCCGCGCATCCGCAAGTGGACCTGCGCTTCATTGGCCCGGGCCAGGCGCCGCCGGCCTGCGACCTGATCGTCCTGCCCGGCAGCAAGTCCACCCGCGCCGACCTGGCCTGGCTGCGCGAGCAAGGGTGGGAGCAGGCCATCGCCCGCCACCTGCGCTACGGCGGGCGCTTGCTCGGCATCTGCGGCGGCTTCCAGATGCTCGGCCAGACCTTGCTCGATCCGGCCGGCATCGACGGCCCCGCCGGCAGCAGCGAAGGCCTCGGCTGGCTGGCGATGGAGACCCGCTTCGGCGCCGGGAAGCAGTTGCGCAGCGTGCAAGGCCGGCTCGGCTTCGCCGAGGCCGAGGTGCGCGGCTACGAGATCCACTGCGGCACCAGCCATGGCGACGCCCTGCGCCGGCCGTTCGCGGTACTGGACGGCGGCCACCACGACGGCGCCCTGTCGGACGACGGCCAGGTCATGGGCACCTACCTGCACGGCGTGTTCGACACCCCGGCGGCGTTGTCCGGCTTGCTCGCCTGGGCCGGCCTGGCGCACGCCGACGCGCTCGACCTGGAGGTCCTGCGCGAGCGCACCCTCGAGCGCCTGGCCGATGCGGTCGAGCAGCACCTGGATACCGCCGCGCTGTCGCGCTGGCTGGCGTTGCCGCCACCCTGATGGACGCGTTTCTTTTTCGCCTGGAGTTCCACCATGCATGACCTGATCCTCGGCGGCGCCCGCTCCGGCAAGAGCGCGCTGGCCGAAGCACGCGCCGCCGCCAGTGGCCTGGCCGTGACCTACATCGCCACCGCGCAGGCGCTGGACGCCGAAATGACCGCGCGCATCGGCCACCACCGCGCGCGCCGCCCGGCGCAGTGGCAATGCGTCGAAGAGCCGCTGGCGCTGGCCGCCACGCTGCGCGCGCATGCCGGCGCGCAGCGTTGCCTGATCGTCGACTGCCTGAGCCTATGGCTCGGCAACCTGCTGGGAGATGCCGATGGCGAACGCTTCGCGCGCGAACGCGACGCCTTGCTGCGGACGCTGCCGGCGCTGCCCGGGCGTGTCGTGCTGGTCAGCAACGAAGTGGGGCAGGGCGTCGTCCCGCTGGGCGAACTGAGCCGCCGCTTCGTCGACGAGGCCGGTTGGCTGCACCAGGCGCTGGCGCGGCAATGCACGAACGTGTGCCTGGTCGTCGCCGGCCTGCCGCTGTGGCTGAAAGGCGGCGCGGCATGAGCGCGCCGTGGTGGCAGCAGGATACGCGCCGTCCGGATGCCGACGCCGCGGCCGCGGCGCAATCGCGGCAGGCGCGCCTGACCAAGCCGCCGGGCTCGCTCGGCCGGCTGGAGCCGCTGGTGGTGCGCCTGGCCGCATTGCAGGGGGTCGAGCGGCCGCTGATCGATCCGGCCTGGATCGCGGTGTTCGCCGCCGACCACGGCATCGCCGCCGAGGGCGTGTCGGCGTTTCCGCAAGCGGTGACGGGCGAGATGCTGCGCAACTTCGCGCACGGCGGCGCGGCGATCTCGGTGCTCGCCCGCGCGCTCGGCGCGCACCTGGAAGTGGTCGATCTCGGGACGGTGAACGATCCCGGCGCGATCCCCGGCGTGCGCCGCGAGCGGATCGCGCCGTCCACGGCGAATTTCTGCAGCCAGCCGGCGATGTCGCCGGCCGAGCTCGATAAAGCGCTTGCCGCCGGGCGCGCCAGCGTCGCCGCCGCGCAGGCGGCAGGCGCGCATCTGTATATCGGTGGCGAGATGGGCATCGGCAACACCACGACGGCCGCCGCGCTGGCCTCGGCGTTGCTGCGGCTGCCACCGGGATGGCTGGTCGGCGCCGGCACCGGCCTGGATGCGGCAGGCATCGCGCACAAGGCCGCGGTCATCGAACGCGCGCTGGCCTGGCATGCCGGGGAACATTCGCCGCTGGAGTGGCTGCGCCGCGTGGGCGGCTTCGAGATCGCCGCGTTGAGCGGCGCCTGCATCGCAGCCGCGCAGGCCGGCCTGCCGGTGTTGGTGGATGGTTTCATCGTCAGCGTGGCCGCGTTGGCGGCGGTGCGGCTACAGCCCGGCGTGCGCGACTGGCTGCTGTTCTCGCACCGCTCGCAGGAGAACGGCCACGGCGCGGTACTCGATGCGCTCAGCGCCGACCCGCTGCTCGACCTGGGCCTGCGCCTGGGCGAGGCCAGCGGCGCGGCGTTGGCGCAGCCGCTGCTGCGCCTGGCCTGCGCGCTGCATGCGAACATGGCGACCTTCGAGGAAGCGGGGGTGTCGGAGGCATGAGCGGCGCACCGGCGATCGAACTGCTGCGGCATGGCCACACCGGCCAGCGCAGCTATCGCGGCCAGCTCGACGACCCGCTCAGCGAGACCGGCTGGCGGCAACTGCGTGCCACTGCGGCGACACGGCAATGGGATGCGGTGGTGTCGTCCACCTTGCAGCGCTGCGCGGCCTTTGCCGCCGAGTTGGCCGAACAACGCGGCCTGCCCCTGCGCCTCGATGCGCGGCTGGCCGAATACCACTTCGGCGATTGGCAAGGCGTGCCGATCGAGGATATCGACCGCGATGCCGGCCAGGCGCTTGGCCGCTTCTGGGCCGATCCGGTCCAGCATCCGCCGCCGGGCGGCGAGCCTTTCGCCGCGTTCCGGGCACGCCTCGCGGCCGCGCTCGACCAGGTGGCCGACGAACATGCCGGCAGCGCAGGGCGCGTGCTGGTGGTGACGCACGGCGGGGCGATCCGCGCGCTGCGCTGCCTGGTCGAGCAGCGGCCGTTCGGGCAGATGGTGGAGATCGAAGTGCCGCACGCCTCGTTGCATCCGCTGCCGTGGCCACCGCCGGCATGATCGACGGCTTGCTCGTCGCGCTGGGTTTCCTCAGCCGTGTCCCGGTACCGGGCGGCGTCTTCGCACGGCCCGGTGCGCAGGCACGCTCGTTGCCGTGGTATCCGCTGGTGGGACTGGTCATTGGCGCATTGCTGGGCCTGCTGGCCTGGGCATTGCAGGACAGCCCGCCGCTGCTCGCTGCCGCGCTGTTGGTCGCCGCCTGGGCCTGGCTGAGCGGCGGCCTGCACCTCGACGGCCTGGCCGATACCGCCGATGCCTGGGTGGGCGGGCTCGGCGATCGCCAGCGCACGCTGGCGATCATGAAGGATCCGCGCAGCGGACCTGCCGGCGTGGTCGCGCTGGTGCTGGGGTTGCTGCTGAAATTCGCGGCGCTGGCCAGCCTTGCCGCGCCCGCGTGGATGCCGTTGCTGATCGCGCCGCTGCTTGCGCGCGCTGCGCTGACGGCCGCGTTCCTGTCCACGCCATACGTGCGCGCGCAAGGCCTGGGGGCGCAACTGGCCGGCGCCTCACGCTGGGCCGGCGGGTTCGCGGTGCTCGCGAGCATCGCGCTCACCGTGCTCGCGGGACGTCGTGCCTGCTGGGCGCTGCTGGTGGCGGCGGTCGTGTTCTGGCTGTGGCGGCGCGCCTGCCTGCGCCGCTTGGGCGGCATGACCGGCGACACCTGCGGCGCCCTGGCCGAGCTGGTCGAGGTCGCCGTGCTGGTGGCGATGGCGCTCTAGCGTGCGGTGGCCGCGCGCGGCGCCATCGCGCAAGATCGGTACCGCGCGCCGGCCGGGCGATGGCCAGACTGCTCGCAACCCATCGGAGTCCGTGCCATGCGCCAGCCCGTCCCGCACCGCTGCCGGGCAGCGGCCGCGCGCTGCGCGCCGCGCCGGTGTTCCATCATTACCTCGACGATCCCGAGCAAGTGCCCGCCGCCATCCTGCGGGCCGACCTGCACCTGCCTTTGGCGCCGTGAGCCGTGGGCCCGGCGGCGCTCAGGCGGCCGTCGGCGCCTGCGGCGGCGGCTGGCGCAGCGCGCGATAAGGCGGGGTGGAGAGGATCATCTCGGTCAGCGAATGCGCCAGTTCGCGCTCGGCCAGCACCGCACCGTCGGCGCCGTGGTCGAGCAGGTACTTCACTTCGGCATCGGTGTGCGCGCGTGCCAGCAGCGTCAATGACGGATTGAGCGCACGCAGCTTGGTCAGGGTTTCGCCCGCCTCGAGCGGCTGCGGAATCGCCAGCACCGCGATCTTGGCGTGTTGCGGGCGTGCCTCGGCCAGCACCTTGTCCGCCGCCGCGCTGCCGCGGATGGCGGGAATGCCGGCGGCATGCGCGCGCTCGACGTGGTCGCGGTTGTCGTCGATCACCAGCACCGGCACGCCGCGGTCGCGCAGCAACGGCGCCAGCGCACTGCCGACGCGGCCATAGCCGATGACGATGGCATGGCCCTCGGCCGGCAGCGGCGGTCCGGGCGGCAGCTCGGCTTCCTCCGGCACCGGCGCTTCCTGCGCCTGCCTGGCCTGCCAGCGGTCCAGCCAGGAGAACAGGAACGGGTTGGCGATGATCGACAACAGCGAGCCGGCCAGGATCAGGTCGCGTCCGGTCCCGGGCAGGATGGCCAGGCCGACGCCGAGGCCGGCGAGGATGAAGGAGAATTCGCCGATCTGCGCCAGGCTGACCGAGATCGTCAGCGCGGTGCCCGTCGGGTGCCCGAAGGCGCGCACGATCAGGAACGCCGCCACCGACTTGCCCACGGTGATGGTCAGGAAGGTCGCCAGCACCTGCCACGGGTGCTCGACCACGATCGCCGGATTGAACAGCATGCCCACCGAGACGAAGAACAGCACCGCGAACGCGTCGCGCAGCGGCAGCGAGTCGTTGGCCGCCTTGTGGCTGAGTTCGGACTCGTTGAGCAGCATGCCGGCGAAGAACGCGCCCAGTGCGAACGACACCCCGAACAGCGTCGCCGAGCCAAACGCCACGCCCAGCGCGATGGCCAGCACCGCCAGGGTGAACAGCTCGCGCGAGCCGGTGGCGGCAATGCGCGCCAATATCCACGGAATCGCGCGGCGCCCGACGATCAGCATGACCGCCACGAAGGCGGCCATCTTCAGCAGGGTCCAGCCGATGGCCAGGCTGATGGCCATGCCGCCACCGCCGTGGTCGCCGTTGAGGGCCTGCGCCAGCGCCGGCAGCAGCACCAGCGCCAGCACCATCACCAGGTCTTCGACGATCAGCCAGCCGATGGCGATCTTGCCGCGCTGGGTTTCCAGCAGGCGGCGTTCTTCCAGTGCGCGCAGCAGCACCACGGTGCTGGCGACCGACAGCGCCAGGCCGAAGACCAGGCCGTTGAGCCATGGCCAGCCCATCGTCCAGGCCAGGCCCCAGCCGAGCAGGGTCGCCACGGTGATCTGCACGATCGCGCCGGGAATGGCGATCCACTTCACTTCCAGCAGGTCTTCGAGCGAGAAGTGCAGCCCGACGCCGAACATCAGCAGCATCACGCCCAGTTCGGAGAGCTGGTTGGCCAGGTCCTGGTTGGCGACGAAGCCCGGCGTGAACGGCCCGACCAGCATGCCGGCGACCAGGTAGCCCACCAGCGGGGACAGGCGCAGCCGGTGGGCCAGCGCGCCGAGGACGAAGGCAACGGCGAGGCCGACGGCGATGATGTCGATGAGGCTGGTGTCGTGGTGCATCGGCTCGAACGGGGTTACGGGGTTCGAGTGTCGCTGATGAATGCGGTGCTAGGCAATTTTGGATTGCCTTCTATTGTTCGATCTTGGTCGCGCGGCGAGCGGGGGCAGGCCCTTTCGGGACACGCCGTGGACACTTCCCTGTGGGCTCGATGGCGCCATCCATGGCGCCATACGGTCCCGAAAGGGCCTACCCCCGCTCGCCCGACAGTTCACCGCGGTGTGTTGGGGAGGGCAGGGGGCGCGCTTCGTCTCACCACTTGTAGGCGATGTTCGCGTACACGAACGCGCCGTTGAAGCCGAACGGCGAAGACGTGCTGTAGGGCAGGTAGGTGCGCGTGCCCAGCCCGGCCAGCTGCTGGTCGGGGTATTCGTTGAGCACGTTGTCGCCGCCCAGGGTGAAGCTCCAGCGGTTCACTACCCAGGTCGCGGCCAGGTCCAGCGTCCACTTGGCGCTGTAGGTCTGGTCGGTGGCCGCGGTGGTGCCGTAGCTGGTGAATTCGCCCCAGCGCGTGGCGGTGGCGTTGAAGCGCCAGTCGCCCGGGGACCACGTGCTGCCGAGGAAGAATTTGTCGCGCGGCGCGCCCTTGGTGATGCGGCCGATCTCGGTGCGGCCGATGCGCACGGCGGTGGGGTCGATCGCTTCAAGCGCCGGCGGGTTGTCGGCGATGTGCTCGATCTCGGTCTTGTTGTAGTTGTAGCCGCCGGTCAGTTCCAGCGGGCCGCTGCCGAGCGCCCAGCGGTAGGTGCCGATGGCATCGACGCCGGTGGTGCGGGTGTCGACCGCGTTGGTGAAGTAGCGGCCGCCGCCGATGCCGGTGTAGCCGTTGGCCTGCAGGTAGTTGCGCACGGCGGTGGAGGTGAGGTTCTCCGACAGCAGGATGCGGTCGTCGATGTCGATGCGGTAGGCGTCGATGGTCACGTACAAGGCGTCGATCGGCTGCAGCACCAGGCCCAGGCTGTAGTTGGTCGATTCCTCGGCCTTCAGCGGTTCGGCGCCCAGGGCGACCGCCGCCGGGTTGTCGGTGCGGAAAGTGCCGATTTCATACGGAATGCCGTCGATGAAGTTGGTGGCGATCGACTGGAAATACTGCTGCTGCAGCGAGGGCGCGCGGAAGCCGGTGGAGGCGGTGCCGCGCAGCGCGATCTTGTCGGTGAACGCGTAGCGCAGCGAGAGCTTGCCGTTGGTGGTGTCGCCGAAGTCGCTGTAGTCCTCGTAGCGGCCGGCCAGGCCGACGGTGAACTTGTCGCTCAGGTCGGCTTCCAGGTCCACGTAGGCCGAGTAGCTGTGGCGGTCGAAGTGGCCCGAGTCGGTCGGCTTGAAGCCGGCGAAGACCTGCGCGCCCGGCAGGAAGCTGCCGTTGGCCGAGGGTACGCCGCCGTTGATGTAGGACGCCGGCTCGCCCGGCGATTCGTTGAACTTCTCGCCGCGCCATTCCAGGCCGAAGGCCAGCGCGAGCGGGTAGGCCATGCCCACGTCCAGCGACTTGCTGAAGTCCGCGTTGAGCACGTTCTGCGTCACTTCCAGCGTGCCGGCGTAGAAGCGCAGTGGCGTGTCCAGGCCCATGCTGTTGTTGAGGCTGTTGCGGACGTCGAAGCGCAGGTTGTTCTGGCCGTAGTTGTAGCTCATGTCGATGTTGAGCCCGCCGGCGGTGCTGGTCTTGAAGCCGCCGACCCAGGAAACATCCTTGCTGACGTTGTAGATCTGCGGCAGGAAGCCGTCCGGATAGATCTCCGGGCGGTTGCGGTTGTCGGTGTCCCAGCGGAAATAGCCGTTGGAGAGCACCTCGCGCCGGCTGGCCATGGCGTAGGAATAGAACGTCAGGTAATCCACCGGGCTGTATTCGCCGTTGTAGGACACCGCGCCCTGGTCGATTTCCGGGTCGCCATAGCGCTGCTCGACCACGCCGTTGTACGGCTTGGCGCGATCGGTCTGGTCCTGGTGTCCGCCTTGCGCGGCCAGGTGCACGGCACCCTTGTCGCCGAGGCGGAAGCCGCCGTCGCCGGAGATCTGGTACTGCTCGCCGTCGCCGGCGCTGTATTGGCCGTAGCGTCCGGCGATGCTGCCGCCGCTGCCGCTGCCTTTGAGCACGACGTTGATCACGCCGGCGATGGCGTCCGAACCGTATTGCGCGGCAGCGCCATCGCGCAGCACTTCGATGCGTTCCACCGCTGCAATCGGAATGGTGTTGAGGTCGGCCGGCGACGAGCCGCGGCCCTGGCTGCCATTGAGGTTCACCAGCGCGGTGGTGTGGTAGCGCTTGCCGTTGACCAGCACCAGCACCTGGTCGGGTGCCAGGCCGCGCAGCTGCACGGGGCGGACTGCGTCGGTGCCATCGGTGATGGCCGGGCGCGGGAAGTTCAGCGAAGGCACCGCGCGCGACAGGGCGGTCGCCAATTCGGTGGTGCCGGTGGCGGTCAGCGCTTCGGGCGAGATGATGTCGATCGGCGAGGCCGATTCGGCCACCGTGCGGTCGGTCACGCGCGTGCCGGTGACGATCACCGTATCGAGCGTATTGGGCGCGGACTGGGCCAAGCCTTGCAGGGGGAACAGCGCGACAACGACGGCGGACGCAAGAACGCGGTGGGATCGGTTCATGGAAGGGCCACTCCGGCGGGGACGGAAAGTGCGGCGGCGCGCCCCCTCCCGGGCGACTGCGGCCGCTGGCCGCGCCGAACGCTAATGCACGAGTAACCGGTGTGACACCGGGTTGTCAAATTTGCGTTTGTTGCAGGTGAAACGGTGGCGACGAGACCTGAGGGTTGCCAGGAAATTTCGAATGTCGCCAGCCTTCGCGGCGCTACGGTCGCGCCTTGCGCCGTTCCCAGAGGCGCTGCAATCCTTCCTCTGGATGATGATCCTGGTGATCGCGATGTATGCCGGTGCCGGCGGTGCCCGGAGAGGCAGCGCAAACAGACTGTTTGGAATCCTGGGTACGGTCCTTGGCCTGGTGTTCGGGGCCGCGCTCCTGCTGGCCCCGGCAGGCGGGGTGGTCACCTGCCCTGGCGGCGCCTGCTTCAAGCCACTCGTGGGCTACTCCGTGACTCTGCTCCACGCGATCGAACGTACCGACATCGTGGTCCATGTCCCGGCCTTGCCCGAGGCGGACGACGGTCCTTGAGGCAATGGGGGATGCCGCGCGAGACCCGGGGGGGGGCCGCCCAGGCCAGTATGAAGGGGACGGCACGCCGACCGTGCCGTCCCTGCCGGAAGCCCGCAAGCGGGAGCTCGGTCGGCGGCGCGGGCAGGTGCCTCGCGCCGCCGCTTGCTCACCAGCGGTAGTTCACCTTGCCGTACACGTAGGCGCCGTTGAAACCGAACGGCGAGAGGTTGCTGTAGGGGAACTGCCCGCTGGTCGAGTTGGCGAAGCTGTTCTCGTCCGGATACTCGTTGAGCAGGTTGTCCGCGCCGAGGGTCAGGGTCCAGCCATCGACCTTGTAGCTGGCCGAGGCATCCACCACCCATTTGGCGCCGAAGGTCTGGTCGTTCGCCGCCGCCGCAGGGCGGGTGCTGAACTCGCCATAGCGGGTCGTGCCCAGCGCCAGCGCCCAATGCTCCGAGCTCCAGGTGCCGTTGAGCTGCAGCTTGTCGCGCGGGAAACCGTCCTCGATGCGGCCGCGCTCGGTGCGGTCGATGCGCTCCAGGTTGAGCCCGTTGGCGCTGAGCTCGGCCGGGTTCGGCGCGATGTGCGTCACCTCGGTCTTGGCGTAGCTGTAGCCGGCGGTCAGGTCGACGCTGCTGGCGGCGAGCTGCCAACGGTAGCTGCCCACCACGTCGACGCCGCGGCTGCGGGTGTCGATGGCGTTGGTGAAATAGCGGCCGCCGTTGACGCCGTAGATGCCCTGCGCCTCGAGGAAACGCTGCACCGCCGCGCCGGTGAGGTTGGACGACAGCACGATGCGGTCGTCCACCTCGATCTGGTAGGCGTCGATGGTGAGGTACAGCGCATCGAGCGGCTGCAGTACCAGGCCGGCGCTGTAGGAGGTGGAGGTCTCCTGCTTCAGCGGCTCGGCGCCCAATGCCTGCGCGGTCGCGCTACTGGCCGGGAAGGTGCGGATTTCGTAGGGATTCGGGTCGCCGGCCAGGAAGATGGTGCTGGTGGTCTGGAAATACTGCTGGGCCAGCGAGGGCGCGCGGAAGCCGGTGGCGGCGGTGGCACGCAGCGCCACGCGGTCGGTGAAGGCGTAGCGCGCCGACAGCTTGCCCGAGGTCTCGCTGCCGAAGTCGTCGTAGTCCTCCCAGCGCCCGGCCAGGCCGGCGGAGAACTTGTCGGTGAAGTCCGCTTCCAGGTCGGCATACAGCGCGTAGCTGTCACGCGAGTAGTGGCCCGACACGCTCGGCGCGAAGCCGCCGAAGCCCTGCGCACCGCCCGCCAGCGTGCCCAACTGGTAGTAGGAGCCCAGTTCGCCCGGCGACTGGTTCCACTTTTCGTTGCGGTATTCCACGCCGAAGGCCACGTTCACCGGATAGGCCAGGCCCCAGTCGAAGCCGCGGCTGAAATCCAGGTTGCCGATGTTCTGCGTGGTTTCCAGCGCGCCGTCGTAGAACGAGGTCGGCGAGCCGGCGCCGAGGCTGACGTTGAGGGTGTTGCGGGTGTGGAAGTCGAGATGGTTGTAGCCGTAGTTGTAGCTGGCGTCCCACTTCCAGCCGGCGACTTCGCCGCGCAGGCCGGCGACCAGGCTGCGGTCCTGGGAGTAGGTCTGGATCTGCGGCAGGAAACCGTCCGGATAGATCGACGGGATGTTCTGCGTGGTGCTGCCCGGTGCGCGGAAGAAGGCCGAGCCGGTGATATCGCGGTTGCTGACCACGGCGAAGGCGTAGGCGTCCAGGTTGTCGGTGAGGTGGTACTCGCTGTTGAGAGAGAAGGCCTGCGCATCGACGTCGGGGTCGCCGATCACGAAGGCCTTCTGCCCGACCGCCGGCTGCGAGGCGCTGGGCGCACCGGCGTACGGGCGCGCGCGGTTGGTCAGGTCCTGCTGGTTGAGCTGGCCGGCCACGTGCAGCCAGCCGCGGTCACCGCCCAGGGCCACGCCGGTGTCGCCGGAAAGCTGGTAGTTCTTGCCGTCGCCGGCCGAGTACTGGCCATAACCCGCTTCCAGGCTGCCGCCTTTCTCGGCGCCCTTGAGCACGATGTTGACCACGCCGGCGATCGCATCGGAGCCGTACAGCGCCGAGGCGCCGTCGCGCAGGACTTCGACGCGGGCGATGGCGGCGATCGGAAGGGTGTTGAGGTCCACCGCCGCCGAGCCGCGGCCGATGGTGCCGTTGATGTTGAGCAGCGAGGAGGTGTGGTAGCGCTTGCCGTTGACCAGCACCAGCACCTGGTCCGGCGACAGCCCGCGCAACTGCACGGGCCGGACCGCGCTGGTGCCGTCGGAGAGCGCCGGGCGCGGGAAGTTCAGCGAGGGCAGGGCGCGCGCCAGCGCGGTGGCCAGTTCCGGCGTGCCGGTGGCGCTCAGCGCTTCGGACGAGATGATGTCGATCGGCGACTGCGATTCGGCGACCGTGCGGTCGGATACGCGGGTGCCGGTGACGATGACGGTGTCGAGGGTATTCGGGGTGGCGGCGGCGCTGTCCTGGGCCAGGGCGCCGGCGGCGGGGAGGGCCAGGGCAATGGCCAGGGACAGGGGAGCGAGGAGCGGGGGCGGCGCGAACGGGTACTTCATGACATCTCCAACGGGCCCGGCGACGGGCGTGAATGCGGTGGGGGCCGGTCGCCTTGGCGAGCGGTAAGGCCCGGGCCCGAACCGTCGCCAGCAGAGGAGAGGGAGCGGGCGACGGCAGGCCCCGGACGCGCTAAGTATTCGTTAACGCTAGAATGGCGTCGCAGGAAGGCTCCTCATCTCCTTATGCCTTCCGGTTATCTAGCTAATTCGCCTTAGGCCCTTCCGTCATGATTTCCCTGCGCAATTTCGCCCTGCGTCGCGGCGAGCGACTGCTGTTGTCCAACGTCGACCTTTCCATGCATGCCGGCTACCGCGTCGGCGTGGTCGGCCGCAACGGCACCGGCAAGTCCAGCCTGTTCGCCGCCATCCGCGGCGAGCTGGAAGCCGACAAGGGCGATGTCGACCTGCCGGGCCGGGTGCGCATCGCCAGCGTGGCGCAGGAAACGCCCTCGCTGCCGGACCCGGCGATCGAGTTCGTGCTGGGCGGCGACGTCGAAGTGGCAGCGGTGCTCAAGGCCGAAGCCGAGGCCACCGCGCGCGAGGACTGGGAAGCGGTGGCCGCGGCGCACCAGAAGATGGCCGAGATCGGCGCCTACGACGCCGAAGCGCGCGCCGGCAAGCTGCTGCATGGCCTGGGCTTCCCGGCCCACACCCATTCGCGCGCGGTCTCGGCGTTCTCCGGCGGCTGGCGCGTGCGCCTGAACCTGGCGCGCGCGCTGATGATGCCCTCGGACCTGCTGCTGCTCGACGAGCCGACCAACCACCTCGACCTCGATGCGGTGTTCTGGCTCGAACAGTGGCTGCTCAAGTATCCCGGCACGCTGCTGCTGATCTCGCACGACCGCGAGTTCCTCGACAACGTCGCCACCCACACCCTGCACCTGCATGGCGGCGGCGCCAAGCTCTACGTCGGCGGCTATACCGACTTCGAGCGCCAGCGCGCCGAACAGTTGCGCCAGCAGCAGCTGGCGCACGAGAAGGAACAGGCCGAGCGCGCCCACCTGCAGAGCTTCATCGACCGCTTCAAGGCGCAGGCCAGCAAGGCCGCCCAGGCGCAGAGCCGGATGAAGCGGCTGGCCAAGCTCTCCGGTACCGAAGCGGTGCGCGCCGAGCGCGAGTTCCGCATCGAATTCGCACCGCCGGCCAAGCTGCCGTTCTCGCTGATCCGGTTGAACCATGTCGAAGCCGGCTATGGTCCGGATGCGGTGATCCTGCACGACGTCGGTTTCGGCCTGGAAGCCGGCCAGCGCATCGGCCTGCTGGGTCCCAACGGCGCCGGCAAGACCACGCTGGTCAAGACCCTGGTCGGCGAGCTGGAGCCGATTTCCGGCGAGCGTGCCGCGCACCCGGACCTGCGCATCGGCTACTTCGCCCAGCACACGGTCGAGTCGCTGCACGAAGGGCAGTCGCCGATGGAGCACTTCCGCGACATCGCCCCCGATGCGCCGAACCAGGCCTTCCGCGACTTCCTCGGCAAGTGGAACTTCGCCGGCGACCGTGCCTTCGAGCCGGTGGATGGCTTCTCCGGCGGCGAGCGCGCGCGCCTGGCACTGGCCTTGATCGCCTGGCAGCAGCCCAACGTGCTGCTGCTCGACGAACCGACCAACCACCTCGACCTGGAAATGCGCGAAGCCCTGGCCGAAGCGCTGAGCGATTTCGAAGGCGCGATCGTCATGGTCTCGCACGACCGCCACCTGATCGGCCTGGTCTGCGACACCTTCTGGCGCGTGGCCGACGGCGTGGTCGAACCGTTCGACGGCGACCTCGACGAATACGCCGCCTGGCTGCGCAGCCGTCCCGCCGCGCAAGGCACCAAGCAACGCCTGGCCGAGGCCGCGCCGACGCCACCCCCCGCACCGCCGCCGCTGGCGCCGCCGGTGCCGAAGAAGCCGGCCAACCCGCACAAGGTCGCGGCCGCGGAGAAGCGCGTGGGCGAACTGGAGGCGCTGCTGGCCGAGGTCGATCGCCAACTCGCCGACCCGGCCAACTACGCCGATGCCAACCGCATGGGCGAACTCGGCCGCGACCGCGACAGCGTCGCCGCCAAACTCGCCGAGGCTGAGCAGCAGTGGCTGGAGATGATGGGCTGAGGACGCGGCGCGGCGTTAGCTCGCGTACCCCTGCAACCACTCGCGGAAGCGCCGCGCCGGGTCGCTCTCGGCGCGCGAGCGCAACCGCGTGAGCCAGTAGCGGCCGAGATCGGCTTCGATCGCGAACGGCTGTACCAGCCGTTCGGACGCCAGGTCCTGTTCGAACATCCGCAGCGGCAACAGCGCCACGCCGGCACCGGCCGCGGCGGCGCTGGCCAGCGCGAGCGAGGAATCGAACATCGGCCCGCGCGCGTCCAGCGCCGGTTGCCCTGCCGCCTGTGCCCAGCGCGTCCATTCGTCGCTGCGGTAAGAACGTAGCAGCGGCACGCGCAGCAGATCCGCCGGCGTGCGCAGCCGCGCCGCGAGTGAGGGCGCGCAGACCGGCGCGAACGGCGCGTCGAGCACGGCGGTGGCCAGTTGCCCCTGCCAGTCGCCTTCGCCGAAACGGATCGCCAGCTCCAGGCCTTCGCCCGCCAGGTCGATGCGGTTGTTGTGGGTCTGCAGGCGCAGCTCGATATCCGGATGGGCCGCGGCGAAGTCGGCCAGCCGCGGCAGCAGCCAGCCGGTGGCGAAGGTGGCCACCACGCCCACCGCCAGCACGTGGCGGTAGCGGCCCTCGCTGAACTGGTCGAGCGTGGCGGCGATGCGCTCGAAGCATTCGCCCAGTACCGGATACAGCGCGGCCGCCTCGTCGGTCAGCGCCACGCCGCGCGGCAGGCGGTGGAACAGGCGCACGCCCAGGCGCGCTTCCAGTGCCTTGATCTGGTGGCTCAACGCCGCCTGGCTGACGCACAGTTCGGCTGCGGCCCGGGTCAGGTTCTGGTGGCGGGCGGCGGCCTCGAAGGCGCGCAGGGCATTGAGCGGAAGGCGAGGGCGCAGCATCGGCAGGCATCAATCCGATTCATGGGTGGCCTTGAATAACCTCGCTGGTGGCCGGCGGTCAACGTTTCGATACTCGGGCTTTCCCGTGGAGGTGGACGATGCAGACGAGAAGGCGGTTCCTGCAGTATTCGATGCTGGCGGCCGGCGCCGCCGTGCTGGTACCAGGTTGGGCGAAAGGCGCGGGAAATGGACCCGAAAAGCGCGTCGATCCGCTGGGCGACGCATTCGCCCGGATCGAGCGCGACAGTGGCGGCCGGCTCGGCGTGGCCCTGCACGACGCCAGCGGCCGCCGGCTGGCGGGGCATCGCGAGGACGAGCGCTTTCCGATGTGCAGCACCTTCAAATTTCTATTGGCGGCCGCGGTGCTGCAGGGCGTGGACCAGGGCCGGCTGCAGTTGGCGCAGCGCGTGCCGGTGGCCAAGTCCGACCTGGTGGGCAATTCGCCGGAGACCGGGAAGCACGTGGGCACGGCCGGCATGAGCGTGGCCGAGCTGAGCCGCGCGACCCTGATCTGGAGCGACAACGCCGCCGCCAACCTGTTGTTGCCGCTGGTCGGCGGGCCGCTGGGCCTGACCGCCTTCCTGCGCGCCAGCGGCGATCCGACGACCCGCAGCGACCGCACCGAGCCGACCTTGAACGAGTTCGCCTCTGGCGACGACCGCGACACCACCACCCCGGCGGCGATGGCCGGCAACCTGCGCCGCTTCCTGCTCGGGGATGTGCTGTCGCCGGCTTCGCGCCAGCAGCTGACGGCCTGGTTGCGCGACAACCGCACCGGCGATGCGCGATTGCGTGCCGGCCTGCCCGCCGGCTGGGGCATTGGCGACAAGACCGGGTTCAACGGCGAGGACACCAGCAACGACATCGGCATCCTTTGGCCGCCGGGCAGCGGCTCGCCGCTGTTGCTGACTGCTTATCTGCAGGGGGCAAAGGTCCCGCCCGAGGGGCAGAACAAGGCGTTGGCCGCGGTGGCGGCTGCCGTGGCCACGGCGCACGGCTGAAGCGCGAACAGGTCCCTGTAGGAGGGGCTCTGGGTGGCCTCGGGCCGTCAGCGCCGACGAGCGGGGTCGGGATCTGTCGGATGGCGGTCGCGGCTGAAGCCGCTCCTACAGTGTACCCAGACAGGCCGCGCGATGCCTGCTGGAGAAATTGTAGGAGGGGCTTCAGCCCCGACGAGCGGAGTCGGGATCTGTCAGATGGCAGTCGCGGCTGAAGCCGCTTCTACAGTGCACCCAGCCGATCCCGCGCGATGCCTGCTGGAGAAATTGTAGGAGGGGCTCTGGGTGGCCTCGGGCCATCAGCCCCGACGAGCGGAGTCGCGACCTGTCAGATGGCAGTCGCGGCTGAAGCCGCTCCTACAGTGCACCCAGACAGGCCGCGCGATGCCTGCTGGAGAAGGTGTAGGAGGGGCTTCAGCCCCGACGAGCGGAGTCGGGATCTGTCAGATGGCGGTCGCGGCTGAAGCCGCTCCTACAAGTGCCCGGGTTTTCTTGGGGGGCCATAGGTCCTGTGCGAGGGGCTTCAGCCCCCGAGCAGCGTAGCCGCGCAACCCCGGAAGCAATGCAAACCTTGAACCGTCCCGCTTTGCCCTAAAATTGCCGGTCTCCGTTCCACCTTGTCCGACCCCCCCATGCCGATCTACGCCTTCCAGTGTGCCGAGTGCGGCCACAGCTTCGACCGCCTGCAGAAGCTCTCCGATCCCGATCCGACCGTCTGCCCGTCGTGCGGCGCGCAAGCCGTCAAGCGCCAGGTGACCGCCCCCTCTTTCCGCCTGGCCGGCGGCGGCTGGTACGAAACCGACTTCAAGAAGAGTGGGGACAAGAAGCGCAATCTGGCAGACGGCGGCAGCAGCGCGCCCAGCACCAGCGGCGACGCCAAGCCGGCCGCCGCCCCCAAGGCCGATCCCAAGCCTGCAAGCTGAGCCTGCGCCCATAAAGAAGAAGGGCGGCCAATGGCCGCCCCGTCTCTGCTTCGACCAGGCTCAGCGCGCCCCGAAGCGCGCCCGGCAGCCGTCGTCCACCCACAACTGGTTGCGCTCGTAGCCCCACGTGCGGCCCTCGTCGCAACGGGTCTTGGACAGCTGCTGCACGACCACCGGCCGGCCGCGGTTGCGGTCCCAATTGCAGTAACGGCGGCGCTGGTCGTCGCTGCTGCAGGTGACCTGGTAGTTCGGGTCGGCATGGCCCCAGCCGCCGCCGCTGTTGCCACCGCCCCAGCCGCCACGGCTTTCGGCGAACTCGCCGCGGCAACCGTCGTTGACCCACACGCTGCCGTTGCGGAAGCCCCAGGTGCGGCCTTCCACGCAGCGGGTATCGGACAACTGCCGCACCAGGGTGGCGCCGCGCCAGTGGGTGTTGCAGACGTGCTGGCGCTTGTCGTTGCTCTCGCAGCGGATCGTGCCGCCCTGGCCGCCGCCGGCATTGCCGCGGCTGTCGGCGAAGCGGGCGCGGCAGCCGCGATCGACCCAGACGAAGCCGCGCCCGCTGCCCCAGTTGCTGCCTTCCACGCAGCGGGTGCTCGACAGGTTCTGCACCAGCACCGCACGGCCGGAGAACGGCACCGCGCACTGACTGCGGCGGTTGTCGTTGGACGAGCAGGTGACGGTCTGGCCGCTGTAGCCGCGATCCTGGGCGGCGGCGGGGCTGGCGTGGGCCATTCCCAGGGCCAGGAACAGGCCGGCCAGGGCGATCGACGGGCGGAACGACATGGGCGAATCCTTGCGGGTGTGAAGACGGCAGGACTATAGCCGGCGGCGGCGCCAACGGATCGTGACCGGACCGATTTGCCCGTGCGCCCGCCCGGCCCCAGAATATCGGGCTTTCCGGCGCCGCCTGCGCCGGCTTTTTTTGCGGAGCGTTCCGATGCGTACCCACTTCTGCGGCCAGGTCGACGAGACCCTGATCGGCCAAACCGTCACTCTCGCCGGCTGGACCGACGTCGCCCGCAACCTGGGCGGGGTGTGCTTCATCGACCTGCGCGACCACGAAGGCATCGTGCAGGTGACCGTGGAGCCGGACAACGAGGACGTGTTCCCGGTCGCCGCCAGCCTGGGCTACGAGGACGTACTGCAGGTGGAAGGCGTGGTGCGCGCGCGCCATGCGGTCAACGACAAGCTCCGCACCGGCAAGGTCGAGGTGATCGCCACGCGCATCACCGTGCTCAACAAGGCCGCGCCGCTGCCGTTCCACGCCCACGAGAACCCGGGCGAAGAAACCCGCCTGAAGTATCGCTACCTCGACCTGCGCCGCCCCGAAATGCAGCGCATGCAGCGCACCCGCATCAAGCTGGTGCAGTCGCTGCGCCGCTACCTCGACGAGCGCGGCTTCCAGGACATCGAAACGCCGATCCTGACCAAGGCCACCCCGGAAGGCGCGCGCGACTTCCTGGTGCCGGCGCGCATGCATCCGGGCGAGTTCTACGCGCTGCCGCAGTCGCCGCAGCTGTTCAAGCAGATCCTGATGGTGGCCGGCTTCGACCGCTACTACCAGATCGCCCGCTGCTTCCGTGACGAAGCCCTGCGCGCCGACCGCCAGCTGGAGTTCACCCAGCTCGACATGGAATTCGCCTTCGTGCGCGAGCGCGACGTGCAGGACGCGGTCGAGGCGATGATCCGCGCCATCTTCAAGGAAGTGGTCGACGTCGAGCTCGATGCGCAGTTCCCGCGCATGACCTGGGCCGAGGCGATGCGCCGCTACGGTTCGGACAAGCCGGACCTGCGCATCGCGCTGGAACTGGTCGACGTGGCCGAGCAGGTCAAGGGCAGCGAGTTCGCCGCCTTCACCGCGGCGGCCAACGATCCCGACGGCCGCGTCGCCGCGCTGCGCATCCCCGGCGGCGCCACGCTGTCGCGCAAGCAGATCGACGAATACGCCGCCCACGCCGCCAAGTACGGCGCCAAGGGCCTGGCCTACGTGAAGCTGTCGGAGACCGGCGAAGTCACCTCGCCGATCGCCAAGTTCTTCGCCGTAGACGCCTTCGCCGCGCTGCTCGAGCACGTCGGCGCCGACAACGGCGACATCGTGTTCTTCGGCGCGGGCGGCTACAACAAGGTCTCCGACTTCATGGGCGCCCTGCGCCTGAAGGCCGGCAAGGACTTCAACCTCGTCGCCGCCGGCTGGCGTCCGCTGTGGGTCACCGACTTCCCGATGTTCGAGTGGGACGAGGAAGCGCAGCGCTACGTCGCCCTGCACCATCCGTTCACCGCGCCGGCCGTGGACGACATCGCCGAGCTGCGCGCGCACGCCAGGACCGCGGTGTCGCGTGGCTACGACATGGTGCTCAACGGCAACGAGATCGGCGGCGGCTCGATCCGTATCCATCGCCCGGAAATGCAGAGCGCGGTGTTCGAACTGCTCGGCATCGGCGCCGAGGAGGCCGAGGCCAAGTTCGGCTTCCTGCTCGACGCGCTGAAGTACGGCGCGCCGCCGCACGGCGGCATTGCCTTCGGCATCGACCGCATCGCCGCGCTGATGGCCGGCACCGAGTCGATCCGCGACGTCATCCCGTTCCCCAAGACCACCGGCGCGCAGTGCCTGATGACCGGCGCGCCGTCGCCGATCCCGGACGAGCAGCTGGCCGAAGTGCACATCATGGTGCGGCCGCGCCCGGCCAAGGCCTGAGGCCGGCAGCCGGACTCCGCTCATGGCCCTGTCGATCCGCCGCGCCACCGTCGAAGACGCCGAAGCGCTCTCGGCGCTGGCCGCGCGGACGTTCACCGAGACCTTCGGCCACCTGTACCCGGACGCGGACCTGCAGGCCTTCCTGATGGAGGCCTACGCGGTGGAGCGCTCGCGCATCGTGCTGGCGCATCCGGACTATGCGATCTGGCTGTTGGAAGAAGACGGCGTGGCGGTGGGCCATGCCGCGGCCGGCCCCTGCGGCTTGCCGCATCCGCAGGTACGCGACGGCGACGGCGAGCTCAAGCGGCTGTACTTGTTGAAGGATCGGCAGAATAGCGGCTGGGGTAGCCGGCTGTTCGAGACGGCGCTGCAATGGCTCGAGCGCGATGGCCCGCGCACGCTGTGGATTGGTGTGTGGTCGGAGAACTTCGGCGCGCAGCGTTTCTATGCGCGCTATGGGTTCGAGAAGGTGGGGGAGTACGAATTCCCGGTTGGGCAGGTGCGCGACCTTGAGTACATCTTGCGGAGGGATCCGCCAGGCGCTGCCCGCAAATGAAGGATCGCCACTCCGCTTGTCGGGGCTGAAGCCCCTCCTACAAGGTCACTGTGGGAGGGGCTTCAGCCCCGACTGCCATCTGCGGGCTCGCGACGCCAAACCTCCGCGCGCCCCGCCGCTATGTCCGGCAGCGCTACCCGTTCGCCATGCAAGCCACCGGCTTGCGCAGCGCCACGGCCCTGCCGCTGCGCGAGGCCAGCACCACGCCGCCGATCACCGCGACCACGCCCGCCAGCTGCCCCGCCTGCGGCACCTGCCCACCGAACAGCGCCACCAGCAGGGTGAACACCGGCACCAGGTTGAAGAAGCTGGCCGTGCGCGCCGCGCCCAACCGGCGCGTGGCGGCAAACCAGAACAGGTAACCAAGCACCGAACTGCACAGCGCCAGATAGACGATGCCCCAGTGCACGCTGGCCGCGGCATGCGCCATCGCCGCCAGCGGCTGTTCGCGCCACAGGGCCAACAGCAGCAGCACGCCAGTGCCCAGCACGATGGCGCCGGTGGTGGTCTGCTGCGCGTCGAGCTTGCCGAGATAGCGGCGCGAGATCACCGTGGCCAACGCCCAGCACAGCGCCCCGCCGATGACGATGGCGTCGCCGCGCGCCAGATGCAGTTGCGCCAGTTGCGTCGGGTGGCCGCCGCTGACCACCAGCGCCACGCCGAACAGCCCGCTGGCCAATCCGGCGGCGCGCCAGCGGTCCATGCGTTCGCCCTCCAGCAGCGATGACAGCAGCATCGTCCATAGCGGCGTGGTCGCCATCAGCAAGGCGGCATTGACCGGCGTGGTCGAGCGCAGGCCGAAGAACATCGCCAGGTTGAAGCCGGCCACGCCCAGCACGCCGACCGCGGCCAACGCGGGCAGGTGTGCGCGCGCCAGGCGCCAGTCCAGCCGGCGGGTGCAGGCCAGCAGTGCCAGCAGCACGATGCTGGCCAGCAGGAAACGTTCCAGGCCCGCGCTGATCGGGCTCATGCCGGCAATCACGTGCGCGCCGACGTTGAAAGCGCTGCCCCAGAAGAAGGCGGTCAGCACCAGGCTGGCGTAGGTGAGGGCGGGAGAGCGCATGGCGGCGGTCCGGAACGGCGAAGCGCTCATGCTGCGCCGGGCTTTCCATGGTTAGAATTCCCATAAACACCGGGCTTGAGGGGAAAAAATTCCCATGCTGGATTGGGAGGACCTGCGCCACTTCACCGTCTTCGCCCAGGCGGGCTCGCTGGCGGCCGCGGCGCGCCAGCTGCGCGTCGAGCACGCCACCGTGGCCCGGCGCATCGCCGCCCTGGAAGCTGCCCTCGGCCTCAAGCTGGTCGATCGCCGCGCTCGCGCCTACGTGCTGACGGCCGACGGCGAACGCATCGCCGGCCTCGGCCGGCAGATGGCCGAAGGCGCCGATGCGGTTGCCCGCGCCGCGACCGCCGGCCAGCACGCACTGGCCGGGCGCGTCAGCCTGAGCGTGCCGCCGGCCACCGCGGCCAGCGAGCTGGCCCCGCACCTTGGCGAGCTGCGGCGCAGGCATCCGGCGATCCATCTGCTGTTGATTGCCGAAACCCGCATGGCCTCGTTGCGCAACGAGACCGACCTGGCTCTGCGGCTGGCGCGCCCGGACGATCCCGAACTGGTGGTGCGGCGGCTGCGGCGGATAGGCTTCTCCTGGTTCGCCGCGCCCGATTACCTGGCGCGCACGCCGCCGGAGCGCTACGAGTTCATCGGCTACGACGAGAGCCTGGACGACAGCGCGCAGCAGAAGCGCCTGTTCGAGTTCGCTGCCGGGCGGCCGCTGGTCCTGCGCAGCAACAGCGCCGACGTGCAGCGCGCCGCGGTGCGTGCCGGGGTCGGCATCGCCTTGCTCGGCGATTTCCGCGAGAACCTGGAAGACCCGCGCATGACCCGGCTCGCGCTGCCGTTGCCCAAGCTCGAGCGCGACCTGTGGCTGGTGGTCCACCGCGACCTGCGCCAGGCGCCGGCGGTGCGCGCGGTGGCCGAGTTCCTGGCCGACGTCCTTGCCGAACCCGTCGCGGCGGCTTAGTCGTCCTCGCCGCTGCCGGGCAGCAGCGGCGCGCGTTGCCCGTCGAGCAGGCCGCGACTGGCGCGCCCGTCTTCCAGCAACAGCAGCTCGCCGGATTCGCCGCGCTTGATGCTGCTGTCGATGGCAATCACGCGGCCGTCGAAGTAACTGCCGACATGCGCCATCGAGGTGTGCCCGACGACGATGCGCGCCACGCCCAACTGCTGCAGCAATGCGCCGACGTCATCGGCGGTGGCGCGCCCATCGAAATAGCCGCGGTACCAGATCGGGCTGGTCTTGCCGTCGTACAGCGGCGCCAGGCGCGGGTCGGCCTTGACCTGGGCCTTCGGCGTGCCCAGCGAGCCGCGGTAGCGGGCGTTGCTCTCGTCGCGGCCGATGCCCTCGGCGAGGAATTGCGGCGAGATGCCGCCATGCACGAACAAGGTGTCGCCGACCCGCGCGATCGCCGGCGCCTGGCGCAGCCATTGGCCGACTACGCTGCCGGGGCCATACAGCGCCGGATACGGGCGGCCCAGCAGTCTGGCTACTTCGGCGTACTTGGGATTGAGATAGCGCGCATCGTTATAGAGCGCCATGGTCTCGTGGTTGCCGAGCAGGAACAGCACGTCGCCGCCGGCCGCGCGCGCCTGGCGCTGCAGTTGCTGCAGCAGCCAGAACGCCTCGGTGACCTGCGCGCCGCGGTCGAACACGTCGCCGCCGACCACCAGCAGGCCATCGCCCCAGGCCCAGCGGTCCTGCGCATCGACCAGGCCGTGGGCGCGCAGCAGCCGCAGCAGCAGCGCGTACTGACCATGGATGTCCGACACCGCCGCCAGGCGTGCCGGCATCGGCCGGTCCGCGCGCTCGGGCGTGTCGCCGGCTTCGGCGATTTCCAGCGCATGCGGGTAGCCACAGCGCGGCGCCACGCTGGTCAGGCCGTTGCGGAAGGCGATGCGCGCGCGCTGCACCTGCCCGGCGCACACCCACTCGGCTTCCAGTCCGGTTTGGGTGCGGCGCAGGTAAGGGCCGTCATCGAGTGAAGTGGTGAGTGCAGCAGTATCGGCGGCGTTCGCCGCCGCCGCGGCCAACAGACCGAACAGCAACGCGGGCAGGAAGGGAAGGCGCATCTGCATCCAGCAACGACCAGGGCCCGCGATAATGCCCCGCCACGGCCGCGCGGGCGAGTCGATCCGTTCACCGGTGCAGATCGTGAAGCAGCCGCTGGCGCCGACGCTGCTAGACTCCGGCCACCGTCCGCAAGGGAGTGGTGCGATGAAGCGAGTAGGGATGTCCCTCGTCGTGGTGCTGGGCCTGGCTGCCTGCGCACCGACGCAGGCGCTGCAGCCGAAAAGCCCCGGTCCGCAGATCGCCAGCAGCGGCGAATGCCACGCCGACCGTGTTGCCTGGGCCGTGGGCCAGCCCTGGAACCAGCAGGTGATGGCGCGCGTCTGGAAAGAGAGCGGCGCCGGGCTGATCCGCCCGCTCGCGCCCGGCCAGGCCGTCACCCGCGAATACAAGCCGGACCGCATCAACGTGCTTGTCGACGACAAGAACGTCGTCACCGGCGTCAACTGCGGCTGAGTCCCCATCCGGCGGGGCGCGGGGGCGCGCGATGAAAGTGCTGCTGGTCCACGGGCTGTGGAACTCGCGCCATTGGCTGGCACCGCTGGCGTGGCGGCTGCGCCGTGACGGTTTCGAGGTCGAGCTGTTCGGCTACGCCAGCCTGATGGGCGGGGCCGAGGCGGCCATGCCGCGGCTGGCCGAGCGCATCGCGGCCAGCGCCTGCCAGGGCCTGGTCGGGCATAGCCTGGGCGGGCTGGTGGCGTTGGAAACCCTGCGCCAGTGGCCGGCACCTTCGGTGTCGCGGGTGGTCTGCCTGGGCGCACCGCTGCTGGGCAGCGCCGCGGCCGGCGGCCTGCGCGGCTTCGGCGCCGGCCTGGCGCTGGGGCGTTCGGCGGCGGTGCTGCGGCGGGGCGTGCCGGTCTGGGAAGCGCGGCCGGCCGTCGGCATGGTGGCCGGCAATGTCGCGCATGGCTTCGGGCGTTGGTTCGCACGCCTGGACAGGGCCTCCGACGGCACCGTGGCCGTGGCCGAGACCCGCTGGCCCGGCCTGGCCGACCATTGCCAGGTCCCGGTGGGCCATAGCGGGCTGGTGCTCTCGGCCGCGGCCGCCGGCCAGGTCGCCAGCTTCCTGCGCGAAGGCCGGTTCCACCCTTGAAGGCGGTGCGGGCGGGGGATCGGTTAAAATCCGCGCCCTGTCATTCAGCGCGTAGTGAGTCCCATGGGTAGAGGTCCTTCCATCGAAGCCCGCAAGAATGCGTCCGACGCCAAGCGCGGCAAGATCTTCACCAAGATCATCCGCGAGATCGGCGTGGCCGCCCGTGCCGGCGGCGGCGATCCGAACAACAACCCGCGCCTGCGCGTGGCGATGGACAAGGGCCTGTCGGCGAACATGTCCAAGGACGTGATCGAGCGTGCGATCAAGAAAGCCACCGGCGAACTCGAAGGCGTGGTCTACGAGGAAGTGCGCTACGAAGGCTATGCCCCCGGCGGCGTGGCGGTGATCGTCGACTGCCTGACCGACAACCGCGTGCGCACCGTGGCCGACGTCCGCCACGCTTTCAGCAAGTGCGGCGGCAACATGGGCACCGACGGCTCGGTGTCCTTCATGTTCAAGCGCCTGGGCGTGCTGAGCTTTGCCGCCGGTGCCGACGAGGAGCGCGTCACCGAGGCGGCGATCGAGGCCGGCGCCGACGATATCGTGGTGTACCCGGAAGACGGCGCCATCGACGTGCTGACCGCGCCGGAAGCCTTCAGCCCGGTCAAGGACGCCATCGGCGCCGCCGGCCTGGTGCCGGACCACGCCGAAATCACCTTCCGCGCCGAAAACGACATCGCCGTCGACGGCGACACCGCGCTGCAGGTGCGCAAGCTGCTCGACATGCTCGAGGACCTGGACGATGTCCAGGACGTGTATTCGAACGTCGACCAGGCCAGCCTGGGTGCCTGACGGGGCAGGGAGGCGGAAAGAGCGGATAGTAGGCAGGACGAATCGTCCCCGCCGACGCGCGTCCGCCCGCTTCCTTCCCCGTCCAGGCTGCCGACTCTCTTTCCCATGACCCGCATCCTCGGCATCGATCCCGGTTCGCAGCGCACCGGCATCGGCCTCATCGACATCGACGAGGCCGGGCGCACCTGCCATGTGCACCACCAGCCGCTGCTGCTGCTGGGCGAGGGCGACTTCGCCCAGCGCCTCAAGCGCCTGCTGCTGGGACTGGCGGCGATCATCGAGGAGTACCGCCCGGACGAGGTCGCGATCGAACAGGTGTTCATGTCGCGCAATCCCGATTCGGCGCTCAAGCTCGGCCAGGCGCGCGGCGCGGCGATCGGCGCGGTGGTCCTGCGCGACCTGCCGGTGCACGAGTACGCCGCCACCGAGATCAAGCTGGCGGTGGTTGGCAAGGGCGGGGCGGACAAGGTGCAGGTCCAGCACATGGTCGGGGTGATGCTCAACCTCAAGGGCAAGCTGCAGGCCGACGCCGCCGATGCCCTGGCCGTGGCGATCACCCATGCCCACGTGCGCGCCACCGCGCGGCGCCTGGGCGTGGGTACGCGCGTGGCCTGGGGCCGCAAGTGATGCGCCCGGCCTTCTCCCTTCCTTCTTATATGCAGGCTTCCCGATGATCGGACGACTCCGCGGCATCCTGGCCCACAAGCAGCCGCCGTGGCTGGTGATCGACGTCGGCGGCGTCGGCTACGAGCTGGAAGCGCCGATGAGCACCTTCTACGACCTGCCGGACGTGGGGCGCGACGTGATCCTGTTCACCCACTACGCGCAGAAGGAAGACAGCGTGGCGCTGTACGGCTTCCTGCGCGAAAGCGAGCGGCGTCTGTTCCGCGACGTGCAGCGGGTCACCGGCATCGGCGCGAAGATCGCGCTGGCGGTGCTGTCCGGGGTGAGCGTGGACGAGTTCGCGCGGCTGATCCAGAGCGCCGACGTCTCCGCGCTGACCCGCATCCCCGGCATCGGCAAGAAGACCGCCGAGCGCATGGTGGTCGAACTCAAGGACCGCGCCGCCGATTTCGTCAGCGGCGGCGCCCCGGTCACCGGCGCGCTCGGCCCGGGCGCGGTGTCCGAGGCCACCGTGGCCCTGCAGCAACTCGGCTACAAGCCGGCCGAAGCGGCGCGCATGGCGCGCGATGCCGGCACCCCGGGCGACGATGTCGCCACGGTCATCCGCAAGGCCTTGCAGGCTGCGCTGCGCTGATCCGCGGCTGCCTTCGCCTCACCTCATCTCCTTCACGCCTGCTGGCGATACCCTCGGCCCGAACATGTCCCAGTCTTCCTCCCACCACGCCGCCGCCGGCCCCCACGGCGGGCCCGCGCCCTCGGCCGGCATGGCCCTGGTGCTCGGTGCCATCGGCGTCGTCTTCGGCGACATCGGTACCAGCCCGCTGTACACGCTGAAGGAGGCGTTCTCGCCGCACTACGGCCTGGAAGGCAACCACGACACCGTGCTCGGCGTGCTGTCGCTGTCGTTCTGGGCGCTGATGATCGTGGTCACGCTCAAGTACGTGACCATCATCATGCGTGCCGACAACGAAGGCGAGGGCGGCATCATGGCGCTGATGGCGCTGGCCCAGCGCACCCTCAAGCACGGCTCGCGCTCGGCCTACGTGGTCGGCATCCTCGGCATCTTCGGCGCTTCGCTGTTCTTCGGCGATGGCGTGATCACCCCGGCGATCTCGGTGATGGGCGCGGTCGAGGGCCTGGAGATCGCCGCCCCGGCGCTGCATCCGTTCATCGTGCCGATCACCGTGGCGGTGCTGTTCCTGGTGTTCCTGGCCCAGCGCTTTGGCACCGAGAAGGTGGGCCGGGTGTTCGGGCCGATCATGGTCACCTGGTTCCTGGCGATCGCCGCGATCGGCATCTGGAACATCTTCGACGCGCCCGAAGTGCTCAAGGCCTTCAACCCCTGGTGGGGCGTGCGCTTTTTCATCGAACACGGCTGGCACGGGGTGTTCATCCTCGGCGCGGTGGTGCTGGCGGTGACCGGCGGCGAGGCGCTGTATGCCGACATGGGCCACTTCGGCGCCCCGCCCATCCGCCAGGCCTGGTACTTCTTCGTCCTGCCGTGCCTGCTGCTCAACTACCTCGGCCAGGGCGCGCTGGTGCTGGACCGCCCCGAGTCGCTGAAGAACCCGTTCTTCGAGGCGGTGCCGGGTTGGGCGCTGTACCCGATGATCATCCTGGCCACGCTGGCGGCGGTGATCGCCTCGCAGGCGGTCATCACCGGTGCCTACTCGGTGGCGCGCCAGGCCATGCAGCTGGGCTACATCCCGCGCATGCTGGTCAAGCACACCTCGCGCGACACCATCGGCCAGATCTACGTCCCGGGCATCAACTGGCTGCTGGCGATCATGGTGATCGCGCTGGTGCTGGTGTTCCGCAGCTCGACCAACCTGGCGGTGGCCTACGGTATCTCGGTGTCGATGACGATGCTGATCGACACCCTGCTGCTGGCCCTGGTGGCGCGCGCGCTGTGGCCGGCGCACCGGCGCTGGGTGCTGCCGCTGTGCGTGCTGTTCTTCGTCGTCGAACTGGCCTTCGTGGTCGCCAACGCCGTCAAGCTGCTGCAGGGCGCCTGGTTCCCGCTGGCGCTGGGCATCGTGGTGTTCACCCTGATGCGCACCTGGCGCCGCGGCCGCGCGCTGCTGCGCGAGGAGATCCGCAAGGACGGCATCCGCATCGACACCTTCCTGCCCGGGCTGATGCTGGCGCCGCCGGCGCGCGTGCCGGGCACCGCGGTGTTCCTCACCGCCGACCCGATGGTCGTGCCGCATGCGCTGATGCACAACCTCAAGCACAACAAGGTGCTGCACGAGCGCAACGTGTTCCTCAACGTGGAAACCCTGCCGATCCCCTATGCGCCGAAGGACAAGCGGCTGAAGATGGAATCGATCGGCGACGAGTTCTACCGCGTCTACGTGCGCTTCGGCTTCATGGAGACCCCGGACGTGCCGCTGGCGCTGATGCGCTCGTGCGACCGCGGCGGCATCTACTTCGACCCGATGGATACGACCTTCTTCGCCAGCCGCGAGACCATCGTGGCCAGCGCCAACCGCGGCATGCCGATCTGGCGCGACAAGCTGTTCGCGCTCATGCACCGCAACGCCGCCCCGGCCACCGGCTTCTTCCGCATCCCGGGCAACCGGCTGGTGGAGCTGGGCGCGCAGGTGGAGATCTGAGGCTTTTCGGGAGTCGGGAGTCGGGAGTCGGGACTCGAAGGGCGCCGCTGGCTGCCTGAGTTCCCTACAATGACCGGCATGTCATTCCCTCTTCCAGCGCTGTCCGTGGCTGTTGCCGAGTCCCGAGTCCCGAGTCCCGAGTCCCGATAAATGGAATCCCGCCTCATCGACAGCACTTCCACCCGCGAGGACGATGCGGTCGACGCCAGCATCCGGCCCAAGCGCCTGGCCGACTACCTCGGCCAGCAGCCGGTGCGAGAGCAGATGGAAATCTACATCGAGGCGGCCAGGGCGCGCGGCGAGGCCATGGACCACGTGCTGATCTTCGGGCCGCCCGGCCTGGGCAAGACCACGCTGAGCCACGTCATCGCCAACGAGCTGGGGGTGAACCTGCGGGTGACCTCCGGCCCGGTGATCGAGAAGGCCGGCGACCTGGCCGCGCTGCTGACCAACCTGCAGCCGCACGATGTGCTGTTCATCGACGAGATCCACCGCCTCTCGCCGGTGGTCGAGGAAGTGCTGTACCCGGCGATGGAGGATTTCCAGATCGACATCATGATCGGCGACGGCCCAGCCGCGCGCTCGATCAAGATCGACCTGCCGCCCTTCACCCTGATCGGCGCCACCACCCGCGCCGGCCTGCTGACCGCGCCGCTGCGCGATCGCTTCGGCATCGTCCAGCGCCTGCAGTTCTACAGCCCGGCCGAGCTGACCCGGATCGTGATCCGCTCGGCCGCCATCCTCGGCATCGATTGCACGCCCGAGGGCGCCGCCGAGATCGCCCGGCGCTCGCGCGGCACCCCGCGCATCGCCAACCGCCTGCTGCGCCGCGTGCGCGACTATGCCCAGGTACGTGCCGAAGGCCGCATCGACGTGGCGGTGGCCGACGCGGCCATGCGCATGCTCAAGGTCGACCCGGAAGGCTTCGACGAACTCGACCGGCGCCTGCTGCATACGCTGATCGACCATTTCGACGGCGGCCCGGTCGGCATCGAGTCCCTGTCCGCCTCGCTGTCCGAGGAGCGCGGCACCCTGGAAGACGTGATCGAGCCCTACCTGATCCAGCAGGGCTTCCTGGTCCGCACCGCCCGTGGCCGCATGGTCACCAGCAAGGCCTACCGCCACCTTGGCCTGAAGCCGCGCCGCGATAGCGCCGAGGCGCCGGTCGACTCCGGAGACCTGTTTTGAGCGACAGCACACGTGCCGCGTCCCTTGCCGGCGCCATGGGGCCGCGATTCAGTTGGCCGACACGGGTTTACTGGGAAGATACCGACGCTGGTGGCGTGGTCTACCATGCGCGCTACGTCGCCTTCATGGAACGGGCGCGCACCGAGTGGATGCGCGCGCTGGGCTATGGGCAGGAAAGCACCCGCCAGGAACACGGGCTGGTGTTCGCGGTGCGCGCCATGCGGGTCGACTTCTTCAAGCCGGCGCGGTTGGACGATGCGCTGGAAGTGGGTGTCGTCCTGCGCCAGTGCCGCAAGGCCAGCCTGGTGTTCGAGCAACGGATCGTCCGCGAGGGCGTGGTGTTGATCGGCGCCGAGGTCAAGGTGGCGGCATTGGATGCGGCCAGCTTCCGCCCTCGCGGCATCGAGGACGCGCTGTACGAACGCTTGAAAGCCCTGGAATACACAGAATCCGCATACTGAGGAACACCGGATGATCGCTTTGCTCCTGGCCCTGCAGGACGCCGTCGTGGAGACGCTGCCGCAGGATGTCACCCAAGCCGCCGCGCAGACCGTCGCGCACAGCGGCAGCATCAACTACCTGGAACTGGTCGCCCGCGCGAGCATCCCGGTCAAATTGATCGTGCTGCTATTGCTGATCGGCTCGTTCATCAGCTGGGTGATCATTTTCCGCAAGGCGCGCATCTACAAGATCGCCAACCGCGAGGCGGACGAGTTCGAGAACCGGTTCTGGTCCGGCGCCGACCTGGGCAAGCTCTACAGCGCGGCGACCGACCGCAACCGCGCCGTCAACGGGCTGGAAGCGATCTTCGAAGCCGGCTTCCGCGAGTTCAGCCGCCTGCGCGACCGCCGCCGCCTGGATGCCCGCATCCAGCTCGAAGGCGCCCAGCGCGCCATGCGCACCACCTTCGTGCGCGAGGTCGACCAGCTCGAGCGCAACCTCGAACTGCTGGCCAACATCGGCTCGACCGCGCCGTACGTCGGCCTGGTCGGCACCGTGTTCGGCATCATGGTGACCATGCACGACATGGTCAGCAGCGGCGAGCAGGCCGGCATCGCGGCGGTCGCTCCGGGTATTTCCGAAGCGCTGTTCGCCACCGCCATCGGCCTGTTCGTGGCGATCCCGGCGGTGTGGGCCTACAACCGCTTCACCACCCGGGTCGAGCGCCTGTCGGTGCGCTACGAAGCCTTCGCCGAAGAATTCAGCTCCATCCTGCAGCGCCAGGCCAGCGCCGACGAATAAGCCGCCCCGGCCGCCAGGAGTTCCCGATGCTTTCCTCCGCCATATCGCGCCGCAAGCGGCGCAAGCTGAAGTCCGAGATCAACGTCGTGCCGTATATCGACGTGATGCTCGTGCTGCTGATCATCTTCATGGTGACCGCGCCGCTGCTGACGCTGAGCATCGACGTGGACCTGCCGACCTCGCGCGCCAAGGCGCTGGAGAGCAAGCAGGACCCCATCGTCGTGACCGTGCATAGCGACGGCCAGCTCGCCCTGCAGCTGCCCGACGGCAAGCCGCAGGCCATGGACGTGGAAACCCTGCGCACCCAGCTGGCGGCGATCGTCGCCCAGGACAAGAACGCCCGCGTGGTGGTGGCCGCCGACAGCACCGTGCCATACCAGCGCGTGATCGACGCCATGGACGCACTCAAGCGCGCCCGCGTGGAGAAGGTCGGCCTGCTCACCGATTCGGGCGGCAATGCACGCTGACGCACTGCCACCGCTGCGGACCCGCGAAGAAGGCTGGGGCCGGCCGATCCTGCTGGCGGTGGTCATCCACCTGCTGGTGGCGCTGGTGTTCATCGCCGCCTGGCTGTGGTCGCCGCAGCGCCAGACCGAGCCGGCCGCCGGCGACCCCAGCCTGGAAGCCAGCCTGGACGTGAGCGCCGCCGATGCCCGCGTTGCCCGCCAGGCGCTGCGCCAGACCCCGGCGCCGCAGCCCGAGCCGAAACCGTTGCCGCCCGAACCGGCGCCGGAAGATACCGTGCCGCCGCCGCAGCCGATCCCCGAGCCGCGCCCGCAGGATGCGCCGACGCCGCAACAGCAGCAGGCGCAGGAACGCGTCGCCGAGCCGGACAAGGTGGACCAGGAGCGGGTCAGCGCGCTGGCCATCGCCGAAGAGAAGGCCAAGCAGGAGCAGGAAGCCAAGCGCCGCCAGGAACAGATCGACCTCACCGAGCGCCAGCGCCAGGAAGAGGCCGAGCAGAAGCTGCGCCTGGCCAAGCAACAGCAGGAAGAGGCCGACAAGAAGAAGGCCGCCGAACAGCAGCAGGCCGCCGAGCGCGACCAGAAGCTGGCCGAACTGCGCAAGCGCCGCGAGCAGGCCGAGCGCGAAGCCCAGCTGGCCGAGCAGAAGCTGCGCCAGCTCGCCAGCGCCCGCCAGGCCGCCGCCGCGACCACCGCCAGCACTGCCGCGCCGCAGACCACCGCGGGGCAGAACGGCAGCAACACCGACCTCACCGCGCAATACGCCGCGGCGATCCAGCAGGCGGTGCTGGCGCAATGGGTGCGTCCGGACTCGGTGCCGTTGGGCCAGCGCTGTTCGATCAACATCCGCCAGCTGCCCGGCGGGCAGGTGGTCGAGGCCAAGGTGTCGCCGGGTTGTCCGTTCGACGACGCCGGCCAGCGCTCGATCGAGGCGGCGGTGCTGCGTGCCCAGCCCTTGCCCTATCGCGGGTTCGAGAGCGTGTTCCAGCGCAACCTGACCTTCAACTTCACCGCGCAGGACCGCTGAGGACCGATCGCCGGCACCGGCTCGCCGACAAGCGGGTCTGTCGCGGCATCGCTGCCCGCTTGCGATGGCATTTCACGCCGTCTTTGTTCACGATTGCGAAAATGTTCACCTGCCGCTTGCTATCCCTTGTTCACTTTTCCTTCCGAGCCACCGAGCGATCCATGAAGAGTCCGCGCTGGTTAGTCCTCATTGCTGCCCTGCTGTTGCCGTTTGCCGCCCTTGCGCAACAGCGCGGGCTGGAAATCGACATCGTCGGCGGCAGCGCTTCGGCCACGCCGATTACCGTGGTGCCCATGCCTTACCAGGGCACCGCCTCGGTGCCGGGCACCGACGTCTCGGCGGTCGTCGCCGCCGACCTCGACCGCTCCGGCCAGTTCCGCAGCCTGCCGCAGGCGCAGATCGTCGAGAAGCCCACGCGCGGCGGTGAGATCCAGTTCCCGACCTGGCGCGCGCTCAAGCAGGACTACATCGTGGTCGGCCGCGTCGTCGACGCCGGCGAAGGCGCGTACCGCGTCGAGTACGAACTGTTCGACGTCGCCAAGGGCGAGCGCCTGCTCGGCCTGGCCATGACCGCGCGCAGCAACGCCATGCGCGATGTCGCCCACCAGATGGCCGACGCCATCTACGAGAAGATCACCGGCGTGCGCGGCGCGTTTTGGACGCGGATCGCCTATGTCACCGCCAGCGGCCTGGGCGGCAACATGCGCTACGCGCTGATGGTGGCCGACTCGGACGGCTACAACCCGCAGACCATCGTGCGCTCGGCCGAACCGCTGCTCTCGCCGGACTGGAGCCCGGACGGCCGCAAGCTGGCCTACGTCAGCTTCGAGCGCGGCAATTCCTCGATCTACGTGCAGGACATCGCCACCGGTGGCCGCGACCTGGTCGCCAGCTTCCGCGGCATCAACAGCGCGCCCTCGTTCTCGCCGGACGGCCGCAAGCTGGCCATGGCGCTGTCGCGCAGCGGCAACCCGGAAATCTATGTCATGGACCTGGGCAGCAAGCAGCTCACCCAGCTGACCAACCATTTCGGCATCGACACCGAGCCGACCTGGAGCGCGGACGGCAACACCATCTACTTCACCTCCGACCGCGGCGGCCGCCCGCAGATCTACCAGGTCGCCGCTTCCGGCGGCAGCGCCAGCCGCGTGACCTTCCAGGGCAACTACAACGCCAAGGCCACCGTATCCGCCGACGGCAAGAAGATCGCCGTCGCCCAGGGCGCGGGCAACACCTACAAGATCGCGATGATGGACCGCAGCCTGGGTTCGCCGAGCTGGAGCACGCTCTCGCCCGGTTCGCTGGACGAATCGCCTAGCTTCGCCCCCAACGGCAGCATGATCCTGTATGCCGCCCGCGAGGGTGGGCGAGGGGTGCTGTATGCCGTCTCGGCCGATGCGCGGGTACGCCAGCGCCTGGTCCTGGCGGACGGTGATGTAAGGGAACCCTCATGGGGCCCCTTCCGGACCGCGCGTTAATGTTAATATTTCGCTTGCGTTAAACACCCCTCATTGGCTTAGGAGCCTCAAAGGTATCGCCATGAACAAGTCCACCCGCGTCCTGCTTGTTTCTCTGCTGTCCGTCGCCGCCCTGGTTGGCTGCTCGAAGAAGGTCAAGGAAGTCCCGCCGCCGGCCACCGATACCGGCGTGACCCAGCCGGCCCAACCGGCGACCTCGGGCCTGTACGGCCCGGGCGATCTGGACACCGACGCTTGCCTGCGCCAGCGCGTTGTCTACTTCGACTTCGACCAGGACGCCGTCAAGCCTGAGTTCCAGGCCATCATGGCGTGCCACGCCAAGTACCTGCGTGACCGTCCGTCCTCGCGCATGACCCTGCAGGGTCACACCGACGAGCGCGGCTCGCGTGCGTACAACCAGGCCCTGGGCGAGCGTCGCGGCAATGCCGTGTCGTCGGCCCTGCAGGCCAACGGTGGCTCGGCCGCGCAGATCACCGTGGTCAGCTACGGCGAAGAGCGTCCGGTCTGCACCGAGTCGAACGAGGCTTGCTGGTCGCAGAACCGCCGCGTCGAGATCGTGTACACGGCGCAGTAAGCCATGCGCTTCCGGGTAATCACTACCCTGGCCGTCGCGGCGACCCTCGTGGTCGCCGCGCCGGTGCATGCGCAACGGGCCAGCCTCGCCGACCGCGTGGCCGTGCTCGAAGCCCAGGCCAACAACAGCCAGGCCAATACCGACCTGCTCAACCAGCTCCAGGAACTGCGCTCGACCGTGCAGAGCCTGCAGGCCAGCGTCGAGCAGCTGCAGCACGAGAACGAACAACTCAAGCAGACCGGCAAGGACCAGTACCTGGACCTCGACGGCCGCTTGAACCGGCTGGAAGGCACGGGGGGCGCGATGCCGCCACTGCCGCCGGCCAATGCGCCGCTCCCCGCGAGCAAGCCCGCCGCCAAGCCGGCGAGCGCGGCTGCCCCGCAGGAACGCGCGCCATCGGTGCATGGCGACCCGGGTGCCCTGGCCGCCAGCGGCGATGAGCGCACCTCCTACAACGTCGCCTTCGATGCGCTGAAGAACGGCAAGTACGACGACTCCGCGCAGCTGTTCCAGAGCTTCCTGGAGCTGTACCCCAACGGCGTCTACACCCCCAACGCGCTGTACTGGCTGGGCGAGAGCTACTACGCCACCCGCAATTTCCAGCTCGCCGAGGCGCAGTTCCGCGACCTGCTGGCGCGCTACCCCACGCACGACAAGGCCGCCGGCGGCCTGCTCAAGCTGGGCCTGTCCCAGTACGGCGACGGCGATAGCCGCGGCGCCGAGCAGACCCTGCAGCAAGTCATCAGCCAGTATCCGGGCAGCGATGCCGCGCGCGTCGCGCAGGACCGGCTGCATTCGATCCAAATCGGCCAGGCCCTGCGCTAGGCCCCCCGCGTTCCTCCCTGACCCGGCGGGCGCATAATTCCCCGCCATGAACGCCGCCGTCCCCAGTGAGATCGTCCAGTCGCCGTTGCCGCGGCTGAAGATCACCGAAATTTTCCTGTCCCTGCAAGGCGAAGCCGATACCGCCGGCTGGCCGACCGTGTTCGTGCGCCTCACCGGCTGCCCGCTGCGCTGCCAGTACTGCGACACCGCCTACGCCTTCCATGGCGGCGAATGGCAGGACATCGACGACATCGTCGCCACCGTGCTGTCCCATGGCGTGCGCCACGTCTGCGTGACCGGCGGCGAGCCGCTGGCGCAGAAGCGCTGCCTGCTGTTGCTGCGCCAGCTGTGCGATGCCGGCCTGGACGTATCGCTGGAAACCTCCGGCGCCCTGGACGTGGCCGAGGTCGACCCGCGGGTATCGCGCGTGGTCGACATCAAGACGCCCGGTTCGGCGGAGGAACACCGCAACCGCTGGGACAACCTGCCGCTGCTGACCGCGCGCGACCAGATCAAGTTCGTCCTGTGCGGCCGCGCCGATTACGAATGGGCGCGCGAAGTGGTGCGCAGCCGTGGCCTGGACCGTATCTGCACGGTATGGTTTTCGCCGAGCAAGAGCGAAGTCTCGCCGCGCGAGCTGGCCGACTGGATCGTCGCCGACCGCCTGCCGGTGCGCTTCCAGATGCAGTTGCACAAGCTGCTCTGGAACGACGAGCCCGGCCGCTGAGCCGTCGCCCCGAATGTTCCGAACCGCGCCATCTGGCGTAGCCTTACCGCACTCCCCACGATTCCCGATCCCATGAAAAAGGCCGTCGTCCTCCTCTCCGGTGGCATGGATTCCGCCGTCGTCGTCGCCATCGCCCGCGAACAAGGCTTCGCCGTGCACGCCCTCAGCGTGCGCTACGGCCAGCGCCACACCTCCGAGCTCGATGCCGCCCGCCGCGTCGCCGAGGCCCTGGGGGTGGTCGCGCACAAGGTAGTGGACGTGGACCTGCGCAGCATCGGCGGCTCGGCCCTGACCGACGACGCGATCGACGTGCCCGAGGCCGGCGGCGAGGGCATTCCCTCGACCTATGTGCCGGCGCGCAACACCATCATGCTGTCGCTCGCCCTGGGCTGGGCCGAAGTACTGGGCGCCAACGACCTGTTCTGCGGCGTCAACGCCGTGGACTACTCCGGCTACCCCGACTGCCGGCCGGAATTCATCGACGCCTTCGAGCGCCTCGCCAACCTCGCCACCAAGGCGGGCGTGGAAGGCGCCGGGCTGCATGTGCATGCGCCGCTGCAATTCCTCAGCAAGGCCGACATCGTCCGCGAGGGCGTGCGCCTGGGCGTGGATTTCGGCCTGACCGTCTCCTGCTACCAGGCCGACGAACAAGGCCGCGCCTGCGGCCATTGCGACGCCTGCCGCCTGCGCGCGGCCGGCTTCGCCGACGCCGGCGTGGCCGACCCCACGCGATATGCCTGAATAAACGGCATTTCGCCCCGGCGGCGCCTGGGGTAGAATGCACCCCCCGGTGCAACGCCGGGCGTGCAAGGGCCGTTAGCTCAGTCGGTAGAGCAGAAGACTTTTAATCTTTTGGTCGATGGTTCGAATCCATCACGGCCCACCACTTCTTCAATCACCTGCGCATGTCTCGATGGTCAGTATTTCGATGGACGCCGCAGAAGTGCAGCCTCCACCGGGATGCGCTTGCTGGACAACAGCGAGGAATTCCGAACGCAGCCAGGATCCGCCACCGGAGCAGGGGCGTTTGGTTCGCGAGTCAAGGCCGCCGCCTTAAACCAGGGTGATAGAACAGTTCTCCTCGCCTGTCTCACCCAGAGAGACGGAGCAAGTCGAGCATATCGCCCACGAACAAAGATAACGGGGGCGCACAGGATGCTGATGGCGTTGTACAACGGCCGGCGGATACGAGCCGAAATTGCAGGAAGTGGCGCTATTGGTCGCTGCCCCTGGACCGACCTGAAGGTCAGGGCGCACGTCGGTGCGATTCGTCAATACTGGGCCTATGAAGGTGGCGCGCCACGCTTCGAGCGGGGGTACGAGCCCGAGTCCGACTGGCATTTGTCATGGAAAGCGCTGGTGCGGGATGACTGCTGTGAAGTCGTGTTCGGCGAGAACCGCGAACATCGCGCCGATATCCTCGGTGCCGAAGACTCCGTCATTGAAATCCAGCGCAGCGTGATCGACGTCAGGGACTCGCGGGAGCGGGTGGATTTCTATCGCAGCCAGACGGGGCGGCGAGTGGTATGGGTGGTCGACATCCGCGAGTTCTGGCTAAAGCGGTTCAGCCTGGGACGCCGGGATGAGAAGGGCAATTACAAGGTTGAGTGGAAGCCTCGGCGAACCTGGCTATGGGAGCTGGCGGCAACGCCGCACACGAATCTCTATCTCGAGTTCAACCATCGTAACGACAAACTGCTCCATGCATGGGTTCATGGCAGAGAGCTCTACGCCAAATACGTTTCCAAGCGCGACTTCTTCATCCGATATATGGATGCCGTGGCGCTTCCTGGTTATCGGGGATTTTCAGATGCCGCCCTGGCGCTGCTGACCGATCCGGGACGATAGTGCGTGGCTTGCGTTGTTCGTCCGGTTGACGGGCGGATTGATTGCCGGCTCGTGCAGCCACGGCGCATCGACGGTCACCGGCATCACTGGCTTCCCTCCGAAGCCACCGGAAGCTCAAAGCAAAACCGTGCACCAGGCGATCCCTCCACACGCTCCGCCCACAGCTCGCCTACATGCGAGTCGATGATCGTGCGGCAGATCGACAGGCCCAGGCCGAGACCGGCGGGCTTGGTGGTGTGGAACGGCTGGAAGATGCGTTCGAGGTCCGCTTCGGCGATGCCGGGCCCCTCGTCGGCCACCGTGACGCGGATCCGGCCGCGGTCATGCTCGGAGCGAATCGTCAGGCGGCCGCGTCCGGCGGGGCTCATCGCGTCGCGCGCGTTGATGATCAGGTTCAACAGCACCTGTTGGATCTGGATGGGATCGAGCCTGGCCAGGGGCAGGATGGGGGACAGTTCGACCCTCACCGCCACGTTGCTGTTGCGCAGGCTGTGGTCCATCAAGCGCACGCTCTCGCGGATGAGCTCGTTCATATCCTGTGCCTGGAACGTCTGCGGCTCCTTGCGCAACAGCACGCGCAGGCGCCGGATGATCTCGCCCGCGCGGCGGTCGTTGTCGACGATGTCGCGAAGGATCAGGTGGATCTCGGCAAGATCCTCCGGCTCGTCGACGAGCATGCGCTGCGCCGCCTGGGCATTGCTCAGGATGGCCGAGAGCGGCTGGTTGAGCTCGTGGGCCAGCGTGCCGGACAGTTCGCCCAGCATCGTGACGCGGGCCATGTGCGCGACCTGTTCGCGCCGTTCCGACAACTCCGCCCGGTCGCGCATGCGGGTGAGCTCGCTGGCCTGGAGCGACGAGGCGATCCGGTTGGATTCGAACAGTTCCGAGGTCAGCTGGTAGCTCATCGCGGCGATCACGAAGATAAAGCTCGGCGTGCCGATAAACGGTGTGCGCACGGCGTTCAAGGTCATCAATACCGCGGCAAGCACCATCAAGCCGATGAAGATCAGCCAGCCGCCGCAGATGATGATGGCGTTGCCGCGAAAACGCCTGTCGTCGGAGCGAAATGCCGAGAACAGGAGGGCCGCCACATACGCGGCGAGCATGAGGTTGCTGAGCTGCGCGACGATCACCCAGGGGTTTGGCGTGCCGATGGGGTAGGAAACGAGCACATCTCCCGGCCATAGGATGCGTCCGACCGTAGGCAGCGTGGCGAAGTTGAGGTTGACGCCGGTAGTGAAGTTCAGCGCGAGTGCGCCGAGGCGAAGCGCGGCGGCGCTGACGGCCAATGCGAAGAATCTTCGGCCGAAGGACAGCCGCAGGAAGGCCACCAGCGACAGGACCAGTACCGCAATCGGGACATGCATCCAGCGGATCAGCGTGCCCAACCGTTGCGGGGTCGTCGCTTCCAGCGCCTGGAATTCGAACAGCGTCAGGGTGGCCAGGGAAAAAGCCGCCAACGCGAACGCAAGATGCTCGGGCATCACTCGCTGGCGAGCCCAGATCAACACATGGATCAACCCCAGGATGGCCGTGGCACCCGCGAACATCGGCCAGCTGATCTGTACCCACGACATCGCCTACACCTCCCCGAGTGCGTCGGCGGACGCGGGGCGAGTGTAACAAGCCGGCAAACAGGCAACTGGCGCGCGTCGCGATCGCAGGTGGTGATGCCAGAGGAGTGGCCGGACTAGTCTGCTGGCCGCGGATCGTTCCTCCTCAATCGAATAACGGTGCGATGCAGATCAATCGGGCTCAGTAAAAATACTTAGTTGCGCCCAAAACCACGGAATGACCAAGCCTGTGGCTTGTTGCGCGCGCGCGAGGGTTCTCACGAGATCTTAATGGAATGCATAGGAGCGTTCCTTATCCCTCCCAAACTGATTGGGAATCTTCGGAGTAGTCATGTACCTACACAATCCAAGCCGAAAGGCACTTGCCGCTTGCATGGCACTGTCCTTTGCCTGCCTCGCCGCCGGCTGCAAGCCGGACAAGGCAACGTCCGCGGCCGACAACGCGGCACCCGGACAGCCCGCCACGCCGGTTGTCCAGGCACCGGCAATGACGCGCGCCGAGCAAGTGCAACTGATTTCCGACGCCTACCTGTTCGGCTATCCGCTGGTCCTGGTCGATGTTACGCGGCAGGTATCCACCAACGTCGCGGCACTCACCGCGGACAAGGCGCCGATGAACCAGGTATTGCACAAGCGCGCCTTCCCCGACTACACCTTCACTGACGTGGTCAGCCCCAACGCCGATACCTTGTATTCGGTGGCCTGGTTGGACCTTTCGAAGGAGCCGATGGTGCTCAGCGTGCCGGCCATCAAGAACCGCTTCTACATGGTCGAACTGATGGGTGCCTGGACCGACGTGTTCGCCTCTCCTGGCTCCCGCACCACCGGCACGGACAAGGGCGACTTTGCCGTGGTCGGTCCGAACTGGAAAGGCGATTTGCCCGACGGCGTCAAAGCCATCCAGTCGCCGACCGATTTGGTCTGGATGATTGGCCGTACCCAAACCAACGGCAAAGCCGATTACAAGGCCGTGCACGCCATCCAGGACCAGTTTGGCCTTGTGCCGCTGAGCGCCTGGGGCAAGCCCGTCACCAAGCCGGCCGACGTGCCGGTAGATGCGTCGGTCGACATGAAGACGCCGCCGCCCGCGCAGGTGGCGCGAATGGATGCGGCCACGTTCTTCGGCCGGCTCAACCAGTTGATGCAGGACAATCCGCCCGCAGCCGTCGATGCGCCCGCGTTGGCGCGCTTCGCCAAGCTCGGCGTCGCACCGGGAAAACCATTCGATGTGGCGAGCCTGGAGCCGGACCTTGCGTCGGCTCTGGAAGAGGGCATGCAGGCAGGGCGCGAGAGGCTGTTGGCCGCTGCCAAGGCCGAGCATGGCACGGAGGTCAACGGGTGGACGATCATGCCGAACAATGTGGCCAATTTCGGCACGGACTATGTGACTCGCGCTGTGGTGGCACTCGTGGGTCTCGGCGCCAACCTGCCGGACGATGCAATCTATCCGCATGCCGTCGCCGATTCCGAAGGTCAGCCCTTGAGCGGCGCCAACCGCTACACGATGCACTTTGCCAAGGACCAGCTGCCGCCGGTCAAGGCGTTCTGGTCGGTCACCACCTACAACGACAAGCAGAACTTTGTCCGCAATCCGATCGGTCGCTACGCGATCGGCGACCGCGATGCGCTCAAGCGCGATGCGGACGGCGGCCTGACGCTTTATTTCCAGAAGGACTCGCCGGGCAAGGACAAGGAGTCCAACTGGCTCCCGGTGCCCGAGGGCTCGTTCAACCTGTTCACGCGGCTCTATTGGCCTGAGCAGGCGATCGTTGACGGAACGTGGAAGATACCGCCGGTGGAGCGGGTGAAGCCGTAAGCGACCCATCGCGCTTCCGGCTGTTTGATCCGCATCTCCCGGCTTGCGGCCGGGGGATGCTGCGGGGTTCGGCGGGGACTTATTTCATCCGCACTACATACTCGGTGTCCTCGGTGCCGGCGCCCAACGGCCGGATACGCACCTTTCCATAGCGGCATACATTCACGTTCTCGTAGCGCATCACACGACCATCGGCGAAGCCGAACCGCAGATCGCAGCGGCAGGCCTGTGTCTGCAAGGGCACGATCTGGCTCTCGCCGCCGCCACGCAAGGGGCCTTCGAGCAGAAGAGGCGAATAAGCCGCCTCGCCGTGCGCCGCCACCTGCAGCGATACCAGGCTTTGCTGGGCATGGTTGACCAGTTCCAGGTATCGCGGCGGTTCGGCCTGGATTGCAAAGGTGGCGGTAGGCAACAACGACAGCAACAGGGCGGGCAGGCGCATGGCACGTTCTCCTTCGGCGGGCGGCCGGCGCGGAGTGCGCCGGTCTTGCGCAGATCAAGCGCGCGAAGGGGTTTGCGGCGAAACAGATCCGGGACGAATCGTGCCTCGGCCGGGACGAAACGTAGTACGGGCACGGCAACTTTCCCGTGCCGGCCCGGCACGCTTAGGATGCGTCAACGCACACGGACCGCCGCCATGAAGATCCGGCTTGGCCATCTCGATATCGACCTGTGGCGCTACTTCGCGCTCTGGACGCTGGTCGTGCTGGTGTTCGCCTTCCAGGGCTGCACGCACGATGCGCTGCTCTCGGGCAACGTCTGGTCGCCCGCCGACTACCTGCGCTGGTCGGCGATCCAGTGGTATGCCTGGGCCGCGCTGGCGCCGTTGGTCTTCCACCTCGGCCAGCGCTATCCCTTGCCGCGGCCGTTGCGCCTGCGCGCGCTCTGGCGCCACGTGCTGTTGGCCTTCGGCGTCACCCTGCTGGCGGTCGTGGCCGGCGCCCTGGTTTCGGCGGGCGATTTCAGCGGCCAGTTGCAGCAGTTTCTCGGCCAGCACGTGGCCACCGGCATGGCCACGTATTTCGCGCTACTGGCCTTGCAGCAGGCTTTGCACTACCGCGAGGAAACCCTGCGCCAGGAGAACGAAGCCGCGCGCCTAGCCACCGAGCTGGCGCGGTCGCGGCTGCAGGTGCTCAAGACCCAATTGCAGCCGCACTTCCTGTTCAACACCCTGCATGCCATCGTGACGCTGCTCGACGAAGACAAGCGCTCGGCCGAGGACATGCTGCTCAGCTTGAGCGAGCTGTTGCGCGCCTTCCTCGAGGAATACGACGGCCAGGAGATCACCGTGCGGCGCGAGCTGGCGCTGCTGGACCTGTACCTCGGCATCCAGCGCCGCCGTTATGGCGACCGGCTGGAGACGCGCCTGTACGTCGATCCCGAAGTGCTGGAATGCGCCGTGCCCAGCCTGCTGCTGCAGCCCTTGGTCGAGAACGCCATCCAGCACGGCATCGGCCGGCACGCCGGCGGCGACTGCGTGGAGGTGGAGGTGGCGCGGGAGCAGGACTGTCTGCGGATCGAGGTGCGCAACCGCAACAGCGTGCTGGTGCCCGCGCAGGCGCGGCCGTTGCGCCGGGACGGGCACGGCATCGGCCTGGCCAATACCCGGCTGCGCCTGCGCGAGCTCTATGGCGATGCCGCCGAGTTGCGCCTGGACGTCACCTGGCCATGCGGCGTGGCCTGCCGGATCCGCCTGCCGGCCCGCGTGCTGGAGGAGCTCGACGAGGCGCCGGAGCACGTGCCGGCATGACCCTGAAGGTGCTGATCGCCGACGACGAGCCGATCGCACGGCACGCGGTGGCGCGCCTGCTGCGCGAGCATGCGGACATCGTCGTCGTGGGCGAGTGCGGTGACGGCGTGTCGGCCATCGCCGCCATCCGCGCGCAGCGGCCGGACCTGGTGTTTCTCGATATCCAGTTGCCGGAATGCTCGGGCCTGGACGTGGCCGACGCGCTGGGCACGGCGCTGCCGGCCACGGTCTTCGTCACCGCCTACGAGCAATACGCGGTGCGTGCGTTCGAGGCCAATGCCCTGGACTACCTGGTGAAGCCCTTCAGCCGCGAGCGCTTCGCCCAGACCTTGCAGCGGGCGCGCGAGCGGCTGGCGCGGAAGGAACTGGACCCGCAGGGCGTGGCCGAAGCGCTGGCCGCGTTGCGCCGCCGCGACGACTACCTGGCGCGCATCCCGGTGCGCGTGGACGAGCGCGTGGTGCTGGTGCCGGTCGAGGACATCGTCTGGATCCGCGCCAACCGCAATGTCGTCGAGCTGCACCTGCCCACGGCGACGCACGAACTGCGGCAGACCATGGCGACCCTGGCCACGCGGCTGGACCCCCGCCAGTTCGCGCGCATCCACCGCTCGGCGATCGTCAATATCCGCCGGGTCAAGGAAATCCAGCCGTGGTTCAACGGCCACCACGTGCTCACGCTCGACACCGGGCAGCAGCTGCGCATGAGCCGCTACCAGCATGAATTGTTCCTGCGCCTGGTGACGACCGGCAGCGCGGAGTAGGCAGGCCCCGCGCTCAGCCCTTGAGCGTGCCGTCGGTGGGATCGGTGGCGGCGTAGGTGGGGCTGTGCAGCTCGGCGGCATGCGGATGCCGCAGCGCCTCGCGCACCTCCTTCGGCAGCCGTGCGACGTTGAGGACCACTTTGCCGAAGTGTACGTCCTTCACCGCATCCATCGGCAGGACGAAATCGCCGCCGTTCTGGATATTGATGACGAACTCCGACGCGTCCTCGCGCACTTCGCGCACGGCGCCGACGCCGACTTCGCCGTCGGTGACAAACACCATCTGGCCGACTTCCGGTTGCTTGGGCATCGCGTCACCTCGTCGTGGAGTCCCGCACGGCGTGGCATGGCCTTCCATGCCCAGCGCCGCGGGGTGGAGGCATCATGCGGTGCGCGGCCGTTGAAGGCGGGTGAACAAGGCTGGCCGGCGAAGGCCGGCGGCGCGGCATCTCTACGAGACGGGGGCTGCCGTCCCGCAGGCGGGAGAAGGCAGCGGCGCCGGCTTACCAGCCAAACGGCATCGGCTCGTTCGCGCGGTACGGACCCGGGCCGTAGTAACCGGGGCCGTAGTAGCCGCGCCCGTAATAGCCCGGGCCTTCGCCCTGGCCGACGCTGATGTTCAGGCCGAAGGTGTTGGTCCTGCCTTCGTCGGTGGTGTAGTTCTTGCTGAGGTTGATCGTGGCGGCCTGCCAGTTGCTGTTGCCGCCGCGGCTGGAATAGCCCACGCCGGCGGCCACGGCGCCATGGACCTGCAGCTTGTCGTCCACCACCTCGGCGATGCGGCCATCGGGCGCGCGCGGCACCGGGCCGGACTTGTCGCCGTAGAAGGTGCCTGGCGGGTCGTTGCTGTAGGTGGGGTCGGCGCGGTACTGCATCGGCGCCTGCGGCACGCTCAGGTCCAGGGACCGGGCGGCGGCGGCGCCTTCCTCGCTCTGCGCCAGGGCGGCGCTGGAGGCGAGGAGGCCGGCGATCAGGAGGGCGGTGCGCTTCATCGTAAGGACTCGGCTTGGGGCGGCCATGCAAGGCTGTGCAAGGATACTGGCAGCGGGCGCTTGAATGCCTGCTGTCGCCAGCGGCGGATTTTCTTGACGGTGCCGGCACATGCCACTGAGACCGACGCAGCCGCCCGGAAGTTCCTCAGCCCTGCTCGCGCACCACGTCCAGCAGGCGCGCGCCATAGCGCGAGAGCTTGCTGCCGCCGATGCCGCCGACCCGGGCCAGCGCATCCAGGTTGTCCGGGCGCTGCTCGGCGATGTTGCGCAAGGTGCTGTCGTGGAAGATCACGAAGGCCGGCACGTTCTGCTCGCGCGCCAGCTCGGCGCGCAGGCCGCGCAAGGCATTGAACAGGCCCAGGTCCTGCGCGGGGACCGGCAGGCCGGTACGCTGGCCGGCGCGTTCGCTGCGCTCGCGCGCGGGCGCCTGCTCGCGGCGCATCATCACCGTGCGGTCGCCCTTGAGCACCTGGCGGCTGGCATCGGTCAGGCGCAGGCCGCCATGGCCTTCGCTGTCCACTTCCAGCAGGTGCGCGGCCACCAGCTGGCGGAACACGCTGCGCCAGGTGCGCGCGTCCAGGTCGCGGCCGATGCCGTAGGTGCTGAGCTGGTCGTGGCCGAACTGGCGCACCTTCTCGCCATCGCCGCCGCGCAGCACGTCGATCAGGTGGCCCACGCCGAACCGCTGCCCGCTGCGGTAGACACAGCTCAGCGCCTTCTGCGCCGCCACCGTGGCGTCCCAGGCGGCGGCCGGGGTGAGGCAGTTGTCGCAATTGCCGCAGGGCTGGGGATAGGTCTCGCCGAAGCCGGCCAGCAGCACCTGGCGCCGGCACTGCATGGATTCGCAATAGCCGAGCAGGTGGTCGAGCTTGGCCCGCTCCAGGCGCTTGCGCTCCTCGGCCGCCTCGCCCTGCTCGATCATCTGCTTGAGCAGCACCACATCGCCCAACCCATAGCACAGCCAGGCCTCGGAGGCCTCGCCGTCGCGCCCGGCGCGGCCGGTCTCCTGGTAATAGCCTTCCATCGACTTGGGCAGGTCCACGTGGGCGACGAAGCGCACGTCCGGCTTGTCGATGCCCATGCCGAAGGCGATCGTGGCGCACATGACGATGCCTTCCTCGCGCAGGAAGCGGCGCTGGTTGGCCGCGCGCACTTCCGCCGGCAGGCCGGCATGGTAGGGCAGGGCGTTGAAGCCCTGCGCGCACAGGTATTCGGCGGTTTCCTCGACCTTGCGCCGCGACATCGCGTACACGATCCCGGCCTCGTCGCGGTGGCGGCCGATGAAGTCCAGCAGCTGGCGCCGCGCGTTGTCCTTCTGCACGACGGTGTAGCGGATGTTGGGCCGGTCGAACGAGCTGACGAAATGCCGCGCCTGGGTCAGGTCCAGGCGCTCGGCGATCTCGCGCTGGGTCGGCGGGTCGGCGGTGGCGGTCAGGGCGATGCGCGGTATCTGCGGCCAGCGCTCGTGCAGCACCGTCAGCTGGCGGTACTCGGGGCGGAAGTCGTGGCCCCATTGCGAGACGCAGTGGGCCTCGTCGATGGCGAACAAGGCGATCCGGCTGCGCTCCAGCAGCGACAGGAAGCGGCCGGTGAGCAGGCGTTCCGGCGCCACGTAGAGCAGGTCGAGCTCGCCGGCCAGCAATTCGCGCTCCACCCGCTGCGCGCTTTCCGCATCCAGGGTGGAATTGAGGTACTCGGCACGCACGCCGACCTGGCGCAGCGCCTCGACCTGGTCCTGCATCAGCGCGATCAACGGCGAGACCACCACGCCGGTGCCCTCGCGCAGCAGCGCCGGCACCTGGTAGCACAGCGACTTGCCGCCGCCGGTCGGCATCAGGACCAGGGCATCGTTGCCGGCGGCGACGTGCTCGACGATGGCCTGCTGGGGCCCGCGGAAATCGTCGAAGCCGAAGACGCGGTGCAGCAGTTCGTGGGCGGGGGAAGGCATCCGTCTAGGATACCTTGGCGGTCAAGCCGGCCTGTCGCGTGTTTCCGTCAGGTTTTTGCCGTCCGCGCCCCTCCATCACCCGGGAAGGACCTGGAATCGCCAATGAGCCCCATCGATACCCTGCTGGCCGAGGCCGCCGTGCTGTTGTCGTCCGATACCGACGCGGCGGTGTGGCGGCGCCTGGACTGGCTGGATCGGCTCGAACTGCACCTGCCGCCGGGCGGAGCGCCGCGCGACAGCGCCACCGCCAGGCTGCGCGCCGCGGCGGAGGCGCAGAACCTCGCCCTCTACGCCACACTGCGCCAGGCCAATGCCGGCGGCGACCGCCAGCGCCTGCCCGCGCTGCTGGCCATCCATCCCGTCCACGGCGCCGCGCCCGCCGCCGCCGAGGGTTTCGATGCCCGCGACGAACTGCTGGCCGGCGTGCTGCAACTGCCCGCCCCCGGCGCGAGCGAGGTGGCGCTGGCGCCGGACATGGTCGCCTACCAGCCCACGCCGGTGCGGCACGTGCTGGATTTGCTGGCGCGCGCGGCCATGGGCCCGGATGACGTACTGGTGGACCTCGGCGCGGGCCTGGGCCAGGTGCCGTTGATGACCGCGCTGCTGTCGCCGGCGCGCGCCTGCGGCATCGAGATCGAGCCGGCCTATGTGGCCTCCGCCCGGCAGGCCGCCGCCGCCCTCGGCCTGGAACGCGCTTCCTTCCTCTGCCAGGATCTGCGCCAGGCCGACCTGGCCGCCGGCACCGTGTTCTACCTCTACACCCCGTTGCGCGGCACGCTGCTGACGGACTTGCTGGAACGCCTGCGCGCCGAGGCCGCGCGCAGGCCGATCCGCCTCTGCAGCTTCGGCCCCTGCACGCTGGCGTTGCGCCGGGCGCCGTGGCTGCGGGCGGTTGGCGAGGTGCAGCCGCAGCGGGTGGCCCTGTTCGAAGCGCGATCCTGAGCCCAAAAGCAGACGCCCGGCCAAGGCCGGGCGTCCGCGTCAATGCGCCAGCGCGGCTTACTGCAGCAGCGAGCGCAGCATCCAGGCGTACTTCTCATGGGTCTGCAGCCGCTGCGTCAGCAGGTCCACGCTCGGGTCGTCGCCCGCGTTGTCGGCCACGCCCAGCACCTTGCGCGCGGTCCGGCACACCGCCTCATTGCCGCTCACCAGCTGGCGCACCATCTCGCGCCAGTCGGCGCTGTCGGTCAGGCCCGGCTCCTCCGGGATCGAGGTCAGGTTGACGAATTCCCGGTACGAGCCCGGCGCGTTGTAGCCCAGCGCGCGGATGCGCTCGGCCACTTCGTCCAGCGCCGTCCACTGCTCGGTGTACTGGGTCTCGAACATCGTGTGCAGCGAGTTGAACATCGGCCCGGTCACGTTCCAGTGGAAGTTGTGGGTCTTCAGGTACAGCGTGTAGGCGTCCGCCAGGTAGCTCGACAAACCCTCGGCGATCTTCTTGCGATCGCTGTCCTTGATCCCGATATCGATGTTCGCGGCCGACGGCGCGGGGGTTTCCAGCTTGGCCTTGGTGGGCTTGGTGGGCTTCGGGGCGGTGTTCTTGTTCTTGGCCATGGGGCAGTTCTCCTTGAAACGAGCTTGAGTACGGATATGGCGTCACAATAGCCAGGCTAAAGCATCCGCGGTTATAGAATTTTCCACACTACGCGATCGATGAGTGCTATCGACAAGTCCCAGCCGTCCCACCCGCTGACCGACCGCCTGCGCGAGCGGCGCCGTGCCGTGGACGATGCCATGAGCCGCGACCGCGGCCGCCTGTTCGGCCTATGGTCGCGTTGGCAGGCCCGTCCCGGCAACCCGGAAGCGGAGCAGGCGTTCGAGCAGGCCCTGCGCGCCTCGGCCGCCGAGCGCCAGCGGCGCGAGCACGACCGGCCGGCGATCACCCTGGACGAGCAGCTGCCGATCGCGCGCGAGGCCGAGCGCATCGTCGCGCTGATCCGTGACAACCCGGTGGTGGTGATCGCCGGCGAGACCGGTTCGGGCAAGACCACCCAGCTGCCGAAGCTGTGCCTGGCCGCCGGCCGCGGCGCCGCCGGCCTGATCGGCTGCACCCAGCCACGCCGCATTGCCGCGCGCGCGGTGGCCAGCCGCGTGGCCGAGGAACTGCGCTCGCCGCTGGGCAGCGTGGTCGGCTACCAGGTGCGTTTCAGCGACCGGGTGGGCGAGGACACCCGCATCAAGTTCATGACCGACGGCATCCTGCTGGCGGAGATCGCCAGCGACCGCTGGCTGTCGGCCTACGACACGATCATCGTCGACGAGGCCCACGAACGCAGCCTCAACATCGACTTCCTGCTCGGCTACCTCAAGCAGCTGCTGCGCAAGCGCCCCGACCTGAAACTGATCGTCACCTCGGCCACCATCGACACCGAGCGCTTCTCGCGCCATTTCGACGATGCGCCGGTGATCAACGTCGAAGGCCGCACCTATCCAGTGGAGGTGCGTTATCGCCCGCTCGAAGGCGAGCCTGCGGGCGGCGGCGAAGACGAGGAAGGCGACAGCCGCGATGGCGAGCGCTCGGTCAACGAGGCGATCGTCGCGGCGGTGGACGAAATCACCCGTGCCGATCCGCGCGGCGACGTGCTGGTATTCCTGCCCGGAGAGCGCGAGATCCGCGACGCGCACCAGTCGCTGGAGCGGCGCAAGTACCGCGAAACCGAGGTGCTGCCGCTGTACGCGCGGCTGTCCAACCAGGACCAGGACCGGGTCTTCAACCCCGGCGGCAAGCGCCGCATCGTGCTGGCCACCAACGTGGCCGAGACCTCGCTGACGGTGCCGCGCATCCGCTATGTCATCGATCCGGGTTTTGCCCGGGTCAAGCGCTACAGCCCGCGGCAGAAGCTCGACCGCCTGCACATCGAGCCGATCTCGCAGGCCAGCGCCAACCAGCGCAAGGGCCGCTGCGGCCGCGTCGCCGAAGGCATCTGCGTGCGCCTGTACAGCGAGGCCGACTTCCTCGCCCGCGCCGAGTTCACCGATCCGGAGATCCGCCGTTCGAGCTTGTCGGGCGTGATCCTGCGCATGCTGCAATTGGGGCTGGGGCGCATTGAGGACTTCCCGTTCCTCGAAGCGCCCGACGAGCGCGCCGTCGCCGATGGCTGGCAACAGCTTGCCGAGCTCGGTGCGGTCGATGCTGAACGCCGCCTCACCACGGTCGGCAAGCAGATGGCGCGCCTGCCGGTGGACGTCAAGCTGGCGCGCATGTTGGTGGCCGCGCAGGCCGCCGGCTGCCTGCGGCCGATGCTGGTGATCGCCTCGTTCCTCGGCATCCAGGACCCGCGCGAGCGCCCGCCCGAAGCGCGCGGCGCCGCCGACAGCGCGCACGCGCAGTTCGCCGATGGCCGCTCCGAATTCGTCGGCGTGCTGCGCCTGTGGGAGGCCTATCGACAGGCCCACGAAGACCTCACCCAATCGAAACTGCGCGACTGGTGCGGCCGGCACTTCCTCGGCTTCCTGCGCATGCGCGAATGGCGCGAGCTGCATCGGCAGCTGCGCTTGCTGTGCGAGGAACTCGGCTGGAAGGAGGAAGGCGCCGACGCCTCCCTGGCGCCGTTGTTGGCGGGCAGCACCGCGCCGCCGGTGGCGCGTGACGATGCCGCCGCGGCCAAGGTCACCCGTGGCCAGCTGCACCGGGCCGCCCGCCTGGCCCGCGAAGGCAAGACCGAGCCGGCCGCCGCGCCGGCCACCCCAGCGGGCGCGCGCCTGCCGGCCACCGATGGCGGCGGCTTCAGCGAGCGTGCGCGCGCGGCCAGCTACCAGACGCTGCATCGCGCGTTGATCGCCGGCCTGCCGACGCAGATCGGCCACCGCACCGAGAAGGGCGATTACCAGGCGCCGCGGCAGCGCCGCTTCCTGCCGTTCCCGGGCTCGTCGCTGGCCAAGCGGCCGCCGCCGTGGATGCTGGCGGCAACGCTGCTGGACACGCAGAAGATCTGGGGCCTGACCAATGCCGCCGTCGAACCGGACTGGGTCATCGCCGAGCTGCCGCACCTGCTGCTGCGCAAGCATTTCGACCCGCACTGGTCGCGCGCGCAGGGGCAGGTGCTGGCCTCAGAGCAGATCAGCCTGTTCGGCCTGGTATTGGCGCCAAAGAAGCCGGTGCACTACGGCCGCATCAACCCGGGCGAAGCGCATGACATCTTCGTCCGCCAGGGCCTGGTGACCGGCGAAATCAATACCCGCGCCAGTTTCGTCGCCGACAACCTGCACGTGCTGGAGCAGGCGCGCGAGGAAGAGGCCAAGCTGCGCCGCGCCGGCATCGTTGCCGACGAAGGCTGGCAGGCGCGCTGGTACCTGGACCGCATCCCCGCCGACATCCACTCGGCCCATGGCCTGGACATCTGGTGGAAGGCGCTGCCGGCGGACAAGCGCCGCCAGTTGCATTGGTCGCTGGTCGACCTGTTGCCGGGCGAAGGCAGCGAAGAGGACCGCTATCCGAAGTACTTTGCGCTGGGCGATGCGCGGCTGGCGCTGCACTACAAGTTCGAGCCCGGTGCCGTAGACGATGGCGTGACGCTGGAAGTGCCCCTGCACCTGCTCAATGCGCTGGATCCGGCGCGGCTGTCGTGGCTGGCGCCGGGCTTCGTCGCCGAGAAGGCCGCCGCGCTGATCCGCAGCCTGCCCAAGGCGCAGCGGCGCAACTACGTGCCGGCGCCGGATTTCGGCCGCGCCTTCTCCGAGGCCTTCGCCCAGCCTTCGGCCGACGACGTGCGCGGCGAGCTGGCGCGCTTCCTCGGCAAGGCCACCGGGGTGGCGGTGGCGGCCCTGGATTTCGACGAACCCGCGCTGGAGCCGCACCTGCGCATGAACCTGCGCCTGCGCGACGAACACGGCCAGGTGCTGGCCGAATCGCGCGACCTCGAAGCGCTGCGCGCGCGCTTTGGCCACCGCGCCGGCGACGCCTTCGCCGCGCGTGCCGGGCGCGCCCTGGCCGCCGAGGGCCTGCGCGATTTTCCCGCCACGCCGATCCCGCGCCAGGTGCCCGGCGAAGCCGGCGTGCCGGCCTATCCGGCGTTGGTCGACCAGGGCGACAGCGCGGCGCTGCGCATCTTCGCCGGCCGTGCCGAGGCCGAGGCCGCGCATCCGCAGGGCGTGCGCCGGTTGCTGGAGATCGCCCTGGCCGACAAGGTCAAGCAGGCGCGCAAGCAGCTGCCGGTCTCGCCGAAGACCGGCCTGCTGTATGCGGCCATCGAATCGCAGGAACGCCTGCGCGGCGACCTCGTCGATGCGGCGATGAATGCCTTGCTCGATCACGCACTGGCCAACATCCGCGATGCCGGGGCGTTCGCGCACCGCCGCGACGAAGTCGGCAAGCAGCTGTTCGGCGAGGCGATGCAGCGGCTGAAGCTGGCCGAGGAGATTCTTTCCGGCGTGGCCGCGCTCAAGCCCGAGCTGGAAGCCCCGCTGATGGGCTGGGCGCGCGGCAACCTGGACGACCTGATCGCGCAGCTCGCCGCGCTGGTGCATCCGGGTTTCCTGCGGGAAACGCCGGCCGAAGCGCTGGCGCAGTTTCCGCGCTATCTCAAGGCGATGCGGCTGCGCGCCGAGCGCGCCAAGCGCGACCCTTCGCGCGACCAGGCGCGCATGCTGGAGCTCAAGCCGTTCCTCGATGCGTTGGCGGACGCAGAAGCGCTGGGACGGCGCGGGCGGCCGGAATGGCAGGCGTTGCGCTGGGACCTGGAAGAGTTGCGGGTGTCGTTGTTCGCGCAGGAACTGGGGGCGCGCAGTGGCATCTCGGCGAAGAAGCTGGCGCAGCGGGTGGCGGCGCTGCGCGGGTGAGTTTCATGGGCTTC